>ERZ791737.28-NODE-28-length-208508-cov-21.482795_pt1 | contig 208508 bp, 147 predicted proteins | sample MGYA00510042_ERZ791737 | MGnify/ENA primary metagenome ERZ791737 (study PRJEB30046, sample SAMN00791965) | human gut metagenome | study: EMG produced TPA metagenomics assembly of the A metagenome-wide association study of gut microbiota in type 2...
GCACCTCCCCTTTCAGGCGGAGGAATTTGAGATACTCCGTAAATTCCCATTTATAAAAGTGTCATGAACTACTGATTCACATAAGTAACTGTTCCTAATTAATCAGCATTATCCGCCATTCAGCGGAAGTCAAACATCAGCCCCAGCTTCAGCCCTTCGTCCCCTTTCTTAATGCGGATAATGCCCGGCTGGCTCTGTGGCCCGTGCTGACTGATCGGTTTAAAAGAACGGATCGCAGGAATATCCAGCAAGAAAGAGATATCACCGGCAGGAAAATCGGGCATCGTATGAATGCCATCCTGGCGCCCGCGAGGCTCTTCAGGAGTGAACACGCGCAAGAAAACCCCGTCCGTAGCAGCATAAACGGTAAAAGGAGCCTGCCTGCTTTGGATTGTCGCCCAATAAAGGTTGGCATGATAGCCCTTGAATTCGGGATAAACCAGTTTGCCCGTACTCTCTCCGGTGATGGTATTATTATAGTCTTTCTGCCAGATGCCATAGTTCGTACCCGGAATACGGTTCTTCCATACACGATAAGGGCCACGTCCCATCCAGCGCATGCCCGTACATTCATCCTCCGGATAAGAGAATGTAAAGCCGAAGTTAAGCACAGCCTCATCCGTGAAAGCGTCATCAAAGCCTCCGCCCCCCGAGGCACGGTTCAACAGCACAGCATCCATTTTCAGCAATCCGTTCGGAGCCAGGCGCCATACAATGGAATCGGCACCACCGCGATAGCGGGCGCACAGCACAGCATCTCCTGCCTGCTCCATACGCGCGGAAAGAGATACCAGCTCCATCTTCATGCCTACAGGCAGAGGGCCGTCTTTCAGCGGAATCACCCGATTATCCTTCTTCCGCAAGACAGAAAAGATCGTAGCATCGCTACGGCGAAAAAAGACGGCAAGAGAATCGGAATGCAATGTAATCAATGAATCAGCCTCTTCCACACGGCAACCGCCTTTCACTGCGTTCCGGCTGTTTTCCATATCCATCCCGATTTGTACCAGCGAGAAATACCTCTCCACTGTCTGTATAGGAAACGTACGGGTACAAACACTCCGCCCATTCGCGTCGAAAGCCTCCAGTTCCAAGATGCTTCCTATCGAGAAGAGTTTATGCTTTCTATATTCTTTCAATGAAGGAATACTTGCATACCCCGTCTCTCCCGGTGACAAGGAAGGCAGTTTCACCTCCCCACTATCCACGGCAAACGCGTTTCCTTTCTCCCGCGGTGACGTGCAAAGGAGCACACGATAACGCATGGAGCATTCCTCCAAATTGGTAAACAGATAATGATTGGTTACTAAAAAGCGCCCCCGGAAAGAAGGAGTTATCATAAAAGGCTCCACCTTTATCGGCGACCAGATTTCGCGGACAGAATAGAAACTGCCTTCTTTCTCCCGATAAGGGCCGACAATACCGTCGGGAGCATTGTAATCTTCACTGTCCAGCACCCCGTTACGGTCTGCCCGGCGTACCGCCTCATCGCTGTATGCCCACATAAAGCCACCGGCAAACAGAGGATGTGCCGAATAGCGCGCCCAGAAGTCTTCAAGTCCCGCACCATGTCCCTGGTCGTACTGACCGTGCATGAATTCGGTCGGCATAAAGACCTTATACCCGTTGGTAAAACGCCCCACACCGGTCAGGTAGGCAGGATAGTGATGCGTATCCAGCTCGTCGAAATCAGCCCACGGATGAATGACGTGGCGCTGCTGGGGGTCGTATTTGCGGAACAGTTTGTCGACAGCCGTATTCCAGCCTCCTTCGTTGCCATTGCTCCACAGCACGATGCAAGGGTGGTTCACATCCCGCATAATCATTTCCCGCACAAGCTTTGTACCCGTCGGGGTATCATAGGCATTCTGCCATCCGGCAAGCTCATCGATATAGAGCAACCCCAAAGAGTCGCAAGCATCCAGAAAATGTTCATCCGGCGGATAGTGCGAACGTACGGCATTCATATTCATTTCCTTGATGAGCCGGACGTCTTGCAGGCTGATTTCCTTGTTGGTAGTCCGCCCGCCGTCCGGATGGAAAGAGTGGCGGTTGATACCTTTCATCACCAGTTTGGTACCATTCAGATAGATACCGTCACGCCGACGGAATTCAATGGTACGGAAGCCCACACGGGTAGTTGCCTGATGCGCAAGCTTCCCTTCTTCACTCAGCAAAGAAACAACAAGGTTATAGAGCCGGGGAGTCTCCGGAGTCCAAGTGCTGATGTCGTCCCAAAGATGCACAAATATGCTGTCATTATTAACAGGCCATGTACAGATACGCGGAGTCTCCTCCAAGCCATCAATGCGCTCTAAAGTCGCCACCAGTTTCTCCTTGCCGCTTACTCCTTTCAGATTTGTATGGAGTTGTATCGTACCGTCCGCCCGTGCATCCACGGCCATATATTCTATACGCATCTCCGGTTTTGCTTCCAGCCATACGGGGCGATAGATACCTCCGAACAACCACCAATCCGCCTTGCGCTCTGCTGCGTTCACCGATTTATTGTCGGAATGTTTCTTTACCCGTACTTCTATCCGGTTATTGCTTCCGTACTTCAGCAGTGAAGTCACATCGTAAGAAAAGCGGTAGAAGCCTCCGCGGTGTGTTTCGCCGGCAGACAGGCCGTTTACCAATACATCCGTGTCCGTCATTACTCCATCGAACCACAGCCGCACGTTTTTCCCTTTCCAGGCAGCGGGCACTTTAAAGTTACGGCGATAAACGCCTTCCTCCATACTGGGGTTCTTCACCCCTTTCTTTTTGTACCAGCGCCCGTAAGTATATTCACCAAATCCTTGCAACTCCCATTGCGACGGCACCTCAATTTTACTCCACTTACCGCTGTTGCGACCTTCGGAACAACGGAACTGCCAGGTCACGGTATTGCCCAGTCCTGTACCGGAAAGGTACTGGCGCTCGGTTTGCTGGGCATGCAAAACAGAACTGGAAGCCCATAGGACAAATATTAAAAAAGACCGGATATGCTTCATACGATTTCTGATTTAATAAGAAGGCGGCCACCTTCTCCAAGCAACCGCCTCCTTCTTCACTAATCTAAAACTCAACCATTATTAATAACACGGATGCTGCTGACCGGCAAGCCCCGGATTCACTTCTATTATAGAAGTTGTATTGAACGGAATAATCTCCACCATGTTCTTCTGCAAGCCATAAAACATCTCTTCAATCCAAGTATTCTTATCAGCAAGTCCCTCTACCTTATCTACCGAAAGGCCGCCTTTCTGCTTCACGGAGTGACAACCGAACATATTCAATACAACATATTTAGCTTCCGACACATCTGTTCCTGCCGGTACAGATTCCTTAGTAAAGTAAACCTTATCGCTGCCTTTAGCTTCGTAGAATATTCTATCCAGATGACCTTCACCAGAAGCATTCAACCTATTCAGCACAGAGTCTTCTTTCAAAGTAAGGTTCAGAGATTTGATATCCTCTTTGCTCATTGAAATGTAAGGAACAGATATATATTCGTTCGGCAAACCGGCTGTAACCTTCTTATATGCCCGATATACATCTACATCAGCATATTTTCCTTCTCGTCTTGCCAACTGATACAGTTTCTCCTTTTCAGCAGTCAGGTGCTCGTACAGAATACCCCAACGAGTTAAATCCGTCTTGCGGAGCGACTCATTAGAAAGTTCCAACTTACGCTCCAGAATAATGGCATCTCTAAACTCCTGATAAGCAGTGGGGATAGTACCAATCTTGCTCTCATCCTTCTTGAAAGCACGCAGACGCACTTTCTTCAAAGCATTGACAGCCTCCGGCGTAGGGCCGTTATTCAGTTCATTCAAAGCCTCGGCATACATCAGCAACACGTCAGAGTAGCGCAAAAGCGGGAAGTTGATGTCACGCTTGCTGTCTGAGGTACCTCTGTCTTTCTTCCAGTCAATGCGGAATTTGCCTATACAAGCACCAAGATAAGTGCTCATACGCAATGTGTCGGGAGCAACAATACCATAATTGCACACAGATACATCCCGGCGTTGGTCACCTTCTTCGTAGTCGAAATAGAGAGTCGGCATAACCACCATCTGGGCACCACCCTTACCGAATATGGCAGAAGTACCACTGGTGGGAATACCATTTGTGTAACCCGTACGGACGTCTTCGCCATTAGGACCATACCAACCGAACTCCAGCATGCTTTCATCATTGTATTGCTTCAGAGCAAGGTCACGGAACACCTGATCGTAATCATCCAGTAAGCGGTTCTCGCCTTTATCGATAACTGCCTTACAAGCATTCGCCGCAATCTGCAACAGTTCTTTCACGCGGGCTGCGTCCTCACGCTTGGCTATTTTCACCGTGTTCTTATCATAAGGAACTGTATTCAAGTCCCAACGCAAAGAATAGCCGGCAGCATATAAAGCCACGCGGGCCAAAATACCATACGCAGAATTTTTAGTAAAGCGTTCGCCCGTGGCAACCATCCCTTCACTCTTCCAGGGAAGCAACTCTACAGCACGTTGCAGGTCTCTCACACAGTGGTCCCAAATGGTATCGCGGCTCACGCGTGAAGAAGAGAAAGTCGTCAAATCAGTGGTCGGAACATCTGCATAAGGAACATCACCATAGAAACGTACTATATTCCAATAAGCATAAGCACGGACAGCCAATGCTTCTCCCAGCAGCGCATCAAGTTTCTTCTTGTCTGCCTCGGAAGAAGCACTCATATTAGGTATATTCTTGATACATACATTCTCATATTCAATAGCCTTATACATATTGGTGTAAGTCTTGCTCACCAAACCGGTCACATTCGTGTAATCGTAATTAGACATATAGTACTTTGAATTGGCCTCGGTAGAACTCGATTCATCCGTACCCATCAGCAATTGATAATTCAGTTCCTGAGTATGGAGATAGGAATAAGCACCGACAACCGCCATTTCGGCTCTACTGACGGTTTCGAATACGGAAGAACTGTCCGCCTTGGATTCAGAAGGCATGTCCAGCCAATCCTGGCAAGAGGTGAAAGCTAATAATGCAGCTACGCCTAAAATATTAAATATCTTTTTCATATTAATTCGTCGTTTAGAAAGTTAAGTTTACGCCCAATACCCAACTCTTGGAGCGCGGATAAGAAGAGTTGTCAATACCCGGAGTCAATGCGCTGCTACTTGCCGATACTTCGGGGTCGTAACCGCTATAGCCTGTAATTGTACAGATATTATTCAGCGTACAGTAAACGCGCGCATTGCTGATTTTAGCTTTTTGCGTCCATGCCTTCGGGAATGTATAACCCAACGTAATAGTGCTGAAACGCAAGTAAGAGCCATCTTCCAGATAATAACTGCTGTGGTCGCTGATAGCATTCTTGTTATTGCTGGAGATATTCCACAAAGCAGAACCGCTATATTGGTGAGGATTCAATTCGGCCAGGCGAGCCAGGTTTGTACTTTCCTTACCGGTCTGCGGATCTATCAGCGTAAAGCGGTTAAGCATATCTGTAATCGTATTCTGGTTGGCTTTATAAGGGCCGATAAAACGCTGCGTACTCATATTGAACACATCATTGCCTACTACGAAGTTCATAAATACCGTCAAGTCGAAGCCTTTGTATCTGAACGTATTGTTGATACCGCCGGTAAATTTAGGAGCAGCATGCCCTATCACGGTACGGTCATTGATTGAATAAACCGGATTACCGTCCTTATCCACTTCACCCGCTACATTCTTGTATTTCACGTCACCGGGCTTCACATTGGCACGTACACTGCCTTTCAAATAAGGAATGCCGGGATTCAGCGTATAAGTACCATCCGCATTCTGGGTAAAATCATCCGTCGTATAGATACCGTCATAAAGAAGTCCGTAATACTCTCCCAAAGGCTTGCCTACTTCAACCTTGTAACCCATACGTCCCTCATAATCCTGAATGAAATTAGTCTGGTCGGTACCATAAAGGTCAAGTACCTTGGAGCGGTTGAAGGCAATGTTGAAGTCGGTACTCCAAGTAAAATCACCGGTACGGATATTGGTAGAGTTCACCACAATTTCCACACCCCGGTTACGAATAGAGCCCAAGTTCTGGAATTGTGTAGAGTAACCCGTAGAAGTCGGTATCTTATTCTTTATCAAAAGATTTGAAGACTCATTGTTATACCAGTCAACCGATACATTCAGACGGCTATTGAAGACAGAAATATCCAGACCGACATTGGTTGTAGTAGTCTTTTCCCATTTCAAATCAGGGTTACCCAAAGTGTCGCCCGGCTTATAAGTAATGTAATCACCGCCATTATAGCCGTAATGACCTGACCCATACGAAGTGGCATACATATTATTATCGATACCATTGTTACCGGCTGTACCGTAACCGACGCGCAACTTCAAGTTCTGGAAGAAGTCAATATTATCTTTAACGAACGCTTCTTCAGAAATACGCCATGCGGCAGATGCAGACGGGAAATACCCCCATTGGTTGCCACGGGCAAATTTAGAAGATCCATCGGCACGAAGCGTACCGGTAAACAGGTAACGTTCGTTGAAGTTATAAGAAAGACGGCCGAAGAAAGAAACCATCCCCACTTTGCTCTTACCGGACTTCCAGGTATAAGGTTTACCCATGCTGACATCATTCAAGCCAAAGTTACCATCCGAGAATTCCCGGTATTCATTATCCAGGTTCATAGATTGCTCATAGTATGTTTCCTGTCCCAACAATACATTGAAGCTATGGATATCCTTCAGTTTAAAAGCATAATTCAGGGTATTCGTAACCTGCCAGGAGAATTTCTCACTGTTGTTGCGCTTGCCAAATCCATACGGACTTTTGTTGGCATTGGCCTGTTTCGTAGTACCATCGTCCCAGTAATCATCGCGTATTTGTCTCCACATATAACTACCGGCAGTGCGGAAAGTCAAATCCTTCATCAAGTCAATTTCCAGACCGGCATTAACGGTAGCCATGCGAGTATATTTCTCCTGGTCAATGGCCTGGTTGTCCCGTAACGGATTCTGTGCATCATAACTGGCATCGCCCATCATGTCGCCGATCATATTACTCAAATCCGAATTAATCATGTCGTCATTGGTCCATTTGTCACCACCGGTTACCGGTTGCAAAATGGTCTGTTTCAATTTACCGCCCAAGCTACCGCCACCTTCTACTTTGGTCATCTGCATGCTGGACGAGAAATCAAAACGTACTCCTTTCCAAAGTTCATGATTAATCTTTGCACGAATACTGTTTTTCTGATAACCATGCTTTGCCATGATACCGTCTTCACCGGTATAATTATAACTCAACATGTATCTTGTTTTCTCAGTGCCACCGGTTATGTTCAAGTTATGATTTTGCGTAATACCGGTATCTCCAAACACCAAATCCTGCCAGTCAATGCCCTGACGGTTTCCATATTCGCTTGCAATGCGTGCATAAGCTCCGGTATAAAAGTCAGGAGCGTTCAAATCACCTCCAAAGTAGCTGACGAAATCGCCATAACTCCCACGCAATGCATTGAATTCATACTGATACTTCGTATAATCTTCCACGCCCAATACATCCAGTTTCTTACCCAAATGGTCGAAGCTAACAAAAGCATTGTAAGCAACCTCGGTCTTTCCCGACTTGCCGGACTTTGTCGTAATCAGCACAACACCATTCGAACCACGGGCACCGTAAATAGCCGTTGCCGAAGCATCCTTCATTACATCAATGCTTTCTATATCATTGATATCCACATTCTGCAAGCCATTATCCATCTGGAAGCCGTCCACGATATAAAGGGGTTCCGTTCCTTGTGTAATAGACGTTCCGCCACGTACCGTGATATTAATATCCGCACCCGGAGCACCGCTCTGCTGAACAATATTCACACCGGCAGCCTTACCGGCAAGTGCTTGGGCAGCAGTAGTAACCGGTGCCATCTTCAAATCATCCGAGCTAACCGATACAGAGGAACCGGTCAAGTCTTTACGCTTTACTTTGGCATAACCAATAGCTACAACCTCTTCCAACATTACAGAAGATTCTTTCATCATAATGTCAAAATGAGTTTTACTGCCAATTGCTATTGTCTGATCTTCATAACCGATAAACGAAATCACCAGATCCTTGGCGGAAGCAGGAACAGACAGCTTAAAGTTACCATCCATATCGGTAATAGTACCGATTGTTTTGTCACCTTTCACTGTAACAGAGGCACCAATTACCACGTCAATCGCATCGCGGACCGTACCGGTAATTGTTTTGTTCTGAGCAAAAATGCTTAGAGGACAGCCTATTAACAGAAGCATTAACAGACAAAGATTTTTGTGTAAGATTCTCATAGATTATTAATATATTTGATTAATTGATAGATTCAAAATTAACTTTTCGGCGATAAAAAAGTTAGAGGAATCAATCCGGCAGCTTTGCTTCCACAGCCCAACTGACACGTATAAGTTCCTCTAACCCTATCGTTTTTCTCCTTCTACCTACAGATATTTATTTATATCCCGGCAACTGAGTCAAATTCGGATTATCCACCAACGGATGTCCACTTGATTTATCTGCCAGCGGCAGCAACTCTGAGAAATTCTCTTTATATCCATAATAAATACCATCGCTACCGTCAGGAGCAGCAATCCAGTCAGGATATACCCCCTTGTTTTCAAAAGAGCCTGTCGGATTCTGATAAAGTATTTTACCAATCTGCAATGCATTGAAACCTGCTCCAAAACCTGCAGCTTTACGAGCCTTGCCGTTAAATGAGCTGGTGTAAGCCTGGAACATATTGCAAGGATACCATTTATCTCCCTCATTGACAGCTACTCCGTGTGCACGAACAATATCGGCCAGTTGAGCCTGATATTCAGCATACTGCTCTTTATTATCCGGTACATCTATAGCAACGGCTATTTCCTGTTCGTCCGTCAGCTCAATATAGTCAAGGGCTAAGAACTTATCACCATACTCTTGAGCGTCTTCATGCAACTTATACAGACGGTAGATAGGAACATTGGCATACTCACCTTTACGGTCAGACAAATCTTTCATTGCCTGCTGTGTAGCTCTAATCTCCTTAGAGATACGTCCCATACGAATCAAATCAGTACGCAGGAACAGCTGGCCGCCCAATTCCCATTTACGTTCTTGAGCCAAAGCATCGTCAAACTCTTCTTTAGTAGAAGGTATCTCCAGTGAACCAACACCGGCACGTTCACGGATTTGCTTCAATGCATTTATTGCATCACCGGTAGGACCTCCATTCAAATAATTCTGTGCCTCAGCATACATCAACAATACATCAGGATAACTGATTATAGGAATATTCAGATTACGTTTCGTTGCATCAGGAGCCGGAGCCACACACCAAGAGATACGGAATTTACCGGACATAATACAAGAGTATGTAGTACCTACATCTACCCAGGTATCATCAGCACTGCCTTTTTCCAGGAAGTAAATACTGTACGAAGTACAAGTCACATCACGACGGGTATCGCCCGGCTCGAAAGACAGATAGTATGTAGGCAGAATGGAGATCATAGCCTTACGTGACCCGAACAAACCGCCACGAGTACCCGGATGAGCATATACACCCCATTTAGAGTTCGTAGTAGAACCATACTGAGCCAGACTGAATATCATTTCATTGTTAATGGCAGAAAAATTACGCTGACAGAAGTTATACCACATATACTGGAAACCACTCATATCACTCTTTTCTTGTATAAGTGAGTTTTCACCATGATTTATAATCTCCTTACATGCATCGCTTGCAATCTGGTAGAGCTCGCGTACCCGGGCCTCATCACTGCGCCGGGCTACCTTCAAGGTAGACGCGTCGTTCGTTTCGAGGTTCCAACGCAAAGAATAGCCACCTGCATAAAGAGCCACGCGTGCCAACAATGCCAGAGCGCCTTGCTTGGTCAACCGTTCTGTTGTAGCATAGCCACTCTCGCTAAACCAAGGCAGATAGCCAACAGCTTCCTGCAAATCAGCCACAATCTGGTCATATATAATATCGCGGGACACACGCTTGGGATAGAACGTATTTTCATCATTCGGGTCCATATCTTCCAAAGGTTGCCACATAGCCGGAACATCGCCATAAATACTAATCAGATTAAGATATGCAAAGGCACGAAGTCCCAATACCTCACCCAACATAGAGTTACGCTTTGCTGTTTCAGGCATTCCTCTCAGACGCTTGATACCGATATTGGCAGACTCTATCGCACCATACTCTTCATTGAAAAGTGTAGTAGTAGTCCAGTCCGGAGAGTTCGATCCATAGAACCAGTTGGCAAGATTGTACTTTGAGTTATTGGTTGTTCCATCCTCACTTGGGTGACTGACTGTTTCACCTTCAGCCAATTGATAAATCATATCTGTCGGAATAATACCGCGATAGCAACCTTGTACGTATGCATCAGCCGTTGCCTCACTCTCAAATACAGTTTCAGTATCTGCTGAAGTATAAGAAGGCATCTCGAGCCAGTCCGAGCAAGAGGTCATCCCCAGGGAGAGCATCAGAACTGACAGTGATATAATTTGTTTCTTTATATTGAATATTTGTTTCATAACAGTAAAGTTTAGAATGTTAAGTTAAGACCTACTACATAGCTTCTGGAGCGCGGATAAGTAGAGCTGTCATATCCCGGCGTACAAACAACCTGGTCATTACCCGAAGATACCTCAGGGTCATAACCGGAATAGCCGGTGATAGTAGCCAGATTATTAGCCGTAAAATAAAGGCGTGCATTAGATATCCAGAACTTCTTCAACCATACTTTTGGTAAAGTATATCCTAAAGTCACTTGCGCAATACGCAAATAAGAGCCATCCTCTACATAGTAAGAAGAAGGATAAGTGATATAGCTGGAATTGGTTTTGCTCAAGCTCCAGGTGCGTGACCCTTCATTGGGGTTCAGTTCTTTAATACGATCCAAAGCTGTTGCCTTCTGGCCTGTACTCGGATCTACCAGACGATAATAGTTATCGCCGAATTCAGTCGGGACATTCTGGAATGCAGCATACGGACTCATACTGTGCTTGGTAGCATTGTAAACATCGTTACCGATAGAGAATTTCATAAATACGCTCAGATCAAAGCCCTTATAAGCAAAAGTATTGTTGAAACCACCAATACAATCGGGAGTACCGTTACCAATCTTCACTTTTTGCTGGGTAAACTGCGTGCCATCTTCATTGTCGGCAGCAAACTTGATATCACCGGGTTGCGGCGTTCCGCTATTGGGTTTCACTACGCCTTCCTTCAGAGTCAATGTACCGTCAGCGTTTTGAGTAAAGTCATCCGTAGTGTACAATCCATCATAAACGTAACCATACATATCACCCAAAGCCTGGCCTACAACTGCATAATAATTCACCTGACCGGAACGGTTACTACCTACAGAGAAAGTCTTTGATTCAAGGCCATCTTCCAAAGAAACAACCTTAGACTTGTTGAATGCCAGATTCAAATCACTTGTCCAACGGAAATTCTTAGTTTGTACATTTACAGTATTTATAGAGAATTCCCAACCCCGATTACGAATCTTACCTACATTCTGGAACTGGCTTTTATAACCGCTTGTAGATGGGATGACACATTTCAGCAGCAGGTCATTTACTTGATTGTTATACCATTCTGCAGTAATATTCAAACGGCTGTTGAACAAAGAAACGTCCAGACCAATATTAGTAGAATGCATCGTTTCCCATTTCAATTCCCTGTTACCCAGAGTTTCATCCAAGACATAAGCAAGGTTACCTTCCGTATTATTCAAAGGATAATCTGTCTGCTTGAAAGAAGTAGTGTACATATAGTCACTGATATTACAGTTACCGGTCGTACCATAACCTACACGCAACTTCAGATTATTGACCGTATTGGAAATATTACTTTCCTGCCAGAACTTTTCTTCTGAAACACGCCATGCACCGGAAACAGAAGGGAAAATACCCCACTTATTGCCTTTGGCAAATTTAGAAGAGCCGTCACCACGGACCGTTGCCGTCAACAGATAACGTTCATCGAAAGTATAGTTCAAACGAGCAAAAGCAGAAACAATACCATTGCGTGAGTGCCCAACCGATTTATCTTTCAACGTAGCCTGAGAAATATTATCCAAACCAAAGTTCGGGAAGGGGAACTTAACTAAAGACATCTTATTATTCTCCGACTCGGAATAAGTTACTTCATGGCCCAACAGGACATTCAACTTATGTTTCTGTGCGAATGTCTGATTATAGTTCAGCGTATTAGTTATTTGCCATTTGAATGATTCCGCATTGTCTATGCTACCATTAATACCAGTATTGGCAGCATCCATTATATACGAAGTAGAATTTTCATCAGCAAACGATTTGCTTTTGCTGTTAGTCCAAGTATAACTACCGGCAGTACGCCACGTCAGATATTTCAGAAGGTCAAACTCAACTCCTGCATTTACCGTATAGATACGTGAACGTTTCTCTGAAGTAGAGGCTTGATTCTGGATCAGTGGATTGGCAGTATCATAACTTGTATCCAAAGCAGACAAATCCGGATAAGTCTGTGTATTCAGTAATTCGTCTAAAGTATATTTCGTACCGCCAACAATCGGTTGCAAAAGTACACTCTTCATACCGGAGTAAGCTCCGCCACCCATTGTTTTATTATAAGAGAACATTGTATTAACATCTACACGAATACCTTTCCAAAGTTCCGAATTAATTTTGGCACGGAAAGAGCTCTTATTCACACCATGATTTACCAACAATCCATCCTGCCCACTATAATTATAGCTCAACATCACCTGCGTTTTATCTGTTCCGGTAGAAACATTCACATTATGATTCTGAGTTAAGGCCGAGCCACCGAATACTTCATCCTGCCAATCAAGCGTTTGTGCGCCGGCATAACGACTGGCAATACGAGAATAAGCACCGGTATAAAAATCGGAAGCATCAGAAGCCACATTATCAAAAACTGTACTAAAGTTTGTAGCACCGCCTTGCAATACTGCCAGTTCATACTGATATTTAACAAAATCCTCAGCATTAGACATCATGTCAAGTTTCTTGGACAACACGTCAAAAGAAAAATAAGTATTATAACTTACTTGTGTCTTGCCTTTCTTGCCCGATTTGGTAGTAATCAGGACAATACCATTAGAACCGCGTGCACCATAGATAGCAGTGGAAGATGCATCCTTCAGAATGTCAATGCTCTCGATATCATTCACATCGATATTGCTGAGCGCATCACTCATTTCAAATCCATCAACAATATAAAGAGGTTCGGTACTCTGTGTAATTGACGTACCACCACGCACGGTAATATTCGCGCTGGCTCCCGGAGCACCGCTCTTCGTTACAATATTAACACCGGCAGCTTTTCCCTGCAAAGCCTGTGCAGCAGTCATTGCCGGAACAGCCGCAAGCTCATTACTTGAAACAGAGGAAGTGGCACCCGTCAAATCTTTGCGTTTAACTTTGGCATAACCGATAGCTACCACCTCTTCCAACATGATAGAAGATTCTTTCAGTGTAATCTCAAAATGAGTTTTACTGCCAATCGCTATTGTCTGATCTTCATAACCGATAAATGAAATCACCAGATCTTTGGCAGAAGCAGGAACAGACAGTTTAAAGTTACCATCCATATCGGTAATAGTACCGATTGTTTTGTCACCTTTCACTGTAACAGAAGCACCAATCACCACGTCAATCGCATCGCGAACCGTACCGGTAATTGTTTTGTTCTGAGCAAAAATGCCTAGAGGACAGCCTATTAATAGAAGCATTAACAAGCAGAGGTTTTTGTGTAGGATTCTCATAGATTATTAATATATATTTGATTAATAAATAAATTCAAGCTTAACAAACTTGCGTTCCGTTATCGAACACAGGTATCTCGGCGACAAAAGTAGTAAGATTAATAATCTGAGTAAATACCTCTTTTGACTGAAACACTTCTTTTTTTGATTTTCCTCATAAACAAATGATTATTCAATAGAGAGAGCAAGGGAAAAACCTGCAAACAGCAAGTCGAGAATATGCATTTCCCATATTGTTTTTGGACCAATGGAGTATGTAAGACTTTGCCCCTCGTGCGTGGGCCCTACGGTTTACAGTTGTATGCCCGACAGCCCACATACGTGTGCCCGATAGCCCGCAGACACAGGACGGAGTTTTACATAGTCTCTTTGCGCATTCAGGGTGATTCTTTTGCGTATTAGATACTGGCTAAAAAGGGAAAATGTACAAGTGTCCAAGGACGTCGAGCCAGTCTGTCTAGATGACAGATACAGGCATGTTCGGACACTTTTCCGGCTATTGTCCGAACTAATTATAGCGGAATAGCAGCTATTTTAAAAGAGAAAACGCTGAATTGCCCTAATTATGGTGTTAATAAAGGTTATTTAGGCATGATTAAAGGCAAGAGGTGCGAAGTATGATTAAGAACTGTAATACAGCATATTACATGAATCATTTGTCAACAATAGCATAAAAAAAGCGTGTTGGTAACAGTTTACCAGCACGCTACCGTCACTGCTACCAGCACCGGTTAATACGTTGATTATCTTTTCGTTGCACGCATGCGTGCTGGAGTGCTGGTAAGAACTACAATAAACTGTATTCTACAATTCTTCTTCAGCATCGGTTTCGCGACCAAAAGAGCGGTACTCCAGCGGTGTGAAACCGGTTCGTTTCTTGAATAAGGAGAAGAAATGTTCTGTAGATTTATAATCGAGCATAAAAGAAATCTCTTTTACCGATTGTGAAGTACTGACCAGAAGCTGCTTTGCCTTACGCAGTTTCAGTTCCTGGAAATATTTGGCAGGAGCATAACCCGTATAGTCCTTGAAGACCTTGCGGAACCAGGAATAACTGATGTTCAGCTTCATAGCCAGCTCTTCCGGGTCAATATCCTTGAATACATTCTCGTTCATGATAATTTTGGCTTGCTCAATCTTCTGGTCCACATCCCCTACTTCAAAAATCTTATTCTTGGAAACAGATAGTATCATCCCTATCATGTGCAGCACAATCCCGGCAAGATACTGCTGGGAAGAAATCTTATCTGCCTCGGCTATTTCCAATGCACGGGAGTAAAGCGAAACAAGTTCCTCGTTCAAGCCAACTTCAAGTACCTGGTTCTCTTTCGAAAGGAAGCCCGCTTTCACCATATCATCAAGCACCGGCCCTTCAAAACCAATGTAATATTCGTTCCATCCTGTCTGGGAATAAGGATGATAGGTATGCCACTGACCAGGGAAGAGCACCATCAGACGCCCTTTGCAGACTTGCTTTTCCGGAGTTGTTTCCGAGGAGAACAATCCCCTCCCCTTTGTGATATAAACCAACTGATATTCACGCAAGACACGTCCTTTCTGTGCATTGAAGAAATAGCCGGTAGGATGATCCTTTAGCGGATAAGGGGAGTTAGGCTGGATGGATTGAAACCCTACAGTATTGACCCAAAGACCATACTTCTGGTCCATGTCATTTACGATAAGGTACTTGAATTCTACTCCTAAATCATTATAGTTCTTTGTCATAACACGTGTCCTTCATGTTGGGTTCGGGACAAAAATAGAGATTATTTCTTAAAAACAAGTCTTCGCACCGAGAAAATATATTTTTCCCAATGCGAAGACTCTAATTTACTAACGAGTAAAAAGTGCAGCTTATGGCTTCTTGACTACAATTTTATCATATTGTTGTTCGGCTTTGATTTCCGTATACTTCGGCGCATCTATCATCTCAATCAATGCACGGAGCACCGGGCCTTCACCCATCGGATCGTTCTCCTGAACAGGACGGTTATAGTAGTAAGCCGGAGACGGCATGATGCCCGTACCTACACAAATGGCAGTAACATCCCCTTTATCAGACATTTTGGTCATCATACCCTTCAAGCCCTGCTCGGCTGCGTAGATGAAATCGGGATGCAACCATCCGCGTTTCACACCGCGAGCCATACCGAAGACAAACATGGCGGTACCGGTAATCTCTTCAAAGGAATCTTCCTTATCAAGAAGCTGGTGCCAAAGACCGTTTTTGCCTTGGTAACGGGCTACGCCGCTGCATTGGCGTTTGAAGCATTCCAGCACTTTCGTGCGCAAAGGATGGTCCTGGGGCATCACGTCCAGCAAATCGGCAGTAGCCATGAACACCCAACCGTTGGCACGGCTCCAGTGTGCCACTCCATGTTCTTTGTTATCCGTGTGATAGCAATGATAGAAAATCTGCTTTTCCGGACACCATAGATATTCGTGATATTTAATAACCTGATTGGCGGCATCGTCAATGTACTTCATGTCACCGGTCATTTTGCCCATACGTGCCAGGAAAGAGATTGCCATAAAGGCATCATCGGCCCAAATGGTGTTGACGTGCGGCCAGATACGGGCGATGGTACCGTCTTCCAGACGAGGTTCGCCATAGTTCAGATGTTCGGCTGTCTCGTTGATATATTTCAGGAATGCTTTATCGGGATGTTTCATCTGCAAGTCGATCAGGCTGGCGCCCATCGGACCGTTGTCGTCCAGGCGCTTACCACGGAAAATCATGTGCCAGCTCAATTTGCGGACGCCGTACCAGCCTTCGTCTTTCATAGCCTTGTCGTATTGCTTCCTGAAGAAATCCAGGTTGCCTTCATTGAATACGAAGTTCATGTTCCGAAGGACATAATCGTCGTACTTCTTGTCGCCGGTCTTATCGGCAAGTTCCATCAGGGCGATGTGGGTCACTCCATTAGTATAGTGCCAGTTATTATACTTGCAAGCAACGCGGACATTCATATCCAAAGGCAGGTTCTTGACAGTGGTGTATGTCTCGCCGGTCTTGGTATTCTTAAACTCATAGGTGGTGCTGCCAAGGATGCGGTCGGCTATCTTCACAGCCAGCTCGGAGGCTGAGAGTTTTGCCTGAGCGGCATTCTTCACCTCTACTTGCGAGAAAAGCGTAGCCGAAGCCAGCAACAGCATGCAGGAAATAAAAATCTTCTTCATGTGATCGTATTAAATGGTGAATCAAAATGCTTTGCGATACAGCGCCTCGATGTCTTCAACAGAAGTAGGACGCGGATTTCCACCGGTACATACATCATTGAAAGCATCGACTGCCAACTGGTGCAGGTCTTCTTCCCTTACATTGATTTCGTGCAGTTGCTGCGGAATGCCGATGCTCAACGACAAGTTCCTGACGGCATCGATAGCGGCACGCACACCTTCAGCCTCGCTCATGCCCTCGGTATCTACCCCCATCGCCTTTGCAATATGGATATATTTAGGAGCGGCGGGAGACTCTGCATTATACTCCATAACGTATGGCAACAGCAGTGCATTGGCCACTCCATGCGGAGTATCATAATGGGCGCCGAGAGGATGAGCCATGGAGTGCACAATGCCCAGACCGACATTACTGAATCCCATACCGGCAATATACTGAGCCTGAGACATGGCTTCACGGGCGGCAGCATCGTTGCCATTATCGACAGCAGCCTTCAGATTGGCGGCAATCATTTCAATGGCTTTCAGTTCGAACATGTCGGACATGGCCCAGGCACCGGGAGTGATGTAGCTCTCGATGGCATGCGTCAACGCGTCCATACCGGTAGCGGCAGTCAGTCCTTTCGGCATGGAGTACATCAGTTCGGGGTCGACGATGGCAACGGCAGGAATGTCGTTGGGATCGACACAGACCATCTTCTTGCATGCATCTTCATCGATGATGACGTAGTTGATGGTAACCTCGGCAGCAGTACCGGCCGTAGTAGGCAGAGCAAAAGTAGGCACAGCCTTCCGGCGGGTATCGGCCACGCCTTCCAGAGACTTCACGTCGGCAAAATCGGGATTGCTTACTACAATGCCGATGCCTTTGGCGGTATCGATAGAAGAGCCGCCACCCAGGGCTACGATGAAATCGGCCCCGGAGGCTTTGAAAGCAGCAACACCATGCTGTACATTGGCAATAGTAGGATTAGCCTTTACGTCACTGAAAAGCTCGTAAGGGATATGGTTCTTTTCGAATACTTCGATCACTTTATCGGCTACTTTGAAACGGATCAGATCCTTGTCCGTCACAAAGAAGGCCTTCTTGAAACCTCTGCGGGCTGCTTCTACGGCAATCGTTTCGCGACAGCCGGCGCCGAAGTAAGAGGTCTCGTTCAATATCATTCTATACATAGGGAGTTGGGTTAAGTACAATGTAAATGAATTTATTTTGGCAAGTTGAATGCTACGGTCATTTCCTGCATCTGCAACTGGCTCATGCCGTCGGGTTCGAAGCCCATGTTCTTGGCGGCGATATAGATAAGGGCGGATTTGTTGAGGACATCCACCTGGTCGAAGGCGGCCATTACATCTACATCTACGGCGAAGACGCCATGCTTCTCCCACATTACGACGTCATAATCGGCCAGTTCGCGGATGGTAGCTTCGGCCAGTTCTACGGAACTGGGGAGCTTGTAGGGGATGATGCCCAGACCACGCGGACAGAAGGCTTTCGTCTCGGGAATCATGCTCCAAAGGAGATTGGTGGCGACATCCTTCTGCAGGAATTTCTGGCAGTGGGTCATGGCAACCAACTCGATGGGGTGGGTGTGCACGGAAGCCTTGTAGGGAGAACCTTGGGCGATGAGATAGTTGTGAACGCTGAGGTGTGAAGGGAGCTCGGAGGTAGGCTGTACGGGCTGGTCGGCTATGATGACATAGCTGGCACAGTCGTCCAGAATACGGATGACGGAGCCGTTCTCCATCGGGCGGCGGGCCAGGTCGCGCATGCGTTTGTTGGTGCCTTTACAATAGAAGTAGCAGCCTTTCAGGTGCGGCAGGGTGGCGCCTATCGGTTTTACTTCGCTGATGGCGGGCATGGACTTGATTTCATCGTCGATGTACTCGGTGATGTTGACTGTGATGTTGCCACCATTACGTTCCGCCCAGCCTTTCTGCCAGAGGTAGCCGGCTACTTCGGCTACTTTCCACACTTCGGCAGCAAGAGCGAGGCGATTGTTTAAGATTGATTCCATATACTTAGAAGATTATTTATAGATACTCTAATTTATTATTTAATTCTGCGCCATAGCCACTACAATGATAGAGGCAATGAGCACTGCCAGCCCCAGAAGAAGTACACCGATGGTGCGCTGTCCGCAGCCTTTCCACTCCCGGAGCAGAATACCCCAGACGTTACTGAACGTAACATTGAGCGACATCAGGATGCTCCACGAGAAAGCAAGCAGTATGGGGCTATCCGTCAAGAAGCTCTTACCCATCTCCAAGCCGAAGAACTGCGAATACCACAGTACGCCTGCCAGTGCACAGAACAAAAGATTATTGATGAATACACCGCCTTTGACTGAGAAATACTCCCGACCGGTCTTGTTCTTCACATTCTGCTGGATGCAATAGACGGCATTGGTGCAGAAACCGCCCAAAGTAACAAGGAAGATAACCGGAAGCCCGGCATACAACGGAGCTACACCACCTGCCAAGGCAGCCTCTTTTATCGGCACGCCGGCATCAAGCCCCAGGGCGAAGCAAGCGCTCATTACACCGGCAAGCAGTGCCACCAGCAATCCCTTGGTCAGTGCAAAGTCTTTCACAGCCGCCTTTTTCTCCTCCTCACTCATATTCCGGGAGCGGAGGCTTCCGGCATAACCGATGACAGCAATACCGGCCAACGTAATGCAAACGCCAATGAGCAACATCAGTCCATCGCCATGCAACAGGTCTTTTCCGGCAAAGAGTGCCGGGAAGAGTGTTCCGAAACCGGCACAGGTGCCAAGAGCAATACTCTGCCCAAGAGCAACACCCAGATAGCGCATGCTCAGTCCGAATGTCAGTCCACCGACGCCCCAAAGGACACCGTAGACCATGGCAGGTAACGCGCCGCCTGCTCCCCAGAGTTCCATCAGGCTGCTACCGGCAGGAATGCCGAGCAATGCACCCAGCAGCGGGAAGACGAGCCAGGCAAAGATGCCCTGCACCAGCCAGAAGCTTTCCCACGACCAGTTTTTCACCTTATTGATAGGTACATACGAACTGCTCTGCCCGAAACTGCCGATGGCGATAATTAGTAATCCGATTAGTGTATTCATTATATCACTGCATTTAAATGTTTCTTGTTGATAATAAAAGAGCCCCCGCGCTGCACCTTCAGAGTGCCTGAAACCGTGCGCTGAAATTCAGATTGCACCTTCAGAGTGTCCGAAACCGTGCGCTGAAATTCAGATTGCACCTTCAGAGTGTCCGAAACCGTGCGCTGAAATTCAGATTGCACCTTCAGGGTGTCCGAAGCCGTGCGCTGAAACTCAGATTGCATTTTCAGGGTGTCCGAAGCCGTGCGCTGAAACTCAGATTGCATTTTCAGGGTGTCCGAAGCCGTGCGCTGAAACTCAGATTGCATTTTCGGGGTGTCCGAAGCCGTGCGACGAGCCCTCAAAGATACGCTTAGTTGCGCTTGGACGTCACTTCCGCCTCGTATTTTTCAATCTCAGCAATGAATTCCTCACCCACCGGCACATCGTTCTTCAAGCAGAACATATCCCACACGGCATTCCATGGCAGTGATTTCGCTTCTTCGAGCAGTGCCAGGCGTTCGAAGCCCTGGTCGGCAGCCTCGTAGCGACGCAGCGTATCCAGTGGTTCGAGCAGCGCCTGAAGCACACACTTCTGCGTAGCACGGCTACCGATGACGTATGCGCCGATGCGGTTGATGCTGGCATCGAAGTAATCGAGTCCGATATGTACACGGTTCAGTGCATTGCAACGAACGATTTCCTTGCAAAGGTCCAGTGTATCGTCGTTCATAATCGTCACGTGGTCAGAGTCCCAACGTACCGGACGGCTGACGTGCAACATGATTTCGGGGATAAAGAGAAGGAGAGAAGAGAGCTTGTCGGCCACGCTTTCCGTGGGATGAAAGTGCCCCGTGTCCAGCGTCACAATCTTGTTGCGACTCACGCCATAGCCGATATAGAAGTCGTTCGACCCTACCGTATAGCTTTCCAGACCGATGCCGAAGACTTTGGACTCTACGCAGTCCTTCATATTCCGGTAATCGGTGGCAAAGATGCGGTCGAGGGAGTCCTTCAGCAGCTCGCGATACTTCATGCGGTTCACGGTGATATCCTTGCTGCCATCGTGTACCCAAAGGTTCATGATACAAGGGTCACCCTGGCGACGGCCCATCTCTTCGGCAACGGCACGGCAACGGATGGTGTGCTCTACCCAGAAGTCGCGGATAGCCTTGTCCGGGTTAGACAGCGTAAGGTTGCCGCTCTTGGGGTGGGAGAAGGAAGTGGAGTTGAAGTCCAGCTTCATATTGTTTTCGGCTGCCCATTGCATCCAACTCTCAAAGTGTGCGGGCTCTACCTGGTCGCGGTCTACGAACTTTCCGCCGAAGTCGCCATATATTTCGTGCAGGTTCAGACGGTGCGTGCCGGGGATATAAGAAGCAGCCTTCAGTATGTCCTGACGGAGCTCTTCCATCGTGCGTGCCTTGCCCGGATAATTACCTGTAGCCTGAATGCCCCCGGTGAGCGAGCCCGTCGATTCAAACCCGGCTACATCATCTGCCTGCCAGCAATGCAGCGAGAGGGAAATCTTCTGCAAGGCGTCCATTGCCTGTTCTACATCTACGCCAATAGCAGCATAACGCTCTTTGGCTACCTCAAATGCCTTCGTAATCAATTCTTCTTTCATGATAGTAAATTATTAAGTTATAAGTTATGAAAATCTATAGTATCTGTCATTCAGAGCGTAGCGAAGAATCTCTTCCCTATATATTAAGAGAGTAGATTCTTCGGGCTAAAGCCCTCTGAATGACAGATAGGCGGTATCCCACACTTCCATATCCTGTGGATGGAAAGTCTTCAACGGGATGGAGCGATTGATAAGCTGCCGCATGGAAGCAACGTCCCGGGCAGCACCGGTCGTCAGTGCCTGAATCATAACGTTGCCGATGGCCGTAGCCTCCGAGGGACCGGCTATGACGGGAATGCCCACCGCATTGGCCGTCCACTGGTTCAGCAGGTCGTTACGGCTTCCACCGCCGATGACGTGCAGTGCCTCTACCGGGCGGGGTGAAAGGTGGCGCAGATTATCCAGTACCTGGCGGTAACGCAAAGCAAGGCTTTCGAAGATGCAGCGCACGATCTGTCCCCTCGTCTGGGGAATGGGCTGGCGATGGTCGGAGCAATAAGTCCGGATGGCCTGCTCCATATTGGCCGGATTGGCAAACAAAGCGTCATCCGGGTTTATCAGACTGCGGAACGGCTCACAGGCATCTGCCTCGGCGATAAGTTCCGGATAGGAAGTCTCTCCCCACTCGGCACGGCAACGTTCCAGCAGCCACATGCCGCAAATATTCTTCAGCAGGCGGATGGTGCCTTCCACTCCGCCTTCGTTGGTGAAGTTCAGTTCTTCGGTTTCTTTATTTATAACAGGAGCGTCGGCTTCTATTCCCATCAGCGACCAGGTGCCACTGCTCAGGTAAGCAAAGTTCCGGTTCATGGCAGGTACTGCCGCTACGGCCGAGGCGGTGTCGTGTCCGGCTACAGCGATTACGGGAATGCTGCCCAAGCCGGTCATGCGCTGTATCTCTTTGGTCAGCACTCCTACCCGGTCGCCGGGATAGACAAAGCGTCCGAAATTCGCTTGCGTCAGTCCAAGCTCATTCAGCAAGGCATCTTCCAGCTTGCGGGTATTGGCATTGACCAACTGCGCCGTACTGGCAATGGTGTATTCCGTCACCATTTCGCCCGTCAGCATATAGCTCAATGCATCGGGTATGAAAAGGATTTTATCGGCTGCCGCCAGTGCACTGTCGTGGTTTCGGCGTAATGTATCGAGCTGGAACAGCGAGTTGAAGTTCATCACCTGGATGCCTGTCCACCCATAGACATGGCTACGGGGAACCCGTGTAAAGAAAGCATCGGGAGCTCCCGCCGTATGAGGGTCACGATAGGCGTATGGCTGGCGGAGAAAGCCTCCATCCCGGCCCACACAGACAAAATCTACTCCCCAGGTATCGATACCGATAGAGGTTATTTCCACATCTCCCTTCCGGGCAGCCTGTTTCAGCCCCTCGACGATGTGACGGTAGAGTTCGTAGATATCCCAGTAGAAATGTCCTCCGGCTTCAATCAGGTGATTGGGAAAGCGGTTCACTTCCTCCAGTTCCAATCCGGCAGGAGTAAAAGCCCCCAAGATGGTACGGCCGCTGGTGGCTCCAAGGTCGACCGCAAAAAAGCATTGTTTCATGGTAATTAGTTTTAGTCGCTATTAGACGGTACAAAAATAGGGGATTGCTCCCCTACCTTCTGTACTCATTTTGACGGAAAGGGTGTCTGATTTGACAATCCGCCCGTTTGAGGTTCTTATTAATCTATCGAGAATCAAATTAATCTATCGAGAATCAATACTTTAACAATACTTCCCCTTCTAAACCTGCATCTTGCAATGCGCTATGCTCCGAAACGAATGCTTCCGGTTCGGCTATCAGTCTGCTGTTCCTGTCCTGCCCCAAGTCATCAATAGCTCGGTTGTTCCAGGAATTGGTAACGTGTAATTCCAGTTCGTTCTTTCCTTTCCTTATATAAGACGAAATATCCAGTTCCCATGGAGAACACCAAATCGTTCCCACCTTCTGCCCGTTTACAGATACTTCCGTCACACAGTTATTGGACGGTATCTGGAGGTGGACACCAGCCATGCTGTTCTGCCACTCAAAAGAGGTTCTATATACAGCCGTTCCCGAATAATAACGGATAGCCGGATCCTCATTCCTGTTCCAATACTCCAGTCGGCGGCAATGTACCGTTCCTTTCCCTTTGTAATGAGGATCGAAGTAAATAGTCCAGTCATTATCGAGTACCCGTTGCTTTTGTAATAACGGCTTATGTTCCAGGTTTTCCTCTTTATCGGAGAATACTATGAAACAGGATTCCCGAGGAAGAAAATGCAGAGTTACACGTCCCTTATCAGCCTGCAGATTATATCGCCTCCCGGAGACAGCATCCCATAACTGGGCATATTTATACTTCGTCTTAAATACATATTGCCCTGAAATCTGCCGGTCGGTATGGTTGTTCAAGAAGTAGATATCGCAATCATCTGTTTCCCTATGGGCGAAATATAGTTTTGTGCCATCCACATCCGGAGCAATACACGCCTTTTGCAATGCTTCGGATAGAGTCATTCCGGAAAAGACTTTCCCTTTTCCATAGAAGCCGGTAGCATCCCACATTGCACGAACCAATGCCTCATATTCTTCCTCTTTTCCTATATCTTTCTTACAAGGCGAACCTGTCGGCCTGTTTCCATAGGCGCAAGCTCCCTGCTTTACCAACAGAGCTATTTTCCGCAAGGCGTCCAAAGAAATCTCGCCGGAACGGGGAAGCACCATCATGGAATAGCGCTGCCCTGTAGGCAAAACGATTTTCCCTTCCTCTAATTCCATCCGGGTCAGCAACGCATCTTCTGTGAAGGCATCGAAATCATAGCCGGCAGGAATCTTAGGCAACCGGTGAGTCAATATCCTCACAGGTGCATTATTGCCCAGATAAATACACAAATCCGTCACAGGCCGTCCTTGGCGCATCACATAACTGACGCGTGCCTGGTAATCCCCAAAGTCCCGGCTCTTTTCCCACCATGTATTGTTACGCGAATAGGTTGCATAGTATCGACCGCCCGGATCACCGGCATTTGCTTCATGAGGTTGATGCACCGAGGCACAGACAACGAACTCGTTAATGCCAAATGCGTATGCACCGTCTGCAATATTCTTCAGGTCGCTCGGCATAGTGGTCAGGTCGCCATCAGTAAAAGCTTCGGCCGAAGCAATCGGTTTTCCGTAAAGGTGTGCTGCCGACGAAGACTCCTTTATATCGTAGTTGCCATCCGGCTGCATCACCCAGAACTCCCCCTGGGGCTTCTGAACCTTACTCTTGGCAACAATCGGTATCGCAACAATACATTGCGCATTTCCCGTTGCCTGTGCCGTAAAAACAACATTATGTTCCCGGCACAACCTATCGAAAGTTCCGTAATAACGTTCCGCAATCAAATCGGCTATTGTAAGACGCACATCGTACAGGATATTCTCAGAAGTCCTGATATTGTCAATCACATATCCGGCCATTACAGGCAGATAAGGAATCAGATCATATCCTCTAAACCTCTTGAAGGCCTCAAGGAAATCATCAGTCCAATTCTGGGCACCTGCCTCATGGCTGTCCATTGCCATACCTTTCAGATTATTGATACCGTGGTAATCCAAAGAATCGAGAATCTGCTTGAAGTAAGAATTGAACTGCAAAGTAGCAGCACGGACGGACAGTTTGTCGCATTCCAGCCCCATCATTTCCGGACGTCCATGCTTTACCTGCCCACCTGTCGGTACCATACACAATCTTAATATCCGCCAATTCCCTGCCGGAGCATTCCATCTTAATACTCCGTCCGTTCCGAGACAATGGGTTATATCCAGCACCTTACCGGAAGGTACAAGCTCTGAAGAAGCATAAGCCGGTGAGTCCATCGTCTTCTCAATATACTCCGAAATATATCCAGCCTTGTACTCATACTCATTAATCATCGGGTCCGAACTTAGAACAATTCCTCCAAGACGCAAAGCCTTCCCTTCGTCAGAACCATTCCAGCCGGAAAGTTTAATCCGATAAAACCGGGCTTTCACAGGAAGAAATGAGATTGTCTTCTTTTTATAGCTTTCGTGAGCACGATACAAGGGCTTCAAATCACAAACTTTGTGATAAACCTCCCCGTCTTCACTCCACTGCAACTCTCCGCAAGGAGGCAATACTTCATATCCCGTACCGACGAAAGTCTCCTGAGGTTCTGCCGGTACGTTTGTAGCACTTGTCGTTGCCTTTCCGGACGGACCTATGATATAAGTGATGCTCCTCAGAACCTTAGCCCGGGAATAATCGATATGAATATAAACCGGTTCATTCTTTATAGACGGAATAACGCAGAGCTCTTTTCCTCCAAAAAGATCCTCGGGATTGACTTGAGAAGTATTTGAGGAAAGCTTCACCTGAAAGTCCGATGTATCTTCCGTAGGTATGGCCATCACCTTTATATCCCGATAAAAATCATATTTATTCTCGGGTGCTTTCAGCCTTAATTCAAGTTGCTTTCCTCCCGACACTACCGTTTCGATACTTTCCAAGCGTTTCATTGCATCTTCCGGCTTTATCCACGGACCTCCCGCAACAAAACCATTAGATACATGAAACTCAAAGTCAAGCCCCAGACGCTCGGTTTCTCTTGCTACATAGTAAACGTTATCCCACCATTCTTTGCTCATTGCCAACTCGGTACCCGGCAACTGGTCTCCATGAACCTGATCATAGAAAACGATACCACCAATACCAATCCGCTTAAACGCTTCCAGGTCTTTGGTCATCCCCTCCTTTGTAGAAGGGAATTTACCATGAAACCACCACATCTTGGTCCGGGCCGAATCCTGAGGATTCAAAAAACCGGCCAGAGCTTTACTGAACGTTCCTCCGGGAACCGGGTAAGAGTCGGCATAACATACAATACTTACCAATAAGAGAAGCGAAAACAATCTGATTTTCCTCATACAATCATCCTACAATAGAATTCCGTTAATATCCGGGGTTATTAGTCCACGATGCCTGAATGTTCATCACCGTCAGCGGAATCGGCAAGAGCAGATCTTTCTCAGACGGATTGTTTGCACCCATCTTAGTAACGTGTTCATAGTGATCCGAGAAATTCTTTAAGGTCGAGACAAAAGTATCTTTTCCCATCCTCACCAGGTCAAAGTACCGTTTTCCTTCCCCTATAAACTCGTATCTTCTTTCATCCATGACATCATCCATTGTCGGAGTATGGTCCAAAGGAGATAAACCGGCACGTTGACGGACGGCATCAATCCATTCTTTGGCCTGACTTGCCTTATTATTATTAATCAAGGCCTCTGCATAAAGCAGATACGCATCAGCCGGTCTCAGGATCGGGAAATTCAACGGATAGTCATTCCAAGCTTTTATCGTCTTATTGGTATTGTCTTTTACCAGATACTTTATCATCATACAACGTTCCTTGTAATGCTTGGCCGAATCTTCCGGAGTAAATCCATGCTCGGTAGTATCCCAGTAACCTTCTGTTACAGAGGTTTCCAATCGTTTATCTCCCAGCTTTTTCATATCATTTACCAACAAAGTATCTACACGGAAGTCCTGACCTTGCAGGTGATAGCCACTATAAAACCACTCAGGAATCATAACTCCTCCGGAACCCTCCGTCACATATCCGGCCAATGAAGAGCCAAGCCCCTGGTTTCCCGAAGCAAACTGCACCGAGAACAAATCATACGTATTCTCCTTGTTCACATCAAAAATATACGAATAATCCGGTGCAAATCTCGTTTTAGCCTGGTCCATAATCGGTTGTAAGGTAGATTCGGCTTTCTGATAAGCACTCCGGTCATTCATCGGATAGCCTGCCATAGTCACATAGACCTCGCCCAACAAGCACTTTGCAGCAACAGAACCGACGCGACCGGCTTCCTCTCCCGTATAAAATGCTTCCAGGTTATTTCCGGCATACTCCAAATCAGAAATAATCAGTTTATAGATATCCTCTATAGGCTGCCGGTCCATCTTTTTGGCATCCTCATTTAGAACAGAGCGATCGACTACAGGCTGAGGGCCATAAGCTCTTACCAGTTCAAAGTAAGCCAATGCTCTGAGGAAAGAGGCCTCGGCACGATAGCGTACATACTGTTCGGGACTTCTCTCTAACAGCATGTTTGCGTCAGCTATAATCTGATACAACCGTGCATAGATATCTTCATTGGTACCTGTCACATCCGTAACGGCAAAGTTTCTCAAGTCAACCTGATCGCGTTGGGCATTTGCCAAAGCTGCATAGTACAAATTGTCCGAACGGCCTTCAGAAGCCATAAAATAATAAATTGTAGGAAAATCCTGGTTACCTCCATTGCGTCCCAAACGGGCATAAACTCCCATCACAGCCTGGTTGATTTCAAATTCAGAAGAGTAAAACTTATCGGCAACATTATTTTCTACCGGATAAATATCAATAAGATCATTGCAGGAACATAAACCACAACATGCAATTATCGATGCTACTATATATATTTTTGTTTTCATAAGTTTTTTAATTAGAAGGTTACGTTTACACCAAAAGAAAAAGTTCTCGACAACGGATAAGCTCCCCAGTCCGAAGATGCATTGTCTTGTGTAGCCGCTTCCGGTGAGAAGCCCGCATCGTAATGATCCCACATATACACATTATCACAAGATACATAAATGCGGGCTTTACTCAATACACTGTTAGGCTTGAATGGGATATTGTAGCCTAAGGTGATGTTTTTGATGCGGACGTATCCGGCATCATACAACCAGTTCGTATCATACTGCCCACCCGTTACGGTTGCATAGAACGCAGGTGTCTTTCCATCCCCCGGTTCATCTTCGGACCAATAAGCTTTATACAGCCATCTGTTCAGATAATTATATTTCGGATCATTGGTAGCGCGATTCCAGCTTCTTGAACCGATAGACAAAAGCTTGCCTCCCACACGTCCCTGCAACAAGAGGGATGCATCAAAATCTTTGTATTTGAATGTGTTCGTGAATCCCCACTCAAATTTGGGCTGATAACTTCCCACGACCGTATAGTCATCGGACGTTATTTTGCCATCATGACTGTTGTCCTTCCATTTTGTATCGCCGGGACGTTGCCCCGTATAGATGGCGATACCTTCCTTAGGAGTAATGCCATCGGCCTCAAAATCATTTGCAGTCAACGTTCTTTCCACTTCCAGAAGCATATAGGAATTGACCGGATGCCCTACTCTCTGGATAATAGTATTACCCTGTCCGGAACGGATATCCGAATTGTCGTCACCAAGACTCGTTATTTTATTTCTGTTCAATGAAATATTCAGTGAGGAATTCCATTTAAAGGAAGAGGTTACGATATTGGCTGTATTCACTTCAAATTCCAGTCCCCAGTTATCCACATTTCCAACGTTGGCCATCATATTGCTAAAACCGGTAATTAATGAAACGGGAGATTTCAGCAACAGGTCTTTTGTCACCTTCTTATAATAATCTGCTGAGAAATAAATCCGGTTATTCAGAACACCGAAGTCAATACCAACATTATAAGAAGTAGTCGTCTCCCAGCCTAACAGAGGATTTGCCAGATTACCCGGAACATAGCCACTGGCCAGGTTCTGTGAATTTCCGATTGCATAATTCAACGCAATCATGTTCGACAAGAACTGTGCTTCTCCAATGCGGTCATTACCAGCCTGTCCCCAACTTAAACGTAACTTGGCAGATCCAAGCCATTCAATATCTTTCATAAAAGATTCTTCATTCAGCTTCCACGCAGCCGAAACCGACGGAAAGAATCCCCATCTGTTTTTGGAGCCAAACTTAGACGAACCGTCTCTTCGCAGAGAAGTAGAAAACAGATATCTGTCCATTAAAGCGTATTGAACACGTCCGAAATAGGACAGAAGCGCATTTTCGGTATAGTCAATCTCATTGCTCTTCACCGTGCTTCCCTTATTTTTATCAAAGACCCAACTTTTATCATTTGGAAAGTCCGATACACTCTGCAGAGATGTATTTGCATTGTTCGACTCGTAAGATGCGCCTATCATGGCATCAATACTATGCAAGCCCCAACTCTTATTGTAGGTCAGCAAGCCTTGCACCAGCAAAGAATTTGAACTATTAGTGGAATAGCTGGAACTGGACAATTCACCGGGGTGGCTCGCCGTATTCCATTTAGCATTACACCACGTGGGGGTATATACTCTTTCATTTCTGCTCCTATAGTTCCATGCAACCATTCCTGAAGCTTTCAAACCGTCAATAATATCAACCGTTGCATTCAAAGCAGTATTAATTCTGATATCGGCATTTTTTCTTTCGGGCGCAGTAGCCTGAATATAAGGACTAACGACATTAGGGCCCGGTCCCCACTCACCATAGAACTTATAAGGATCGGCACCGGCATTTCTGCCACTTCCGGCAAGTACCCATCCGGGAAGTCCCAGTGCTTTCGAAACGGCGTTTTCCTTTCCATCCACTTTGGCGCCTTTCTGCACTCCGTAAGAGGGAGCCACCGTCAGACCTACCCTGATACGGTCCGTCATTTGGGCTTCTATATTGGCACGCAGATTATAACGATTATAAGAAGAGCCGTATACAATACCATCTTGTTGATAAACTCCTCCTGACAGTGAATAATTGATCTTTTCGGTAGCTCCGGAAGCTGTCAACTGAATGTCGTATGAAGGAGCAGTACGGAAAAGCTCATCCTGCCAGTCGATCGCATCTATTTCAGCACTTCCCCACCAGGGATCGTATATACCATAGGTATTCCGCACGCCATTTGCCCCCATATCGGTACGCGAAGACAGTTTCTTTCCAAGCTTTTGTTCCGCATAAGCTATTCTATCCGCCTGGCTAGTAGATGTGGGCATACCGGAAGTTTTTGCCCATTGGTAGTCGTACCATTTTTTGTTAAAGGCAATCCATTCTTCAGAGTTCATCACATCCACCTTCTTCTCCAACGATGAAACCGCGGCATAAGCGTTCAACGTAATAACCGGAGCACCGGTTTTTCCTTTCTTGGTAGTTACCAGCACAACTCCATTCGAGCCGCGGGAACCATAAATAGCAGCCGAAGCAGCATCTTTCAAGACATCTATCGACTCAATATCACCGGGATTAATGCCCGACAGATTATCGATAGGAACTCCGTCGACAACATACAGAGGGGTACTTTCCCCGTTGATAGAAGCCGCACCACGTACATTAATAGTAATATCGCTGCCCGGAGCTCCTGAAGTACTTCTGACGGAAACGCCCGCCATTTGTCCCTGCAAAGCTTGTTCTACTCTATTTACCGGCCGGTCTTGTATTACATCCGAACTTATTTTGGCAATAGACCCCACTACATTGGCTTTTTTCACGGTTCCGTATCCCACAACAACCACTTCATCAAGCATCTCAGTATCTTCCTGCAGAGTAACAGCCAATATTTTTCCGTCTTCCGCCTTTATCCTCTGGCTTCGATAACCGATGTACGACACTTCCAGACTGGCATTCTCGGCAACATCCAACGAAAAGTTGCCATCGATATCAGTAATCGCACCGTTCGGTGTACCTTGTTCTTTGACAGTTGCTCCAATAACAGGTTCTCCGGTTCCATCTACAACCTTACCGGTAGCCTTGATTTTCTTTACAGGAGTCGCAGTGCCCGGTTGCACCTTCTTTATAATAATCTTTTTACCTTGAATCTCATAACTCAGTCCGTTCTGCCCTTGCAGTATCTGCCGTACAGCCTCTTCTATTGCAGCATCCTCCAGCGATACGGAGACATGCTTCTTTGTATTTACATCAACCGATGAAAACACGAATGAATATCCTGACGATTTCTTTAGCTGTTCCATCGCCTCCTTTACCGTTACATCATTGGCTTTCAGCGTTATATCTTGCGAAAAAGCCGATAAGTTAAGGCAAAGCGCTGCCGAGGCTATTAATATAGCCCTTTTTAAATGCCCCATAATTCTCTTGATTTTTTAAGGTTCAACAATTATATCAATACAATATATATTTCTCATCTTCGTGCCGATACTTCATTCTGTTTGTAGATGCTATCGTTTGAAGCACTTCGTCAATCGTATTTCCCATGATTTTAAAGCTGCCGTAGAAACGTTTGTTCTTCAAAGAATCGGCAACCTCTATCTCTACATCATAGCTACGCATCAACTTCTTTGCAATATCTTCCAACAACTCTTCATCAAAAAAGAGCTCATCGTTTATCCACACATTCGCATTCTCTGCTTTTACGTGGCTTTTAGTCATCTTACCGGTCAATTTATCAAGAACCATTCTTTCGTCCGGCTCCAGATAGAGTTCCTGCATGGCCCTAATCTCGTTGTGTAAAGCGACCTTGCCTTCCAGTAAGTTCACCGTTACTTCCGCATCATCGGGATAATTCCGAAAATTAAATTTAGTTCCTAAAACTTTCAGGTTTACTTCTTTCGTCTTAACTTCGAAAGGTACCTTTTCATTTCGCGTTACTTCAAAATACCCTTCTCCTTCCAGCGATAACTTTCTGTCGTCTACACCAAACCCTTGCGAATATATGATTTTAGAGCCCGCATTCAGCCACACCAATGTTCCATCCGGCAAATACAATTTAGTCCGTGCTCCCAACGGAGCCTCAACAATCATGTCTGCAAAAGTATGCTTGACGGTTTCTTTCCCCTGCCAGTAGGCTCCCAGCGGTAACAACAGGATTAAAATGACAGCGACCACACGATATACTACTTTCCAGGAGAAACGACGAACTTGCTTTTGTTTTTCTTCCGCTTTGGCAATCCGCTGTCTGAACAAATCAAACGCTTCATCTTTGTTGAAAGACGTTCCGTCGCCCGACACTCCCGATGAGAACCATACCTCCAACCGGTTTCGTACATAAATCCGGTTGGCTTCCGATTCCATGCTCCACTGTTTCAGCCGGGCAAAGGATTGTTCATCCAATGTACCGGATATGTATAATGATATCAGTTCATCTATATCGTTATGTTTTTCTTCTGTATGCATATATCAAGTGCGTTTATGAATAAGACAAAAAAAAGGAAATCCAGGGTAGTCAACGATTGAAGTTTTTTTCAATTCTCCATAAATATATAGAGAACCAGCAGCTTCAAATAATCCCCCATGTGCAGTTGAATGGATGCCAAAGCATTCTTAATATGATACTTAACCGTATTTACAGAGATATTCAGGTCAGCGGCAATTTCTTCATACTTTTTTTGTTCAAAGCGGCTTTTCTTGAAAACAGCACGACATTCCTTCGGAAGTTCCTCTATGCATTGAGATAGTTTCCCTTCCAGCTCCTGTTCCAGCAATGTGCCCAACGGATGATTATCATCGATAAAGACAGTATCCAGAAACTCCATATTCTCCGGAAGCATGAAAGAAGAAAAGCGAAGTTCTTTTCGACGAGCCAGCGAATTCAGTTCATTCAGGCAGCGGTTGCGCACTGCACGCATCAGATAGGCACGGATGGAATAAGTTATCTCGATATCGGCACGATGCTCCCACAAATAAAAGATAGCATCGTCTACAACTTCTTCGGACAAAGAAGAGTCATCCAACAATTGATACGCAAAACGGCAGAGCAAAACGTAATGGCAATCATATATGTATTTGAATGCCTTTTCGTCGCCCTGCTTCAGTTTTTCAATAATGTGTTTCTCCATAGTCATTTGAGCTACAAAAGATAAATTCCCCAAAAGTAGAAGAATTAAATATTCTTTTTCATAATATGCGCATAGATTTCAAGTATATTAGTTATAAGACAAAATTTAAAAGATATAGGGTAGTCAAAATAGAGAAGATTTATTCCACTCCTTCACAGAAGCGGGTAATCACCTTTTCCCCCTCCGTATTGCGGATATTCACATTCTTCATGCTGATATTCTTACTGTATATAAATTCAGCTCCCAGCCGGGAGGTGATATCTATATCCTCCAACACAATACCGTCGATAGGCATTTCGGGAATACCATTGAAGAACAAGGCGCGGCGAGCACCGGCACAAATCAGGTTCTTCACGTGGATATTACGGAAACAGGGAGTTGTTTCGTCCACCGGCAGCGGCTCTACCTTCGCAGGAACGGTTTCTCCGCTTTCCAAGACTTCTACAGCAGATTTTCCGCCATAGTAGAGATTGAAAGTAATCGGTTCGGTAGGAATATCCATCATGGAGACATTGGTTACCCATATATTCTCTACAATGCCGCCGCGTCCACGCTTACTCTTGAAGCGCAAGCCTACATCCGTACCCAGGAACTGGCAGTTGCTGACGGATACATTGCGCACTCCGCCACTCATCTCGCTACCCACCACAAAACCGCCATGACCTTTGAAGACCGTACAGCCGTCTACCACCACATTCTCGCAGACGCGTGCACGGCGACGTCCGTCTTCATCCTTACCGCTCTTCAGGCAGATACCGTCATCGCCCACGTCGAAAGTAGAATTTACGATAAGGGCATTCTTACAAGATTCCAGGTCCAGCCCGTCACCATTCTGCGCATAGCTCGGATTACGCACCTGCACTTCTTCAACCAGAACATTCTCGCACATCAGCGGATGCAGGTTCCATGCCGGGGAGTTCTGGAAAATAACTCCCTGCAACCAGACGTTCTTGCATTCTATCAGGCTCACCATAACCGGGCGAAGGAAATGGCGGACGCTCTGCCATTCCTCTTCTGTTTGCAGCGTCTGGGGCACATTCATATTGCTGATGGTATCGCCCTTCAGCGTTTCGGGATAAGGAAACCAATAGGTAGGACGTTTATACACACCGCCACGGGCAATCGTCTGTTTCCATACACCTTCCGTCACCTTCTCGCGTTTCAGCGGACGCCAGTAATGACCGTTTCCATCGATGGCTCCTTCACCGGTGATGGCTACATTCTCCAAGTTGCGGCCGGAGATGGGTGACTGGCAACGGCGGGTGTCCAAGCCTTCAAACACGGTTTCTACCAGTGGATAAAGGTCTACATCCGGAGAGAAAAGGATAATGGAACCCTTCTCCAAGTGCAGGTCTATATTACTCTTCAATACGATAGGGCCGGTAAACCAAACTCCGGCAGGTACTATCAAATGTCCGCCACCTTGCTCGGAGAGGGAATGGATAGCTTTGGCAAAGGCCTCGGTACAAAGTTCTTCACCATTGCCTACGGCACCGAAGTCTTTCAGATTCACAGTACGGTCCGGAAACCGCGGAGCCTCTACCCGCGGCATGTCAAAAGGCAGGTTGCGGTACAGTTCTTCGTACTTATACGTTGTCTCTTGAGGTTGGCAAGCGCTAAGCGCCCACACACAAATGGCTGCAATCAGATACAATTGTTTCGTCATTTTTAATTATAGTTTTGATTATTCTCCTAAATAATAAGATGGTACGGGCGCTTGCGGATATCCCATGCTGCGATGCGCCACATAGCTGCGATACAAGGCATCCTGCATCAGCGTGACGCGGCGGTCGCTTGCAGGAATATTGGTGCGATAGATGCGTAACTCTCCGGGCAGGGCAGTAATCAGTTCCTCCCGCCAATCTCCTTCCATATCCACCATCATCAGGATATCTCCTTCGATGCCTTCGGTCAGCACTTCGCCTTTCCACTTCCAGATACTCTGCTTGCGTCCGCCGGAAGAGGAGTTTGCGCCCCAACGGTTATCATCTCCTTTAAAAGTCTCGCGCAGCAAGTCGGCATCCCACCAGATCCAGTTGCGGCAACCGGGCACTTCTTCGCTGGTCGTGTTCAGCTTCTTCCCGTCGGCAGTCAGCAGATACTTATCGGTACTGCCTCCTTTGCGGTCTTCGCTGGCAAAGCATTCCAGGCCGGGATGGGTAGGATCAAAGTCCGTTACCATACCGTCGCCCACGTGATAAGTGGTCTGTCCGATGCCCCAAATCAGTTTTCCCGTGGCAGCATCTACAACGGAAACACCGCGCCCGTCCTCTTTTTTAGGCTCGCTGACCATGAATACCTGCATTCCTGCCATATCCGGATGCAACTTGCAGAGATATGCCTTGTCACTATGTCCCAATCCGGACGACCACAGCAACGTACCGTTATCATCGAGCATGCACGAACCCAGCAAGATTTCATCCCGTCCGTCGCCGTCCACATCTGCAGTAACCATGCTATGGGCGCCCATGCTGCGCACAATCGGGTTTTCCTCGTCACCATCCCAGCGCCAGGCACGTTGCAGTTTTCCGTCTTTCAACATCCAGGCGTCTACTACCATCAGTTTATAAGTGCCACGTGCAGCCAGTATAAACGGTGTTTTACCATCCAGATAGGCCACTCCCATCTGATTACGGTTCTGACGTATCAGATTTCCGTAACGGTCGTTGCGTTCGGGCCAGTCTACGCGATCTATTTCTTTTCCGGTCATGCCATCAAGTACGGAAAGGTATTCGCTACCACCACAGACACGACCTTTTTCATTCTTCACATAGTCGTTGCCGGCAGTTTTTATCGCCACTTCTGCCTTGCCGTCACCGTTGAAGTCGTAGACGATGAACGGAGAGTACCAGATGCCCGGTTCGATGCCCGGTCCCATGTCGTAAGTCCACAGGTAAGTACCGTCGCTCAGGTAGGCAGAAATTTTATAGTTTTTCCCGGTGGTGTCGCCCGGCATTCCGGGGTCTACGTTGGTTTCGGGAGTGCGGATGATATAATCGTAAGTACCGTCGCCATTCAAATCGGCAAGGGCTATTTTTCCGGCTTTGGCATCGTCCTTCAGGCGGATGGAGGAATAGGGTTTCAGATCGGCAAGCACCACTTCCTTTTTATCCGAAGCTACGGGTTTCTGCCCTTTCGCCACGGCTTCCACCCAATAGGAGGCACGCTCGCAAGGGGTGGTATCTACAAAATCGCAAGTCTGTGAAATGGCTTTCCGGGTGAGGCGGCGCACTTTACCGTCCGCCTCGCGGTACACATGGAAAGATGTAGCCGGTGCATCCGATGCCAGCAGGCGCCAGCTAAGATAAACCGATTTGCCGTCTTGTACTGGGGCCGCAGTCAGCGCGCGGTTCAGGTTCTCCACGATCCGTTCCTGCGCAAAGCCTTCGACCAGTGGTTTCGGTTCATGTTTCGGATCGAGTATTTCGTAAAAGTAATGCCGCTCACGCGGGTCTTGAGCATGCAAGGCGCAGACTACACAGCAAAGCGCTGCCCATGCGTAGAAATGTTTCTTCATGATACTTTATTTATTGGTTATGGGAATCGATCGTTAATAACAATTTAGATAAATGGAAATTTACCAGCGTAGCGCTGGAGCAAGGTTTCCATTCGGATTACTTGCGCAGCAAGCCTGAAAGCCTTTCATTTATCAGTCCGGCAAAGCCTGAAGGGCTTTCATCTATCAGCCCAGGGCAACGCCCTGGGTAATAATCTGCTCTATCTCTGCGCCCTGAAAGGGCAAAAGCCCGTGTGTTATATCTTATGCCCTTTCAGGGCGTAAGGCGAGGGGGGCTTTCTTAACCCCAGGGCGTTGCCCTGGGCTGATAGATGAAAGCCTTTCAGGCTTGCTACGCTGATACTTCGCTGTGCTAAATTTTAGCGGCTCCGTTGCTAAATTATCATTTAACTCCTGATTCGTATTAATTATTCATGTATTGCCTTCATCGGCACAACGAGCACCGGTCCCAACAGTCCGCTGGGCATAGGCGCCCAACCGGCATAAGTACCCTTCTTATAGCCCAACGACGCCATATTGATATCCTTAAAGATACGCCAGTTCACTCCCCTGCGGTCCATATCCGCAATGCGGTTGGCAGGGAGATTGGTTACTTCCACTTCCAGCGTATTCTGCCCCGGATGCAGATACTGCCCAATCAGGCAACGGTACGGAACAGCCCAAAGCGTAGCCACCTCCTGCCCATTGATGCGGACACGGGCACTCTCGCGGACATCGCCCAGGGAGAGCAGCCAGTCATCGACCGAAGCAGGGTCATCAACGTAGAAAGACGTTGTGTAGCAGGCAGTGCCCATCGTCGTCCCCGCACCATCAAAGGGCAAATCCGTCCAAGAGCCCAAAGAGACAGAATCGGGAACACTGCCCACAGCAGGAGCACTCTGCAGGAAACGGAAAGACCAGTTTTGAGCAGACAGATCGCACAGGGTACGCGAGAGCTTCGCATAGGGTGCGCGAGAACGTCGCACAGAGCAGTACGGTCCCTTCGCATAGTGGCGGGCATATTCCTCGGACAGAGGCGTGTAATATTTCCACTCCCCGGCCTGTACATCCGCCTCCGTAAAAGTCTTGAGCAGAACGGACTGGCCGGATGCCAACTGCAATAGCACCTCCGTCTTTCCGTTCCGCTGGCGGATGCGGGCTTTCCCCGACGTGCCGTCCATCGGATTATAAATCAAGACCGAACGTGCCGGCACAGCCAGTGGTATCCACGCTTCCGTATCCCATTCCGTCTGGGCAGAGATAAAGTAATGATAACCGTCAGCATGGGCACGGCGAATGCAACTCAGTTTGTAGGTGGTCTTCGCAGCTTCGGGCACGGCGGCAGTCTGAGCCAGCGTCCGCCGATAGTCCGTACCGAAGAGTATCTTCCAGCCTTTCTCTTGGGCTTTCTTTATTTTCTCCATTGTCTTGCCAAATGCTTTGCGCTGCTTCTCTACCTTCGCAAAGCCCGGCACGTCTTCGGGATATCGGTCCAAGAAGACGATAGTCGCCCCTTCACGTGCAAGACTCAAAAGCTTCTTCAGCACATCCGCAGGCATCAGCCGGACACCGGGAATGACAAGCGCCTTGTAAGCTGCTCCACCGGAAGTCACAATCCTGCCGTCGCGGCACGCGGCGCTGCGGATAAAGTTATCGGAGATATAGTCCATATCGTAGCCCGCATCGTTGATGCGGTGCACAGCCTCGATAAAACGGGGAGCACGCTGCGCCATCTTATGGATATCGAACATCAGCAAGCGTCCGTCCTGCTCCTGCCATAAGTCATAAACCGGCAGATAGACCAGAAAATCGTTATCCGGTTGCCCCATCTGCAAGAAACTCTGACAGCGGGCGATGTATTGGAAAAATGCCGGCGCATCCCGCCAGATACTGTTCGTCGGGCTCATATCCACCGTAGCGTAGAACTTCCATCCCGGCCAGGCAGCTTCGGCAGGCGAATACGTGGTACCATGGAAGTAGGTATGATTGACGCCGGAAACGAACATCAGGTCTATATCGGGTTTGCACTGCGACAAGGAAGTGCGGAAGTGCTCCGTCAGCCAGGTGAATGTCTCCGAAGAGGTATAGGGCTTTCCGGCAATATGTGCAGCCGAAGAGGCGTATTTCAGCATGGAGAGGTCGGAGTCGTTGGGGCGCGTCAGGGAGTCACGGCGCAAACCGCGGATGCCGAAGTCTGACAGGCCGAAGCCTTCACATTCCGGGACATCTACCGTGGCGTAAAGGTCTATCAGGTTTCCGGGGGAGCCATGCGCCTGGTTGCGGGTCTTGGAGCCGTGCTGATGCGCCCAGTCCGTCCACTGCCGGGTGAAGTTTTCTTGCAGCAGTTCGCCGAGGGTTTCACGGTAGTCGGAAATGATTCGGCGGGCAGCGTCGGTCCGTTCGCCTTTGGCAAGGAATTCCGGCAGTTGTTCTTCGAGCTTATAGCCGCGGCGGGCAGAGAATTCATCGAAAAGTCCTTCTGTCCAGTCGGCGCCGTAGACCTCGTAGGAGTCGTTGAAAAAATTATGAGGATAGGCGGCAGAGGCACCATCCCCAGAAGCCGTCCCGGCAAAGGCCCGGTCAAAGCGGTCGAGGTAATTCTTCACAGCACGGGCTGAGAAGTGGTTCATCACATAACCTTCGCCACCGGGAGCGGCACGTTTCACTTTCTGCAAGGTCTTGCCACAGAAGGCAGCTATCAGGCGCCAGTCTCCCTTCGGAGCTTTCCAGTCGAGCATTCCCTCTTTGACTTTATCGGTAAGGTTGATGCACTTCCCAGCGTCGGAGAAAGCCATCAAGCGTTCTAATCTGGCATAAGGCTGCTGCCTGGCGTCGGAAACTTCTATCTTTTCAGCAAGACGCTCTCCGGCTTGCAGCCGATATTCCGTTACAAACAGCTTGCAGGCGGCATCTTCTATGGCTACCTCAGGACCTCCAAAGGGCCAGCCCGTACCGGTATTCATATCTATCTGCATGCCCAGGCGGGCTGCTTCGCTTTCCGTATGTTGCAGCATCTGCATCCACCGGGGAGAAAGGAACGGGATTTCGTTGGCATCATTTCCCTGCACCCCATAGATAGGGGTGATTTCCATGGTTCCCATGCCTGCTGCGGCATACGCTTCCAGATTACGGGTAAGGTTTTCCTTATCTACCGCACTTCCCATCCACCACCAGCGGGCGGCAGGCTTAGCTTCGGTCGTGACTTCGGGCCAGGCAGTGGTTTGCGCTGACAAGGAACCGACAGCAAAGAATACCAAAATAAGACTTAATACTTTCTTCATAATACTATTTCTCTAATTCCAGGCATCCCATAATGAACGGCCCCGTTGCCTTCGCATCGTTATCCCGCATCTTTTCACCTATATAATACTCAAAACTTCCATCGCGATACGGATGCCCGCCCAAGCCGCCTACCTGGCAGCAACGGGTCAGCGTCAAAGTACCGTCCTGGTTCTCAACCAGCAGTTTGTCTTTCAGTCCTTGCAGCGCCTTCTCGGCTACGGTACGATACTTCGCATCAATATACCCTTTATTCACCGCTTTTGCATAAGCATACATGCACTGCGTGGTTACAGATGCTTCCGGAAAGTTACCTTTACGCTTCGGCTGGTCAATCACCTGATACCACAAACCGCCACGCTGGTACTTCGGCAGTGCCTCCGCCAATCCTTTGATGTAACCTATCATATCGGCCCGTCCCGGATGATCCTCCGGAATGAAGTCCAATGCATCTACCAGCGCCATGAACCACCAACCGATACTGCGCCCCCAGAAGTTAGGAGAATGCCCCGTCTCCGGATCGGCCCAACGCTGGCTCTTGCTTTCGTCCCAGGCATGATGATAGAGACCGGTTTTTGCATCATAAGTATGCTTGTGGCAGAGACGGAACTGCTTCACAGCCTCGTCAATCCATTCCGGCTTATTGAACTCGGCACCATATTGTGCCAGGAACGGCGAAGCCATATACAGCCCGTCCAGCCACATCTGATGCTGATAAACCAGCTTGTGCCAGAAACCGCCTTCCAACGTACGGGGCTGGTTCTTCAACTGGCGAATCAATACATCCATCGCCTTTTTGTAGCGTTCGTCGCCCGTCTCGCGATAGAGGTCGAACAGCACCTTGCCGGAGTTGATGAAGTCCAGATTATAGGCAGCCATGTCATACAAGTGTATCTCACCCTGCTCATTAATCAATGAGTCCGCCCACTGCTTCACGTAATCATAGTAACGATGGTCTCCTGTTGCTTTCCACACCTGCAACATGGCACAGCACCCCACGCCTTGCGCATAACCGAAGAACAGGCGTTTGCCATGGTCCAACTGATAAGCCTGCGGAAAGCGCCTCATCTCGGAATCGGCAAACCAGCGGGCATACGAACCCGGCTCCCAGGCATCACTGCGGAAAGGAACGGCAGGCAGCCCCGCCTTATTGTATAAATTCACACGGAAGAAATTGCAGAATGCGTAACGGACAGCCACCGGCACCTCCACCTGCGGAGCAGATACCTCCAACCGGCTGCCGCGAATCACAGCCGTAGCCGGATAGAAACGCCGGTCGGCACCGGCTATGAGGAAGCCCTTCACCGGTTCGTTGTTCGGAGTCATCAAACCGTCTTCGGCATAGTCAAAACTCAGCACAGCCTTGTCTCCCTCCACCTTCATCGTCTTGAAAAGCGGACCGGAGCAGACAACCTTTTTCCCATACTGTCCGGCAAGTGCCCACAGCGCCAGGCGCTCACCTGCTACGCGCTTGTTCCGCGGATGAATATCCGTAGAATCACCTGCATCGGTAATCACGGCCATGCCTACATTTTTCAGCCCGCTCTGCCACGTCTTGAGTTGCGCCTCACGGATAGCAGCCGGCTGCCCCTTGTGCGGAGCAATCTGCATGAAATAGAAGGGCATATCAGGCTGCTTCCACTCCTTGCGCCAACTGTTTATCATATTGGTGAATACCTGCTGGTACTTCTCCGCCCGGATAGCATTCGATTCGCCCTGATACCATATATTTCCTTTTACCGTATATCCCAGAATCGGCTTAATCATGCCGTTCCACAGCGTGGCAGGTACTTTGCAATACCCCTTCTGCTGCTTCACATTTTTCAGCGCAAACTCTTCCAGCACATCGGCATACAGCGGATTGTTCTTCATCACATCCATCTTGGTCCACGACTCGGCATGCGTGCCGCCCCAAGTAGATTGTATCATGCCCACGGGCACATTCAGTTCCTTATGCAGTTTGCGGCCGAACACAAAGCCCACTGCCGAGAAGTCATAAAGGTTCTTCGGATTGCATACCAACCATTTCCCTTGGCAGTCGTCCATCTCGCCATCGGGCGCCAACTGATGCTCTACATGGAACAGGCGGAACTCCGGATAATCGGCGTCCTTCATTTCCTCCTCCTCAGTCTCCATGCCCGTCATCCACTTCATGTCGGGATGCTTGCAAACGGGGAACTCCATATTACTCTGCCCCGTACAGAGCCAGACTTCGCCAATCAATACATTATTAATAGTGATGGAATTCTCACCGTTTACCGTAACGGACTGATTCTTTGCCGCCGCAGGAGTTTTCAGCTTTACAGTCCACTTGCCGTTTGCACCAGCCTTGACAGTCACCACCTTGTCCGTCCAGGAAGCCTTTACCGTGATTTTTTCACCGGGTGCAGCTTTCCCCCATACATTGACTTGTGTATTCTGTTGCAAAACCATGTTATCAGAGAAGATAGCAGGAAGGGTTATCTTTGCCGTTATCGGACACAGAACAAAGAAAATAAAAAGGACTGTTAGTCCAAGTAGCTTTTTCATGTGCTTTTAATAGTTTTATTGATTAAGACTTAAATGCCATTTTGATAGCGATGCAAAAATAAGGAGTTCCCGGCAAAGATCCGCTTACTGTTTTGGCGGTTCTCTTATTGTTTTTGCCGTTTATCTCAATCAGCATCAAGGCTTCAGATAAACCACAGTCCTTCCACTGCCATATTTGCACAGCACTCCCTGCTCAACATAACGGTTCAAATCGTCCAGTGACTGCGATTTCGACCGCCCGGTCAGTTCAGAATAGTCCGCACGGGTAATGCACCTTTTCTCATCCAGGTGTTTTTGCAAAAGTTTCAACCGTTGCGCCTCCGATAGCTTAGAATGAGAGACATACGGTGACTCTTTCCGTTCCAGTTCCATCGTCACAAAGCGGCGGCGGAATTTGCTGCTCACCCGCAAGTTCACATTTTTAAAATGAATGGACGGAGAACGTATCTCCTTCTTATCCTGCACCAATCGGTCACATTCCAGCGAAAGGGAGAAATGTCCCAGTTCGCCTACTTCCACAATCCAGCCGTCTGCCAGCCAGCTTTGCAGTTCGTCCGTAATGGCTTGCAGCGTACCGTCCAGAATGGCTTGGCTGAAACCCGTAGCATTGTGTACAATCTCCAGGAACTTATCTGCCGGAATCGTCCCTTTAGGCAGAACGCGCGCATGCAGGCGTTCATCTTTCTCTCCGTCTTGTGGAGGGTTCTGATACAAATCGTAATAGACACTCATAGTAAATAAAGATATAAGCCACCGAATTTATTATTTAAAAGCGGTGAGGTTAATAGTAAGAACCGAGATTTTTATTTCACCCGACCATGGTTGGGCGAAAAATCAACCATGGTTGGGCAAAAAGTAAACCAAGGTCTATCGAAAAGTAAACCTTGGTTTAACGAATTGTTCTCGCTGTCAAAGATAGTAAAAAAGGGGGAGTTAGGGAATAAAAACATAGAAATAAGCATTATCTTTACAGAAGAACAACCCCGAAAGGAACTGAGGCGCAAATGTCTGAATAAAACAAAGAAAATACAATCCGGCTTTTATTTTCCCCATACTTATGCAGAATCATCACCCTCTAAAGCTCTAACTGGAATAAAAATACTAAAAAAATATCCGTTTTTGTATATTATATCCCAAAGATTCCGTAATTTTGCGCCATTCTTAGAATAATTATACAGAAACATGAAGAAAAAAGCCAATCGGTTAGATGCCATCAAGATGATTATCTCAAGCAAAGACATCAGTTCTCAGGAGGAACTGCTGCAAGCTTTGGGAAAGGAGGGCTTTGAACTGACGCAAGCCACCTTGTCACGCGACTTGAAACAACTGAAAGTAGCAAAAGCAGCAAACATGAACGGGAAATATGTATATGTATTACCCAACAACATTATGTACAAACGCTCCAATGACCAAAGCGCCAGCGAAATGTTGATGAACAGCGGATTTGTTTCACTTCAGTTCTCGGGCAATATCGCCGTGATCCGTACACGCCCCGGATATGCCAGCAGCATGGCCTACGACATCGACAACCGCGAATGTCCCGCCATCCTGGGCACCATTGCCGGAGACGACACCATCATGCTGGTAGTGCACGAGGCCGCATCACACGATGAAGTGCGTAGCTTTCTGTCACAAATCATTCCGAATGTAAAGTAAATGAAGAAATATTAATTAAAGAAAGAAATGGATTCGAAACAAATTGATGTGATGGTGGCTGACGCCTCACATGAAGTTTACGTGGACAAGATTTTGGATACCATCCGGGAAGCTGCCAAGGTACGCGGAACGGGCATCGCAGAACGCACGCACGAATATGTAGCTACTAAAATGAGAGAAGGAAAGGCCATCATTGCACTGTGTGGAGACGAATTTGCCGGCTTCACCTACATAGAGAGCTGGGGTAACAAACAATACGTGGCAACGTCGGGTTTGATAGTACATCCCGATTATCGCGGGCTGGGACTGGCCAAACGGATCAAAACCGCCTCTTTCCGCCTGGCACGATTGCGATGGCCCAATGCCAAGGTTTTCAGTCTGACGAGCGGAGCCGCTGTAATGAAGATGAATACCGAACTGGGATACGTCCCCGTCACCTTCAACGAGTTGACCGACGACGAATCGTTCTGGAAAGGTTGCGAAGGCTGCATCAACCACGATATACTGGTAGCCAAAAACCGGAAGTTCTGCATCTGCACAGCAATGCTCTACGATCCGAAATTACATGAAGAAGATAAAATCTAAAAACCACAAGGATATGGAAAAGAAGAAAAAAGTAGTAGTCGCATTCAGCGGCGGTCTGGACACCTCATTCACAGTGATGTATCTTGCCAAGGAAAAAGGATATGAAGTATATGCTGCCTGTGCCAACACCGGCGGTTTCAGCCCCGAACAGCTGAAAACCAACGAAGAAAATGCCTATAAGTTGGGGGCTACGAAGTACGTTACCATCGACGTGACACAGGAATATTATGAAAAGAGCCTGAAATACATGGTATTCGGCAACGTGCTGCGCAACGGCACCTATCCCATCTCGGTAAGCTCCGAACGTATCTTCCAGGCACTGGCCATTGCGCGCTATGCCAACGAAATCGGAGCAGATGCCATCGCACACGGTTCGACCGGTGCCGGCAACGACCAGATTCGTTTTGACATGACGTTCCTTGTGATGGCTCCGGGTGTGGAAATCATCACCTTGACACGCGACATGGCACTGAGCCGTCAGGAAGAAATAGACTATTTGAACAAGCATGGCTTTGCCGCCGACTTTGCCAAACTGAAATATTCCTATAACGTAGGTCTGTGGGGTACCAGCATCTGCGGCGGTGAGATTCTGGACTCTGCACAGGGCTTGCCCGAAAGCGCTTACCTGAAGCATTGCGAGAAAGAAGGCAGCGAACAGTTGCGCCTCACTTTCGAAAAGGGTGAACTGAAAGCTGTGAACGACGAGAAGTTCGACGATCCTATCAAGGCCATTCAGAAGGTAGAAGAGATTGGCGCCGCATACGGTATCGGCCGCGACATGCACGTAGGCGACACGATTATCGGTATCAAAGGCCGCGTAGGCTTTGAGGCTGCCGCTCCGATGCTGATTATCGGCGCACACCGCTTCCTCGAAAAATATACGCTGAGCAAGTGGCAACAGTATTGGAAAGACCAGGTAGCCAACTGGTACGGAATGTTCCTGCACGAAAGCCAGTACCTGGAACCGGTGATGCGTGACATCGAGGCCATGCTGACCGAAAGCCAGCGCAACGTAAACGGTACGGCCATCCTCGAACTTCGCCCGCTCGGCTTCTCTACCGTAGGTGTGGAAAGCGAAGACGACCTCGTGAAGAACAAACTCGGCGAATACGGCGAAATGCAGAAGGGGTGGACAGCAGAAGATGCCAAAGGCTTTATCAAGGTCACCTCTACTCCACTGCGCGCCTATTATGCAAATCATAAAGACGAAAAGATTTAACCAATAAGCGAAATACAAAACAATAGATATTATCAAAATGATTAAAGTAGGAATCATCGGCGGAGCCGGATACACGGCAGGCGAACTGATACGCTTGCTGCTCAACCATCCGGAAGCGGAAATCGTCTTCATCAACAGCTCAAGCAACGCCGGCAACAAAATTACCGACGTACACGAAGGACTGTACGGCGAAACGGATTTAGTATTCACCGACCAGCTTCCGCTGGACGAGATCGACGTGCTCTTCTTCTGCACCGCTCACGGCGACACGAAGAAGTTTCTGGACAGCCACAACGTACCCGAAGAATTGCGCATCATCGACCTCTCTATGGACTACCGCATCGCTTCTCCCGAGCACGACTTCATCTACGGCTTGCCGGAACTGAACCGCCGCGCCACCTGCAAGGCGAAGCATGTTGCCAATCCGGGCTGTTTTGCCACTTGTATCCAGTTGGGCCTGCTCCCGCTTGCCAAGCACCTGATGCTGAACGAAGACGTCATGGTGAATGCCATCACCGGTAGCACAGGCGCAGGCGTAAAACCCGGCGCAACAAGCCACTTCAGCTGGCGCAACAACAACATGAGCGTCTACAAAGCTTTCGAGCACCAGCACGTGCCCGAAATCAAGCAATCGCTCCGCCAGTTGCAGAACAGCTTCGACTCGGAGATTGATTTCATCCCCTACCGCGGCGACTTTCCACGAGGCATCTTCGCCACCATCGTAGTGAAGACGAAAGTGGCGCTGGAAGAAATCATCCGCATGTACCAGGAGTATTATGCCAAAGATTCCTTTACCCATATCGTAGACAAGAACATCGACCTGAAGCAGGTGGTGAACACCAATAAATGCCTCATCCATCTGGAGAAGCATGGCGACAAGCTGCTCATCATTTCCTGCATAGACAACTTGCTGAAAGGTGCCAGCGGCCAGGCTGTACACAACATGAACCTGATGTTCAATCTGGAAGAAACCGTAGGATTACGGTTGAAACCCAGTGCCTTTTAAAAGATATGGCAAAATTTAATAAAGAGGTTTTCCTCAAAGCAACATTCGTAGGCGCTGCTATCGGAGCAGCGATTTACATTGTATCAAAATTTGTATTATGAAATTATTCGACGTATATCCCCTCTTTGACATCAACATTGTCAAAGGAAAAGGCTGCCACGTATGGGACGAAAACGGTACGGAGTACCTCGACCTCTACGGCGGCCATGCTGTCATTTCTATCGGACATGCACATCCGCACTACGTGGAGATGATAAGCAAACAAGTAGCGACGCTGGGATTTTATTCCAACTCTGTCATTAATAAGTTGCAACAGCAAGTGGCCGCACGACTGGGAAAAGTCTGCGGTTACGACGACTACTCCCTGTTCCTTATCAACAGTGGCGCCGAAGCCAACGAAAATGCCCTGAAACTGGCATCTTTCTACAACGGACGCACCCGCGTGGTATCTTTCTCCAAAGCCTTTCACGGCCGTACTTCGCTTGCTGTAGAAGTAACCAACAATCCTAAAATCATTGCCCCCATCAACAACTGCGGACACGTAACGTACCTCCCGCTGAATGATATCGAAGCTATGAAGGCCGAATTGACCAAAGGCGATGTCTGCGCCGTGATTATCGAAGGCATCCAGGGCGTAGGCGGCATACAGTTGCCGACGGACGAGTTCATGCACGCCCTGCGCGAAACCTGTACCGCCCACAACACTGTATTGATACTGGACGAAATCCAAAGCGGCTACGCCCGTAGCGGGCGCTTCTTCGCCCATCAGCACAACGGCATCCAGGCCGATATAATCACCGTAGCCAAAGGCATCGGCAATGGCTTCCCGATGGGAGGCGTACTTATCAGCCCGATGTTCACCGCCGTATACGGCCAGTTGGGAACCACTTTCGGCGGAAATCACCTGGCATGTAGCGCCGCGCTGGCCGTGCTGGACGTGATAGAACAGGAAAACCTAATAGACAACGCTGCCAAAGTGGGTGAACATCTGCTGACAGAACTGAAAAAATTCTCCCAAATCAAGGAAGTCCGCGGACGCGGCCTGATGATTGGCATGGAATTCGAAGAGCCCATCAAAGAACTACGCCTGAAGTTGCTGAAAGAGCAGCATGTATTTACCGGTGTCAGCGGCACGAACGTGATCCGGTTACTGCCGCCGCTTTGCCTCAGCATGGAGGAAGCAGATGAATTCCTCGAACGATTTCAGAAAGTTATTTGATATTTGACAGATAATCAGCCAACAAAAGAAACGACCGTAAAGACAATCCCTCTCTTTCGGTCGTTTTTTGTAGAAAATTTATCTACCTTTGTCCACAGATTACTTTTTAACATATAGAAGATATGAGAACAGCAATTATCGGAGCAGGAAACATGGGCGGCTCCATCGCCCGCGGACTGGCAAAAGGGACTATCATCCCCGCCGCCGACATCATCGTATCGAACCCCTCGCAAGGCAAACTGGATGCCCTGAAGGCCGAATTCCCCGCCATGCAAACTACGCATGACAATCAGGAGGCCGTGACCGGCGCCGACTTCATCATCCTGGCCGTGAAACCCTGGCTAATGAAACCCGTAGTGAGCGAACTGAAACTGAAAAGCAAGCAGATACTCATCTCCGTGGCCGCCGGCATTCCCTTTGAAGAACTGGCACACTACGTGGCCGACAAGGAAATGACCATGTTCCGCATCATCCCCAACACCGCCATCAGCGAACTGGAAAGCATGACCCTCATCGCCAGCCGGAACGCCACGAAGGAGCAGGAACAACTGATGCTCGACATCTTCAACCAAATGGGCCTTGCTATGCTCATCCCCGAAGAGAAGTTTGCCGCCGCCACTTCCATGGCCTCTTGTGGCATCGCCTACGTGCTGAAGTACATCCAGGCCGCCATGCAAGCCGGCATCGAACTGGGCATCCGCCCTGCAGACGGCATGCGCATGGTAGCCCAAACGGTACGCGGCGCCGCCGAACTGATACTAAACAACGATACCCACCCCAGCGTGGAGATCGACAAAGTATGTACCCCCGGTGGCATCACCATCAAAGGCATCAATGAACTGGAACACGAGGGATTCTCCTCTGCCGTGATCAATGCCATCAAAAAGAGCATTTAAAGCAAACAGAATACAAATAACTAATTCATCAACCAAATGGAAGACCAAATCAGACAAATAGCCGAACGCCTCCGCGGCCTGCGCGAAGTCCTTGAGCTCACCGCCGAAGACATTGCCCGCGACTGCGACCTTTCTGCTGAAGAATATCGCCTTGCCGAAACCGGAGAATTCGATATCTCCGTCAGCATGCTGCAAAAAATTGCCCGCCACTACGGCATCGCGCTGGACGCATTAATGTTCGGCCAGGAGCCCAAAATGAGCACCTACTTCCTGACCCGCGCCGGAAAAGGTACTAGCATCGAGCGTACCAAAGCCTACAAGTACCAGTCACTGGCCGCCGGCTTCATCAACCGCACCGCTGACCCGTTCATCGTCACCGTAGAACCGAAACCCGACGATGAATCGATACACTACAACAGCCACGCCGGACAAGAATTCAACCTCGTACTGGAAGGCCGCATGATGGTGAGCATCGACGGCAAAGAACTTATCTTAAACGAAGGAGACAGCCTGTACTTCAACTCTAAACTGCCCCACGGCATGAAGGCGCTGGATGGAAAGACGGTACGCTTCCTCGCGGTAATCATGTAAAATGTGCTAATTATGGTAGAAAGATTTTTATCACAAACCTCCTTCACATCGCAGGAGGACTTCATCAAGAACCTGAAAATAAACGTACCGGAAAACTTCAACTTCGGCTACGACGTAGTAGATGCCTGGGCCCAAGAGCAACCCGACAAACCCGCCCTGCTATGGACCAACGATAAAGACGAACACCGTCAGTTCACGTTTGCCGACATGAAGCGCTACACCGACATGACGGCTTCGTACTTCCAAAGCCTCGGCATCGGCCATGGCGACATGGTAATGCTGATACTGAAACGCCGTTTCGAGTTCTGGTACAGCATCATCGCCCTGCACAAACTGGGCGCCGTAGTCATCCCCGCCACGCACCTGCTGACGAAGAAAGACATCGTATACCGCTGCAACGCTGCTGACATCAAGATGATAGTCTGCGCCGGCGAACCGGTCATCACCGACCATATTACTGCCGCTATGCCCGACTCTCCTACCGTGAAGCACCTCGTCAGCGTAGGACCCGAAGTGGCTGAAGGTTTCGAAGACTTCCACAAAGGTATCGAGGCCGCCGCACCGTTCGTGAAGCCGGAACATCCGAACACCAACGATGACATCTCACTGATGTACTTCACCAGCGGCACCACCGGCGAACCGAAGATGGTAGCCCACGACTTCACCTATCCGCTTGGACACATCGTCACCGGCAGCTTCTGGCACCGCCTGACCGAAGACAGCCTGCACCTCACCATCGCCGACACAGGCTGGGGCAAGGCCGTATGGGGTAAGCTCTACGGACAGTGGATAGCAGGCGCCAATATCTTTGTCTACGACCACGAGAAGTTCACCCCCGCCGCCATCTTGGAGAAGATACAAGACTATCACGTCACTTCTCTCTGCGCACCGCCCACCATCTTCCGCTTCCTCATCCACGAAGACCTGACGAAGTACGACCTCTCCAGCCTGCAATACTGCACCATCGCCGGAGAAGCCTTGAACCCCGCCGTGTTCGACACCTTTAAGAAACTGACCGGTATCAAACTGATGGAAGGCTTTGGCCAAACGGAAACCACACTCACCGTAGCCACCATGCCTTGGATGGAACCGAAACCGGGCAGCATGGGACTTCCCAATCCACAATATGATGTAGATCTGATAGACTACGACGGCCGCTCCGTAGAAGCCGGCGAACAAGGACAAATCGTAATCCGCACCGACAAGGGCAAACCGCTGGGCCTCTTCAAAGAGTACTACCGCGACGCCGAACGCACCCACGAGGCTTGGCACGACGGCATCTACTATACCGGAGATGTAGCGTGGAAAGATGAAGACGGCTACCTCTGGTTCGTAGGTCGTGCCGACGACGTTATCAAGAGTAGTGGTTACCGCATCGGCCCCTTCGAAGTGGAAAGTGCATTGATGACGCATCCTGCTGTTGTAGAGTGTGCCATCACCGGAGTACCCGACGAGATTCGCGGACAGGTGGTGAAAGCAACCATCGTCCTCTCCAAAGAGTACAAGGCCCGCGCCGGCGAAGAACTTATCAAAGAACTTCAGAACCATGTGAAGAAGGTGACTGCTCCTTATAAGTATCCACGTGTCATCGAGTTCGTGGACGAGCTGCCGAAGACCATCAGCGGAAAAATCCGCCGCGTGGAAATCAGAGAGAATGATCAGAAATAAATAGATTTGCAGATAAGTGGAGAGGCCGTTTCTCGAATGATTAACGTTAATCGTTCAAGAAACAGCCTCTCTACTTGTTTATTGGTACCTGCATAGTTTTAACGTATGCAAATATATACTTCATTATACAGGCGCAAAGGATAAAAGACTTATATTTGTGACGAAATTGAACTTTACTTCAGACATGTATTAAATAATAAAGACCGGCACGGTATATGGAAAACAAAACACAGACATGGAAGCTTCTTGCTTTCTTGGGAGTAATGCTTCTTTTGTCTGATACGATATACGCCCAGCAATGGACATCCGATTATTCTTCGGAAACAAAACGAGACACAGTCTCATTTGCACATCGCTTCATCCACAGATTAGGCGTAGAAGGTCGTATGGGCTACATATTCCCCACCAACCCTTTCCTGGAAGGCTACAACCGTAGTGGCAAGACCATGAACGACACCTATTCCGGCCATCTGAAGTATTCGTTCCAAGTCCGCCCCAACACCGCCGCCGACCGTGCTTACATAGGTGCTTACCAAGGCATCGGATTAGGTTATTTCGACTTCGAGAACAAGCAGGAACTGGGAAACCCCATTGCCCTCTACCTGTTCCAGGGAGGACGTCTTGCCCAACTCACCCCTCGTCTGTCGCTCAACTACGAATGGAACTTCGGAGCCTCCTTCAACTGGAAGCCTTACGAGGATTATGAAAATCCGGAGAACACGATCATCGGCTCGAAAACAAATGCCTTCCTCAATGTCAACCTTTACTTGAACTGGGCAGTTTCCCCAAAAATCGACTTGATAGTGGGAGCTACCGGAAGTCACTTCTCCAACGGAAATACCCAGTACCCCAATTCGGGTCTGAATACAATTGACTGCAAAGTGGGTCTGGTCTATAACTTCAACCGGCGGGCAGACGAATTGGGCAAATCCTGGCAGCGTCCTATCCCCCCGCCCTTTCCGCGCCACATCAGCTACGACCTGACGTTCTTCGGTTCCTGGCGCAAGAAGGCTGTGGACTTCGGCGGTGGACAAGTACCTGCACCGGGCACTTACACCGTAGCAGGTTTCAGCTTTGCACCGATGTACAACTTAGGCTATAAATTTCGTGCCGGTGTAGCCTTGGATGGAGTATACGACCACAGTGCGAACATTGAAGCGGTATACAACGGAATGGATGACTTTTCCTCCCCTTCTGCCATCAAGCAGATGGCCTTAGGCTTATCCGCCCGCGGAGAGTTCGTAATGCCCTACTTCACCGTAGGCATCGGCCTTGGAGCCAATGTACTGCATAGCGGAGGCGACCTCAAATCTTTCTACCAGATACTGGCATTGAAGATAGACGTCACCCGCAACTCCTATCTTCACATCGGATATAACCTCAGGGAATTTCATGAGCCTAATTACCTGATGCTGGGTCTAGGCTTCCGGTTCAATAACAAGCGCCCCAAGCTATACTAAACGGTTCAAGGAGCATGGCTTACCCAAACTCTTCGACCGCTCTTTCCAGTCTGCTCAGAGTCAATTCTCCCGACTGCCTCCACAACTGCTCTCCTTTTCTGAAAAGGATAAATGTAGGGGTTACTTCGATTGTATAGAAATCAGCGAGGTCGCTTTCCTGATCTACATCCACTTGTACCACCTCAAGTGTTCCTTCCATCGCCTTCTTAAATTTTTCTACCACCGGCTGCATACGTTTGCAATGAGGGCACCACGTTGCATAAAACTCAGCCATTACCCAATCAGCATTAGCCAACTTCTCCCGGTTTCTCTCCTCACGAGCAACTTTCTTCTCTTCCATATCATTCTTGTTTAAGTTAATAGTTGGAATTTCAACAATACGAAGAGAAGAAAGGTTTACGGTATAAAGGACAATTTGAAGTCTGAATATACCCCGGATCTTGCAACTGTACAGAAGTTCTTTTGGATTGATAGCTTTACCGGTTTACATCTTGGTTTACACGAGTGCTGCAAATCATATCTAAAATGAGCATAATTTAGAAGCGCTATGGAGTATTTTGAATGATTTCTGAAATCATTGCTACAATGATCTCTGAAATTATTACTGCAATGATTTCTGAAATCATTGCAGTAATAAGATGAAGGAAAAAACATACATAGAACTGCGCTAATTCCCAGACTATGAATATATGGTAAGTCCATAAAAGAATAAAGCCCCGTAAACTTGTCGTTTACAGAGCTTTAAACAGTACTCGAAGCGGGACTTGAACCCGCACAGCCGCAATGGCCAAAGGATTTTAAGTCCCCCACACATTCCACCATTCTCGCTTTGCAACAGCCTATTATAAAGCTATAAATCTGCGATTTATGCAATGTACACTTCTATATCTTACACTCTGATTCTATCTTGGTTTAACTATTGGTTTAACTCTGAGACTTAACCCAAGAAATATTCAACATTTAATTTTTATTCATTATATAGCCAATAAAGCGACACTGAATTACTTCAATGCCGCCTTATATCTGCTCATATTAAAACTCAAATCCGATTTTAGCTGTGATACCGCCTATATTGCTGATTTCTTTATCACTGTTAGCATATATAGGGCTATCCACTTTCTGATAGGTGTAACCCACTTTCAGATATACAGATAAGCATTTATAGAAATTATAGTTAACTCCCACACTCGGACTTAGATATACTCCCTTAGCATCCAGTACGGAGTAGCCTGCCTTTACGTCAATGAATGGAGCAACCTTAGTCTGCATAAGATTGGCTTTCACATCCAAATACAACGGCATATAAGTCATTTCTGCATCCGAAGATGTAAAGTGAAATCCTAATCCTGCACCGACAAACAAATAGGGATTGAATTGATACCCGTGTGTGGTAGAAAACTCGGTGGCGTGTAATGCTGTCTCATCAAGGTGGAATGTTCGTCCTCCTTCAATCATACCTCTATACCCGTTCTGTGCACTGCATATAGATGCAGTCATTGCGATAACTAATACCGCTAATAATCTTAATGTCTTCATAAGTTAATAATATAAGTGCATCCCTGCTGCTTAGGGTTGCAACGTGAAATATATGTAAGGCAGCATCCTATTAATAGGCTTACATATCATTAATAAAGTAGTTGTAAGTAGTAAACTATATATCCGTTTCTTATCCAATATATTACGCTAACTTGTTCCCGAATGTTAGCTGTTAATAAATAGAGAGGCGTGGGAACTATTGAATATTACTGCATTGAGGCTCTCGACTGCCCTTCTTCAAGTAATAAACAATAGCCCACGCCAAACGTTATATAGTCCACTTAGTAAAGCGGGTATATAGCATTGACGTGAGCGTTCTTGTCTATTATCCTTGAAGAATGAAATTGTCGAGATTCCAATGCAGGATAATATGTCAAACGCTCTTCGTTAACTAATAAGTCCTTCCAGTCCCCTATCTCTTTAGAGGCTTGGAATTGCTGCAAAGTTACTAAATTACGTTTGATTGACAAGAACTATTGTTTATTAATAGTTGAGAATAGTCTCCCGTTGATAAATCAAGGTTAGGAGGAAATTGTAACTCGGTCTATATATACAGAATTTTAAAGATTTCCTCCCAACTAAAGTAATCAGAGTTTAGCAAGTAACCTGCTTACTTGTACCTTCTGAAACTTGCAACCTCGTGAAGTAACAAAACCTTGTGCGTTGAGTAGGTCTGCCATTTCGGATAAGGTCTTACCTTCCATTGATAACGAGCGTAGTAAAGCGATTGCCCGCATATTATTGGGGTTACTATCCGCTTTCAATCTATTGGTACGGTTACTATTAGCGATAGCCTCTTTATGCTTGTTCATCAAGTTATCCGATTTACCCAGTTTCATCCCTCGTGCCTTCTTAGCTTGCAATGACTGCCTTGTGCGTTGACTGATTAACCCTGCTTCATATTCAGCGATACTACTGATAATGTGGAGTATCAAGCGGTTAGCTTGCGGGAAATCACAAAAGGTAATCTCCACATCACTCTCCAATAACTTGGAAGTGAACGCCACATTACGGCTCAATCGGTCTAACTTCGCCACAATAAGAATAGAATTGGTCTTACGGCACATTATCAACGCTTCTTGCAATTTAGGTCTATCCGTCCTCTTACCGCTTTCAGTCTCGACAAATTCATGTAGGATAACTCCCTCTTTAATGAAGTTATGAATAATCTCTCTTTGAGCCTCAACTCCAAGACCGCTTCTTTCCTGCTTCATGGTTGATTGGCGTAAATACGCTATGTATGTCTTCATCGTTTACATATTTTAAGAGTGGTTACACGAGCTAAACGAACGTTCAATTCATGTAACACTCTGATTAATAACTAAAGTCCGTCATATTTCGAGACTTCCTTACCTATCCATATAATCCACCAAATTATTAATGCGACCGCAAATAACGGACACAGTAATACGATAGCAAATGCTGCTGCAAGCGAGAGTATAAAGTAGAATACATCTTTCATAATGCCATGAATTAACGGTTTAACGTACCTTCATCCGTAAGGAGAGTGCTTTCATCGTAACAATGTTCCTTCAATAATTTGTAAGTGTCCTCACTATGCGCTATGTAGTAGCGTTCGGATGCCTTAACTTTAGGTTGATAAGTGAGTTTTACCTCACTAACTCGGAGTAATCTTTGCCCTTCCATAAATTGAACTGTTTTAAATGTTGTTTCTTATATCACCCCACTGGAGGGGTCATGAGAGGATGTCAAGTCACGTTTACGTGACGTATTTATGGATGAGGCTCTGACTATTTATAAGGAATTGGCTTTATATATACTTCCACTTTGAATCGGATAGATGGGGGTATCTGTAATGAAGTACCCGTTATATTATGCGTGTCTCTTTCCTGTATATTCCAATCTGCGATACTGGATGCCATTAATAATGAAGTGGCTCTGATATGCGCCACAATCTTACAAGTTATATCCGTTTCATTTTACGGAGTTCCAAATATGTAGTATCTTTAAGGTGGGTAAGGGAAGTTAGTAATGTCAGTCTCTTAGGCTTGTAATTCAAATATATAATGCAGTTTACCGTTACCGTATTTATAAGGTATCAGCAAATCGAACTTCCATTTTCAAATCGGATATATAATTGCAGTCACTTATCAACTTGCTTATAAGCTATCCTATTACCGACTTCATTTGATAGATATAGCTGCCCGTAGATAACTCTGCCATAATACACAGATTACTTGCCATTAATCAATCGCCTATGATAATGAATGAAATGTTTAGTTATGAAGAATTGAGAGATATAGCTATAAAAGCGGGTGTATCTGATAATCGGGTTCATATTGGAGTATGGGCACGGTTATCGGGGTTCACCAAGATACGTAAACAGATTAACCACGTTAGAAAGACTTATTACACAAAATTACCATGCGAATAGAAATTCCAGTATTCCCCGAAGCGACAACCATAGTTACAGATAACGTAATTCACGAGATAGTTCACGAAAACCACCAATATGTAATAGACAGCCCTAAATTGATACCCCGTAAAGACGTACCATTCCGTAAGCCCAGTTCCAAGAAGGGGAACGCTAAATTAGCCCCACGTAAGGGGAACGGAGTTCAATCAGAGAAAAAGAATCAAGGTTAAGATGCCTCTAAGCTCAAAGTTTCCAATACAATATATGTTCATTCTTTAAAGTAAGGAAAGTTTACTATCTTTGCATAATCAAGTAAGGGAAGTAGAGAGAGTATCATTCAAGAGGATAAATCGCTCAATTATTGCAATAATCACTAGATATGTATTAATCGAAGGAAGTAATAGAGCCAGATTCCAGTCTGGTTTTATTATTCTCCCACTTGTCTAATTTATTGACCTTGACTCCCTTAGTATATAGATTGAATCTAGCAAAAAACTGGACACCACATTTCAGATAGTTTCTTCATTAACACTTATCTAATTTTAAATTGAATGAGAAGAGAATTGATTTCTATTCCAGAAGGTATCAAGTACCTCACAGACCTAGATGAATTTGAACTTCCAAATGGAGTATGCAACAAAAAGATACCCGGTTGTGGAGCAACCACAGTAGCACTTATAGATAATCATAAGACCATTATATGCAGTCCTAGAAACGAACTCCTAAAGAACAAGCACGCCCAATATTCAAACTCCTTACTTGTTGTTGGCGGTGTATATCAAGATGAGATTGACAGATATATACAGGATACTGATATTCCTAAAATTTTGGTTTCTTATGATTCCATGTATAAGTTGATTGGATGTATCAAAGATAAATCGGAGTGGAGAGTGGTAGTAGATGAGTTTCAATGTTTGTTGAGTGATAGTAGCTTCAAATCAGAGACGGAGTTTCATTTTCTGAATCACTTGAAAGCCTTCCCATACATTACATATCTTTCTGCAACTCCAATTCTTGACAAGTATCTAGAGCAGATAGATTTTTTCAATGATATACCTTATTATGAATTGCAATGGAAGGAGATAGAGACAGTACAGTTAATAAGATATAAGAATCCCAAGCCTATTAATATAGCCATCAACATTGTGCGAATGTATCAGGCAAAAAATTATCCTTCAATAGTGATTGACAATAAAGTACATCAATCTATAGAGTGCGTAATTTTCCTGAATAGCGTAACCAATATCTTAAACATCATCAAGCATACGGAATTAAGACCAGAGGACGTAAATATCATTGTAGGAAGTACCGATGACAACGACAAACTAATCAAGAAGATTGGAGCAGGTTTCAGCAGAGGGAGAATACCGTTGAAGGGTGAACCGCATAAACAGTTTACCTTTTGTACTTCCACTGCCTATGCGGGTTGCGATTTCTATTCTGAAAGCGCAGCATCGTTCGTTATTAGTGATTGTACCCGAATTAACACTTCCATAGACATATCCACCGACCTTGTTCAGATTGCAGGTCGGCAAAGATTGGATTCCAATCCATTCAGGAAATATCTTACCTTCATATATAATACCAGCGTAGAGGAAATTTCGGGCATAGAGTTTTACCAAGCATTAGAGGGTAAGGTTGCCGTTACCAATATGGAAGTGAAATCGAACAACAATGAAGCAGAGCCGTTGAAGCAGAAACGCATCAAGGACTGGAACAAAATGCCAATGTCATTACGTTATCAGGATTCATACACTATGTATGATGAACATTCCCAGCAATTTGTTTTCAATAGACTAGCTTACGTAAATGAACAGTTCTGCTTCGATTTACAGAAACATAATTATCAGAATGGAATCATCATCAGGAAGCAGTTGGATGACAATCACTTTGATACTTCTGTAAACCAAGAGTATATATCCTATCAGGAACAGTTGAAGCACCTGATTAAGAAGGAGGATTTCTCGGAGAGGATGAAATATTATTGTGAGTACAAGGATAAGGGTAATTTGATACTGGACGTATATGCAAACACCTTGCAATCCAAATACCCTGAATTGGAGTATTACTACAATACTCTGGGAAGTTCCAGAATCAAGGCGTTAAGTTATAAGGAGTGTAACCTTAAAAATGAGATAAGCATAATGAACTCAAAGAGCCGTATTCTCTATGAACTTGGTAAAGTCATCAAGAGAGGGGAACGGATAACGAACCCTGCATTGAAAGCATTACTGCAATCTATCTATGATAAATTGCGATTCAAGAAAACAGCCCATGCGACCGATATACTTGAATACTTTCCCGATTCTTTGTCAGGTCAGAAAGTGGTAACTCCTGAAGGTCGTAGAAACGGGTGGGAGATTAGATAAAAAGAAACCCCTGCTAGATAACTCTGGCAGGGGCGAATTCTTTACTTGTGAATCTGTATCAATCAGACGGGGTTAATTTCTCTATGCAATCTCCGCTTCCTCTTTCAAGGTTCTTATGACTTCAAGCATGAGCGCCTGAATACATGCTGTTTTTTCGCCGCATTTAGTATGCTCTAATTGAAGTTTCTCCTCTGCTTTAATTTCAGCTAAGGCTGCTAAAACTAGGCCATAACTGCTGTTGTTAATACAGTAATTAATAGCGTTGACCGAATATCCCTGACCTGCAATCTTCACTCCGAAAGCCTCTACCGCAGCTTTGTAAAGTGCAACGGCTTGCGTAGGAGTGCGTTTAGGGGTAATTAGGGAATCGTTTATACCAAGTGCTTTGGCATGTAGCAGTGAGTTTGACACCTGAATACCGAAATATTTCTGGGCAACAGTGCCGGACACCTTATATAGGTTACAGAACCCTCTGATTGCAATCAGTATATCATCGTTAGTGACTATACCTCCCCAACCGAGCCACTCTATTTTGTTCGGGGTTCTAGAGTAATAGGCGGAAGTCGCCACCCTTTGATAAGCATCTGCAAACGACTTGCATTCATCCACAATAACCGCATTTAGTGGCTCTTCAACTTCTCCCAACAACTGGAAGTTATCAGCCTTATCCAAGTACAGCATGAGGGGTATTTCGCAGTCGAAATCATCAGGTATCTGATTACCCGCATAGTCAAACAGCGGATATTGCTCTCCCTCCAATGTCTTCACATCAACAAAGGAAAAGACAGTAGGAAGAATCTTACTTCTATCCAATGCATTGTGAATACTATCATTCCCAAATGACTTGCGTCCCATTGAGAACTCTGAGAATACAGGAATTATTTCCTGCTCTTTACCGTCAGCCATGATAGTGACGGTCATTACAAACAGAGGATTCTCCTCTGTCTTTAGATTCCGATTCTTCATAAATTTTAATTGTTTTAAAATTTAAAATAACCAGAATCACCGCCAAGTATTGCAATCGCAATCGAGACGGAATATTATGGTTGTCACGCTAATACAGTACATCAAGTTAAAGAGCTCTCGTTGCGGAGTTGCAACGGTACAAAGATAGGTACATTTTTGTTACATACAATAGGGAGCGCCAAGAAATACCGATAATCCTGAAGCAACAGTTAATATATGTATTAATCCGCTAATATCAGCAAATGGATTTCAGTAAGAAATGCCACCCCATTATACAACAGAGTGGCATTATAAATTAAAGTAAGTGCTTCATAGCATCATCAAGTTGCTTATTCTCAAAACTATCCAAGTAAATCTGTGTTACCCGTTCAGAACTATGCCCCAAAGATTCACTGATTACAGAAGTCGAAACTCCCGAACGTTTCAAGACCGTAGCATAAGAATGACGAGCAACATAACTGGAAATCTTCAACTCAATCCCCAATTCCTTCCCAATATCTTCCAAATGTCCATTCACATTGGCTAATACGTCATATATTCGATTCCTTATTTGTCGTGGAGTTCGCTCTCTATTATCCAGTATCGGAAATATATATTTACACTGTGGAGAGCGATAACGGCCCGCTATTTCCATAGCCTTCTCCTGCAATGGTAACATTATCAACTTCTTCGTTTTCTGACGAACATACACTAAACGCTCACCTTCAAAGTTCTTATCAGTAAGAAGTGCCATATCAGTAAAGTTGATACCGCCCATCAAATAAGAGAACGTAAACATATCAACTGCCAACCTCTTATAGAAACGTGCTCCTGACACATCATATTCAATAACCTGCTTCACCTGCTCTTTTGTTATGGCGCGCTTGGCAGTCTCTTTATGCAATTTAGACACCTTATACTTCTTGAATGGATAACAATCAGCCTTTACCACCCCCTCAGTCAGAGCCAAATTATAGACTGCTCGTAGCGTTCTGAAACGGATGCCAATCGTATTATCTTCCAACTTGCAGCATCTCAACCACGATTCATACGTTTTCAGCCAGTTCACATCTATTTCAGAGAAAAACACATCCGAATGTCCCTTGAATTTTAACAGAGAATTACGGACTTGCTGCACAGATAACGCATACCCCAACCTGCCTTCATCTTTAAGTTGAGTTATATACTCTTCAAACATATCATTAACAGTTTTACTCTTACGTATCGGGGCAACTGCTTCAACCAGAGTAGTAGGAGAATATTCCCGTTGCTCCGTAGAAAATTCAAGTATCTGCTCTGAATACTTCTGTTCCTGCTCATTAATAACCTTGATTATCTGTTCCCGATTAGGGCAATTACGTTTAGGCTTGTTCTTCTCAAAGTCCCAATATTTGGGATTTACAGAGATTCCAAGACCGATATACTTCTTCTTACCGCCTTTACACACGCGTAACATGATTGGATGTTCACCATTACTAAGAGTTTTAGACCTGTAACACAATACATTAACAGTAGCTTTCATTACAATTTCGGTTTAACTCTTGGTTTAACTCTCGGTTTAACTCAGTAGCCCAAATCCGGTAGAATCTGTATCATTTAATGAAGAAAGCAAGGAAGTTTCATAAAAGAATAAAGCCCCGTAAACACTTGATTTACAGAGCTTTAAACAGTACTCGAAGCGGGACTTGAACCCGCACAGCCGCAATGGCCAAAGGATTTTAAGTCCTTCGTGTCTACCATTCCACCATTCGAGCATCCTCAAAGAAAGAAGAAAAAAGAAAGAGCGGAAAACGAGACTCGAACTCGCGACCCCAACCTTGGCAAGGTTGTGCTCTACCAACTGAGCTATTTCCGCATTTGAGGAACGGGTGCAAAGATAAACAGTTTTCCCGTTCCTGCCAAATATTTCTTTTAAAAAGTATCGTACTCGAAGCGGGACTTGAACCCGCAACTCTTTTATCTGCCGAGCAATTCTTTCTCTGCAACCTCCATCGTCTCGAAGTTAAAATCATCTACAACCTTCTGCATCAATGCAGTAATCGCATCATTACAAAGATTTCCGATGCTTCCCTCATGGGTGTGATGAACTTCTTTACTATGCGAGAAATTTCCAGCCTCTATATCCAATCCCACCTTCTTATAAGCATCACGGAAAGGCATCCCTTCGCGTGCAAGGCGGTTCACTTCCTCTACACTGAAGATAAGCAGATACTTGTCATCATCAAGGATGTGCTCATTCACCTTAATCTCGTTCATGATGTAAGTCGTCATCTGCAAACAGTCTTTCAGTTCCTGGAAGGCAGGAAGGAAGACTTCCTTGATAATCTGCAAGTCACGGAAATAACCGGAAGGCAGATTATTGGCAATCATCATTATCTGCTGGGGCAGGGATTGAAGTTTGTTGCATTTAGCACGCGTCAGTTCAAAGACATCCGGATTCTTTTTATGTGGCATGATGCTGGAACCGGTAGTACAATCATCCGGCAACTTAACAAAACCAAAGTTTTGGCTATTGAACATACATGCATCGAATGCCAGCTTGGAGATGGTACCGGCTATGCTGGCAAGGGCAAATGCTACGTTGCGCTCCATCTTGCCGCGTCCCATCTGGGCATACACAACATTATAATTCAGCGAGTCGAAACCCAGAAGGCGGGTCGTCATCGTACGGTTCAATGGGAAAGAAGAGCCATATCCGGCAGCCGACCCCAAAGGATTGCGGTTACACATCCTGAATGCAGCCTGCAGGAACAACATGTCATCTACCAAACTCTCGGCATAAGCGCCGAACCACAGTCCGAAAGAAGAAGGCATTGCTATCTGCAAGTGGGTATAACCGGGCATCAGTACACTCTTATACCGCTCGCTTTGCATAATAAGTACATGAAACAGCTGTTCCACAGCTTCAGCAATTTCTTTGATTTCGGCACGGGTAAAGAGTTTCAAGTCGAGCAGCACCTGGTCGTTACGCGAACGTCCGCTATGAATCTTCTTGCCCACATCACCCAGCTTGCGCGTCAGCATAAGTTCTACCTGCGAATGTACATCTTCGACTCCTTCTTCTATCACGAACTCTCCGCGTTCTGCCGTTGCATAGATATTCTTCAACTCGGCAAGCAGTTGTTCCAATTCTTCTTTTGTCAGCAGGCCGATACTCTGAAGCATTGTGATATGCGCCATAGAGCCCAGCACATCGTGCTTTGCCAAATAGAGATCCATTTCACGGTCGCGTCCCACCGTAAAGCGTTCAATATCCTTATTTACTTGAACGGATTTTTCCCAAAGTTTCTGAGCCATAAATCGAGTTATAACTTATTAGTATTGTATCATTGCCAGCATGTCTGCCATCTTCTCAAGTCCCTCCTGTAAAGGCTTCTGCACCATGGTCTTCATAAACGGATTGATATCCAGCCCGATAGTCAGCTTCATCTTGCATTCGATATCAGTGACGGGTACAATCTGTATCCACAGGTTGAAAGGTAGCGGCGAAGTGGTTGTTTCGAACTTGATGCATTTACACGGTTCTCTTTCTATGATCTGCAAGGTGATTTTCCCTACAGGAGCCACTTCTATGCTTATGCTTTCCGAGTCAAAGCTCAAATTCTTCACTTTATCCTCGGGCAGGCGGTCTTTTACTTTCTCCAGGTTGCTCAAGTCAGACAATTTCTCATAGACAGCCTCTTGTGAAGCAGGAATAACCTTTACTCCACTTTCAAATTTCGTCATATTTCAATCGGATTAAAAAGACAAAAGAACTACCCGGACAGAATCTGTCCGAATGGCTCTTTCATCATACTATATTATTAACAAGAATACGTTTTATTTACCAGCATCCCAATGAGCCGGATCTTTGCGCCATTCATTCAGCGTCTCTACATCTTCTTCCTCAATGTATCCCGTACGCAGTGCTACTTCCATAACAGCTTCGTAGTTGGTCAATGTCAGCAAGGGTACTTTTGCATCCTTGAACGCTTTCTCGGCAACCGGGAAACCATACGTATAGGCAGCAACCATACCGATTACTTCGCAGCCATCACGACGAATGGCTTCGACAGCCTTCAGACTGCTTCCTCCCGTAGAGATCAAGTCTTCTACTACTACAACTTTCATACCGGGGCGAAGTTCACCTTCAATCAGATTCTCCAATCCATGGTCTTTCGGAGTGGAGCGTACATATACAAACGGCAAGTTCAATGCATCGGCCACCAAGGCTCCCTGCGGGATAGCTCCCGTAGCCACACCAGCAATAGCATCGACCTGTCCGAAACGTTCCAATATCAAACGCGTAATTTCAATTTTCACAAAATTACGGAGGGAAGGATAAGAAAGGGTTTTGCGGTTATCACAATAAAATGGAGACTTCCATCCAGATGCCCAAGTAAACGGGTTAGCCGGTTGTAGTTTAATCGCTTTTATCTTCAGCAACTTTTCAGCAAACAATCTTTCTAAAGTTTTCATAGCAAAACTAACTATTATGATAAATATGGCACAAAAATACAGAAACAGAACGAGAATAAAAAAGAGAATGCCAATAATTTTTCATTCGGAGTAATCATTTTCATCAGAAACGTCTATACAACGACGTATATCTTTCATTTCGAAACCCCGGCTCAACGCAAAACGTATCAATTTTCCGTTCAGTTCATATTCCGTGTCGGCATGGATGCTTTTCCGTTTTGCGGTTAACAATCCACGCAGAATGGAGAGATATTCCTCTTCATCAATTTCATTCAGAAAAGACCAGTAGACAGACGAAGAAATCTTCTTCAGCTGCAGGGCTTGCCCTATTTTCATTTTACCCCATTTGGCAAAACGGTATTTATCATTGATAAAAGCACGGCAGAAGCGCTCTTCATCAATATACTTTTCTTGTTCCAGACGGGCTATGATACGGTCTATGGCATCATAGGCGACGCTCCATCGTTGCAGTTTTTCTGCAATCTCCGCCCGGCAATGCTCGGCAGTAGAGCAATAGGCTGCCACGCGGCTCAGAGCTTCTGTTTCGGTTATTTCTGTCATCGTTCTGCAATTACATACCGGTCGTTGCCGGAAATATCTTTTAGAATATAGGCATCGGCATATCCCTGTTCACGAAGCATCATGACAATAGCTTCACCAAATGCCCGGTTTATTTCAAAATAAAGTTTGCCGCCGGCCACCAGCATCTTCAGCCCTAACTCACCGATACGACGATAGAAGCGGAGCGGATCTGCATCTGGAACAAATAAAGCCGAAAAAGGTTCCCAATCCAGTACATTTCGTTCCATTTCCTGCTTTTCTGCTTCCGTAACATACGGCGGATTACTGACAATCACGTCGTAACAATCATCCGGAGCCGGTTGGTAAGCCAGCACGTCGCACTGCAAAAAATGGACGGAAGCCTGCAATAGTTCGTTGTTGCTACGGGCTATGGCAAGGGCATCTTGGGATATATCCCAAGCCATGACCTGTGCCGTTGGCAGTTCTTTCGACAAAGTAACCGCTATACAGCCACTACCGGTGCCAATATCAAGGATGCGGGAAGCCGGAGAAATTTCTTTCAAGATCCTTTCTACCAATTCTTCCGTTTCAGGACGGGGAATCAATACCCCCGGAGCCACCCGGAAACTCCGGCCCCAAAAACGGGCTACACCTTGTATATATTGTATCGGTTCAAAATTGCACAGCCGGGCGAGAATGGTTTCCAATTCCTTTTCATCTTTTGGGGATAAAATCATATCTTTGCCCAGATAATAATCAACGGCACTCTGCCCTAACATTTCACAGCAGATAATGCGGGAAAGGTTGGCGGCTTCTTGTACAGGATAAGACCTCTGCAAAGTGCTGCGGATATGAGAAACGGTTACATTCATTGTTTACTGGTAGCTTTCGGGCTGCAAAAGTAAGAATAATCTAACAAAGAAAGAGCATGGAAGAAGAAAAATACATGCAACGATGTATCCAATTGGCACAAAACGGATTGTGCAACGCCGCTCCCAATCCCATGGTGGGAGCGGTAATAGTATGTGACGGAAAGATCATAGGAGAAGGGTATCACGTGCGTTGCGGAGAGGCGCATGCTGAAGTCAACGCCATCCGTTCTGTAAAAGATCCGTCGCTATTGAAACGTTCTACTATTTACGTAAGCCTGGAACCGTGTTCACATTATGGCAAAACGCCTCCTTGCGCAGACTTGATCATCGAAAAGCAGATACCGCGTATTGTCATCGGATGTCAGGACCCTTTTGCCAAAGTAGCCGGAAGGGGCATACAGAAGTTAAAAGATGCCGGCCGCGAAGTCATCACAGGGGTCATGGAAGCAGAATGCCAGCATCTGATCCGCAGATTTATTACGTTCCACACCTTGAGACGACCTTACATTACCTTAAAATGGGCAGAATCTGCAGATAAATACATAGACGTATTGCGGAAAAACGGCACTCCGGTCATTCTGTCCAATCCGCTGACTTCCATGCTGGTACACAAGAAACGGGCTGAGCATAGTGCCATTATGGTAGGTACCCGCACCGCCGAACTGGATAATCCCAGTCTCACCGTCCGTCATTGGCAAGGACCTTCGCCGGTACGCATTGTTCTGGACCGGCAGCGTATTCTTTCTCCCAGCCTGCATCTTTTTGACGGCAGTACGCCGACTCTTGTTTTCACGGAACACCCACACGAAGCAGTGCACAATATTGAATACGTTCCGACAGACTACCACCAAGACATCCTCCCTCAAATCATGGAGACGTTATACGCCCGCGGATTGCAATCGCTCCTGGTGGAAGGAGGCCGTTTCCTGCTACAGTCGTTCATCGACGCCGGGCTATGGGACGAGATATTTGTAGAAGAAGCTCCGATTCTGCTCCATTCCGGTGTTAAAGCACCTGAAATCAGCGATAAAATTCCCTATGTCATCGAACAATCTTTCGGCAGGAGTTTTCGTCATTATACAGCAGCAAGAAATAGGCAATAGCCTCATTTTGGGGCTTTTTTATCGAGAAAAACAGTACTATTATCTATAATTTTATATAAAACTTCCCTGTAAAGCTGTTTATAGAAAAAAATGTTCCTATTTTTGCAACTTGTAAATAAACACTAACTTTCAAATGAGAATAAAGTTTCTATCAGTAATAGTGAGTTTTCTTATTGTGTCATTTGCTGTGAGTTCATGCCTTAACTCAGACGACGATTACGAATACAGCTCCGATGCTACGCTAAAAGCCTTTGTCTTAGACACAGTGCACGGCGTAAATTACACCTTTACAATAGACCAACTCAACAGACTTATCTACAACAGGGACTCGTTACCCGTTGGATCAGATACCATCATTGACCGCATCCTGATTAAAACCATGAGTGTTACGGGCTGGATAACTTCCGGTTCACCCAACGATACTTTATTCAGCACTGCTGATTCGGTGGACTTAACACCTGCCATGAACAATGATGCCGGTATGCAGTTCAAAGTACATGCAGCCGATGGTCTCACCACCCGTGAATATAAGCTGAAGGTCAATGTGCACCTGCAAGATCCTGACTCTCTGGTCTGGACAGATATGCAGAAAATAGGCAGCGTGTTCTCCAATACGGTAAATCCGGGTGAGCAGAAGGTTGTGATCTTGGGAAATGAGTTATTAGTCTATACCTCTAATACTACTGTTTATAAGACATCTGCAAAACCAGGTGAATACGGTTGGAGCCAGGCATCTGTCGTCAATCTGCCGTCCGATGCAAAACTGACATCTGCCGTCAGCTATAAAGATGCCCTTTACATGGTAACAGAGAGTAAGAAGGTATTCACTTCTACCAATGGTACAAACTGGACAGATGTTACGACTTTAGGAGACAATGTCATTACCCTTATATCCGGCTTCTCCGACCGACTTTCGGGTATCGTTGAGATAGGTGGAAAGCAATATTTCAACATCTGCGACGGAAAGAACTGGGAACCGGCTCAAAAGGAAGACAACATCATACTCGATGAAGTTCCCAATGGTTTCCCTACTGAGAACATATCTTCTACTGTGGCCACCACCGGTAACGGTATAGAAAAAGTAGTTTTAACCGGCATGCCACAGGCAGATGAAAAGATGACAATTCCCTGGTTCTCATTAGACGGCAAGGGCTGGGCAAGTCTGGAAAACACTGCTTACGACACATACTGTCCGGGAATGACCAATCCTTTCATCATGTATTATGGTGAGATGTACTACTGCTTCGGCGGTAAACTGGACGCTATTTATAGCTCCGTTGCAAGCCTTGCATGGTTCAAGACAGAAAAGAACTTCCTGTTACCTCAGGAATTCAAAGATAAAGGCTCTTATTCAGTGGTAGTGGACCCGACAGTAAACCCGGAAGATAAAAGAGATTTTATCTGGGTGATATTTGGCGGAAACGGTACCAAGAACGAAGTATGGCGCGGGCGTCTTAACAAATTGGGCTTCGAAATACAATAAAATTCAAAGATGTTATATAAAGAAGAAATCGATTCAAGCCGGATACCCCAACACGTGGCGATTATCATGGATGGTAACGGAAGATGGGCCAAGCAGCGCGGACATGAGCGCAGCTACGGACATCAGGCCGGTGCAGAGACTGTGCACGTCATCGCGGAGGAGGCCGCCAGACTGGGAATCAAATACCTTACTTTATATACGTTCTCTACCGAAAACTGGAACCGTCCGTCGGACGAAGTGGCAGCTTTGATGGGACTCCTTCTCGACTCCATCGAGGAAGAGACGTTTATGAAGAATAATATCAGCTTCCAGGTGATTGGAGACATTGAAAAGTTACCGGTCAACGTACAGCAGAGACTAAGTACCTGCGTGGCACACACTCTTCACAACACAGGCATGTGTCTGGTTCTGGCTCTCAGCTATTCTTCCCGTTGGGAAATAACAGAAGCTACCCGGCAAATAGCCACCTTGGTGCAAAAGGGAGAGTTAGAGCCCGGAGAAATCAGCGACGAACTGATTGAACAGCACCTGACAACCCATTTCATGCCCAACCCCGACTTGCTTATACGCACCGGAGGAGAAATACGCCTGAGTAACTATTTGCTTTGGCAATGCGCCTACTCGGAACTTTATTTCTGTGACACTTATTGGCCTGACTTTCGCGAAGAAGAGCTTCGCAAAGCCATTTGTGACTATCAGAAGCGCGAACGCAGGTTCGGCAAAACCAGTGAACAAATCAGTTAAACCAAAACATATTTAATCATAACATAAATGCACTATCGTATTTTCTCCATATTCGTAACGTTTATCTGCCTTTTCGGCTGCGTACTGACAACCGCAGCGCAGGACGTAGACAACACCGATGAAGCCGAAAAGCCGGTTATCCTCTATTCGGGAACACCTAAGAAGTATGAAATAGCAGACATCAAAGTCGAAGGAGCCCAGAACTATGAGGACTATGTAATTATCGGATTGTCCGGATTATCCAAGAAGCAAATAATCACTGTACCGGGTGATGAGATTACACAGGCTTGTAAGCGCTATTGGCGCCATGGACTGTTCTCCGACGTAGAGATTACAGCTGATAAAATTGAGGGCGACCAAATCTGGCTGACCATCCACTTGACAATGCGTCCCCGTGTTTCCGAAATACGCTATAGTGGCGTGAAGAAGTCGGAGCGCAGTGACCTGGAAAGCAGAATCGGCATGATAAAGGGCGGTCAGATTACACCTAATATTGTAGACCGTGCCAAAACCTTGATTAAGCGCTACTTTGACGACAAAGGTTTCAAGAACGCAGACGTCATCATTACTCAGAAGGACGATCCCGATAAGAAGAACGAAGTAATCGTCAACATCGACATCGACAAGAAGGAGAAAGTGAAAGTGCACGAAATCACCATCGTAGGTAACGAGGCTCTTAAGACCAAGAAACTGAAACGAGTGATGAAGAAGACAAACGAGAAGAACAAGCTGGTCAACTTCTTCCGTACCAAAAAGTTCATTGAGGAGAACTACGAAGCTGACAAGCAACTGATTATCGACAAATATAACGAGCTGGGATATCGTGACGCCATGATCGTAAAAGACAGCATCAAGCCTTACGATGACCGCACGGTAGACATCTTCATGGAGATTGAAGAAGGTCAGAAATACTACCTCCGTAATGTGACGTGGGTGGGCAACACACTCTATCCTTCCGAACAGTTGAACTTCCTGCTTCGCATGAAGAAGGGTGACGTTTACAATCAGAAATTACTGGAAGAACGCACAATGACGGATGATGACGCTATCGGTAACCTTTACTATAACAACGGTTATCTGTTCTACAGCCTCGAACCGGTGGAAGTAAATATCGTAGGCGACTCCATAGACTTGGAAATGCGTATCTACGAAGGCCGCCAAGCTACTATCAATAAGGTAAGCATCAACGGTAACGACCGCCTGTACGAAAACGTAGTACGCCGTGAACTCCGTACCCGTCCGGGTGCACTGTTCAGCCGTGAAGACTTGATGCGTTCCATGCGTGAAATCCAGCAGATGGGACACTTCGACCCGGAACAAATCAAACCAGACATCCAGCCAAGACCGGAAGACGGTACGGTAGATATCGGTTACGACCTCGTTTCCAAAGCAAATGACCAGGTAGAATTCTCGGCCGGTTGGGGTCAAACGGGTATCATCGGTAAGTTGAGTTTGAAGTTTACCAACTTCTCCCTTGCCAACTTGCTGCATCCGGGTGACAACTATCGCGGTATCCTGCCGCAAGGTGACGGTCAGACATTGACAGTCAGCGGTCAGACCAATGCCAAATATTATCAGTCTTACAGTATATCCTTCTACGACCCATGGTTCGGTGGTAAGCGCCCGAACGCATTCTCCGTATCGGCATTCTACTCCAGACAGACTGATATCAGTAGCCGCTATTACAACTCGGCATACATGAACAACTATTACAACAGCTATTACAGCGGTATGTATGGTTATGGTATGTACAATTATGGTAACTACAACAACTACGAGAACTATTACGATCCTGACAAGTCTATTCAGATGTACGGTCTTGCCGTAATGTTCGGTAAGCGCTTGAAGTGGCCGGATGACTACTTCCAGTTCACCGCAGAATTGTCCTACCAACGCTATGTACTGAGCGACTGGCAATACTTCCCTGTTACCAATGGTAAGTGCAACAACCTGAGTATCAATCTGACTTTGTCCCGCAGTTCTATCGATAACCCGATTTATCCGCGCCAAGGTTCCGAGTTCTCACTGTCTGCACAACTTACGCCGCCCTACTCTCTTATTGACGGCAAAGACTACAGCAAGTACAGCACCAGCAACCAGGACGACATGAACAAGATGCACAAATGGATTGAATACCACAAGTGGAAGTTCAAATCCAAAGTCTATATCCCTTTGATGGACCCGATGACGGTAAAACGTACGCCGGTATTGATGGGACGTGTAGAATTCGGTTTGCTGGGTCATTACAATAAATACAAAAAGTCTCCATTCGAAACATTCGATGTGGGTGGTGACGGTATGACCGGTTATTCCAGCTATGCAACAGAAAGTATTGCCCTTCGTGGTTATGAGAACAGCTCATTGACCCCGTACGGTTACGAAGGCTATGCTTATTCTCGCCTTGGTCTGGAATTAAGATATCCGCTGATGCTGGAAACAAGTACCAGTATTTATGCGTTAACGTTCGTAGAAGCAGGTAATGCCTGGCAAGATGTCAATAAGTTCAATCCGTTTGAGTTGAAGCGCTCTGCCGGTGTCGGTGTCCGCATCTTCCTCCCGATGATTGGTATGATGGGTATTGACTGGGCTTACGGTTTCGACAAAGTATTTGGTTCTACAAGCTACGGTGGCAGCCAGTTCCACTTTATCTTAGGACAAGAATTCTAATTTGTTTCACAAAAACCAGACGTTATGAGAAAGACTATTTTATTCATGTTTCTGCTGTTTGCCGCAGGCATTACAGCGAATGCACAGAAGTTTGCCTTGATCGATATGGAATATATCTTAGAGAATATTCCGGCTTACGAACATGCAAACCAGCAACTGGAACAATCGTCCAAGCAATGGCAAAGCGAAGTTGAAAAGATTGCCGAAGAAGCCAAGACGATGTACAAAAACTACCAGTCTCAGATAGCCTCCCTCTCTGATGTACAGAGAGGCAAAAAGGAAGAAGAGATTGTAGCCAAGGAGAAAGCAGCAGCCGACCTGCGCCGCAAATACTTCGGTCCGGAAGGCGAACTTTATAAGATGCGTGAAGACCTGATAGGTCCGATTCAGGATGAGATATATGAAGCGGTAAAGGAGATAGCTACCCAAAGCGGATATGCTGTAGTAGTGGATCGTGCCTCGGCATCAAGCATTATTTTTGCTTCACCAAGCATTGATGTCAGCAATGAAGTGCTTGCTAAATTAGGATTTTCAAATTAATTTCATACATTTGTACCCCACTATAAATAATCATTCAAATAAATAATAAACATTATGCTTAAAAAAATCGCACTACTCGTAGTTATGTTTGTCCTCCCGCTGGGAGCGATGGCACAAGCGAAGTTCGCTCACATGAACTCACAGGAAGTTATTTCTGTAATGCCCGAATTCACAAAGGCGCAAGCTGATCTGGATGCCATGTCCAAGAAGTATCAGGAAGAGATGCAACGTACCAACGAAGAATTCCAAAAGAAGTATCAGGAATTCTTAGCACAAGCAGACTCTCTGCCGAAGAACATTGCAGAAAGACGCCAGAAAGAATTGCAAGATATGGCTCAACGTCAGGAACAATTCCAACAAGAGGCTTACCAGTCTATGCAGAAAGCACAGCAAGATGCTATGGCTCCCATCTATCAGAAACTGGATGAAGCAATCCAGGCAGTAGGTAAGGCAGAAGGTGTAGTTTATATCTTCGACCTGGCTCGTACGGCAATACCTTATGTAAGTACACAAAGCACGGATGTAACGGCTAAGGTCAAGACACAATTAGGCATTAAATAAAAATCCGGAAAAGATATTATCTCTGAAAAGTAAGCGCGGGCAATTTGTCCGCGCTTACTTTTTACACTATCTTTGCAACGTACATAGCTTTTAGAAAGTATGAAACAAACATTACCTTCCGCCTCTGGCCCTATCGGCGTATTCGACTCAGGATATGGCGGACTGACTATTTTGAGCAAGATACGGGAAGCACTTCCCGAATACGACTACATTTATCTGGGCGACAATGCCCGTACGCCCTACGGGACACGTTCCTTTGAAATTGTCTACGAGTTCACTCTGCAAGCAGTCACCAAGTTGTTCGGTATGGGATGCCACCTCGTGATACTGGCATGCAACACTGCCTCTGCCAAAGCCCTGCGCAGTATACAGATGAACGACCTGCCCCACCTCGACCCCGAGCGCCGTGTATTAGGCGTCATCCGCCCTACGGTGGAATGTATTGGTAGCATTACCCATAGCCGCCATATCGGTGTACTTGCCACATCGGGAACCATCAAATCGGAATCCTATCCGCTGGAAGTACACAAGCTCTTTCCCGACATCAAAGTCAGTAGCGAGGCTTGCCCGCTATGGGTGCCGCTTGTAGAGAACAACGAGGCACAAGGAGAAGGTACAGACTACTTTATACGCAAATATATCGACGAATTGCTTGCCAAAGACCCATTGATAGATACCGTAATACTGGGGTGCACACACTATCCGCTGCTACTGCCCAAGATACAGCAGTACATGCCCGAAGGGATTACTATCGTATCGCAAGGGGAGCTGGTGGCAAGAAGTCTGAAAGACTATCTCCACCGCCATCCAGAGATGGACAGGAAATGTACAAAAGGCGGAAGATGCGTCTATCGAACCACCGAAGCAGAAGATAAATTCATAGAATCGGCTTCCACTTTCTTGAATGAAGCGGTCAGAGTAGAACGGATAGAACTATAATTCGTAGGAATTTAAACATTAAAACGAAAACAATTGTTATATTTGTCATACAATAACCTCTAAATTCATACTGTCATGAAAGAAGAAGATAAAACCAAGCTGATTGAAGTATTCAGCGGAAGCCCGTGGGAGGCAGAACTTGTAAAGAGTTTGCTTGCAAACAACAACATCGAAGCCGTGGCCCAAGATGAAATGGTAGTAAACATGGTATTGCCGGCTACTGCGATCGATATATCTGTTGTAGTCAACGAAAAAGATTATGAAGCCGCTATGGAGGTAGTGCGCGAATACGAAAAGAAGAAAGATGGAGATTGATTTTAGCAGAGTTGCCGTCAAAGTAGGCAGCAACGTATTGACACGACGCGACGGAACGCTCGACGTAACACGCATGTCTGCACTTGTAGACCAAATAGCCGAGCTGCACAAAGCAGGCGTAGAAATAATCCTCGTTTCCTCCGGAGCCGTGGCTTCGGGGCGTAGCGAGGTGCATCCGGTCAAGAAACTGGACAGCGTTGATCAGCGGCAGCTTTTCTCTGCCGTAGGACAAGCCAAACTCATCAACCGCTACTACGAACTGTTCCGCGAACACGGCATCCCCGTGGGGCAGGTACTCACCATGAAGGAGAACTTCGGCACCCGCCGCCATTACCTCAACCAAAAGAACTGCATGACCGTGATGCTGGAAAACGGCGTCATCCCCATCGTCAACGAGAACGATACCATTTCCGTAAGCGAACTGATGTTTACGGATAATGACGAACTGTCGGGCCTGATAGCCTCCATGATGGATGCGCAAGCGCTGATTATTCTCAGCAACATCGACGGCATCTACAACGGTTCGCCCTCCGACCCGTCCTCCCAGGTTATCCGCGAGATAGGACAGGGCAAAGACCTCTCTTCTTACATCCAGACATCCAAGTCCAGCTTCGGGCGTGGCGGCATGCTGACCAAGACCAACATTGCCCGCAAGGTAGCCGACGAAGGTATCACCGTAATCATAGCCAACGGCAAGCGCGACAATATCCTCGTAGACCTGCTGCAACATCCTGCCGAAACTCTCTGCACCCGCTTTATTCCTTCCCCGGAACCGGTATCGAGCGTCAAGAAGTGGATTGCCCACAGCGAAGGCTTTGCCAAAGGCGAACTGCACATCAATGAACAAGCCACGCAAGTACTTGCTTCCGACAAGGCCGTCAGCATTCTGCCCGTAGGCATCACAGCTATCGAAGGAGAGTTCGAGAAAGACGACATTGTGCGGATTATCGACTTCGAAGGCAATCCCATCGGAGTGGGTAAAGCAAACTGTGACTCTGCCCAGGCACGCGAAGCAATGGGCAAACACGGTAAGAAGGCAGTAGTACATTACGATTATCTCTATATAGAATAGGCTCCAACAAAGGCATATATCAATCTAATATACAATACGTTGCAGTTTCCTATAGGTAGGAAACTCCTGTTTCTTCGCATGGAAACGCCAGTTTCCGTGCGTTGGGAACGCCAGTTTCTTCGCATGGGAACGAGAGTTTCTCCTAATGGGAACTGTCGTTTCCTATAATGGGAACGCTCGTTTCCTACTATGGAAACGAATGTGTCCCACTATGGGAACAGAAGTTTGTGCTAAGGAAACGAATTTCATTATATAAGAACCCAATTTTAATCATTACATTTGCAGATGTTATAAACACCATAAACCACATTTAAGATGAACTTGAACAAAACTTTTGTTGCAGTACAAGATGCAAGCCGCAAGCTTTTGGCATTGAGTGACGAAGAGATCAACCGGATATTGCTGGCTGTTGCCGATGCTGCCATGGAGCAGGCAGACTTCATCCTTGCCGAGAACCGGAAAGACCTGGACCGCATGGACCCTGCCAATCCGAAGTACGACCGTCTGAAACTGACCGAAGACCGTCTGCAAGGCATCGCCGCAGACATGCGCAACGTAGCAACTCTCCCCTCCCCGCTGGGACGGGTATTGAAGGAAAACATTCTACCCAACGGACTGAAGATAAAAAGAATAAGTGTGCCGTTCGGCGTTATCGGCATCATCTACGAGGCACGTCCCAACGTCAGTTTCGATGTATTCTCGCTCTGCCTGAAGAGCGGCAACGCCTGCATACTGAAAGGTGGCAGCGATGCCGACTGCTCCAACCGTGCCATTGTCAGCGTGATACACCAAGTACTGGAACACTTCAATGTAGACCCGCACGTCGTGGAACTGCTGCCCGCCGACCGCGAAGCAACCGCCGAATTGCTGCATGCCAACGGCTATGTAGACCTGATTATTCCGCGCGGCAGCAGCAGCCTCATCAACTTTGTACGCCAGAATGCCACGATACCGGTCATTGAAACCGGTGCAGGCGTATGCCATGCTTTCTTCGACCTTTATGGCGATGCCAATAGGGGTGCCGCCATCATCAACAATGCCAAGACACGCCGCGTCAGCGTTTGCAATGCACTGGATTGCCTTATCATCGATCAGAACCGCCTGGTTGATTTGCCGGACTTATGCCAGCCTATGCACGCAAGCAACGTAATGATTTACGCCGATGCCCCCGCCTATAGCGCCTTGCAAGGCAAATACCCCGCTGAATTATTGCAGCCGGCCACCGAAGACTGCTACGGCAGAGAGTTCCTGGACTACAAGATGGCTATTAAAACCGTTGCGTCCATCCAGGAAGCAATGGCACACATCCGGCAGTACAGTTCCAAGCATAGCGAATGCATTATTACGGAAGACAAGAAACGCGCCGAACAATTCTGTCGCGATGTAGACGCTGCCTGCGTCTACGTTAATGCCCCGACTTCGTTTACAGACGGAGCCCAGTTCGGGCTGGGTGCCGAAATCGGTATCAGCACCCAGAAGCTGCACGCACGCGGCCCGATGGCATTGGAGGAAATCACCACATACAAGTGGATTATCGAAGGAGAAGGCCAGATCAGAAGCTAAAATACCGGTATCGTATAGACTAATCCCAACGAAATACGCTGTGAGCTGTAGTCTTCCGCACCAAGTGCTTTGGCACGTTGTGTCAAGCCGTGATTCTTGTACAAAAGGTGGAGGAAGATGAGCAGCTCACTGTTTTTCATGGGGAAATATTCAGCGCATGCCTGCACATTCCAGGTACGACGATAAAGCCCCTTCTCGTAAAAACCGTTTGTCTTGTAAACGCTTCCCGTTTCATAAGCGCCCTTGGCATACAGATTCCAATGCGCATGTATGCGGTAGTCGAAGTTGGCGATCGTAGTAAAGTAAGAGACATGCTGGGCGGTGACACCTCCTTCCGGCCGGCCGGCGGAAAGTTCGCTGATGAGTCCTTTGCTGTCCAGCCCTTCGCGCGAATACATCAAGTCCACGTAAGCCACAACCGGCCCTTTCTTCCAAACATTGCCGGCAGTCAGATAAAGAATGTTCCGCTTGTCCGCCAACTGTCCCCACGATACGGAATAGCGCAAATTCAATCCGCGATCGAAGAAGTAGCCGTCCCAATTGGCAGTAGACAACATGGGTACGCGTACTTTGCCCACCTCCTCCGGACGACCGTAGAGAAAAGTCTCGTCTTCATCACCGCTGCGGTTGTTCACTATCTGCAAGTTCAGCTGTTGTGTGGGCGACAGGTTGACGGCACCGTTCACCCCAGCCTGATAGCAAGCCACATTGTTATTGAAATCGCTGAACTCACGCACTTTGATGGAGTTCACCCAATACTCGTAGCCCCCCAGCTGAAGTGCCTGTTTGCCCACGGTCAGCGTAAAGCGCTTGTTCATATTCCAGTTTACCAGAGCACACTCCACGGAAGACGACAAATTGTCGAGCACATGCGGGTTGCTGTATTTGTTGAAAGATTGACGGAAATGATAAGAGAAATCCTCACCGAAATCGCCTAATATCTCCAGGCGTACGGCATTGATTTTAAAAGCTGCCTCATCCAGTTTCCCATCGGTAAGGTAAGCGGCAGCCGAAGTGTAGAACTGGAGGTTCATACTGGCGGAAGCAATGGATTTACCATCTTCAGTAACACGTTCCAACAAGGTTCTCCCCTCTTCGGGACGAATCAATGGCTCTTGCGACATGGCAGATGCCGCGCATCCCGTCAGCAGACAGGAAAGCAGAATGGTCTTTTTCATAATTCAGCGTATCAGATCTATAAGGTTAAAATTCCAGGACAAAGATAATGCAAACCGAAAGCAGTTGCAAATTTATTTGTAATTCGCATTTAATCTTTATCTTTGCTGTGCATATAGATACACTAAAAAGAACAGTGAACATGAAGAACTTTACTTGCGTGCAAGACATCGAAAACCTGAAGTCTGCACTGGACGAAGCATTTGAGATTAAGAAAGACCGTTTCAAATATGTGGAACTGGGACGTAACAAAACGTTGATGATGATATTCTTCAACTCCAGCCTGCGCACACGCCTCAGCACTCAGAAGGCTGCCTTGAACCTGGGCATGAATGTCATTGTACTGGACATCAACCAGGGTGCCTGGAAGCTGGAGACGGAACGGGGCGTCATCATGGACGGCGACAAACCGGAGCACCTGCTGGAAGCAATTCCCGTGATGGGTTGCTATTGCGATGTAATCGGCGTACGTTCCTTTGCCCGCTTCGAGAACAAAGAATATGATTACAACGAAGTGATACTGAACCAGTTCATCCAGTACTCCGGTCGTCCTGTATTCTCTATGGAGGCAGCTACACGCCACCCGTTGCAAAGCTTTGCCGACCTGATAACGATTGAGGAATATAAGAAGACGGCGCGTCCTAAAGTCGTTATGACGTGGGCACCGCATCCGCGCCCGTTGCCGCAGGCCGTTCCCAACTCCTTTGCCGAGTGGATGAATGCCACGGATTACGATTTTGTGATTACACATCCCAAAGGCTACGAACTCGACCCGAAGTTTGTGGGCAACGCACGTGTGGAATACGACCAAATGAAGGCCCTTGAAGGTGCCGACTTTGTTTATGCCAAGAGCTGGGCAGCCTATACGGGCGACAACTACGGCCAGGTACTGAGCAAAGACCGCGCCTGGACGGTGGACAAGCAACAAATGGCTGTCACTAACAATGCTTACTTCATGCATTGCCTGCCGGTTCGCCGCAACATGATTGTATCGGATGACGTGATCGAAAGTCCGCAGTCCATCGTTATTCCCGAGGCTGCCAATCGGGAGATATCGGCAACGGTGGTGCTGAAGAGATTGATTGAAGGGCTATAAAACAAAATAAAAGGTTCCCTGCCGGTATTGCTTTTTAAAGTAAAAGCAATACCTTTGTTTAACTCTAAAAGAAAATCATCATGGAAAGCTATTTGGAAGATAAATACATACGATTTGACTGGGCCATCAAGCGCCTGCTACGCCAGAAAGCTAACTTTGGTGTGCTCGAAGGGTTCCTGACCGTATTCCTGAAAGAAAAAGTCACCATCCTGGAGATACTCGAAAGTGAGGGTAACCAGCAGACCGCCGATGATAAATTCAACCGGGTGGACATCAAAGCGCGCAACAGCAAGGATGAAATCATCATCATCGAAATACAGAACACGCGCGAACTCTATTACCTGGAACGTATTCTTTACGGCGTGGCCAAAGCAATCACCGAGCATATTTCGCTGGGCGAAACTTACTATCATGTGAAGAAGATATATTCCATCAGCATACTGTACTTCGACATCGGCATCGGCAGTGATTACCTGTACTACGGACAGAATAATTTTATAGGTGTACATACCGGCGATAAATTGCAAATCAATGTCAAGGAAAAGAACGCAATAGTGACGCGTATGCCTGCTGAGATTTTCCCGGAATATGTTTTGATCCGTGTCAATGAGTTCAACCAGGTGGCGGTTACGCCGCTGGAAGAATGGATGAGGTATCTGAAAAGCGGAATAATACGCCCCGATACTACAGCTCCCGGCTTGGAAGAAGCACGCGAGAAGCTGAAGTACTACTCTATGACGCCACAAGAACGTCGGGCGTACGATGAACATCTCAGTGCGGTGATGATTCAGAATGATGTGATCGATTCAGCTAAACTGGAAGGGAGATTAGAAGGGAGATTGGAAGGAAGAGCAGAAGGAAGAGCAGAAGGCATAGCAGAAGGAAGGGAAAAAGGAATAGTAGAAGGACGAGAAAAAGGAAAAGAAGAAGAGCGCCTCTCTGCTGCCCGAAAGATGAAGAACAAAGGATTCGACAACGCAACGATTGCCGATATCACCGGCTTGTCTCTCGAAGAGATTGCCAATCTATAAAGAAAAAAGGGAAAGAGCGCCCGGGGCGCACCAATGATTTTATATCATCATCTCAACATAAAACGATTTACTTCTCCACTTCTTTCCCCGCTCCTTGCCAACTTATGAATCCTTTGTCAAGGTCATAAATGGTATACCCTTTCTTACTCAATATGGAAGCGGCTTTCTTGCTGCGCTTACCGCTGCGGCAGTATAGTGCAACAGGCTTATCTTTCTGCAATACCGAATCGGCAACCTCCGCAAATGCATCATCCAGCACATTGACATTAATACTACCGGGGATATGCCCTTCCGAATATTCGGCAACGGTACGCACATCCAGACGCTGTACTTCCGGATCGGCTATCAAGGCGGCAAATTCGTCTACAGAAACAGATTTAAAGTTATCTGCTTTCTGCTGGCAAGAGAACAAAGTGGAAAAGAAAAGGCAAATGCCTGCAAACAAGGTTTTCATCAGATATTTCATTTTTAATCAAGGTATATATTCAAAGTCATAAGTCTTTATGTCGCCCGCATAAGTATGCACGCTGAAGTGAACCGTCACCTTCTGTACACCTTCCACAGCATATTGCCGCAGAGGCATGGAAGCATAAGCACGTCGGGTATAGGATACTTCCCCGCCTGCTTCATGATAAAGCGTAATATAGACATCACTCTGCCCGGTTGCAGCATCTGTCGTAACTCTATCTTCCACGTAATGAAAAAGATGCTGGCCGCTCTCCTTAACTTGAAGCGTCAGGTTCAGATAATCGAGTCCCATCCAAATGCTCAACACATTGGCAGGGTCTGTCTTGACACCATTCTTAAACTTATCGGCTGTTTGGGGAACAACAGAGACGACGCCACTCAGCGCATACAGCTTTACGCCGGGTGTGCCGTCAATAGCCGTCTCCGAAGCATAGTTGCTGATAACACGGACTGAAGTATCGGCATCAATATGAGTACCGGTCAAGTCCTCTACTACCGGATAGCTTTTCCCTTCATCCGTCAAGACGGATTGCAGACTACCGTCCGCACCCGAATAGGCGGTCAGGAATTCCAGCTTCACGGGAGGATAGTGGTATTCGTCATCACCACAAGCTGCCAGCAGGCAGACCAACAAAGGCAAAAGCCACCAATAGCAGTACTTATTCATTCATTTTATTCTTTTATGGCCGCCAGGTAGTTCCTCAGCGGGTTGGCATACATCAGGAACATCTTCTCGCGCAGGAAAGACAAGTCTTTATTGGGAATAGTGATACGATCCAGTTGCCCATCTACGTAGGTGATGAATCGCTGCCTGTCTTCTGCAGTATAGTGCGAGGCGAAAGTCTCGTTTCCTTCAAGAAGGTCGTGCGCCACGTAATTATTAGGATTAATCTGGTAATTGGCATGAATGCGCTTGTCTATCAGCGCCGACAAGCGTGCAAAAAGCTCCGGCTTCGACAATGAACGATCCATCTTGGCCAGTTCATCGTTGATGCAGGCTCCCGTCTGGAAGTGTACCCGGCCTTTATAGCCGAACAGGCCGGTCTGCATATTCAGCAGGTCGTCGGCAGTGCTCTTTTTATAGTCGGGGATATCGCGCTTCAACTGGAATTCCTGCGCCTTCAGGAAGTCGCAAGGGTCGTATTCGTAGGAGATAGCGAGCGGAGCCAGGTTTATCTCCATCAACCGATCGATGACGTGTCCTTCACCGCCCATTGCCAACATCTTCAGTACACTGTCCTGCGTACGGTCGTTCGCATCTTTGGCGCGCCCTTCACGCTGGGCAATCCAGATGGACTGGTTCTTCTCGCCAATGGTGTAATGTATATAGCGGGACATGCGTGCGGATGCTTCCAACTTCTGACGCATGCTCAAGGCACGCAGCACAATAAAGGATTTGTTGACGCGGACAAACTTCTTAATCCACGGATAGATGAGCAAGTTGTCTCCGATAGCAATCTCCACCGTATCCATGCCCTGGTCTACCAACAGAATGGACAGAAAGCCCGAATCAAGGATGATGTCGCGGTGATTGGAAATATAAGTATAGGCTATCTTCTTATCCGGCAACGCCGTATGGTCGAGCGACAGTCCATCCGTAGTGTCCGCAGCCAGTTTCCACAACAGACCGTAACAGAAGGTTTTCTGAAACTCCAGTTTGGTTTTACACGCGCGCATTTTCTGTGCCACCACATCAAAAGGTACATCGGGCATAACCGTTGCAGCAGCCTGCCGGAATGCAGGGTCGGCTATCAATTCCTCAAAGATTTGGGGAAGCTCCTCGTCATGATAAGGACGGATTTCATCAAATTCCACGTTCATAGCGATAAATGATTAGTGTTCAGTGATCTGTAAAATCACTAGAACCGGTTCTCTATTATATCAGTCATTACATCTTTAATATCCAGTCCGGCAGCACGTACTTGCTGGGGGATGAAGCTGGTGGCAGTCATACCGGGAGTGGTATTCACTTCCAGCAGATTAATCTTTCCGCCATCGGTGATGATGTAGTCTACACGGATAATACCCGAAGCGCCCAGTATATCATAGATAGCCGATGTCAGCGCCTGCACGCGACCGGTCAGTTCAGCAGAAATACGGGCGGGAGTAATCTCATCCGACTCACCGTTGTACTTGGCCTTGTAGTCGAAGTACTCGTTGTGCGTCACTACCTCCGTAATAGGAAACACTACAGATTTATCTTTTGTTTTGTAGCAACCACAAGTAAGTTCCGTGCCGTCCATAAAAGCCTCCACGACCACTTCGGGAGCTTCTTCAAACGCCTTGGCTATGGCAGGTTGTATCTGTTCCTGCGTTTTCACCTTGGTTACGCCGAAGCTGGAGCCGCCCAAACTGGGTTTGATGAAACAAGGCAGCCCGATCTTCTCCATCACTTCCTCATCGGAAATCTGCTGCCCGCGACGCAGCATCAACGAATCGGCAATGCTGACTCCGAACTTGTTCAGATACTGGTTGCAGGCGAACTTATCGTAAGTAAGGGCTGCCGCCAGCACGCCACAACAGGAATACGGGATGTGCATCATATCGAAATAGCCCTGCAAACGGCCGTCTTCGCCCGGAGTGCCGTGAATCGTGATATAGGCAAAGTCGAAGGTAATCTTCGTGCCATCCAGCAGAAAGCTGAAGTCATTGCGGTCTACGGGAGCTTTCGTTCCGTCGGACAGTTGGACATGCCAGTCCAGGCCATGCATTTCTACTATATATAATGTGTACTTCTCCTTGTCGATAAAGGAGTAGATGCCCTGTGCACTGCGCAGGGAAACCTCGAATTCGGAGGTATCTCCTCCGGCTACAATAGCAATCGTGCGTTTCATTCTAATTCTCTGTTACTGATATAGCTTCTCCATTTGTCAATCAGCCGGGCCATGTCGTCGGGCAGTTCCGAGGTGAAGTACATCTCTTCGCCGGTGACGGGATGCACAAACCCCAGGGTCATGGCGTGCAACGCCTGCCGCGGACAAGTATCGAAGCAATTGTTTACAAACTGTTTGTATTTAGCGAAGTGGGTTCCTTTCAGTATTTCGTGCCCACCATAGCGTTCATCATTGAAAAGTATGTGCCCGATGTGCTTCATGTGCACACGGATCTGATGGGTACGTCCTGTCTCAAGGATGCACTCCACAAGAGTTACGTAACCCAGGCGTTCCAACACCCGGTAGTGGGTGACGGCATGCTTGCCCTGGTCATCGGGAAGGACAATCATCTGCATACGGTCGCGGGGGTTGCGCCCTACGTTGCCTACGATGGTGCCTTCGTCTTGTTCTACATTTCCCCAAACCAGTGCGCGGTACCGGCGCTTCGTGGTCTTGTTGAAAAACTGGTTACCGAGGTTTGTCTTGGCATCCGGAGTTTTGGCTATCACCAGCAGGCCGGAGGTATCTTTGTCGATGCGGTGCACCAGTCCCACGTGAGGGTCGTTGGCGTCGTAATCGGGATTATCCTTCATGTGCCAGGCGATGGCGTTGACAAGGGTACCGTGATAGTTGCCGTGTCCGGGGTGTACCACCAGGCCGGCAGGCTTGTTCACGACCATGAGGTACTTGTCCTCGTATACTATATGGAGGGGGATGTCTTCGGGGATTACTTCGTTTTCGTAGCGCGGGCGGTCCATCATCACGGTGATGACGTCTTGCGGCTTCACTTTGTAACTGCTCTTCACGGGCTTGCCGTTGGCCATTACGAAGCCCGCATCGGCTGCTTTCTGGATGCGGTTGCGCGAGGCGTTCGTCAGACGGTCGAACAAGTATTTGTCCACACGCATCATCTCCTGCCCCTTGTCCACCACTACACGGAAGTGTTCATAGAGTTGCGCCTCATCGCCGACGGGTTCTATATCGTCCAGCTCATCATTCTCTATTTCATCCGGCAATTCTTCTATCATGCGGCTATCGGTATTAAAGATCAGAACCAGGATTCGTCTGCGGCAGAGTCGCCGGAAACAACGGGCTGAGCGGTATTCCGAATAGAATCCATACCCAGGGAATCACCTTCTTGCGGAAGCTCGCCACCGTCTCCCACCTTCAAGGTCAGTACGGCACCGGCAGGTACTTTATCGCCAGTAGCAAGGGGACGACCTTTATACTTCACCTCATACACCCAGTCTTTCTCTCCAGGCATATACTCTATCTCGGCCAACTTAAAGCCGGAAGCCAGGATGCGTGCCTCGGCCTGACGCAAAGAGCTGTTGTCCGCTACATCGGGAACAACATGCAAGGGTATATTCAGCGTATTGATGGTAAGATAGATAATGCGTCCTTCCTTTACTTTCTGTCCGGCTGCAGGACTGTATTCAAGAATACATCCGGCAGGCAAAGTCTTTACATAACTGGAATCCGAAACCACGCAACTCAGCCCGTGATTACGGAACATCTTCTCGGCTTCGCCCACACTCATGCCCTTCACGTCGGGTACTACTACGGCTTCGCCGTGGCGGGTATATATATCCAGTCCTTTCAATACTCCGAAAACCAATCCGACAACTACAACGATCATTGCGATAAGGTTCCCCCAGAAGTATTTATTCTGCCTGAAAGAGAAAAAATCTTTTATTGTCATAATCTATAGCACGTTATTTGGGGCAAAGATACAATTTTCACCACATAGTACGCGGAGAAGTCCCAAGTTTTTATCTTATATTGATAACCTGTCGGCAAAATAAACAGGTTAATCAAAAGATTTGCTTACCTTTACCACCCTATAAATATACGATAAACTATGAAAGCAAAGTATGCAACACCGGTAATTGCCGCACTATCTTTATTGTGCGCCTGTTCTGCCCCCCAAAATCAGCTTATAGTGGATGGAAACATCGAAGGACTTCAACAAGAAGATACCCTCTACTTCACCCGTATCTCCCTGCCCAAGTGGCAAGACATTTCTACCGACACGCTGGTGGTTTCCGAACCTGGGAAGTTCACCTACCAAACCCCTCTCACCGGCACACACTATTACCTCCTCTCTTACAAGCCTGCCAAAGGTGAAGCCCTGCCTTCGCACAGCCGGGGTACTGTGCTTTATGGACGTCCCGGCGATCGGTTGCAGATAGAGGGGAGCACGGAGTTCTTCACACTGTTGCAACCTCGGGGTGGTATGTACGACGACACTCGCCTGGTGCAACTCTTGCAATTGGAAGACAGTGTAGGCAGGGCAGACGAACACGTGTACCGCAGAGCGCTCTATTACAGCAGTTTGCAAGATACGCCGAAAGCTAACCCGGACTCCATGCAATATTACATGGACGCATTCAACACACGCAATTGCCCGGCATTGAGCCAGGAGCGAAAGCGTATCGCCGAAACCATCGACGACAACGAATACGCTGCCATCTCCTACCTGCAAAGACTTTACGACACCTCTTATCCCGACTTTAAAGAGCGCTTCGCGCGCTTCTCCCCTCAAATAAAGGCATCCGCCACCGGTAAGTTGCTTGAACAGATGCTGCAAGTGAAAGCCAACATTGAACCGGGTAACACTCCCTCACCCTTCACCGTGACTGCTACGGACGGCAAGCAAGTGTCCCTGTCCGACTATCGCGGCAAGTATCTTTTACTTTACCATTGGGGATTATGTCCCGGCACAATCTGGGTGCAACCTCGTTTGTTGGAACTGTACAAAGAGTATCATGAGAAAGGTTTTGAGGTGCTGGGATTTACCCAAGAAGCCCTGTCCGAAGAGTATAAACAATATGACGAACTGGCTCCGCTATTCAATCAACCCTGGACCACTGTCTACACCTCTGCTGCCGGCAACGAGTTCATAACCGATGCCTATTACCTTGCCGGTGTACCCATCCTGATGGTGATCTCGCCCGAAGGGAAGACGCTCTATCGCGGCTACAACGAAGTCTACGAACCGCTACAAAAACTACTACAAGAGAAATTGGCAGCGCAACAATAAGGAGCTGTAAACAAGAAAATCCGCAAAAGACTGAAGCCTTTTGCGGATTTCTTATTTCTTGGTACAAGGAATTGGCTTATGCCTTTACTCCGTTGTATTCGTCAGAAACAGTCAGTTTCTTTCTGCCTTTAGCGCGGCGTGCTGCCAATACTCTACGACCGTTAGCACTTGCCATTCTCTCACGGAAACCGTGTTTGTTCTTTCTCTTTCTGTTAGAGGGTTGAAATGTTCTTTTCATTACTGTATCTTTGTTTTATGTTATTATTCTCACGAATTCGGGCTGCAAAAATAGGGACTTTTTTCAAATAAACCAAGAGATAACTCATTTTCTCTCAAAACTTTTTGCGTTTTCTACCTATTTCCATTACTTTTGCACCCGCAAACCAGCACTAAAGGAGTAATTTCTAATATAATAATAAAGACTATAAGTATGATTAATGCCCAAGACATTAAAAACGGAACTTGCATCCGTATGGACGGCAAGCTGTATTTTTGCGTTGAATTCCTGCATGTAAAGCCGGGAAAAGGTAACACTTTTATGCGTACAAAACTGAAAGACGTAGTAAGCGGTTATGTACTCGAACGTCGTTTCAACATCGGTGAGAAACTGGAAGATGTACGCGTAGAACGCCGTCCCTACCAGTTCTTATATAAAGAAGGCGAAGATTATATCTTCATGAACCAGGAAACTTTCGACCAACACCCCATCGCCCACGATCTTATCAATGGCGTTGACTTCCTGTTGGAAGGAGCTGTTCTCGAAGTTGTATCCGATGCTTCTACCGAAACTGTACTTTATGCAGACATGCCTATCAAAGTTCAGATGAAGGTTACTTATACCGAACCGGGAATGAAGGGCGATACTGCAACCAACACTTTGAAACCTGCAACAGTAGAGTCAGGTGCAACAGTACGTGTTCCGTTGTTCATCAACGAAGGCGAAACTATCGAAATCGATACTCGCGACGGTTCTTACGTAGGTCGTGTGAAAGCATAAGAGTCTATTAGAACAAATATAAAGACACCCGGGCGTTCATAACGTTCGGGTGTTTTTTTGATAGAACGAAGACGTTATCGGGAATAAGTACGTATCTTTGTAAGCAATAAGCATCATGAAGAAAAGACTGACACCATGCGATACTCCGTTATCATCCCCGTATACAACCGTCCCGATGAAGTGGACGAATTGCTGCAAAGCCTGACGTTACAGAGTTTCAAGAACTTTGAAGTCATTGTTGTAGAAGATGGTTCCTCCATCCCTTGCAAGGAAGTGGTAGAGAAATATCAGAAGCAACTGGATATACATTACTACGCCAAGACGAATTCCGGTCCCGGACAGACACGCAACTACGGAGCGGAGCGGAGCAAAGGAGAATACCTTATTATATTGGACTCCGACTGCATCTTGCCCGAAGGCTATTTCTCCGCCGTGGAAGAAGAACTGCAAAGAGAACCTGCCGACGCTTTCGGCGGCCCGGACCGCGCGCACGAATCGTTTACAGCTGTGCAGAAAGCCATCAACTACTCAATGACCTCCTTCTTCACCACCGGCGGCATCCGGGGAGGGAAAAAGAAGATGGACAAATTCTACCCGAGAAGCTTCAATATGGGAGTACGGCGGGAGGTATACCAAGCCTTGGGCGGATTCTCGAAAATGCGTTTCGGCGAGGACATCGACTTCAGTATCCGCATCTTCAAAGGAGGATATACGTGCCGGTTGTTCCCCGATGCCTGGGTATACCACAAGCGCCGGACAGATTTGAGGAAGTTCTTCAAACAGGTTCATAACTCGGGAATTGCCCGAATCAATCTATATAAAAAATACCCGGAATCATTGAAGGTAGTCCATTTGCTGCCGGCCGCCTTTACCCTGGGAGTGGTGATATTACTGCTGGGCGCACCCTTCTGTCTGTACAGCCTGACACCTATCTTACTGTATGCTCTATTGGTATGCATCGACTCTTCCATTCAAAACCACAGCCTGTGCATCGGCATCTACTCCATTGCCGCGTCGTTCATTCAGCTCATCGGTTACGGAACGGGCTTCTGGCGCGCCTGGTGGAACCGCTGCATACTTGGCAAAGACGAATTCGAAGCCTTCAAAAAGAACTTCTACAAATAATGGACAAACTTAATATCAACCAGTGGGCCGAAGAAGACCGCCCACGGGAAAAGATGATGCAAAAAGGTGCCGAGGCACTGAGTGATGCCGAACTGCTTGCTATCCTCATCGGCTCCGGCAATACGGAAGAAAGTGCTGTAGCTCTGATGCAACGGGTACTCTCCGCCGCCAGTAACGACCTGAACCAACTGGGCAAATGGGAAGTACATGACTTCTCCCGTTTCAAAGGCTTCGGTCCCGCCAAAAGCATCACCATCATGGCCGCTCTGGAACTGGGCAAACGCCGCCGCTTGCAAGAACGTCCCGAACGTGCCGTCATCCGTTCTTCCCGAGACATCCACGATATCTTCTATCCCCTGCTCTGCGACCTGGCTCAAGAAGAATTCTGGGTACTGCTGATGAACCAGGCCGCCCGCGTCATCGACAAAGCACGCATCAGCCGCGGCGGCATCGACCAGACCACCGCCGACGTACGAAGCATCCTTCGCGAAGCCCTGCTGCAACGTGCCACCCAAATAGCCCTCATCCACAATCACCCTTCTGGTAACCCGCGTCCCAGCCCCGAAGACCAGCGACTGACGGAACTCGTAAGGAAAGCCTCCCAAACCATGAACATACGGCTAACCGACCACGTTATTATCACCGACGGGAAGTATTATAGCTTTACCGACGAAGGGCTGCTATAACACCGTCCGTCTTTTTCTTTGTAGTCTCGATTAAATTATTTAGCTTTGTTTCGTAAAATCTATATATACCCTTAAGATTATGGACAACAGATTTGAAATAGAAGAAAAGATAGTAGCCATGCTCAAGACCGTATTCGACCCCGAAATACCGGTCAACGTCTACGACTTGGGCCTGATATACAAGATAGACGTTGAGGACAACGGAGAAGTCACCATTGACATGACGCTGACCGCTCCCAACTGTCCGGCAGCCGACTTTATCATGGAAGATGTGCGCCAGCGGGTGGAATCCATCGACGGCATCACCTCCGCCACCATCAACCTTGTATTCGAACCCGAATGGGACAAAGACATGATGAGCGAAGAAGCCAAACTGGAACTGGGCTTCCTGTAACAATAGATGATAGTTGATAATTGATAGTTGATAAAGAAATGAAGAACGTATATTTCCTGTCCGATGCCCACCTTGGCTCCCGCGCCATTGAGCACAGCCGCACCCAAGAGCGCAGGCTGGTCAACTTTCTGGACAGCATCAAGCATAAGGCATCCGCCGTATACCTGCTGGGAGACATATTCGACTTCTGGTACGAATTCCGCACCGTAGTACCCAAAGGCTACACCCGCTTTCTGGGAAAAATCTCCGAGTTGACCGATCTGGGCGTGGAAGTACACTTCTTTACCGGCAATCACGACTTGTGGTGTGGTGACTATCTGACGACCGAATGTGGCGTCATCATCCACCGCGAGCCCCTCACCACCGAAATCTACGGAAAAGAATTCTATCTTGCCCACGGCGACGGCCTGGGCGACCCGGACAAGAAGTACCGTTTCCTCCGTTCCATATTCCACAGTCCCACCCTGCAAATGCTCTTCTCCTCCCTGCATCCCCGCTGGAGCATTGACTTAGGACTGGCATGGGCCAAGCACAGCCGCATGAAACGCATCAACGGCAAAGAGCCTGAATACATGGGAGAAGACAAAGAATATCTGGTGCTCTACACCAAAGAATATCTGAAGAGCCACCCCAACATCAACTACTTCATCTACGGACACCGGCACATCGAACTGGATCTGATGCTGAGCGCCACTGCCCGCGTGCTGATACTGGGCGACTGGATCAATTACTTCTCTTATGCCGTATTTGACGGCGAAAATCTCTTCCTGGAAGAGTTCATCGAAGGAGAGACCAAACTATAACCCTACAAATATACTCTAAATGAAACCTTTAAGAATGAAAAACATGATTGCCGGATGTCTGTTTGCAGCAGGAACACTTCCGGCATGGGGACAATCGTCTCCTACCCTCGTCGTCCGCATTGACGACCTCGGCGCTTTCCACTCCGTGAACGAAGCTTGTATCAAAACCTACCGCGACGGCATTGCCCGCAGTGTAGAAGTAATGCCCGTGGCGGCATGGTATCCCGAAGCGGTGAAGATGCTGAAAGAAAATCCCGGTCTGGACGTAGGCCTGCACCTGGTCATCACCAGCGAATGGGAGAACGTGAAGTGGCGACCGCTGACCCACTGCCCCAGCCTGACGGATGAAAACGGTTACTTCTACCCGATGATGTCCGCCAATCCTGCCTACCCGGGACAATCCATTATGGAAAATAAATGGGACATCAAGGAGATAGAACAGGAATTCCGTGCACAGATAGAAATGGCATTGAAGAATATTCCCCAACTCAGCCATCTGTCCGGGCACATGCTCTCTACCGGCTTCAGCAAGGAAGTCAACGAGCTGGTGCTTCGCCTTGCCAAAGAATACAACTTGCCATCTGTCGACCGGATGAATTCTTCCAAAGACTACCAGTTTACATACATTGGCTACGACGGTCCCAAGCGGACATCCGCCGAAAAGGAAAACAGTTTCATCAAATCGCTGAACAAGTTGGAACCGGGCAAGCAATATCTCTTCCTCGATCACCCTGCATTCGACAATGACGAGATGAAAACTGTCTTCCACATCGGCTACGAAGACGTAGCCCTCGATCGTCAAGGAGTGACCGACCTGCTGACAAATCCCCGTGTAAAGCAAACGATCGAAGAGAAAGGGATCAAGCTCATTACCATCAACCAGTTGACTAAAGGTCTGCCCCGCGCCACCGCTTCCAAGAAGCTGGACAAAGCGATGGACAAATACCTGAATGCGGTAAAGAAAGCCGGACAAGACCTGCACAGCATTATGATAGTACAGCACGGCAACGTCGTCGCTGCCCAGTGGTTGAGCCAGGGTAAGGAAGACGAGCCGCACATCCTGAATTCCGTCAGCAAAACATTCACCGCCACTGCCGTAGGGCTTGCCATTTCCGAAGGCAAGTTGAAGTTGACGGACAAGGTTATTTCCTTCTTCCCCGACAAACTCCCCGCCACCATCAGCGAGAACCTGGCAGACATGACCGTACGTGACCTGCTGACTATGAACTGCGGACATGATGTTGATCCTTCCGGTACCGTACGCAAGAAGGCCGATGCCGACTGGGTACAGGAATTCCTTGCCTATCCGGTAGAGCACAAGCCCGGCACGTTCTATACCTACAACAGCGTAGGAACCTACATGCTTTCTGCTATCGTGCAAAAGGTGACAGGCGAAAAAGTGGTAGATTACCTCTATCCACGATTGTTCCGCCCACTGGGTATTGTCAATGTCCGTTGGGAAGAAAGTCCGCAAGGCATCAACACCGGTGGTTGGGGCTTGTACCTCAAGACGGAAGATCTTGCCAAAATGGGACAGCTCTTTCTGCAGAAAGGAAAATGGAACGGTCAGCAAGTGCTGCCGGAAGAATGGGTCAAGGAAGCTTCAGCCTATCAGGTTCCATCACTGCCCGCAGGTATGAAACCGGAAATGGTGAAGAAAGCGAAGATGAGCGCCAAGACCAGCGATTGGCTGCAAGGCTACGGCTACCAGATGTGGCGCTGCCGTCACAATGCTTATCGCGCAGATGGAGCCAACGGACAATACATTCTGGTGCTGCCCGAGAAGGATGCCGTTATCGCCGTTACCGCACATATCCAAGACATGCAGGCTGAATTGAACTTGATTTGGAAGTATCTGCTCCCGGCGTTATAAAACGTTTATTCTCACGAAGGATTATAAAAAGAGAAAGGTACTTCTGAAACTTTTCGCGGCAATCGGGGTTTATCATAAAGAACCATTAAAACAAAAATGTTATGGATGATATGATTAACAGAAACGACTCGATTGCCGAAGAGAACATAGAGCCCCACGGACGTCCGGCAATAGATGAATTTGAAGAGTGGAGCGAAAAGATTTCCGAAAGAACAGATCTCGGGTATAAAGATAAGAAGGTAAAATCGGAAAAGGAGCGGAAGAAACTCATCAAAGAGATGGACCAGATAATCAAGAAAGACTTGGAATAATGAAAGAGAGGCTGAATCTGATGATGATTCAGCCTCTCTTATAGTATAGAGAAAGATTATTTATATCCGCCGGCCTTTGCTATACGTTTCGGAATTTCCGTATTATCCATCTTGCCCTTGAATAGTTCGGAATTTGCACCTACGGCATACACCGGTACATATCCTGCGGTATGATTACCGCTTGTCCAACCTACCATTGCAATCTCACTCATCACCTTACGGGCAACAGCAGCCAATGGCTCGGTCTTGGCATACAGGCTCTCTTCAAAGACAGCATTGTTCTTTACAAAAGAATTCTCATATTCATCACGGAGCATTTTCTCTTGTTCCCAAGTCAAAGGAAGTTCCTTCCAAAAGCCCATATTATTAGTAAGCAATGCTTTTACCTCTTCCCAAGAAACTTTATTACCTCTTTCCTTGCGCAAGTCTGTAATTGCTTTCGAAAGCTGTTCCTGAGATTGCTTTTGATTTACCAAAGATTTCAAATGTAACTCATACTTGGAAGTACCCAGTCCCAAACCACCGGTCTCGTGATCGGCTGTAATCACGATCAGTGTTTCCTTCGGATGCTTCTTGTAGAACTCATAAGCCACTTTCACAGCATTGTCCATATCAATCACTTCTTCAAAAACAGTAGCAGGGTCGTTGCCATGGCAAGCCCAGTCTATTTTTCCACCTTCTACCATCAGGAAGAAACCTTTGTTGCTTCCTTTAGTCAGGAAAGAGATGGCACTTTCCGTAATCTCGGCCAAGGTCAAGTCACCGTCTTTATGGTCGATAGCATAAGGTAAGCTCGACGGATCAGCACCTTCCTTCTGAATCAGTACCATCTTCTGTGCATCGGCTGCTTTTGCCTTGTATTCATCCAAACCTCTGGCAATCGTATATCCGGCTTCCTCGATGATGGGGAAAATGCTCGGAGCTTCTTTCTTATCGGCAGTTGTAGTAGGTTTCAGGAAACCGCCGCCAGCATAGAAGTCAAAATTGGCCTTCGGCAGGTCAAGGGCTATCTCATAGTACATGTTGCGGTTGGGCTGATGAGCGTAAAAAGCGGCAGGAGTAGCATGGTCTACACTGACACTGGTCGTCACGCCTACCTTCTTTCCGGCTTTCTTGGCTTTCTCGGCAACGGTCTGGAGGACATTCTTGTTGTCGTCCATGCCGATGGCGCCGTTATACGTCTTCGCACCGGTAGAAAGGGCTGTTCCGGCAGCAGAAGAGTCCGTAACTGAGTTTGTGGCAGAGAAAGTAGTGGCAAAGCCGGCAACCGGAAAGGAGGCAAATAAAAGAGGCTTTATCCCGATGCGTCCTTCCTGTTCGGCCAGGTACATCTCCGTACCGTTCACTTGGTTCACTCCCATTCCATCCCCGATGAAATAGAACACATACTTTGCTTGCTGGGCATATACAGCACCCGTCAACAGCACAAAGAGCAATACATACATTAATCGTTTCATAAACTTGCTATTTATTTAAAGTTGTTCAAAAAGTCGTCACCGTTTCTTAAAACGTAACAAAGATAAGGATTTTAAACCATTAAGGGATGAAGATTCTGTTAAAAAGAAAAAGCCGGGAAACAGTTTTACCTGTCCCCGGCTCCTTATCTTGGCTCTATCGGATATACTCTCCGTTGATTATTTACCTTCCAGAATGGTCATAGTATCCGAAGCAATCATCAATTCTTCATCAGTAGGAATAACTACCACTTTTACTTTAGAGTCGGGAGCAGATACAACCACTTCCTTGCCCTTTACAGCATTTTTTTCAAGATCCATCTTCACACCGAGGAACTCAAGACCTTCGCAAACGGCAGCACGGCAACTGCATTGGTTTTCGCCCACACCACCGGTGAATACGATCACATCGACTCCACCCATAGCAGCAGCATAGGCACCCACATACTTCTTGATGCGGTAGTTGTACATCTTATCTACCATGATAGCTTCTTCATCTCCGGCTTCAACGGCAGCCTCCAGGTCGCGCATGTCGCTGGCACCGTTTCTCAGACCGGCTACACCGGACTTCTTGTTCAGCAAATCGGAAACGCCAGCCGTATCAAGGCCTTCCTTATCCATAATGAAGGTTACCGCACCTGCATCGATGTCACCACAACGAGTACCCATCATCAAGCCTTCCAGCGGAGTAAGTCCCATTGTAGTATCTACACATTTGCCATCTTTTACGGCGGCAATGGATGCACCGTTACCGATGTGACAGGTAATCACTTTCAAACCTTCGGGTTTAACACCCAGGAACTCGCATACACGCTGCGAAACATAACGGTGAGAAGTTCCGTGGAAACCATAACGGCGGATACCGTATTTCTTATATAATTCGTAAGGAATGGCATACAGATAAGCATACTCCGGCATCGTCTGATGGAAAGCTGTATCGAACACACCTACTTGCGGCACGTTAGGCAAAGTAGCCGAGATAGCGTTCACACCTTTCAGGTTGGCAGGATTGTGGAGCGGAGCAAGGTCGTTGCAAGCCACGAAGGCATCGAGCACCTCCTGCGTCAGCAATACCGATTTGCTGAACTTCTCTCCACCGTGCACCATACGGTGACCTACAGCGTTAATCTCATCCAATGATTTGATGGCGCCGTATTCCGGGCTTACCAACGTTTCCAGAATGAACTCCACACCTACAGTATGTTCCGGTATATCTTTTTCCAGGATTTTCTTCTCTCCATTGGGTAATGTAAACTTCAGGAACGAACCTTCCAGACCGATCTTCTCGATACCGCCCTGTGCGATAACTTCCTTCTTATCCATATCAAACAGTTTGTACTTGATGGACGAGCTACCGCAATTCAATACTAATACTTTCATTTGTCTTTAGATTTATAAGTTATTTAGAACGTTGTTTATCCGCAATAGCCTGATTGGCAGTAATAGCAATCATGCGATAAACGTCTTCGATGGAGCAACCGCGTGAAAGGTCGTTCACCGGACGTGCAATACCTTGCAGAATCGGACCTACCGCATCGGCATGTCCCAGGCGTTGCACCAGTTTATATGAAATGTTTCCTACTTCAAGGCTCGGAACAATCAGCACATTAGCATTGCCGGCAATCTCAGAACCAGGAGCTTTGCTTGCACCGACTTCGGGCACCAAAGCAGCATCGGCTTGCAGTTCGCCGTCGATGGCCAGTTCCGGATCCATCTCTTTGGCAATCTTCAATGCTTCTACCACTTTGTCTACCACTTCGTGTTTGGCAGAGCCTTTTGTTGAGAAGCTGAGCAATGCAACTTTGGGTTCTACACCTACAATGGCTTGTGCTGTGCGTGCCGTGCAAACGGCAATTTGAGCCAGCTGTGAAGCATCGGGTACAGGAGTTACGGCAACGTCACCCATTACCAAAATACCGTTCTTACCATACTCGGGAGCATGAGTCAGCAACAGCATAGCACCAGAAACACACGTAATACCGGGAGTAGTCTTGATAATCTGCAAAGCCGGACGAAGTACATCGCCGGTAGTGTTGCGGGCTCCTGCCAACTGACCGTCGGCATCGCCGTTCTTTATAATCAGGCAGCCCAGATAGAGAGGATTGAGCACCAACTTGCGCGCCTCTTCAATAGTCATACCTTTTTTCTGACGCAGTTCGAATAATAACTGCGCATACTCTTCTTTTTTCGGATGGTTCTCCGGGTCGATGATAGTTGCTTTCTCTATGTTGCCCAAGCCCCATTCCTGGGCACAAGCACGAATTTCGTCCGGGTTACCCAGGAGAATCAGGTCAGCAATACCATCAGTCAAAATTTGATTGGCTGCTTTCAAGGTACGTTCTTCAGTACCTTCGGGAAGAACAATACGCTGGCGATCGGCCTTCGCACGTTCAAGAATTCCATTGATTAATCTTTGCATGATATTTTAATTGTGTATAAGAATCGGTATAAAACGTGTTATTCACGCCGCAAAAGTACACAATTTTGCAATATCTACATTGCAATATAGGGTCTTTTTATGTCCCAATCTTCATATATTGTAATATTTAACACAAACGGATGATTCATAGCAGTACGCCCGACGAAGAGAATGTCTAACTTTGCAGCAGTTTTCAATATAATATAAGGTATATAGTATCATGATTCGTCAATGCGCCATCCTCTTCGGATGCTTAGCTCTGGGTGAACTGATTGTTTTTTTTACGGGTATCAAGTTACCCTCCAGCATCATTGGTATGCTGTTGCTCACCCTTTTTTTGAAATTAGGTTGGATTAAGTTGCACTGGGTGCAGGGAATGTCCGACTTTCTGGTTGCTAACCTGGGCTTTTTCTTTGTACCACCCGGCGTAGCCCTTATGCTTTACTTCGACATTATCGCTGCCGAATTCTGGCCGATCATTACTGCTTCATTAGTCAGTACCCTGTTGGTGATTATTGTCACCGGATGGGTTCACCAATTAACACGTAAAATCAAATGAACTTCCTGGAGAACGAGTTTTTCTTGCTGGCTATCACCTTCGGAGTTTTCTTCTTAGCCAAACTATTGCAAAAGAAAACAGGCATCATGCTGCTCAACCCCATTTTGCTGACCATCGCCGTCCTCATCATATTCCTGAAAATGGCACATATCAGCTACGAGACCTACAATGAAGGGGGACACCTGATAGAATTCTGGCTGAAACCGGCAGTTGTGGCGCTGGGAGTGCCGCTTTATCTGCAATTAGAAACGATAAAGAAACAACTGCTACCCATCATGCTTTCCCAACTGGCCGGTTGCATTGTCGGCGTAGTCTCAGTGGTACTGATTGCCAAACTGATGGGAGCTTCGGATGAAATCATCTATTCGCTGGCACCCAAATCCGTTACTACCCCGATAGCCATGGAAGTAACAAAATCCCTGGGAGGTATCCCCTCGCTGACGGCAGCCGTAGTGGTGTGCGTCGGTCTGCTGGGAGGTATATTAGGTTTCAAGACCATGAAACTGACCCACATCGGCAGTCCCATGGCACAAGGTCTTTCTTTGGGAGCTGCCGCCCATGCTGTAGGCACTTCCACAGCCATGGAAATCAGCAGCAAATACGGTGCATTTGCCAGTCTGGGTTTAACATTGAATGGCATCTTCACGGCTTTATTAACACCAACTATTTTAAGATTGTTAGGTCTACTCTAACAAAATCTCCCTATTTTTGTTATTCATTATGCTAACCATATAAGAACAACGTATGATTTCATTTAAAGACATTGAATTACAAGACAAAGACTTGATAACTTCATATACCCAGAACAGCCCGCGACGGAACTGCGACCTTTCATTTTCCAATCTGTGCAGCTGGCGTTTTCTGTACAATACCAAGTTTGCCATCCTGGACGGTTTCCTTTTACTAAAGTTCTGGGCAGACGGAGAACTGGTATACATGATGCCGATAGGCAACGGCGATTTAAATAAAGTGCTGAATGCACTAGAAGAAGATGCCCACCGGGAAGGCGAACCACTCTGCTTATTAGGTATATGTGCCGGGATGTGCGAAGAGTTGGAAACTTTCATGCCCGGCAAGTTCCAATTCACGGCCGACCGAGATTATGCCGATTACCTCTATCTGCGCACCGATCTTGCCACGCTTTCCGGGAAGAAATTCCAGGCCAAGCGGAACCACGTCAACAAGTTCAAACGAACCTACAACTACGAATATACTCCCATCACCCCCGACCGCATCCGGGAATGCCTGGATCTGGAAGCCGAATGGTGCAAAGTCAATAACTGCGACCAACACGAGGGTACGGGCAACGAACGCCGTGCACTGATTTATGCCCTGCACAACTTCGAAGCGCTGGGCCTGACAGGAGGCATCCTGCATGTAGATGGAAAGATTGCCGCCTTTACCTTCGGCATGCCCATCAATCAAGACACTTTCGGAGTGCATGTAGAGAAGGCCGATACCAGCATCGACGGTGCATACGCAATGATAAACTACGAATTTGCCAATCACATTCCCGAACAATACGTGTACATCAACCGGGAAGAAGACCTGGGAATCGAAGGACTGCGCAAAGCCAAATTGTCGTACCAGCCGACTATTATTCTGGAAAAATACGTCGCTTGCCTGAAGGATGAACCGGTGGAAGCGATAAAGTGGTAGGTGATAAAGTGATAAGAGGATGATACGGGAGAAAGTAAAGGAGTTGTGGAAGCTCTGTTTCGACGACAGCGAAGAATTCATAGACATGTACTTCAGGCTACGTTACAACAATGACGTCAACCTCGCCATCCAGAGCGGAGAAGAGGTGATTGCCGCCCTGCAAATGTTGCCTTATCCCATGACTTTCGGTGAAGCAGAAATCAATACCGCCTACATTTCAGGAGCGTGCACACATCCCGACTTTCGCAACCGGGGCGTGATGCACGAATTATTGTCGCAGGCCTTCACACGGATGCTGCACAATGACGTCGTCCTGTCTACCCTGATACCGGCAGAACCGTGGCTCTTCTCTTACTATGCCCGCAACGGTTATGCCCCCATCTTCAACCGTAGCAAAAGCACTGTTCCGGCTTCCGCCGTTCCCCTTCCCAAAACGGGTTACACATTGAAAGTAACCCATGAGTACAAAGCAGATACCTATCAATACCTGAACCGGAAATTAAAAGAACGTCCTTACTGCATCCAGCATACAGAGAAGGATTTCCACGTCATTCTTTCGGACTTGCAATTAAGCCGGGGAAGTATTTTTGAGCTGAATCATGGAGGTGCCATCGTAGCATTGGCCATTGCCTATCCCACAGATACCAACCAATGGTACGTAGAAGAAATCGTATCGGACACTCCCGATATGGCTTCGTTGCTGCTTCAGCGCATTTGCAGCAGGCTTAAACTTCCATCCATTGAAGTAGCCAATGCGACGGGACAACCTCTGGGCATGGCGCGCATTATCAATGCCAAAGCCATACTGCAACTCTATGCTGCCGCCCATCCCGAACTGGAAACCAGCATCTACCTCAGCGACGAAGAAGTAAATGCCAACAACGGATACTATTACCTGAACAATGGTAAATGTATGAATAGTGCCAAGCGTCTGCCGGGCAGTCACTTGGCACTAACAATCGGCGAACTCACCGAAAAAGTATTTGCATCATCAGTCCCCTGTATGAGTCTGATGCTGAATTAGGCATTACGATCCGCTGAAGTCTACTCCTTCGAACACCAATGAAGGAATGCGCCAGGAAGAAGACATACGGGGATCATTGCCGATGGCCGCCAAAGAAGACCAAAGCGTAATCATGTTGCCTGTCACGTTCATTTCATTCACCGGCTGGGTCAACTTACCGTTCTCAATCAGGAATCCTTCGATACCATAAGAGAAGTCTCCGGAACTGCTATTGCTGTTACCGCCATTGAATCCCGTTATCAAGATGCCTTTCTGTACATCGGCAATCAAACCGTTCAGGTCTTTACTGCCCGGCTGCATTACCAGCAAAGAAGGCGAATTGATGGTAGGTGCCACTCCCATCTTTTTGGAATTATAGGTATCGATGAAATACGTCTTGAGCACTCCGTTCTCAAAAATCGGACGATGCTCCGTTGCCACGCCCTCACTATCGAAGTAGCGGGCACCATTAGCACCGATAGTATGAGGTTCGTCCGTCAGGTTCAGCACATCCGAACCTACCTTCGTATTCAGCTTATCCAGCAAGAAAGAATTCTTCTGCTGCAAAGAGGCACCGTAGAGTGCACTCAGCAACGGGTCCACCAGTCGGGCTGAGTTCATCGGGTCTACCACCATCGTATACTTGCCCGAAGCAGCTTTCTTCTGTCCCAATTTCTTCAGTACACGCTCCAAAGCCGTCACTCCGATACCCGACTTTATCAGTTTGTCATAGTACAAAGCCGAATCATACCAATAGGAAGAAGGACGTGCCTCGCCCTCACCTTTTATCGCCACATCGGCAGATACAGAGAACCAAGTAGACTTGGATTCTCCTTCGAAACCGTTGCTCGTCAAGCGATAAGCAGCATTTTCGCCGTCACCGTAGGAAGTACCTACCGAGATGATGCGCTCGTCCTTACCCATCACTTCTTCGGCAGCCGCGCGGGCAATCGCTACTTTATCATCGGGATTGATATCATAGAACTTTTTGTCGAACAACTGCAAATCGGGCTTTCCACCTTTATAATAACGGGAAGCATCGGGCAACACCCGCGCCTCGTCTTCCGCCAGATAGCGCGTGGACTCGATACCGTTCTTTATGAATGCTTCCAGTTCCTTCTTATCCAAACGATTGGTTGAATAGGAACCGTACTTACCATCTACGAACAAACTTATGCTCAATCCGCTTTCGGAAGCCTGCTGCAACTTGTCTATCTTCGCATCACGCAGTTCGAAAGAAGCGTTGGAATTGGAGTACAGCACCAACTTAGCTGCCTGGCAACCATTCTTCAGGGCAAAGTCCATTGCCCATTGCGCCAATTTCTTATTATTGTCTGTAATCATTGTCTTTAGTTGATAGTTGATAAATGATAGGTGATAGTTAACTTTCTCCTCCCACCGTCAGCTTGCTGACTAATGCCGACGGCATGCCGCAAGTAACCAGACAAGACTGTCCGTCTTTGCCACACGTCCACGTGCCGTTGTCAATCTTGTCGTTATTGGCCACCATTGTGATATCCGCCAAAGCCTTCGGGCCATTACCGATGATATTGATGTCCTTGATGGGTTGCGTCAGCTTACCGTCTTCAATCAGATAACCGGACTTCACGAAGAAGGTAAAGTCTCCGGCACCGATCTGCACTTCTCCGTTTGTGAACTGATCTACATAGATACCGTTCTTTACCGTAGAAATGATATCCTCTTCCTTCATATTGCCCGCCTCCATATACGTGGCACGCATACGGGGGATAGGCATATTGCGGAATGTATCGCGGCGTCCGTTTCCGGTAGGAGCCACGCCGTAGTGCTTGGAGCTGATACGGTCGTGCAAGTAGCTGGTCAAGATACCGTCTTTCACGATGTAGGTCTTCTGTCCTTCCACACCTTCGTCGTCGAAGTTCACGGAACCGCGGTTGAACGGAATAGTACCGTCGTCTACCACATTGATATGTTCATCACACACCTTCTTGCCGAAGAGGTCGCAGAAAATAGAAGTCCGTTTGCGGTTGAAGTCCGCTTCGAAAGCATGGCCGATGGCCTCGTGCAACAAGATGCCCGAACCGCCTGCGCCCATCACAACGGGCATTTCACCGCCTTTGGGCTTCACCGCCTTGAACAAGATGGCCGTATTATCCACCACCTCGCGTGCTATCACTTCTACAATATCATCCGTCATAAATTCGAATCCCTTGCGATAGGAACGGCTTGCAAAGCCATTCTCCATCTTTCCGTCCTCTTCCATGATGCAAACAGCCACGAAAGAGACCATCGGACGATAATCGTAGTAACAAACACCTTCTGAATTACAGAACAGTACATGCGATGTGTTGTCCGACAACATTGCCTGCACCTTGCGTACGCGCTTGTCCAATGAGAAGACCTTCTCGTCCAGTTTCTCCAGATAAGGGATTTTAGCCTTTACGCTTACATCTTCCCAAGGATCGGTAACCACATATCGGTTCTTGGCAATCGTCTTTTCGGTCAGTGCAGCAACTTTTCCCGCTTTACCGGAAGAAGCAATGCGGGCAGCTGTGCGGGCGGCGCGCATCATTTCTTCCAAAGTGATGCCTTCTACGTATGCATAGCCGCTTTGGTCTCCCGCCAGTACACGTACACCCATACCGAAGTCGATGTTGGCACCGCAGTTATTCACTTTGCCATCCATCAGACTTACGTTATTGTTGAATGTATGTTCAAAATAGAGGTCGGCATAGTCGCCGCCCTTTTCCAAGGCAACAGCAAGAACTTTCTGCAAATCGGCTTCTGTTACACCGAAATGATTCATTGCCGCAGCAACAGCAGACTTATTGTCTGCTCCTCCCAATGCATTGCGCACTGATGCCGGCATAGCCAACGAAGGTATTGCCAGCGAGCCCAATGCCGCCAGACTCCCCGTCCGTAAGAAGTTTCGTCTATCCATTGTTTTCAGTTATTAGTTATGAGTTATTAGTTTTCTTTCGTCAGCAGGCTTTCCAGTTCCTCGGCACTCAGGCGCAGATAGAACTGGCCTTTATAGGCAACGGAAATAGAGCCTGTTTCTTCCGATACAATGATTGCATGTGCATCGGAAACCTGGGAAATTCCCATCGCAGCCCGATGCCGCAGTCCCAGTTCCTTGGGGATATCCAGATTGTGCGATACCGGCAAGATACATCCTGCCGCCTTGATGCGCTTTTTACTGATGACCATCGCCCCGTCGTGCAACGGACTGTTCTTAAAAAAGATATTCTCTATCAGGCGCTGGTTGATATCAGCATTGATTATCTCTCCCGTACGCACCACATCATCCAAAGGCATGTTGTGCTCCATCACGATCAATGCGCCTACTTTTTGTTTTCCCATACTGATACATGCCATCACAATAGGCATGATATCCTCGTGCTCCAGCTTTTCTTTCTTATTCCCGGTGAAGAAGCGCACCAATGCACTGGCATGCTGATGCGAACCGAGGGTCAGCAAGAACCTCCGTATCTCGTCCTGAAACAGAATGATAAGCGCCAACACACCCACACTGACCAGCTTGTCGAAAATAGAGCCGAGCAGCTTCATCTCCAACACCTGCGAAACCACCAGCCATATCAGGATAAACACCAGGATGCCGGTAAACACATTGATAGAGCCGGAAGCCTTCATCAACTTGTACGTATAGTACAGCAGGAATGCCACCAGCAGGATATCTATGAAATCTTTTATGCCAAACTCAAAAAACACAAGTTCAAGTATTAAATATTAACTATCATTTCTTTTACTTCTCCATCTTCCCGCTTTCCTTCTTCATCGCTTCCACAATCCTCACCGTCTCAACGGCTTCGCGCACATCGTGCACGCGAAGTATATCCGCTCCTTTCAACAGGCAAATGGTGTCGAGCACCGTAGTACCGTTCAAAGCCTCCTGAGGGGTGATGTCCAGCAACCGATAAATCATCGACTTGCGCGAAACACCGGCCAACAAAGGTAACTCAAATATCCGGAATTCTTCCAGATGAGCCAGCAGCTCATAGTTATGCTCCACCGTTTTCCCAAAGCCGAAGCCCGGGTCAAGTATGATGTCCTTCACTCCTAAATCGCGCAACTGCTGCACCTTCCGGGCAAAGTACTGGAAAACTTCCTTCAACAGATTATCGTAGTGCGGATGTTTCTGCATATTCTGCGGAGTGCCCTGCATGTGCATCATTATATAAGGTACATTCAGGTCGGCCACTGTACGGAACATATCCGCATCCATCTCGCCGGCAGCTATATCATTGATAATGGCCACTCCGAACTCCTCCACACACATCCTGGCTACATCGGCTCTGAAAGTATCTACAGAAACAACAGCATCCGGCTTTATGCGGCGCAGAATGGCCAGTCCCCTGCGCAACCGTTCCATTTCTTCCCGGGCCGAAACATCCTCCGCATCAGGACGGGAAGAGTAGGCGCCGATATCGATGATTCCGGCTCCCTCGCGGGAAATCTGCTCTACGCGCCGGGCAATCTCCATTTCGGTTTGCATACGGCTGCCAGCATAAAAAGAGTCGGGAGTGATATTCAATATCCCCATAACGCAAGGGGTGGAAAGATTCAGCAATGTGCCATTAACGTTTATATATTTGACTTTCAGTGTCTCCATGAATAGTTGTTTTCTGTTATATACCTCTGCAAATGTAAACAAAAAAGCCATTAAACATGCAGATTATATCGAAAATAAAGTATCTTTGCACAGAATGTGCAAATAAAACACCATAATGGCGAAGTTAAAAACTGCCCCCTGTACACTAAGCTACATTTTCTGCTTTCTATTCATGCTATGTAGCGCTCAGATTCGAGGGCAACAGAAGGATGCAAGTGAAGCATACGATGTAGACAGTACTTTATATGCTTATTATCTCCGCTGTAAGTCGGCAATAGGAGACCCCGAGGTCATGCAAATGACCGACACCCTGTTCCGACTGGCAGAAGAGAAGCAGGATATGCGGATGCAGGCAGTTGCCCTGTGCACCAAACTCGACTACTATTACTACGCAGATAGCCATAAAGACAGCCTGCTGCACTATGTAGATGTAGTAAAAGAGTTCGCAAAGAAGACCCATCAACCCAAGTATTACTATTTTGTATGGGCAAAGAGACTCATCTTCTACTACATCAAAAACCAGCAGTACAATACGGCCCTCTACGAAGCGGACAAGATGACAAAGCAAGCGGAACAGGACAATTATCCGGCAGGAATGGCAGACGGATTTAATGCAGTAGGCACTATCTATCAGACCAGAAAGTTATATGAGCTCGCCATCGAAAGCCGCGAAAAGGAAGTGGAGATTATCCAGAAATACAAGATAAACACCTACAATTTAAGCAGCACCTACGGAGCTCTCTCTTTCCTTTACTGCAAATGCGACAGGCTGGACAAAGCGGCAGAGTGTTTGGAAAAGGCGAAAGAACATATCTACAGCAATACCCAAGAATACTACTTCAACCTGAAGTATGTCGGTTATTATATAGACAGCGAAGAATATCCCAAAGCTAAAGAATACCTGCAAAAGGCAAAACTGTTGCTCGACACACACAAGGAAGTTGCCAAAGTCTCTCATGAGTACTATTTAAAGCTGAGAGATTACTATATGTATACCAAACAATATCCCCAAGCCTTAACCACACAAGAGCATATCGACAGCATGCGCCTCAGCCCCGATATCGATTTGGACGAATTGCCAATCAAGGCCACCATATATAAAGAAATGGGCAATCCGGCAAAGGCTTTGGAGTATTATCAGCAATATATCCATACCAGCGATTCGCTCAATAAACTTTATGAAAACATAGCCGCCAGCGAATATGCCACCCGCCTTGGTGTAGAGCGTCTGAATACCGAAAAGAGCGAATTACAGCAGGAAATGCAGCGACGGGATTTGAAAAGCAAGCAACGCATCATCTTCTTCCTGATTGCCATGTTGATCCTTGCTTCTATCATCTTCTATCGGGAACACCTCCTTAACGGCAGATTGCGGGCCTCCCAAAAGCAACTGTCAGAGAAGAACCAGGCCTTGCTTGTTTCCGAGAAAGAGTTGCTCCATGCCAAAGAGCAAGCCGAAAAGGCCAGCATCATGAAGACCGAGTTCATACAGAACATGAGCCATGAGATTCGTACGCCTCTAAACTCGATTGTCGGTTTCTCCCAAATCATCGGAAGCATGAGCAAGGATAATGACGAAACCAAAGAATTTGCAGACATCATCGAGCAAGGCAGCAACAACCTGCTACACCTGGTAGAAGATGTACTGGATATTTCGAGCCTCGACAGTGGAACCGACATACCGACCAACATCGGTGCAGATGCCACAACTATATGCCGGGAGTGTATCCTTCAAGCAGAATCGAGCTTGAAACCCGGCGTCAAGCTCAACCTGCAAACCGAATCGAACGAGTTCTACTTCTATACCAACCCTGTACGCCTCAGCATGATTCTCTCTCACCTGCTGAAGAATGCGGCCAAGTTCACCCAAGAAGGAGAAATCACCCTTTCCTGGCATCAAGACGAAGCGCATCAACACATCATCTTCAGCGTAAAAGATACAGGCATCGGCATTCCTAAAGAGAAACAAGAGTTTGTATTCGAGCGTTTTGCCAAGATAGACACCTTCGTGCAAGGCACAGGACTCGGATTGTCCATCGGACGCATCTGCGCCGAGAAGATGGGTGGAAGCCTGACGCTCGACCCGGAATATACCAACGGCTGCCACTTCGTACTCACCTTGCCGCTGAACAAATAATCATTGGTTCACTCAGCCACCAGTATCTTGTCCTGATGGATATATACACCTATTATATATAACATCAGGACTTAGTATATATATCAATAGGACTTAGCCCTCTTAATCCCTATATTCTGAGGTACGGACTTCCGGATGTTATTTCTAAAAACATCCCCATCTTTTGCCCCAAAACATCCGGGTCTTTTCCCTGAAAACATCCCCATCTTTTGGGGTAAAACATCCGGATCTTTTGGGTCTTCATTCCTAATGTCTTATCTGCTAAGTCCTGATGTCTTGTACACTCAGTCCTATAGGCTTGCATGCAAAGCATAGGCGTGGAAAGAATGTCCATACTTGCATTTTCTCCATCCAACCCTTCTTTATTTGTCCTTTTCTCCGTACATTTGTCATTGCAACAATGCAACAGTCTCAAAAAAGAAGAAAAAGAGGAGATTATGAAATATCCTATCGGAATACAGAGTTTGGATGTGATTCGTGAGGACGGATATGTCTACGTGGACAAGACCGCCCTGGTCTACGACCTGGTGAAGAACGGAAGGATTTACTTCCTCAGCCGCCCGCGCCGCTTCGGCAAGAGCCTGCTGGTGAGCACGCTGGAGTGCTACTTCCGCGGACGGAAGGAGCTGTTCGACGGCCTTGCCATCGCCGGACTGGAGAAGGAATGGAACGAATACCCCGTCTTCCACATCGACTTCAACGGAGGGAACTATACGCAGGACGGAGAACTGGAGAACACCATCGAGGACTATCTGAGCAAGTGGGAGTCCGAATACGGAAAAGGAGAAAATGAATCGACCATCGGCAACCGCTTCCTGGGCATCCTGCAACGTGCCAGCGAGCGTGCCGGCCGCCGTGCCGTGGTGCTGGTGGACGAGTATGACAAGCCCATCCTCGACGTGCTCGACACCGGTTACTACACCCGCGACAGCGAAGGCGAAAGGATTCTTCTGGAAAACCGCCACCGCGACATCCTGAAGTCCTTCTACTCCTCCTTCAAGTCCGCCGACCGCTACTTGCAGTTCGTGCTGCTGACGGGCGTCACCAAGTTCTCGCAGGTCAGCGTGTTCAGCGGATTCAACCAGCCCAATGACATCAGCATGGACAACCGTTACGAGGCACTTTGCGGCATTACTGGACAGGAGATGCGTGAGTACTTCGCCGAGCCCGTTGCCGCCCTTGCCCAGAAAGATGGATGCAGTATCGACGAGATGTGGGACATCCTGCAGCGCCAGTACGACGGCTACCATTTCGGCACGGCCATGACCGACGTCTACAATCCCTTCAGCATACTCAACGCCCTCGACAAGCAGGAACTTCGCGACTACTGGTTCGCCACCGGCACGCCCACCTACCTCATCCGCCTGCTCGCCCGTAGCAACGAGCACATCAACGAGCTGGCCGGACGCTTCTACGACCCCGCCATGTTCGTGGACTACAAGGCCGACGTGGAGCGCCCCCTGCCCATGATTTACCAGAGCGGCTACCTCACCATCAAGGAGTACGACCGGACGACGGGCAGCTTCCTACTGGACTTCCCCAACAACGAGGTGCGCAAGGGCTTCCTCACCCTGCTGGCCTCCAACTACCTGAAGCCCGCCTCGCATGAGGTGGGCAGCTGGATACTGGATGCCGTCCGCCTGTTGAGGAAAGGGCATACCGAAGCCTTCCGCGACTCGCTCACCGCCTTCCTCTCGAGCATCCCATACGATTCGCACCCTTCGCTGAACGATATACAGAAGACCGAGAAACACTTCCAATACACCTTCTACCTGCTTCTCCGCCTGATAGGTGTGTACTGCCGCGCCATCCGCAGCGAGGACACGCAGAGCCGCGGGCGCGTGGACTGCATCCTCGAGATGGAGAAGTACGTCTACATCTTCGAGTTCAAGCTGGACAAGAGTCCGGAGGAGGCGCTCCGGCAGATAGAAGAACGTGGCTATGCCCGTCCTTATGCCATAGACAGCCGCCAGGTGGTATGCATCGGCGTGAACTTTTCTTCGACTACACGCACGGTGGAAGGCTGGAAAGAGGTATGGTTGGAGCCGCATAACCGCTAGCAACAGGCGGCACTGCAACATATTTCAATAACAACACTAAAAGAAAGAAAACAATGGATATTACAACCCTCTATCAGATATTCCTGCAGTGTAGCTGCGTCACCACAGACAGCCGCAACTGCCCCCAAGGTTCCCTGTTCATTGCCTTGAAAGGCGATACGTTCAATGGAAATGCTTTTGCCGCCAAAGCCCTGGAAAGCGGAAGCGCCTATGCCGTTGTAGACGAGGCAGCCTATGCACCCGCCGACAATCCGCACTATATATTAGTAGACAACTGCCTGCACACCCTGCAAAAGTTGGCAAACTATCACCGCCGACAACTGGGCACCCGCATCATCGGCATCACCGGCACCAACGGTAAAACCACTACCAAGGAACTGATATCCGCCGTCCTCGCGCAAGCCTACAACGTGCTGTACACGCAGGGAAATCTAAACAACCACATCGGTGTGCCCCTCACCCTGCTCCGCCTCCGCCCCGAACACGACCTTGCCGTAGTGGAAATGGGCGCCAGCCATCCCGGAGACATCAAAGAGCTGGTAGAGATAGCGGAACCGGATTACGGCATCATCACCAACGTAGGAAAGGCGCACCTGGAAGGCTTCGGTTCCTTCGAAGGAGTGATCCGGACAAAAGGCGAGCTGTACGACTACCTGCGGCAACGGGAAAACTCCATCATCTTCATCCACCACGACAACCCCTACCTGAACAATATAGCAGGCGGATTGAAGCAGATAGCCTACGGCAACGAAGACAATCTGTACATCAACGGCCGCGTCACCGGCAACTCCCCTTACCTCACCTTCGGATGGAAAGCCGGAAAGGACGGAGAATGCCACGAAGTGCAGACGCAACTTATCGGCGAGTATAACTTCCCCAACGCCCTGGCCGCCGTAACCATCGGGCACTTCTTCGACGTAGCACCGGAAAAGATAGACCGCGCACTGACAGACTATACCCCGCAAAACAACCGCTCCCAACTGAAAAAGACAGCGGACAATACACTGATTATCGACGCCTACAATGCCAACCCCACCAGCATGATGGCCTCCATCGGCAACTTCAAGAATATGAATGCCGAAAACAAGGCCTTGATACTGGGTGATATGGGAGAACTGGGAAAAGACAGTGCGGAAGAACACCAAAAGATTGTAGACTATCTGGAAGAATGCGGATTCGAGGACGTAGTGCTCGTCGGAGAATTATTTGCCGCTACCCGGCATCGTTACCGCACTTACCCTACAGCCGCCGAACTGATTGAAGCATTGAAGCAACAAAAGCCTCACGGAAAGACAATCCTCATTAAAGGTTCACATTACACGAAACTGGAAAGTGTTGTAGGTTATCTGTGATCATTTCACCATCCTCGGCCTCAGCACAAAGTAGCCGATAAGTGATGCAAGAATTGCCCCTGTGGTATTGGCTGCAAAGTCCAGCCAATCACCGCCGCGGTAGGTAGTGCAGTATTCCTGCAGCAGTTCCACCACTCCGCTGAACAGCACCGGGCAGACAAATGCCCCTACCCATACATGCCACAACGGTGTGTTATCCTTACGATGTGCCCGCAAAAACTCCAGCCAGAGCATACCGGACATGCCCAGATACATACATATATGTACGACTTTATCGATATTAGGAATTTTACCTATTTCCGTGGAAGGCGGTTTGAAAAAGGAAAGATAGATCACCGCCAGTATGATGGTAAGCGATACGGGGTATTTCTTAATATAATATAGCATATTTCAAATTATCAACGATTCGTGTGCAAAAGTACGGAACATTTTCTATATTTGCATGTTTTAGTGGATATTAATAACGAATTGAAAGAAAAATCTACGTTTTATGACAAGAAGTGACAGAGCTAACTTTGGGAGCAAATTAGGTGTCATACTTGCTTCGGCAGGCTCGGCGGTTGGTTTGGGTAATATCTGGCGATTTCCTTATGAAACCGGAAACCACGGAGGTGCTGCATTCATCCTTATATATCTGGCTTGCGTACTCATCCTGGGAATACCTATCATGATAGCCGAATTCATGATCGGCAGGCGGTCGCGTGCCAATACAGCAGGAGCCTATCAGAAGCTGGCGCCCGGCACACGATGGCGCTGGGTGGGACGCATGGGTGTGTTGGCAGGCTTCCTGATTCTGGGATATTATTCCGTGGTAGCCGGCTGGACGCTTGAATTCATCGGCGAAGCTGCCACTAACGGATTTGCCGGAAAGTCGACAGCCGATTTCATCGCTTCTTTCAACAGTTTTGTCAGTAATCCGTGGCGGCCTGTCATCTGGCTGGTGCTGTTCCTGCTGGCTACTCACCTGATTATCGTCAAAGGAGTAGAAAAGGGCATTGAAAAATCGGCTAAGATAATGATGCCCATTCTCTTTATCTTGCTGATTGTACTTGCCATTTGTTCCGTATCACTGCCCGGTGCAGGTGCCGGTATCGAGTTCCTGCTGAAACCGGATTTCAGCAAAGTGGACGGTAATGTATTCCTGGGAGCCATGGGTCAGGCATTCTTTTCCCTAAGCCTCGGCATGGGTTGCCTCTGCACCTATGCTTCTTACTTCCGGAATGATACGAACCTGCCTAAAACGGCTCTCAATGTAGCTGCTATAGACACGATGGTGGCCATTCTGGCAGGATTCATCATTTTCCCCGCTGCATTCTCCGTGGGCATACAGCCGGATGCCGGCCCGAGCCTGCTGTTCATCACACTGCCCAATGTTTTCCAGCAAGCGTTCGGCAGCATACCTTGGCTGGCCATCGTGCTTTCATTGATGTTCTACATCTTGCTGGCGTTGGCAGCGTTGACTTCCACTATTTCTTTGCACGAAGTTGCCACAGCATATCTGCACGAAGAGTTTAACTTCTCGCGTGGCAAGGCTGCACGGTTTGTTACCGGAGGTTGCATGATTCTGGGAGTGCTCTGCTCACTTTCACTGGGTATAGGCAAGGACTATACGATATTCGGATTAAACCTGTTCGACCTGTTCGACTTTGTCACTGCCAAGATTATGTTACCGCTGGGTGGTTTCTTTATCTCCATCTTCATCGGCTGGTATCTGGACAAGAAGATTGTTTGGGAAGAAATCAGCAATAACGGTACTTTAAAGGTATCCATCTATAAACTATTGATATTCATTCTCAAATTCATTGCCCCGATAGGCATTGCATGCATATTTATCAATGAATTGGGCCTGCTAAAGTAAAGCGGACATGCAAAACCCGTTCAAAGAATTCTTCTACTTCACCCGGGGAGAAAGACGCGGAATACTGGTGCTGATTGCAGTTATTATCCTCGTCTTTCTCGTCGGGCATTATTATTCGCATAGGGACCAGGCGCTTTCTGAGGAAGAACTCCGGCAACAAGCTCTTGCCGAAGCTGAATATGAAGCCTTCATCGCCTCCATACAAGAAGAAGAAAAGAATACTGAAAAGCCATACTACCGCTATCCCCACGAGCCACAGCCAGTCATCACGTTAGCACCCTTCAACCCCAATACGGCAGATTCCATCACTTTTCGTTCCTTAGGTTTGCCGGGGTGGATGGCACGGAATATCCTGCACTACCGCGGCAAAGGAGGCCGGTTCCGTAAAGCAGAAGACTTCAAGAAAGTATACGGACTGACAGCGGAACAATATCAAGCATTGTTACCTTACATATGCATTGCGCCCGAAGATACGGCAAGGCGCATCGTCCGCCTCTATACCCCACCGGCATCGGACGACAGCACAGCAAGCCCCAAAGCAGCACCTTATAAATATCCCGAAGGCACCGTCATCGATCTGAACCGCGCCGACACCACCGAGTTGAAGAAGATTCCGGGCATCGGCAGCGGCATTGCACGTCTGATAACCGGCTATCGCCAACGGTTAGGCGGTTTCTATAGCATAGAGCAATTGCAAGACATTCACGTGGATTACCGTCAGCTGCAATCCTGGCTCCGCATCGACAGCAAAGACATCCGCCGCCTCAACCTCAATCGTGCCGGAATAGAGAAACTTCGCAATCATCCCTACATCAACTTCTATCAGGCCAAGGCGTTCGTAGAATACCGGAAGAAGAAAGGGACACTACGCAACCTGAAACCTTTTGCACTTTACGAAGAGTTCTCCGCCACTGATTTAGAGCGGATTAGTCACTATGTTTGTTTCGAATAGCAAGATTTTTTCATTTCAGATGCAACTTTTTCCCCAGCTACTTCGTCTAAAAAGCAGAAACCTCCTTGAAAGCAGAAAGGCCAACTGCAATAAAAAGGAAACAATCGTATAGACATGAGAAAATTAATAATAGCAGCCATACTGTTCAGCAGCGTGGTAGAGAGCTCTTTTGCTCAAAAAATAGAAATCAAAGGAACTGTTTGCGATGTTGCCAACAATGCCATAGAGTACGCTAATATTGTATTGCAAACCCTCGACTCCACATTTGTGAACGGGGTAACCACCAACCCGCAAGGGCAGTTCGTTTTCAAGAGTACAGAGGCAGGAGATTACCGGCTAGTACTTTCCAGCATCGGCTACAATACCCAGTACATCACCCTCGATGGGGTAAAACGCAGTACAGACCTCGGACAAATAGTAATGGATAGCACCGCCATCGCTTTGGAAGGAGTAACCATTACCGGTTCCAGCCAGATCAGCCGTGCCGACCGGAAGTTAGTTTTCCCCTCCGAAAGGCAGATGAAAACCTCAACCAATGGGGTGAACCTGCTCCAAGAACTGATGCTCCCCCGCATTCTGGTGAACCCGATGAATAATGAAATAGGACTGTCCGGTGGCGGCGAACTGCAACTGCGCATCAACGGTGTGAAAGCAGAAATAGACGAAATCAAAGCCATTCGCCCGGCAGACATTATCCGTATAGAATATCATGATAACCCGGGACTGCGCTATGGTAATGCCGAAGTGGTGATAGACTACATAGTACGCCGTCCCGATACAGGAGGTAACTTCGGCACTGATATCTCCCAAAGCGTAAATGCCATGTGGGGCAACTACAACCTATACGGCAAAGTAAACCACAAGAAATCAGAATTCGGTTTCTCCTACTACATGGGACCACGAAGTTTTGACGGTCTATACCGTGACAATGAGGAAGAGTTTCACCTGGCAGACGGCACCACTTTGCGCCGCCTGGAACGGGGTGAACCCAGCAAAGCAACATTGGTCATGCATAACCTGAATGTAAACTACAGTCTGCAAACCTCAGAAAACTCCCTTTTCAGCGCCGCATTCCGCCTGCGAGGGAATAATCAGCCACATTGGGACTACAAGGGAACTCTCTATAATGCCAATGACGAAACGGACGTGGTAAATATGGTGGACCGTACCAAACAAAGTTGGACACGCCCCTCGCTGGACCTGTACTACCAACAAAACCTGAAAAATAAGCAAACCCTGGTATTCAATGTCGTAGGTACTTACAACCGGGATAAATCACACCGATTCTACCAGGAGAGCATCCCGGAAGAGATGTTGACCGACATCGACAATAATGTCCTGGGGAATAAATACTCCCTGATTGCCGAAGCCATCTACGAGAAACAATTCTCCAAAGGCAATGCATTGAGTTTCGGTTTGAACCATTCGCAATCTTATGCCAACAACGAATATAAGAATGGTCATTACTACGAAACGAACATGCATCAGGGAAACACCTACCTGTTCGGCGAATATCGCGGAAAAATAAATAAGTTGAACTATAGGCTGGGAATTGCTGCAACCCGCTTCTATTACCACCAGAACGGAGACGACCAGTCTACCAAGAACTACAGTTTCAATCCGAGCATTGTGTTGCATTATGCTTTCTCCGACAACTCTTATCTTCGTTGGAAAGCGAATATCTACAATGCCTCCCCTTCTCTGGGCGACCTCAGTGCAGTGGAACAAGCAGTAGATTCCTTCCAGATTCGTCGTGGTAATCCTAATTTGAAATCGTACATGTGCTACAATACGGAACTGACGTACGAATGGAAGAAAGGCATATTCTACACCAATTTATGGGGTGCTTACGACTACCGCCCCGATGCCATTATGGATGAAAAGATTCAAGAAGGAAATAAAATTGTGCAAACCTGGGATAACCAAAAAGATTGGCAGAAAGTCTCCGGACGTGCCATGTTCCGCGTAGGCCCTATCCGTGATATTCTGCAAGTTTCGTTTACAGGGGGTGTCAACCATTACATGAGCCATGGCAATCAATACTCACACACCTATACCAATTGGTTCTGTGAAGCAGAAGCCTCATTGAGTTACAAACAGTTCTCCTTGTTCTGGCAGATCAACACCAACTGGAATAACTTCTGGGGAGAGACCCTGTCGGGAGGAGAGAACATTCAGATATTAGGCGTATATTACAGGCACAAAGACCTGCGGGTGGGAGTTGGTGCATTCAACCCCTTCACCGACAACTACAAAGTGCAAAGCGAAAACTGGAACCAGTTTGCATCCTATAAAACGAAGAATTATATAAAAGAAAGCTCCCGCATGTTCATGGTCAACTTTTCTTATAACTTCTCATTCGGTCGTACCTTTAAGACAGCACAACGAAAAGTGAACAACAGCGACGACGACTCGGGAGTAATGAGCACGGGAAAATAAAAACAACGTCAGGCCATCTTATCTATTTCCCCATCAAGCAGATGTATCGTACGGTCTGTAATCTGCGCCAGTCCTTCATCGTGCGTGACGATGACAAATGTTTGTCCGAAACGATTGCGCAAGTCGAAGAAGAGCTGGTGCAGTTCTTCCTTATTATGAGTGTCGAGACTGCCGGAAGGCTCATCCGCCAGCACCACCGCCGGATGGTTGATGAGAGCACGCGCCACTGCCACCCGTTGCTTCTCCCCACCGGACAGTTCGTTCGGCTTATGGGAAGCGCGCTCGGTAAGCCCCATGAATTCTAGAATTTCCGTAGCGGCGGCCTTGGCTTCTTGCTGGCTTTTCCCGGCAATAAAGGCAGGTATCATTACATTTTCCAAAGCAGTGAACTCGGGCAACAACTGATGAAACTGAAACACAAAGCCGATGTGCTTGTTGCGGAATGCAGAAAGTTCTTTCTCCTTCATACGATTGACCTGCGTACCGTTGATAATCACCGAACCGCCGTCCGGCATGTCCAGCGTACCCATAATCTGCAGCAAAGTCGTCTTGCCTGCACCGCTGGGGCCGACAATACTGACAATCTCGCCTTTCTCTATTTCCAGATCAATGCCCCGCAGCACTTGCAAGCTGCCGAAACTCTTCGTTATATTTTCTAATCGTATCATATCTACCCTACAATCTCTTTATTACATACTCCGCCAAATAGCAGCCAAAAACTGCCGGCATATAGCTGACCGTGCCGCACGTCGATTTCTTGTTCATCTCATCTTCCGTCAGCAGCACTGCCTTCGGGTCGGCCTGCTCCGTACTGAAGACAACTGGCAACTTACGCTTGATGCCCATCTTCTGAAGGCGCTTCCGCACCGCTTTGCTCAGCCCGCAATGGTAAGTGTCCCATATATCGGCAAAACGCACTTGCGTAATGTCACTCTTCGCCCCCGCTCCCATACTGGATACGATCTTGATGCGGCGCTTCATCGCCTCCGCTATCAGATGGCATTTGGGTGCAAGCGTATCGATGGCATCTACTACAAAATCGTAAATTGCGGCATCGAGCAGTTCCGGTATATTCTCATCTTTCAGATATACAGGCAGCACCGTCAGTTCCAACTCCGGATTGATATCTTTGAAACGCGCTGCCAGTACCTCCGCTTTCAGTCGGCCGACCGTGGAATGCACCGCCGGTAACTGGCGGTTTATGTTGGTGGGCTGCACCGTGTCCGCATCTACAATGGTCATCCGCCCCACACCGGCGCGGCATATCATCTCGGCAGCGTATGCTCCCACGCCTCCCAAACCGACAACCAGCACGTGCGCCCGTTGCAACCGTTGCATCTTATCATCTCCCAGCAAGAGCTGTGTTCTTTGTTTCCACTCTTCCATCATCCGATCATTCATTGCAGAACTTAGTTCTTCTTAAACCATTTATAAAACCATTTACCCACCTTCTCATAGTGCTGCGATTCATTATTGCCCCGCGGATTAGAGAAAGACACCGCATCCTGGGGCTCGCCCAACTGGTCGGGATAGAGCACTATCAGACTATTGTTGGCGAAGTACTTGCTGATTTGCGCCGGCAACTTTTCAAAAGAACTGTCGTATGAGATAGAGCCCCGGCGGGCACTGATAATCACCAGCAGATGGTCAAAGTTCACTTGTCCGGTCAGTATCAACAGGTCTCCCCAGTCATCCAGGCGAGAAAATTCCGTCAGTGTCTGCCCGTGTTTCTTTTTCACCAATCCCTGCAGGTGGGCGGTGGTCTCCTCATTTGCATAGAAGTGCACACGGCATCCCAAAGTTTCACCCAGGCGGCAGAAGTGGTCCACCCACTTCTGGAAACCGGCCTCATATTCAGCCTTCGGAGGTACAGCTACAATGACGCGCCTTATTGTATTGATGGGTATCAAGAATTTAGAGACCATGACTTCGCGGTGAAGTCCCTTCAGCAGATTCTCCGTAAGCATACCGAAGAACGTGTCCACGATATTGAGCTTGCGGTGCAAACCTATAATGACATCGGTTGCCCCGTATTCTTTGGCAGTATGGATAATGCCGGAAGCGATATTCAAATCGTAACGCGTAATCTGCTGCAACGGAACATCGGCCGACGCCGTTATCATGGCAGCCTTCTCCAGATAGCGTTTTCCACGAAGCTCTGCATTCTCCGAACTGCTATCGTCATTGATCACATTCAATGCCAGCAGATTGTCCTTCTGCTTCGGATCGCGTATCACCAGCGAGAGATTAATCAGATCTTCAATGGTATCGGGATTGGCTATAGGTATCAGTATTTTTTCTTCTTCTACCGAACGGTTCTCTTCCAGATGGGCTTCTTCCATTGCAACCCTTCGCGCCGCACGCTCTGTGATGAACGAACTTACGATGCAGGTCACCAGAATCAGCAAGACGGTGCCGTTCAGCACATCATCATTCAGCAGGCGTTCGCCATTGGGCAGAATGATGTTATATCCCACCAATACAGCTGCCAGGGTTGCTGCGGCTTGCGCATTACTCAGTCCATACATCAACTCGCGCTCGATGGCTCCCATCCTGTAAATTTTCTGCGTCAGCCAGCAGGCAATCCATTTGCCGGCCAATGCCACCACTATCATCACGGCAGCCACCGTCAAAGCATCTCCATGTCCGAAAATAACGTGCACATCGATCAACATTCCCACTCCTATCAGAAAATAAGGAATGAACAGTGCATTGCCTACAAACTCCAGATGGTTCATTAATGGGGAAACATGAGGAATGAGACGGTTCAGCACCAGTCCCGCAAGGAAAGCGCCCAAGATGCCTTCCATGCCCACAAACTCCATCAACCCGGCTCCCAGGAAGACCATGGCAAGCACAAAGATGAACTGCATCACATTGTCGTCATATCTCCGGAAGAACCAGCGGCCTATACGCGGAAAGAGGTAGATAATCAGCCCGCCCAGGAAGATGACCTTCACCACCAACCATAACCAGAACAAGCCTCCCGACTCTCCCTTGAACATTCCGCCAACTACCGCCAGCACCAGCAAAGTAAGCGTATCCGTCACCGCCGTCCCCCCTACCGCAATGCTCACACTGCGATGGCGGGACACGCCATAACGTATCACAATGGGATAAGCCACCAGCGTATGCGAGGCATACATACTGGCAAGCAGCACAGAGGTCAGGACACCGTATTTCAGCAGCGTCATATTCGTAACAAAACCTATTCCTATCGGAATGATAAAAGCCAACAAACCAAGTACCAGCGCCTTGCCCCGGTTCTGCTTGAAGTCCCCCATATTCATTTCCAAGCCGGCAAGGAACATGATGTAATACAGTCCCACTTTGCCGAAGAGTTCAAAACTGCTGTCGCGCACCAGGATATTGAAGCCGTGCTCGCCAATGACGAGTCCTGCCAATATCATACCGATGATATGCGGAATACGAAGGCGGTTCAGCAACATAGGTGCAAACAATATGATGAGTAGTACAAGGAGGAATATCCATGTAGGGTCGGTAATCGGGAGTTTCAAACTGAAGTCAAACCAATCCATAGGCTGCAGGTTTTAGGATTTTGTATGCAAAATAACGAAAAAGTTTTCACTTTATGCGGTGCCATACAGCATTTTGTTATAAATTTGCAGCCAATTCTATCTTTTTAGAGTTAATAACTTATTTATAAACTAAAAACAAAGAAAAATGAAAGTAGCTATTGTTGGAGCAAGCGGAGCCGTGGGACAGGAGTTCCTGCGAGTGCTCGATGAAAGGAATTTCCCGTTGGACGAGTTAGTATTGTTTGGTTCTAAACGCAGTGCCGGAACTAAATATACCTTCCGCGGTAAACAGATCGAGGTTAAACTCTTGCAACACAACGATGACTTTAAAGGGGTTGATATCGCTTTCACTTCCGCAGGCGCAGGCACCTCTAAAGAGTTTGCCGAGACCATTACCAAGTACGGAGCTGTAATGATTGACAATTCCAGCGCTTTCCGTATGGATGCCGATGTGCCTTTGGTAGTACCCGAGATGAACGCTGCCGATGCTAAAGACCGTCCGCGCGGCATCATCGCCAACCCCAACTGTACCACTATCCAGATGGTAGTGGCGCTGAAAGCCATCGAACAGCTTTCTCATATAAAGACCGTGCATGTTTCTACCTATCAGGCTGCCAGCGGTGCCGGTGCAGCTGCTATGGACGAATTGTACGAACAATACCGCCAAGTATTGGCAGGCGAATCGGTAACTGTAGAGAAGTTCGCCTATCAATTGGCATTCAACCTCATCCCGCAGATCGACGTATTCACCGAAAACGGGTATACCAAGGAAGAAATGAAGATGTTCAACGAAACCCGCAAGATTATGCATTCTGACATAAAAGTGAGTGCTACTTGTGTACGCGTTCCCGCGCTTCGCTCCCACTCCGAAAGTATTTGGGTAGAAACAGAGCGCCCCATCTCCGTAGAAGAAGCCCGCGAAGCATTTGCCAATGGCAACGGATTGGTTTTGATGGACAATCCGGCAGAAAAGGAATATCCGATGCCGTTGTTCCTCGCCGGTAAAGATCCGGTTTACGTAGGCCGTATCCGCAAGGATCTCACTAACGAGAACGGACTGACCTTCTGGATCGTAGGCGACCAGATCAAGAAGGGGGCTGCGCTGAATGCAGTGCAGATTGCGGAATATCTGATAAAGGAAAAGAACGTATAAAATCATTCTTTCATAAACAAGAAAAAGCCGTCAAACTGATTTGACGGCTTTTTCGTTTGTTCTATTATAGAATTTCATAAGCCTAAAATTTCAGTTACTCACGAACTTATCCCTGAGACATAAAATAAAAGTGCCAAAGGCAGAAACCGAATTCTAACCTTTGGCACTTATTCTTTAATATAAATCTACAATATTACCAACCCGGATTCTGAGTCAGCACCTTATTTTTATTTTCGTAGATAGTCAACTGTGCAGCAGGTATTGCACGCAGATAGTTACGTTCTGAATTCAGGTCTCCCTTCTTGAATGTACGAAGCCCCTTCTCACGGAGATAATAGATATACCCCTTATTGGCATCCGTATTAGAAGGATTTTCCGGATCGAACAAGAACAGTACCCGCTTGCCGGATTCATCTGTCGCTGATATTCCCGGATAGTCGGCCATATTGACATAAGCACCCAGGAAAGGCATAGTAGGATGGCCACTGGCATCTTCCGAGTTCAAGTACTCAAATTTAGCCCAACGACGAAGATCTTCGCCACGACGGCCTTCCATAATCAGTTCGATACGACGTTCACGACGAATTTCCCACAGAACCGGATTAACATCAACATCACGAGCCGGGTCATTGATAACCACTCCATTTACGCTCAGGCTTCCACCATTCAACTGTACCTTAGGCATTGTCTTTGCTTCAGTGTCACCCCACTTCGTCAGTTGACGACCGCGGATTTCATTGATAGACTTGTCAAGGTCGCTCTGAGTAAATGCATTGCCACCTACTTGCGCAATTTCATAACGCGCCTCTACATAGTTCAGCAACACTTCCGCATAGCGAATACAAGGAGCATCAACGGGACTCAATATACCAGTACAATAGGGTGATCCTGCAGCCCACCATTCATCATTCAAGAACTTCTTGGTAGGATATCCCGTTGGCGATGTACCTTCTGTATAATTTGTGCCCATGGCACTCATGATACGAAGACTGTCTGCAATTGTCTGATACAAACGTGGGTCACGCTCCTGGAATGACTTCTGAATACTGGGATCTTGTTTACCCTGATAAAGGGGAGACTGTCCAATAGGCAGACCGTCACTGCAAAGATAAGTTTCAATTACATCCTGGGTAACACCACCCTGAGTCTGATCTTCCGGACCATTATAAGACATCAAAGAATTGCACTGTACACCACTTGTATACTCACGATACCAAATAACTTCCGGATTATTCGCCAAATCATCTGTAGTAAACAGAGCATTATAAGTATTTCCAATAGAGTAGATGCCAGAATTCATCACTGCTTCCGCACCATTGATGGCGCCTTGCAATAAAGCTTTGATATCGGCATCAGCCACCTTTTCGGAAGTAGGACCTACGGTAGTGCCGTGATACTTCAGCCATGTGGCATGATACAATAACTCGCGTGACATATAGGCACCGACTACATACTTATTAACCTGACGTTTTGTATCATCTGGGCGCACATTATCCAGTGCATACTGAAAATCTTCCTGGATTTTCTGTGCTATATAGGGATAAGAGTCACGATCTTTATAGAGAGCTTGATCTGCCGGGTCAGTCACCTGATCGTAGAAAGGAACACCGCCATAATACTTTGCAAGCGTACTATAGGCCATCGCACGGAAATAGCGGGCTATACCTGCCCAGTGATTTTTAGCTTCATCCGAGATATTCATTCCCGGAATTTTTTCAAGCATGGCATTCGCCTTATAAACAATGCCATAATAGTCAGACCAGGTTGCCGTCCGGCTATTCCAGTCTGTGGTAGAAGAAGTTGGGAAGTAAATGTACCCCGCTCCATTCGTATTCGCATTATTCAGATTGATAAAATCATCCGTATAGTCATCTCCTGAAAAGTAGCCGGCAAAAACTGTATAATCAGTGCCATAGCCTTTGAAGAAGGAGGAGTAAAAGTCCTGCGCATAAGTGCGCAAAGAGGTTTCTGTCTGCCAATATGTGTCATTGGTCTGCTTGTCTTGCGGATCTTTGTCCAGAAAATCGTCGCAGCTGCAGAACGAAGCCATTGCCAACGCACAAACGATATATAATAAATTTTTCTTTTTCATAACTGCAATAACTATTAGATTATAAACTAAGCTGAATACCAAACGACACAGTCTTCTGATACGGATAGCTACGACCGAAGTTACGGGCATCGCTGCTTGTTCCGGCAGTACGTATACCTATTTCCGGGTCAATAGCCGGTTTCAAACCATCAATAGTAAAGAGGTTCTCACCCGTGAAGTAAACACGCAGGCCTTGTACTTTGTACTTACTCAACCAAGTCTTAGGTAATGAATAACCCACAGTGAAAGTCTTCAAACGTAAGTATGCCATATTCAAGAGATAACGATCATTCACGTTAAAGTTACCGGTTTGTGCCTGCTTGTAGTCCATGGGGCGTGGATAGAAAGCATTGGGATTTTCAGAAGTCCAATAATCTTCAGCTCCTTTGTAGAAAGGTTCACCGGCAGTGAAGCCCGGCAATACCTGGTTACCGGCAGCCCAAAGCTTTCTTTTAGCTACACCCTGGAAGAACATACTTACATCGAATCCTTTCCAGGAAGCATCCAGATTCAAGCCAAACTGCATACGCGGCAAAGCATTACCTATAATGCTAAGGTCACCCTTTTCATTGGTATTTGTCTGCTTCTCAATTTTACCATTCTTGTCGAGGTCCTTATAGAGCACGTCACCAGGGGCAAACTCATAACCGGCAGGAAATACCTGCGTCTGATCCGGCAAACCGGCTTTCAAAGAACCATCGGCATTGAAGTCTGCTTCGGTCAGGAAACGGTCGAACTGCAATCCCCAAATATCACCCAAAATCATACCTTCTTTATAAGCACTGGTGTCCCACCAGCCCGTAGCCGCATAAGTAGGGATTTTTGTATTGTAAGTCCATTTCGTAACTTCCGTCTTATCATCGGCAATAGAAGCTGTTACACCAAAGTGCAAGCCATTATTGAATGTGTGACGATAGTCAACAGCAAGTTCCCAACCTTTAGTTCGGATCGTACCCATATTTTCAAACGGAGCGGCAGCACCCAATGTTGCAGGCAGATTGGCAGTAGTCAAGATGTCACTGGTGGTACGGTTGTACCAGTCAAATGTTACACCCAAAGCATCGTCCAAGAAACGTGCATCCAGACCGAGGTCAAGTGTGGCAACCTTTTCCCATGTAAGCGTGGAAGACACAATCGTCGGTTTTTGTGTTGACTGTACTTTCTTTCCATCAATAATCCAGCTATCGGCAGCAGTTTTCAACGTGGAGACAAAACGGTCGGGACCTACATCCTGATTACCAATCATACCCCAAGAACCACGAATCTTCAAGGTGCTCAGATAAGGCTTTAGTGACTGCATGAACGGTTCCTCGGAAATACGGTAACCAGCAGACATGGAAGGGAAGAAACCGAAACGATTTCCTGAAGGGAAACGGGAAGAACCGTCATAACGTCCGTTCAACTCTACCATATAACGATCTTTATAGGAGTAGTTAATACGACCAAAGAAACCCGCAACGGACCACCACGTATGTTCCGAACTGGTAGTCTGATCACCGGTAGCCAGGTTCAATTCCGGTTTTGCCGGATCAAGCAACCCTTTGCGCTGCGCCCAGTAATACTTGTATTCGCTCTTTTCCAGATTGGAACCGCCCATTACTTTAAAGTCATGATCGCCCAAGCGCTTGGCATAAGTTGCTACGAAGTTAGCCGTCAGATTCTCTGTACGTCCAGTCTCCTGATATACATAATCATAAGAAGCAGCTGAAATATAATTACCGTATGAACTACGCATTGCATCGACAGACGAACGCGCTGTAAAGATCTCATAACCACTGGTCAAGCTTGGTGTACCGTATTTCTTAAAACGACTTTCTACAGAACTGTAAGCCACGTCAACATCAAATGTCAAATCCTTGATGGGTTTGATAGTAACACCACCGGTCAGACGGAGATATTCACGCTCTTTGGTGGTAGTAGGGGCTGTTTTTAATTCTGTCAAAGCGTTACGGAATTCTTTGCCTTCGAAAGTACCGTACGGCATCATCGGCTGCCAGCGATACAAATAATACATCTGATCATAAAGGTCACTATTATAATTGAACGGTTTGTCATAGTCTGAACGGGTAAACATGATACCGGTACGGATAGAAACATACTTGTTCAGGTCCGAGTTCAAAGAGATATTAGCATTGTAACGGGTATAATCATCCGAATTAATCTTCATCATACCGTCTTGGCTCAAATAGCCCAAGGCAATGTTGTAGTTTGTCTTTCCGTTACCACCATTGATTGACAAATTATGGTTCTGCTGCGGAGACCAATCTTTGATATACTCGTCATACCAGTCCCAGGTACGGATGAAGAACATACCACCATCACGGAATTCAAAGTCACGTCCCAATTCCATCTCACGACCGAACTGATCACCGTAACCGTATTTTTCCCAGTAATCTTTCATCTTCTGTACGTGTTGAGCATCTACACGCATATTACCTACTACATTATAGAAAGCAGTAGAACCTTTCGATTGATTTATTACCCCCTGCAAGTTGATATCAGCTTGCTGCCAGCCCGGAAGTTGTTCGGGTGTCTTGGTCGGGGTACGCCAGGCAAAGTTATTGGTGTATTTTACAGAAAGGCGTTCATGTTTGCTCTTCGATTTAGTAGTAATCAGCAATACGCCAAATGCACCACGCGCACCATAAATAGAAGCGGAAGCTGCATCTTTCAACACAGAAATACTTTCAATATCGTCCGGGTTTACCATAGAGATATCGGTTATCTCCACGTTATCCACAAGAATCAACGGCTTGGAATCACCATTCGGCGAACCTATAGTACCGCGGATTTTAATAGTAGGTGCTCCACCTATCTCACCGGAATTGGTGGTGATAGTCAATCCAGGTACAGCTCCCTGCAAGGCACGGCCTATATCTGTAATAGGACGACTGTCGATTGTCTTGTTTACATCTACGGAAGCCACAGCACCGGTCAGGTTCACCTTTTTCTGTGCGCCATAACCTACAACTACTACTTCATCCAGCAATTCCGTGTCATCTTTCAAGACAACCTTCAACGCAGGAGCAGCCTTCACTTCCTGAGTAGCGTAGCCCACAAAGGAGATTTGCAGAATAGCTCCCAGCTTTACATTCAACGTAAACTTTCCATCCAAATCTGTAATACCACCATTGGTCGTGCCTTTCTCTATGACATTGGCACCAATGACAGGTTCACCTTTTGTATCCACAACTGTAACAGCCACGGAGATAGTTTGCATCTGCTCTTGTACTCCATAAGAGCCAGTAGATGCAGTTTGGGCAGCCATCACATTGCCACTGCCTATAAACAGCGTACAGATTGCTACCGCAGTGAGGAATTTGCTATTGGCCAATCCTCGTCTTTTACGATCTTCATTCATAAGTGATTGATGATTTTGTTAATTAAATAGTTTCTCAAAATTAGGGTAAGGAGATTTATAGTTCGGAATAATCAAAATCGCATTCCGAAAATTTTTCTAATTTCTCATAGGCATATTTCTATTTAAAGGTTAATTATTTAGCAATTTATTTCTCTCATTTCTTTCTTCCAACCAAGTTCAAAGTGTACTTGGTTTTATATTGATTTTAAACAAAAATCTTGTTAATGACTTAACTCTGTTGATTGTCTTAAGAGATAAAAAAACTCGCTATTAACAAAGGTGTCGAAACTGTTATCTATGTTTCGTCTTAGCAAAGATATATCATTATTTGGCATCAAGAACATTTCTTTGCATTTATTTAACTTTATATTTATACTTTTGCAAAGAGGCGCTTATACACCTTACTATATAGCTAATTTAAGGTTCTTCAATATTTAAGGAATGAAATTCAATCAAACCATTCATAGGTGTTTCTTCAATTACATCCAGTTCGATTCCAAATTCACGAGCTACCTCCCTCAGAATTGTTGCATAGCTATATGCCAATGAACCCACAAAGCGGATGGGGTAACTCTTATAGTCATATTGGCAAATGTTTCGGGTAAAGAAGCTTCTGAGGTTATTTGTGATAAGGTGGAATACATAATCCTCATTTGTATAATCTGCCAGAAAATAGGAAAGTGTAGATAAAAAACGATTTGGAAACGGACGGTTATACACAGATTCCATGACTTCATTGGGAGTGATACGGAATTTTTCAAAAAAATCAGTCATCACTTCTTTGGGAGCTAAGCCTTTCAATACGTCCGACAAAAACATTTTTCCCAACACGGCTCCACTGCCCTCATCGCCCAGAATATATCCGCCTGCTCTGACGTTCTTCACAATTATTTTTCCATCGTAAAAACATGAGTTTGAACCAGTTCCTAAAATGCATGCAATACCAGCCTCGCATTTAAACAAACCACGGGCAGCGGCCAAAAGGTCACTTTCTACCTGAATGGGAGTTTTGAACTGTGCTACCAATGAAGCCCCCAACACATTTTTCTTTTCATAAGAAGTACAGCCAGCACCATAATAATATACTTGCTCCAACTTTCTCTTGAAAAAATGTTCGGGTAATCCTAACCGCACGCTTCGGCTAATCTCTCTTCGCGTTTGGAAGAAAGGATTTAGCCCTTCTGTAAAAGCTCTCTGTATCAAACGATTGTCCTCAACCAGGGCCCATTCAGTTCTTGTAGAACCACTTTCCGCAATTAGTTTCATAGGTAGTCAGTTTTAGAATTGAATACAAATATATAGCTTTTTTTAAGCTTTCCAAGGTTATTTCGCGAAAAAAGTTACTTTACCAGTTATAGACATCGTTTCAAGAGCTGCATTTTGGCCCTTCCAACAGTTCATTGAATCGTATTTATATTCTCCATACAGTTACCCATTTGCTCGAATATCGGATGTAAAATACTGAACATAAGGTACTACCGGACAATTTACCAAGTACACTTTGAACTTGAACTAAAAAAGAGAGAATAGAGATAATACAAAAGTTATAAACCTTTAAATACAAAAGAACGCCTATGGAGAGAAACAGTCTTGAAAACGGGTAGTCATTACTACTCCTGTCCCATTATCCTTATCCTAATTTTAAAGAAAACTATTTAATTAACAACAAAATCATCAATCACTTATGAATGAAGATCACAAAAAACGAGGATTAGCGCATAGCAAGTTCCTCACAGCAGTGGCAATAAGTGCACTTATTCTGAGCAGTAGCACAACGGCTGCTTCGACTGCTGATAACAATTCGTATGGAGTAGCAGAGCAACTGCAAGCCCAGACTGTAACCGGTCTGGTCGTAGATGCTGCCGGTGAACCCGTTATCGGCGCCAGCGTAGTAGAAAAAGGTACTACCAACGGTATTATGACTGACATTGACGGTAAATTTACTCTGAATGTAACGCTGGGGAGTACTCTCCAGATATCATTTGTAGGCTATCAGACCCAAGAAGTGAGAGCCGCCAAAACAATGAGAATCGTTTTGAAAGAAGATTCCGAATTATTGGACGAAGTAGTGGTAGTGGGTTACGGTACGCAGAAGAAAGCCAACTTGACGGGAGCTGTTTCTACAGTAGACCTGAACAAGACCATGGCAGGCCGTCCGCAACAAGACGTAGCCAAAGCGCTGCAAGGAGCCGTTCCGGGATTGAGCATCCTCACCGAAACCGGTGGCATCAATGAGACAGCCTCTATGCGTATCCGCGGTTTAGGTACATTGAGCAATAACGAAAAGAGTAATCCGCTGATTGTAGTGGACGGCGTTCCGATGGACGACATCTCCTTCCTCAACACACAAGACATCGAAAGCATCTCCGTATTGAAGGATGCTTCCGCCTCTTCCATTTATGGTACACGCGCCGCTTTCGGTGTGATCCTGATCAACACCAAGAGCGCAAAGCCTACCGAAAGGGTTACCATCAGTTACAACAACAACTTCGCTTGGGACCAGGCTACCTTCTTGCCTAACTATCCCGATGTACCGACACAGTTACGGATGGGTATCGAAGCCAGTATGAACGGTGGCGCCGGTATGCCTGAATTGTTCGGTATGTATTTCGACAAGCTGCTGCCTTATGCCGAAGCATGGAAAAAGCAGAATAGCGGTAAACTCGGTTATGGTGAAATGAGACCCTACCAGAGTGAAAGCAATGTAGGCGATTACATGGTAATGGACGGTACTCCTTATTATTATGCCGACTGGGATGTGAAAGGCATCTACTTCAACAATGCAGCCCCCTCTCAGAGCCATAACATATCTATCCAGGGAACATCGGGCAAGACCAATTACTATCTTTCTTTCGGCTACAATGAAAAGCAAGGGCAGATGAAAATTAACCCTGACGAACTGAAGAAGTATAACGCCTCCGCCAACATTACCACCAACGTTTACGACTGGCTGCAGGTCGGCGCCCGCATCAACTTTAGCCGCAGAAATTATAAAAGCCCCGACACATGGAACAGCACCTACCAATATTTGTGGCGCTGGGGATCTTACTTCATCCCTACAGGTACAATCAACGGTTATGACACGCGTGTCATGGCAATGCAGAAGCAAGCTGCCGATAAGGAAGTAACAACAGACCTGACCCGCATGAATACTTTCCTGAAAGCTGAAATCATCAAAGGTTTGACTGTCAATGCAGACTTTACATACTCTATTCAGAACATGAACAGCGGTTCGCAGGACAACTCTGTTTACGGCATCAACTGGAGCGGAAATCCGGTGCCCTCTTACATTGTTGCCAAGAGCAGCAGCGGCATCTGGAGAGACTTCTCCAAACAGAATACATGGACAGCCAACGCATACGTAAACTATGCCAAGACATTTGCCAAGAAACATGATTTGAACGTAATGGTAGGTGTCAACGCAGAAGAAGAGGATTACAAATACTTGTATGGCACCCGTAATGTGTTGTACGACCAAGACGGATATCCCGAACTGAACATGGCGGGCAAAGATGGACAGGATTTGCAATGGAAACATACATCCCGTGCTTCCGCCGGCTATTTCGGCCGTATCAATTATGACTACAAAGGCATCTATTTATTGGAGTTGAACGGACGTTACGACGGTTCTTCCCGTTTCCCCCATACCGACCAGTGTGCTTTCTTCCCATCAGCATCCATCGGCTACCGCTTCTCTGAAGAGGCTTACTTTGCTCCGTTGAAACACATCTTCAGCAATGGTAAGTTGCGTGGCTCCTATGGTGAAATCGGTAACGAGGCTGTGGGCGACTATATGTTCGAGCAGTTGATTAGCCAACGTTTGAACGATAAAGATAGCGGTTATATCTATTGGATTGAAAACAACAATGCCAACGCCAATCGCCTGACCATGTATAACATGCCCGACCTGGTATCGAGCAGCTTGACTTGGGAGCGTATCCGCACCCTGAACGTAGGTCTTGACCTGGGATTCCTGGATAACGAACTGACCGTAGGCTTCGACTGGTTCCAACGCGAGAACCGCGATATGTTGGCCCCGGCACAAGTATTGCCAAACACATTGGGTGCTTCCGCTCCTTACGAGAATGCCGGCAACCTGCGCACACGCGGATGGGAGTTGAACTTAGACTGGCGCCATACTTTCGGTGAATTTGATGTGTATGCCAACTTCAACATCGGCGACTCCAAGACCAAAGTAACGAAGTGGACCAACGAATCCAAACTGCTCAGCACCTACTATACCGGCAAGACCTACGGTGACATTTTCGGTTTTGTAACCGAGCGTTACTTCGAAGAATCGGACTTCACCGGACAGAACGCAGACGGTTCCTGGAATTATGCACCAGGCGTTGCAGACCAATCTAAGCTGGAATCAGGCAACTTCCATTACGGCCCGGGCGATATCAAGTTCAAGGACTTGAACGGTGACGGCGTAATTGATGGCGGTAAAACAACTACCGACGGTAGCCCGGGACCGGGTACCCTCAGCAACCACGGCGACCTGAAAGTCATCGGTAATTCCATGCCGCGTTACGAATATAGCTTCCACCTGGGTGGAGCTTGGAGAGGCATCGACCTCGACCTCTATTTCCAAGGCGTAGGCAAGCGTGATGACTGGACCACTTCTTCTTTGAATCTTCCTGCTATGGTACACGCCGACGTGGCTATCTACTCTCACCAGACAAGTTACAACAAAGTAATCTGGAATTCGGACTATACTGCCATAACCGGTTACGAGATAAACCAAAGCAACCGTTATCCACGTCTTTATCGTGGCGCGAATAATGGTGCCGGTACTATATCGGGTATTGCCAACGGTAGCAACAACTACTATCCTCAGACCCGCTATCTGACTGATATGTCTTATCTGCGCCTGAAGAACGTAACTGTAGGATACACCCTTCCTAAAGACTGGACACGCAAGGCCTTCATCGAGAAAGCCCGTATCTACTTCAGCGGCAGCAACCTCTTCCTGCTCCACAAGGGAAATAACCTTCCGGTAGACCCCGAAATCAGCACAGGTAACGGACTTACAGCCGGTGGATGGGGACGTACTGCTCCTATTACGCGCACCTTCTCATTTGGTGTTCAGGTAACATTGTAATAACCTCAAAAACTAAGAATAATGAAGAAACTATTTATATATGGGGCCACAGCACTGGCGATGTTAACCAGTTGCAACGATTTGCTGGACAAATCCCCCCTGGATACTTTTACAAATACTCCGACATACTGGAGCAACACTGACAATCTGGATAATCAGTGCAATACATTCTATAACAACTTCACAGGTTATGGTAACGCAGGCACCGGCGGATGGTTCTATTTCAAAACCTTAAGCGATGACCAAGTGGACGCAGAAGGCCACAACTGGACTTATACCAATGTGGTAGCTTCTTCCACCAACTGGTCAGACCCCTTCACGGAAATCCGCCGTGCCAACTACATCATTGCCGGTGTGCAATCCTCTTCCCTCGATGAAGCTACGAAGGCTCACTACGAAGGACTTGCCCGCATGAACCGTGCATGGGAATACTATCAGCTGGTTCGTATGTACGGCGACGTGCAGTGGATTGACATGGTCGTTGACCCATCCGACCATGAAGTTCTTTACGGACCACGCACCGACCGGGATATAGTAATGGACAATGTACTCGCCGACCTCAACTATGCGTGCGAACACATCACCGCAAACAGCAACCGCCAACGTTTCAGCACCGATATGGCATACGCCATGAAGGCAGACATCACGCTATACGAAGGCACGTACTGCAAGTATCGCACCCAAGCCGAGAACGGCAAAGCCCCCGACGAGAGCCGCGCCAACAAATTCCTGCAGGAGTGTGTATCGGCTTGTGAATATCTGATGGCAAAGAATTACGCTTTGAATGACAGTTACAAAGGCAATTACAACTCCATCAGTCTGGCAAGCAATCCGGAAATGATTTTCTACAAGCCTTACGCAGAAAGTTCGTTAAGGCACTCCACTATTGACTATACCATCAATACAAGTGGCACGCACGGCATTTCAAAAGATGCATTCGACAATTTCCTTTTCCTTGACGGCAAACCACTGGCTACGACTTCAGAGGACACGGACGACGCAGCCGTACTGGATGCAGACGGCAACTACTCTATTACAGGACTTCTGGCAGTACGCGACAAACGATTGACTGCCATTCTCGACCCCGTACTGTCTTTCAGAGGCCATGCATACAGCCGCGCCGGTGTGGCAGCTTTCACTACTTCAACCGGTTATGGCATCGCCAAGTATGACAATCCCGAGGAATTGAGCGTCAGCGACCGAAACAACATCGGTTACCAATACACCGATTGCCCCATCTATTGGATTTCCGTCATTTACCTGAACTTTGCAGAAGCCAAGGCTGAGCTGGGTACCTTGACGCAAAGCGACCTCGACAACTCCATAAACAAGCTGCAAGCCCGTGCCGGTCTGCCGGCTATGACAACTACTCCGGATGCAGACCCCGCAAACAATATGGGAGTAAGCAACCTGATTTGGGAAGTACGTCGCTGCCGCCGCTGCGAACTGATTATGGATAACTGGTACCGTTACTGGGACTTGATCCGCTGGCACCAACTTGACAAATTGGATTCTACAAAATACCCGAACATCATGCTGGGTGCTAACGTAAGTAATGTTCCAAACTGCGAAGAAACCGTCAAGAACGGATACATCGACGCTTCCGACGCCCAAATCCGTACTTTTGATCCCAAGCATTACTTCTACCCGATTCCGACCACGCAGCTGACTCTGAACCCCAGCATGAAACAGAATCCGGGCTGGTAACAAGTATAACTAAAGGTTTTCACCAAGAAACCCTTCAATTATCCAAGAATTTAAGAAGCGTTCCCTCATTTTATACTATCTTTGTATAAATGAAGGGACGCTTCTACGTTTCTGCACGATACAAAGACCTTAATTCATTTAAATAAGAATGTGTATGAAAACGAAACTTAGATTAACAACAGCTTTGCTAATGATAGCCGGCGCAACTGCCGGCTACGGACAAAATTACGACAGCTATCAACTGAAGGACTACACTTTGCCGAACATCAAACGCAGTGCACTTGATCTCGGATTAGGTTCGAATGGCGATTTCGCCACCTACCACAAACAAGACGGAACAGCCTATAACATTGAAGGCAGGTTCTCCGCCGATTTCAACCACCGGGTAAACACCCGCCGTTTCATAAGCAACCAGGACTTCCTGGTTTCCCTTGGGGGATTCCAACGGGACGGGGTATCCGATAACGATGTAAAGACCAGCCATTTCGAAGTTGCCGGCAACTACGCCAATCAATCCCAATTCTACTTCAACGACCCCAAGAAATGGTTCTGGCAAGTAGGAGGTACAGCACAGCTTTCTTACCAAAGAGATAAAGTGGAAGATAAATCCACTTATTTCACTGCCAAAATCATTCCCAAAGCAGGCATCGGCTGGGGACGCATCGAGGACGTGACAGACGCCCGTCAAGCCGTCTACATTCTGGACAAACTGACTTCCAAAGGAATCATGAAGAAACACCTGTCCGATAGCGAAGTGAACGAATTGGCACAAGTCATCTCCACCGTAAAAAACAAACGCTTCCTGGATAGCCGAAAGCACATGATAGACGAGATTACCACCGTCAGCACCTATATGGCAGACAAAGGATATACACAGAGCGAAGGAGCAGAATACTTCACCACCCTGTACGATTACTGGTTGTATGGCGACCTGCACCAACGCCTTTCCGGTCTGGAAGCCGGATTCAGCGTACAGCCCGGTTATGCCCATACCGATCCGGGTGAAGACTACAAAATCAATTCTTTATTAATGGCAGCAGTGCTGGAAATGCAGTATGAAAAGCCGATAAACCTCTATTGGCAGCACTCTGCCGAATTGTCATTAGGCTATCAATATCTGCGTACCAAATATGAAGATGACTATTTCGAGACCGCAGAGACAAACTCAGGCACCCTGCAAGGCAGCTATTATCTCGGCTATTACCCCAATTCGCGGACACATCTCCGGGCAGGAATCATGGAAGACCTGACTATCACGGACGATTCCTACCGGAAGCGGTACTCCGCCACTTCCCTGAATTGCGAGGCCTACTACTACGTCTCCCCGCAATTCCGCATACAAGGCTCCGCCCAGATCGGATATTGTGCCACGGACGATGACTATATATTTGCTGACAAAAAGTGGTTCGGAAACTATAGAATAACATTCACATACTCCATCTTTTAAATGTGACACCTGTTGACGTCACTGACAATACTCAGCAGAAACACAAAAGCGCCGCTTCCCCATAGATTATAAGGAAGAGGCGCTTTTTCTTTTGCATATATCCCCTTCCACCCTTGCATTTGTTCACCTCATTTTTACCGACCAAGACAACCACAATCCAGTATATCGTCCTTATAAGCGAAAAAATACCGATCTTTTGGAACATATACAACGCATGGGAATCCCCATATTCAGCCGTTCGTAACCCGGCTAAACGCTCGGCGCAAGGAAACTTCTTCATGCAGCGAAGCTCACATAAATGTTTTAAAGTTATCACGCACCCTCACTATCCTCACCTTTCGTACGCGCTCCCCTATCTATCGGTATTTCAAAGGTTAGTGAGAGCAATTTCAAAAGGTGAGGGCAAAATTCGCTCTCACCAAAGGCACTTTTCATTTAGAGTTCTAAACTACTCATTCTTAACGTGAGCTCGATATAAGAAATTTAGTTTGTTTCGATATAGAAATGAAGTAAATGATAATTTACCAGCGTAGCGCTGGAGCAAGGTTCCCATTCGGACTACTTGCGTAGCCAAGCCTGAAGGGCTTTCATCTATCAGCCCAGGGCAACGCCCTGGGTTTCAGAACGCCCCCTCACCTTACGCCCTGAAAGGGCATAAGATTGTATAACGGGCTTTTGCCCTTTCAGGGCGCAGAGATCGGAGCGCATTATTACCCAGGGCGTTGCCCTGGGCTAATAGATGAAAGGCTTTCAGCCTTAGGCTGCGCTGCTAAAATTCCCATTTAGCTCATAACCCTGTCAGATATGAGTCAATCATCCTATATCGAATTCACGTTATAATAAAATTATCCCTAAACAGCCTGATAACTGACAGTAAACTTGCTAACGATTAGGACTGTAGTTGCTACTTATTAATCTTACTACATCCATGTAGTTTTCTTACGATAGTAATGTTGTTTTCTTACAACAGCTGTTGTAAGAAACTTATATAGCTGTAGTAAGAATAGTATTTAGTAACTTTGCGTTCAGTTTTTGCTGCTTCCGGGGGTAGCTCTTCCTATGTTTTCAGTTAGTCTTTCGCAGGCTTTCTATAAACATTTAATATATAGCGTATTCTGTAAGCGTATTCTGTATCAGTCGCAACCTCTGGCGTTTTGAACTACTACAGGCTGAGATTTCATTCGTTTCTGACAGGTTTTGAGCGAAGCTAATGCCAAAATGAAAACTGATTTTAGCTTTGACCCTCTACGATGAATCTCAGTTCTTATTTAATTTAAGATGAATTTCTGGTCTTATTTAATAAGGTGAACAGTTGTTTATCTGCAAATTTAGATTGATAATACTAAAAATACCAAAATAAGTGTTTTTGATATTAAAATAAAAATGTATCTTTGTTGCAAACAATGTCCTCCTTAATAATACTATTTATGAAGAAACTGCTGCTTTTGGCCTTTGTGCTATGTAGTTCCCTGCTGTGCCGGGCACAAGAAGAACGAGTTATTTTAGGTGATGAACAGACTTCCGAGTATTTTCCTATCCTAAAAGGTAAACGAATCGCTATTTTCTCTAACCATACAGGAATGGTAGGGGATAAACATTTGCTGGACATCCTGCTGGAAAACAAATTCAACGTAGTAGCCATCTTCTCACCGGAGCACGGTTTCCGGGGAGACGCAGATGCAGGCGAACATGTATCCAGTTCGGTAGATAAAAAGACCGGTGTACCTATCTTGTCGCTCTACGACGGAAAGCTTGGCAAGCCGAGTGATGCGTCCATGCGTAAGTTCGATATACTGGTGGTAGATATCCAGGATGTAGGGTTGAGGTTTTATACCTACTATGCTTCAATGTGCCGGTTGATGGATGCTTGCGCGGAATACAACCGCAAGGTGCTGATTCTGGACCGCCCCAATCCGAACGGACATTATGTAGATGGGCCGCTGCTGGATATGAAATACAAATCGGGAGTGGGCTGGCTGCCTATTCCTATCGTACACGGCATGACGTTGGGAGAACTTGCCCTGATGGTGAACGGCGAACGCTGGTTGCCAGCTTCACGGGTATGCGACCTGACCGTTATTCCTTGCAAGAATTATACGCACCAGACGAAATACAAGTTGCCGATTCCCCCGTCTCCCAACTTGCCGAATATGAAATCTATCTATCTGTACCCTTCAACCTGCTACTTCGAGGCAACTCCCGTCAGCTTGGGCAGAGGTACTTCACTGCCGTTCCAAGTATACGGACATCCTAATATGACAGGATATAGCTACAGCTTTACACCGCGCAGTGTCTCCGGAGCAAAGAATCCGCCGCAGCTCAACAAGCTTTGCCACGGGGTAGATCTAAGCAATATGAGCGATGAAGAGATATGGAAACGCGGAGTAGACTTGAGTTATGTGATCGACGCTTACCGGAATCTGAATATGGGCGACCATTTCTTCCGTTCGTTCTTCGAATTGCTGGTAGGTACAGACTATGTACGCAAGATGATAGAAGAAGGAAAGAGTGCCGATGAAATAAAAGCGATGTGGCAAGATGACGTAGCGAAGTTCAAAGTGCAACGCAAGCCTTATTTGCTATACAAAGAGTAGTTGATAATTGATAGTTGATAATTCATAAATTATAAATCTGAAATCATAAATCCCCATGACTCCCCTATCCGTAATCATCACCATCGCCGCCTACTTCGTGATACTCTTCACGATATCCTATATTGCAGGCAGAAAAGCCGATAACGAAGGCTTCTTTGTCGGTAACCGCAAATCGTCCTGGTACGTCGTGGCTTTTGCCATGGTCGGTTCCGCCATTTCGGGTGTAACATACGTTTCCGTGCCGGGCATGGTCGCCGTGAGCAATTTCGGCTATCTGCAAATGGTTTTAGGCTTCATCGCCGGACAGCTGGTCATCGCCTACCTCCTGGTACCTCTATTCTACAAGATGAACCTGGTATCCATCTACGAATACCTTGAAAACCGTTTCGGCATATCCTCCTACCGGACGGGAGCATGGTTCTTCTTCATCTCCAAGATGCTGGGAGCTGCCGTACGCCTGTTCCTGGTATGCCTGACGTTGCAACTGCTTGTATTCGAACCGTTCGGACTGCCGTTTATTCTGAACGTAGCTATCACGGTAGCCTTAGTATGGCTCTATACTTTCCGCGGCGGAGTGAAGTCGCTGATATGGACCGACTCTCTGAAAACCTTCTGCCTGGTAGTGTCCGTAGTGCTCTGCATCTATTACATTGCCTCCGACCTGAACCTGTCGTTCACCAGCATGGTAAGCACCATAGCAGACAGCGACATGTCCCGCATTTTTTTCTTCGACGATGTGAACAGCAAGCAATACTTCTTCAAGCAGTTCCTGGCAGGGGCCTTCACCATGATTGCCATGACGGGGCTGGACCAGGACATGATGCAGCGCAACCTGAGTTGCAAGAACTTCAAAGACTCACAGAAGAACATGATTACCAGTGCCATTTCACAGTTCTTCGTCATTCTGTTGTTCCTGATGCTGGGCGTACTGCTCTATATCTTTGCCGCCAACCAGCAGATCACGGTAGAAAAAGGAGATGAACTCTTCCCGCTGATAGCCACCGGCGACTATTTCCCCGCCATCGTAGGTATCTTATTCATTGTCGGACTGATTTCTTCGGCCTATTCGGCAGCAGGTTCGGCACTCACCGCGCTGACCACCTCTTTCACCGTCGACATACTGGGTACCAAAGGCAAATCGGAAGAAACTGTTGTGAAGATGCGTAAGAAAGTACACATTGGCATGGCGGTTATCATGGGTATTACCATTTTCGTATTCAATATGCTGAACAATACAAGTGTTATCGACGCCGTATATATCCTGGCAAGTTACACTTACGGTCCGATTCTCGGTCTGTTTGCCTTCGGCATCTTCATGAAACAACAAGTGCGCGACAAGTATATTCCGCTGGTTGCCATCGCTTCGCCCATCCTATGCTTCATCCTGCAAAAGAATTCGGAAGCCTGGTTCAACGGTTACCAGTTCAGCTACGAACTGCTGATATTCAACGCACTGTTTACTTTCATCGGGCTTTGCCTGCTGATTAAGAAAGATAAAAAGAACAATTAACTTAATACATCATCTATGAATGTAAGACGTCCGTTTTTACTTAGTATGCTCGCCGCCTCCCTACTCCCCCAGATGGGAGGCGCGCAAGAGCTTCCGACGGAGACACGCTTGGAAATCGGGAGATTCCTGGATGCCGTTGCACGGAAAGAGATTTCTGTAGGAGCTGTGAAAATTGACTCCGTTGCCGTAGAAGGAAATACCTTGCAGTTGTTTGCCAACATGAACTGCGCCTATATCCCCTTCCGCGAAGACAATGTTGCCGAGATTTACAAAGGTGTAAGCGCCCTGCTGCCTGGCGAATTTGCTAAATACAAACTGCAAATCCGCACTAACCAACGCAACATCGAGGAACTTATCCCCCAAGCACTGCGCAGTAAAAAAGACAAGAAAGCCAAGACATTCGCCCCAGGCACTTCAAAGCCTTTAGTGACGGAGGTCTCAGCGCCCTACGCCCCCACGAACGGACTGATGAACCGTCACATCGCTTTGTGGCAAAGCCACGGCTTCTACTACGAACCGAAACTCACCCGCTGGGAATGGCAGCGTGCCCGCATCTTCCAAACGGTAGAAGACTTATACACCCAAAGCTATGTACTACCCTTCCTCGTTCCGATGCTGGAAAATGCAGGAGCCAATGTATTGCTTCCCCGCGAGCGCGACAGTCAGACGGCGGAAGTGATCGTAGATAACGACGGAAGCCTCAACAGCCGTTCCGTCTATACGGAAGTTTCTGCCGACAAGAGCTGGATGCAGGGAAGCGGACCGGGATTTGCCCATCTGCGTGCCCAATACAAAGACTTTGAAAATCCTTTCAAGGAAGGAACTTACCGTGCTATCGAAACCATCAAGAAAGGTACGGAAAGCACAGCCGAATGGATTCCCGAGCTACCTGCTGCCGGCCAATACGCCGTATATGTATCTTACCAAACCCTGCCGAACAGCGCAGACGATGCTCTCTACACCGTTTATCACAAAGGTGGTGCCACCCAGTTCAAGGTGAACCAGCAAATGGGAGGCGGTACCTGGATTTATCTCGGTACATTCGGTTTCGATGCCGGTAAGAGCAACGCGTGCAAGGTAGTCCTGAGCAACCGTTCTGCAAAAGCCGGACAAGTGATTACGGCAGACGCCGTAAAGATAGGCGGCGGTATGGGAAACATTGCCCGTCGTATCTCCGAGAATGGTGCAACAGAGAATATAAAGAGTTCCGATGCCAATGCCGCCATCACGCACAAAGAGATGCCGCAAATAGATTATCCTTATGAAATCAGCGGTTACCCCCGTTTCTGCGAAGCCGCCCGCTACTGGCTGCAATGGGCGGGAGTGCCGGACAGCGTATATTCCGACAGCAACGGCAAAAACGATTATACGGACGACTATAAGTGCCGCGGCATCTGGGTGAACTACCTGGCCGGAGGTTCCTCCGTGAACCCGGCTGAAAAAGGTCTGAACATCCCCGTAGACCTGGCTTTCGCTTTCCACTCGGATGCAGGAACCACACTGAACGACTCCATCATCGGCACACTGGGCATCTATTACACAAACGCCGAGAACGGTGTCTTTGCAAATGGTGCCTCCCGTTATCTGTCTCACGATATGACGGATCTAATCCAATCCAACATCGTACGCGATATCCGTACACTCTACGAACCCAACTGGACGCGCCGCGGCATGTGGAACCAGTCTTACTACGAAGCCCGCGTACCCCGCGTACCTACAATGTTGCTGGAACTGCTTTCCCACCAGAACTTTGCAGACATGCGCTACGGACTGGACCCGCGTTTCCGTTTCACCGTGAGCCGCGCCATCTATAAAGGAATGCTGCAGTTCATCTGCTCGCAATACAACATGGATTATATAGTCCAGCCACTCCCCGTAGACCACATGACCCTGCGCATGACTGGCGAGAACGAAGTGGAACTGACCTGGCAACCGGTAGCCGACCCTCTGGAACCGACCGCCAACGCAGAGAAATACATCGTCTACACCCGTATCGGAGACGGAGACTTTGATAACGGTACACTGGTAGATAAGAACAGCTACCGTGTCATCATTCCCGCCGGCGTTGTTTGCAGCTACAAAGTCACAGCCGTCAACAAGGGTGGAGAGAGCTTCCCTTCCGAAATTCTTTCGGCGGGACGGGCTTTCAACTCCAAAGGTACAGTATTGGTAGTGAACGGCTTCGACCGTACCGGCGCCCCCGCCGACTTCAAAGCCGCTGCACCCGCCGACACCCTGCTTGCCGGATTCTTGGACGACTTGGATCATGGCGTACCTTATATCAAAGATATCAGCTACATCGGCAAGATGAAGGAATACCGCCGCTCCATCCCCTGGATGGACGACGATGCCTCCGGCTTCGGCGACAGCTACGGGAACTACGAAACTCAGGTCATAGCCGGAAATACATTTGATTATCCTGCCGTGCATGGTGCAGCCATCCTGAAAGCAGGCTATTCGTTTGTATCGAGCAGTGATGAATCCGTAGAAAACGGACAGATTTCCCTGAATGACTATAAGTACACCGACCTCATCCTCGGCAAAGAATGCCAGACCAAGATGGGCAGAGGCGGTGTGAAACCGTTGGAATTCAAGACATTCAGCAAACCGATGCAGGATGCAATCACTGCCTACTGCAACCAGGGCGGGAATATCTTCATATCGGGTGCATACGTAGGAACCGATTTATGGGATAACCCTCTTGCTCCGGCAGAAGAGGCAGACAAGAAGTTTGCCACGGAAGTGCTGAAATACAAGTGGCGTGTGGGACAAGCAGCTATAATGGGCAAGGTGAAATCCGTTGCCTCCCCGTTCCCCGCCCTCTCCGGCAATTATACCTATTATAATGAGTTGAATGCCGACTCATACGTAGTAGAATCACCGGATGCCATCGAACCCGCAACGAAAGACGCATACACCGTGATGCGTTATTCCGAGAACAACCTGAGTGCCGGTGTAGCCTATCAGGGAGCCTACAAGACTTGCGTCCTGGGATTCCCCTTTGAAGCTATACGCACTGATTCTGAAAGAGAATTACTAATGAACGCAGTCCTCACATTCTTCAACGAGAACAAATAACATTTATAAAACCAATCATCATTTATGAAGCGAAGACTGTTTTTTCTCGTCCTGTTAGCTTGCCTGATCCCCCTCGGGGTGCAGGCACAGCTCGGGACATTCCGTTTTGCCCAACTGACGGATCTCCACCTCAGTCCGAACAACCCGAACCCGACGGAGGATTTGCTGCGTTCCGTGGCACAAATCAATGCTACCAACAACATCGACTTTGTGCTGGTGACAGGCGACCTCACCGAAGAGGGAGACCGTGCAACCATGGAGAAAGTAAAGTCGTGCCTCGACTTATTGAAAGTAAAGTATTACGTCGTCCTCGGCAACCATGAAACAAAATGGAGCGATTCCGGCTGCACCGCTTTCGGAGAAATCTTCGGAGGCGAACGCTTTGAGTTCGAGCACAAAGGCTTCCTGTTCCTCGGCTTCAACTCCGGCCCGCTGATGCGCATGGCATACGGCCATGTGGTGCCGCAAGACATCCGCTGGATGAAGGAAGAAATGGATAAGGCCGGGAAGGACAAGCCGGTGATGCTCGTCACCCACTATCCGCTGATGGATGGTGACGTGGATAACTGGTACGAAGTAACGGATGCCGTTCGTCCCTATAATATCCGTCTGTTTATCGGCGGACATTACCACACCAACCGCGACTTGCGCTACGACGGCATTCCGGGTATCCTGATACGGAGCAACCTGCGCGATAAAGACAACAAGCCGGGCTACGGCATCTACGAAGTAACCCAGGATTCCATCCTGGTATATACCCGCCGCATCGGTGAGCCCGAAAAGAAATGGGCTGCTTTCTCGCTGACCAAGCAATACTACGACCGCAACGGCAAAGCCGAGAAATACCCCGACTTCTCTGTCAATAAAGAGTTCCCGCAGGTAAAGGAACAATGGATTGTACAAACGGGAGCCGGCATCTACTGCTCGCCCGCCGTAGAAAAAGACAAGGTATTTGTAGGCGACGACATGGGACGTCTGACCGCATACGCCTTGAAAACCGGTAAAAAGCTATGGAGCTTTGAATCGGGCAAACGCATTGTAGGCACTCCGGCAGCCAGCGAAGGCATCGTCGTATTCGGCTCGGCCGACCGCCGCATCTATGGGTTGAGTGCCAAAGACGGAAGTCTGCTGTGGAAGGTGGATGCCGCCGAACCGGTGCTCGGAGCCGTAACCATAGATAACGGTATTGCCTATATCGGTGCCAGCGACCATACCTTCCGTGCGATAAACATACGTACGGGAAGTGTAATCTGGGCATACACCGGCGTAGGAGGCTATATCGAAACCAAACCGCTGGTAACGGAAGACAAAGTAATCTTCGGTGCATGGGACAACACCTTGTATGCCCTGAACAAAGCCGACGGAAAAGAACTGTGGAAGTGGACGGGCGGACTGACCCGTATGCACTTCTCTCCCGCTGCCGTATGGCCGGTGGCTGCCGATGGGAAAGTATTCATCACCGACCCGCAACGTGCCATGACTGCCATCGACATCCATACGGGCAACACCGTATGGCGCAGTTTCCAGTCTATGGTACGCGAAACCATCGGCTTGTCCGAAGACGGCGAACGCGTATATAGCAAGACCATGAACGACAGCATCGTCTGCTACGCCACCCGGGGCGACATTCCGAAAGAACTGTGGGCATCGAATGTCGGCTTCGGCTACGAGCATGCTCCCTCCATGCAGGTAGAAAAAGACGGCGTAATGTTTGGCAGTACAAAAGAAGGGCTTATCTTCGCACTGGAAGCCAAGACCGGACGGGTGCTGTGGAAACATAAGATAGGAAACTCGCTTATCAGCACCGTGGTTCCGCTGAGCAGACGGGAAGTGCTGTTCACCGCCACAAGTGGAGAAACAGGAGTATTAAGAGCTAAGAATGAATAATTAAGAATTAAAACACCATACAAGATGAAAAGAATCAGTTGCTTTATTCCTTACACAGGAGAAGAACAAGTTAGAAAGACAGTAGAAGGACTGCAGGCTACGGAGCTTGTGAAGGAAATCTATTTAGTGACTACCAACGGAGAGTTGGAACCGCTGCCCGGCTGCAAACGCCTTTGGGTGGAATATCCCCAAAGCAGCCTGGCCATGCAGGTAATGAGCCACGCCGCAGAAGGAGAGTACACACTGCTCTATACCAAAGAGACCACCCTCGAAATGGGTATGTTCGCTTTGGAGCGCATGATACATATAGCCGAAGATACCAATGCCGGCATGGTATATGCCGATCATTACCAGGTGACAGACGGCAAGCAGACCAATGCACCGGTCATTGATTACCAGGAAGGCTCCTTGAGAGACGATTTCAATTTCGGGTCCGTACTCTTGTTCAAGACCATAGACCTGAAAGAAGCAGCCGGATGGATGAAGTCGGATTATAAATTCGCCGGACTCTACGACCTGCGCCTGAAGTTGAGCCAAATAGCAGAACTGGTACACATCAACGAATATCTGTACAGCGAAGTAGAGACCGACACGCGCAAGAGCGGTGAAAAGATCTTCGACTACGTAGATCCCAAAAACCGTGACCGCCAGATAGAGATGGAGCAGGCATGTACCGAACATCTGAAAGAGATAGGCGGCTACCTTGAACCGGAGTTCAAGAAGATTGAGTTCTCTGCCGGCAACTTCGAGTACGAAGCTTCGGTCATCATCCCGGTACGCAACCGCATCCGCACCATCCGCGATGCCATCAAGTCCGTGTTGAATCAGAAGACAGACTTTAAATACAACCTTATCATCATCGACAACCACTCCACAGACGGCACCACCGAAGCCATCGACGAATTCAAGGACGACGACCGCCTCATCCACATCATCCCCGAACGGAATGACCTGGGCATCGGCGGCTGCTGGAACATGGGCGTACACCACCCCAAATGCGGAAAGTTTGCCGTGCAGCTGGATAGCGATGATGTTTATAAGGACGAAAATACGCTGAGCATCATGGTACGCGCCTTCTACGAACAGAATTGCGCCATGGTGGTAGGCACCTATATGATGACGGACTTCAACATGAATATGATTGCTCCCGGCATCATCGACCACAAGGAATGGACCCCGGAAAACGGACGCAACAACGCCCTCCGCATCAACGGCCTGGGTGCTCCGCGCGCCTTCTATACTCCGGTATTGCGCGAAGTGAAAGTGCCCAACACCAGCTATGGCGAAGACTATGCACTGGGATTGAACTTCTCCCGCCAGTATCAGATAGGACGCGTCTACGACGTAGTTTACCTATGCCGCCGTTGGGACGACAACTCCGATGCCTCACTGGACATTGTGAAGATGAACGGACACAATCTGTACAAAGACCGCATCCGCACGTGGGAATTGCAGGCACGTATAGCGCTGAATAAGAAAAAGGGAACAGTATGAACCAAACAATAAACGACCTCCTCTTCGAACAAGTAGCAACCTGGGAAACGGCACGCGACAATTACGCTGCGCTCTCCAGCGTGCAGGAAAAGGAACTGAACGTGAACGGCATTCCTTATAAAGTTCAGTTCAATCCCGCCCGCATCGTATCTTCGGGTGCCAAAGTAGATGCCAAGTCCATCCGGGAGCGGAAGTGCTTCCTGTGTCCGGACAATCTGCCGCCTGCACAGAAAGGAGTTCTCTTCGGCGGGCACTACAACATATTGGTGAACCCGTTCCCCATCTTTCCCCGTCACCTGACGATACCGGAAGTGGCGCACGTTCCCCAGCGCATAGCTTGTCGCTTCACCGACATGCTCAGTCTGGCGGAAGCCTTGTCGGACTTTACCATCTTCTACAACGGTCCCCGATGCGGCGCCTCCGCCCCCGACCATGCCCACTTCCAGGCAGGCAACAAAGGCTTCATGCCGATTGAAAAAGACTGGCGCGGACAGATTGCCGGGAAGATAGCCGACTATGGCAAGGCTGCGTTGTGGTATCTGAACGATGCCCCCCGCACCACGCTCGTCATCGAATCTTCCTCCAAAGAAGATACTGCCGCTTTGTTCGACATCATCTACCGTTCGCTGGACGTAAAGCCCGGTGAGGACGAGCCGATGATGAACGTACTGGCACAGTACGAAGCCGGCAAATGGATCGTCTTTGTCTTCCCGCGCGAAAAGCATCGCCCCGCCTGCTACACAGCCGAGGGGGAAGCCAATCTGCTGAGCAGCCCTGCATCCGTAGATTTGGGAGGCGTATTTATCACCCCCGTAGAGAAAGATTTCCTGAAGATTACTGCCGGAGACGTGGCACAAATCCTCAGTGAAGTATGTCTCTCTACCGACGATTTTCACCGGATAAGACAACAGATTAAGGAACAAATATAAAAGAGAATACAATATGAAAGAGCCCAAAGTACAAGTAGGCATCCTCTTCGAGCCACAGATAGAGTTCGTCTTATTGAACCGTTACCGCATGTTCGGCACCTACTGCGACGGAGTAGTCACATACAGCATGGTGGTCAGCGGCAAGCAGACCGTCACTTACGACGAAGGCAAAATCCTTTGGAACGGACGCCGGTACGACGAGCTGTCGTTCGACCCCATCTATGACACCGATGCCTTTGAACTCCTGGACGTCACCATCGGCATCAACTTCCACTGGGAACGAAAGGAAGACCAGCGCTTCATGGGCGCCCTGAAGATTATCGTCGAGAACGAGAAGCTGACCGGCATCAACGTCATCAACGTGGAAGATTACCTGACAAGCGTCATTTCCAGTGAAATGAGCGCAACCGCCTCTTTGGAGTTATTGAAAGCCCACGCTGTTATATCAAGAAGCTGGCTGCTGGCCCAGATACAAAAGAACAAGGAAATCGTCGAAGCCAAGACTGGTTACTCTGCTTCCACCCAAACCGAAGAAGAGTTAATCCGCTGGTACGACCGTGAAGACCATACTCACTTCGACGTCTGCGCCGACGACCATTGCCAGCGCTACCAAGGCATCACGCGTGCCTCCACCGAAATAGTGAAGCAGGCCATTGCCGCTACCCGCGGCCAGGTACTGATGTCCGGTGGAAAGATATGCGACGCCCGCTTCTCCAAATGCTGCGGCGGTGCTTTCGAAGAGTTCCAATATTGCTGGGAAGATGTGAAATACCCCTATCTTGCCAAGCAGCGGGACAGCAAAACACATACCGACCTCCCCGACCTGACGCAAGAAGCCGAAGCCGACCGCTGGATACGCACCTCCCCGGAAGCCTTCTGCAACACCACCGACAAGCAGATCCTCTCGCAGGTGCTCAACAACTACGACCAGGAAACCACCGACTTCTACCGTTGGAAAGTGACCTATACCCAAGACGAACTTTCAGCTCTCATCCTGAAACGTTCCGGCATCGACTACGGGCAAATCATCGACCTCGTCCCCATAGCCCGCGGAACCAGCGGACGCCTCTGGAAACTGAAGATAGTCGGCACCAAACGCACGCTCATCATCGGCAAGGAGCTGGAGATAAGAAGAACGCTCTCTCCCTCCCACCTTTACAGTTCCGCCTTTGTGGTAGACAAGGAAGGCAGCCTGCCTGCAGAAGCAGGTGCACCGGAGGGTGTGACCGAAGTGCCCGCACGCTTCATCCTCACCGGAGCCGGCTGGGGACATGGCGCAGGGCTGTGCCAGATAGGTGCTGCCGTTATGGGAGAACAAGGCTATAAGTACGATGCCATACTGCTGCACTACTATATCGGTGCAAGTATAGACAGACTGTACGACTAATTTAACCCTCAAACAAACTAATATCATGAACAGCTTAAAAAGAGTGTCGCCATGGGCATGGGTTCCCACTTTATACTTTGCACAAGGCATTCCATACTTTATTGTCAACAACATCTCGGTAATGATGTTCACCAAGATGGGCGTTCCCAATGGAGAGATGGCATTGTTTACCAGCCTTCTGTATCTTCCCTGGACTATCAAGCCCTTCTGGAGCCCCTTCGTCGACATCATCAAGACCAAAAGATGGTGGACCGTCTCTATGCAGATCCTGATGTCAATAGCATTCATCCTGCTGACGCTGTCCATTCCACGCCCCGATGAGGCAGTTATAGCTGCCGGACAGACCCCTATCAGCATGTTCACCATCACGCTGATTCTGTTCATCATCACGGCGTTTGCTTCGGCCACACACGACATTGCCGCCGACGGCTTCTATATGCTGGCGCTGAAGCAAAGCGACCAGGCGGCATTTGTCGGCATCCGCAGCACCTTCTACCGCCTGGCGTCCATCTTCGGACAGGGAGTACTCGTAGCCATTGCAGGTGCCATCGAGTTGCGGTACGATAACATTCCGCTATCATGGACCATTACGATGCTGGTTACCGCCGTCATGTTCAGCCTGGTAACCTTCTATCATCTCTTTGCAATACCCCGGCCGGCCGACGACAAATCTGTCCTGACACCGGGTGCAAGCAGTGCAAAGGACATCTTCATCGAGTTCGGACGCACCTTTGCGACTTACTTCACCAAGCCCGGAGTGTGGCTGGCCATCGTATTCATGCTGCTCTATCGCCTGCCCGAGGCATTCCTCATCAAGATGTGTATGCCCTTCCTGGTGGCAAGTAAAGAAGCAGGAGGCTTGGGACTTTCCACTGCCGAAGTGGGCATCGTATATGGCACTATCGGAGTGATATTCCTCACTGCAGGCGGTATCCTCGGAGGACTGTTTGCATCGCGCATCGGATTGAAAAAGTCTATCTGGTGGATGGCGGCATGTATGACTCTGCCTTGCCTGACGTTTGTTTACCTGGCCATCGGGCAACCCGAGAACCTGTTTGCCATCTCTACAGCCATCGCTATCGAACAGTTTGGCTATGGCTTCGGCTTCACAGCCTACATGCTCTACATGATGTACTTCTCCGAAGGTGAGTTCAAGACATCCCATTATGCCATCTGCACCGCATTCATGGCACTGAGCATGATGATTCCGGGCATGTTTGCAGGGTATATTCAGGAAGCAATCGGTTATGTCAACTTCTTCTGGATGGTGATAGCATGCTGCATTGCTACAGTGGTAGTCACCGTCTTTGCAGACAGGAAGATAGACCCGGAATATGGGAAAAAGTGAAAAGAGTGATAAGGTGATAGAGTGATAATGTGATAAAAGACTTGTTATGAAGAAGATATTTATGCTTTGCGTACTCTTCGCACTTTGCGGAGCGATGAACGCACAGAAGATAAGGATAAAGACCGGGATTGAGGTACTGAAAGATCAGAACTTCCGATGCCTGGAAGGGAAGCGTGTGGGGTTGATAACCAATCCTACAGGAGTGGATAATACGATGAGGTCTACCATCGACATTCTGCACGAAGCGCCGAATGTAAATCTGGTAGCCCTTTATGGACCCGAGCACGGGGTACGCGGTGATGTGCATGCAGGCGACCACGTGACGGACATCAAAGACGCAACTACCGGACTGCCCGTCTATTCGCTATACGGAAAGACCCGCAAGGCTACTCCGGACATGCTCCGGGATGTGGACGTATTGGTGTATGACATTCAGGACATCGGTTGCCGCTCCTTTACTTATATCAGCACGATGGGCCTGGCCATGGAGGCTGCTGCCGAAAACGGTAAAGAATTCATCGTACTGGACCGCCCCAACCCCGTAGGCGGACTGAAGATTGAAGGTAACCTGACGGAAGATGATTGCATTTCTTTTGTCAGCCAGTTTAAAATTCCGTACCTTTACGGGCTCACTTGCGGTGAGCTGGCATTGATGCTGAACGGCGAGAAGATGTTGGCGGGCGGAGAACAATGTAACCTGCACGTAGTGAAGATGAAAGGCTGGAAACGCAAGATGGACTACACACAGACCGGACTGCAATGGGTACCCTCGTCTCCGCACATTCCACACCCGCATTCGGCATTCTTCTATCCTGTCAGCGGCATCCTGGGCGAATTGGGTTACATGTCCATCGGTGTGGGCTATACCATTCCCTTCCAGATGTTTGCCGCCCCTTGGGTAGAAGCCGAGAAGCTTGCCGGGAACCTGAACCGCCTGGGTGTACCGGGCGTAGTCTTCCGGCCGATGTATCTGAAGCCGTTCTACAGCGTAGGCAAGGGCGAACTGTTGCAAGGCGTACAAGTGCACATCATGGATTTCGGCAAGGCGCCGTTGAGCGACCTGCAATTCCTGGTGATGCAGGAAGTGGCCGCCCTCTATCCCGACCGTGCTGTATTCGACCATGCCGACAAGGGACGTTTTAATATGTTCGACAAGGTATGCGGCTCAAAGCAGATACGCGAACGCTTCGCGAAGCGGAACCGCTGGGAAGACGTACGCGACTATTGGTATAAGGATGCTGAAGACTTCCGCAAGCTGTCCGGGAAGTATCGACTATACAGATAAAAGCGGGAGGTGATTCCTCACATCGGAGGAGGTGTTAGTGAGACTACTAGTCTCACCATGATAGAGACCAGTAGTGTCATCATAAGGGAGACTAGTAGTGTCACCATAGGAGAGACCAGTAGTCTCACCATAAGGGAGACCAGTAGTGTCACTGCAGGGGAGACCGAGGTGTTACTGCGAGCGAGATAAGCATCTCATTGGCAGCAAGATAAAGAGTAATGAGAATAAACGATATGGAAAAGAGTAACTACATGGCTTTCCTGCAGGAAGCAGGCCGATTCATTCCGCAGGAAAGGATTTACACCGACGAACTTCGCCGGCTGGCCTGGGGTACGGATGCCGGTTTCTACCGCCTGATACCTCAGATTGTAGTCCGCGCAAAGGACGAAGAAGAAGTATCACAGCTGTTGAAACTTGCCGACCGTCACGGGCTGCCCGTCACCTTCCGCGCGGCAGGCACCAGTCTGTCCGGACAAGCCATTAGCGACTCCATCCTCATCGTAGCCGGAAAGCACTGGGAGAAGTACAGTATCTCGCCCGACCACGAACAAATCACCCTCCAACCGGGCATCATCGGCCAGCGCGTCAATGAACTGCTGGCCCCCTACGGCCGCAAGTTTGCACCGGACCCCGCCTCGGTGAAAAGTGCTATGGTGGGCGGCATCGTCATGAACAACGCCTCCGGCATGAACTGCGGCACGCATGCCAACAGTGACAAAGTGCTCCTCTCCGCCCGCATCGTCCTGGCTGACGGTACCGTACTGGATACCGGCGACCCCATCAGCCGCGCTTCTTTTGAAGTGACCCACCGCGACTTCATCCGCCGCATCTGCGAACTGCGCGACGAAATCCGTGCCGACCGGGAACTCTCGGAACGCATCCGCTATAAATATTCCATCAAGAACGTAACGGGACTCAACCTGCTGCCCTTCGTCCGCTTCGACGACCCGTTCGAGATTATCGCCCACTCCATGGTAGGCTCCGAAGGCACACTCGCTTTCCTCTCGCAAGTCACCATGAAGACAGAGTACGACTATCCCTGCAAGGCAAGTGCCATGCTCTACTTCAAGAGCATCCAGGACGCAAGCCGCGCGGTGGTAGCGATGAAAGCAATGGACAATGGACAATTGTTGGTGAGTGCCGCCGAGATGCTGGACTACAAGAGTCTCTCCTCCGTCGACGATCCTATATATATAAGGTATAAGCAGGAGGTAAGCGATGCCTCCGGACTCACCGCCGTACTGACCGAAACCCAAGCCCGTACCCCGGAAGAGTTACAGCAACACATCGCCGCCATCGAAGCCTGCCTAAAGGCATTCGAAACGTACATCCCCGTGCGCTTCACCGACCGGCCGGAGGAATATTCCAAATACTGGGCCATCCGTTCCGGTATCTTCCCCTCCGTAGGCGGCACGCGCCGACCGGGCACCACGTGCCTCATCGAAGACATCGCCTTCCACATCGAAAACCTGCCCGAAGCTACTGCAGAGTTGCAACAACTCATTGCCCGCCACGGCTACGACGATGCCTGCATCTACGGCCATGCACTCGAAGGGAATTATCATTTCATCATCAACCAGTCCTTCAGCACCCAAGCCGAGGTGAAACGCTACGAAGACCTGATGAACGACATCAAGACCCTGGTTGTAGATAAGTACGACGGTTCACTGAAAGCCGAACACGGCACCGGTCGCAACATGGCTCCCTTCGTCCGCTACGAATGGGGTGATGCCGCTTACGAAAAGATGAAAGCCATCAAAGCCCTCTTCGACCCGAAAGGATTGCTGAACCCCGGCGTCATCTTCAACGACGACCCGCAATGCCATATTAAGAACTTCAAACCGCTGCCGCTGTTGGAAGTGACAAGTGACAAGCTACAAGCTACAAGTACTATGCAGCATGACGGCGCAGCACTCGTGGCTCATAGCTCGTCACTCGTAGCTAACAAGTGCATCGAATGCGGCTTCTGCGAAGTGAACTGTCTCTCCTGCGGATTTACGCTCTCATCGCGCCAACGCATCGTGGTGCAGCGTGAAATATCCCGTCTGAAGCAAAGTGGCAAAGAGCCTGAACGTCTTGCTCTGCTGCAAAAGCAATACCGTTACCCCGGCAATCAGACTTGTGCCGGAGACGGCCTTTGCTCCATGTCCTGCCCGATGGGCATCAATACCGGCGACCTCACCCATATCATCCGCCAAGAGTTATTACCTCCGGGCAGCTTCGGATATAAAGTAGGTGACTTTGCCGCCAATCACTTCGCCGGCATTAAGAGCGCCCTGCGCCCCGTACTGAGTTTAGCCAACTTCGGGCACTCCGTTCTGGGCACCAAGACCATGAGCAGCATCACCAAAGGCATGCACAATGCACTCGGCATCCCGTTGTGGACGCCTGCCATGCCGAAAAGTTATAAGTTACGGAATGACGAGCTACAAGCTACAAGTACTGTGCAGCATGATAGCGCAGCACTTGTAGCTCGTAGCTCCAAAGTCGTTTACTTCCCCAGCTGCATCAACCAGACCATGGGCCTGCCCAAAAAGTCCCCCGTTGAGCAACCCTTAGTAAACAAGATGATTTCCCTGCTGCAAAAAGCCGGCTACGAAGTCATCTTCCCCAAAGACATGGACAAGCTTTGCTGCGGCACCATCTGGGAAAGCAAAGGCATGCTGGACATTGCCGACCGCAAGACCGCCGAACTGGAAGCCGCCCTTTGGGAAGCCAGCGAACAGGGCCGATACCCCGTCCTCTGCGACCAAAGCCCCTGCCTACATCGCATGCGCCAGTGCATCAAGAAGATGAAACTCTACGAACCTGCCGAGTTCATCTACACCTTCCTACGCGACCGGCTGGTCTTCACCCCCACCGACCGCCCCGTAGCCCTGCACATCACCTGCTCCATGCGTCGCATGGGTCTGGCAGACATACTTGTCTCCCTGGCCCGCCTCTGCTCCAACAACGTCATCGTGCCCGAAGAAGTAGGCTGCTGCGGCTTTGCCGGTGACCGCGGCTTCACTTATCCCGAGCTGAACGCTTACACCCTGCGCAAGCTCCGCCCACAGATAAAGGCAGCGGGAGTCAGCATCGGCTACAGCAACAGCCGTACCTGTGAGATAGGACTGGCCACCAACTCCGGCATCCCCTACGTGTCCATCGCCTACCTGGTAGACGAATGCACGAAGGCAATGGATAATGAATAACTTAACACACATATCACCATGAACAGTACTAAAATGAATAAACGCATCCTGGCACTCGACATCCTCCGCGGTGTCACCATCGCCGGTATGATTATGGTAAACAACCCCGGAACCTGGGCACATATTTACGCCCCCCTCCGCCACGCCGAGTGGAACGGTCTGACCCCTACCGACCTCGTGTTCCCATTCTTCATGTTCATCATGGGTATCTCTACGTACATCTCCCTGAAGAAATACAACTTCGAATTCAGCCATGCAGCCGCTATGAAGATACTGAGACGTACCATCGTCATCTTCCTCATCGGACTTGCCATTGGCTGGTTCTCGCGCTTCTGCAGCTATTGGGCGAGTTCCCACGAAGGCCTCAGCTTCGGCGAGAACCTGTGGGCATCTGTCTGGACCTTCGACCGCATGCGCATCCTGGGCGTCATGCAGCGCCTGGCACTGTGCTACGGAGCCACCTCCATCATTGCGCTGACCATGAAGCATAAGCATATCCCCTACCTCATTGCCACCCTGCTGATAGGCTACTTCGTCCTGCTGATGTGTGGCAACGGTTTTGCCTACAACGAAACGAACATCCTCTCCATCGTAGACCGCGCCGTCCTGACCCCTGCACACATGTACAAGGATAACGGCATCGATCCCGAAGGACTGCTGAGCACCATTCCTGCCATTGCGCACGTACTGCTGGGCTTCTGTGTAGGCCGACTGATGCTGGACGGCAACAAGTCGGAAGACCGTGCCAGCTTCCTCAACTCCCAGCTCATCACGCTGTTCCTGGTAGGTGTCATCCTCACCTTCGCAGGCTTCCTGCTGAGCTACGGATGCCCCATCAACAAGAAGATATGGTCTCCCACCTTCGTACTGACGACTTGCGGACTGGCATCCAGCTTCCTCGCCTTGCTCATTTGGATTATCGATGTGAAAGGCTACAAGAAGTGGAGCATGTTCTTCGAAGCATTCGGGGTAAATCCGCTGTTCATGTATGTACTGGGCGGCGTGCTCGGCATCCTGTTCGGAACAATCAGCTTCCCGTGGGCCGATGGCAGCATCAGTATACACGGATTCCTGTATAAGATACTTCTGATGCCGGTCTTCGGCGAAACCGGCGGTTCGCTGGCATACGCCCTGCTGTTCATAGCCATCAACTGGTGCATCGGCTACCAACTATATAAACGGAAAATATATATCAAGATATAATGATAACTAATCACTAAATAATATATGATTCTAATAGCAGACAGTGGCTCTACAAAAACCGATTGGTGTATTGTAGAGAATGGAGTACTCCTCCAACAGATATTTACGAAAGGCACAAACCCTTTCTTTCAGTCGGAAGAAGAAATCAGCAATGAAATAGCGACAGCACTATTGCCACAGTTGAAGACGGACGAGCTGGACGAGGTGCACTTTTATGGTGCGGGATGCGGTTTTCCCGACAAGATAGCCATGGTGCACCGTGCCATCACCCGCCACCTCAAGGTGAAAGACGAAGTAGAAGTCAACACCGACATGCTGGCTGCCGCACGCGGACTTTGCGGACATGCCCCCGGCATTGCCTGCATCATGGGTACCGGCTCCAACTCGTGCTACTATGACGGCAAAGATATTGTCAGCAACATCTCGCCCCTGGGCTTCATCCTGGGCGACGAGGGTAGCGGCGCCTGTCTGGGCAAGCTGCTGGTGGGCGACATCCTGAAGAACCAGATGACACCCGAACTGAAAGAGAAGTTCCTCACTCAGTTCAACCTGACCTCTGCCGACATCATCGACCGTGTCTATCGCAAGCCGTTCCCCAACCGCTTCCTGGCAAGTCTGTCTCCCTTCCTGGCACAGAACCTGCACGAGCCTTGTGTGCGCACATTGGTGCTCAACAGCTTCAAGGCGTTCCTCAAACGCAACGTCATGCAGTACGATTACCGGCACAGCAAGGTGCACTTCATCGGCTCCGTAGCCTTCCACTACGAGGAGGTTCTGGCAGAAGCAGCACAGGAAATGGGTATTCAGTTGGGCACGATACTTAAAAGTCCGATGGAAGGCTTGATTAAGTATCATAGCCAAAACGTCCCCGTCAACGTATAAATCATAATTCATAAATTATAAATCATCATCATGGCATTCATTAAAATCTCAGAGCAACCTTCGCTCTACAACGACCTGGAAAAGAAGTCTGTCCGCGAAATACTGGAAGACATCAACACCGAAGACCAGAAAGTGGCGCTGGCGGTAAAGGAAGCAATTCCGCAAATCGAGAAGTTGGTAACTCAAATCGTACCCCGCATGAAGCAGGGAGGACGCATCTTCTACATGGGTGCCGGCACCAGCGGACGCCTCGGCGTGCTCGATGCCTCGGAGATACCGCCCACGTTCGGCATGCCGCCCACGCTGATTATCGGCCTGATAGCCGGAGGCGATACTGCCCTGCGCAATCCGGTGGAGAATGCAGAAGACGACACACAACGCGGTTGGGAAGAACTGATGGAACGGAACATCACGGATAAGGACACTGTCATCGGCATTGCAGCTTCCGGCACCACGCCATACGTCATCGGTGCCATGCACGAAGCCCGCGAACACGGCATCCTGACCGGCTGCATCACCAGCAACCCGGACTCTCCGATGGCTGCGGAAGCCGATGTGCCCATCGAAATGATTGTAGGCCCGGAATACGTCACCGGCAGCTCACGAATGAAGTCGGGCACAGGGCAAAAAATGATTCTGAACATGATTACCACCTCCGTCATGATACAGCTGGGACGCGTGAAAGGCAATAAAATGGTGAACATGCAGCTCAGCAACAAGAAGCTGGTGGACCGTGGCACACGCATGCTGGTCGAAGAGCTCGGACTGGATTACGGTAAGGCAAAAGCACTGCTGCTGATGCACGGTTCGGTAAAAAAGGCGGTGGATGCTTATAGGGCTAAGCCGGAAAAATGATAATTTAGCGCAGCAAAGCATCAGCGCAGCAAGCCTGAAAGGCTTTTATCTATTAGCCCAGGGCAACGCCCTGGGTTTAAGAACGCCCCTTCACTTTACGCCCTGAAAGGGCATAAGATTGTATAACGGGCTTTTGCCCTTTCAGGGCGCAGAGATAGGAGTGCATTATTACCCAGGGCGTTGCCCTGGGCTGATAGCTGGAAGCCTTTCAGGCTTTGCTGAGCAAGTAATCCGAATGAAAACCTTGTTCCAGCACTACGCTGGTAAATTCTCATTTATAGAAGATACTTTTAAAAACAATCCCATATGAAAACACTACACCTCTTCCTTTTTCTCCTTTTGGGCGTGCAACTTGCCTCCGCGCAACCCCTGCAGCGCGTAGCCCCCGAACAAGTGGGAATGGACTCCCGCAAACTGATGTATGCCGACGAAGCCATCGAAACAGCTATCGCCCATAAAGACATTCCCGGCGCCGTGCTCGCCGTAGTGCGCCACGGCAAACTCGCCTATCTGAAAGCCTACGGCAACAAGCGCATCTACCCCAATACGGAACCAATGACCGTCAGCACCATCTTCGACATGGCCTCCTGCAGCAAATCCATGTCCACCGCCATCTGCACCATGATACTGGCCGAACGCGGTAAAATCCGCATGCTCGACCCCGTCAGCCTCTACATCCCCAACTTCAAGAGCTGGGAAAGCGAAGACGGCAAAGACAAGAAGACCATCCGCATCGCCGACTTGATGACCCACACCTCCGGCCTGCCCCCCTACGGCCCCACCGCCGAATTGGAAAAGCAATACGGCTCCCCCAACCCCGACGGCCTGATGGAATACATCGCCACCTGCCGCCGCGACTTCAAGCCGCAGACCGATTTCCAATACAGCTGCCTCAACTTCATCACCCTGCAGCACATCATCGAAACCGTCAGCGGACAGTCCTTGCGTGACTTTGCCCGTGAAAACATTTTCGACGTCCTCGGCATGGACCATACCGACTACCTGCCCTGCCAGCGCGATAAAGACGGCCAATGGATAAACACCGCAGACGCCCACTGGGCCGGCCTCACCGAAGGCGACTGGCACAGCCTCATCGCCCCCACCGAGAAGCAACCCAACGGACAAGTGCTTTGCGGACAAGTGCACGACCCGCTCGCCCGCATCATGAATGGAGGTATCAGCGGTAACGCCGGCGTATTCTCCTGTGCAGAAGACATCGCCGTACTCTGCGCCGCCCTGCAGAACGGAGGCGAATGGAACGGCCGCCGCATCCTCAGCCCCCTCGGTGTGAAAGCCATGCGCACCGTTCCCCGCGCCACCGCCACCTTGGGCCGCACCCTTGGCTGGGATAACTTCACCGCATACGCTTCGAACAACGGCGACTTCTTCAGTCCGAATACCTACAGCCACACCGGCTATACAGGTACTTCCATCGTCATCGACCCTGATAACGACACTTCCGTCATCTTCCTCATCAATGCCGTGCACCCCGAAGACGGGCACAGCACCGTCCGCCTGCGCTCTCTCGTAGCCAACGCTGTAGCCGCCTCCATCTATCCCACTCCCCGCGCCTACACCGATCACTACTACAAGCGCTTCCTGCAATTCATGGACGAGCCCGCCATCACTTCCAAAGATATTGTAATGTTGGGCAACAGCCTGACAGAAGGTGGCGGCGACTGGTCTGCGCGCCTCGGCAAAAAGAACATCCGCAACCGCGGCATCATCGGCGACGAAGTAATGGGCATCTACGACCGCCTGCACCAGATACTTCCCGGACATCCGGCGAAGCTCTTCCTTCTTATCGGCGTCAACGACCTCTCCCACGACCTGACGGCAGACAGCATCGTCGGCATGATTCGCATGACCGTAGAGCGCATCCAGCGCGAGTCTCCCGATACAAAGCTCTACCTGCAAAGCCTGCTCCCCTTCAACGAGAGCTTCAACCGCTACAAGAAACTGGCCGGAAAAACAGATATGATTCCCGAAATCAATGCCCAGCTGGAAGCATTAGCGAAAGAACACGGCATCACGTACATCAACCTCTTTCCCCACTTCACGGAGAAAGGCACCAATGTGCTGCGCAGCGAACTGACGGGAGACGGCCTGCACCTGAATGAGGAAGGATACAAAATTTGGGTAAAGGAACTGAAGAAGAAAATCTAAATCTGATATATCCGTCATAAAATGACAAAAGGGTGGTGAAGAACAAATCTTCACCACCCTTTTCTTTATCTTTTATACAATCGCTTATTCAACAATACTATCCAGCATCAAATCAAACGTCAATGCAGTATATCCAAGTATCGCATCTTTACCGGCAGCGCCATATCCGGACTGCCAAGGTATATAAAGCATCCAGCGTTCACCGGTACGCATATATTGCAAAGCCCACGTCCATCCCGGAACAACACCGGTTACCGTAAAAGTAGTTGGAGAATCGAACTCTGTTTCTTTCTTCTGCGGCGGAATAGGAATGTTACGATCAAGCGAACCATACCCCTCAAAGTTTCCGTCAAACTTATCACCGGTAATCAAAGTACCATAATAATAGGCACTGACAGTAGAATGATAACCCGAATATAACGGACGCTCTCCCGTTTCATTCTTCACGAGCTTCTTGCAATAGACATATTGCTCACCGGTATTAGTTCCGGCAGTAGTCTGTATGGCATACAATTTTCCGAGTTCCATTCTATCAGCAGCTTCCATTGTAGCCACATAGTTGTCACCGGTCAACGTCTTTATCGAGTCTGCAAAAGCCTCGTTACGTTCTCTCCAGTTATCATACTTCCCTACTTCTTCAGTTTCCTCGCAAGAGACGAAGACTCCTGCCAGAAACAGCAAGAAAGGCAAAAACAAAAGGGATGGTCTTTTCATTCAGTTCTATTATTTATGTTATTGCAGCGTCTTCAGCACCGACGTGATGCTTACACGGTCTGCAATGATGTTATTCAATTCAGAGATAGCAACGCGTTCCTGCTGCATCGTATCACGATTACGCAGCGTCACGCAGTTATCTTCCAGCGTCTGATGGTCTACAGTTACGCAATACGGAGTACCGATGGCATCCTGACGGCGGTAACGCTTGCCGATAGAGTCTTTCTCATCATACTGGCAATGGAAGTGGAACTTCAGATCGTCGATGATCTCGCGAGCCTTCTCGGGCAGACTGTCCTTCTTTACCAGCGGCATAACGGCCAGCTTTACCGGAGCCAGCGCAGCAGGCAACTTCAGGACAACACGGCTTTCTCCGCTCTCCAGCTGCTCTTCGCAGTACGAAGCGGACATGATGCTGAGGAACATACGGTCTACACCGATACTTGTCTCGATGACATACGGAGTATAGCTTTCGTTCGTTTCAGGGTCGAAGTACTTGATGTTCTTGCCCGAGAACTTCTCGTGCTGAGACAAGTCGAAGTTCGTACGGCTATGGATACCTTCCACTTCCTTGAAGCCGAAGGGCATCAGGAATTCAATGTCGGTAGCAGCATTGGCATAGTGAGCCAGCTTATCATGGTCGTGGAAACGGTAATGGTCGTCACCGAATCCCAGTGCTTTGTGCCATTTCAGGCGGGTTTCCTTCCATGTCTTGAACCAGTCGAGTTCTGTTCCCGGTTTTACGAAGAACTGCATTTCCATCTGTTCGAACTCGCGCATACGGAAAATGAACTGGCGCGCCACAATCTCATTACGGAAAGCCTTACCAATCTGTGCAATACCGAAAGGAATCTTCATACGGCCGGTCTTCTGTACATTCAGGTAGTTAACGAAGATACCCTGTGCCGTCTCCGGACGCAAATATATCTTCATTGCACCGTCCGAAGTAGAACCCATCTCGGTAGAGAACATCAGGTTGAACTGACGTACTTCCGTCCAGTTCTTTGTTCCGCTGATGGGACAAACGATTTCTTCGTCGACGATAATCTGACGGAGTTCGTCGAGATTATTATCATTCAGTGCCTTTGCAAAACGTTCGTGCAGTGCATCGCGCTTTGCCTGGTGTTCCAGTACGCGTCCGTTGGTGCTGCGGAACTGTGCTTCGTCAAAAGCCTCGCCGAAACGTTTGGCAGCTTTGGCTACTTCCTTATTTATCTTATCGTCGTACTTGGCGAGTTGGTCTTCTATCAATACATCGGCACGATAACGTTTTTTGGAATCGCGGTTGTCAATCAAAGGGTCATTGAAAGCATCCACGTGTCCGCTGGCCTTCCAGATGGTGGGGTGCATAAAGATGGCTGAATCAATGCCTACAATGTTTTCGTGCAGCAGCACCATGCTCTGCCACCAGTATTGTTTGATGTTGTTTTTCAATTCCACACCCATCTGACCGTAGTCGTATACGGCTCCCAGTCCGTCGTAAATGTCGCTGGAAGGGAATACAAATCCATATTCCTTGCAGTGTGATACGAGTTTCTTAAAAACGTCTTCTTGTGCCATTTCTTGTTGTATCTTAATTAATTTGATTCTTTTTTTCAGTTAAAAAGCGCCACAAAGATAGGCATTTATATCATAAGTAGGACACGGAGGGTATTAATTTATCTTATCCTACACCTATTTATCAACCTCCTTAAACTTATTGTTCCGTTTTATTACGAATAGAATCTTTCTTATATTCCGAAGGCAAGTAACCAAATTCTTCTTTAAAGAACTTGGCAAATTGTTTCGGTGATATTCCTACTTGATAGGCTATCTGCGAAACGCCCAGTTGGCTACTTTCCAAGAGTTTCTTCCCTCGCTTCAAACGCAGAATCCGGATAAACTCCAGCGGAGACTTCCCGGTTATCTGTATCATCTTCTTGTACAACCCGCTACGACTCATACCTACTGCCGCACTGAACTCTTCGACAGAAAAATCTGAATTATCCATATTATCTTCTACAATCCGAATGGACTTCTCTATCAATTGTTCATCCAATGTACTGATTGTTATCTCTGAAGGAGAAATATCAACCGTGTTGAACATCTCGTGATTACGCCGTGCCCATTCCAGTAGTTTATGGATGCGCAACAGCAGTATTTCAAGATTGAAAGGTTTCGTAATATACTCATCCGCTCCTTCCTTCAAACCACCGAGAATATTTTCCTCGGCTGTGCGGGCAGTAAGCAAAATAACCGGAATATGTGAATAGCGTATATCGGTCTTGATTTTACGACACAACTCCATTCCATCCATAACAGGCATCATCACATCACTAATAACGATAGAAACAGAACGATGGGCGAGAACTGAGAGGGCATTTTTTCCGTTAGAAGCTTCGAATACTTGATAGTGCTCTTTCAGACAGTTCATAAGAAAAGAACGGAAATCATCATTGTCTTCTACAATCAGCAACGACACCTCCGACTGTTTAGAAACTATTTTCGAAACAGTATCTGTCACTATTTCCGCTGTGTCACCCTCTACTTCCACTGATTCAGCCGACTGAATTATCGGGAGAATAACAGTAAATACAGAGCCCTGTGGTTTATTATCTGTCACCGTAATTTCTCCACCGTGGAGAGTTACATATTCTTTAACGATATGTAAACCGATACCACTTCCCATATAGGGAGTAGTCACATGCTGTTCTTGAAAGAAACGGTCAAATATTTTCTCTTTATTTTCATCCTTGACGCCGATACCACTATCAGCAACCTCTATTCGTACACATTCCCCGCTATCAGTCTGTATCTTATCCACAGAAACTGTCACGCTACCATTCTCATGATTATACTTAATAGCATTGGATAGTAGATTGAATACAATCCGTTGTACCTTATTACGATCGAAATCCATTTCTATTTTAGAGGTGTTGATGTGGACCTGTAAAGCTATCCCATGCTTTTGTGACAAAGATTCAAAAGGAACACATGTTTCTGCTATGAAATCGGTCAAATCGCCATAAGATAAAGATAGCTGTACTTTCTGTTGATCAAGCTTACGGAAATCCAGTAATTGATTTACTTCATTGACTAAAGTCGTAGCATTGCGATGCATCAGAAGCAAATCATCTTTGATTATTTTGCCTTTCTCCGAATGCAGTAACTTTTCCAAAGGAGTAATGATGAGTGATAAGGGAGTACGAAGATCATGACTCACATTAGTAAAGAATCGCATTTTCGCCTCATCCATTTCAAGTTGTTGTCTGATTTCCAATTCCCGTTTCTGCTGTGCCAATATCCGCCTATGTTTCGTACGTATACGTCTAAGCACAAAAAATCCGATGACTAATACTAAAAAGTCATAGATTATGTAAGCAGGAACAGAGAGCCAAAAAGGCGGACGTACCCGAATAGTCAAATTGGAAACAGGACTATTGGTTCCATGCACTTCATTCACTCTGACTTGCAATGGATAAGTACCCGGAGAAAGCTTATTGAAATAAATTTTATTTCCTTCCAGTTTTATCCACTCTTCGCCTGCACCTAATCTATAGGCGAACTGGAGTTTATGCTGGATGCCATAATCCATTGCAGAGATTTCCAAAGCAAAATTATTGTCTGAATAGTTCACGGTTATTTCATCTAACAATTGAATGTTCTTCTGTAGCAATATCCTGCCATCGTGCGTGGCTGCTCCCACATCAATGCGTTGATTGGCCAAATAAAGTCCGGTGAAAATAACTTTATGGCTGCTTATATGATATTTATTCCGAATAGGACTAATCTTCAAATATTTTCCCGTACCACCCATCAATATTTCACCTTTACTATTACAATAAATAGAATAGTTACAGAAATGAATATTCCCAATGCCATCTTCCTCAAAATAGGGGTAACAACAATATTGAAGGTCTTGCTCAGCTGGATTGTCTATCACGATAATATGAGTGATGCCATAATCAGTGGTGATCCATATATTCTTATCATGATCCTCTGCTATACCACGGACATAAGGATGGGACAAGCCGTCGTCAGCCGAAAGATGCATAAGTGTCCCCTTTCTTTCATCATAGACTCTGATGCCAGTTTGGGTACCAATCCACAACAATCCCCGACTATCACGATACAAGCAATTAACATGAATCTTATCCAGAAGACGATTTTCCTCATTACGGCAATTCACAAATGTGGGTTGTTTGGTTTGTACATCAACCATATATAAGCCTGTACTGGTACCGACATATAACGTAGAAAAATCATCAGAATAGACTAAGTCGGTAATACTATTAGTACGCAAACATGAGTTCTTCATGGTGTAGCTGGTAAATTCTCCACGATCATTTAAGCAGTACAACCCATGCAAAAATGTACCTATCCATAGATTTCCATATTTATCCTCAACAAAATGGCGTACATACTTTATAGGATTCTCCTTCCCTTCTCCTTCTACAAACCGATTAAGAGGATGGAATGTTTCTCCTTCTTTATAAAATATACCATTACCATAGCTGCCAAACCATAATTTCCCATTAGTATCTACATACGAACTTATAATCAGATTGGAAGGTATATTACAATTGCCAGTATTAAAGAATTTATATGTTCCCCGTTCGCTGTCATAACGAGCAAGTCCTTTACCATCAAATCCCAGCCATAAATAGCCGTCATTATCTTCTTGAAAACAGCTGATGTCCTCCAATTCCGGAGCCCGATATACTTCAAAAAAAGTGTTGTTCAGACACGTGAAGGACACACCCTGCTTCGTCGTTCCGACCCACATTATCTCCTGATTATCTTTATATAGACAATTAATATGATTACTGGATAATGAAAACGGATTATCAACATTCTGGTCTATTTGTACAAAACTGTTTTTATCTTTTGCAAATATATAAATGCCTTGACTGTTAGTTCCCATCCAAATATTACCATCACCGTCATCTACTATCGTTTTCACAAAATCCGCTTTCAAAATGTCCTTTTCTGAAAGCTCAACAAAAGTCTGTCGGCTGGTGTCATAGCACTGTACATAAGATGAATAAATAGTATAAATCCATAATCGATATTGCGTATCCATATACATACAATGCTCTCCGGATGAAGGAAGTGTCAATTGAAGCACGTTTTGCAGCTGCCCTGTCTCCCAATTAATTTGCGCTATTTCTCCATCAGCAAATAACAAGAATGAACGCCGCTGCCTGGAAACAACATGTAGTAACTTCTTGTCCGGCAAAAGTAATTGGCGCAGTCCTCCATCCTTAAACGTATAATAATACAGCCTGCCATTGGCCACACACCAAAGATTCTGCTCACAATCGACATTCAGCATCTCAATGTGTGTTGCTTCTATCCCTAATCTGGATAGCCGCCCATATATATCCTTGTCTATTTCGTCAAGTTCACGATTATAACATAGATAGAGTCCGGGAGTTTTAATCCAGATGCAGCCGGAAGCGTCTTCCGCTACAGAATTGATACAGTTATTGTAGGTTCCCAATTGAGTAGTAGTGTACCGTTTACATTGATAGCCGTCATAACGGTTTAGACCATTGATTGTACCAAACCACATAAATCCGTATTGATCGCGCAAAATGGATAACACATAATTATCGGATATACCGGATTTGACATCAAATGTACGAAAGACTAATCGTGCATCAATTTGTGCACAATAAGCCATCAAACAATACAAAAGCATCAGAAGGTTTTTCATTTTACGATTATAAGGTATGATTTTGATGACAAAGATAGGTATTCTCCATCAATAAAGAGAGTACAAAGATTCTCCATTTGGGTAAAAACACTCCCCATTTGGGTAAATACACAAAACGGATAGTCTCGTAATCAATGAAGGATACTTCCAAAAAGGCTTTTCCCTACTTTTGTCGATCGAAAGGCATAACGCCAAACTTGTATTTTTCTTAGAGCCCGACAAGAGGTAGGTACAAAAGGCCGGCCGTACCAACCGCCTTGTCGGGCCAAAGAAAAAACTTTTGTATTCAAATAATGTTAAACTTTATGACTAATAGCATGAAAAAGATCTTTATGATCGGGATTTGCAGTACCTTTCTATTGGGAGGAGCTTCGCTTCAAACCATGGCTGTAACTCCGATTAGCGTGGAAACCGCACAACAGAGCCGGAAAATTTCCGGTACAGTAGTCGATCAAAATGGAGAGCCGGTAATTGGTGCCAATGTATTGCAAAAAGGTACAACAAATGGTGCAATAACAGATATTGATGGGCATTTTACACTGGATTGTCCGGTAGGGGCTTCACTTACCATCTCTTTTATCGGATACCTGCAACAACAGGTTAAAGCAACAGATGGTATGAAAATAGTACTCCAAGAAGACAGTAAGACATTGGACGAAGTTGTGGTAATAGGTTACGGTTTTGTGAAGAAGAGCGACCTTACCGGTTCTGTGGTACAAGTAAAGAGCGAGGAACTGTTAAAGAATTCGCCTGTAAGCCTGGAAAAAGGCTTGCAAGGACGCTTGACCGGTGTAAATGTAATATCCAATGACGGCGCTCCGGGTGGTGGCATCAGTATCCAAATTCGCGGAACCAACTCCTTTCAAGGTTCTACAGAGCCTCTGTATGTAATTGACGGAGTACCTGTATCCGATAGTAATGACGATACCATCAATTTTGATTCAAGTGCACCGAACTACAGCAATGCACTTTCTTCATTGAATCCCAATGACATTGCTTCCATTGAGATCCTAAAAGATGCCTCGGCAACAGCCATTTATGGCTCGCGTGGAGCCAATGGTGTAGTGCTGATTACTACGAAAAACGGTAGTGGAATAGATGTAAAAGATCAAGTCACATTATCCTACAAGCTGACAAGCAGCCACGCTACCAAGAAAATAAAAGTATTGGGCGCTAAAGACTATGCCGAATACAGGAATCTTTCATACATCAACACTCAAGAAGTTTCCAACTTTGAATGGGAACAAGTCAACCTGCCTTTTCCCGGAATGACAAACAGCGAAGGAACTTATTTGAAAGGGCCGGATGATTTTGACAACAACCCTTATTACTGGCAAGATCAAATTCTCAGATCGGGATTAACACATGATTTGAATCTAAATATCTCCGGCCAATCAAAAGGCTTTGACTATTCCGTAAGTGGTGGGTTCTTAAGTCAGGATGGTATTATAAACGGCTCCGATTATTCCCGATACACTGTGAAAGCCAATATAAACAAGCAAGTAAAGCCATGGCTGAAGTTCGGGACATCCGTATCAGGAACTTTTGCCAATTCAAATGTACTGAAAACCGCAACCAACAACAAAAATAACGGAACGGAAGGAGTTGTACGTTCGGCTATTACCTACCCCGCTTCGCAAACCCAAGAAGACTTGGACAACGAATACAGTATGGTAGCTGTACCGACCCGTTACATCAACGCGCTGAATGAGAATCGTAACATGACATTCAGAACCTCGAACTATCTGAACATATCCCTCGCAGACGGACTGATTTTCAGGACAGTACTAGGATATAACTATACTCGCAACGATGCCAACAAATATTGGCCTAGTTATCTGGCTGAAGGAAAAGGCATCGGTGGCAAATCAAATGCTGGTGACAACTGGCGTTCTTCTTTACTGTTTGATAACTTGCTGATGTATAACAAAACATTCAACCGGAAACATAATATCAGTGCTACGGTAGGAACATCTTGGGAAGAAGCAAGTTATTATAATAAGACAATCACCGTGCAGGGATTTGGTACAGACGACACACAAGGATGGCTATTGCAGGATGCAGGTACAATGGCTGCCGTCAGTTCCGGCAAAGGAGACTCCCAGCTATTCTCCCTCATCGGACGCTTCGCCTATAACTATGCCGGCAAATATTACCTCACCTTCACAGCGCGTGATGATGTGTCGAGCAAATTTGCCAAAGGAAAGCGAGCTGCTTTTTTCCCCTCTATCGGCCTTTCCTATCGTTTATCCGAAGAGAATTTCATGAAAGGAATATCCAGTGTGCTGAGTAACGTAAAATTGCGCTATAGCTATGGAGCATCCGGTAACCAAGCCATTGGCTCTTATCAGACTTTTGCCATCATGGCAGCTGCTAACTATCCTTTCGGTTCGAATATTGAGAATGGTTATGCCACAAACACTTACAATCCTGGCAATAAAGAATTGACTTGGGAAACTACCTGGCAGCACGATTTTGGTTTGGAACTGATGTTCTTCAAACGAATTTCTTTAGAACTTGACTATTATCACAAGAAAACGACAGACCTGCTGCAATATAAACAAACACCCCCCAGTACTGGCATTGAACAGATACTTTCCAACAGTGGTGCGGTTATCAACAAAGGCTTTGAAGCCAATATGAAAGTGTATGCCATCCAGGGAAAGAACTTCTCACTGTCATTCGGTGGAAATATCTCGTTCAATAAAAACGAAATTTGCGATTTCGGGAAAGACCCAATGTTCCCCAACTCCATTTATAACAGTATGCGTCCTTATGCTCTTGCCGACGGTCATCCCATCGGTGCCTTCTACGGATGGGTACATAATGGTATATGGCAATCGAAAGAAGAAGTCATCAACAGTCATCAATTCAAGACTCAATATCCCAACTATAAAGCAGATGGCTCGGATGCAGCCGTTGAAGAAATTATACGCCGTGATTGGATAGGAGAAATAAAGTACAAAGATATGGACGGAGACGGATTCATCACCGACAAAGATCAAGACTGGATAGGTGACGCCAACCCAGACTTCTATTATGGCTTCAATCTTGATTTAAACTGGAAGAACTTCGACTTTAGCGTATTATTCCAAGGAGTACAAGGAAATGATATTTTCAATATGAATGCACTTCGCTTTTATGATTTGGGCGAAACACGCAATATACCCTATTATGTCTACGACCAGTCGTGGAGCGTCAATCCACAAACTGCAGTGGCACCTAAAATATTCTACTATTCAGGAAGAGATGTCCGATTCTCCAGACTGTATCTGGACAACGGTTCTTACCTGAAACTGCGTTCTTTGTCTATCGGCTATACCATCAAGAATCCATTACCACACATCAACAGTGTCCGGCTTAGCGCTACAGGAAATAACCTACTAACTTTTACGAAGTATAAAGGATATGACCCGGAAGTCAACTCCTTCGGTTCTACACCTTCGTTAAGAGGTATTGACTCCGGTGCCTACCCTCAGCAACGCAGTTTTACATTTGGCCTTAATATTGTTTTCTAACTAATAAAAAGAATTCAAGGTATGAAAAAGATACAAATAATCATGATAGCTCTTGCAGCAGCACTTGCTGCAAGCTGCTCTTTAGACGAACATCCATACTCCATCACTTCTGAACAGCTAGCTCAAAGCGAAGCGGGAGCAAAGCAATTAGTAACCGGAATCTATGCTATATTCTGGGATAATTGGTGCATGGAACAAACCTATGAAGCATGGGTGGATCAAGACCATGACCACTGTGCCGCACCTGGTTGGGTACTCAGCTCTGCCGGTAGTGGAGACGTGACAGGGCACTATGCTTACAATACTAACAATGATTTGTGGAGTGTATTTTACCGAATGATAAACCGGGCCAACAAGGCAAAAGAATCACTTGAAAAGACCAATGCCTACACAGAAGATTCAAGTGTACGGCAACTTTATGGAGAAACTCTTTTTCTCAGAGCATATGCTTATTTCCATTTGGTAAGAATGTACGGAGCCGTACCCTTGAGACTTACAGCAGAAACAGAACTCAACTGTCCGCGCTCCTCTGTAGAGGATGTCTATAAGCAAGTTACAGAAGATCTGGAAACTGCACTCGAATATATGTACTTCAACTCCGAAGGTAATGTCGGGGCATGGGGGCATGCTGATAAAACTGCCGCAATCCTGCTTTTAGCACGCGTTTACTGCACAATGGGATCAGCTGCATTGTCCAATAATGGTGCAGAAATGATTGTAGATATCAAAGGAGAACCTAAGAAATTCAATTGTGTCGCTGTAGATGGTGCAGCGAATATCAATGCCGAGCAATGCTATAGCAGAGCCAAAGAATTATGCGACATGGTAATTGCCCGACGGGGAACAGACTATGACCTGGCTCCAGACTATTTAAACCTTTGGGGAAGTAACAACCGCAGAAACAAAGAGTTCGTATGGGGTGCATCCGCCAACGGCAGCGATACCGATTTCCACAACTCCTATCTGCACTATTACCACAATCCCGCCCCTTACGGAGGCGCAGGTGCATGGGTATATATGGCTCCAAACCTGTATGAGCAATACGATGCAGTCGACGAACGTATTGTCCATGGAATATGGCATTATTATCAAACTGCCTACGGTGCTACCCAAAAGTGGGTTTCATTCCCTTCCAATTCCGACGTATACAATGAAGAGAATCTTCCGGAAAACCTGAAAGCTTTCTGTCCCAATTTCAACAGTACTTACCAATATGGGGTAGCATGTCTTACCAAACATTATAATGGTGATATTGCCAATCCTTCATTCTATTCAGCACGGCAGGCAACAGCACAAGATCAAGACGTTATACTGATTCGGTTTGCAGAGGCTTATCTGCTTCGTGCAGAAGCAGAGGTGGAACTTGGCAATATCCAGGCCGCAATGAAAGATGTGGATGTAATCAGGAAACGCGCTAAAGCCGAAACTCTGTATTCCGGCAAAGTGACAGACAAAGTGGAAGCCCGTAGTCTGGTTCTGAAAGAGCGTGGTCTGGAATTCTGCCAAGAATTCAATCGAAAATTTGACTTGTTGCGTTGGGGGTTATATTTAGACGTGATGAACGAAACCCAATCCATCGTTTGTGGCAATGCAAACCGTTCTACCATTCGTTCAAAGAAAAATCTGCTCTATGCCATTCCAGCCGCCGAAGTGGCAGAAAACAAATTGTTAGGCGGAAATAATTATGGATATTGATTATCACTTAAGAAATAAAACTATCATGAGAAAATATTGTTTAATATTATTTTTATTACTAACTGTCATAGGTGCTGCTGCTCAAAAAGTCACATACAAGGAGACAAAAGATATACCCTACTCCTCTTCAAAAGATACTTATGCACAAGAGCGCTGCAAATTAGACATCTACTATCCTGAAAACTTAAAAGATTGTCCCACCGTTATATGGTTTCACGGTGGCGGGTTGACCAGTGGAAGCAAATCCATCCCAGGAAAACTGAGAAATGCAGGCATGGTGGTAGTAGCCGTCAACTATCGTTTGTTACCTAATGTAACAATAGACAAATGTCTGACTGATGCAGCATCAGCTGTAGCATGGACTTTCCGTGAGATAGAAAAATACGGTGGTTCACGAAGTAAGATTTTCATTTCCGGGCATTCGGCAGGTGGATACCTGACAGCTATGCTGGGATTAGATAAAAGTTGGCTCGGCAAACAAGGGATAGATGCCGATTCCATTGCCGGACTGATTCCCTTCAGCGGACAAGCTATCAGCCATTTTTCTTACCGACAAATGAATGGAATTGATAATCTGCAGCCTACGATCGACAAGTATGCCCCCCTCTTTCATGTTAGGAAAGACGCTCCCCCCCTCATTCTTATCACCGGTGACCGCGAATTGGAACTTTTCGGACGATATGAAGAGAATGCCTACTTGTGGCGTATGATGAAACTAACAGGACACCCAAAGACCTATTTATACGAGATAGACGGGCACGGACATGGGCCGATGGGAGAACCAGCTTTCCACATTCTGCATCAATGGATAAAGAAATTATTAGGAGAAAAATCAGAATACTGATTGAGTATGCCCGATACTGAAATTAAGCTGTTTCAGCCAATTACTAGAAGCTAAAACAGTGCACTAAACAAACAGGGTCGCTCTTTTAGAGAGCGACCCTGAATGAAATATACCTCCCGTCCAAAGCAGAAGCAACAAAATCAGAGAAACAGAACAATTTCACCCACTTCCTACCTCCTTCGTACCCGAGTCTTACCCGGTTCTTACCTGCTTCTTGCATTCTCCCTCCCTATAGACACGAAGGAAACAAGGCTCAAGTAAGAGAAAGAAGAGCTTTTGACCAAAAGAAGGCGGGATAGAAGAGGCTATAATGCATCTTCTCCGGCTATCCGGTATGCTTCCCGCACCACCTCGCCGGGATAGCCGCACATCTCTATGATACGGATTGCATTGCGCTCGGTCACCGGCCCGGGTTTCAGCTTGTAGTCAAAGGACAGAGTATCATTTTCAACACTCTCGCAGAAGTGATACAAATCATACTCTTCACTGAGCAGGGAGGCCAACTCAATGTCGTGGGTAGAAACAAACACAATATTGCCATGGCTGACTAAAGCAGAAAGTACCGCCTTGGCAATGGCAATACGCTCCACCGTATTAGTACCTTTGAACAACTCATCCAGCAGGAAGAAATGGCCGTGCTTCTCACTGTCTTCCAGCATTTCTTTGATAGTCTGCACTTCTTCCAGAAAGAAACTTTTCCCTTCCATCAAGCTGTCTTCCAAATGAATGGCAGAAGACAGACGGGCATTTACGGGAAGACGGAAACAGCGGGCACAACAAGTGTGAAGCACTTGTGCCGAAAGCAGATTAAGCCCTATAGAACGGATGAAGGTAGTCTTGCCGGACATATTGGAACCGGTAATAAGAACTGATTTGCCATGAAGCGTTATGTCATTAGAGACACAATCTTCCACAAGCGGATGATAAAGCCCTTCGGCATGGAAAGTCTCACCGGGTGCACAAGGTTCGGGCAAAGTATAGTACGGCAATCCGTCCCGAAGCATGGAAACAGAGCAAAGCACGTCCACCAGTCCGAAGAAACGGAACACTTCTTCTATCTGTCCCTGTTTGCCCTGTAGTAAGAAAAAGGCTTTGGAGACGGGAATGGCTTCCCGCAAGAAAAATATATTTATCAGCTCGGTCAGGTAGTAAGCGATAATCATCGTATCGTTCTCCAGCCCGATACTGAAACGGAAAAAAGACAGCTTCTTCAGCAGCGGGTGCAGGCTTTGCAAAGTCTCCCGGATGCCATTATGCACCGAAGCACACAGCGGACGGTCCGCCAGCTTCTCCGCCTGCCTCAGCAATCGCCACAACTGGGGAATGGAAAAGAAATATCCCTGGATGCGCGCCTTGCTGCGATAGTGAAGAAACAGATTCACCAGCACGGCGATGCATAGCACCCCCAGCCAGATGAGGGAGGAAGTGAGATAGGTCACCCCCGCTAAAATAAAGGGAACAAATTGCAACACACACAGCAAGCGATAATAACGACGGGAATACACCGGATGGGATGTGGCAAACAGAGAGGTTATGGTATAAGCATCCGACTTATCCAGTTTCTTCAGATCACGCTGGATAGCTGCACGCAATGCCTTATCTGCAGAGAGCTTGCCGATTGCCTCCTCGTGAGCGGCGACTTCGGAAAGCCGGTCATAGTGCAGCAGGTTGTAGAGATATTGGCGTCCCACACAAGAGGAGGTGCAATCTATTGACAGAAAGAAATCATCCAGGTTCAGGTCGTCCCATGTTTTTGGCGACAACAAGCCGTCCGTATCTTTCTTCGCCCTGTACTCATGGTAGAGCGATATATCCGAAAACGATTGTCCCATTTGAAAATTTGTATTAAAGTGATAGACAAAAATAGCGAAAACATCACGCAATATCTAACTTCTTTGCAGGTTTTCCCGATAAAATTCGTATTTTTGCGTGCAACTGAAAAATCAGTAATATCATAGAATAGACAATTCCCGAACAAATATGAGCGAAGATTTTGAAGCACCGAAAGACGATTTGGACAAAGAACTCCCGGCCGGGAGCGAAGAACATTCGGAATATAAACCCGCGGACACGAAAGACGCCAACGTGAAGCATCAACTGAGCGGCATGTATCAGAATTGGTTTCTGGACTACGCCTCTTACGTGATACTGGAGCGTGCCGTACCCCACATCATGGACGGACTGAAGCCCGTGCAGCGCCGCATCCTGCACACCATGCGGCGCATGGAGGACGGACGCTACAACAAGGTGGCGAACATTGTGGGCGAGGCCATGAAGTTCCACCCGCACGGCGATGCTTCCATCAAAGATGCCCTGGTGCAGCTGGGACAAAAGGACATGCTCATCGACTGTCAGGGAAACTGGGGAAACATACTGACAGGAGACGATGCCGCCGCTGCCCGATACATCGAAGCACGCCTGACGAAGTTTGCACTGGATGTAGTATTCAACCCCAAGACCACGGAATGGAAGCTCTCCTACGATGGGCGAAACCGGGAACCGGTGACACTGCCTGTAAAGTTCCCGTTGCTACTGGCACAGGGCGTAGAGGGTATTGCCGTAGGTCTGTCGTCCAAGATACTGCCGCACAACTTCAACGAGCTATGCGATGCCTCCATCCAATACTTGCACAACGAAGAATTCAAGCTATACCCCGATTTCCAGACGGGCGGCTCCATCGATGTGTCCAAGTACAACGACGGTGAACGCGGCGGTGCTGTACGCGTACGCTCCAAAATAGAGAAGATAGACAATAAGACGCTTGCCATCAAGGAAATCCCCTACGGGAAAACCGTAGCAGGCATCTGCGATTCCATCGTGAAGGCAAGCGAGAAGGGAAAGATTAAGATACGCAAGGTGGAAGACCTGACGTCGGACAGCGCCGAAATACTGGTGCACCTGGCTCCGGGCGTATCGTCGGACAAGACCATCGACGCCCTGTACGCCTTCACCGACTGCGAAGTAAGCATCTCGCCCAACTGTTGCGTCATCGACGACCAGAAGCCGCACTTCCTCACCGTAAGCGACGTGCTGCGCAAGTCGGTGGACAATACCCTGGCTCTGCTGCGCATGGAACTGGAGATACGCAAGGGCGAAATCCTGGAAAGCCTGCACTTCGCTTCCCTGGAAAAGATATTCATCGAAGAACGCATCTACAAGGACAAAGAGTTTGAGCAATCTAAGAATATGGATGCTGCTTGCGAGCACATCGACACGAGGCTGACCCCGTACTATCCCACCTTCATCCGTGAGGTGACCAAAGACGACATCCTCAAACTGATGGAGATAAAGATGGCGCGCATCCTCAAGTTCAACTCCGACAAGGCAGAGGAACTGATTGCCCGCATGAAGGCGGACATCGAAGAGATAGACCGCCACCTGGCAAACATCGTGGAATATACCGTGGACTGGTTCCGCATGCTGAAAGAGAAATACGGCAAAGGCTTCCCGCGCCGCACGGAGTTGCGCAACTTCGACACCATCGAAGCAACCAAAGTAATCGAAGCCAACGAAAAGCTGTACATCAACCGCGAAGAAGGCTTTATCGGCACCAGCCTGAAGAAGGACGAGTTCATAGCCAACTGTTCGCCCATAGACGATGTCATCATCTTCTTCCGCGACGGCAAATATATCATCACCCCGGTGGCCGACAAGAAGTTCGTTGGCAAGAACATACTCTATGCCAATGTCTTCAAGAAGAACGACAAGCGTACCATCTACAACGTATGCTACCGCGATGGCAAGGAGGGCACGAGCTACATCAAGCGCTTTGCCGTAACATCCATTGTGCGCGACCGCGAATACGATGTTACCCAAGGTACGCCCGAATCCAGAATAACCTATTTCTCCGCCAATCCCAACGGTGAGGCAGAAATCATCAAAGTGACCCTGAAGCCTAACCCGCGCGTGCGCCGTATCATCTTCGAGGAAGACTTCAGCGCCATCAACATCAAGGGACGGCAGGCCATGGGTAACATCCTGACGAAGCTACCCGTGCACAAGATAGCATTGAAACAACGCGGAGGCTCCACCCTGGGCGGACGTAAGGTATGGTTCGACCGCGATGTTCTGCGCCTCAACTACGACGGACGCGGAGAATACCTCGGCGAATTCCAGAGCGACGACAGCATCCTGGTAGTACAGAACAACGGAGACTTCTACACCACCAACTTCGACCTGAACAACCACTACGACGACAGCATCCGAGTACTGGAGAAATACGACCCCAACAAGGTATGGACAGCCGTGCTCTACGACGCCGACCAGCAGAACTACCCGTACATCAAGCGTTTCTGCCTCGAAGCCACCGCCCGCAAACAGAACTACATGGGCGAGAACAAGAACAGCAGCCTCATTCTGCTGACGGACGAATGTTATCCGCGTCTGGAAGTCATATTCGGCGGTCACGACAACTTCCGCGAACCGATGATTATCGAGGCCGATGAGTTTATCGCCGTGAAAGGTTTCAAAGCCAAAGGCAAGCGACTGACTACCTTTACCATCGAAACCATCAACGAGTTGGAGCCCACCCGCCAACCCGAACCTGCACAAGAACCGGAAGCACCGGAAGCAGACAGCGAACCGGAAATTCTGGACCCTGACCACGGGAAAAGCGACGAAGACATCATAGATGAGATAACGGGGCAGATGAAACTGTTTTAAATGATTCGCAGCAGAAGAAGCAATGTCCTGCAGCAGAAGAAGCAATGTTTTACCCCAAAAGAAGCAATGTCCTGCAGCAGAAGAAGTAATGTTTTGAGTGAAAAGAATAAGTGTTTTATGATTGGCAATAGACTATGAATCTATATAAAATAATAATTTCATGCGGACTGCTTCTGGGGACTGCCGGACTGAAAGCGCAAGAATCGCTCCCCACCTCCATCCCTACGTTGGAGCCGAACCGCATCATCACCCGCGCCACCCTGTACGGCGTAGGTTTTACCAACGTATTCGACACTTATCTGTCACCTCAGGAATATAAAGGTATCGACTTCCGCATCTCCCGCGAAAGCATGCGCATGACGAAATGGATGGACGGCAACGTCTCCCAGCAAACCTTTTTCCAAGCCGACCTGGGATATACCCACAACCGGGTGGACAATAACAACACCTTCTCCGGCCTGGCAAACTGGAACTACGGCCTGCACTACAACTTCCCCATCACCCCCAACTTCAAGTTGCTGGCCGGGGGCGTGGGAGACTTCAACGGTGGCTTCGTCTACAACCTGCGTAATGGCAACAACCCCGCCCAGGCACGCGCTTACATCAACCTTGCCGCTTCGGGTATGGCCATCTGGAACCTGCGTATTAAGAACCACCCCGTCACGTTGCGCTATCAGGTAAATCTTCCGTTGATGGGTGTCATGTTCTCCCCTAATTACGGGCAGTCCTACTACGAGATATTCACATTAGGCCATTGGGATGGGGTTATTAAGTTCACATCCCTGCACAACCAGCCTTCTTTGAGGCAGATGCTGACGGCAGACTTCCCGGTAGGACGTGCCCGAATGCGCTTTGCCTACATCTGGGATGCCCAGCAGGCCAAGGTGAATGAAATAAAGATGCACACCTACTCGCATGTGTTCATGATAGGATTTGTCAAGGAGTTATATTTGTTTCCCAACAGGAAACTGAAATAAATAAGGAACACAAATTATGAGAAGAAGAACTATATACTGCCTGTTACTGGCCTTGCTCCCTTTACTCAGCAGCTGCATCCGCGAAGAGGAATTCAGCAATACGCCCCAAGGTAACTTTGAGACCTTATGGAAAATCATCGACGAGCAATATTGCTTCCTGGACTACAAGCAAATAGACTGGGATGCCATCCATGACAAATACCAGCCGCTCATCACCCCGGGAATGAGCAACGACGGCCTGTTCGAGATACTGGGCAACATGCTTGCCGAACTGAAAGACGGGCACGTCAACCTGTACTCCTCTTCCAACATGGCGCGCTACTGGGACTGGTATCTGGACTATCCGCGCAACTACAACGAAAGCATCATCGAGAGGAACTACCTGGGCCGCGACTACCGCATTGCCGCCGGCGCCAAGTACACCATTCTGGACGACAATATAGGTTATGTTTCCTACGAATCCTTCTCCGCCGGCATCGGCAACGGCAATCTGGACGAGATCCTCTCCTATCTCTCCGTCTGCAACGGACTGATTATAGACGTGCGCAACAACGGAGGAGGCGACCTGACCAATGCCACCCGTTTTGCCGCCCGCTTCACCAACGAGAAGGTACTGACGGGCTACATCCAGCACAAAACGGGCAAGGGACACAATGACTTTTCAGATCCTACTCCTATCTATCTGGAACCTTCCAACAGCATCCGCTGGCAAAAGAAAGTAGCCGTACTGACCAACCGCCACTCCTACAGTGCCACCAACGACTTTGTAAACTCCATGCGCTACCTCCCCAATGTCATCCTGGTAGGTGACAAAACCGGCGGTGGTTCCGGCCTTCCCTTCTCCTCCGAACTGCCCAACGGATGGGGAGTCCGCTTCTCCGCCAGCCCTCACCTGGATGCCGAAAAGCAACATATCGAGTTCGGCATCGACCCGACCAAGAAAGTGGATATGAGCAAGGAAGACGAGGACAACGGCGTGGATACAATTATAGAAGAGGCACGGAGACTGCTGAAAGTAAACTAAAAAGAGAATATAAAAGTAACGCCAGGTGACTTCTCACGAGGACACCTGGCGATATTTCTTCCTGTTAGACGAAAGAAATAATTAATGCAAAATTAAACTTGGAGAGAATCTCCTCTATATTGCTCTTCACGAGTCTTGTTTGTATGTAGTTCAATCAGCGATAAAGCTGTCGTAACCATAGTCTATACCTCCGACTGCCACATAATACTGAATGTAGATGAAGCAATTGTAATTTCCATACATACCGCTTTCATACCCACCTTCTGTAACAAAAGCATCATTGCCTTGCCAATACCCGATATCACGTACATTAACCGTACCATGACTGCCATATACAAATGGAGTATCGGTTGCGGGAACCCGGAAGAATTGGTATTTTCCATCGTCATCTGAACCCGTATAGTCTATCAATTTTATTTTGAGCGAATAACCCGGGCCGAACACATCCTTGAATCGGTAGAGGGTAGCATCCGTCGTACAAAGTTGCAGAGTCGTGGGAGATGATGTAAGTCCCAGTGCTTCTATTAATTTAGGAGAAGCTCCATAATAATAAGTACCGGTAACTACATCGGTCCACTCAAGTCCGGTATAGGTCGTTTCGGCAGAAGTCTTTTTATTTCCTCCTACCGCTACTGCTGTGATGGTATATGCCCCATACAGATCAACCACAGTAACATCGGCAGTCGATGCAGCGGAGAGTCCGTCAACCTTCTTGCCGTTTGATACAACATAATCCATGTAACCGCTTTCGCCCATAGATGCTACATGCGCCTCCTTTTCAGAAGTCTTTTCCGCTAAATAATAAACTTCGGTTGTTTTGTTGTTTGTAGCCAGTCGAAGTATTATGTCATTGTCCGGATTGTTAGGTCTGCTTGCTGTGTACTGATAAAGAGTAACTGCAGGAGCGGAGTCATTTCCCGGATTCGTTCCTTCATCATCCGAACACGAAGTGAACGTCACGGTGGCTATAAGTACCGTAAATAAAGTATAAATGTATCTTTTCATATTCTTCATTTTTATAAGTTAATCCCAATTACCACACATGTGCTTCAGAGATTGCAGTAGGTTTCAGAGGCGTAGGATTGTTTGTACAAGCAGTGTTATAGTTGGTCTCCGTCTGTACAATGCAGAAGTCCATCCAGTTAGGATATTTATTTCCGGCATTGGAAGTATAGGCATCGGAGTTCCATTGATAAGCTTCGGCATGATTGCTGTTGGCATAGCAACGGATTACACTCTTGTCCAGACGTTTGATATCGAACATGGCGAAACCTTCACCCCATAACTCTACCCGGCGCTGCCACCATACTTCATTCTGAAATGCCGTAGCATAACTACTGTCATAAGTTTCGGAATGGGTGCCGTAAACGAAGTTCGGGTCACGCAACTTGGCAAATGCAGTCAGTAACTCAATACCTCTCGATTCACTCTGCATTCCGGCAGCCTCAGCCTCGATAAGTTTCATCTCTTCTACACGCATCAGCGGTACTGCAACAGTGAAGGCCGCATACTGGTTGGCATGTTCACCACCTGCCGGACGGAATTTAACAGACAATCCACCTACCAGGGGGACATTCCCCGTACCTTTCTTGGCAGCATCGGCCGAAGTCAAGATGCCTTCGGGCGAGTCGGAATATTCGGAAAGTGCGATTAATGCATCATCCCCGCTCATATCGTCGATACCAAAATCAATAAAACTCTTCTTGCGGAAATCCGTGTTTGGAATGGTTTGATAAAGATGATAGTCTATGCGTTTGGGAGAACCGTAGTTGGCTGCATATCCGCATCCCGATTCGCTTACTTCAAGTATCATTTGTGAACCCCAACTGCTGTCGCCATCATTCCGAAGAATATTCGCATCCGTGCTCTTAAAGGTTAGTCCGAATATCCACGAAGAATTCGGGGTGTTGAAACCTTCGGTATTGGAGGTAAATTCACTTTCGCTCATCACGGTATAGCCTTCCTGGGCTTTCTTGGCGTAAGCTTCCGCATTGGCCCAGTCTTCCATAGTCAGATAAGCACGTGCTTTCAGACCATATACGACAGAGAGGTTGGGAGTATAGACATCGCTGCGTTTGTAGTCGGCAAGATAGGTTTCCGCTTTGTCGAGGTCAGAGAGTATCTGTGCCCACATCACTTCATTGGTGGCACGCGGATTGGAAGCTAACTCACCGAGAGAAGTGGTTTCTGTTACCAACGGAACAGTTTCGGCTCCTTTGTCCTGTGCATAAGTTTTCTGCGAGAACATACGTGCCATGTCCATATAGAACATTGCGCGCATGGAGTAAGCAATACCTGCTCCCGCCATTTTATCCGCACTCGGTTCAGCTCCGGCTAAAGAGATTACCGTGTTGCAACTCTTTATCCAGCCATAGTAGTAGGTCCATGGATACTGGCTTACCGCATACTGGGGGCCCAGTCCTGTTCCGCATCCATACCATGTAGTGTACCACTCATTACCGGTATCTCCCAAAGCCATATCCTGTCCCATGACATCGCGCATCAGGAAGAAGGAAGGATAACCATAATCATAAGGAGTATTATCACTACCACTATAGGTAAAGGAACCTGCCAATGAGTTCGTAATCGCCGTAACGAAGTTGTTGAATGATCCGGGAGCATCTGCTGCCTGGTCAGTCGTGGCTTGATTGGTTTGCGGGTCAATTTCCTTGATACAACTTGACATGACCGCAAGTCCAAGCGTAGCTATCGAGAATAGTTTTACTATATTTTTCATATACATTATTTCCTTTCACTTTTAGTTAGAATGTCAATTGAATGCCACCCATGACGGTGCGTACAGGGGAATATACATTCAAAGATTCAGTTTCCCCGTAAGCATAGCGCGGGTCCAGTCCTTTACGTGCCGACCAGAAACCGAGGTTTTCACCGGTAGCATAGACGCGCAGTTTGCTGATACCGAAATTCGTAAGCAGACGTTTAGGCAGTGTATAACCTATGGAGAACGATTGGAAGTTAAGGTAACTTGCACTCGTCAGCCAGCGGTTTGATCTTGCTGTTGTATATTGGTCTCCGTATTGGAAACGCGGAATCGTACTCGACGTATTGTTAGGCGACCATGATTTTAGAATATCCTTGTGAATGGCGTTACCGGCATTACCGGCAGTAGCATTGTTGGACATCAATCCCGAATATCCGTAGTCATATATATGACCCCCCAACTGATAATCGAATGTTACCGAAACATCGAAGCCATAAGCCGAAAGCGATGTGCCGAAACCTCCGAATACATCCGGAAGACTACTGCCTTGCTCGTACTTAGTAGCATCGTTCGGATTGGTAGTAGTAGACGAGTGCTTGGTTCCCGGACGATTGGTCACACCTGCACCCAAATCATCATCCACCCAATACAGGGCTTCACCTTGTTCGTTGACACCCGCATAGTCGGGGAGGAAGTAATTGTAGATATGGCCTCCCTCTTTAAACCACTTGAAATCCTCTGTAAAGCCTCCGAAGTCAGCCGTTTTAGATGCGGGAAGTTTCAGAATCTTATCTGAGTTATGGGCAATGTTGAACTGCACATTCCAGTCAATGTCCCTTGAGTGAACAATAGTGCCTTGCAAGCTTAATTCAAATCCTGAATTACGGATATCGCCGATATTGCCGTAATATCCGCGCGAACCGGCAGACTCCGGTACAGACAGCCAGAAGAGCAGGTCGGTGGTTTTCTTGTTGTAGTAGTCCAAGCTACCTGTCAAGCGGTTGCCGAAGAAAGCGAATTCAACGCCTACATTGAAATTGGTAGTTGTTTCCCAAGTAATGTCCGGATTACCGATACGCCAGAATGATGCCGACATCTGGGTATCTGATGCAGCCGTCAGGGAGTAAACGTCCGTATAAGCCCAATCGTAGATGTTATCGTTACCTTGTTGCCCTATGGAAAGCTTCAGTTTCAACTGGTCAACCCAACTTGCATTGAAGAAGTTCTCTTTATTAATGAGCCATGCGCCGCCTACTGACCAGAAGTTACCCCAACGGTTCTCTTTGGCAAAGCGTGAAGAAGCATCACGGCGGAAAGAGGCAGATACAAAATATTTCTCGTCATAATTATACTGCAAATTAGTGAAATATCCTTCTACATTATACTCAGAGGTATAAGAGTTTGAACTTACCTTCTTGGCAGCTCCGTTTATCTCCGGAATGTCGGGAGAGAATAGTCCCTGACCGTAGGCATACAGATAAGTAGTCTTAGCGTCATAATATTCATGTCCCACCATCAAGTTCACATTGTGCCTACCGAACTGATCGAAATACGTCAGTGTTTGTGTGTGGTCTTGTCGTAGTGCATCTGTCTGCGACTTATCAATTTGTCCGTTTACGGAAACCTTAGGCCCATAGAGAGAATTCTCATAAGCCGAAGAATTAGTATGCCCCCAGGTTATGGTACTCGTGGCATTGACCTTCAAGAAATCTGTAAGGTTGAGGTCTGCCGTGAATGTACCATTGAGTTGGCTGCCTTTGGATGTATGGTCATTGTAACGGTTGGAACCGAGCGGGTTACCGGTTGATGAGAAAGGACGCGTCAGTCCGGGATAATTACTTGTCGCTACACCATAGTCATAGTGCGGGTTACCGTTTTCGTCAATACGTATCTGCGGATTGCCGTTTGCATCCAGGGTTCTTACATAGATGGGATAAATAGGAGCAATCCTCGACGTATAATACATCAAATTGGTAGAATTAAGGGTAGTATTCAGGTTTGGATTGGACTCCGTCGTGGAATTTACATAGCCCACATTTGCACCAACCTTGAGCCATTTTTTTGCTTGATAGTCTGCCTTGACACGGGCTGATACGCGTTTAAAACCAGAGTATTCAATGATACCGTCCTCATCCAGATAGCCCAAACTTGCATAGAACGATCCTTTGTCCATAGCTCCGTTTATGCTTATGTTGTACTCCTGACGGAGAGCGGTATGGTATGCAGCATCACGCCAGTTGTCGGAAGTCAGATAGTACGTCTCACCATTGGCATTATAACTACGACCGAGGGTTGCATTCGGATTCAATCTTCCATCTTGATTGATAAGGAATTGACCTTCCGGAACATTATAGATATTATATGCCAGGTGGTTCAGCATGGTGTTGTTCGCATTAGCGTTAGCCGCTGCTGCACCTTGTCCCTGACCATAATAATAGTAATTATAATATTGTCCGTAGATGGTCTCATAATATCTTCCCGGATCATCAATGGTCTCATAATCTTGTATCGAACGGGTATTTGCCCCCCACTTCATGTCCACATCGATTTGCGATTTGAAGTCCTTGCCCTTCTTAGTGGTGACAATGATTACACCGGCAGCACCACGTGCACCATAAAGAGCAGCCGAAGCAGCATCTTTCAATACAGTTATAGCCTCTATATCCCCTTGAGGAATGTTACTCAACGAAGCACTGTAAGGTGCCCCGTCCACGATAATCAGCGGATCGGTATTGGCATACAGCGATGCGATACCACGAATGTTTATATTCCCCTGGCTGGCTCCCGGTGCGCCTGAACCTCCTTTTAGCTGGAGTCCCGGAGTAGATCCGACCAAAGCATTCGCAACATTCGTTGTCACCCTCTTGGACAGTTCTTCACTGTTGACAACTGTAGCCGAACCGGTGAAAGAACTTTTCTTTTGTGTACCAAATGCCACAACCATTACTTCATCCAGCATTTCAGAGTCTTGCTTCAAGATTACCTTTATAATGCCTCTTTTAATGGATACTTCCTGGGATTCTAATCCCACAAAGGAAACACGCAAAGTCTTTGCGGAACTTAGTATTCACCTCTTCACCCACCTTCTACAAACGCCTTCCGGCGGGCAATGGTGGTGAAAGCAAGGCAATAAACCCGGTTTCAAGGGTTCACCTTTAAACTTTTCGGATGCGTTTTAGGCGGATTAAAGGAGTTTTAGGGCTGCATAAAGAGATACGCCGAATCTCCCCAAATTTATGCCTAAAGAGTTTCCAGTCAAGAGAAGTGTTGGCCATGATTTGCAGCACCCTGCATTTTGCAGCAAAAGTTTGTGAGGTTAAATGCAGAGAGAACAACTACTTAAGTGAACGACTGGAGTTGTCCGAGTGAACAACTGGAGTCATTCGATCGAACAACTGGAGTTGTTCATGTGAACGACTCCAGTCGTTCACTTGCAAGTCTCACTCAGCGGGTGAACAAGAGCAGATGATTGACGCCTCACGAAGCTTTCTCTTCAGAATAAACTTCCTTCTAAAGCCTTCGGAAATGTAATACCTTGTTTCTATTAATAAGGGTACATCCGCTACAGTCAACTTATCCCAAGACGTTACAGCTTTCACCCGCCATCTCCCTGCTGCAAGGTGTTTGAGACAGATTGGCGAATGCGGTGAAAACGTATTGTATATTTTTAATCAGAAGTACTTCTCTTACCAAATGGTACTGATACACAGATTATTGTTGACTTTTACAATAAAATTGAAGTACAGCTATTTATGAGCAAAAGCACCACAAATAGGCGCGAAATTTCAACAAAACATTGATTATCACCAACTAATGGGTTTATTTATTTGTTCTCTAATCACTAACATCGATGACATTATGTCATCCCAATACACTTCATACTGCTTCAAATCGCCAAATAGTTAAATCTTTAGTCCCAATATTAGAATTTCTTTCTTTTTCTTTTATTCTTTTAAAAAAATAAATATATTTGCCTGCGCGCTTAAAACAAAATTGATTTTAAAAAGTTAAATTTAAGAGGGAATTTATGAAAAGAAAATTAATGTTGTTATTGACCTGTCTCTTTGTGAGCATAGGTTTTGTAACAGCTCAGACATCCACAGTTTCGGGAGTGGTGATTTCCGAGGAGGATGGTGAGCCTGTTGTTGGAGCATCAGTATTGGTAAAAGGTACTTCTTTAGGAACCGTTACAGATATTGATGGCAAGTTTACAATTGTGGACGTACCGAGTTCCGCAAAGACCTTGCGTATTTCAACTTCCCTCATTGCTTAAAACGACTTTATTTATCAAACAATTTGCCAAAACAAAAAATCTTCATATCTTTGTCCCCGCTAAATGAGATTACCCCTGCGGATGTGGCGTAATTGGCAGCCGCGCCAGACTTAGGATCTGGTGCCGTGAGGCGTGTAGGTTCGAGTCCTATCATCCGCACAGAATTTCCCCTCCATAATAATTTTAATAAAGAAAAGAGTGCCCGTCAAAATGATGGGCATCCTCTTTTTTATTAACAAGATAAAACAACCTTTTCTTCTGCAATATATAATATTTAGAATTCTTATCGTATATTTGCTTCTCAAAAACACTTTGATATAACCAGAAAAGATGAAACTGAATACAATCACCACGGCGTTTTCCAGACATTGGATACTATGCTTATTGTTATCCATGCTTTCTCTTCAAGCCGGAGCCTCCCCATTCATGCCTGCAGTCACCAATTATCTGGCAAAGAATTATGGAGCCGGTTATCAGAACTGGGCATGCGCACAAGGTGAAAACGGCGAAATGTATTTCGGCAACAGTCAGGGCTTACTGGTATACGACGGGGCTCGCTGGCAACTCTACAAAGTGCCTGGAAATCATATTGTCCGTTCGGTTTACGTGAAGGACGACCGCATCTATGTGGGTGCCTTCGAGGAATTCGGCTATTTCAAATACTCGGACGCAGGCGTGCTCCAGTATCATTCTTTGAGCAGTTCCCTGGAAAACTTTCCCATGGAGAACAATGAAATATGGAATATCGTGGAACTGAACGGTTCTATTTATTTCCAGTCATTCAGTGCATGGTTCTCTTACGACGGAAAGACAGTACGTGCCTTCCGCGACAGGAAACAACAACCTCTTTACTTCTTTAATCAAAACGGACGCATTTATGTGCAGATGATCGACGAGGACTTCTACGAATTCGACGGCCAAGTTTTCCATCCTCTTTTCACGCGCAGCAAAGTGCATGATGACAATGTAGTGGCATTATTGCCGGACAGAGGAGACAGCTTCCTCATGGTTACGGAGAATAACGGATTGTTCCGCTATAGCGGCACCATCGAGCCTTGGAAGACAGACGTGGATGCAGAACTGATGAGACAACGGGTAAATCGTGCCGTAATGACCCAGGACTCCACATTGATGATAGGCACTGTTCTGAACGGCATATATGCCATAGACCGCAAAGGGCATTGTCTGTGGCATTTCAACCTGGACAACCGGCTGGACAATAATACGATTCTCGGATTGTTCTGCGACAAAGACAACAACGTGTGGGCGGCACTGGACGACGGCATTGCATATATTCACTATAACTCCCCCGTCATGCTGCTGGCTCCTGCCAACCATGAAACCAAGTTGGGCATGGTGTACGATATAGCCCACAAGGGAGATTGTTTCTATCTGGCAACCAACCAAGGGTTATACGAATACCACCAGATTTCCGGAAACCTGCGCCTGCTACCCCATACCGAGGGCCAGAACTGGTATGTGAAAGATATCGACGGACAATTGTTTGCCGGTAATAATGCCCATACCTTATTAATAGGAGAGAGTGGAAATATATCCGTAATAAACAACACCAACAGCAGTACATGCCTGATAAAATGCACCCTGTACGGTGAAGAAATATTGCTGGAATCGTCTTATGCAAATCTCCGTATCTACAAGAAAAAGAACGGACAATGGGCTTTTTCCCACGTGATAGACGGTTTCATCGCACCGATTACACATCTGGAGGTAGACCAAAGCGGCACTATCTGGGCCTCACACATGTACCAGGGAGTTTATAAGATTGTGCTGACCGACGATTTGTCCGCCACCAGAAGTGTGGAGCATATTTCCCGTTTAGGCTCAGAAAGCATTACCGGTCCCATACTGGTCATGAAGATACGGGGACGCATTGTCTTTGCCAGCCCTAACAGTTTCTATACTTACGATGACATAGCCCGACAAATTGTTCCTTTCGAAAAATTGAACGCTATCCAACCTTATGTAAAAAACGCACATTCGGTAGCCTCCGTCACAAATGACCGTTTCTGGCTGTCCGGTTCGCACGAGTATGCATTGATAGAGTATACGGATGGCGAGTATGTAATGAAAGAACGCATTCCCATCGAAATATTCGACTCTCCCTGTATAGAGAACTACAATAATGTATTTGTCGATAATGATGTGGTTTACTTCAACCTGAACAACGGAATGGCGCGCTACAGTAAGAGCACAGACGCCCTAAGCCCTATTCCGGCACCTGCCTTTTCACTGCATTCAGTCATTTGTTCTTCTTATGACAAGCAAGAAGAGCGTTTGCCTTTATCGGGCCACGTGGAGGTAGAAAGCAACTACCAGGATTGGTTATTCGGTGTAAGTTTACCGCATTACAACAAATTATCCGTTTATTTCCGATACACCCTGCATGGACGGGGCATGACCTTGACCTCCAACTTGAAAGAGCCTGAAATACGGTATGGTAGTCTGGACTATGGAGACTACATCTTCCGGGCAGAAGCTTATACCGATCTGGGAAAGAAGATGGGTGAAGTGGAATATCGTTTCAGCATCGCCCGCCCCTTTTATCTGTCTTATTATGCATTTGCATTCTACGTAATCGTATTCATCGCCCTTCTCTACTTCTTCTCCAAATGGCGTGCCAACCGTGCCATGGAAAAGAAGCGGAAAGAGTATGAAGCCGAACAGGTAGAGCAAAACATCAAGATGCACGAGCAAGAGCGCTTGATAGCCGTGCAACAACAGCAATTGCTGGAGGCCGAACTGTCAGCAAAGAGCAAGGAACTTGCCAGCATGGCACTGGGTGTATTTGCCAAGAATGAAATACTTGAGAAGCTGCGCACTGCCGTACAGGAGTTTCTTGTGAAAGGACAATACGGACGCAAAAACCTTGAAAGCTTACTGAAACTTATCAATGAGAACATCGAAAGCCAAGAGTTCTGGGATGTGTTCCAAAAGAACTTCGACTTGATTCACGAGAAATTCTTCCGCAACCTGCGCGAAAGCTATCCAACACTTACAGCTACCGACCTGCGTTTTTGTGCTTTGCTCCGCCTCAACCTCTCGACAAAAGACATTGCACAAATGACCAACCTCACCATCCGCGGAGTAGAAGCTGCCCGCTACCGTTTGCGCAAGAAATTGGACATACCGGACGGGACCGGACTGGTAGATTTCCTAATCGATTTAAAGTAGATTCCAAGAAAAAGTTTCAGATCATAACATACTGATTTACAACAAACGGCTTTACTAAAACGTAGTAAAGCCGTACCCCTTTTTACCCTAAACGTATTATCGTGGTAGTAGTTTTTTTTGCTTGCAATGCATAAATCCATTCCTTTGTCAACGGAAATTATTAACTCTTAAATTTAGTTTATGAGAAGGCAAACATTATTCTTTTCACTTGTAGTCTTGTTCTCATTTCTGCCATTCGTAGTTTTGGCACAAGGAACAAAGACAATCAAAGGAACCGTTGTTGACCAAAGCAACGAACCGATCATTGGAGCCACGGTTGTAGTAAAAGGCTCGACGAATGGAGCAGCTACCGATCTTGACGGTAACTACGTACTCAATGGCGTCTCCGAAGACGCAATCCTCGTTTTTAACTATTTAGGTATGTTGCCGCAGGAAATTAAAGCTGCCGGGCAATCTGTTATTAATGTAAAGTTGCGTGAAGACGCACAATTACTGGAAGAAGTAGTCGTAATCGGTTATGGTTCCGCCAAGGCTAAAGACTTGACAGCCCCGATCGATGTAGTAAAAGAGAAGGACTTCGTGAATGTTCCTACATCCTCGCCCATGGCAGCATTGCAGGGAAAGGTACCGGGTGTAAACATTATCAACTCAGGAACTCCCGGAGCCGGTCCTAAAGTAACCATCCGCGGTATGGGTTCTTTCGGTGACACTTCTCCCCTCTATGTAGTAGACGGAATGTTCTACGACAACATTGACTTCCTGAATAACTCCGATATTCAGGACATGACTATCCTGAAAGATGCATCGGCATCGGCTATCTACGGTGTACGTGCAGCCAACGGTGTTGTTATCATCACAACGAAGAAAGGTACCCGCAACCAAGAGGCTAAAATCACTTACAACGGTTATGTAGGTATTCAGAAGGCTACCAACCTGCTGGAAATGTGTAACTCTCACGAATTTGCCACTATGTTGATGGAAGCAGACAAGGAAACATACAGCAGTATGTTCGAGAAATCTATTGCTGCATTCGGTGGTGACCTTAACTCTTTAAAGTTCAATGCCGACACTGACTGGTACGACCAACTGTTGCGCACTGCCATGATGACCAACCACAGTTTGAACATCTCCGGCGGTAGCGAAAAAGCTACTTACTCTGCCGGTATGAGTTACCTGGCACAAGACGGTATTATGGATGTAGAGAACTACTATCGTCGCCTCAACTTCCGCGCTGCCTTGGATTATGATGCAAGAAGCTGGCTGAAAGTAGGATTCAACGGTGTCTTCAGCAACTCACAACAGCAGTTGCCGAACAACGCAGCATGGCAGCAGGCATTCAATACGCCGTCCATCATCCCTGTTTATGACAATACTCGTAGTGACGCTGTTTTCCCTGACAAGTATGCATCACCCGAACAGGTAGGTCTGGGAGCGAACTTCAAAAACCCGATAGCTACGGCCAACTATTATGATAACAGCAACGAAACCTATCAGGTTTTGAGTAACTTCTATGCACAGCTGAACCTTATCCCCGACAAGTTGAATGTACGTTCAAGCTACAGCTACGACTACTCTATCATTCGTGGCACGAACTTTACTCCGACTTATTATGTAGGTACCGACCAGCAAAAGACCACTACAAGTCTGACCAAGACGGATACCAACTACTACAAGTGGATTTGGGATAACACCGCCACTTATACTGAAAAGTGGGGCAAACACGCATTCACCGGTATGCTGGGTGTATCTATGCGCCAGGAGCAGATGAAGAAACTGGAAGGAACAGCAACCAACGTTCCCGAAGGAGCAGACGTATGGAAATACATCGGACTGGGTAATAAAGACGGTGCTACGGTAACAGATGACGGTTGGAAATACCGCGGTCTGTCATACTTCACCCGTTTGAACTATAACTATGCAGACAAGTACATGTTGATGTTCACTTTCCGTGCCGACGGTTCTTCCAAGTACAACGACAAGTGGGGCTACTTCCCCTCTATCGGTGCTGCATGGGTTATCTCGCAAGAGCCGTTCATGAAGAACCAGAACATATTCGACTACATGAAACTCCGTGCAAGCTGGGGTAAGCTGGGTAACGACAAGATCAACGCAAGTGCAGGTTTCTCCAGCCTCAGCAACGTACAGTCAGTATTCGGACCGAACAACGCCCTCGACGGTTACACCAATTCAACCAACTTCAGCTGGCTGGGCTGGGAAGTTGTAAACGAAACCAACATCGGTATCAACTTCGCTACGCTGAACAACCGACTGAATGCAGATATCGACTGGTACTACCGCCTGACGGACAACGCCGTTATCTCTCCGAAACTCCCGATGCAAAACGAAACTATCGCAGGCAACAACGGACAGATTCTGAACAGCGGTATCGACCTCTCATTGAACTGGAACGACAAGATCGGGCAAGACTTCTCCTATAATGTAGGTGTTAACCTCTCTTACCTGCACAACGAAGTAAAGAGCCTGAAAGATAACATGACCATCATCAAAGGTGGCAAGACAGTGAACATGGTAGGCGAAAAAATGAACTCTTACTACGGCTTCAAGGTGGTAGGTATCTACCAGACCCCGGAAGAATGTGCCGCCGATCCGATTGCCGTTGCCAATGGCCTTGAACCGGGCGACTTCAAATATCAGGATGTGAACGGTGACCACGTTATCGACGGTGCCGACAAGCAAGTGTTGGGTTCTTATATCCCCGACTTCACCTATGGTATCAACCTCGGATTCGCTTACAAGAACTTCGACTTCAACGTAACTACCTACGGACAAGTAGGCGGCGAATTGTGGAACAGAAAGCGTGCACTGCGTTATGCACAGTCCAACTACAACTTCGACAAGGCCCAGTACACCAACCGCTGGACAGGTCCGGGTTCTACCAACGAACATCCGTCTGCCAAAGCGCTGATCAAGACCTGGAACGTATCGGACAGTAATAATGCTTCTTACTTCGTAGAAAGCTCCGACTACTTCCGCATCCAGAACATCACCCTCGGATATTCCTTCAAGAATGTCAAAGTGGGCAGCTACGTAATGCCGGGCATCCGCCTCTCTCTGACAGCCGACCGTCCGTTCACTACCTTCAAGGCAAACAGCTTCACTCCTGAATTGTCCGATGCAGAAGGTTGGGACACCGAGGTATATCCTTTGACTTCGACTTATACCTTCGGAGTACAGATTGATTTCTAAACTATCAACCATTAAAAACATAGAACAATGAAATTCTTAAAGAAGACATTAGCATATATTCTTCCGGCTATGATGATACTGGGCGGCACCACTGCTTGCTCCGACTTCATCGACATCGAGCCTGAGAACAAGGTACCGGAACAAAGCGTGGATTTCACGAACACGAGCAATATGTATCAACCCGTTATCGGTGTTTACTCCAAAGTACGCACCTCGGGCATGCACTGGGCCAATGCACTGATTATGTTCACGCGCGACGGCGATGTATGGTCCGGCCGTACGGACGACCAGGGAGCAGCCGTAGACTTCGGCCGCCACTTCAACTATACCAACTCCTTCTGGGCGCTGAACAACGTATGGGTTACTTTCTATGAGATCATCCGCATTGCCAACTCCGCATTGGTATCTTTGGACGGATATGCCCAATACCTGACTCCGGGAAGCAGCGACTACGAAAAATACGAGGCTTATTGCGGTGAAGTACGCACGCTTCGTGCGTGGGCTTACTATCAGTTGGTAACTAACTTCGGCCCGATTGTAATCTACCGCGACAACTTGCAGACCGACTTCCGTCGTTCCAACGTAAACGCAGTATACGACTACATGCTGGAAGAAGACCTGAACTACGCAATAGATAAACTCCCCCGCATGCGTCCCAACCAGATGGAACACCTGGGTGCAGTAACCGCATATACTGCCGAGATGCTGGCTGCAAAGGTTTATCTGCTGAAGGAAGATTATGCAAAGGTTGAAACCCTGACAGACGATATCATCAACAACGGCAACTTCTCTCTTTATCCCGACTACTATAACCTGTTCAAGATTCCGGGCAAGTTGTGTGACGAATCTTTGTTCGAATGCCAGGTTACCGACTTCGGTAATGGTTCGGGAGAGTATGTAGGCGTAGACCAATGGTTCAACTTCCAGGGAGCTGCCCTCAGAGATCCCGCATCAGACAAGTCTATAGGTGGCTGGAACTTCATCGGTTACGAATCTGAGTTCGTGGCATGGGCCGATGCCCGTGGCGAGTCAATACGCACCGAGACTTCTTTCCTGAGAGCCGGACAGATGACCCGCGAAGGCTGGCAGGTAGGTGCAACGTCAGGTACCATGACCGACTGCTGGAACGGCAAAGCCTACCTGCCTTACAACCAGATGACCGAAGGCCGCACAGACTACGGTGCCAATAACAACGTTCGCATCCTCCGCTATGCCGAAGTACTGTTGATGAACGCCGAAGCTAAAATCCGTCAGGGAAAGAATGGCGACAGCAGCTATAACCTGGTGCGCACCCGTGCCGAAATGCCTACCAAGACCGGCGTTACGCTGGACGATGTAATGGACGAACGCCGCATGGAACTCTGCAGCGAATGGTGTACACGCTATATCGACCTGGTGCGTACCGGCAAGGCAGCTACCGTACTCGGCCCGAAAGGCTGGACAGCGGAAAAGACCTACTGGCCCATTCCTTCCAACCAGCTCGACGACCTCCCCGACCTGAAACTCGATCCGATAGACTAATTCAAACATAATCCTATTCTGAACTATCACATGATAAGAAGAATCCTAATCAGTTGTGGAATAGCATTTGTCGCATTCGCGGCAAATGCTGCTCCCGATGATTCCATCAAAGTAGTAAAAGGCCAAGTCAGCGACTACTACATCGCAGTGACCCACGAGCGCATCGTGAAGGGACGCGTACTGGACAAGAATCACCAGCCCCTCGAAGGAGCTACGGTTATGTTCTTTGCCAGCCCCATGCACAGCACCACTGCCACTGACGGCAGTTTTGCCATCAAGGGCGCGGATAATGACGTACACCTGTACGTGTACTATCCCGGCAAGAAGATAGTCAACAGAATCCTTTCACTGGACGAGAATAATCTGGACATAGTGATGGAAGACGAGACACACAAGGCAACTGCTGTACGCCGCCCTGCCCGGGCCACCCGCTGGTACAACCCGCAGGCACCTCTGACACGCACCTTCTGCAATCCGATGAACATCAGCTATAACTTTGAACCGTTCAACAATAATGTACGCCCCAATGGTTCGTTCCGTTCTGCCGCCGACCCCATGGCAGTGGAATACAAAGGAGAATACTTTCTGTTCTCCACCAACCAGGGAGGTTTCCATTATTCCAAGGATCTGGTGGACTGGGAGTTTGTACCCGCCAGTTTCCAGCGCAAGCCCACGGACGACGACCAGTGCGCACCGGCGGCATACGTAAGCGGCGACACGCTGTTCTATACCGGTTCCACCTACGAAGGCCTCGCCGTATGGTACAGCACGCATCCCAAGACGGGACGTTTCAAACGTGCCATCGAGAAGAATGTACTCCCTACTTGGGACCCATGTATGTTCCTCGACGATGACGGCAGACTGTACATGTACTACGGTTCCAGCAACGAATACCCGCTGAAAGCGGTAGAACTGGACCGGAACGATTTCTATCCCATCAGCAAGATTCACGACGTGATGATGCTGCGTCCGGAAGAACACGGCTGGGAGCGCTTCGGAATGAACAACGACGATGAAGTGACGCTCCGCCCGTTCACCGAAGGGGCTTATATGACCAAGCACAACGGAAAATATTACTTCCAGTATGGTGCTCCGGGAACGGAGTTCAAGGTATATGCCGACGGTGTATATGTATCCGATTCCCCGTTGGGCCCGTTCACTTACCAGAAGCACAACCCCATGAGCTATAAGCCGGGAGGATATGTGCAGGGCAGTGGCCACGGCGGTACGTTCCGTGATGTGAAGGGTAACTACTGGCATGTATCTACCTGCATGCTGTCCCTGAAGTATAAGTTCGAGCGTCGTATCGGACTCTATCCGGTTGCCTTCGACGGAGACGGGGTGATGCATTCTTCCTCAGCCTTCGGCGATTATCCCAACTGGGCGGAGCCGATGGACATCAAGAACCCGGCAGACCGCTTCACCGGCTGGATGCTGCTGTCTTACAGGAAGCCTGTAGAGGTATCGTCTACCGACAGTATCTACGCGGCAACCAACCTGACGGACGAAAGCATGCGCACTTACTGGGCAGCCCGGTCGGGCAATCCGGGAGAGTGGGCTAAAGTAGACTTGGGGGCAGTGAAAACCGTTCGTGCCATACAGTTGAACTTCTATGACCACAAGGCCGTGCAGCACAACCGTGCCATGGATATTTACCACCAATACCGTATCTTTGCATCTGAAGATGGAAAAGAATGGACACTGGTAGTAGACAAGAGCGACAGCGACAAGGATTGTCCGCACGACTACATCGAACTGAGCGAACCGCTACGTGCCCGCTACCTGAAATACGAGAATGTGCACATGCCTACAGGCAGTGTCGCCATGTCGGGCTTCCGTGTCTTCGGAAGTGGTGACGGCGCTGCCCCGCAGATGGTGAAAGGCCTGACCGTGAAGCGCGACAAGAACGACCGCCGGAATGCACTCATCTCATGGCAACCCGAAGCCACAGCATACGGCTACAACATCTACTACGGCATAGCTCCGGACAAGATGTACAATGCCATCACAGTGCTGGGACAGACTGACTACGACTTCCGCGGCCTGGATGCAGACACGGAATATTACTTCACAATAGAGGCGCTGAACGAAAACGGACGCTCTCCGTTGTGCAAGACATTAAAGTAACTCGATATAAGGGCGGCTCCGGGCGCGCCCGAAGGCATGAAACCGAGACGTTTCGAGGCTCCGGGCGCGCCCGAAGGCATGAAACCGAGGCGTTTCGAGGTTTCGGGGCTGCCCGAAGGCCCCTCTTATATCGAACTCACAATAAAGTACTAACTCATTAATTAGAATTTAAACATAGACATGGGAAAATATACCATAAGATACGGACTGGCCTTCTTGCTCGCTGCTTCTTTGGCAAGCTGCGGTTCGTGCTCTTCCGACCTGAAAGAGGACGGAAAAGAAGATGGCGGCGGAACAACCGGCAAGCCCGATACGGAAGAAACACGTCCGACGTCATTCGCTTCGGACGACGAGATGCTGGACTACATCCAGAAAGTACACCTGAACTATATGTGGGACGGTGCAGAGGCTATCTCCGGCCTGGCGCCCGAGCGCATCCATCTGGATGGCGACTATCCTGAAAAGGATCAGGACATCGTCACCATCGGCGGTAGCGGATTCGGCGTGGCCGGTCTGCTGGTGGGCATCGAACGCGGCTTTATCCCAAGAGAAGCCGGCGTAGAGCGCCTGACCCGAATAGCCGATTACCTGAAAAGTGCCGACCGCTTCCACGGCGTATGGCCGCACTGGCTCAACGGCCCCACGGGTAAAGTAAAGCCTTTCGGACAGAAAGACAACGGTGGCGACCTGGTGGAAAGCTGCTTCCTGATGCAAAGCCTGCTCTGCGTGCGCCAGTACTTCCGCGACGGCAACGAAAAGGAGAAGGCCCTTGCAGAGAAGATAGACCAACTTTGGAAAGAGATGGAATTCAGCTGGTATCAGAACGGCAAGGATGTCATCTACTGGCATTGGTCGCCCGAGTACAACTGGGAGATGAACTTCCCGCTGGAAGGTTACAATGAAGCGCTGATTGTCTACATCCTGGCAGCAGCCTCGCCTACTTATCCCGTTCCGGCTTCGGCTTATCATAACGGATGGGCACGCGGTGGCGGCATCAAGTCCGACGCTGCCCCTTACGGCCTGCCGCTGGAGCTGAAGCACAACGGAGCCGAGCAGTTGGGTGGTCCGCTCTTCTGGGCACAGTACTCGTACATCGGTCTGGACCCGCGCAACCTGAGCGACCGCTATGCCAACTACTGGAATGTGGTGCGCAACCATGCCCTCTCCAACTACCGCTACTGCGTGGAGAATCCGAAACAGTTCAAGGGTTACGGCGAAAACTGCTGGGGACTGACTGCCAGCTACTCCATCAAAGGGTATGCCGCACACTGTCCGGGCAATAACGACTGCGGAGTCATCACTCCCACAGCCGCCCTCTCCAGTTTCCCCTACACGCCGGAGGAATCGATGCGCGCTCTGAAGTATTTCTATGCCAAGGGCGATCGGATCTGGGGCAAGTACGGTTTCTACGACGCCTTCTCCGAGTCGGCCGACTGGACAGTACCCCGCTACCTGGCCATCGACCAATGCACCATTGCCCCGATGATAGAGAACTATCGTTCCGGGCTGTTGTGGAAGCTCTTCATGAGTTGCCCCGAGATTCAGCAAGGGTTGCAGACATTAGGATTCACTACTAAATAATTTATACCAGATGAAGAAATACACCTTATTATTAGCCGCCTCCTTCCTCGCCCTTACGGCAACGGCGGCAATGCCCAAAGCCAGTACCCCCAAAGGTACGCCCCAGGAGATGGACAAATTCATCACCGAACTGATGGGCAAAATGACGCTGCACGAGAAGATCGGTCAGCTCAACCTGCCGGTAACGGGAAACATCGTGACCGGTCAAGCCAAGAGTAGCGACGTCGCCGGGAAGATACGCGCCGGAGAAGTCGGCGGTCTGTTCAACCTGAAAGGCGTGAAGAACATCCGTGAAGTACAGAAGCTGGCGGTAGAAAACTCCCGCCTCGGCATCCCCTTGCTGTTCGGTATGGACGTGATACACGGTTACGAAACCATCTTCCCTATCCCCCTGGCCCTGTCGTGCAGCTGGAACATGGATGCCGTAGAACAATCGGCCCGCATCGCCGCCATCGAATCCAGCGCCGACGGCATCTGCTGGACCTTCAGCCCGATGGTAGACATCTGCCGCGACGCCCGCTGGGGACGCGTGTCCGAAGGCAACGGCGAAGATCCCTTCCTCGGTTCGGCCATCGCCCAAGCCATGATCCGCGGATATCAGGGCAAGGACATGAGCGCCAATAACGAGATCATGGCCTGCGTGAAGCACTTCGCCCTGTACGGTGCCGGAGAAGCCGGCCGCGACTACAACACCGTAGACATGAGCCGCAACCGCATGTACAACGAATACTTCCCGCCCTATAAAGCCGCTGTAGAAGCCGGCGTAGGAAGCGTGATGAGTTCCTTCAACGAAATAGACGGCGTGCCCGCCACTGCCAACCACTGGCTGATGACCGACGTACTGCGCAACCAATGGGGCTTCGACGGCTTCGTGGTGACCGACTACACCGCCATCGCCGAAATGATAGACCACGGCATCGGCGACTTGCAGCAAGTCTCCGCCCGCGCCCTGACCGCCGGAACAGACATGGACATGGTGGCCGACGGTTTCATCGGCACCCTGGAGAAATCCCTGAAGGAAGGCAAAGTGACCGAAGCCGACATCGACAAGGCCTGCCGCCGCATCCTCGAAGCCAAGTACAAACTGGGCCTCTTTGCCGATCCCTATAAATACTGCACCCCGGGACGCACCGAAAAGGAAGTCTTCACCCCCGAACACCGTGCAGCCGCCCGCCGCATTGCCGCCGAGACCTTCGTTCTGCTGAAGAACCAGGACAACCTGTTGCCCCTGCAACGCAAAGGCAACATCGCCCTCATTGGCCCTCTGGCCAATACCCGCGCCAACATGCCGGGCACCTGGAGCGTAGCCGCCACACCGGAACGCTACAGCACCTTGCTCGAAGGCTTCAAGAAAGCAGTAGGCTCCCGCGCCAACGTGCTCTATGCACAAGGCAGTAACCTGATGTACGATGCCGACTACCAGACCCGTGCCACCATGTTCGGCCGTGAACTGCCCCGTGGCAACGACCAGGAGATGCTGGACGAAGCGCTCCGCGTGGCTGCCCAAGCCGACGTCATTGTAGCCGCCCTGGGCGAATCGTCCGAGATGAGCGGCGAGTGCAGCAGCCGTTCCCAACTGGATATGCCCGATGCACAGCGCCACTTGCTGGAAGCCCTGCTCAAGACGGGCAAGCCCGTGGTACTGGTACTCTTCTCCGGCCGCCCCGTAGTGCTGACCTGGGAGGACGAACATGTCCCCGCCATCCTGAACGTATGGTTCGGAGGTAGCGAAGCTGCCGACGCCATTGCCGACGTCGTATTCGGTGACGTTTCACCCAGCGGCAAGCTGACGACTACTTTCCCGCAGAACGTAGGCCAACTGCCGATGGCATACAACCATAAGAACACCGGCCGCCCCCTGAAGGACGGCAAGTGGTTCGAGAAGTTCCGCAGCAACTACCTGGATGTAAGCAACGACCCGCTCTACCCCTTCGGCTACGGATTGAGCTACACCACCTTCCAGTACAGCGACATCGCACTCAGCTCCAATCAACTGAGTACGAACGGCACGCTGACAGCTTCGGTTACCGTAACCAATACGGGCAACTACGACGCCGACGAAATCGTACAGATGTACATCCGCGACCTTGTAGGCAGCATCACCCGCCCCGTGAAGGAATTGAAAGGCTTCGAGCGCATCCACCTGAAGAAAGGGGAAAGCAAGCAAGTCAACTTTACCATCACCCCGGACCTGCTGAAGTTCTACAACTACGACATGCAGTACGTCTGCGAGCCGGGCGAGTTCAACGTAATGATAGGCCCCAACAGCCGCGACGTGAAGACGACCAGTTTTGAGTTGAAATAGGTATATAGGTTTTTGGATTAGGTAAGAAAGGGTATCCTCCGAAAGAAGGATACCCTTTTGCTATTAGATTACATTCCCCATACGGTAATGGTTCTCCCTCCGAACTCCTCCCGGCGGTGCCAGATCTTCTCGTCCCAGCTCACGCCCTTGTCACGATTGAACAGGATGAAGTGCCCTTCATTAATAATGCCCCCGCACTTATCCATATATCCTGCTGTCTGTTCCAGCCCCTTCTCGATTGTCTTTTCCAGGTCTCCCCGCTTTATCTTCAGTTCGAGTACAATGCGCTGGAAGGGACCGCCATACTTATCGGTCAGCGGTTTCGTTATCAGCAGGTCGGTGCGGCCACGGCCCAGACCATATTCACGGTCGATGTAGCCACCACCGTTCACTACCCTTTGCAGGAATGCTTGCAACAGCAGTTGCGGGCCGCTCTCCTTATAGTCGAAACGCTCTATCCACGAATCGGCATTCTGGCGGAAGAACTGCTGGAAGTCGGTCAGCAGTTTCTCCATATTGATGGAATGGTCCGGATTGATGTACCAGGCGGCTTGCTGAATCAATGTCTGCTGGCGCGCCCAAGTCAGTTCGCGGGGAATCACCTCCTTATAGATGGCATTGGACACCCGCAGAGGCTTGTCGCGTACAATAAGTCCCAGATCTACCACATACTGGATATCATCGTCGCGCAAATGCTCCTCCGCTTCGCCGTCCTCGCTTGCCAGGATAGGCTCGATGACACGGCGTACACGCTCCTCGCGAAGTTTGTCTATCAAGATGTCGATATGCGTGTCGCGGCGGTAGATGATGCGCTCCTGTGCCCGGTACACCATTTCGGGGATGATGCAGATGGAAGGGTCGCGGTTCTCCTTCATTTCCCATGTCACCTCGTAGCCGAGGGCATTCACCAGCCAGGGCTGCCCTTCGGTAGCCTCCCAAATCATCGGGAAGCAGTCGGGAGAAAACTCTTGCCCGGTGGCGGCGGTGTGCTGCATGTACAGTTCGTGTATCTCCTCGCGGGAGAAGTTGCCCAGACGCAGGGATGCCGCCTTGATGTTGAAAGCCGAACCGCCGGTGATGATATCCTGGTTGGAGGTGACAATGCGGTAATCGCGTACATCGCGCACACCGCAGAGGATAATGCTTTGGGGGAAGTGCAGCGGACGCTGTTCGTAACCTGCCCGGATCTGCCGCAGCACGCTGACGAGCGAATCGCCCACCAACGCGTCTATCTCGTCAATGAAAAGAAGAAGCGGACGGTCGAGGGCTTCACTGAGGAGGCGGAGATAAGTGGTGAGGTAAGAGTCAGTCGGAACATCGGCCAACTTTTCTTTCAATAGTTCCTCAGGCATACTATTGCCTAATATCATAGACGTTTGCGAGGCGATGGAATACGTCACATGACGGATAACTTCTTCTTTCATATTGCGCGAAGCCTGCCCCGCCTCCACATTGACATATACGGCGTAAAACTCCCCACGGGCATTCAAGTAATCGCGAAGTGCCAGCAGGCACGACGTCTTCCCCGTCTGCCGGGGCGCATGGAGCACGAAATACTTCTTCTGGTAAATAAGGTTTTCCACCTCTTCGAGGTCAATCCGGGTAAGCGGGTCGATGTTGTAATGATCGGCAGGGACTATCGGCCCGGCAGTGTTGAAAAACTTGGGTACTTTCTTCATGGTGCAATCTCCTTATATAATGGTGCAATCTCTCTTCATACGCTGAAGCGATACAAAGGTAACACATTTCTCCGATAAACAACATCCCCCCTTCTCGGGCATGTGTTAAAAGCCAACGATTTATAAGGAAACAAAATCTTTTTTGCCTCCTGATTGTTCCATCTCACACAGAAATAAGTTATCCACTAATAATTAATGCAATGAAGAAGAAGCCTAAACTTCCTATGGAAAGAGCCTCGTGGCTCAAGAATCTATTCTTAACAGTATCTGTGCTGCTGGCAACAGTGCCCGTACTTGCGCAGACCAAAACAGTAACCGGCACCGTGACCGACTCCACGGGCGAGCCGCTGATCGGAGCTTCCGTACTGGTGCTGGGCACCTCCAACGGGGTGATAACGAACTTGGATGGAAATTACTCCATCCAGGTGGACCCGGAGAATACGTTGGAATTCTCGTACGTAGGCATGGTGAAGCAGCTGGTGAAAGTCGGCAGCCAGTCCGTAATCAACGTGCAGATGGACGACGATGCGCAGGTGCTGGCAGAGACAGTAGTCATCGGCTACGGTAGCGCCAAGAAGCGCGACCTCACCGGCTCCATCACCAACATCAAGGGAGCCGAGATTGCCAACAAACCGGTAGCCAACCCCGTATCGGCCCTGCAAGGCAAAGTAGCCGGCGTGCAAGTCATCAACTCCGGCAAGGCAGGTGCAGACCCCGAAATCCGTGTGCGCGGCACGAACTCCATCAACGGCTACAAACCGCTGTACGTAGTAGACGGCCTGTTCAACGACAACATCAACTTCCTGAACCCGCAGGACATCGAGTCCATGGAGATTCTGAAAGACCCGTCCTCGCTTGCCATCTTCGGTGTGCGCGGAGCAAACGGCGTCATCATCATCACCACCAAACGGGCGAAAGAAGGGCAGACCCGCGTCAACATCAACGGTTCGTTCGGCTTCAAAGCCGTCACGGACAAGATAGCGATGACCGATGCCGCAGGCTTCAAACTGCTGTACAACGAGCAGCTGAAGAACGAAGGCAACCCGGAATACGACTTCACCCCGTGGACGGGCAACACCAACTGGCAGGACGAGATCTTCCAGACGGGATTCATCACCAACAATAACATCAGCATCACCGGCGCCTCCGCCAAGCACAGCTTCTACCTCGGTGCCGGATATGCCTACGAGCAGGGAAACATCAAGAACGAGAAGTACAGCAAGATTACGCTGAACGTCAGCAATGATTATAAAGTGACGGACAACTTCAAAGTAGGTTTCCAGTTCAACGGAGCACGGATGCTGCCTGCCGATACCAAAAGCGTGGCCACGGCATTGAGAGCCGCCCCGGTGGCACCGGTGTTCAACGAAGAATACGGACTGTACACCTCGCTGCCTAACTTTCAGAAGGCACAGATGAACAACCCGATGGTAGACGTGGAACTGAAGGCCAACACCAACAAGACGGAGATTTACCGCGGTTCGGGCAACGTGTACGGCGAGTGGGATTTCCTGAAGCACTTCCAGTTCAAAGTGATGTACTCCATGGACTATGCCTCCACCAGCATCCGCAAGTACACCCCCGTCATCCAGGTGTACGATGCCAGCGTAGAAGGCAACATAGCCACCCTGGGCAACGGCAAGACCGGCGTAGAGCAGGAGAAGCAGACCGAAACCAAGGTGCAGAGCGACTACCTGCTGACCTATCAGAATACCTGGGGCGACCACAGCCTGACGGCCACCGCCGGCTTCACCACCTACTACAATCGCTATGAGATGCTGAACGGAGCCCGCACCCAAGGCGTCGGCCTCTTCATCCCCGACAATCCGGACAAGTGGTTCGTCAGCATCGGCGATGCCGCCACCGCCACCAACAAGAGTGACCAGTGGGAACGCAGCACCGTGTCTATGCTGGGCCGTGTGCTCTACAACTATAAAGGCAGATACCTCTTCAACGGCTCCTTCCGCCGCGACGGTTCTTCCGCCTTCTCGTACACCGGCAACCAGTGGCAGAACTTCTACTCCGTAGGTGCCGGCTGGCTGATGAGCGAGGAAGAGTGGATGAAGGACATCTCCTGGCTGGACATGCTGAAACTGAAAGGCTCCTGGGGTACGCTGGGCAACCAGAACCTGGACCGCGCCTATCCGGCAGAGCCGCTGCTGACGAATGCTTACTCCGCCGTCTTCGGCACGCCGTCCGCCATCTACCCGGGCTATCAGCTTTCTTATCTGCCCAACCCCAACCTGCGTTGGGAGAAGGTAGAGGCATGGGAAGCCGGTGCCGAAGCCAACTTCTTCCGTAACCGCCTGCACTTCGAGGGAGTGTACTACAAGAAGACCACCAAAGACCTGCTGGCCGAAGTCCCGGGCATCTCCGGCACCGTGCCGGGCATCGGCAACCTGGGTTCCATCGAGAACCGCGGCGTAGAGCTGGCCTTGAACTGGCGCGACCAGATAGGCGACTGGGGGTACACCATCGGCGGTAACCTGACGACCATCAAGAACAAAGTGCTGAGCCTGGTGCAGGAGGGTTACTCCATCATCGCCGGAGACAAGCAGCAGAGTTACACCATGGCGGGCTATCCCATCGGCTACTTCTACGGCTACAAGGTAGAGGGTGTCTATCAGACGGAGGAGGAGATTGCCAACTCCCCGAAGAACACGCTCGCCACCGTGACGCCGGGCGACCTGAAGTTCAAGGACGTAGACGGCAACGGGGAAATTACAACGGCAGACCGCACGATGATTGGTAACCCTACGCCGGACGTAACGTACGGCATCACCCTGGGCGTAAGTTATAAGGGTTGGGACTTGGGCATCGACATGATGGGCCAGTCCGGCAACCAGATTTACCGCACGTGGGACAATTACAACTGGAGCCAGTTCAACTTCATGGAGCAGCGCATGGGTCGCTGGCACGGCCCGGGCACCAGCAACACGCAGCCGCTGCTCAATACGAAGCACAGCATCAACAACCTGAACTCGGATTATTACATCGAGGACGGCAGTTTCTTCCGCATCCGCAACGTGCAGCTGGCGTACAGTTTCGATCCGCAGCTGATAGCGAAGCTGGGCATGCAGGCGCTGAAACTCTACGTCAACATCCAGAACCTGAAGACGTGGAAGCACAACACCGGATATACGCCCGAACTGGGTGGCTCCGCCATCGCCTTCGGGGTGGATGACGGAAGTTATCCGATGCCGGCGATTTATACGTTCGGGTTTAATCTGACGTTCTAAACTGAGAATCAAGAGTATCTCCATTCTCCTCCTCCTGGGAGGAGGAGTACCCGAAGGGGGAGGTGGTAGGAGAAAATAAATTCCTTTGAAAGAATGATTTCCCTGTATTATGTTCTCTACCACCCCGCCCGTTGGGCACCCCTCCTCCCAGGAGGAGGGGAATCGGGATAGTCCGACTAACAATAAACCGGAATAATCAGCTTACATTCATCATTAATAATAAAGCAGCATTATGAAGATAAAGAACCTAATCCTATCCTGTGCGACGGCCTTCACCGCCCTCGCCCTCGTCTCCTGCAACGACTTCCTGGACCGCGACCCTCTGGGCCAGTTCACCGAAGACGATGCCCCCAACGCCCTCGTCGGCGGAAAGATGTATAACGTCTACTACCTGATGCGCTCTTACGACATCACCGCCGGCATCCCCGCCTTCCTGGTGCACATGGTGCGCAGCGAAGACTCCGAAAAAGGCAGCGACGCCGGCGACGGCAGCAACGAAGCCGCCATGTGGGACGACTTTGAATACAACGCCTCCGACGGCCCCCTCGGTGCCTACTGGGGACAGAACTATAAAATCATCTACCAATGTAACGAGATCCTGGACGACATCGCCCACAGCGACCACAAGGACGACCTCGACGCCATCCGCACCCGCGGCGAAGCCCTCTTCTTCCGCGCCTACTGCTACTTCAACCTGGTGCGTGCCTGGGGAGAAGTGCCTCTGGTCACCGCCAAGGTAGTAGAAGCCTCGGACGCCAACGTCCCCAAGACCACCGCCGAGAAAATCTACGCACAGATAGACGCCGACCTCACCGAAGCCGAGGCGTGCCTGCCCTTGACGTGGAGCTCCGAATACACCGGCCGCATCACCTGGGGCGCCGTCCGCTCCCTGCACGCCCGCACCTACATGATGCGTAACGACTGGAATAATATGTACGATGCCTCCACCGACGTCATCAAGTCCGGCCTCTACAACCTCAACACCCCGGTAGACGAAGTCTTCACCGACCAGGGCGAGAACTGCGGCGCCAGCATCTTCGAGTTGCAATGCGAAGCCACCGCCGCCATGCCCGAGGCGACCAGCATCGGCAGCCAGTTCTGCCAGATACAAGGTGTCCGCGGAGCCGGTGAGTGGGACTTGGGCTGGGGGTGGCACATGGCTACCCGGGAGATGGGCGAAGCCTTCGAGCCGGGCGATCCACGCCGCGACGCCACCCTGCTCTACTTCCGCCGCAGCATAGACGAGCCCATCACCCCCGAGAACACCAACAAGCCGTGGGGCGAATCTCCGGTATCCACCGCCATGGGGGCATACTTCAACAAGAAGGCTTATACCAGTCCGCTGAAGCGCCAGGAGATAAAGAGCCGACTTGGCTTCTGGGTGAACATCCGCATCATCCGCTATCCCGATGTGTTGCTGATGGCTGCCGAAGCCGCCAACGAGAAAGGTCTGGCAGGCGAAGCCTTGGGCTACCTGGAGCAAGTACGCGCCCATGCCCGCGGTTCGCTGACCGGCGTACTGCCGAAGGTAACCACCACCAACCAAAGCGCCCTGCGCGATGCCATCCGCCACGAACGCCGCGTAGAGCTCGGTTTGGAGCCGGACCGCTTCTACGACCTCGTCCGCTGGGGCATTGCCAAGGAAGTGCTGCAGGCTGCCGGAAAGAACTACCAGGACAAGAATGCATTGCTGCCATTGCCGCAGACGGAGATTGATAAGTCGAATGGGGTGCTGGTGCAGAATCCGGACTACTAAACATTTACCATATAAAACCCATATATCCTATGAACAAGATTTTCAGAAGAATAAGCCTGCTGCTCGTCATCTCCTTGATGGCCGCCACCGCCATGCAGGCACAGAAATCCCCCCAAGACATGGACCGCTTCATCACTGCCCTGATGAAGCGCATGACTGTTGACGAGAAAATAGGCCAGCTCAACCTGCCCGTCACCGGCGAAATCACCACCGGACAAGCCAAGAGCAGCGACGTGGCCCGGAAGATAGAGCAAGGCCTCGTCGGCGGCCTCTTCAACCTGAAAGGCGTTGCCAAAATCCGCGACGTACAGCGCCTCGCCGTCGAGAACTCCCGCCTCGGCATCCCCCTGCTCTTCGGCATGGACGTGATACACGGCTACGAAACCATCTTCCCCATCCCCCTGGGTCTGTCCTGCACCTGGGATATGGACGCCATCCGTCGCTCCGCCCGCATCGCCGCCATTGAAGCCTCAGCAGACGGCATCTCGTGGACGTTCAGCCCGATGGTCGACATCAGCCGTGACCCGCGTTGGGGACGTGTTTCCGAAGGCTCGGGCGAAGATCCCTTCCTGGGGGGTGCCATCGCCCGCGCCATGGTGCTGGGCTATCAAGGCGATGACATCGCGCAGCAGTTGAAGCGCAACGACGAAATCATGGCCTGCGTCAAGCACTTCGCCCTCTACGGCGCCGGAGAAGCGGGACGCGACTACAACACCGTAGACATGAGCCGCAACCGCATGTTCAACGAATACATGTATCCTTATGAAGCTGCCGTCCAGGCAGGAGTAGGCAGCGTGATGGCATCGTTCAACGAAGTGGACGGTGTGCCCGCCACCGCCAACCACTGGCTGATGACCGACGTCCTGCGCCGTGCGTGGGGCTTCCGGGGCTTCGTCGTCACCGACTTCACGGGAATATCCGAAATGGTGGAGCATGGCATCGGCGACCTTCAGACCGTCTCCGCCCGCGCCCTCAATGCCGGCGTCGATATGGACATGGTGAGCGAAGGCTTCGTAGGCACCCTCAAGAAATCCCTCCAGAGCGGACAAGTGTCGATGCAGACCCTCAACACCGCCTGCCGCCGCATCCTCGAAGCAAAGTACAAGCTCGGCCTGTTCGACAACCCATATAAATACTGCGACCTCGAACGCCCCCGGCGCGACATCTTTACGAAAGAGCACCGCGACGCCGCCCGGCAGATAGCCGCCGAAAGCTTCGTACTGCTGAAGAACGACAGCGTGAAGCTGCATCCCGGCTCACTGCCCGCCCCGATACTGCCGCTTGCCAAGCAAGGCACCGTTGCTGTCATCGGCCCCCTGGGAAACACCCGTGCCAATATGCCCGGAACCTGGAGCGTAGCCGCCCGTTTCGACGATTATCCTTCCCTCTACGAGGGCCTCAAGGAGATGATGGCAGGCCGGGTAAACATCACCTACGCCAAAGGCAGCAACCTCACGAGTGATGCCGCCTACGAAGAACGCGCCACCATGTTCGGCCGCTCGCTCGGGCGAGACAACCGCACGGATCAGCAGTTGTTGGACGAAGCCCTGAAGACCGCCGCCAGTGCCGACGTCATCATCGCCGCCCTGGGCGAATCTTCCGAAATGAGCGGAGAAAGCAGCAGCCGTACGGAGCTTGACATCCCCGACGTACAGCGCCGTCTGCTCCAGGCATTGCTGAAAACCGGCAAGCCCGTCGTCCTCACCCTCTTCACCGGCCGGCCGCTGACGCTGACTTGGGAGCAGGAACACGTGCCTGCCATCCTCAACGTATGGTTCGGTGGCAGTGAGGCTGCATACGCCATCGGCGACGTGTTGTTCGGCGACGTAAACCCGAGCGGAAAACTGACGATGACTTTCCCGAAGAATGTGGGGCAGATACCGTTGTTCTATAATCATAAGAATACAGGCCGTCCGCTGGCGGCAGGTGCGTGGTTCGAGAAGTTCCGCTCGAACTATCTCGATGTGGATAACGACCCGCTCTATCCCTTCGGCTACGGACTGTCGTACACCACCTTCCAGTACAGTGACATTGCGCTGAGTTCGCCGGTGCTGAAGGGGGCTGCAAACAGGGCTGCAAATGCCGTTCCCGATTACGTGACTGCCGTAGTCACCGTCACCAACACCGGCCAGCGCGACGGCGCCGAAGTCGTGCAACTCTACATCCGCGACCTCGTAGGCAGCATCACCCGTCCCGTCCGCGAACTGAAAGGCTTCGAACGCATCTTCCTCCGTGCCGGCGAAAGCAAGACGGTATCTTTCAAGATCACCCCCGACCTGCTCCGCTTCTACGACTACAACCTCCATCACGTGGCCGAACCGGGAGACTTCGATCTCTTCATCGGCGGCAGCAGTCAGGCAACAAAGACGGCGCGGCTGACGCTCCAATAAAGAGAACGTTGCTTATCCCGGGAGTGAGCACCTCTCACTCCCGAAGTGAAGACCTCTCACATTAGGAGTGAGCACCCAAAACACCCGGATGTATTACCCCAAAACACCCGGATCTTTTACCCCAAAACATCCCCATCTTTTAGGGTAATACATCCGGGTGTTTTGGGTGCTCAAGATATAGATGACAGGGGCTAAGTCCCCGAGGGAGCCGTGCTAAGTACAGGACATTTGCTACTTAACAACTCCCTCCCGACTACTAACTTTATCTTACTTTAAAATATGAAATCATTTAGAACCTACCTCCCCCTCTTCTGCCTGCTACTCCTCGCCGGAGCCTGCGGGTCGCAGAAATCGGGCTCCAACGGAAAGGAAGCCCTGAGCGATGACGCCCTGATGGACACCGTGCAACGCCGCACCTTCAATTACTTCTGGGACGGCGCCGAACCCCACAGCGGCCTGGCACGCGAACGCATCCACATGGACGGCGTATATCCCGAGAACGACCAGAACGTCGTCACCTCCGGCGGTAGCGGCTTCGGCATCATGGCCCTGCTTGCCGGTATCGACCGTGGCTACGTCACCCGCCAGGAAGGTCTGGCACGGATGGAAAAGATAGTTTCCTTCCTCGAAACAGCCGACCGCTTTCACGGCGCTTATCCGCATTGGTGGTACGGCGACACCGGAAAGGTGAAGCCCTTCGGACAAAAAGACAATGGTGGCGACCTGGTAGAGACGGCTTTCATCATGCAAGCCCTCCTTGCCGTCCACCAATACTACGCCGGAGAGAATGGAGAGAAGCAGAATTCCTCCCCCGCCCAGGCAGCTTTAGCAGAAAAAGAACGCGCCCCGGCAGCCTTAGCAGAAAGGGAACGCGCCCTTGCCTCCCGCATCGACCGTCTGTGGCGCGAAGTAGACTGGAATTTCTATCGCCAAGGCGACCAGAACGTACTCTACTGGCATTGGAGTCCCGAATATGGCTGGGCCATGAACTTCCCCGTCCACGGCTACAACGAATGCCTCATCATGTACATCCTTGCCGCCGCCTCGCCCACACACGGCGTTCCTGCCTCCGTCTATCACGAAGGTTGGGCACAGAACGGTGCCATCGTCCAGCCCCACCGGGTAGAAGGCATCCCTCTCCACCTCCGCTATCAGGGCGGTGAAGCCGGTCCCCTCTTCTGGGCGCAATACTCCTTCCTCGGCCTCAACCCCACCGGACTGACCGATGAATACTGCCCCAGCTACTTCGACGAAATGCGCAACCTCACCCTCGTCAACCGTGCCTACTGCATCCGTAACCCCAAGCACTACAAAGGCTTCGGCCCCGACTGCTGGGGGCTCACCGCCAGCTACTCCGTCGACGGCTATGCCGCCCATGCTCCCAATGAGCGCGATGACCAGGGGGTCATTTCCCCTACCGCTGCCCTTTCATCCATTGTCTACACTCCGGAGCAGTCGCTACAAGTCATGCACCACCTCTACCAGATGGGCGACAAGGTCTTCGGCCCCTACGGCTTCTACGATGCTTTCAGTGAAACGGACAACTGGTACCCGCAGCGCTATCTTGCCATCGACCAGGGCCCCATCGTCGTGATGATAGAGAATTATCGCAGCGGACTGCTTTGGCGGTTGTTCATGAGCCATCCGGATGTGCAGGAGGGGCTGAAGAAGTTGGGATTTTCAACGGGGGATTAATTTAAGATAACGTGAGCTCGATATAAGAAGTTTAGCTCGTTTCTGACAGGGTTATGAGGTAAATGGGAATTTAGGGGCGCAACGCTGGAGCAAGATTTCCATTCGGATTACTTGCGCAGCAAGCCTGAAGGGCTTTCATCTATCAGCCCA
>ERZ791737.29-NODE-29-length-206788-cov-90.414511_pt1 | contig 206788 bp, 181 predicted proteins | sample MGYA00510042_ERZ791737 | MGnify/ENA primary metagenome ERZ791737 (study PRJEB30046, sample SAMN00791965) | human gut metagenome | study: EMG produced TPA metagenomics assembly of the A metagenome-wide association study of gut microbiota in type 2...
ATTTAGTAGGATTCCTTAGCCTGACGGCTATGGGATTCAATCCGCCCCTACGGTGCACGGTAATCCTTTAAAATCATTCAAAGCCGTCCCCTCACAAGCGGACACCCGCCCTGCTCCTACCACGTATAATTCAAACCAAAACTAAGCAATTCCTGCAACTGGAAATAACTCTTATTATCATCCGTCAACTTCACGCCGTCATCATAACGCGCATGCACGAACAACTTGGTAGACAAATAGCGGTTCAACACGAAATTGAACGTATTTTCCCAGCTGGCAATCACCGTATCATAAGTAGTAAAGTACTCTAATTTAGACTCCCACACTATGCTGGGAATAATCTTCCAATTCAAGTTGCCGGTAAACTTGGAACCGAACAGATTCGCCGTCTTATGCCCTGCATCTACATTGAAAGCTCCCGGATCAAGAATCTTATCACTATTAATATACATAAAGGTATAAGCCAACGGAGAACCCAACAAAGACAAGGAGTAATTCTTCTTGTTCTGCTTAAAGTCCATACCGAGGGTCAAATCAAACTGGGCCGGAGACAGGAAATTAGAAATCATATCATTCGTATTCGTCTTATAGTTTGCAAAGAACTGGGTCTTGAACTCCCCTGCCAACGTATAATACCAATTCTTGAACGCCTTTACACCCAGCTTGCTGTTCAGACGGAACAGGTCGGCATTCGTCTTATACTTATGCACCGTGTCTGAGGGAGCCGTTACGAATCCCAATTTTATTTCCAGCTTATTTTCAAATTCCAAGCGTTGGCGGTCGTCAAAGTTAGCCTCCAGCACCAAACCGGACAATAGGGCATTCGTACTTTCACCACCCTTATACCAGTTATCGGATATATAATGTTGTGTGAATTGCAAATAGCCATTCCCCTTGTGAGTCCAGAAATTGGGACGCATCACCACCAGCTCCTTCTCCGTTTCCAAGCTTCCTACCGGGGCTTCGGGTTGAAGGAAACTCTTAATCCTCTCCTTTCTAGGCTTTTTCACGATCTGATTGTCTTCCAAGGGTTTCAAATCTGCCATATAGAGCTCATTGTTCACCAAGCGCTCCGGATGTTGCAAATAATAATTTCTCAGAATATTATTCGACCAACGGTCTGCCGCCGCCAATGTCTCAAGATCGGGCAAACGGTAAATAGTAGAAGATACGGAATCTCGCTTGCCCATGTATAACGAATCGGTAGCCGTCAGGGTACGCGCGTCGGGAGTCCACGTCAAGTCAAATGCCTGCTTTATAGGAGCTTCGTAATAAGTAGGCGGAACAAACAATTTATAGAAAGCCGGGTTAGGACGCACACGCCTGGGCCCGGGAGAACTTAAATCATCCCACATCCTGAAATAGGCAAAATATGCCGCACTCAGATTTGATAACGAATCAGAAAAGGCCTTCACAACCCCATTCTCTTTTGCCTTAGTGACTTTCTGTGCCGGTGCTCCCAAGCAGAGCAGGGACAACATTATAGTAAAACAGATACCTTTTTTCATCATATACATAATAGTTTTGTGCAAAAGTACACTTAATTTTCTTTTTCCCCAAAAAACTGTTTCCTTTATATAATAACATGGAATGATAATTTAGGTTTAGGCAAATGATTTTTTAAAGCATATCCAGCGATATTGAAAAAGATTTTGTAATTTTGCAACTTTGATAAATATTTCGATTGACGATTGAGAAAATAACATTTAAAAATATTAAGTAGTGGGAGAAACTAAGTATATCTTCGTAACCGGTGGTGTTGCCTCCTCTTTAGGTAAAGGCATTATTTCATCATCAATAGGTAAATTGCTGCAAGCCAGAGGCTATAATGTAACTATTCAGAAGTTTGACCCGTATATCAATATCGATCCGGGAACTTTGAACCCTTATGAACACGGCGAATGCTATGTAACCGTAGACGGACATGAAGCCGACCTGGACCTGGGGCATTATGAACGCTTCCTGGGCATCCAAACAACCAAAGCCAATAACATTACGACAGGACGCATCTACAAAAGCGTAATAGACAAAGAACGCCGTGGCGACTATCTGGGAAAGACCATTCAGGTAATTCCCCACATCACGGACGAGATAAAACGCAACGTAAAATTATTGGGAAGCAAAAATAAATTCGATTTCGTCATTACCGAAATCGGCGGTACGGTGGGCGACATCGAATCATTGCCTTACCTGGAAAGCATCCGCCAGTTAAAATGGGAAATGGGACGCAACGCCTTGTGTGTACACCTTACTTATGTACCTTTCCTGGCGGCGGCAGGCGAATTGAAGACCAAACCCACCCAGCACTCTGTCAAGGAGTTGCAATCCGTAGGTATCCAGCCGGACATCCTGGTGCTTCGTGCCGAACACGAGTTGAGCGCCAACCTGAGAAAGAAAGTGGCACTATTCTGCAATGTAGATGAAAACGCGGTAGTGCAATCCATAGATATGCCGACCATTTATGAAGTGCCTTTGCGTATGCAACAACAGGGCTTGGACGTAACCATTTTGCAAAAGATGGGCTTGCCCGTAGGCGAAACTCCTACCTTGGGCCCGTGGAGAGATTTCCTGGATCGCCGCCACAAGGCTACCGAAAAGGTGAAAATAGGTTTGGTAGGCAAATATGATTTGCAGGATGCTTACAAATCAATCCTCGAATCATTGTCACAAGCGGCTACTTACAATGACCGTAAAGCTGATATCCACTTCATCAATAGCGAGAAACTGACCGATGAAAACGTGGAGGAGCAAATAAAAGATATGGACGGCATCATCATCTGTCCGGGATTCGGACAACGCGGCATAGAAGGAAAATTTGTAGCCATCAAGTATGCACGTACCCATAACGTACCTACTTTCGGTATCTGCCTGGGTATGCAATGCATGGCTATCGAATTTGCCCGCAACGTATTGGGCTATGCCGATGCCAATAGCCGCGAAATGGACGAAAAGACTCCGCACAATGTAATAGACATTATGGAGGAACAGAAAGCCATCACCAATATGGGCGGCACTATGCGTCTGGGTGCATATGAGTGCGTTCTTGACCAGAACTCTAAGACTTTCGAGGCTTACAAGAGCGAGCATATACAGGAACGCCATCGCCATCGTTACGAATTTAATAACGATTACAAGCAGGAATTTGAAAAGGCAGGTATGAAATGCGTAGGTATCAATCCGGAATCGGACTTGGTGGAAATCGTAGAAATACCTACATTGAAATGGTACATCGGTACTCAGTTCCATCCGGAATATAGCAGTACGGTGCTGAAACCACACCCCTTGTTCCTGTCATTTATCAAAGCAGCGATAGACAAATAATAAAAAACGAGAACGATTATTATAAATAAGGTAAACAAGAAAAAATGGACAAAAACACTTTAGTGGGATTCGCCCTGATTGGTGCAGTTGTGATAGGCTTCAGCATCTACAACCGTCCCAACCAGGAAGAAATGGCACGTGCCAAGCACTACCAGGATTCCATTCAGGCTATAGCCCAAAAAGAAGCCGAAAGGCAGGCTATGAACGCCGCCACGGCACAGAGCCCGGCTGCATCGACTTTGCACCTGGACTCTACCTCCATGTTTTATGGCGCGAGCCAAGGCACGGAGCAACTGACGACACTGGAAAACAAGGTAGTGAAACTTACTTTCACCAACAAGGGAGGACGCGTGTGCGCCGCCACTCTGAAAGATTACAACGGACAGGATGGCAAACCCTTGATGCTATTTGATGAAAAAGACTCGGGAATGAATTTCGCCTTCGAAGGAAAGAACGAAAACATTCTGACCGAAGATATGTATTTCCAACCTACCAACGTAACCGATAGCACGGTGACCATGCGCCTGGCTACAAGTAACGGGGGACATCTGGACTTCAACTACAAGTTGTTGCCCGATGCCTATATGGTGAACTTCTCCATCCAGGCAAACGGCATGCAGAACTTTTTCCCGCCCGCACTGAACACGGTCAATATCAATTGGCATCAACGTGCCCGCCAGTTGGAAAAAGGTTTCAGCTTTGAACAACGATACACGTCGCTCACCTACAAGCCTGTGGGCAAAAGCTCCGACTACCTGAGCGAAATGAAGGATGCGAAGGAAGATGTGGACAAGCGCCTGGACTGGGTTGCATTCAAGAATCAATTCTTCTCATGCGTATTTATCGCCGATCAGGACTTTGACAAGGCATCCCTCACCTCCACCCCCCAGCAGGAAGGAAGCGGATACATGAAGAACTATACGGCAGACATGACTACGTTCTTCGATCCCACGGGAAAACAACCTACCGAGATGCAATTCTATTTCGGTCCCAACCACTTCAAGACTCTGCTGGGTAGCAATGACTTGAGCCTTTCCCAGAAGGATTTGGAATTGGAAGACTTGGTTTACCTGGGATGGCCTATCATCCGTTGGATTAACCGTTGGTTCACCATCAATCTGTTCGACTGGTTATCCGGTTGGGGACTGAGCATGGGCGTGGTGCTTTTGTTGATGACTATTATTGTGAAGGTGCTGGTTTATCCGGCTACTTACAAATCATATATGTCCTCTGCCAAGATGCGTGTATTGAAGCCCTATATCAACGAAATAAACGAGAAATATCCCAAGAAGGAGGATGCATTGAAGAAGCAACAGGAGACGATGGCGCTCTATAGCAAGTATGGCGTAAGCCCTATGGGGGGATGTCTGCCCATGCTGATACAGATGCCGGTGTTCATGGCGTTGTTCTTCTTTGTGCCTAATGCTATCGAGATGCGCCAACAGAGTTTCTTGTGGGCGCCGGATATGTCTACTTATGATGATATTCTGCATTGGAGTACTTCTATTCCTTTGCTGGGCAATCACCTGAGTATATTCTGCTTGTTGTTCAGTATCACCAATATCCTGAATACCATGTACACCATGAAGCAACAGGATATGGGCCAGCAACAGATGCCGGGTATGAAGCTGATGATGTATATCATGCCTGTGATGTTCATCTTTATCTTTAACGGTTACTCTGCCGGTTTGAACTATTACTACTTTATTTCCGGTCTGATTGGTATTCTGACTATGGTAATCTTGCGCAAGACGACGGATGAAAAGAAACTTCTTGCCATGCTGGAAGCTAGAAAGGAAAAGAAGAAACAAAAACCGGGCAAGGCCGGAGGTGGCGGTTTGATGTCTAAGCTGGAGGCTCTCCAGAAAGAACAGGAACGCTTGCAACAGGAAAGAATGAATAAAGGAAAGAGATAAACGAGCCACGCGCTCGGCAAGATTTTGATATTTTTAGGCGCGGATTTCACGGATAACACGGATTCTTATTAATTTTAATCCGTGCGGTCCGCGTAATCCGCGCTTATTTATTGATTTATAACGGGATGGGAATGAATAGCATTGCCATCCACCGTAGGGGCAGATTGAATCTGCCCGATAACATCCGAATGGTGTATTTGTGGATGCATTCGGGCGGATTCAATCCGCCCCTACGGTGGAGGTTTACCATAAACTATTGATTCATAACCATCCCGAAATGAACCCAAACAATCCATAGCAATTAAACATTATACCTAGTAATATTATACATTATGAAGAAAACAAATTTAGCTCTTATGGCAGCAGCACTTATGCTAGCTTCTTCCTGTGCCGAAGTGAAGCAGGAAGGACAGGGCTACGAGCCCATCATCGGTAAGCAGGAAATTACCATCAAAGACGGCCGCCTCACCCCCGAAACCCTATGGGCAATGGGAAGAATAGGAAGCCTCAGTGTATCACCCGATGGCAAAAAGATTGCCTACACCGTAGCCTATTATAGTGTTCCGGAAAACAAAAGCCACCGCGTAATCTACGTAATGGATGCCGATGGCAATAACAACACCCTGCTCACCCAGACCGCATGGAACGAAGGCGAACCCCAATGGATTAAAGACGGAAGCAAAATAGCATTCCTCTCCAACGAAAGCGGAGGTAGCCAGATATGGGAAATGAACGCCGACGGCACAGAACGCCGCATCATCTCCGACTTTAAAGGGGACATAGAAGGCTTCTCTTTCTCACCCGACGGCAAGAAAATCCTTTTCATCTCGCAAGTAAAATACGGACAACGCACCGTAGACCTCTACCCCGACCTGCCCAAAGCAAGCGGCATCATCGTAAACGACCTGATGTACAAACATTGGGACGAATGGGTGGAAACAACTCCTCACCCTTTCCTTGCCGACTTTGACGGAAAGATGATGGGTGCGGCTACCGACATTATGGAAGGCCAACCGTTTGAAGCCCCCATGAAACCTTTCGGCGGCATTGAGCAACTGGCATGGAGTAGCGATTCCAAACAAATAGCATACACCAGCCGCAAGAAACAGGGCTTGGCTTATGCCATTTCTACCGACTCGGACATCTACCTTTATGATATAGATAGCAAAAGCACCACCAACCTGTGCAAACAAGAGGGTGACGCCGATCAGAACAAAGGTTACGACATCAACCCCAAATTCTCGCCCGACGGCAAGTACATCGCTTGGCAAAGCATGGAACGCGACGGATACGAAAGTGACCGCAACCGCCTTTGCGTAATGGACCTGGCAAGCAAAAAGAAAACCTATGTTACCGAAACATTCCAATCGGGCGTAGATGATTATTGCTGGAACAATGATTCCCAAAGCCTGTACTTTGTAGGCGTATGGCACGGCACAAGCATGGTTTATGCCACCAACCTGAACGGTGAGGTAAAGAAACTGACCGATGGCATGTATGACTACGGATCAGTAGCCATGCTGGGCGACAAAGTGGTAACCAAACGCCATTCCATCAGCGCCGCCGATGAAATCTACTCATTGAATCCATCAGACGGACAGATTGCACAAATCTCTCACGAGAATGATGCCATCTTTAAACAACTGAACCTGGGTAAAGTAGAAGAAAGATGGACGAAGACCACCGATGGCAAGGAAATGCTTTCGTGGGTGATCTATCCTACCAACTTTGATCCGAACAAGAAATATCCCACCTTGTTGTTCTGCGAAGGCGGCCCTCAAAGCCCCGTCAGCCAGTTCTGGAGCTATCGTTGGAATTTCCAGATTATGGCGGCTAATGATTATATCATTATCGCCCCCAACCGCCGCGGCTTGCCCGGCTTCGGCATGGAATGGCTGGAACAGATCAGTGGCGACTATGGAGGCCAGTGCATGAAAGATTATTTGTCGGCCATTGACGATATTTCTAAAGAACCGTATGTAGATACCGATCGCCTGGGATGTGTAGGCGCCAGCTTCGGCGGATTCTCGGTATATTGGTTGGCAGGTCATCACAACAAGCGCTTCAAGGCATTCATTGCCCACGATGGTATCTTCAACATGGAACAACAATATCTGGAAACAGAAGAAATGTGGTTTGCCAACTGGGATATGGGCGGCGCTTATTGGGAAAAGGATAATGCAACGGCACAACGCACCTTTGCCAACTCTCCCCATCGCTTCGTAGATAAATGGGATACTCCTATTCTCTGCATTCATGGCGAAAAGGATTATCGCATTCTGGCTTCGCAAGGTATGTCAGCTTTCAATGCCGCCGTGCTTCGGGGTGTTCCGGCTGAGTTATTGCTCTATCCGGACGAGAATCACTGGGTGTTGAAGCCGCAAAATGGGGTGTTATGGCAGAGAACTTTCTTCAATTGGCTAGATAAATGGCTAAAATAGTGTCGAAATTACCGTAAAGTTCGCCGATATTGGAAATAGATAGTGCAAGTTCCAAATTTTGTGTTACCTTTGCAATGTCAAACAAAAAATGAACATTAAGTGATATTTGTTAAGCTACCTTTTATTAGGTGAAGTGAACAATAGCTTGTGAAAGTAGTTGTTTGCAGTGTTAGTATATAAATAACTTTTTATTCCCCGTGCCTTGTAAGCGTACAAGGCTGGATGATTACAAAATAATAAAGTGATTATTTTTCAATGATGCCGGCTTGTGATAAGTCAGCATCATTTTTTTTATGTGATGGGGGGGCGTTTACATATCTCTATTAACATAAATCTAATGTAATCACTCCTCCCCATAGGTGTTAACCTTAAGGTTGTATAGCGCAGCCTCCCCCTTTTTGAAGGGGGATTTAAGGGGGATGTTCTCTCTGCTACGGTACAGTACCATAGTAAGGTTACGTAATATTTCCAAGAGAACATCCCCCTTGCCCCCTTCAAAAGGGGGAGGCTGCGCCGTGAAAGCATTAAGTTAACGCTTATGCCCTACCCCTCTTAAGAGGAGATAAGGTTACTTTCGACTATGATTATCTTATATCGAACTCACATTATAATATGACACCGCGAAAAAACAATATGACACCGCGATATTTATTTTTCGCGGTGTCATATTATCTTTTTCGCGGTGCGTTATTATACGCCGGAAAATACTTATTTCTTCAACATCAACCCTTTGAACGCCGTAGGATAAGGAGTTTCAAACTCCATCAACTCCCCCGTTACCGGATGATAGAAGCACAACTTAAACGCATGAAGCGCCAAGCGTCCCAAGGGATCGCACTCGCTACCATAACGCTGGTCACCTATAACCGGATGCCCCAAATCGGACATGTGTACACGAATCTGATTCTTGCGTCCCGTCTCCAAGTCCAACTCCACCAAAGAGTAACCATTGGCACGCTTAATCGTCTTATAATGGGTTACGGCAAATTTTCCCTCTCCATCATCTACGGGACTGGAGCTGACGTATAGTTTACGGTCGGTCAACCAAGACTCAATCGTTCCATAATCCTTCTCCATATCGCCCTGTACGATGGATACATAGCGGCGGTCGGTCACAATGTCCTGCCAATTATCGCGCAATGTATTTTGAGTCTTTTCATCCTTGGCATACATCATCAATCCCGAAGTTTCACGATCCAAGCGGTGAACCACAAATACACGGTTGCCGCGATGGGAACGCTTTACATACTCATTCAAGATATGCTGGGCGGTACGCTCCTTCTGGCGCTCGGTGCTGACGGAGAGCAAGCCCTCTTTCTTCTCTACCACCAAGATATAAGAATCTTCATAAACCAGTTTCAGCATGGGATGCTTGAACTCGCGGTTATTCTTCGCCTTGCTCATCTGCACCTTCATGCCCGGTTTCAGTTCAAAGTTATATTGGGTGGTTATCGTGTTGTCCACCAATATCACCCGGTTGGCAAGCAAGGTCTTTACCTTGTTGCGGCTGATGCCTGCCATTTTCTGCATCAGGAAATCCATCAGCTCTGCCGGTTCGCTTACATTATATATAGTGTACTTGGCGGCGGCTCTTGCCACCGGTCTGCCTGTACTATTCTTTCTGTTTCTTGACATAATTATCTTTTTTCAAGTAAAACCACATTCTCTACGTGATGCGTATGCGGGAACATATCCACCGGTTGCACCGCCATTACCTTGTATTTGGCATCCAGCAAGGAAAGGTCGCGCGCCTGGGTTGCCGGGTTGCAACTGACGTAAACAATCCGTTGGGGCTCGGCAAACAAAATGGTGTTGATCACATCATCGTGCATACCTGCACGGGGAGGATCGGTGATGATAACATCGGGACGCCCGTGTTGGTTGATAAATTCCTGCGTTAAAATATCCTTCATATCGCCGGCATAGAACAGGGTGTTGCCAATGCCGTTGATCTCTGAGTTTACTTTTGCATCTTCTATCGCCTCGGGCACGTATTCTATGCCGATCACTTTCTTTGCCTGGCGCGATACGAAGTTGGCTATGGTGCCTGTACCCGTGTAGAGGTCGTACACCAGTTCGTTGCCGGTAAGTCCGGCAAAGTTGCGGGCTACTTTATAGAGGTTGTATGCCTGTTCGGAGTTGGTCTGATAGAATGACTTCGCCCCTATCTTGAAGCGTAAGCCTTCCATTTCTTCAAAAATGTGGTCATTGCCTTTGAATACCATTACGTCCAAGTCGTTGATGGTGTCATTGCATTTGTTATTGACTACATATAATAAGGAGGTGATTTGCGGGAATTCCCCGGCAACGAAGGCCAGAAGTTGCTTCATCAGCTCCATTTCACTATCTTCTACAATCTTGCATTGCAACAATACCATCAGTTCGCCCGTGCTGGAGGTGCGGATCATCAGGTTGCGAAGCATTCCTTCCTGGGAACGGAGGTTGAAGAAAGAGTAATTGTGCCGGTAGGCATAATCGCGGACGGCATTACGGATCTGATTGCTGATGTCATCCTGCAACCAGCATTTTTCTATCGCCAGTACTTTGTCAAAAGCTCCGGGGATGTGGAAACCTACGGCATTCATCTGGTCGTATTTCACATCCTGCTTCACTTCTTCCTCGGTGAGCCAGCGTTTGTTGGAAAACGTAAACTCCAGTTTGTTGCGATAGAACTCTGTCTTTTCCGATCCTAAAATGGGAGAGATCTCCGGCAGTTCTATCTTTCCGATGCGGGTAAGGTTGTCCGTCACCTGTTTCTGCTTGTATTTTATTTGCTCCGCATAGGGCAGGCATTGCCACTTGCAACCGCCGCACACGCCATAATGCTGGCAAAAAGGCACGGCTCTGACGGGAGAATATTCATGGAATTTCACCGCTACCGCTTCTGCATAATGGTTTTTCTTGCGTTTCACTTGCAGGTCTACTACATCGCCGGGCACTACATAAGGCACAAATACTACCAGGTCATTTACTTTCGCCAAAGCTTTTCCTTCGGCAGCTACATCTGTTATGGTTATCTTCTCTAAGAGAGGAAGTTCTTTCTTCTTTCTAGCCACTTTTCTGAATAAGTTAATTTGGGAGCAAATTTAAGCATTTTCCACGAATATCTCCTTATAAAATGAAAGATATTAAAATTGCAAAGTAGAAATTGCAATTTGCACAAAAAATATTCAGAAAATCGTTTGGAGATAAACAAAATATGCATAGTTTTGCGTTTACAATTCTTAGCGAGTTAACTTTAAATAGATTATTATGGATAAAAAAAGAGTTTACACCTTCGGTAATGGGAAAGCTGAAGGTAAAGCAGATATGAGAAATCTGCTTGGTGGAAAAGGCGCTAACCTAGCTGAAATGAATCTAATTGGTGTTCCTGTGCCTCCGGGTTTCACAATCACCACAGAAGTTTGTAGCGAATATTATGAGTTAGGCAAAGATAAAGTTGTAGAACTACTGAAAGCCGATGTTGAGAAGGCAATTGCCAACATCGAAAATCTGATGAATTCTAAGTTTGGAGATGTAGAGAACCCGTTATTGGTTTCTGTACGTTCCGGTGCCCGCGCTTCCATGCCGGGTATGATGGATACCATCCTGAACTTGGGTTTGAATGACGAAGTAGTAGAAGGATTGACCCGCAAGACCGGTCGTCCCCGCTTTGCATGGGACTCTTACCGCCGCTTTGTACAAATGTATGGCGACGTGGTTTTGGGCATGAAGCCGGTGAACAAGGAAGACATTGACCCGTTCGAGGAAATCATCGAAAAGGTGAAAGAAGAAAAGGGCGTGAAACTGGACAATGAACTGGAAGTGGAAGACCTGAAGGAATTGGTAAAACGATTCAAGGCTGCCGTAAAGGAACAGACCGGACAAGATTTCCCCACCTGTGCATACGAACAACTTTGGGGTGCCATCTGCGCCGTATTCCGTAGCTGGATGAATGAACGCGCCATCCTTTACCGCAAGATGGAAGGTATCCCTGCCGAATGGGGAACTGCCGTGAGCGTACAGGCGATGGTATTTGGTAACATGGGTGACACTTCGGCCACAGGCGTTTGCTTCTCTCGCGATGCCGGTAACGGTGAAGACCTGTTCAATGGTGAATACTTGATCAATGCTCAGGGTGAAGACGTTGTAGCCGGTATCCGTACTCCGCAACAGATCACCAAGATCGGTTCTCAGCGCTGGGCAGAACGCGCAGGTATCTCCGAAGAAGAACGTGCTTCCAAATATCCTTCTATGGAAGAAGCGATGCCGGAAATCTACAAAGAACTGGATGCATTGCAGACCAAGCTGGAAAACCACTACCGCGATATGCAGGATATGGAATTTACGGTTCAGGAAGGCAAATTGTGGTTCTTGCAGACCCGTAACGGAAAGCGCACCGGTGCCGCTATGGTGAAGATTGCCATGGACTTGTTGCGCCAGGGAATGATTGATGAAAAGACGGCGTTGGAACGTTGCGAGCCCAATAAACTGGACGAACTCCTCCACCCTGTATTCGATAAGAAGGCTTTGAAAGAAGCTAAAGTCCTGACTCGCGGTTTGCCCGCATCTCCGGGTGCCGCTACCGGTCAGATTGTATTCTTTGCCGATGATGCTTCCAAGTGGGCTGCTGATGGCCACAAGGTTGTTATGGTTCGCATCGAGACTTCTCCGGAAGACTTGGCAGGTATGGCGGTAGCACAGGGTATCCTGACCGCACGTGGCGGTATGACCTCTCATGCTGCCGTTGTAGCTCGTGGTATGGGTAAGTGCTGCGTATCCGGTGCAGGTGCTATCAATGTGGACTATAAAGCCCGCACGGTAGAAATCGAAGGTGTGAAACTGAAAGAAGGTGATTTCATCTCTCTGAACGGTACTACCGGTGAGGTTTATCAAGGAAAAGTAGAAACAAGAGCTGCCGAAGTATCTGGCGACTTTGCCGACCTGATGGCTCTTTGTAGCAAATATACCAAGTTGCTGGTTCGCACCAATGCAGATACTCCGCATGATGCAGAAGTAGCCCGTGCTTTTGGCGCGGCAGGTATCGGTCTTTGCCGCACGGAACATATGTTCTTTGATGCAGAAAAGATTGTTGCCATGCGTGAAATGATCCTGGCTCCGGACGTAGAAGGACGTAAGAAAGCATTGTCTAAATTACTCCCCTATCAGAAGGCTGACTTCAAGGGTATCTTTAAGGCAATGGACGGATGTCCAGTGAATGTTCGTCTGCTCGATCCTCCTTTGCATGAATTTGTTCCCCACGATGCAAAAGGCCAGGAAGAAATGGCAAAGGCAATGGGCGTAACCGTACAGGAAATAAAGAAACGTGTAGAAAACTTGTGCGAACACAATCCGATGTTGGGTCACCGTGGTTGCCGCTTGGGTAACACTTATCCGGAAATCACCGAAATGCAGACTCGTGCCATCCTTGGCGCCGCCATCGAATTGAAGAAAGAAGGTTACGATCCGCATCCCGAAATCATGGTTCCGTTGACAGGTATCCTTTATGAGTTTGAAGCTCAGGAAAAGGTAATCCGCGATGCTGCTGCTGCTTTGTTCGAGGAAGAAGGCATGGAAATTCCGTTCAAGGTAGGTACAATGATTGAAATTCCGCGTGCTGCGTTGACGGCCAACCGCATTGCCAGCCGTGCAGAATATTTCTCATTCGGTACCAATGACTTGACTCAGATGACCTTCGGTTACTCTCGTGATGATATTGCTTCATTCTTGCCAGTATATCTGGAAAAGAAGATCTTGAAGGTAGACCCGTTCCAAGTACTCGACCAGAATGGTGTAGGCCAGCTGATAGAGATGGCCGTAGACAAAGGCCGCTCGGTACGTCCCGACTTGAAGTGCGGTATTTGTGGTGAACATGGTGGCGAACCATCTTCTGTGAAGTTCTGCCACAAAGTAGGCTTGAATTATGTATCTTGCTCTCCGTTCCGTGTGCCTATCGCTAGATTGGCGGCGGCTCAGGCAGCGGTAGAAGATGTGAAATAATTGATCTATCCATATTAATAAAGGTAGGGGGTGCTTCATAATTAAGCATCTCCTACCTTATTTTTATGCCATTTTATTTCATTAAGAAAAACATAGTTTATACATTTGCCGTTGACCAAGCAAAATCTACATAACATGAAAAACAAAAGCCTTTTAGTATTATTATTGGCCTTGGGCTGTTGCCATGTACAGGCACAAAAGAGTAAAAAGAGCCCGTTGCCCGAAGCACTTATCCAGTTGAATCAAAAAGTAGATTCACTCTCCATTCTTGAAACCAAGAAACGTCCTTTAATCGGCATCACTACCGAAATCGGCCCAAAGAAAATTGCGGTTAATGCCGTCTATGCACAATCCGTCATCCTAGCCGGAGGCACTCCCTATCTGATCCCCGTTACGGATAACGTGGAAACGTTGCAACAGATTGTTTCCCGATTGGACGGCATTGTGTTTACAGGCGGAGAAGACATTCAGCCGGCATATTATGGAGATACTCCCCATGAAAACTTGGAAGAAGTCAGCCCCCAGCGGGATACATTTGACTTGATGGTCATGAAAATGGCAACAGACCGCAATATTCCGATACTTGGCATTTGTCGCGGCCTGCAACTCATGAATATCTATTTTGGCGGAACGCTCTATCAAGACTTGCCTACACAACATCCTTCGGACATACATCACCGGCAGAAAGAGCCGGGAACCATCCCTACCCACTCCGCATCCATTGTAAAAGGCAGTAAACTGGCAGAGATTATGCAACAGGATGAATTGCAAGTAAATACTTTCCATCACCAGGCAATAAAGCAACCTGCTCCGGGTTTCAAGATAACCGCCTGGTCGCCCGATAGTGTAGTGGAAGCCATCGAAGCCTATCCCGTACGCCCCATCATAGGCGTTCAGTTCCACCCGGAGATATTTACCGCCGCCGGAGACCCAACCATGCGTAAACTATTCAAATTCTTGATCAATAAAGCCGATACCTTTAAACTAGCCAAAGAGATTCATAGCCGCATCCTTTCCGTGGATACCCATACCGATACCCCCCTTGGGTTCAAAAACGGTTATAGCGTAGGACTGAGGAAAGACAACATGGTAAGCATACAAAAGATGGAAGAAGGAAAACTGGATGCCCAATTCCTGGCAGCATTCATCTGGCAAGGAAAACGGGACGAAGCATCTTCACAAAAAGCGGTAGAGAGAACCACCCAACTCATTCAATCCATCTATGACGAAGTAGAAAAGTATAAAGATTATTGCGGCATAGCCGTCACGGGAGAAGACTTGATTCGCCTGAAGGGTGAAGGAAAGAAAGCATTCTTCATCGGGATAGAGAATGGATATGCCATTGGCAAAGATTTGAAGAATATTGAGAAATATAAGAAGATGGGTGTCAATTACATTACTCTGTGTCACTCTTATGATAATGATATTTGCAACTCCTCCACTCATACGGAAGACGCAACGAAGGGGCTTACCAAATTCGGTCGTGAGGTGGTAAAGGAGATGAACCGCCTGGGCATTATGGTAGATGTTTCCCATGCCAGCGAAGGTACATTCTGGGATGTGATAAAGGAGAGCAAGCAACCTATCATTGCCTCACATTCATCGGCACGCGCCTTGTGCAATCATGACCGAAACCTTACCGATGAGCAACTCCGGGCTTTGGCAAAGAATGGTGGCGTGGCACAGCTATGCCTTCTTGATGCCTATATCAATGAAGATCGAAAAGCCGCTACCGTATGTGATGCCGCCGACCATCTGGATCACATGATAAAAGTAGCCGGTATAGACCATGTAGGCATAGGCACGGACTTTGACGGCGGTGGCGGATTGCAGGGATGCAATGGTGACAATGACCTAATTAACCTGAGCATCAAGATGATAGAAAAAGGATATACGGAAGAAGATTTGAGAAAGATTTGGGGAGGTAATCTATTAAGAGTAATGAAGCAGGTGCAGGAGGCGCCGCTAGTTGCTTCTCCTAAACACCGATAATATTCACCAATATAAAGAGGCTCTGATAACACAAACAAATAATTATCAGAGCCTCTTCTATATCAAGCTATCTCCACACTTTATTCAGCCACTTTCTCCATCTCTATTTCATAAGAAACGGCATCATACTTGTTTATCTTTCCTGTTCCCAAATCAATTATAAATCCGGGCCAGAACAAAAGATTCCATAAGCTTACAGGATTAAAACTAGACTCAACCAACAATGGTGTGGGAGCATAACCTTCTTTCTTAGCAAGCAAATATTTATCTCCCAGTTTCTTTTTTATCTGCAAGGTAATCGTATTATCCTTTTTAATTTCCCCTAATTTTACGTTAGTGGAAGCATCAAAGATCTTCGTACCATTTTCACCAATAAATGTAACGGGCTGTCTAGTTTGGGTAAATAAGGTGCTGCATGAAGAAAGACATACGCAACCTAATAATAAAAGAATAGTTTGTTTCATATTTCGTTTTTTAGGGTTTGTGTGCCGCAAATGTAGACTATATGCCTATCGCATCCAAACTTTAAGAACAGTATTTTCAATATAGCAGAAAGAAATAGTAATTCCCCTACCCCCTATAGGAAAATTCCCCCAAACGAATAGGAGTATTCATTTTATTGTATCATTTCCCCCCTCTATCTTTGTGACATAAAGATAAAACGAACCTAAAAAATAAACGGATATGAAAACGAAACTAATGAAATACTTTGGAATAGTCGCTCTACTGACTATTATGACCAGCCTTACTTCTTGCGAAGTTTCCTTTGGCAGTTGGTATGACGATGATGATTATAGTGAATACTACTATAGAACAACCCGGGAACTATGTAGCCGCACCTGGCGGGACAGCTGGACACAGGACGGAAAATACTACACACAGTTACTGGACTTTTACGAAGACAGAACAGGCACAGACATAATGCGGGTAGAACACCGAAACGGCTATGTAACCGAGGATAGGTATGAATTTAAATGGAAATGGGATAACAGTTCACAAACCTGTATCCGTATGTCTTACGGCTCTTATGGCACTTCTTATTTTGAAGATGTCTGGATGGGAAGTAATACATTACGAGGTATATTGGATGATGTGGACGTGAAGTTTACAGGAATCAGGTAAAAAGGTAAAGAAGGAGGTGTGTCAAAACGATAGCAAATTCTAGTTTTGACACACGCCTTCTTTTATTCTAATATTACCGAAGACAAATTACTCATTCTTAATACTATTCACCGGATTCTCATTGGCAATCCTCCATGACTTCAAGATAACACTGCCGAAGATAAATGTCAGCACTGCCACTCCTACCCCTACATAAAGCATCGGAGAAATAGATAATGCATCCCGAAACTGCGCCTGCCATATCTTTCCGGTATTCCATGACAACAACACTCCTAGCACTACAGCCGGAACAGCAATATATGTAATATCTTGTGACAATAACCGCAAAATAGTATGCGTTTCCGCACCATTGATCTTACGAATCGCAATCTCCTTACTTCTGCGGCGTACTTCATCATTCGTATATCCCACCAGTCCCATCAATGTTATGGCAAGAATAGCGATACAAGCCCAAATAGTGGAATCACGGAAAATACGGGTAGAATTGAATATACTCTCCAAATAGTTACTATAAGAGTGGAAGAATATCTCATTCTGAGGATAAAGATGCTTCATTTCCGTATTCAGACGTTGCAAATTATCCTCTACAGGCTCTTTCAGGCGCACATGCATACATCCGGTTTCCGTTTCATCAACCTCATACTTTATTTCAAAAGGCGGCATTTCCGCCACATCCAAGAAATAATAGCCTTCAATGACTCCCGACACCGTGCCGTGCTCCGGAACTACCTCGCCCACTCCATTACTACTCCACCCCATCTTCTTTACAAATGCATCATTCACCAAGATCTGTCCGGGAGCAGTGGGCATATGCCCGTCTTTCAAGTGAAGCCCGATGAAAGAAAAGAAATCCTTACTGAACCAATTCATGCGCGGACTGAACAGATAATTGCCGCTGGCATCCTTAACCGGTTGCGGAGAACGGCTTTCGGTCATAACCATCCCGGAAGCGGCAGCATCCTCCACATAAGGCAGATTGCGCAAATTGCTGACGGCATTTTCCGTATTGCCAAAGGAATGGTAAGTAAAGGCAATATGCTTCATGTCATAACCCAAATCTTTAGTCAGCAAATATTGGTACTGGGTAAATACGACGCACATAATGCCCACCAGGAATGCCGCCCCACCAAACTGGAAAAACAATAACGGATACTTCCACCGCTTTTTGCCCTCCGTATAGCGTTTGAACACCTGCGTCACAGGAATAGACGAGAACATAAGCCCCGGCAAAAAACCTCCTATTATAAAGAGGAATAGCACAACCGACACCGGCGCCCACAAGTTTTGAAGAGAAAACAATCCCCCCAAGGAAGTCTGGGTCAACTCCTCTATCTTTTCGCTGAAATTAAGAATGATAAAAGTAATCAGCAATAAAGAGATTCCTATAATAAAAGCAGTCTCCCACAGAAACATCCCGAAAATGCTTCCTGTACCTGCCCCGTTGCACTTGTGTATGCCCACCGCTTTTGCACGTTGGGATAGCGAAGAAAGAGAAATCAGCACATAGTTGAGCGTAGCAGTGAGCAGCAAGGCAAATCCCAACAAGATCATAATCCGTATCATCCTTGCCACATTGGCATTCTCCAGATGGGAACCCAGCAAGGGGGCTAGTGAAACCTCTATGCCTGATATTTTCATTTCTCCATAGTGGTCTTTAGGGAAATACTTGCTTTCAATGATAGAATTGATTTTCCCATTGATTATGCTCACATCTTCCTTATGTTTCAAGCGTACAAAGGCACGATAGTTTCCACCGCTTGCCCAGGAAAAAGTCCTGGGATTCCCGGAACGTGCCATGACACCCATTGAAACAATACCGGCAGTGCGTTGAAGCGATGTATTCTCGGGAATATCGGCAAAGACACCTTTCACCGTCAGAGAATAATCTTTCCCCCATAAGGGATATGTCAATCTCTTTCCCCGCGGGTCCTCGCTACCGAATATTTCGCGGGCAAAGGATTGAGATAGGAAAACAGCCTCCGGTGTGCCCAGATCTTGCGCATTTCCCTGTAACAGTTGCAGTCCCATTGTCTGGAGGTAGAGTGAATCTGCTATCACAAAGCTACCTTTGTGCTTCCTGCTTCCATGCATCACCACAGAGGGTGCAAAGTCAGAGAAAGTAGTCTGGCTCTCTACCAGTTCCGGAAAATGATGAGCGATAGTTGCGGCAGTGGGATAGATGACATAAGGTTCGGAATTTCCCGCCCCTTTGTCACTTACCCATGCCGTATTGACCAGAAACAGCCGGTCTGCATCTTTATAAAAATTATCATAGCTCAGTTCAAAAGCTACTCTTGCAAATAGGATGATCGAAATGAATAATCCCAAAGTTAGAGAAACGATTTTGATTACACTCGAATCTTTTCCTCTGATAATGGTTTGTAAAGCATAATATAGTTGTTTCATGGTCTTAAGGTTTTATATTTATTCGCTCTTAATGCTATTCACCGGATTCTCATTGGCGATGCGCCATGCTTTAATGATGACACAAGCCACAATAACCACCATCACAGCCAATGCCATGCCGATGAACAATAACGGATTCAGATTAATCTGCTCGGCAAACTGTTCCAGCCAAGCCTTTCCCGTGAAATAAGAGATGCCTGTACCTATCAATATGGAGGGAATGGATACATACAAGATGTCCCTCGCCAGCAGGCGGAGGATAGCGGATGCTTCCGCCCCATTCACCTTACGGATGGCGATTTCCTTTGAACGGCGCTGAGTCTCATCGTTTACGTAACCTATCAATCCCATAATGACAATGAGCAGAATGAAGCTGGAAGTAATCAGGACAGAATTGCGGAAACGATACACGTCCTTATACATATCTTCCACCATACTGTCCACACTGCGGAATACCAATGCCACATTGGGGAAAGACTTCAGCATAAACTCATTCAGGCGTTTCAAGTTCTCATCATAGGGTTCTTTCAGGCGCACATTAATGTTATGATTACAGGCATCCTTACCTATCAGCACAATGGGTTGCTGGGGAGCATAGAAACTCTGGTTACGCACATCGCGGAACACACCTACAATAGTACCTCCCTTCAGTTCATCAAACGGCTTGCCCACAGCTCCATCCGTCCATTTCTTCAGGCGGACTATTTCTTCGTTCACCAGCAGGTCGTTTTCGTGGGTCATTGGTTTTCCTTCTATAATGGTCATTCCCATCACTTCGGGATAGTTATAATCCACATGGTTCATGTTAAGAATACCAATGCGTTTGCCGTCACTGCCCAGCAAGCCCTGTGTCCAATACTGCCCCAGTACGCTGTGGCTGGCAGCAGCTACGGATTCCACCATCGGCTGGCGGCGAATCTCGTCGCGCAGGTTGGGCACAATTTCAGGATCAAGCCAGCTCTCCGCTTCGGTCAGCCCGGCGGTGCGGATACCCATATCCCGGTTCATCAGGTGGCTGTATTGCATCAAGGTGACCAGCAGCAGCCCCAATACGAAGGATACCCCCGTAAACTGGACAAACAACAGGGAGCGTTTCCACCCCTTCTTGCCATCGGTATAGCGGCGGAATACCTGAGTGACGGGAATGCGTGAAAAGATACGTCCCGGCAGCACGCCTGCCAATATGAACAAGATGGCAATAGTGAGCAGCGGCACCCACAGCGTTCCCCATGTAAAGAGGGAAGATAGCTTGACAGAGAATAAATCCTCTATCAAATCCTGCGAATTGATAATGATAAACAGACTGACTATAACCGACACCAGCACGATGATACCCGTTTCCAGCATAAACATGCCAAAGATATTGCCATTGCTGGCACCGCTGCATTTGTGCACGCCCACCCCTTTGGCACGGCGTCCCAGGGTAGCAATGACAATAAGCATATAGTTCATTATAGCCACAAAGAAGATGGAAAAGCCCAGGAACCCGTAGAGCACAAGACGTTTCTGAGTTTCCTTAGAAACCTGGTGTTTCTCGGCCAAAGGAATGACACTGAGTTCCAGTTTCCATCCGTTGTGCTCGGTGGGGGTATATTTCTCCACCATTCGCTGGATGTTATCGTTTACAATGTCCATGTCTGATACTTTCCGTGTGCGGAATACAGCATAGAAAATATCATTACCGCGCCATCCGGCTCCGTCTTTATAACCACCATTGTGATGGATACTCGCTACAAAATCGGCATGAAACATGGTGTTCTCGGACATATCTTGATAGACGCCGCGCACCACCAGTTCGGTTTTCTTTTCCAGCATCAGCACCTTTCCTATAGGGTCGGCATCGCCGAATATATCGCGGGCAAACTTCCGGGAAACAAACACACAGTTGGAGTTTATCATGTCCTTGGGATCTCCTTTTAATACCGGAATGCCCAGTGTCCTGAAGAAACAAGTATCTACCAACAGGCAGTTCTCGTCCTTCACCTTTTTGTCTTCATAATAGTAGTTGGCATTTGCCGAATAAGCATTTATGCACGTAGCGCTCTCTATCTGTTCGGGCATGTTCTCTGCCATAGCTGCCGCCATGGGGTCCATCACAGAGTAATCATAATCCCCATCGCCATCATCGGCCAGCGTTTCTCCTGTTTCTATATTATGATAGTATCCGCGAGCTATGCCCAAGTGTTCGGCCTCCGGATAGCATTTTTCATAGCTTAATTCAAATGCAATCTGCGAGAACAGCAGAATGCCGATAGTAAGGCCCAGTGAAAGCGAAATAACCTTCGTCACATTGCTTCCACGGCCGTGCAGTATCGTTTGAATGGCGTAATAAAGTTGTTTCATTGCAGTTTGTCAGTATATCTATTTTTTATTGTTCTTTTATATTTGCCACCACGCTACCGTCAAACAAGTGGATAATGCGGTGTGCAAAGCCTGCGTCGTGCTGAGAGTGGGTTACCATTACAATGCTGGTTCCTTCCTTATTCAGTTCGGTAAGCAGATTCATTACTTCGGCACCGTTCTTTGAGTCCAGGTTACCGGTAGGCTCATCGGCCAGGATCAGTTTGGGGTTGGTAACGACTGCACGGGCTATGGCCACACGCTGTTGCTGACCGCCGGATAGCTGCTGCGGGAAGTGCTTGGCACGGTGGCTCAGGTTCATGCGTTTCAATATTTCCAGCACACGTTCCTTGCGTTCGCTGGCCTTGATGCCCAGGTAGGTCAATGGCAATTCCACATTCTCAAATACATTCAGTTCGTCTATCAGGTTAAAGCTCTGGAATACGAAGCCTATTACTCCTTTGCGCAGGCGGGTACGTTCCTTTTCTTTCAGGTTTGCCACTTCGTTGCCTATCAGTTTATAACTGCCCTCGGTGGGATTATCCAGCAGTCCCAAGATGTTCAATAAGGTAGATTTTCCGCAACCGGAAGGTCCCATGATGGCTACAAATTCACCTTCTTTTACTTCTACATTCACGTGGTTCAATGCAATGGTTTCTACCTCTGAGGTGCGGAATACTTTGCTTAAATTTTCAATCTGAATCATAATTATTAGTTTTTAAATTGTTTATTCTGATTTAATACTGTTCACGGGATTCTCACAAGCAATGCGCCACGACTTCACCACTACGCACCCCACCACCAGCAACACCGTGAGCAATGCCACAGCTATATACATCAGCAGGTTCAGGGAAATCTGCTCGGCAAACTGCTCCAACCATTGCCGCCCTATGAAGTAAGAGGCTATTACGCCTATCACAGAGGCAGGCAACACCATACCGAATGCATCGCGGGACAGCAAGCGGAGCACATCGGCAGCCACCGCCCCATTCACCTTGCGGATGGCAATTTCCTTGCTGCGGCGGCGCACTTCATCATTGGTATATCCTATCAGTCCCATCAGCGTTACAAACAAGATGGTGATGCTGGATAGCAGAATGGCGTCGCGAAAACGGCGTGCCGCCTGATACTGGCTGACAATGGCCTTCGGCAAAGAACGGAAGATTACATCCTTAGTGGGATAAATCTCTTTCATCTTTTCATTCAGAGCTTTCAGGTTATCATCAAACGGCTCTTTCAGTCGCACATGCCACACGTTTTGGGGACGCCTTTCCCCCAGCAACAATACCGGCGATATGCCTTGATAAAAACTGCTGATGGGATAATCCTTTACCACGCCAACGATGATATACGGAGCGTCTTCCATCGCCCTGCGCCCTACCGCCTCTTGCGGATTCCATTTCATACGCCTTGCATAGTCTTCGTTTATAATGATCTGCTTTTCGCCATCAAAGTTCTTTCCCGCTACAAATTCCATATGCATCATTTGCGGATAGTCCAGATCGGTGTAGCAAAAACGGCCTGTAAACAAGGTCTGCCCGTTGGCACCATGAATGGGGCCTCCGCTATAGTTGCTCAGAATGCTGTATGAACTGGTGGCAATCTCCTCTATCATAGGCAGGTTGCGAAGATTATCGCGGAAATTCTCTACATCCGTACTATCGTTATTCATGGGCGAATAGTCGGCAGTGGCTACATTTACGGGGTCGTATCCCAAGGATTGACCCAGTACATGATGGTATTGCAGCAACACCACGCACAGCAATCCGAAAATGAACGAAGTGCCTGCAAACTGCACAAACAGCAACGGACGTTTCCAACCCCGTTTGCCCTCGGTGTAGCGGCGGAATACCTGTGTCACCGGAATGCGGCTGAACAGCCATCCCGGCAATACACCGGCTATAAGGAACAGGAACAAGGCGGCCAGTGCAGGCACCCACAGCGTTCCCCATGTAAACAGTGAACCCAGCGAAGCGCTCACCAAATCTTCTATCGCATCACTGAAATTGAGGAATAAGAAAGCGATCAGCAACAGGGACAGAATGATGATAAAAGCAGTCTCCCACATAAACATGGAGAAGATGGTGCCTCCTGATGCCCCGTTACACTTGTGCACGCCTATCGCCTTGGCGCGGCGGGACAGTGAGGATACGGAAATCAACACATAGTTCAGGGAAACGATAAAAAGAATAGCCAGTGCCAGCGTAGACATGATGAGCACCATACGTTCCACCTCATTCTGACCCGAATAGAAACCTTTCAAGGGAGTAATGTAAAAGTTATAGCTGGTGCCATTGTCCCTGGGCGGCACGTGCACATCTACTATTTTGCTCTTTACATAGGGATTGATGCGGTCTATGCTGCCTTCGGGGCGCAGACGGACGTAGCCCATATAGCTGTCTCCATGATCCCAAGCGGGTTCAAACCACCGATGGGCGGGACCTGTGGGGATGGAGATGATTACTTCATGTTTCAAGGTGGCGTTCTCCGGTATGTCGGCATAGATACCTCTTATTATAAAGGGTACTTCACGATTGTACATCAATGTTTTTCCTATGGGGTTTTCGTTGCCGAATACTTGTTTGGCAAAGTTCGCAGCCAGAAAGATAACGTCGGGATTGGCCAACTCCTGCGGGTCGCCGGTCAGTACGTCTATGCCCATGGTGCGAAAGAAATCGGAGTCTGCCATAATGCATCCGGGGGTGAAGCGCACATTTCCGTTGAAAAATGCTTTTCCGTTCCAGTCCATTACCAGCGTGGCGCTTTCTATTTCTTTAGGGAAGGTTTCGGCAAATGCCTGCGGATATTTTCCCATGATGACAGGGAAAGAGTTAGTGGTGCCGTTGATGGTAAATTCCTCGTGCATGATGCACAGGCGGTCGGCATCCTTATAGAATTTATCAAAGCTGAGTTCAAAGGCTACGCGGGCAAAGAGCAGGATGGCTGCTCCCAGTCCCATTGCCAGGGAAACTATTTTTATCAGATTCGCTCCTTTCCCTCTTATCAGGTTTTGGAGTACGTAGTAAAGTTGCTTTATCATTATTTTATATTGCTATATGGTTTATATTTTTTGTTTTAAGAGAGAAGTCCCCGTTTCACAACGTAAACTTCTCATTAAGTGTATAAGAAACTTGAGTTTCTTAATTCGTTCTCGGTAATAGAAATGCCAAAAGCGTGCCAAACTGATAATTCTTTGATTTACAACAATATATAAATAAGGCATTCCCACCTGTGTGTCTAATAATTAGACAACGATGTATGATTATTAGACACCATCCGCCATCCATTAATGTGCCGTTGCAAATGTTAATGCCATTTCCCCTCCCCCTGTTGTTTCCCTTATTTTATTATCTTTGCCCCAACACTTTACAAACGCATATTTGCACCTATAAACAAAATAATTAAAATGAATCAACCTATTACCATGAATGGCACCCACAATCACGTGGTATGGCTGGATGTAGTCCGCCTGGTCGCCATGTTCACCGTAGTTTGCTGCCACTGTGCAGATCCTTTCAATTTCTATCCGGGCGAACCTCCCGCCAATATAGAAGACATCAAATTTTGGGGAGCCGCCTATGGCGCTTTTCTCCGTCCCTGTGTCCCTCTGTTCGTCATGATAACGGGTGCATTGCTGTTGCCTGTCCGCGGAGATACCTCTACATTCTATAAGAAAAGAATAAGCCGTGTCTTTTGGCCGTTCCTCATATGGAGCATTCTTTATAACCTGTTCCCGTGGATCACAGGCGTGCTGGGACTGTCGCCGGATGTGATTCTGGACTTCTTCCCTTATAGCGGTGAGGAAGCCACCCGCCAATCCCTCGGCGTATCTATGGGATATATAGCAGAAATTCCTCTCAACTTCTCGTTGCTGGATGTGCATATGTGGTATATCTACCTGCTCATCGGGCTGTATCTCTACCTGCCCATTTTCTCGGCATGGGTGGAGAAGGCTTCCGAAAGGGGCAAACGCTGGTTCTTGGTGGCGTGGGGAGTGACTACGCTGTTGCCCTATTACTTTGAATATGTATCGCCTTACATCTGGGGAAGTTGTTCGTGGAATTCTTTCCATATGCTTTATTACTTTGCCGGGTTCAACGGATATTTATTGTTGGGGCATTACCTCCGCAATCACGACTGGTCGCTGGGCAAGATTCTGGCAATCGGCATTCCCATGTTCGTGGTGGGGTATGCGGTTACTTTCTTCGGTTTCCGCCACATCACTTCCCTGCCGCAATATAGCGATGAGATGCTGGAACTGTTCTTTACCTATAATTCGCTGAATGTGGTGATGATGACCATTCCTTTCTTCTTGCTGGCAAAGAAAGTAAAGGTTCGCTCGGAACGTGTGCAGCGTGCATTGGCAAATCTTACGGTGTGTGGTTTTGGAATTTATATGGTGCATTATTTCTTTACCGGTCCTGGAGTGGTGGTGATGCGTGCCATCGGGGTGCCTTTGTACTTGCAGATTCCTGCGGCGGCGGTAGTTGCCTTTGCGGTGTCGTGGGGGTTGGTGTTGCTCATCAGGAAGGTGAGTGGGAAGAAGGCGAAGTATATTGTGGGATAATGAAAATGAAAATCATTTACCGTAGGGGCGGGGTTTGCCCGCCCAATAACATTCCGAATGGTGTATTCGTGTATGCATTCGGGCGGGCAAACCCCGCCCCTACGGTGAACTAAAAAACAAAAAGCTATGAGCAAACAAGGAACTATAATCGTAGTAGACGATAACAAAGGCGTACTATCAGCCGTCACCCTACTGCTGAAAAACCATTTTGAGCGTATCATCGCCCTCCCCTCGCCCATCACCCTGCCTGCTGCCTTGCGCGAAGAATCCCCGCAAGTAATCCTGCTGGACATGAATTTCAGCAGCGGACTGAACACCGGTAACGAAGGCCTGTACTGGCTGCACGAAATAAAGAAAATCAGCCCCTCCCTACCCGTGGTGCTATTCACCGCCTATGCGGATATAGACCTCGCCGTACGCGGCATCAAGGAAGGAGCCACAGACTTCATCGTCAAGCCTTGGGACAACGCCCGACTGATAGAAACCCTGCTCTCCGCCTGCCGCAAGGAACCGAAAAGCAAGAAGAAATCAGATTCCCCCTCCTCCGTTTCCTCCATGTACTGGGGAGAAAGCAATGCCATGAAGCAACTGCGCACCCTGATAGAAAAAGTGGCGCAGACCGATGCCAACATCCTGATAACCGGAGAAAACGGTACAGGAAAAGAAATGCTGGCACGCGAAATCCATGCCCTCTCCGCACGCCACAAACGGGATATGGTGGCAGTAGATATGGGCGCCCTCACCGAGTCCTTGTTTGAAAGCGAACTGTTCGGCCACGTCAAAGGCTCATTTACCGACGCCCATGCCGACCGGGCAGGCAAATTTGAAGCCGCCCACGAAGGGACACTCTTTCTGGACGAAATAGGAAACCTGCCCTACCACCTGCAATCCAAGTTGCTCACCGCCATCCAAAGCCGCAGCATAGTGCGCGTAGGCAGCAACGTACCCATTCCGGTGAATATCCGCCTGATCTGTGCCACCAACTGTAACCTGGAAGAGATGGTAACCGCCGGCAAATTCCGCGAAGACCTGCTTTATCGCATCAACACCATCCACATCGAGATCCCTCCCCTGCGCAATCGGAAAGAAGATATCATCCCCTTGGCACAGCGTTTCATAGAACGCTTCTGCAAGCAATATGATAAAGGAAAGATCACCCTCTCCCCCGCCGCTTCCCAAAAACTGGATGCGCACCCTTGGTATGGGAATATCCGCGAACTGGAACATGCCATAGAGAAAGCCGTTATTATTAATGAAGACGGGATATTGAGTGAGGAACATTTCAATTTCCCCCGTAAGTCGGTAGCTCCTGCGGCAGAATCCGCCGTGTCTACACTGGAAGAGATGGAGTTGCAAATGATACGGAAAGCGATGGATAAATGCAACGGGAATCTTTCGGCTGTAGCCGCACAGTTGGGTATTACGCGACAGACGTTGTATAATAAGATGAAGAAATTCGGGCTATGAAACACTTTATCCTCCGCCTCCTCGCCACCACGGCCCTTGCCATTGCCTGCCTCCTGCTGGTTCAGCGCCACAACTGGCTATGGCTCTGCATCGCCGTGCCTGCCTTTATAGCATCCATCTGGTGGTTTTACCATCTCTACACCTACAACACCCGCAAGGTAGCCTTCCTGCTGGATGCCATCGAGAACGATGACCCCGCCGTCCGCTTCTACGAACACATTTCGGGAGACGACGGCTCGCAAGTAAACTCCATGCTGAACCGCATAGCCCGCATCCTGTACAACGTGAAACAGGAAACCGCACAGCGCGAAAAATACTATGAACTGATTCTGGACTTCGTGGAAACAGGCATCATAGTGCTGAACAGTAAAGGCGCCGTGTACCAAAAGAACAAGGAAGCCATGCACCTCATCGGTTTGGAAATCCTGACACACGTCAAGCAACTCTCCCGCATCTCGGACGAGCTGATGAATGCCTTGGAGAAATCCGTCCCCGGCGACAAATTGCAGGTGCAGTTCAACACCGAGCGCGGCACCGTGCATCTCTCCCTCCGTGTGTCGGGCATCAAGATTCAGGAAGAAGAGCTGCGCATCATCGCCCTGAGCGACATCAACCGCGAACTGGATGAACGCGAAATAGACTCGTGGATTCGCCTCACCCGCGTGCTCACTCACGAGATAATGAACTCCCTCACCCCGGTCACCTCCCTCAGCGAAACGCTGCTTGCCCTGCCCGGAGCCGAGAACGAGGAGATGAAGCAAGGGCTGGAAACCATCCACACCACCGGCAAGGGCTTGATAAATTTCGTCATGTCCTATCGCCGGCTGACGCGCCTGCCTTCCCCCGAACCGTCCCTGTTCTACGTCCTCCCCTTCCTGGAGCGAATGATAAAACTGGCACAGCACCAGCATCCGTGCCCCAACATTACCATCTCCATTCTCCATGCCCCGGAGGATCTCATCGTCTTTGCCGACGAAAACCTGATAGCCCAGGTGGTGACCAACTTGCTGAAAAATGCCATCCAAGCCATCGGCTCCACCCCCCACGGATGCATCACCCTGAAAGCCTATTGTGACGAACAGGAAAGTATCCGCATCGAGATAGGCAACAACGGCCCTGCCATCCCTCCCGATGCCGCCGAACAGATCTTTGTGCCTTTCTTCACCACCAAGGATGAGGGCAGCGGAATAGGATTGAGCCTGAGCAAACAGATTATGAGGTTGAGCGGGGGGACGCTGACTTTATTGCCTTATAAGGAGGAGGGGCAGGATACTACTTTTGTGTTGGTATTTAATTAATGTAGAGATTGTATTCTTGTTCGGCGTTGAAGCAAGAATTAGATAAATAGAAAGCTTTAATGCTTGTTTTTATGTGTCCTTTTGGGAAAGTCAATCTTCTAATGATGGATAAATGTCAATAAAAAACTGCTCTATTGATTGAATAAGGGTTGGTGTTTCTTTTAATTTATTTTTATTGATAAGGATATAGGCGCTTTTATCAAGGTATCAAATAATCATACACCGGTATCCGTGTTTCCAGCAACTCCTTCTTAGTCATTCTATGCAATTTGAATTTCTTTTTCTTAGGCGTTGCAGAAACAGTCTCGGTCTTGTTTCCGGCTCTTGTACTATCCGTTTTGATTGGTTTATCTGTTCCCATATCATTTCTCTTTTTGCAAAGATAGTGCTTTTCATGGAATCTATTGCAATAAATTCTTCCTTATTTTGGGGGGCAACGGGGAAAATATTTAAATCCCCCGTTGTCGGACTTTAGAATATGAATATGCTTTCTCTATGAAAAGAGAAGGTCAACACTCAAAATTGCTATCATTTTACTGTTTTCGGGCGAGTTTGGAACTCGCCCCTACAGTGAACAGTATTCCTTTTCGGCGTTGAAGCAGGGACAGGCTTTGTGAATGCTTGCACTCAGTTGGTAATGCCCTTTGATGGATGCTTTCGGGAATTGCTGTTTCAGTTCCATGAGAAGATTTAGTAAGGCTGTTTTTTGGAAAGTGGTTCGGGTGTCTGAGGGAGTTCCTTCCTCATTCAGTCCGCCTTCATAGCAGATGCCGAGGCTGTGCAAGTTGAAACCATAAGCATGCGCCCCGATCTGTTCTATGGGGCGGGTGTGATGTACCACTCCATCGCGGGTGATGTAGAAATGATAACCGGTTCCTTTATAGCCTAATGACTTGTGGCATTCCTCCAACTGTGCAGGAGTGAAAGGGATGTTGCAACGCGTGGCGCTGCAATGGATTACGATGAGTTTGATTTCTCGCGGAAGGTAGTCTTCCGCGAGTAGTTCTTGATTCTTCATTCTGTTCTTTCTGTTTTTTTAGTTAGTTGATGCAGGAAGTGATTCCCACTACACTAGCAATGGACGTAGCCACTGCGATTATTACTTTGAGGATCAATCCCCAGGTAGATTTGCTTGTACTCATTTTGTTTATTAAGTTATTAAGGTTGATGATTTACCGTAGGGGCAGACCCATGTGTCTGCCCGATAACAGTTCACTTTATGCATTACTCCCAAGGTCGTGACCGCTGGTTCGGGCGGACACATGGGTCCGCCCCTACGGGTTAAACAAATTATCAAAGGGGGGAATACTAAATATGACACCGCGAAAAAAGTTTTTCGCGGTGTCATATCATTTTTTCGCGGTGTCAAATTCCTCACTCCTCCTTCAAATCCAACTCCCCCTGCTTGGGACAAAGTTTCTCCGCCAGCCAGTCCGTATTATCCCATTCGGGCAGCGGCAACGCGGGCCCCTCGCCTTCCTTAGGCTCCTCGCCCTGCATGGGCACAAATCGCCCGTTGAAGTCATTGTAACGGAAATAAGCCTCACCCGTATCACCCAAATGGTTCCAGCGAACCTTGTCCACATGGATCACCGTCTGCCGCGTGCGCTTGTTGCGCTCCACAATCATGCCGAAATCGGACTTGTTGTAGAAAGCCGCAGAACCGGCAATGTCATACAGCGTGGGAACGGGGAACAAGCCCGTATTGGGGTCGCGACGCATCTTGGTGGGGTGCGCCACGATGATGAGCAGGATGTTGTGCCGCATGGCAAACTGGTTCAGCTTGTCGAACAGCCGGTTGATGTACTGCGTCTCCGTCTCACCGTGCAGGAAGGCGTGTTCCAGGCAGTTGAAAGGGTCGATTACCGCACAGTGGATGCCGTTGCGGCGCACCAGCGAGGCGATGCGGTTCAGGATGGTATCCACCGAGAAATCATGACGCGGAAGGATGGAGTGCACACGCTTGGAAAGGAAGTCGATGGCACGCTCCAGCGCCTCACGTTTCAGCACTTTCTTGTCAAAGCGCTTGCCCGTGAGCTTCATGATGATCTTGCGCAGGTGGAAGGCTATGGGACGGTTCTCGGGGCTGAAAATGGCAACGCGCCAGTCATGCCGAAGCATGTAGCGAACGATCATCTCGTCCACAAACTCGCTCTTGCCGCTGCCCGGAGTGCCGGTGAGAACCAGTGTGCGGTTGGTTTCCACGCGCGTCACGCGGTCCAGGTTCTCCAGGCCGGTGTCTATGCCTTCGGGCATGCCGTTCTCAAACAGGTCCAGCAACTCGCGGCGCAGGTCGCCGGCGGTGAAGACGCCCTCTATGGGGAGTTCTTCGGCTTGCTCGATGGCGATACGCAGGCTCTCGATGCCGTAACGCTTCAGGTGCTCGTTGGCATCCTTGCACTCCGGGCCCCAGGTGACCACGCGGCACAGGTCGGCGCCCAGGCGGCGGATCAGCTCGTTGCGCAGTTCCACGCCGCGGGGGTCGGTGTCCAGGGCGAGGATGATACGCTTTTTCTGTTCAAAGTGGGACTCCACGAAGCGGTCCAGCCAGGTGAGGGACTTGCCGCCTGCGCCGTTGGGCACGGAGATCACTTCCACGTAGCCCGCAGCCATCAGGGACATGGCGTCCGGTTCGCCTTCGGTGATGTAGCATATTTCCGTTCCTAGAATGGAGTCTATGTTCCACGGGATGAGTTCGGCGTTTGCCACCATCTTGAAGTTCTTGGCGCCGTCGCGGTACTTGGTGTTCACCAATTTTCCCTGCTCAAAGTAGGGGAAGCAGATGCAGCGTTCCTTGGCGCGCGTCTGGGGCATCCACTCCATGCACTCGCTTATCTTCATGGCGGTGAGCACGAAAAGGGGGATGCAGCGTTCCTCGATGAGGTAGCGGGTGATGGCCTCGCTCAGTTCGGCGGGGCGGTCCTCGGGCACGTAGACGGGGCGGAAGTACACGGGAGGTTCCTGCGGAAGGCGGGTGCTGAGGGGAAGGTTGCCGTAGTCTTCCGAACCTTTCCAGCAGGCGTGGTAGCCGCAATGGAAACAGTGGGCGTACTTTTCGCGCATGTCCACCTGCATGGACTTGTCGCCATGGTGCGTGCGGGTGGTGTCACAGTGGAGACAGGCGGTGCGGAATTTCTGCTTGCCGCCCGAAAGGGATTGCATGTGGTGTGCGAAGGATTCGCGGTCTTGTTTGTTCATAAAGAATTTAGTTTTTAGTTTTCCCTGAAAGGGAATAGATGTCAGAATATGTTTTTATAGCGTTGAGCTTCATAGTCGAAGGTATCTTCATCCCCTCTTGAGAGGGGTAAGGGGTGTGTTAGATAACACCCACAAATACATTTACTTATGCATTTCACACACCCCCTACCCCCTCTCAAGAGGGGATGAAGTTACTTCCGACTGATGCCGTTGCCCGGTGGGACTACCCCCACTCCCCGGTATCCTCATTCCACAGGCAGCGGTCATTGGGACGCATGGGCGCATGGGCAGGGATGGGGATGCCGTTGTAGGAACGGTTGCCATCCTTGTCGCGTTGCTCGTAGGGGCTGTGGGCGGGGGCGGATTGGTTTGACTTGTCCAAGGCAGCGACCAGCTTTTTGCGCGTGTTGCTGTTGGTGACGAAGTTATACATATACTGCTTGGCATCATCCAGGCCCATGATGGAAGATTCCTTCCCCAGGCAGCGAATATGATCTTTGAAGAAAGCTGAAATGCGGGGGAATTCTTCAATAAAACGTGTGCCCAGCATGGAATTCATGGCGGACACTTCCATCCAGACCGTTTCCCCTGCCAGCAGGTCTATGTAGCTCTCCCAACCCAAATAGGGCTGCAACGTCTTTGTATCTTTCAAAAAAACATCATCGACAATAGTAACGGCAGTAGCATCATCAGCAGCAGTAGCAGAAACCGTCTTGCGCGTAGCATCATTATCTACTACTGATAATGATGCTTTCTCTTCTTTACTTACTTTACTTACTCTACTCTTCTTTACTGCTACGGAATCGGTGTTCCGATCGGTGCACCCATCGGAACACACATCGGCAGACGAAGGGCAGGCAGTTGATACCTTATTAGTTTTCAACACTTTAGCATTGTTTCCTTTTTGTGACGCTTCCGATCTTTTTTTGCGTCTGTCATCCAGCACACCCATGCGGATTTGCAGCCCCGGAGAATAGAAAAAATCGCCATCAATCACGAATAAATCATAGAGGTGAATCACGTCTTTTATATCTTCTTCCCGGCACTTGAATTTGTAGGAAAGGGACTTGACTAGGCGCAAGTCGCAACGGTAACCTTCTTGCTGGCGCAGGTACTCTATCAGTGCCCAATAGGTGCCATAACCCGCCATGCCGCGTTCGTCTACCAACAGAGTGAGACGGGAATTGTTACTCGCTGATGCGTCGTGCGGAAAATACTGATCATTTGTCATCTTGTTATTTTTTATTTAAAAAATTAATACCTAAGATTTGTTTCTTTTTCGATGATGCAAAGTTAGTGACAGTGTTTTACATACAAAAACACGCTTTGAACGGTAATATTAGAGGTAACTGCCTATGTAACAGTAAATAATAAGTAGATTCATCGTTCAAATGGAAAATGACTTTAACATTTGTTAGGGAAGCGAACAGGTGAATGAATGTGTAGAATTGAGTGAGAGTACGTTAGAATATTTCTCTTCGATGACAACATAATATATTTTCAATAGCGCTGATTATCTTGCATTTAGTTTCTTCTGTTTCTTCGCCAAAGTAATAGATGTAATGAATAATCTCGTTCAGTTGGTTTACGTGCGAGTCCATTGTTTCTCCACGCCACAGTGCTATTCCGCTGTTCATTGTCTTGATAATGACGATTAATATGGGAAGGATTATGGTTTCTATATCGTCTGTTTCCGTTATCTGAATCTTTTCGTGCTCCATAATGATGGTCAGTCCGGAACGGACGGAACGCATGTGGTTCATGGCCCGGTTGTATCTTCTCTTTTCGTTCACGCCTTCGGGTTTCAGGGTGAGTGGCGGATGAGCGAAAAGCATTTGGCTGTTGTGATAGTTCAGTTTGCCTATCAGTTTTTTGTAGAGGGGCGGAATCAGTTCCGCCGCTTTTTCCAGAAAAGCGACTGCCTCCAGGGGCAATTCTTCTTTTTGCACACATAGTTTTTTTAGTTTGTTTACTTCCTCCTCAAATGAGGTTGAGAGGTTTACCTTTTTTTTAGCCATGGGTTTTCTTCGTTTTTTTAATAGTTATATTAATTATTATACAGAATAAGTGCCCTGCATCCTGTTGGGGAGGCAGAGCACTTTTTACTCCAAAACTCATGTTTTTCATGGCATATATTCACCGTAGGGGCGGAATATTTTCCGCCCAAACCAGCGCGCAGCTTCCCCCTTTTGAAGGGGGATTTAAGGGGGATGTTCTCTTTGGTATAATGGTGTGCCCTACTACAGAAAACAATCATTCCAAAGAGAACATCCCCCTTGCCCCCTTCAAAGGGGGAGGCTGGCGCAATGACACCGGGCGGAAAATATTCTGCCCCTACGGTGGATGATAGCGGCAGCCGACGGGGCAAAAGCAAAGCCCCCGTGGATACCTCCAAGTGTTTGGAAGATGCCACGGGAGCTCCCGGCAGGGGGTGCAAAGCACCCGGATCTCTACTCTCGCTACACCAGCGGCTGGCTAGACGAGACCGGGAAATGCGCTATTACTGCACAGGTACCAGTTTAGGCAGATTATCTCCCGAACTATTCCTGTACTCGAACTTACAAGGATAGCCACCCCTATTATTCCATTCGGCAATCGCCGCATTCATCTCTTCGATGATTAACTGTGAATTCAGGTCCCCATACGACATGCTGGTTTCCGAAAGCCCCCCGGTAGCATATGGATCACCGTTTCCCAGTGTCAAGCCGGATGTAGTACTGTTAAAATGAGATGCACTAATTGTCCTGGTGCTTTTGTTAGCTGTACCCGAGATAGCAGCTTTTCCACCCAATGCAGCTATAGTTCCTTCGCTTAAGCAGGCAATCATTTTTGCCGTGCCAGTAACATAGGCAGCAATACCAGCGGCATAGTTATTATTACCTCCGTCTATATCAGCATGATTTACACAAGCTATAAAATCGGCGTCAGTGCCATTGCCCAGGATTCCGCCTACTTTTCCGTTTCCGCTTATCGTGCCATAATTTTCACAACCAATGAAAGTAGTTTTTCCACGAGAGTCGAGAGAGCCTACTAATCCACCAGCCATCCCGGTATTTGCATTTACAGGAATCTTATTCACGCAGCGGACTATGTAACACGTGCCATAAGCCTGCGCTGCAATGGAGCCAGCCTTCTGATTTGCCGTTATACTTCCTGACTCTATTGTAAGATTCTTGATTGTCGAATCCATAATATAGCCAAACAAGCCCATCCTATTCTCGCTTGGTCGATTGATTGTGAGATTCTTAATTTTAAATACTACACCGTCAAAAACGCCCTTGAAATAGTATTCAATATTTCCTATCGGTGTCCATGTAACCCCGTCCAAATCAATGTCTGCCGAAAGTGTTATACTTGCGTTAATGAAACTGTCGCCGACTTTCAAGTCATCAGGAAGAGTGGTGTCCCTGTTCACCAGTTTGGCTAACTCGATGAGTTCATCCTTGGTGCCTATGGTATAGGACTTATTGATTGCTGTGCGATACCATATATAGTTTGCCGGAAGCTTGCTCACGGTCACTGTGCAAGTGGCTGTCTTGTTTCCATCGGTACTGGTAAAGGTAATGGTAGCAGTTCCTTCGGCTACGCCGGTCACTACGCCTGTGGTGCTGACAGTAGCTTTGGTCTCGTCACTGCTTTTCCATGTTCCGGTTTGGATGGTGGCTTTTTCGGGAGTAAAGACGGGTTTCAGTGTTGTTGTAGTACCAATGGAAACGGTGGCGGTTGCCGAAGCGAATGATACTCCTGTTACAGCAACATTGCTCACGGTTACTGTGCAGATAGCGGTCTTGTTTCCATCGGTAGTGGTTGCAGTGATGGTGGCTGTTCCGGCTTTTACACCTACTACTTCGCCGCTGGTAGCGTCTACTTTGGCAATGGCTTCATCGCTACTGCTCCATGTTACAGTTTTAGTTGATGCATTATCCGGCAAAACAGTTGCAGTAAGTGTTTCGCTGCCTCCTACTTCAAGGGCAAGTGCAGGTTTGTCTAATGTTACACCGGTTACAGCTATCTGATCCGTGTAAGTGATAATGATAACAGTGGTATGCTCGATGTTCTGTTTGTCTATAATGGAAAGGGTGAGGATCGCTTTATCGCCTATCTCTACACCGCTGGATGGGATGATTGTTACTGTTCCCGGAGTTATCGTTCCGTCTTTATCCGTTGTGGGCTCGTTCAGTTTTACTTTCCATGGTTCCGCGGTGGTGGGATCTGTCACTGCGCGGGTGGCGATGTCTGTGTCTGTACCCTGCTTACTCTTAATCTCTGCCGTTATTGCCTTGTAGTCGTCTGCTACTGCGGGCAATGTTAATTCGGTAGTTTTACCGCCGGCATCCTTTTCGGTGGGTGTGATGATCATTTCATCTTCCACATCCTTAATGCCGATGGTTACATCCAGTGCACGCATCAGTCTGATTTCCGTTCCGTCGGTAAGGGTGAATATCACATAGTCGTCGTTGTCGGTGTTTATGCCGCCTTCCTTAAAGATGGAATCTCCCTGGTCGCCCTTTGAACCAGTGGAGCCGGTTGCTCCTGTTGCACCTGTTGCCCCCTTTTCGCCTGTGGCGGGTACTTTGTTGCCTTTTTCATCCAGCAACCATTTGCCATCTACTTTCCAGCAGAGTTTGCCATCGCTGGTTTCCACGCTGATAACGGGAGTGTGTCCGGCTTCTCCGGCCTGTCCAGCCGCATTGATTTTCTTTCCTTCGGCATCGGTCATCCACACGGGGTCGGCTTCGCCTGTGGTTACGGTCCAGTAATACTGTCCATCGGTGTCCTGCTTCACGCTGATGATGGGGGTAATGCCGTCCGTTCCGTTCTCACCGTCTTTTCCGTTCAAGATGGTGATGGGTTTCGATTTGGCAAAGGTGATGGTGTAGCCCACTTCCTTGGCTCCTTCCATGATGGGGGTTACACCCGTCACGTAGTCATTTTCTTGCAAGGCCGATACCAGTCCTTGCAGGGCGCTGATCTGCGTGTTGGCGGTGCTGCACCAGCTTTCCAGTTTTTCTACTCGCGATTTCAGGTCGCTGATGTCGTTTTTCAGTGCGGTGTCGTCATAGTCGTCTCCGCAACCGAACATAGCCAATGCTACCACCAGTAGCAAGGCGTAATGCTTGAATTGTTTCATTTGTTTTTTGATTTTTTTTGTTAAACATATATGTTAGTTGGAATCTATTCCCGGATGTTACTAAAGGTTTATATTTTTCAATGATGCATCTACACTCCTTTCAAGGGGTAGACACAAGGTTTATACAGGTATAAAAACATGGATAATTTCCTGTTTAGACGAAATGTATTTTCCATAGAGTCATCAGTTAAATGTCAGTAATTATAAATAGTTCTTCAAAATCATTCCCCGGAGCGTTTATAGGGCGTTACTTACCAAGTAACACACAAACCCCTGCCGTGCATGGCGGAAAAGCGTTTCTAAATGCACCGTTTCAGTTCCCAAATTCGCCTTGGCTGATGGGATACGTACAAAAAAAGAGTAGTCCGTTTTTATAATGTAAAGATGGATGCCATACCCGTGTGCCTTGCAGCGCCTGGATTCCGGTTCAATATGTAGATTGGAGGTAATCTGTGTCTTTCTACGTAAAAAATTAAGGTTTTCTAATAAATAAATTCTATTTTATTTGTGTATTTGTGAAAAAAAGCTCACTTTTGCGAATCGGTTTGTGCGTTACTTGGTAAGTAATTTCCAGCCTTCCACCTGTCTTTTCACTATTTCTGCAATCATGTCTTCATTTACTTTATCCACTTCTTCATCCGAGAAAGGTTTCAGGTAGTTCTCCGTCACGCGGATGGAGGAATGTCCCAATGCCTTTGAGATGATGCCGATAGGTACGCCCTTGTGGTAAGCAATGGTGGCCCATGAATGGCGCGCGGTGTATGAGCTGAGCTTCCCCCCCGGAGGCAGCAACAGCACGGCGAGGCTTGCCAGTGCCTTGTTGAACCGGCTGAGGACGCATTGGTAATAGTGGTAAACGTCGTCATCGTCGTTGCTGCTTGTCGTTTCTTGCGGATCTGCCGGAGCGTTATTCTCCGGCTCGTCCTCCTGTTCATTTCCCTGTTTCTTCTGCGACCTGTTTTCAAGTATGGGAAACAGGTAGATGGAATCGGGGTCTGTGCTGCGACAGGCTTCCAGCAGTTTCACGGCTTCCCGGGGCACTTGTATGCGCATCTGCTTCCCCGTCTTGTGGCGGCAGTAGGTAAGGATATAGTTTCCCCGGGCATCACATTGCAGGTCTTTCTTTTGCAGGTGGCACAGGTCTATGAAGGGCATGCCGCGCAGCAGGAACAGCAAGGAGAAATAGGCAAGCGCCCGGTGGCGGGACACGGGCAGCGTGTTGCTGTGCACGGTGCTCATCACCCGGTTTATGTCTTCCTCCGTCAGTGCACGTTTGGTGAGCGACTGCACCCGGGTGTGCACGTCCCTAAACAGCAGGGGGTCGTGCCCGGGGTGTCCTGCAGGCAGAATGCGGCGGTAGACCGCCCGCAAGGTGCGCATGTAGGTGGAGACGGTGTTCCATGCCAGCGAGTGGTGGCGCAGGTGCTCTTCATACTGCTTCAGCCGTCCGGGGGTGAATACTTCCGTCAGGGTGAGAGGGAGGTCTTTTTCCTTGGCAAAGGCCACATAAGAGTGCAGGGTGGCGGTGTAGGTGTGCACCGCCGGGCGTTTCTTTTCCTGTTTCAGCAGCAGGATGACGGATGCCATCAGCTCTGCCAGGTTCATGGACCGGGCGCAGACGGGATCTGTTTCTTTGGGGTTTAATTTTTCTGTATCCATAGGGTTTCGTTTTTTAATCATTCCGCTTTTGCGGGTCTCCTTGCCACAACAGGGGCAGGGAGGTTTTGTTTATGGATACAAATGTAACGAGCATTGAAAAATACCTGTGATATTTGAAAATTCGCAGGATACATTTGCAAGTTCATGCATTAATTTGTTTCTTTGTATATTGCTATCTGAAAAAGAAATTGCTGACCGGGACATATATTTGAGAAAATGAATGATATAAAAAACAAAGTTATTTACATAGACTATTGCATCAATGCCTTTGCCGATAAATATGATTTATCGCCCAAACAGGCATATGCCTATTTATATCGTTTTAAAGGTTTGGATTTTCTAGATGAATGTTATGAAGCCGAGCATCAGCTATCTATTCGTGATGCCGTAGCGGACTTGACAGAGGTTTGCAAAAATAATGGAGGAAAATTAAAATGATTTTATATCATGGCTCAAATATGGATTTCGGTGATATAGACATGCAAAAGTGCCAACCAAACAAAGATTTTGGTTGCGGTTTTTACTTGACCAATATTGAGCAACAAGCAAAGGAAATGGCTGCAAGAAGAACCAAAATAGTAAAAAAAGGAACTCCCACGGTACTTGCATTCTATTTTGACGAAAACAAACTATCCGACAAGGAATTATCCGTTAAAATATTTGATTCCCCAACTGAAGAATGGGCCTTATTCATCCTAGCCAACAGAAATCATGAGGGGCGTATCAATAAACACCGGTATGATATAGTAATCGGTCCCGTTGCTGATGACGGTGTGGCATTTCAGTTAGAACGATATGAACAAAAAATGATTGACTTGCCTACACTCGTCAAAGAAGTAACGTATAGAAAACTGAATAAACAGTATTTCTTTGGAACAACCAAAGCAATCTCTTATTTGAAGAAGATATGAAAAAAGAAAATCGTTTTTTAATCCAATCTACTGTTCAAAAGCTCGTAATGCTTTTAGTACGTGATTATAAAATGTCCATCATAGATGCTTTTAGTACGGTCTATAATTCAGAACTATATGAGCGATTGAATGATCTGGACACAGGACTTTATTACCAAAGCCCTTTATATGTATATCATTACCTGCAAAATGAATTGAAAACAGGGAGGCTGGCATAACACCGCTTTACATAAATCCCTCCCACCCTATATCACACAGAGCAGAAGGGACATAAAATCGCATCTCCGCTATATTATTTCAATTTCAAGACACTTCTTTCCGCCGCAATGTCAGCACCTCCGGGAGTTGCCTTACGGGTGCAATAATCGAACTCGGCAGATTTGTCACCACTGAATGATTTCCATTTCAGTTTCAGCTTCACCGTCTTGCCTTCCGTATCGGGCAGTGCATTTAGATTGAACGCCACCAGTCCGTCATCGGTTCTGCCATATACATCGCCAAAGGCATTGTGGCGGAACTCTACTTCATAAGGATTGGCAGGGTCTTGGCTCATCAGCAGGTTCACAAAGTGTGCCTTGCTACGGTCTCCCCAATAGGTACGGAAACGGAGGGTCAAGTAACCATCTTCGGCTATCGTTACCCAGTCGTTAATAATCTCTACGGGGTCTGTGCCATATACTTCATCGTTCTTTTCGCCCAGATCTCCGGCGATGGGCTTTGTAAGGATACTGTCTATCCAGTTGATGTGCACAGCCTTGTCATAGTCTCCACTGGACTGGTTCACTTCATCATAGTTCATCAATGCCCTTACTTCCTTTTCTCCATAAGGGGAGGATTTGACATTGACAGGCAGCAACGTGGTTTTCTCATCCAGTTGCAGGTAAAATGAATTATCGGCCGTAGGCTTTACCGTAACCAGCGCATTGGGCCATGCCTTGCCATAGTAATAGTTATCATCATCATCCAGACATGACTGGAATACCATGGAACCGGCAAACAACACGATAGCAGATGCTAATAATTTATTAAAACTCAGAAAACTTTTCATAGGGTTTCTCTCTTTATTAGTTAATCATTCTAGTTTATAAGTCCTTTTGTAGTGAAAATGGAGGAAGGGCAGGAATACTGCATGGGAGGGTGTTAATAAAATATAAGCAACGTATATAGTCATAAAGAAACTTATTTTGAACAATATTTATCGCCAATACATTAATAAATAAAGAAGAAAATGAGTAATTTCGGAGCATTCATTCATCAATCTTAATATATAGGTGAACAATGAAAAAATATCAATTAATGACAATCATCATCTGCTATATTGCCGTATTGCTGGTTATAGCGGTGTTTCTGAACAATGGCGACGGGGTCTTTTCCCAGTTCTTTGAGAACAGCAACCTCTACATACGCAGTTGGCGCAATGCCTACGCCCCTACTTTTCACCAGAGTTATGACAACTTTTTATTGGTCTTCCCCCTGCTACTGCTGCTGGGACTGAAACTGGGCGGAGTGAGAGGCAGTTTCGGCTGGAAAAGGCTGCTGACCTTCATCGTGCTGTCACTGCTACTGACCCAGTTGGCAGTAAACGTACTGAAACTGACCACCGGAGTGCTGCGCCCGGATGAATCCAATTACTTTTCTTTCCCTTCAGGGCATACGGCAACCGCATTTATGGCAGCCACATTGCTCTATAAAGAGTATGGTTTTAAAGGATATTGGGTGGGACTTGTAGCATATGCCGCCGCCATAGTAACCGGATTTACACGAATACTGAACAACCGGCACTGGCTATTTGATGTCATTATAGGCGCCGCACTGGGCATCTTGCTGACAGACTTGGCGTATCGGTTGGTACAACTTATCTTTAAAGAAAGAGGGTGGATACGCAAAGAATAACACCTCTCAAATAAAAATATTAATAACACTACAAACCCTTTTATGCATATCACTAAACGAATATTATTCCTGGGAATGCTTGCAGCATTCGCCACAGCAGAAGCAAAGGTGACACTGCCCGCACTGTTCAGTGACAACATGGTATTACAACAAAAATCAGATGTCGCCCTGCACGGCCGTTCATCGGCAAAGAAAGACGTGACAATCACCGTGGGATGGAACAAACATATCTATACAGCTCCCACCGACGCGCAAGGGAATTGGAAAATAGAAATCCCCACTCCCTCTGCCGGAGGTCCATACGAAATAGCCCTGTCGGACGGGGAAGAACAGGTATTGAAGAATATCATGATCGGAGAAATATGGCTCTACGCAGGAGAGGTAAACACAGAGATGCCCATAGAGGGGGCTTCACAATCTTCCATCCGGTTGTTTCAGGTGAAAAAGGAAATTTCATTGGTTCCCAAAGAAGATTTAGACCCGGCACAGGGGGAATGGCAAGAATGCAGTACGGAGGTTGTGGCAGGATTTCCCACAGAGGGTTATTTCTTTGCCAGCCAGTTGCAGAAAACATTGAAAGTTCCCATAGGAGTGATAGATTGTACCTGGGCGGGTACACCGGCAGAGGCATGGAGCAGTTATAATGCACTGGAAAGTCTGGCAGATTACGGACAGGAAGCAGAGATGCTGGAATCCTTGGGATTCGACCCCGAAAAGATAGAAGCGGAATATGCCCGGAAAAGGGAGGAATGGTATCAAGCCCTGTATGAACATGACATGGGATGGTGCGACGACCATCAGGTATGGGCGAAACCCGATTACTCGGACGAGAACTGGAAAGAGATGGAACTCCCGGGATATTGGGAAGATAAAGGAATGAAAGACTTTGACGGCGTGGTGTGGTTCAGAAAGACCGTGGATATTCCCCGCACCTGGGTCCGCAAAGCCATAACGGTGGAACTGGGACCGATAGCCGACGAAGATATAGTGTATTACAACGGAGTGGAAATAGGACGAACCGGCGGAACCGATACGCCCAGACGCTACACAGTTCCCTATAAACTGGTGAAGCGCGGAAAAGCCGTATTGACCGTCCGTGTAACCGACTATGAAGGAAAAGGCGGCATCTGCGGAAAAGCGGAGCAAATGAAGATGAGTATAAAAGGAAAAGAGCCTGTGTCACTGGCTGGTAACTGGAAATACCTGGCGGGACTGTCCCTGACCGGAATACCGCCCGTGCCCGCATCGCCCGGAACGAACCCCGCTTATCCCACAGGACTGTTCAATGCCATGATACATCCGCTTACCCGTTTCCCCATCCGGGGAGTCGTTTGGAACCAAGGGGAAAGTAACAAGGAAAGCCCGGACGAATATACAGATTTATTTATGTCACTGATAACAGACTGGCGTGATAAATGGCAAAAGCCGGATATGCCTTTCCTCTTTGTGCAACTGCCCAATGACCCGAAACAGAAAGATACACAGGTGGATACAGACCGGGCAGCCATGCGCGAAGCACAGGCACAGGCACTCTACCTGAATAATACGGGAATGGTGGTAACAACCGATATAGACCATAGCCGTGAATCCGGTCTACAAAGCAAACTGGAAGTGGGGCTCCGCCTGTCACAACAGGCATTGAGGCAAGCATACGGCAAGAAAAAGATGCCGCAATATCCGATGTACCAAGCTCATAGCATTGAAGGAAACACAATACGCATCAGTTTTGAAAATGTCGGAAAAGGATTCCTGCACCCCGACCCCATCCGGGGATTCCTGATAGCGGGCACCGACCACGTTTTTTATCCGGCCACGGTGTCGGTAAAGAAAAAAGAAGTAATTGTGCAATCGCCCGAAGTGCCTCATCCTATAGCCGTGCGCTATAACTGGGCGGATACTCCGGACGGGACATTATTCGGCGCATCAGGTTTGCCGGTAGTTTCCTTCCGCACAGACAAATGGTAATTATCAGCAGCAATAGGTATCGCCCGTTAAAAAATTCCTATATTTGCATTCTCATTTATAATCAGAACTAAAAAAGATAAGGTTATGGGAATGACAATAGGAATAGATGTAGGCGGAAGCACGACCAAGATTATCGGCGTGGACAAAGAAGGTATCAAGCACCCTATGATTGTAAGGGCGGAAGACCCCGTTACGTCTTTATTCGGCGCATTCGGCAAATATATATATGATAACGGCATTAACCTGAGTGACATTGAGCGAGTGATGCTGACGGGAGTAGGCAGCGCCTACGTGAACCAACCGCTATACGGACTACCCACCCATCACACGGATGAATTTCGGGCAAACGGACTGGGAGCGCACTATGGTTCGCAACTGAAAGACATCATTGTGGTGAGCATGGGAACAGGAACTTCCTTTGTAAAAGTGGAGGGAGAAAAGATAGAACATATAGGCGGCATAGGAATAGGCGGGGGAACCATACAGGGATTGTCCCGCTTGTTGCTAAAGACGCATGACATTCACCAGGTGGTGGAGATGGCACAGAAAGGAGTTATTGAGAATATTGATTTGCAGATTAAGGATATTTGTAATTCTCCCCTGCCGGGATTGCCGCTGGATGCTACAGCGTCTACCTTTGGAAAGGCAAGCGCCAATGCTTCCATGGAGGATGTGGCGGCGGGAATTATCCATATGGTACTGCAATCCATCGGTCAGTCGGTGATACTGGCTGCGCTGAACAGCCACATTAAGGACTTTGTATTGATTGGTAATCTGGCTAAGTTGCCGCAATGCAAGGAGATTTTTCCGATAATGGAGGAAATGTATCAATGCCATTTCCATATACCGGAATATGCGGAATTCAGAACGGCGCTCGGGGCGGCACTACTAAACTTTGCACGATGAAATACGGAGTAACAAAGAATACATTACTGATTACGGCAGGCACCATTTGGTTGATAGCCGGAGTGAATATTCTGCGCATCGGCGTGGAGTGCTGGATGAATGATTCTAAATATTGGTTGTTCAAGGTTTGCGAAGCCACGCTGGTGTTTCTTCTGTTTTTCGGAGTTATTTTTCATAAGCTATACCGCAAGCATACCCGCCGCATTTCGCAAAAGAAATCACAGAATTGCCCCTTCTCTTTCTTTGATGTAAAGGGGTGGATTATAATGGTATTTATGATTACGATAGGCGTATTGGCACGTACACTGCATTTGTTGCCGGAGGCTTTCATTGCTGTGTTCTATACAGGGTTGTCGCTGGCTCTGATCGGTACAGGGATTCGGTTTATCAGGTATTGGTGGAGGAATAGGCACTTTCTTCGGTAAGGAGAAGCTTCGGCCTTCATTTGCAGTAATGTTGTCATCTACCGTAGGGGCAGATTGAATCTGCCCGGTGACAATTTGCTTTGTGCATTCGGGCGGATTCAATCCGCCCCTACGGTAGATGACAACATTACTGCAAACTATTGCAACACCCAGCAACAAGCATCCGTCAGCACCTTCTTTCCATCACGGGCCACCACCTCAATATCATTATCTCCCCGGCTCAACTCTACTCCCTTAAACACACACATATTCAGTGCATCCGGTTTCATCTTGCCTATCTGCTTTCCATTTACTTTCAATGTCACTTCTGTGCAATTCGAGAAGATTTCAATATCAGTAACAGGCTTTACGCGCTTCACATTGCGATGGCCTGCAATATAAACCATCGGATCGGGATTCCAGTTCGCTTTATAAAAATAGAATGCATCTTTCTTTACTTTGCGGTCATGGGTTACCAAACCTTTGTCATTGATTCCCGGTCTATCCCCCTCCGTGCGGTGTGCAGCGCCAAAATCAAACATATTCCATACAAAGCTGCCCCATACATAAGGACGTTCACTGATAATTTTCCAATTCTGAATGTGATACTCTGTCTGCCAGTTTTCGGGATGCCACCAGCTACCCGGCTCAGTCTGTATCAATGAATCTTGCTGATGGTAAATACTGGCTCCCGCGCCATATTCACTAATTGCGATTTTCAATTCAGGATGACTCTTGTGCGTGGCATCCAGCCAAGTGGCAAGTGTGGCGGGCGTAGCCCCATACCATCCGTCGTAACGGTTCCAAGCAATATTATCGGTAATGAAGTTCAATGCCCCACCCTGGTTACTTGCCGAAGTTGTGGGACGTGTGGGGTCTTCCTGATGCGCCATTACATTCAATTCCTTGATATATTCCACCGGATTGTCGCCATATTCCTTCAGCTCATTAAAAAGTCCCCAAAAACAAATGCTGGGATGATTGTAATGCTGGCGGATCATTTCTTTCAGTTGCTCCTTGCCGTTCTCGCGGAAGGATGGCTGGTCTACAAAACCTTTATCGGCATATCCACCCGGACCTACAAACGGGATTTCCGCCCAGGTAACAATACCGTTCTTGTCCATCAAATCATACATGTAGGTAGCCTGCGGATAGTGAGCCAAACGGATGGCATTCACTCCCATCTCGCGCATTATGCGTGTATCCTCCTCGTGGTGCATGGGGCGGAGGGCATTGCCCACCTCGGCACGTTCCTGATGGCGGCATACGCCATGCAGCGGCAAATGCTTTCCATTCAGGAAGAAACCCTTATCGGCATCAGTCGTGTAATAACGCAGTCCCAATGGTTGTTCCACTTTATCCAGTTCCTTACCGTCTTTGGACAAGGTAACCACAGCCTGATACATGAACGGATCTTGAGTGCCATTCCACAAATGGGGATTGCTTAAAGTGAACTCCATATTTTCGGGCTGTACGGTGGTGCGGGGAGCAATGGTTACTTCCTTTTCTGATTCATAAACGGTCTTTGCACCTTCATTTATTTGTAGTTTGAGGATAGCCTTTTGGGGTTGTTCAGTCTTATTGGACAGGTTGATACGTGCACAAATGTCTGCTTGCTTGTCTGTAACTTGTTTCTGCATCAGATAAATACCGGGAGAGGCATAATCCAATGGAGAGATGCAAATATCCTCGGTGAGCAGCAAGTGTACATCCCGATAGATGCCGCCATAGAAATTGAAATCGCCCACCAATGGCATTACATCCAGTTGCTCGCCATTATTGACACGCACCAGGATGGAATTATTCTTTCCATAGTTCACTTTATCAGTTATCTCAAAGATAAATGCACCATATCCGCCGCGATGTTCGCCTATCTGTTTGCCATTTACAAAGACATTACTTACGCTGTTTGCTCCTTCAAAACGCAGGAACAGGCGTTTTCCTTTCCATTCGGGACGGATGAAAATATTCTTTGTGTAATTACCGATGCCACGCTTATAATCTATCTTGCCGCTCAATGCATCTTGTGCATTCCATGTGTGGGGCAAGTCCACCCGGCGTGCCGAGCTATGGTTTACCTGATGAGAGAAACGGAAGTTCCAATCCTGATTGATAAGTATGTTTTCTCTTTGGGCAAGCCCCTGCATACTAAAGGCAGCAGCCAATAGGACGGAGAAAGTGAATCTGAGGTTTTTCATAATTGTTCTTTATATTCTTGATGTGTAATGATCTTGATTTAAGTTGTCATCGCAAAGATAAAGAAAAAAAGAAAAACATATGGATATCTCAAAAAGTAATTTTAAATATCACTTTACGATCATTAAGCACAGGTGGGTGTGTCAAAACAAAAATTGGTTATCATTTTGCCGTAGGGGCATATTGATAGTTGTTTTAGAGTCTTGACACATCCCCCTACAGAAAATATTTACAGATATGGGTAGAAAGTGTATCACTTAATCCAAAGTAATCTCTTGCTCATTTGTATAAACCACAGTCATTTCTCCACCCGCACCTTTATCGTCTTGCTGCAAATCCTTAGTTTGTATGCGGCTTACATAAAACTCCGCCTCCCCAGCTTTTGCAGTGGAAGGGAATTTAATCTCTACACCTATACTCCCTGCCTCAGTTGCCTGAAAGGTGTATTCCTGAGCATCAGTCTTAATACGCACTTCTACCATCTCCCCCTCTCCTACAGCTTTGCCCATCCATACAAAGAATGTTCCGGACTGTAAACTGATAGCATCCAATCCCACTATTTCCGGGAAAGCATACTCATCCGGAGTAACCGTATTGGTATAGACTTCTCCCTGCCGGCGGGTAAGCGTAAACGTCACCTCTTTCTCGCCGGAAAAAGTAGAAGTATAGAGGTAGGGTTCGTCTGTAGAGAAAGACGGTTGCTGATTATTAAACATTACAGAGGAAGGAGCAGACAGACTGATATATGCCCCCTCTGCATTACTCTTTAGGAAATTGGCAGATACATCGGTTTGCTTTTTTGTATCGTTGTACTCCACTTTTAGGTTTTGATATACAGGGACAGAGCTACTGACCGTAGGTAAACCGAGATTACCATTATTATCACTATCATCATCACTGCACGACAGCAAAGTGACGGCAGTAAACACAAAAACAAATAATTTCTTCATTGCTTCCAGGGTTTAGTAAGTTTCCCCCACTAAACGCCCTTCTGCATTTATTTGTTCAAGACAGATAGCCTATGCCCTTATTCTGTTATCCTTATTTCACGACACGTATCGGTAATTTCAAGAATCCTTCAGCTGCCGAACGTGCACGACCTTGTCCTTTCTTGGGTCCCGGAATCAATGGGCTATATGCCAAGACGTGACGAACACGATTATATTGATCCTGGGTGAACTGATCAGAGTAACTAACAGAATAATCCATTATATTATAAGAGATAAAGCTATTATTCTCACAGTTATTGCGTTTTACTAAAGTCTCGAATAATTTATCATTTGGTATATGTCCAATCGCATACGCATAATAATTATCATATTCCTCTTTATTATAACTTGGCGTATCCTCACAATAGTCAGTATCTTCACATCCCCCGTCTTCACTCTCGGAAAATACATGATGCAGCCCCAAATAATGTCCCAGCTCATGCGCCAATGTTACGGTTACGTCAGCAGGATTATATTTCTTGGAGTCCGATTGTTGGTAAATAAAAAAACTATTAATAGAGACACAATACGGGAATGATAAGTTCTTAAGTTCCAAATAAGGCTCATCAACTTCATTAAGCCCTTTCAAGGAATTAGAGCCTGTAGTAGTAAAAGGCAAATGTGAAATTCCCAATGTTGTTGTCTTCGTTTCAAGATCTTCTTTGAAATTGTAAATCATCACATTAATATATTGATTGGGATCCCATAAATATTTTACATACCCTTTTCCGCCGTTTGTTTCATCGTCTTTCATAAACAAATCACAGTCAATAGGATAACTATCCGGCCACAGAATATATTCCACACCCGGAATATCCAGTTTCTTTCCTTCCGGATTGGTCGTTGCAAGTGTAAATGTCAGATTCATATCCACACTTTTACTTTTATCCTGATAGAGCTTATTGACTATGCCAAGTATCTCGGACAAGCGTTCTGCATCGACATATTGCAGATCATCACTCTTATCTTTGTACATAACATGGAAAATAACAGGCAGATCATAATGATATGCCTCAGCAGAAATATCAGCAGGAGCCTGACTAAACCGGATACTTTTACTGTTGCTGCCGGAAGAAATTTTCACCTCCCCCGTTCTTGTGGAAGTTTCCAGATTGGCATCAACGGTTATAGTAAGTATCTGGTCGCCGGAACCGGACTCCGGAGCAACTTTACACCAATTTGGCTTAGAAGATACAGCCCATGCCCCAGCACACCTGACCTCTACTTCCAGCTTTTCACCATCACCCTTAATCACATTGGAAGATGATTCAGATATTCCTATGATGTCTAAATCTGCATCCTTATCCTCGCAACCGACGAACATAAATGTTAATATAGACAACAACAATAAGTATTTCACTCTCATAAAGCAAATTATTTTTAGTTGAAACAAAGATAGTGTTTTAAAATGGAAAAGAGAGAGATATGAATACTATTTTAAACAAGGAGGGACCAGGTTAACTCTTTTCATAAAATCTTCAGAAGAAGCCATCGCCGCCAAATGAATACCTCATCACGAACTAACAATATAAAACTGCTTTAAGTTGCTATTTTTGCTGAAGTGGAGAAAAAGAAAAAGCTCTGAAATCCTTGAATTTCAGAGCTTTGCTTTAAGTTGCTATTTGCTTTCGCGGTGCGTACGGGACTAACGGATTTTTCACTTGCTTTTGATATTCAATAAATTATAAAACTTATTTCCAAAAAGCACCCGATTTTGCACCTATATAGCTTCTATGTTTTTCCGATAGGAATTTGCCTCGTTCCAACATTGCAAAAATAATCATTTATTATAATATAGCGAAATATTAAACATGGAAACGTACTTCTTACTATTTAACATTCAACTAATCACAGATAAAATAAATACATTTAGATTCAAAAAAGAAAAGAATTAGCGTTTTTAATTTAGATTTAGAGATCTTATTCCAAAAATTAAGAATCCAATCTTATTTCCTTTTTGCTAACGACCTTCTATTTTGATTCTAACTACTAACCTTGCTTTCTTGAATGACTTTTCCCATAGTTTTATCTTTTAGCTCTGATAGCCATCACTCTGATGTGATAGTATTTATTAATAACATATAACACTTAACGTTACATGCCTAGGGTAGCTGAATTTCATATCGCCAAATACGAGCTACTCCATCGGAATTGTCTGTTATATATTGTTGACAATATGGATAAATCAAACTCATGTTTTTATGAAATCCAAGTTCCCATAAGAAATACAAAGCCATACCAAGCGCATGGGGCTTCGTAGATAAAGGTGCAAGGTAGATATTTGTAATAGGCTCCCGTTTGTTCTGCTTTTCAATGTACTCACTTATGGTTTGTGCTGTAACAAATGGATCATATGCAGGTGTGTATATATTCGAGTCCATATCTTTAAAACACTCTGTGCCTATAGCTCCTTCAGCCTCGTGTGCTCTTAATATATTTTCCTGAAACATACCAGGGCTAATGGCAGGAAACCCAAACAACAATACTTTCTTCTTGCACCCTTTCTTTTTGGTTGCTACATCAACAATACGACTATGGTCGTAACCTGCTGCTATAATAAGCAAATCATTATTATCCTTTGAAGTATGAATACCGGACATGCCATACATCTGTTTCACTTCATAAAATAAATCTGAAAATTGAGTATTTTCAGCACATCTATATTGAGTCGGCTCAGTATACAATATGTCGAAATAATTGATTTTATACATAGCCATACAGCGCATTAAAAATATCAAATAAGGAATCCTGAAACCTGTTGCATCCACACAAACCGATTTACCCGATAATTGTAATATACGTAGTTTCTCGGCAATTGGAGTATAATCTTCATTCGCTTTGACAAACGTAACATCCTTTCCTGCCAAATACAAATCCCGGCCTTCTTCTTCCGTTGCAAACCATACCTTTTGACTTGCTTGAATATTGTCTGCAGGCTCTTGTACTCTCTGTGAGTTTACATAACTAGATATAAAAATATCATACGGAGGCAAGGTTTGAATTTCATCAACTCTCTGATAACTATGTTTATATAAATAAGTATAATTCATTAAAATAAATTGAATAATAATTGTGATTGCTCTTTTTTACCACCAAATGGAAAGTTATAGCCTCTTAGTTTATTGGCAACAAACTTTTCATATTCATCCTTCTTCTCTATATTGAAAAAAAGCTCCGCATCAGCAACAGAGAAATTGATAGCTCCTCTTTTACTTAAAGCAAGTTCATATTTAGGAAAAAAGATGGTATTCAGACGATATACGTGTGTCTTGTTATCAGAGTTTATTTGCCTTCTTTCATCTGTTTGCACTATATACGAATAGCTTAACAGCAATTCAAAAACATCTCTAGCTTTTGAAGATAATTCACTAGCATTCAAAGTAAATATATTGATACTACACTGAGGAGGCAAGTCTGAAAATCTCACAGATCTTAGATAATCGCCTATCCTCATCACTGCGTCAGTAGCTCTTGCCTGAGTTACTGACGGTATACGGTTTTCCTCAAAGAACCAATCATACGTACTTTCTATGCCGATTCGCTGTGATTTGACTGACAGTTTTCTCCCCTCCTCAAAAGGTATTTTACCCGTATTGAAATACTGATTATTAAATGCCGCCTTTAACAAACATAAAATAGTACGTGGCGTACCACAAGACAAATCAATCAACTTCTCTAATCCGTTATATGGAATATCTACACGACCTTCACGCGCAAGGTTATCAATCAAATCCTGTTTAAATTTGTCTAATTTTGTAGCGTGGAGAGTATCTTTGCATTTGCCCTCTGAATAAGCATATGCTGAACGGCTGATTTCACGAGATGCTTCTATAAAGAGTTCAGCAGAGCTGTCCTTATTTTCTTTGATAGCACTATACATAAGCATAACACTTGTACGCTCAACCAAAATATTATTTGGGTAAGCGATGTTCTCTAAAATGGAAGCAATGTTCTCTTCACTTAGAGGAAGTTTCTTCAAATCTCCCTTCAACTTATTCATATACGATCGACTTTGTTTGTCCTTTTTTGCTGCTACCATTTCAAGAATCTCAGTATTACTCTGTTCAGCAAACAAATCTTTCAACCTAAAATCTCGGGGAAGAGAAATACCACTATTTCTGAGGCGATTCTCTAAAATTTTTGTTACATATTCAGGATAATATTTATAATTCCTCAAAAACTCATCCAAAATAACCCCCTCAAACTCGGAGCCATCATGGTTTTCTTCCACACCTCGCAAAGTTTTCAAAGTTCTTATTCCATAAGGTCGTGTTCCTACTCTAAATGTACATGCAACTGGTTTTTCTCTTATCAAAGTCTGAATAAGCTGTTGCTGATTAGCAGAAAAATTTTCCAATTCATCAATTAGATAAAGAATATATTTATTTTTAAAGAATGATATTTTTTTCTTAAGCAGTGCTGGAATATCATACGTCAATTTTGCCGTATTTAGTAGGATTTCTATTTGTGGGCATTCTTGTCCCATAAACATAAAATTCTGTACCTGATAATCCACATCTCGTTGTAAATCTAAAAGGTAGCTATTCAATTCCTCAAATGTGTCTATGCCATCTTTGGGCTTAAGAAACATTCCTAGTATATCATGTACTATCTCTGTTTCATTAACGTCTTCCAATAATCCACTTTTCAAAAGGTCAATTAATACATTTACAAGACGTTCGCCTACCCATAGCTCCCAAAAGTAAGAATGTAGAATAGACCACAGTTCAGCACTAACGCCTTTACCACTAAATTTATCAGAATTAAAACCACTACATCGAATATAGATACCAATAAACTTCTCTCTTGCAAGGCCCTCTTGCATCGATGCAGATTGGGCCATGCAACGAATCTTCTGCAATTCATAAGAGAAATATTTCATCACATGGGTTTTACCGCTTCCCTTGCTGCCTACAATTATCATAGGCATTAGTGTATCAGGTTTGATTAGCCCTTCAAATCCTTGGTTTTCATTTCCAAGATCTACCCAATATTTATATATTTCAGCATCGGTATAATCGACAGCTTTAGTTATATCAAAAGGATTGTTCACCATAACTTAATAAACCTTATTATAACGTTTGAAAATAGGATTCCAAAAACCTTCAATCTCGTCAAACCATATGATTGGAAGAGTATTATCAGGAGTATTATGATGCATACTTATGAGCAACTGACAATCACCAAAGCCTAAAGCGTGAGCTTTTGCTATGTCATCCTGTTCAAGTGGAGAGTAACCACACGATTGAGAATATGCACGTATCAAATTGTAACCATATCTGTAAGCCACATCTCGAGCAATAGCCTTATCATGATGAGCATCGTTAAAGAATCTTGATTTATCACTAAAACATTTATAAGACTCGTCAAGTTCAACAACTGCTTGCGCATAGTCATAGAGCTTACTATTCCTGACTACTTCAACTCCCTGCGAAAGTCCGAATAACATCAAATATGAAATATGCGCATTAGGCTTTAGTTTTCTGATATCATCTACGCATCTTCTCACATTTGTATCTGTAGTAGCTTGAGAACCAGATCCACAAAGATCATCTATAAAAACAAATCGAGTGGCAGTATTAAAATCACTGCGTAAAGTTATAGACCCATCAGAGTGTCGCTTTATTACATCATCGGTATTTACGAATAAACTCTTAGGTATTTTGTTTTCTTGACGAAAGTAGTATAACAAATGAACCCCACTCTCAGAGGGGTTACCCACACCTAAAAATCGAGTACAATGTAACACCTTTTTGAATTCACTTTCAATGAGGTATTCGTCAAGAGTATTACCATTATCCTTTCTTATTTTCTCAATTACTGGATACCTATAGAGGTCACGATATAGTGCCTTCAACAAATTACGTATATTAGAAGAGCTAAAATACATCAATCTTGATAATAGATACAATGCATACTCACGATCTTGATCTGTTTTGAAGTTGGTAAGCCACTTATCTATCTTTGGCCGGAGTGCCCTATGCTCCCATAAAGTAGAATTTAGGACTTCAATTTGTTTATCGTAATCTTGATTATTCATACTTTTACTTTTGTTTCTTAAACACCAATACCCATTCACAAGAAATGGTGTTGGCAGTCTTATTGCGTTTGGTCATTAATCCATATGATTTGATGTCATCAATCAGTTTGAACTGAAGTTTCATACCTTTTGATTCAAGGTAAGTGGTAAAATAATCCTGTGTGTCGAATGGACGGTTACAAACCGTATTATTGCCAATCACTATAACCATATAGCCATTCTTCTTAAGAACTCTTATACTCTCATCCAGCGCAAGCTTCATTTCGTTAAGATAATTCCCCACTATATAGGCTCGTTCTTTCTTGCCTTCTGCATAGAGCGATTCAAGAACCGCATCGGCAGCTACTATGCCTGTTTGTATATGCTGATCTATTTCTAATTTACGGTAATCTTCACGACCAATGTTCCTATTGTTCAACATACGAATATCTTCTGGCAGTTTTTTTCCCAACCAATAAAGATTAAGCCACGAAGAGCGAATGTATTTTTGAGCTCCAGCATATGGAGGTGATGTCAAAATCAAATCCACACTTTCGTTTGCTCTCACTTTGCAACCACCATATGTTTCAGTAATTCTTCTAGCATCATTGGAAACGATTTCCGTTACAACTCCTATTTCTTTAATAGGACGTAGCGATTCTATACGCCGAATATTTAATTTGCAAATATCTGCAAACTTATCATACACATCAATACATTGCAATGTCTGCAACTTAAACTCAACTGCTTTTTTACGCTCTGGATTCTTGGTGAAGCGTTCCGGATTCAACCTTACCGGGACGGAGATACTTGGATCTGCAAAACTTACTTTCTTAATCAGATTCGAAAAACAGAGCTGGAAAAACCTGCGTTGCTCACGAGATTTAATTTTATCTATCGACTCTTCGAGACGTGTAAGTTGCGTGATGGTGCTTGATGAAAACCAGCGTTGTATAGATTCCGTATTTCCTATTGCTTCAGCCTTGCTTCTTTGTGTTCTAACCAAAACAGAGGACAATGTTCGTTGTAGCTTTTCTGATGGTATGTGTGTAGTCTTTACCTGTGCTATCAAAACTGCCAGTGGGTTAGCATCCGCACCTATTGCTGATCTGCCCGATATGTTAGCTTCGAGCATTACCGTACCAGTTCCACAGAAAGGATCAAGTACTAATCCGTCTGCTGGACAGAAGTAATTTGACTGTAGAAAGAAATATGGTATGTTACTCAGAAGTTTGGCAGGGTATGAATGAATCAGGTGTGAGTAACGCTCACCATTATTCAGTTCAGGGACTAAACACCGAAAGTTGATTTGAATAGGCTTTCCTGTGTTCAAATATTCTTCGCTAAAATAATGGCACATTTTATAAATGTCAATTTTCATATTCAAAGCTTGTCTGAATTATATCCAATTTGTCCTTAGTTATATAAAAGACGTCCTTGTTCCCTTCATTATAAACATCTTCAGCAATGCCATCATTCATATCAAAGAAAAGATAACCATTCAAGCCATTGGCAAAGGCACTTACACTCTTTAACCAATTATTAGGTCTTCTTTTTTTTAACACCAATTTTAAATTATATATAGTACATTCTATTATCAGGGTCTCTAATTTCATTTTTTAATGATGGCTACTATATTATCAATAAAATTCATCGTCTACTAGTTTACAAAAATACAATTATTTATTGAAAAAACAGCCTAAATTCATAGTTTTGTGCATATTTTAACGTGAGTTCGATCTAAAATCAGGAAATTGTAAGTTGCCTGTCATTGACAAAGTTAAGATTAATGGCGGATTTCTTTTCAAAGAGACAAAATGTGGCTATAGCCGACAATGAATTTGCCATAAAATTATTGAAAGGACGGTGTCGTAAATATTCAATCTATGCAATATTTTTCAGTTCATAATTGACAGTTTCAATTAACACTCTTTTTCTGAGTAGAATCTTATCAGCTATACTCATTAGGGAATTCTTTATATTGTTCTTTATTTTAGTAACAAACTGCATGTCGTTAAGAAAGAGGTTCTTGAAGAGTGCCTGCCCGATATATCCCTTGCCTGCGCAAAGTTTCCCTTTGATATTGTCTAGAAACTTTCCTTGCTTCAACGATTTCCGACCATCTACACATATAGGAATAGACATGAAATTAAAAAAAATACCTTTGCCATTGATTCTCAACTACATTTTTAAATCCGAAGGACCATCCCATAGAACATTTTCCACGCTCGGCAAAACTTTCAAAAGTCTTGTGAATCAGAATCTTTTGGCTGCAACAGACACGCAGAAAAGTCGGGTATACAAAACTAATCCCGGTACATATACCCAACAACACCTTTTTAATAAAGATAATCAGAGGCAGCAGGACTTCCTTTTTCTAATTCCACGAAATGATTATTAGGATACACGTTTGGGGGAACAAGTGCTTAAGATGCTGCGGACATATTCCGTGTAATAATGCTTAAAACAGAAGTCCTGGGCTGAAATAAGATTAGAATAACCATAATTTCCGTATCACTCATGCGGTTGGGGTTGTCGCGGTGCTTGCGAAATTTATCCTCTATCATGTTTCCTGTTGGGCTGCAAATTCTTTGCTAAAGTCATATACCATACAATAAATCTCCGTAACTTTGTTTTATGTGAACATAGTCGAAACCGTTTAAATGTTATAATTTAGCACTATGCTTTTGGTATTTTTGTTGTCACGTTTACAATATTAATATTATATATTTATAGTTATACCGACTCACGTTATTTACTAAAAACATATATCCTGAAAGATTTATCCCAAGTAAAACATTCGATAATCATCTCCTCGAACAAACTGTGGATTTCCAAGCATATGCCTATGGTTGATGTGCTAAAAGAATTGTTTACAATTTAGAATAGAAACAATTGTATTAAGAGATTGTTCTGGAAAAGAGGCCCCTTCAAAAGCATCAGGAGCAAAATCATGGTCAATATCTCTCTGTCTATTCAAGTTATCATCATCGGTAAGTTCTTGGTATGGTGTAGCAACGTCAATTACTTTAGTTGCAATACGGAAGAAGATTATGTCATACGAATTTCAGATACCTTGATTGCAGAAAATATTATTGAAATATTATACGATTAAATCATGTAAGATACTAAATATCTGTTTTCAATGGAAGTATACCTACTTCTATGACATATATCATCTTGTGATTACCAACTATGATATACTGAAGAAGTAGAGAATCAAAAAAGTACCTCTTTCCCTTAATTTCATTTATGACTTCTTTCGTTTCAAAATAAGGGATTCTTTTAAAATATGACATTAATCTTAAACTTGGTAAGTTTTATTAAGATTAGAAATATGCACGTGGCTTATTTAGTAGTTTTCTGATGATAATCATCGAATAATGTTTGATTATCAAGATTGTACAATGAATACACATATCACAAACAGGAATTGAACCATATCATGATCTCATAATAAATAAACATATGATTATCAACTATTTATATAACATATATAAAAGAGAATCCCCGGTTCGATTCCTGGTGGAAATCATATATCGCGCATGTCTATGTAAGCATCTGATAATCATAGTATTACATGGATAAACACTAAAACCTACCAGAGTCCCACGTAAATAGTGCAAAATTCATAAAATCACCCCAATCTGCACTTTTCCCAATAAAACAGTTATGTCTTATCCATGTCCATATTGGAAAGCAAAAATAATGGACATGAACATAAATTAGTTTACACATGAGACATAATTTTTCCATCAGTTTTTATTTGAAACGCAGTACACCCAGAAAAAGCGGTGAATACCCAGTAATGCTCCGTATTACCATTAATAAAGAAGTGGCAGATACCAGTTTGAAAACACTCATATTACCGGAGTATTGGGATAAACAAAAGAAACGAGTCATAAAAACGGCTCCAGATGCACATAATATCAATGCATATCTAGATAATGTTAACACGACTCTACATTATTATTACAAGCAAGAACTGCTGAATGCCAGGCATATTACCGCCAATCTGTTAAAACAACGCTTCCTCCTGATAGGTGTTGCTCCTCCATCCCTTTTGGAACTTTTCATGAAGCAATTGGAAGACGCCCGCAAATTGGTATCGGCAAATAAAATCAGTACATCCCATTACAATAAGCACCAGCTCGTTTACCGACGTCTCAATGAATTTTGCAAGAAAAGCGGAATTAGCGACATGGCATTGGATCAATTTAACCGGCAAACCATATATGAACTAGAAATCTTCTTTAGAACAGATTGCAACTTATCGGTTAACTCTACCGCCAAAATGCTGGAATTCATCCGCAAAGGAATATTATGGGCATATCAATGCGGATTAATACTCATAAATCCATTCGCCACCTATCGGATAAAAAAAGAAGATACACAAGTCCAATTTCTGAACAAGCAGGAAATATCAAGGATAATAAAAAAGCAATTGGACATCCCCAGACTGGACTTTGTCCGTGATTCATTTATTTTCAGCTGCTTCACAGGCATATCTTATGCCGACATGTGCAAATTAACAAAAGACCAGATTGTATCCGATTCTGTAAAAGGGAATGGATATATTTATCTTTATCGGACCAAAACAAACCATCCGGCATTCATTCCGATCCTTCCCCAATCTCAGAAGATTCTTGATAAGTACATTAATCAAACTCCGTCCGGCAAAATCTTTCATATGCTCTCCAATCAGAAGACCAATGCTTATCTGAAAGAGCTTGCAGACATTTGCGGTATAAAAAAGAAACTGACCTATCATGTCGCGAGACACTCATTTGCAGTTACAGTCTGTCTGGAAAACGGAATTCCCATAGAAACTTTGTCTAAAATATTGGGACATACCAATCTAAGGGTTACACAATCGTATGCAAGAATCACATATGCAAAAGTTATGAATGATATGCAGGTACTGAAAAATCGGCTCGAATATTAAATCCCATTAGCCACCCCGGTGGCTTCCCTGACATCTGATGACACTTGATGATATCTGATGTCAGGGGCTTGGTATTTACCTACAAGCATTATTACTTTTGTTCTGAACAAAAAAATATAGTTTATGGAAATCGTGAGCATTGAAGCCGGGACATTTAAAGAAATGGTAGCCGTATGGCATTCTCTAAAAGGCAAACTGGAAGAACTACAAGACATTTATCTGAAAAAAGAACCGGATGAATGGCTGGACGGTAAGGAAGTCTGTAAGATACTTAGCATATCTTCCCGCTCCTTGCAACATTTAAGGAACAATGGTACGCTGTCCTTTACCAGGATAGACAAAAAGATCTTTTATCGCAAACAGGATGTCATGTCATTATTAAGAACCGTACAAAAGAAAAAATAAGCCATGGGAGAAATCATTATCCGGACAAATAAGGAAGTCCTCCAGTATTTCGATGAAATGAAGAGGGCATCAACACTTGTTGACTTCATAAAATCAAATTATGCCCCTTCCTTGAACGGGGAACGCTACATGACGGATACGGAACTTGCAGAAATACTCAAATTGAGCAAGCGCACTTTACTGGAATACCGGAACAGTGGGAAGATTCCCTATTATCAAATCGGAGGGAAAATACTCTATCGGGAAAGCGACATCGAGAGACTGCTTTCCGAGAACCATAAGGATGCGTTCAGATGACATTCAAACCTTGTTTGTGCACTATTAAAACTGCATATTACTGAAAAAGGCCGCATTCAATCCCTATGGAATGCGACCTTCTTCTTTTCTATTTGAAAATTAGTTTCGCAACTCCCTGCATATCCTCCATTATATTGTGGTCCAGTACCCTGGCATAATGTTGGGTCATACGCGTAGAAGAATGCCCCAGCATCTTTGATACGTTCTGCAACGCCACGTTATTGGCCAATGTAATGGTAGTCCCGAAAGTATGCCTGGCCACATGGACTGTCAAGCGTTTGTTAATCCGGCACAATACGGCAATCTCTTTCAAGTACTCATTCATTTTCTGATTGGAGGGCACTGGCAGACAGGGGCCGTCCGGGTTATCGGGATTCCACCCTTTGTACTTTTCAAGAATGGCTACCGCCGGGGCAAGCAGAGGCACATTGCTTGTACACGTTTCCTTGGCAGCCGTTATTTTAACCCTGGATTTGTGTATCCACAACTGCCCCTCGTTGTCGCGGCACAAGTGTACAGGTAATAAAGTGGTTACATCAATGTATGACATGCCGGTCAGGCAGCAGAAGAGGAAGAAATCCTTTACATGCTCCAGACGGGTAGTTGAAAAATCCTTTGAGATAATACGCTGCAATTCCTCCAATGTCAAGAAAGTCGGGCAAGTTTCCTCCTTTCGGAACAGCCTCTTACGTTTGCCGACAAACGGATCGAATGTCAGCCACCCATTATCCCTGGCTATTCCTATTATCTTTCTGAAACAGCTCATATATTTGGTGAGCGTATTTTGGGATAATTTTCTGACTATCCGTAAATGCATCTCGAAAGCGTCAATGAATTCACCGTTCAGTTCATTAAAAACAATGTCCTCTTTCTTATAAAATTCATTGATTACACTTTCCAGAGATTCGTAACAGTTCCCGTAGCGGGAAAGGGTGGATTTCTGATATTCTCTGCCGATTAATGCAGTCCAGTCTTCCATACATTTCTTCATCGTACCCAAAACCGTACGGCGTTCCTCTTTGGAGAACAGTTTAATCAGGAGATGTTTGGGAGTTATCAAAGCCTCCTGGCATACCAGTTCTTTATGTATCCGGTACAAGCGGACTGTTAATGACTCAATATAACTGTTCAACTCCACCGATGCGCGGTCTTTTCCTTTGCTGCAACCCTTTTGATTATTCCACAGTCTGACCGGTACTGAACGCTGGATACGGATTTCATCCTGCTGCCCACTGATTGTCACACGAAGAAAAATCGGTGCTTCACCATTTTTCAATAACTTGCTCTTACGAATGAAGAACAAAACTTTCATCGAATCCTGTTTCATATCACACTTCCTTTTACATTGTAAAATTAATGAATAGGGAACAGGTAAATCCTACGCAAAAACATGAGAATCAATGAAATATCATACAATTCAGGGGCTTTTCCTTGCAACCCTAAAAAGGACCCTGAATTTGCACCTGACATACTTCGCATAAGTGCGATATCCTGCCAGATAAAAACAATAAAAAAAGCTCTAATTCTGTTGAGAATCAGAGCTTTTCCTAATTTTGCTTTCTAAAGAAGCGGTGCGTACGGGACTCGAACCCGTGACCCCATGCGTGACAGGCATGTATTCTAACCAACTGAACTAACGCACCAATGACTCAAAAAAACATAATGAATAAAGAAGCGGTGCGTACGGGACTCGAACCCGTGACCCCATGCGTGACAGGCATGTATTCTAACCAACTGAACTAACGCACCAATGACTCAAAAAAACATAATGAATAAAGAAGCGGTGCGTACGGGACTCGAACCCGTGACCCCATGCGTGACAGGCATGTATTCTAACCAACTGAACTAACGCACCAATATTTCAAATTGTCTTTCTTTAAACGCTTTCTCTCTCGATTGCGGGTGCAAAGGTACGCATTATTTTTAAATCTGCAAGCATTTTGGCAAAAACCCTACAAAAATATTTTCTTCCCTCTCTCCTCTCCTCCCTCACCCAATTACGATATTGTTATTATTTTGATCTTTTCTACAAACTTCTTGTTATAAAATTTAGCTTATTGGCAATAATTCGCTATTTTTGCGCACTCAATAGATTAAAATCGAAAATTAGGGAAAAAGATGAATACAACTGCAAAATTATTGTTGCACTGCCCCGATCAACCGGGTATTTTGGCAGAAGTAACAAACTTTATTACGATTAACAGAGGCAATATTGTCTACCTGGACCAGTATGTGGACCATGTGGAAAATATATTTTTTATGCGTATAGAATGGGAAATAAAGGATTTCTTTATTCCCAAAGATAAAATAGAAGACTACTTCGAAACACTGTATGCACAGAAATATGAAATGAAATTCCGCCTCTACTTCTCGGACGTAAAACCGAAAATGGCTATTTTCGTATCCAAGATGTCACATTGCCTGTTTGATATGCTGGCACGCTATACTGCCGGAGAGTGGAATGTGGAAATACCTCTTATTATAAGTAACCATCCCGACCTGCAACACGTAGCAGAGCGTTTCGGCATTCCTTTCTATCTCTTCCCCATTACCAAAGAGAATAAAATGGAACAAGAGCAAGCAGAACTGGAACTGCTGGCAAAACACCATATCAACTTTATCGTATTGGCACGCTATATGCAAGTTATCTCCGAACAGATGATTGAAGCATATCCTAACCGTATCATCAATATCCACCACTCATTCTTGCCTGCATTCGTGGGAGCAAAACCTTATCATGCAGCATTTGAACGAGGTGTGAAAATCATTGGCGCAACCAGCCACTATGTAACCACCGAACTGGATGCCGGACCTATCATCGAACAAGATGTGGTACGCATCACCCACAAGGATACCGTTCAGGAACTGGTAAGTAAGGGTAAAGATTTGGAAAAAATAGTCCTTTCACGCGCCGTACAGAAACATATTGACCGAAAAGTATTGGCTTATAAAAATAAAACCGTTATCTTTAGCTGATGAAAATTGCTGTCGTAAAATATAATGCAGGAAATATCTACTCAGTAAACTATGCTTTAAAGCGTCTTGGAGTAGAAGCAACCATCACTTCCGATAAGGAAATATTAATGAGTGCTGACAAAGTGATCTTCCCCGGAGTGGGCGAAGCAGAAACTACTATGAATCATCTCCGGCAACACGGACTGGATGAAGTTATCAAAAACCTGAAGCAGCCTGTACTGGGCATCTGCCTTGGTATGCAACTGATGTGCCGCCATTCCGAAGAAGGGAATGTGGACTGTCTGGGCATTTTCGACACAGACGTAAAGCTGTTCAAGCCATCGCGCCACGAGGACAAGGTGCCCCATATGGGATGGAATACCCTGACCCACGTGAGAAGCGATCTGTTCAAAGGTTTCACCAAGGAAGAATTTGTGTACTTTGTACATAGTTTCTATGTACCTTTGAATGAGTTTACGGCGGCACAAACAGAATATATCCTCCCCTACAGCTCGGCATTGCATAAAGATAATTTCTATGCAACGCAGTTCCACCCCGAAAAGAGTGGAGCCGTGGGTGAACGAATCTTGAAAAACTTTTTAGAATTGTGAACCGTTACATGATAATATAATAAGGTGTAATAAGAATCTGAATTATGATAGAGTTAATTCCTGCCATTGATATTATTGATGGAAAATGCGTCCGCCTTTCCCAAGGGGACTATAATACACAGAAGGTATATAACGAGAACCCGGTAGAGGTTGCCAAAGAATTTGAAGCACATGGCATCCATCGCCTGCATGTTGTCGATCTGGATGGAGCCGCTTCGCATCATGTAGTAAATTATCGGGTATTGGAACAAATAGCCTGTCGCACTTCCCTGGTGATCGACTTCGGAGGAGGTATCAAGACAGATGAAGACCTGGTTATCGCTTTTGACAACGGTGCACAAATGGTAACATTGGGCAGCGTAGCCGTAAAGAATCCCGGACTTTTCAAGAAATGGCTGGGCCAATATGGAAATGAAAAAATCATCTTGGGAGCCGATGTAAAGGACAATAAAATATCTGTAAACGGCTGGAAAGAGGAAAGCCGTCAGGAATTAATGCCTTTCCTGAAAGAATATACCAAAGAAGGAATCTTCAAAGTATTGTGCACAGACATCAGTCGTGACGGTATGCTGCAAGGTCCCTCCACTGATTTGTACAAAGAAATATTGGCACAATTCCCGGATATGCACCTCATAGCCAGTGGAGGCGTAAGCTGCATTCGAGATATTATTGACCTGGAAATAGCCGGAATCCCGGCCGTTGTATTCGGCAAAGCGCTATACGAAGGCAAAATCACCTTGAAGGAATTAAATCGCTTTATGTAAGAATGTAAGTATGTTAGCAAAAAGAATCATCCCCTGCCTGGACATCAAGGACGGACAGACCGTAAAGGGAACCAACTTTGTAAACCTGCGCCAAGCAGGCGATCCTGTAGAATTGGGCCGTGCCTATAGCGAGCAGGGAGCAGACGAATTGGTTTACCTGGATATTACCGCCAGTCACGAAGGCCGCAAGACATTTACTGACTTGGTAAAACGGGTAGCTGCCAATATCAGCATTCCGTTTACCGTGGGCGGCGGCATCAACGAATTAAGTGATGTAGACCGCTTACTGAGTGCGGGTGCAGACAAAGTTTCCATTAATTCATCAGCCATTCGCAACCCCAATTTGGTAGACGAGATAGCCAAGCATTTCGGCTCACAGGTTTGCGTAGTTGCTATTGATGCCAAGCAAACGGAAGAAGGCTGGAAATGCTACCTGAACGGTGGACGCATAGAAACAGACAAGTACCTATTTGACTGGGCAAAAGAGGTAAACAGCCGTGGTGCCGGAGAAATCCTGTTCACCAGCATGAACCATGACGGAGTAAAGACCGGCTATGCCAACGAAGCCCTCGCTACCCTTGCCGATTCGCTGACCATTCCGGTAATCGCGTCCGGTGGTGCCGGTTGCATGGAGCATTTCCGCGATACTTTTGTGAAAGGAAAAGCAGATGCCGCACTAGCTGCCAGCGTTTTTCACTTCGGAGAAATTAAAATTCCCGAATTAAAACAGTATCTTTGCCAGCAAGGAATTAATGTGAGATTATAGCAATGCGCAGCCCTCCCCCTTCTGAAGGGGGATTTAAGGGAGATGTTCTCCGGAGAGTTGTGCAATGTTACATCATAATAAAAGAAAAACAACATAAAAAAATAGAAGAAAATGGATTTGGATTTTGAAAAAATGAACGGGTTAATCCCTGCTATCATACAAGACAACAGCACAAACAAAGTGCTGATGCTGGGCTTTATGAACGAAGAAGCTTACCAAAAAACCGTAGAAACGAATAAAGTAACCTTCTTCAGCCGCACCAAAAACCGTTTGTGGACCAAAGGAGAAGAAAGTGGAAACTTTTTAAATGTAGTTTCTATCAAAGAAGACTGCGACAAAGACACCTTATTAATTAAGGTAAACCCTGTAGGCCCCGTATGCCACACCGGAACCGATACTTGTTGGGGAGAAGAAAACAAAGAAGACATTATGTTCCTCAAAGAACTGCAAGACTTCATTGACCGCCGCCACGCAGAAATGCCCGAAGGTTCATACACCACCAGCCTGTTCCAGTCCGGCGTAAACAAAATGGCGCAGAAAGTAGGCGAAGAAGCCGTAGAAACAGTAATCGAAGCATGCAACGGCACTGATGAACGCTTGATTTATGAAGGAGCCGACCTGATTTATCACATGATTGTGCTGCTCACTTCAAAAGGCTACCGCCTGGAAGACCTTGCCCGTGAATTGAAAGAACGTCACAGCGCTTCGTGGAAAAAACACTAAACTATGGACGAACCACTCATTCGATATAAAAACGTAAACATCAACCAGCAAGAGTTGGGAGTACTGGAAGATGTGAATCTGGAACTGAACAAAGGGGAATTCGTTTACCTCATTGGAAAAGTAGGTTCCGGAAAAACATCTTTGCTGAAAACCATCTACGGAGAACTGGACATCCAGTCGGGGGAAGCCGAAGTGTTGGGCTATAACATGGCCAACATCAAGCGGAAACACATCCCCGAACTGCGCCGCCGTTTGGGAATCGTATTCCAAGATTTCCAGTTATTGACGGATCGCACCGTGCATGCCAACCTCAGCTTTGTGTTACGCGCTACCGGATGGACAAACAAAGCAACCATCAAGGCACGGATCGAAGAAGTACTAGACCAGGTAGGTATGACCGGCAAAGGATACAAAATGCCCAACGAACTATCCGGCGGAGAGCAGCAACGCATCGTCATTGCCCGCGCTATCCTGAACAGACCGGACATCATCCTTGCCGACGAACCCACCGGAAACCTGGACGTGGAAACCGGACGAAAGATTGTGGAACTCCTGAAATCCATCTGTGCCACAGGCTCGGCCATCATGATGACCACGCACAATCTGAACTTGCTTTCCGAATATCCCGGAGTTGTGTATCGTTTTGAAAACCATCAGATAAAGGAGGTTACCAACGAGTACAACCGGATAGAAAGAAGCCAAAACGAACCGGAAAAAGAAGAAAAACCGGCAAGTGCAACCGAAGAAACTATAGAATCAACAGATGAATGATAAATATAATCGCTAAAATGCTGATATTTGCAGTCTTATTTGTATATTTGCACGCTTAATTATCTAATAAGAACAATTAAAATACGAAACGAAAGATGAAAGTTTTAAAGTTTGGAGGTACTTCTGTCGGTTCTGCACAAAGAATGAAAGAAGTAGCCAAATTAATTACCGACGGTGAAAAGAAGATTGTTGTGCTTTCAGCTATGTCTGGAACAACAAACACGTTGGTTGAAATTTCGGATTATCTGTACAAGAAAAATCCCGAAGGTGCGAATGAAATCATTAACAGACTGGAGGCTAAGTATAAACAGCACGTTAATGAACTTTATTCTACTGACGAGTATAAACAGAAAACACAGGAATTTATAAAAGCGCAGTTCGATTATATTCGTTCTTATACTAAAGATATTTTCACGCTGTTCGAAGAAAAAGTAATCTTGGCACAGGGCGAGTTGATCTCTACCAACATGGTTACCAATTACTTGCAGGAACAAGGCGTGAATGCAGTATTGCTGCCCGCATTGGAATATATGCGTACAGACAAGAATGCAGAGCCCGATCCCGTATATATTAAGGAGAAACTGGCTGCACAACTGGAAATACATCCGGATGCTGAAATATACATCACTCAAGGATTTATCTGCCGCAATGCATACGGTGAAATTGATAACCTGCAACGTGGTGGCAGCGACTACACCGCTTCATTGATCGGTGCTGCCGTAAATGCTTCCGAAATCCAGATATGGACAGACATCGACGGTATGCATGACAATGACCCGCGCATTGTAGACAAGACATCACCCGTGCGCCATCTGCACTTTGAAGAAGCTGCCGAGTTGGCTTACTTCGGTGCCAAGATTCTGCACCCCACTTGTGTGCAACCTGCCAAATATGCCAATATCCCTGTTCGTCTGCTCAACACCATGGAACCTACCGCTTCGGGTACATTGATTTCTAACGATACGGAAAAAGGCAAAATCAAAGCTGTTGCTGCAAAAGACAATATCACTGCCATCAAGATTAAATCAAGCCGCATGTTGCTGGCTCACGGTTTCTTGCGCAAGGTATTCGAGATCTTTGAAAGCTATCAGACTTCTATCGATATGATCTGTACTTCAGAGGTTGGTGTTTCCGTATCTATTGATAACACCAAGCACCTGAACGAGATCTTGGACGACCTGAAGAAATACGGAACAGTAACGGTAGACCATGATATGTGCATCATCTGCGTGGTGGGTGACTTGGAATGGGAGAACGTAGGTTTCGAAGCAAAAGCACTGGATGCGATGCGCGACATACCGGTACGAATGATCTCATTCGGCGGTAGTAACTACAACATCTCCTTCCTGATTCGTGAAGCAGATAAGAAGAAAGCCCTACAGTCATTAAGCGATCATTTATTCAACAATAAATAAAATACATTTTTTTGAGAAACGCTTTCATCCTAAAACAATGAAAGCGTTTTTCGTCACATATAACTAAAAGGAAATACAATATGAAAGGAACATTCCCCGTAAACAAGTTCAGAGAGTTGGAAACTCCCTTCTACTATTACGATGTCAATGTACTGCGCGAAACCTTGTCGTGCATAAATAAGGAAGCAGGCAAATACAACAATTTCTGCGTGCATTATGCCGTGAAGGCCAATGCCAACCATAAAGTCCTGACCATTATTCGCGAAAGCGGCTTGGGAGCCGACTGCGTAAGCGGCGGAGAAATCAGCGCAGCTATCAAAGCCGGATTCCCGGCAAACAAAATAGTATATGCAGGTGTGGGTAAGACAGACCGGGAAATCAACCTGGGGCTGGATTATGATATTTTCTGCTTCAACGTAGAATCCGTGCCCGAACTGGAAGTTATCAACGAACTGGCCGCCGCCAAAGGCAAAGTTGCCCGCGTAGCTTTCCGTATCAACCCCAATGTAGGCGCACATACCCATGCCAATATCACTACCGGACTGGCTGAAAACAAATTCGGCATCAGCATGGAAGATATGAATAAGGTGATTGATATGGCAGAAACTTTGCCCCATGTGAAGTTTGTAGGCCTGCATTTCCACATCGGTTCACAAATTCTGGATATGGGCGACTTCGTAGCATTGTGCAACCGTGTAAACGAATTGCAGGAAAAGCTATATGCCCGTCAGATTATCGTAGAACATATCAATGTAGGCGGCGGACTGGGCATAGACTACTCACACCCCAATCGCCAGCCCATTCCCAACTTTGCAGAATACTTCGCCACTTACCACAAGCACTTGAAGCTGCGTCCTCAACAGACATTGCACTTTGAATTGGGACGTGCAGTAGTAGGACAATGCGGCAGCCTCATCAGTAAAGTAATCTATGTGAAACAGGGAACAAACAAGCAGTTCGCTATCCTCGATGCAGGTATGACCGATTTAATCCGCCCTGCTCTGTATCAGGCATATCATAAGATTGAAAACATTACTTCGGAAGAACCCGTAGAAACATACGATGTAGTAGGTCCTATCTGCGAATCATCAGATGTATTCGGCAAAGCCATTGATTTGAACAAGGCACACCGCGGTGACCTGTTCGCCCTCCGTTCCGCAGGAGCGTATGGTGAAATCATGGCATCGGCTTATAATTGCCGCACGTTGCCACAGGGATATACTTCGGAAGAACTGGTATAAGCCCTATAAATAAAAAGGATAGCGCCGCTTTTCAAGAAACGGCGCTATTTTTTATTTACTTCCCGGAATAAAGTCCTCTTTAATAAATTCATCATACACACGGCGTGGATGGTCTGCTTTCGAAAATCCGGTATCTCCAAAATTCTGTTCACGGAATTTTTTCAACTTCAGATTATCTTCAGCATACTCTCGCAAAGTCTTTTGCTTCCCTCCCAGTATGGAGCTATCCAGCACTTCGCATTCCAATAAATTTTCTTTTGGAGTAATCATCGGAAGAAGCCTCTGTTCCAGCAAACCACGATAGGCTCCCACATATTCACACCAGCATTCATCTTTTACTTTATAAATGCGGTAAGTATACTTGGACAATGCGGTCTTTATAAAAATCTCATTATCCTTCACTTCGGCCACGGCTTCTAAGTTGTAAGTTAAGTCCTTAATTTTGATAGTTTTCTTTCCTGACTCATCTTCCTTGATTTCCGTAGCCCAAAAATCGGAATTCATAAGTTGGTCAAGTATATTGACCAAACCTTCTTTAATCTCAAATTGTATTCTCATAATGTTTGCCCGTTGGTCAGGACTTTTTATAAAGTTCAGTTAACTACTCTAAATATAGCAATTATACCGGAACATTGTTCCCCAATACGGCAATTTAACATTAAATTATAATTAAAATGCCGTATCTGAATAAAAGAAGAATTTTTATCCTGCCACAATTCAATTATTTACTGTATTTTTGTAGCAGTTTTAATACAGACATACATGGAACTATTTACAATCTTGCCGGCAGCGTCCGGAGCTCTATTCATCACGCAGGCCATTTATTACCTGGGGGTGTATAACAAGATACATACACATTGCAAAAAAGTAAAATCCACCATAAATACAGATAACCCTCCCCTATCCGTTATTATTGTTGCCAAAGATGCCGCTAATGAATTGCAGGAAAACCTCCCGCTTATTTTGGAGCAGGATTATCCCGAATTTGAAGTAATCGTCATTTACGACCGCGCGGCAGATGATTGTGACGATGCATTGAAATTACTGGAGGACAAGTATCCCAATCTTTATCACACATTCATTCCGGACAGCGCACGCTACATCAGTCATAAGAAACTGGGGATCACCATGGGGATCAAAGCAAGCCGCCATGACTGGTTGGTATTTACCGAATCCAATTGCCGCCCTCAAAGCAACCAATGGCTGAAACAGATGGCACGTAACTTTACGCCCACCACGGAAATCGTATTGGGATATAGCAATTATGAAAAGACATCGGGGTGGTTCAACAAGAAAATTATATTTGACACCTTGCTGAACTCCATGCGTTATCTGGGCATGGCTATATCCGGTCATCCGTATATGGGGACAGGACGCAACCTTGCTTATAGAAAATCGTTATATTATAAGCAGAAGGGATTTTCCTCCCACTTGAATCTGCAACGCGGAGAAGATGATCTCTTTATCAACGAAACTGCTAATGCACATAACACCCGTGTAGAAACCAGTGCGGAAAGTGTGATGAGAATATCAACGCCCAAATATAAAAGGATTTGTTGTGAGGAGAAAATCAGCTATATGGCTACCAGCCGTTACTTTAAGGGTGCGGCACGCTACTTGATGGGGTTCGAAACTTTCAGTCGACTGCTGTTTTATGCCGTCACTGTTGCTATCATTGTTCTCGGCATTCTGTTCCATCAATGGATTACTTTGGGCATTGGCGTTCTGCTATGGATACTACGTTTTGTGATGCAACTCGTGGTTTTCAGAAAAGCGTCCAAAGATTTGAATGAACGCAAATTCTATACGCTGCTTCCGGTATTTGATATTCTGCAACCCATGTGGAACTTCAAATTTAAAATGCAAAGAAGAATGAGGCGGAAGGATGAGTTCATGAGAAGATAAGTAAACATTTTATTCACCTATAAATAATACGAATATGATTAGATTAAATGTTTTTATTCAAGTAAACGAGAGTAATCGCAGTGCAGCCCTGGCTACAGCCAAAGAACTGGTAGCACAATCTGTAAAAGACAATGGCTGCATTGCCTATGATGTCTTTGAAAGCGCTACCCGCAAGGATGTCTTTATGATTTGTGAAACCTGGAAAGATGCCGAATCATTGTCGGCTCACGAAAAGGCAGAGCACTTTGTGACTTTGGTTCCTAAATTGCAGGAACTGGGAGCTATGAAGTTAGAAAAGTTCGAATTCTAATCAAGCTACAAACCGAGATGCAGCAAGCAAACGAAGATATGTAGCATTTATAAGAAGCAATGAAACACCTGGTTTCACACCGAGATAATATTTTTTCGCGGTGTGAAAAAGATTTTTCGCGGTGTGAAACCGGAGGTTTCTTCCTGTCCCGAGACACTAAGTACAAGATGAGGAAAGAGATACCATGAAAAACATTCCATGCAATTCTATCCTGATCGAAATACTAAAAACAAAATAATTTATGATGAACACTAAAACCTTTGTTTCCGCCGCACTAATCGGGCTATCCATTTGCGGATGCCAGCCCAAAGAAAAACAGGAACAACCCAACATTCTGTTTATTCTGGTAGACGATATGCAGGGAGACGCCATCGCAGCATTGGGAAATAAAGATGTATCCACCCCACATATAGACAGACTGATAACGGAAGGCGTAAACTTTAACCACACCTACACCAACGGCGCACTGTGTGGCGCATTATCTATGCCCAGCCGTGCCATGCTGATGACCGGAAGAGGAGTATTTGAAATACAAAGCGACGGACAAAAGATTCCCGAACAACAGACCACCTTCCCCGAAAACCTGCGTGCCCACGGATACCGCACCTTTGCAACAGGCAAATGGCACTCGGACTTCGCATCCTTCAATCGCTCCTTTGCCGAAGGTGAAAATATATTCTTCGGGGGAATGCACCCCTATGAGCAAAACGGGCATTGCTCGCCACGCCTGAATCATTATGATGCAACAGGGCAATACGGAAAAGAGGCAACCTTCACCGGCGATAAGTTTTCTTCCGAAATGTTTGCCGATGCCGCCGTTGATTTCCTGAAAAGCACCCCGCAGGATAAAACGCCTTTCCTGGCATTCGTTTCCTTCACCTCACCGCATGATCCGCGAAACCAATTGCCGGATTACGGAAAGAAATATACACCAAAGAACATCACCGTACCCGGAAACTTCCTTCCCCAACATCCGTTTGACAATGGGGAACTGGACATACGTGACGAACTGATCCTGCCTCCGCCACGCACCACCCAGCAGATACAAAACGAACTTGCCTCATACTATGGCATGGTAAGCGAAGTAGACACTCAGATAGGAAGAGTGCTTGAAGCATTGGACGCCACAGGAAAACGTGACAATACCATCATCGTATTTGCCTCGGACAACGGACTTGCCATGGGACAGAACGGACTATTGGGCAAACAGAGCCTATACGAACATAGCATAGCAGTGCCAATGGCGATCATCGATCCCCGCACCCAGAAGAAAGGCAGAAATTCAGAGGCGTTATGCTATTTATACGACATCTACCCCACCCTCTGTGAACTGACAGGAATAGAGATCCCCACATCCGTAACAGGACGCTCGCTGAAACCTATCCTGGAAGGAAAGACAGACAAGCATCGGGAAGACCTGTTCCTGTCCTACTCCAATCAGCAAAGAGCATTGGTAAAGGACGGATACAAATATATTATATATAATGTGGAAGGAAAGATCACCGAACAGCTGTTCAATCTTCAAAACGATCCCGGAGAAACCACCAACTTATGCGAACAGGAACCCGAAAGGGCAGCCACATACCACACCCTGCTGGGACAACGCATGAAAGAAAGCAACGATTTCTGCCAACTGGAAGATCCGCTTTGGTGGAGCGACGGGCATAAGATAACATGGGAAGAACTAATCAAACTTTATATATTCGAATGATGGAAAACAAACTGAAGTATGCATGGGCAGGCATTTTGCCATTACTGAGCATAGCAGATCCGGCGTCTGCCGCAGATCATTTAAAAGAACAGAACAAAGAACGCCCCAATATTCTTTTTATATTGAGTGACGACCACACCTCGCAAACATGGGGAATCTATGGAGGGATATTGGCAGACTATGCCCAAAATCAAAACATCCGCCGTCTGGCAAATGAAGGGGTAGTATTGGATAACTGCTTCTGTACCAATTCCATATCCTCACCCAGCCGTGCCAGCATCCTGACCGGACGATACAGTCACCGGAATGGAGTTTACACGCTGGAAGACTCGCTGGATACCTCATTGCCCACCATTGCCAAAGTGCTGCAAAAAGCCGGATACCACACGGGACTGGTAGGGAAATGGCATTTAAGGTCGCAACCGCAAGGCTTTGATTACTACTCCATTTTCCACGATCAAGGCGAATACCGAGACCCTACTTTCAAGAACAGCGACGATCCATGGCCGGGTGAGCGAAACTTTGGTGAACGAGTACATGGTTTCTCTACCGATATAGTAACGGCAAAGGCTATCCAATGGATGAAGGAGCAGGATAAAAGCCAGCCTTTCCTGATGTGTTGCCATTTCAAAGCTACCCATGAGCCGTATGATTTTCCGGAAAGAATGAGACACCTGTATGATGGGGTTACCTTTCCCGAACCCGAGAACTTTTTGGACTGGGGACCGGAAACAAACGGACGCACCTTTCAGGGACAACCGTTGGAGGATATGATTCGCCGTTGGCGCATAGCTTCCGAAGATCCCGACCAATGGTGGTGTCGCTATCCGGAACTGCCCTTCTCTACTGCTGGAATGAACAGGACTGCCGCCCGCAAAGCCGCTTATCAAAAGCTGATACGCGACTATCTGCGCTGCGGGGCTACCGTAGATGATAACATAGGTAAGCTGCTGAGTGCCTTGGACGAAATGGGAATAGCCGACAATACGATTGTGATTTATGTGGCAGATCAAGGTTATTTTCTGGGTGAGCATGGTTTCTTTGATAAACGTATGTTTTATGAAGAAGCTGCCCGGATGCCTTTCGTAATCCGTTATCCACGTGAACTTCCTGCGGGGAAGCGATTGGAGGATTTGATTTTGAATGTGGATTTTGCTTCTACATTAGCAGACTTTGCAGGAGTTGAGGCTCCCGAAGGGGAACAGGGGAAAAGTTTCCGCAACAATTTACAAGGAAAGACTCCGGCGGACTGGCGGAAAAGTATTTATTACCGTTACTGGACGCAGCATAAGATTCGTCCGGCGCATATCGGGGTAAGGACGGATCGTTACAAATTGATGTTCCTGTATGGTGATAAATTGAATATGACGGGAAGTGAGGACTATGTATCACAACCCTCCTGGGAGTTTTATGATCTGCAGAAAGATCCGAAAGAGAATCATAATGCTTATCAGGATAAGGAGTATGCAGAGATTATACGGAAGATGAAAAAGGAAATGCTCCGCTTGCGAGAAGAAACAGGAGATGTGGATGCAGGTTCTGAGCGTATGCAGGAGATTCTTCGGAAAGAAGGGTTGGGGAAATAGGCGTAGTCGGAGGTGATCTCATCCCCTCTTGAGACTACTTTTCTACACATTTCTGTTAAGATTAACTGTAACACTGTTATCCACCGTAGGGGCAGATTGAATCTGCCCGATGACATCGCGCAGCCGTGTATGCATTCGGGCGGATTCAATCCGCCCCTACAGTAGATGATAACCTGATATTTTAGTTTTATCCCACAGGTGAACGCCTTTACCTATGAATATTACAAGAAAAACAGTGATACTCCCACCACACTGATAGCAGCCCCTATAATTTCTTTAGCAGTCACCCGTTGCTTGAACAGCACATAGGCGGGCCAAAGAATAAATATCGGAGTCAGTGCCATCAAGGTAGAAGCTATTCCGGCTTCTGTATATCGCACAGCCATCAGCGACAGCGATACTCCAATGAAAGGCCCTGTCAATGTAGCCCCTATAGCAGCATTAACTCCTTTCCGATCCTTCATTGCCACTTTCATGGTACTAAATTCCTTTCTTACGGCCATAACCATCACAAACCCCGCCAGCCCGGCAATGGCACGGATAAAGGTGGAAGCAAACGGAAGCAGATCGGTCACGCTATCCATCCCCTCGGGAATAGCGGCAGCATAATAATTCATACCGACTTTACTCAGCACCAATCCTACACCTTGCCCCACTCCGGCGCCTATCCCAAACAGCACGCCTTTCAATGGAAGTTTCAGGCCTACTTTATGAGTAGTTCCCTTATTCAGTACGGACATTCCGATACCCGTCACAGTCACTATCATACCGGCTATTGCTTGCAGGGAAAGCCGTTCTCCTAAAATAAACCAACTGGAAATAGCAGCAGCAATAGGAGCCAACGTCATAAAGAGCTGCCCAAAACGGGAGCCTATCAGTATATAGGAATTAAACAAACAGTAATCTCCAAGCACGTAGCCCACCACACCGGACAAGATCAGCCACAGCCACGCTTTGCCATCGGCATACAGAGGAACAGGACTACCCGTAAATATCCACATTGTAGCGGATAACAACAACATGGACAGTAGCATTCTGAACACATTCAGTTGCAAAGCCCCCAGTCTTTTACTTGCCACTTCCGAACATAGCGCGGTAATAGTCCACGAGAATGCTACGGTCAGCGATATTATTTCACCCCAATATTGCATTTTGTCTGTTTTATAAAATGTTGCAAAGATACACTTTTTCTCTGTTTATGGAAGTAACGGATGTATAAATACAAGGATACTTCCAACCTTCTTGTTTTAGGGCAAAGAAAGTTGGAAGTATTAATGCAGAAAGGAATTTCTATTCAGAAAGAGTTAAACGGATATTCAGTGGATTACCTGGAAGTGCTTTTTGCCTTGTTAACCGCGAAAAACAACGGCGGGTGTTTTCCCAAACAACGGCGGGTATTTCCAAAAACAATGGCGGTTGTTTTTTCATTTTCCCCTTTCACACCAAACGGGATATAAATACTTGTATGCAATTATTCATTATAAAAGAATCCATTGAGTCTCATAGGCGTTAACTTTAAGATAATATAGCGCAGCCTCCCCCTTTTGAAGGGGGCAAGGGGGATGTTCTCTTGGAAACATTTTAGACACTCTCCATATTGTATTCTTTTATAAAAGCGTTGGGAAACCTTTCGGACGTTCCTTGACACTGATTACTAACCTGTAAAAAGGGTAACTTAACTTCATCGACCAAGTAAGTTAACTTAGTTGCCCTTTGAAGTTAAGTTAGTTGATCAAGTAAGTTAACTTACTTTTTTACTTAACACTGGAATACCTGCCGCTTTTACCAATTCTGCTATTACTAATCCGTTGACGGAATTAATCGGGGCTACGCGATGACAGCTTGAATAAGGAAAATTAATTCTGCCAATGGGTTAAGGATATATTTTCATTTATTGATTGCAAATTAGAAAGGATTGATTACCTTTGCTCATAGACTACCGCTTCAAAAGATTCTCAAATGAAGAAGATTTTAAATACAAATTCACAGAATACATCGGTAAGCGTATTAATGATTAATATGCAAGGCATCATGCTGACTGTATTGGATCAGGATTATTTCATCTCTTATGCTCGCATCCCATGGTTGAAGAATGCACGCATTTCGGATGTACTGAATGTAAAAATGTGTGGCCATTCAGCCATAGAGTGGGAAGCATTAGGAGTAGATTTGGAGATTGAAAGCTTAAAGCATCCAGAACGCTATTCTCTTATTATGAAATGTAATTCCTTAGATAATATTGAGTAAGAAGGTTCAGACTTCTATCTATTAGGAAAATATACTTGATATTACTAGATCACTTCAACACTTTGCTTTAAACATGAAACAATTGTATCCGAATAAAAGTGCACTCCTTCTACACTTTTATTCGGATATATAAGAATTTTAATAACTATTTTGACCAAGGTATATAATTAACAACTATCATTTATCCTTTACCGGTCTGATTGCCATTTTCAATATATTTGCATTCCAACTGCCATTATAGTAATAACTCTTTTCATTATAATAAAATACATAAGCAAAACGGCCATAAGCATCTCCATAAGATTCTCCAACCCAATAATAACCGCCATCAGTATCATAAATCTGAGTTTGACCTATCAGACCATCTTTGGGCATTCCATATCCTGTTGCCGGCAAAAAGATGCTATTTCCATTACTACCAGTAACTTTCATGCCTTTTATTCCATTTACTGTTGCTCTTGTCCACGAGCATTGCTTTACCAACTCTACCTGTTCACTCTGACTTGGCAACCTCCATGTACCGCCCCACATAGAGCGCACAATATCATATTGACTACTATAAATTTTATCCTCATCAGGCGCCACATAAGTAGGGACAGCACCACTGTTGGTCACATCTCCCCATAGATAAAGTCCACCAGGCTCTGAAGATGTTGTAGCCCCTAAATTAAAAGAAGCCCATTTTACGCTAAGCCCTAAGTTCACAGCCTTATAGGGTGAGGTTTCTCCTATTGGCAATACTATTTCTGTTCCATCTTTAAGGATTAAGGTAAGTTCATCTTCCGTTGCTTCTACCGATTCGAAGAAAGAATCACCACTTTCACCAGAAGCTTTTACAGGATAGCCGTTTTCATCAAGCAACTTAAAATAAGTATATCCGCCATCATAACTTATAATCCAATACTTGTCAGAGTCAACTTTTAATTGTGGAGTTATGGCATCTGTACCGGAAGCAGGAATCATATTGCCATACGCATCATAAAGCCATGTTGTTTCTCCATCAATAGTCTGAACCCAGTAATACTTATCATTGTAATACTGCACACTAATTACAGGAGCATCTTTTCCGTCTTTACCATCATGTATTTCCAACTTAGTTCCATCAGTGAAATAGAGAATGTATCCACCTTCAAGAGTAGTAACACTAGATAAATACACTTTTCCCTGAAGAGCGTTTACAATTGATTTGATTGAAGCAATATCATTGTTTAGAGATTCTAACCGATACTCAATATCAGCCACTCTGTCTTCCAATGAGTTTACTTCATTCCACAACTCACCATCGTCATACTTACATGCAGCCATGCCTATTGATAATAACATAGACAGCCCAATAAATTTTAATGTTTTCATTTCTGTTTAATTTTATAATTTTTAATCAGGAAGGCAACTAGTGATTCGCATAATTCTAATCTACTTTTCACTCTTCAATTATATTTTTAAATAAGCTCCACCCCGCAGATGTTTCATATAAGATTTTACTTCCTTGGGGAACATAAACTATTACGCTTTCAAAAAAGATATCTCCATTGAAGGAATCAGCTGTAGCCTTTGGCGGATTTTTTGCTTGACAATGAATTTCTTTCAAACGAGTATAATAAAAACATTGAGAATCAACGGCTATGACCTCCTTTGGAAGTATAATAGTTTCAAGATTTATACACCCACGAAAACACCCATTGTCAACTATTCTATTTTCGATATAAGGTTTAGGAGGAATGACAGTTTTAAGATTGACACAATCTTTGAAAGCATAAAAGCCATAAGCATTGTAACAACTATCAGGAAGAGCAACAGTTGTAAGTTTACTACATCCGGAAAATGCATTGTTAGGAATAGAATTACCTTCAGCCAACCTTGATAAATCAATATTTTTTAGACTATAGGCGCTAGCTAATGAATTAATAAAACCATAATCCTCTTTTCGTAAATACCCTGATAGCTTCATAACTTCAATTGAAGACAAATCTATATTTTTATCCAAGCAAGCTGTTCGTAAAAAGCTATTCTTTTCCATATTAAAGAATGGACGAATATCTGCTATAAGTGTATTATCCAGCATTTGTATCGGATTAGAAAATTGAGTAATTCTTATTGAATCTATTGGAATATCATCAACAGAAAAAACAAGTTCACCTGTTCTACTCAGTCTTGACATATTTTTATCAATAGTGTAAGAAATATAGCTCATCATACCATCTACACTTTTCTCGATACTGGTTATTTGAATCCAATCAGGTTTAGTAAGTTCAAATTCACTATTAGTCCATACCGAAATGGAATGAGGTTCATACTCAAGATATGGAACATCAAATGAATCTGCATAAATTTCAAGGAAAACTTCTCTATTTTGCTGAACAATGAGTGTATCTGCTACATTTGTCCCTCTGTTACAGAAGATTATTTGGGTCTCCCGATTCTGTTTCGTATCGTTATTCGCAATAGAGAAAACAAATCGGTGATTAACCAACCCCCTCGACCATGAAGTAATATTACTCAACCAAAATACATCAGGCATGACAACTTCAATATCTACATTAGCATTGACATTAATAGTAAATTCTCCTCCTTGATAGTCTATTTTCAACTTCTTTTCTGATAGCAATATAGCATCTTTCTGCACCTGTCGCATATGTAATGTATCACTGACATTCCTATTTTTCCTATCAAAAAACACAATTTCCGCCTCACGTCCATCATAAGTTTCATTCGGACTTACAGTATAATATAAGGTATGACTAGAAATAGAACGGACATTAGTAGCCATTATCCAATCCGCATCAGGCATCTTCACTTCAAAATCACAATTACTTTTTATCTCTACAGCAATAGTTTCTCCTTTATCGCTAACATTAATATTGCTTTCAGAAAGAAGAATAATTCCACCTCCTGTTTGATAAACTTTAATAACTTCGAAGAGTTCCCCACTCTGAATAATAATCTCTCCTTCTCTCTTTTCATATTCCTGGCTAGCCGCTATTTCAAAAGAAAGATCAGAACTTACCAATCCTCGCCCTACTGCTTCTTGAGTAATCCAATCTTTATATTCATCTGGAATGATCACCTCATAAGAAATATTCGCTTTCACTTCTACATTAATAGTTCCTCCTTCTTGACCGACTTCAAACCTGTCACTAGTCAGTGTCAATGCATCTTTCTGTTTTTGAGTAACCATTACTGTCTTCGACAATTCACCCACTTGAATCGTTATAACCACATTTCTATCGTCATAACCTTCATTGGCATCCACATGCACCTGTACCGAGATGTCGCCAGCCTGTCCACTCGTTTGAGACACAGTACACCAACGAGTACCATTTACGGTATTTGCAATACTAATCACCCAATCCTTGTTAGTGGAAAAACGAAGTGAGTTAGTTCCTTCATCGGAACTAAAATTCATGGCATCATTAAAGTAAATCTCACTTCCCGAATTAGGAGTGATTTCAGGAGCTACCTTTTCGTCAGAACATGCAAACATAATACATGATACCAACAACATCAAACATACATAAAAATGTTTCATAATATTATCTCTGTCTTCCTAGTTCCGAAAAGACTTCTAATTAAAAACGGAAACGTGGAACCACACGTACCATCATCCGTCCCGGAGGCCCTGAGAAAACCTTGAACTCAAATAATGGACAGTAGTCCCACGCTGGAATCCAGCGTAGGAAACATACTGTGCCATTCTAGAGTTCACTTGAAAATTTCTCAGGTTTCCCGGAACTAGAATCAGCACTTACGTTTCTTACAATATCTTCTTAATAAAACAGGATGCAAACTCTTTCGCACTCACTTCTGCAAAAGTATAAAAAATAAAGAGATTGCAAAACCTTTTTCAGACTTTTTCCATACACCTAATCTTATTCAATCATGCACATAACAAGAATCTACATCCGCTTAACTAAGCCCTCCCTTCCTAATGATTAAGCCTTTTCTTACAGCAACCTACTACAGCCGCCGTTAATGGGCTGTATAGCCCACTACAGCAGTCCGTACAGCCCACTATAGTGGGCCGTACGTTTCACTGACGGCGGCTATAGTAACCAACCATATAAAAGGACTTAGCTATAGGGGGAAAAAGCCTTAGTATAAGGGAAGAAAGGTATTAGATGCAAGTGTACGAAGGAAAGAAAGCAGAAAGGCAACTTTCTTTCTCATTCAAACCGAATGGACTTCGCCGGATGAATACGAGTCACCAAATACGAAGGCCCCACCAGCATCAACACCGCCACCAGCAATGTACAAACATTCAGCAACAGATAAATCCAAAGATTAAACTCTACGGGAACTCGATCTACATAATAAATAGCAGGATCTAATTTAAAGATATGAAATTGGGATTGCACAAAGCACAGTGCCAGTCCGATGATATTTCCCCATAACATTCCCTTGCCTATCAGGAACACAGAGAAACTCAGGAATATCTTGCGGATAGCCAGATTATCAGCTCCTAAGGCTTTCAGCACCCCAATCATATTGGTACGCTCCAAAATAATAATCAGCAAACCGGAGATCATGGTAAAACCTGCTACACCTGTCATCAGGAACAGGATTACCCATACATTCATATCCAACAAATCCAACCACGCAAAGATCTGAGGATGAGATTCTTCTACCGTCTGCGTATAATAAGTACCTCCATAGGTATCTACCTGAGCATCCACCTTCAGGCGGATTTTTTCTTTTACCGTTTCCAGCATACCATAATCATCCACTTCCAGTTCCACACCGCTTACCTGTCCTTCCTGCCAGCTATTGAGACGGTTCACCGTATGAAGATCCGTTATCAGAAACAAATCATCATAAGCAGAAAAGTTAGTTTGATAAATGCCGGCAACAGTCAGACGGCGGGCACGCACATTATTCTCTATATAATAGGTATAGATCTTATCACCCAACTTCAAATGAAGTTTGTCGGCAATGGTGCGGGATACAAGTACCTTATTACTGGAAACCGAATCGGAGAAAGCAGGAATCTCCCCTTCCTGCAAATGATTCTTCAGGAACTTCCAATCATATTCATGGGAAACGCCTTTCAGCACCATCCCCTGAAAACTATCATCCGTCATAATCATTCCCGGCTTGGTGGAATAACGCTGCACATGCTTCACTCCATCCATTGTTTTCAGCAGGCGCAGCAGGCTATCATTGGCTACAATAGGAACGGTCTGGTAAGATTGCTGGGAATCAAAGTTAGTTATCATAATGTCGGAACCCAGTCCCACCACCTTATCGCGCACCTCATGCTTGAAACCGATAACCACTGCTACCGATACAATCATTACGGCCAGCCCGATAGCTATGCCAAGCATAGCAATGCGGACGGCGGGTTTGGATACCTCTTTTCCACCCTCATTGCTATGATAGATACGTCTGGCAATAAAGAGTTTCCAATCCATATTAATCTTCTACCCTTCCGGGATATGCTTCCAATGCCTTGCGCAGTACAAACAACGCACGCACCAAATCTTCTTTCTTCAACACATAGGCGATACGCACTTCATTGCGACCTGCCCCCGGAGTGGTATAGAATCCGGCAGCCGGAGCCATCATTACGGTTTCACCTTCATAATTGAACTCGGACAAGCACCATGCACAGAACTTTTCACTATCATCCACCGGCAATTTTGCCACGGTATAAAATGCTCCCATCGGGATAGGCGAATAAACGCCCGGTATACGGTTCAGCCCGTCAATCAGGCACTTACGGCGTTCCACGTATTCATCATATGTTTCGCGTGTGTACTCTTCCGGAGCATCCAGTGAAGCCTCAGCGGCAATCTGACCAATCAAAGGAGGACTCAGACGCGCCTGGCAGAATTTCATCACGGCATTGCGCACTTCCTTGTTTTTAGTAATCAGTGCACCGATGCGGATACCACATTCGGAGTAACGCTTGGAAACGGAGTCTATCAGCACTACATTTTCCTCAATGCCTTCCAGATGGCAAGCAGATATATAAGGTGAACCGGTATAAATAAACTCGCGGTAAACTTCGTCCGAAAACAGGTAAAGATCATACTTCTTCACCATATCACGAATTTGGTTCATCTCGCGGCGGGTGTACAGATAACCGGTGGGGTTATTCGGATTGCAAATCAAGATTGCTTTCGTGCGCTCGTTTATCAACTCCTCGAACTTCTCCACTTTGGGCAGAGAGAAACCTTCCTCGATGGTGGTTGTCACCGTGCGGATCACAGCACCTGCCGAAATGGCAAAAGCCATATAGTTGGCATAAGCCGGTTCCGGCACAATGATTTCATCACCCGGATTCAGACAGCTAAGGAAAGCAAAAAGCACTGCTTCCGAACCTCCGGTGGTGATAATAATATCATCGGCAGTCAGGTTTATATCATATTTCTTATAATAGCCCACCAGTTTCTCGCGATAGCTGCGGTAGCCTTGGCTGGGACTGTATTCTAAAACGGTACGGTCGATATTACGAATCGCATCAAGGGCCGCTCGGGGAGTAGGCAGGTCTGGTTGACCGATATTCAAGTGATATACGTGAATTCCTTTCTGTTTAGCAGCATCTGCCAGCGGTGCCAGTTTACGAATTGGCGATGCAGGCATTTCATTTCCTCTGATGGATATTATTGGCATAATGTTATAAAAATTATTTAATCGAAGTGCAAAGATAGAGTTTACCAGCCAACCGAGCAAACAATTAATTAAGAATTTAAATCTTTGTTATCTTAATGCTCATTTTTTAGGGTTATTGAAAAAAAACACGTAAGTTTGTTCCTGTAAAACAAAGCAAAACAACATAATGAATCTATACCTGATTACATTCCAGTCCGAGCTGAACAAAATAGAGTCTGTATATGATTGCCATAAAGATTTATTTGTGGAGATCGAGAAGTTTTTTACGCTTCACCTCGTCCACTACTCAGAAGCGGAGAGCATCCCTGCCGATGCCTATCGAATGGCTTTTATAGCTTCGGGTGGAGTCGAAAAGATTGTCACACAGCACTTTGAGTTACTTCCCTACCCTATCCATCTTCTGACAGACGGACAACAAAACTCACTTGCCGCTTCCCTGGAGATTTCTACATGGATACGCAGCAAGGGAATGAAGGTACATATTATCCACGGCACCATTCCCAATATGGTGAAACAACTGATAGACCACCACAAGGCTTTCGCCGCACAGCGGGAATTGAAAGGCAAACGCATAGGGGTAGTAGGTTATTCCTCGCCTTGGCTGGTTGCCAGCAATGTAGATTATCTGCTTGCCAAACGCCGTTGGGGAATAGAATTCATTGATATTCCGATGGAAGAAGTTTACTGCCTGTTTTATCAGATTACAGATGATGACATAGGCTACGAGGCTTCCGTATTTGCCAATCGTGCGATAGCCTGCCGGGAGGGAACACCCGAAGATCTGCTGAGAGCAATGCGCCTCTATCGGGCAGTGAAAATCATTTGCGAGAAAAAGAAACTGGATGCCGTTACGCTCTCCTGTTTCTCACTGATAGAAAGACTGGCAACCACCGGATGCTTGGCCCTCTCTCTGCTGAACGATGATGGTATCCCCGCAGGATGCGAAGGCGATTTGCAGTCCATCTTCACCATGATGGTGGTAAAGACCTTGACAGGGCAGAGTGGATTTATGGCTAATCCGGCATTCGTCAACGACGATCAGAATGAAATCGTATTGGCACACTGTACCATCGGCACCAAGATGGCGGACCAATTTATCATACACAACCATTTCGAAACCGAAACGGGTATAGCTATACAGGGGATTCTGCATCCGGGAGGTGTCACCGTGATAAAATGCGCCGGAGAGTGTCTGGACGAATACTTTGTATCTACCGGACAACTGATAGAAAATACGAATTATATCAATGCATGCCGCACACAGGTGAGAATCAAATTGGATAAACCGGTGGATTACTTTATGCGTAATCCTCTAGGCAATCATCACATTATATTAATGGGAGACCATGAAAAGGTTATTAATGAATTTATGCTATTGAACAGTTGTAAACTAGTAGAATAAAAAGATGAAACTAACAGAGCCGATTACGGTCGGCACCAATAAAGAAGGTAGAAAAATTTATATTAAACGTCCTTGCAGCAAATTTGTATCCATCGCTTCTTATCGGGAAGCATTTATGGCTGAAGCCAGACAAGGAACAGAGTGTAGTCATCCCAACTTGTTGAGTTACATAGGCTTGCAAAAGGATGAGGAAGGTATGTTTATTGCTTTGGAATACGTTCCGGCACTGACATTGAACAAGGCATTACTGGATGCTGTCCTTCATATCAACAGCGGTTCGGAATCCAAACGGATAATGAACCAGTTGATGGATGTTGTGGGTTACCTTCATTCACGGAATATCTGCCATCTGAATATTCGTCCCGAAAATATCTATATAACCAAAAGTTCGCATGATGTGCGTCTTGCCAACCCGGGTAATACTTATGCGAACTGTACTCCTTCTTTCTTTATATATAAGGAACAATTCACTGCTCCGGAACTATTTGAAGAAAACAATGTTCCCACCCCGGCGTGTGATATTTACTCGCTGGGAAAGGTTATGGAATACCTTTACAGTTATTCGCACCTGAGTTATGGTATCCGCCGCATTATCGACAAGGCAACCCAAGCCGATCCTGCCAAACGATATGCCAGCATTAAAGAAATGCAGGAAGCATTCAATCGTTCCCGCCTCATAGACAGGGGCATACAAATAATGAAAGGAGCAGCGGTAATCTGTGTCATCACCCTTGCTTATTATGGACTGCGAGACGAGCCGGTTTCTTCCGAAACATTGCAGTTCATAGAAGACACCACGTTCCGAAACAGACAGGCGCAAATAGAATCGTCACAATCCGGAGAATCCAATATAGGTATGAGTTATAGTGTATTGCCCATTCCATCGGATACATTACGCCAATCGCCGACAGGCAACGATACTTTGAGTATTGATGCAGAAGAACACCAAAGATTAGCCGAACAAATATTTAAGAAAGAGTTCCGCAAACGGGCGGAAGCAATCATTACCGGTATGTACACACCTCAGCGAATGAACGTTACCGGGAATGTCTTTCAGAAACAAAACATGGACGGATTCAGTCAACTGAACAAAATTCAGAAAGAACTGGCCGAACAATTCAACATGGACCCTATCCTTACTACCCGGCTTTCATCCGAGATTATTTCGGAACTGACCACAGAAAGCATGAAGAAATTAAGGGAAATTGGGGACAAAGATTAAATAAATTGTATCTTTGTATCCAATTTAATATTCAATAAAACAATAAACTTTTATGATGCATACTTGGTTTGAATGTAAGATACGTTACGAAAAAGTCATGGAAAATGGCATGAACAAGAAAGTAACGGAACCCTATTTGGTTGATGCGCTGAGCTTTACAGAAGCAGAAGCCCGTATTATTGAAGAAATCACCCCGTATATCAGCGGTGAATTCACTGTGTCGGACATCAAACGCGCCAACTATAGCGAATTATTCCCCAGCGAGGAAGATGCAGCAGACCGTTGGTTTAAATGTAAGCTGTTCTTCATCACACTGGATGAGAAAAGCGGAGCTGAGAAAAAGACCTCTACCACCGTACTGGTACAGGCTTCTGATTTGCGCGACGCAGTAAAGAAGTTGGATGACGGCATGAAAGGCACTATGGCAGACTATGTGATTGCATCAGTAGCCGAAACTGCTATCATGGATGTTTATCCTTACGAAGCGGAACCGGATGTGAAACCGGAGTTTCCGGAAGCGGGAAAGACGGAATAATAGAATGTATAGTAGTCTAAAGTATCTTCATCCCCTCTCAAGAGGGGATGAAGTTACATTCTACTAATAATTTTGTAGAAGGGTAACTTCGAGAGGAAGAGCTCTACATATTATTTCGCAAACCATATACTAATATTAAAAGCAATAATGAGTACAATTCAAGCAAACTTAAAAGAAGTTCTTTCCGAACTACCCGCCGGTATCCGCTTGGTAGCCGTATCTAAATTCCATCCCAACGAGGCACTGGAAGCGGCTTATGCTGCCGGACAACGGATCTTCGGCGAGAGCCACGTGCAGGAAATGACTCAGAAATATGAAACGCTGCCCAAAGACATTGAATGGCATTTCATCGGCCACCTGCAAACCAATAAAGTGAAATATATGGCTCCCTATGTATCCATGATACACGCCATCGATTCATACAAACTATTGGCAGAAGTCAATAAACAAGCAGCAAAGGTAAACCGCATCATCCCCTGTCTATTGCAAATACACGTAGCGCAAGAGGAAACCAAATTCGGCTTCACCTTCGACGAATGTAGGGAATTGCTGGAAGCAGGCGAATGGAAAACCTTGAAAAACATCCATATAGCCGGCATCATGGGAATGGCAAGTAATGTGGACGATAACGAACAAATCAAAAGTGAATTTTGTTCTTTAAATAGGTTCTTTAAGGAAATAAAGCAAGCCTATTTTGCCGATTCAGAAGATTTCAAAGAAATATCTATGGGTATGTCACATGACTATCCGCTGGCAGTGGAAGCCGGAAGCACACTGGTCAGAGTGGGAAGTAAAATCTTTGGAGAACGAAACTATTAAAACTACTATTGAATATGACTCAATTAAAAACCATCTTTGCAGGACTGGCATTACGCAATCCTGTTATCATCAGCAGTTCCAGCCTAACTAATAGCGCTGAGAAGAACAAGAAGTTGGAACTGGCAGGCGCCGGAGCCATTGTTTTAAAATCAGTTTTTGAAGAGCAGATCATGATGGAAGCACACCACATGGCTACTTATGGTTCTCCCGAAGGAGACGATTACCTGAGTACCTATGTACGCTCTCATGCACTGAATGAGTATATTTCATTGATCAAAGATACCAAAAGTCTTTGCACCATTCCCGTCATTGCCAGCATCAACTGCTTCAGCAATTCTGAATGGACAGACTTTGCACGGACGGTAGAAGAAGCAGGTGCTGATGCCTTGGAAATCAACATCCTTTCTTTGCAGACAGAAAAAGACTATCAATGCGGCTCTTTTGAACAACGCCATATTGATATTGTCAGCAATATAAAGAAGCAGATTTCTATTCCCGTTATCGTAAAACTGGGTAGCAACCTGACTAACCCGATTGCATTAATCAACCAGCTTTATGCCAACGGAGCCAATGCCGTGGTACTGTTCAACCGTTTCTATCAGCCGGATATCAATATCGACACTATGACTTACTCAGCAGGTGACGTGTTCAGTTCTCCCGCCGATTTGTCAAACGGCTTGCGTTGGACAGCTATTGCTTCCGCACAAGTTCCACAGATGGATTATGCCATCTCTGGTGGTGTACATGATGGAAAAGCCATTGTAAAAGCCATTTTGGCAGGTGCTTCGGCCGTAGAACTTTGCAGTGCTGTCTATCAAAGAGGCAATCAGGTAATAGCAGAAATGACCCAAGAACTGACTCAATGGATGAACAGACAAGGATATAAGAACATCAGCGAGTTCAAAAGCTCTATGAATGCCCTATCCACCGGTGCCAGCAATCCGTTTGAACGTACACAGTTCATGAAGTATTTCAGCAGCAAAGAATAAAATACAGTGGTTAGTGATGAGTGGTTAGTGATTAATAGCTGCGCAGTGGCAAGGCTTCACGTCGCAGGTATTAATCACTAACCATTAACCACTAATCACTAATAAATTTCTCTTGTTTAGTTTGTCTGCTTCAAAGAAAGTCTTATATTTGCACATTTGATTAAAGATTGTGCAGAATATTAATATAAGAACAAATACCATGGAGCAGAGTTTTATAGCCTTCCTTGAAGACAGCATAAAGAAAAACTGGGACTTGGATGCCCTTACAGATTATAAAGGTGCCACATTGCAATATAAAGATGTAGCCCGCAAAATAGAGAAGCTACATATCATATTTGAATTAAGTGGCATTAAACAAGGAGACAAAATAGCTGTCTGTGGCCGTAACAGTTCGCATTGGGGAGTAACTTTTCTGGCCGCCCTTACCTACGGAGCAGTCATTGTCCCCATCCTTCACGAGTTTAAAGCGGATAATATCCATAATATAGTCAACCATTCCGAAGCACGCCTCTTATTGGTGGGCGACATGGTGTGGGAGAACTTGAATGAAAATGCCATGCCATTGCTGGAGGGCGTTATTCTGATGAATGACTATACCTTATTAGTATCCCGGAGCAACAAGCTGGACTATGCACGCGATCACCTGAATGAATTGTTCGGCAAGAAGTTCCCCCGAAATTTCCGTCGCGAGCACGTAAACTATCGTCGCGATATGCCGGAAGAACTGGCTGTTATTAATTATACTTCGGGTACTACCAGTTACTCCAAGGGAGTTATGATTCCCTATCGCGCCTTATGGTCTAACACCCAGTTTGCATACAATGCGTTGAAAATGGGACCGGGTGACAAATTGGTTTCCATGCTTCCTATGGCGCATATGTATGGATTGGCTTTTGAATTTATCTACGAATTTTGTGCCGGATGCCATATCTACTTCCTGACACGTACTCCCAGTCCAAAAATTATCTTCCAGGCTTTTGCCGAAGTAAAGCCTAATCTGGTAGTAGCTGTTCCGTTGATTATCGAAAAGATTATCAAGAAGAACGTATTGCCCAAACTGGAAACTCCTGCCATGAAGATCTTGCTGAAAGTACCTATCATTAATGATAAAATAAAGGCAACTGTCCGCGAACAGATGATTAATGCCTTTGGAGGCAACTTCTATGAAATCGTTGTAGGAGGAGCCGCTTTCAATCAAGAGATAGAACAGTTCCTGAAAAGCATAGACTTTCCTTACACTGTGGGTTATGGCATGACAGAATGCGCCCCCATCATTTGCTATGAAGACTGGAAAGAATTCAAGGCAGGCTCTTGTGGAAAGGCTGCTCCCCGCATGGAAGTCAAAATATTGAGCCCGGACCCGGAAAACATTGTAGGAGAAATAGTTTGCAAAGGACCTAATGTGATGCTGGGTTATTACAAGAACCCTGAAGCAACTGCCGAAGTGATAGACAAGGATGGATGGCTGCACACAGGAGACTTAGGTATTATGGATGCCGAAGGAAATATAACAATCAAGGGACGCAGCAAGAATATGCTGCTAGGCGCATCAGGACAAAATATCTATCCGGAAGAAATAGAGGACAAGTTGAACAATATGCCATTCGTTGCAGAAAGCATTATCATTCAGCAGGCAGATAGCCGGTTGGCTGCATTGGTTTATCCGGATTTTGACGAAGCATTTGCCCATGGAATGGATAATGATGCTATCGCACAGTCTATGGAAGAAAACCGTTTGAACCTGAATGCGGAACTTCCCGCCTACTCTCAAATTGCCCGCGTAAAGATCTATCCGGAAGAGTTTGAGAAGACTCCAAAGAAGAGTATTAAACGTTTCTTGTATCAAGAAGTAAAATAGTAGCCACTTTTTTACTACATTTGTAGCCAAGAAACTAAAAAAATGTATGAAAATTAATGTACGTATAGCAACAATACTCCTTCTGGGATATTGCGCAGGTGTTTCAACCCCTGCATTTGCTCAGAAAAAGAACAAACTGAAAAAGGGGCCTAATATTTCCCTGAATATTTCTGCGAAGAAAGATAGTGTAAAGACCACCTACTTAAACCTAGGTTTACTAACCAACATCTATCAACTGCAAGGAATAGGCATCAACGCTGTATCCAGTGTAGTACAAAATGATATGACCGGCTTCCAAGTATCCGGCCTTGCCAGCATCACCGGACGCCATGCTTCCGGTTTCCAGTTGGGAGGTATCGCCAATGTAGCCGGAGGAAATGCAAACGGTATCATGCTCAGCGGACTGATGAATGTGGCGGGAGGTAAAGCCAATGGTATTCAAATATCCGGATTGGGTAATATTGCAGGAAAGACATCGCGTGGTGTTGCCATCGGCGGACTGATGAACCTTGCCGGAAACCAGGCACAAGGCATACAGATTGCAGGATTGGCAAACATTGCAGGAAAATCCCAAAACGGCGTTGCCATCGGCGGTTTAATGAATGTTTCCGCCGAAAAGCTGAATGGTGCGCAAGTATCAGGTATCCTTAATATCAGCGGCGGCGAAGCCAAAGGAGCACAGGTTTCAGCCATAGGAAATGTAGGTGTCAAGGTAAATGGTATGCAGTTTTCTGCCATCAGCAACATTGCCGCCGGAGAGATCAAAGGTTTACAGCTCTGTGGAGCTGTGAATATTGCAGTAAAAACAGAGAATGCACTGCAATTTGCCGGTCTTACCAACGTATGCCAAGGTAAATTGCGTGGTGTACAGTTTGCACCCGGTAACTATGCCGGAGAAGTAAGTGGTGCACAGATCGGTTTGCTGAATATGTGCGGCGGTAAAGTAAAAGGTATACAGATTGGTATCATCAATCACAGTAAAGACACTACAGCCCATAAATTGGGACTAGTAAACATTACCCCAAAAACCCGTATCCAAATGTTGCTGTTTGCCGGAAATACCAGCAAACTGAATGCTGCCGTGCGTTTCAAGAACCGTTGGAGTTATACCATGCTGGGTGTGGGAACGCATTACCAGGACTTGAATGATAAATTCTCGGGATGCGTGTTCTATCGTGCCGGAGTCTACTATCCTATTGCTCCCAAACTGGAACTTAGTGGTGACTTAGGCTACTTCCATGTAGAAAACTTCGAGAATGAAGATGATGAAACCCCGGAACGTATGTATTCACTGCAAGCACGTGTTAATTTGGAATACAAGGTAAAATCCAAATTCAGCGTATTCGCATCGGGCGGTTATAGCATGACACGCTATTACGATAAAAATAAATTCTATGAAAAGAAACCTATTGTTGAAGTAGGTGTTATATTATTTTAAACAACAGATATACCGTAGGGGCGGATTGAATCCGCCCGATAATGAATTACTTTGTGCATTCGGGCGGATTCAATCCGCCCCTACGAGTAATACCTTATATATAAATCATTGACCTGATAACAATATGAAGCTACAACAAATAGCACTAACCTGCCTACTGGCACTAACTACCACCAGTGTTACAGCCCAGGTGCTTCATCGCCCCGACTCCATATATGCATTTACCGACCCGCGCCTGCAAAAAAAACATCCGTGGCGCGCAGCCGCCGAAACTTTCGGCATGAACGTCGGTGTATGGGCATTCGACCGATATGTGATGAATGAAGACTTTGCTAAGATCAGCATGCACACCATTCGCCGCAATATAAAAAACGGTTTCGTATGGGATAATGACCAATTCTCTACCAACCTGTTTGCCCATCCCTATCATGGAAATCTCTATTTCAATGCCGCCCGTAGCAATGGGCTTACTTTTTGGGAATCGGCTCCCTACGCTTTTGCAGGAAGCCTGATGTGGGAAATAGCTGCCGAAGTAGAGCCGCCTGCCATCAACGACCTGATGGCAACTACCATTGGCGGTATAGCCTTAGGAGAAATGACCCATCGTATGTCCTCACTGGTACTGGATGACTCCAAACGTGGTTTTTCCCGCTTCACCCGCGAATTTCTAGGAACACTGATCTGCCCCATGCGCGGACTGAACCGAATGATAACCGGCGAGATGTGGAAGGTGAAACGCTCTCATTATAAATATCATGATTACGACCGCATTCCCGTGCATTTCTCAATAGGAGTCGGAGATCGCTATCTGGCAGATGACAACTACCTGTTCAGAGGGGAACACAATCCCTATGTTGATTTCAGAGTACAATACGGAGATGCTTTCGACAAAGTAAATGACGGACCCTATGATTATTTCACGGCAAGACTTTCATTGGGACTTTCCCCCAACCAGCCCTTGATTAATCAAATCAACCTGATGGGTAAACTGTGGGGCGTACCGCTGAAAACCACCACCGGCATGGAAATGATGTTCGGTATCTTCCAGCATTTCAATTACTTTGATTCGGAAGAAGTGTTGGACGGTTCCGGACGTATTCCTTATAAAATATCGGAAGCAGCCAGCCTTGGACCGGGTATGATTTATAAGTTCCCTAAAATGAATAGCCTGGTCAACCTGGAACAACGTGTATTCCTGAGTGCTATCCTGCTGGGTGGAAGCCTTACGGACTATTACAACGTGATAGACCGAAATTACAATATGGGAAGCGGATACAGCATAAAAAACAATACTATTTTGGACTTTGGACATTACGGCTTGTTTGCACTGAATATGCAACTTTACCAGATTTTCAGTTGGAAAGGATATGAACACAAAGATTTGGAAACCGTAGATCCCCTCCATCTGAATGCGCAAGGAGATAAAGGAAATGTTATGCTAGCCGTAGTCAACCCAATTATAGAATTGAATCTGAGCTCTCACTTCAAAGCAAATATGGAAGTGTCTTATTACTATCGCCACACGCATTATTCCTACCATGACGATATAAAGTATAAGACATTCGAAACCCGCTTGGGGCTGATTTATCAGTTCTAAAGCATGGAAGAACGGACGCGACTCAAAGTTTCGGGCGTCATCTGCAATAATGAAGCGATGTACACAAGGGGTGCACGCTTCAATATTTCCGGATGCATACGGAATAGATTCGCGTAACGCTCATGTGCCGGTTCAAAACGAAGTGCATCCGCTTTCACCTGCGATTCTATCAATGAATGTTCTATGAATCCACGATAAAGCCGTTCTATATCCCTGTACTTTTCAGCCAGGTCTTCTACTTCAATGCGCGGAATTTCCCATACCACAGAGGATTCTAATGTTTCCACCATCAAACGTGTGGGTTCCTGCTTGAAATAACTCTCTATGCAAATAATCATTCCATTCTCATAGCCAATGTGTTCAGTCAGATCTTTATCATATTTATAATAAAACTGTCTGAGCATACCCTTCTCAATGAATAACATAGCCTTACACACCTCACCTGCTTGCAAAATAACCTCTCCTTTACGATATTTCTTACAAACTAATATCTCGGCTAATGCATGAACACTTTCCCTACTCAAAGGATGGTTAACTTCAGCTATCTTTCTAGCTATGTCTATACTGGTCGTCATGTGTTCCTTTATTAATCTATTTTTGGCAAAAATACAAAAAAAGGGCGAATGAACAGAGGAAAATGAAAAAATTAAGCCTATATTCTTCTGAATAGTAGTTTTTTTTATATACTTTTGAAACTTAATCGTAATTAAACGACCTTTATGAAACTACTAGTCACTTTAGCAATTTTGGGCATCACTATGAGCCAGAGCGCCATAGCCCAATCAAATTACACAAAAGATCCGGAAAGCTGCACCAGCATCATGGTAGGCAAGAAGGCAACCACCGACGGATCAGTAATAACCAGTCATACATGTGATAGCTGGTACCGAACCTGGGTAAACATGGTTCCGGCGGAAAGCTATGAAAGAGACACAGTGATGAACATCTATGATGGACGCATGCACACCGAGTTTGTGGCGGACCAGACTAACGTAAAGGTGAAAGGACAAATACCGCAAGTACGTAAGACTTATGCATTTATGGATACCTCCTACCCTTGCATGAATGAAAAACAACTGGGTATAGGTGAAACTACCGTAAGCGGACGCAGGGATTTGGAAAATCCTAAAGGAATGTTTATGATTGAAGAACTGGAACGTGTTGCCCTTCAACGCTGTACCACTGCCCGCGAAGCAATCCGCCTGATGGGAGAATTGGTAAAAGAATATGGCTATGGCGACAGCGGCGAATGCCTCACTATTGCCGATCCCAATGAAGTATGGCATTTCGAAGTATTCGGCGAAGGAAAAGATAAAATAGGTGGCGTATGGGCAGCAGTCCGCATTCCGGACGATCATGTAGGCGTATCTGCCAATATCTCACGCATCGGCACACTCAATTTGAAAGACAAAGACCACTATATGGCTTCGGATAACGTATTTGATGTTGCCAAGAAGCTGGGTTATTGGGATGGTAAAGAGCCATTCAAATTCTGGAAAGCCTATAGCGGAAAGAATTATTCCGGCCAGTTGAAATCATTCAGCACCCGCGAGCACTTCATTCTGAATGCATTGGCTCCGTCATTGAAGCTGGACTATGAAGCAGAAGAATTGCCCATCAGTGTAAAACCGGACAAGCAAGTATCTGTAACAGATGTCATGGCATTGCTTCGCCAGACCTATGAAGGAACAGACCTGGATATGACCAAGAATCTGAAAGTTACAGTAAAAGATAGAAAAACCGGAGAAGTGGACACCATTATCAGTCCGAAAGCTAACCCGTGGATGCGCGGCGATGAACTGAATATGTTGAACGGAATCCAAAAGGGAGTTGTAAAATCAGTACGTAATATTGCCGTTCCGCAATGTGCTTACTCTACAGTGATCCAGTTGCGCAGCTGGTTGCCCGATGCAGTGGGTGGCGTGGTATGGTTCTCTATGGACAACCCCGGACAGAGTCCGCGCGTACCTGTATTCTGTGGCGTTACCGACTTGCCTGCCATGTACAAGATTTGCGGAAATCACCGCTATCGCGACGATGCAGCCCTGTGGCATTACCGCCGCGCCAACAAACTGGCAGCAGTGAGATGGGGAGCTACACGCAAAGTTATGGAGAATAATATCCGCCATTTCGAGGAGAAAGGACAACGCGAACTACCGTTTGTAGAAGCACAATATCAGGAAATTCTGAACTCAAAAGGAGAAGAAGCCGCCCGTGCTTACCTGACAGGCTATACAGCAGACTTTATCGGCGCCACTATCCTCCGTTGGGACGAAATGGCCAACCAATACTGGATTGAATCTCGTTTTGGCTTTTAATTGTTAACCTTTAATATTAATAACAAACTTACTTATGAAGACAAAAACATTAACGCTAGCACTGCTATTATGTTGCGCATCAACCATGTATGCACAAGAGAGCGGTTACAAATTCACGACAGTCGCATCACAGAAAGCAACTCCTGTGAAGAATCAGGCTTCTACCGGTACTTGCTGGTGCTTTGCCACCACTTCGTTCATGGAATCCGAATTGCTCCGCATGGGCAAAGGGGAATATGATTTATCCGAAATGTTCATTGTACGTCAGAAATACATGAACCAATTGGACGATAATTACTATCGTGAAGGAAACGGAAACTTGGGTCAGGGAAGCCTTTCACACACATGGAAGAATGCTTTCAACCAAGTAGGTATTGTGCCCGAAGAAGCCTATCATGGTATCAATTATAACTCTGAAAAGCATAATCATGGCGAAATGGTGAGATACATCAATGCCCTGGGCAGCACAGCTGTGAAAATGAAACGTCGCAGTCCGGAATACTACAAGCTGATTGACAACCTGTTTGATACCTATTTAGGCAAACTTCCCGAAAAGTTTACTTATAAAGGTAAAGAATATACTCCAAAATCATTCGCCGAAAGTCTGGGACTGAACATGAACGACTATGTGGAGATAACCAGCTTCACTCATAAGCCTTATTACCAAAAGTTTGCTCCTGAAGTGCCCGATAACTGGGAACACGAACAAATGTACAACCTCCCGTTGGATGAAATGATGGAAGTAGCAGACTATGCCTTGAATCATGGATATACCGTATGTTGGGATGGCGACGTAAGCGAAAAAGGATTCTCTTTCAAGAACGGTGTAGCCATCAATCCCGTTGTAAAGAAGCCGGAAGACCTTTCAGGTTCCGACCGTGCACGTTTTGAAAAGATGGATGCAAAAGAACAAAGAGATATGCTGGCAGAAGCCTATAAGTTTGAAAAGCCATGTCCGGAAGTGAATGTAACTCCCGAAGTACGTCAGGAAGGTTATGAAGCATTCGTGACTACTGACGATCACTTGATGCACCTCACGGGTATCGCAAAAGACCAGAACGGTACCAAATACTATATTACCAAGAACTCTTGGGGTACAGAACGTAATAAATTTGGTGGTTATCTGAATATGTCCGAAAGCTATGTACGCGCCAAGACTATCTTCCTGATGGTACATAAAGATGCTATTCCGGCAGCTATCAGACAGAAATTAGGAATCTGATAAGATATAGAAAAAACAGACGTCTGTTTTCTAAAAATGGACGTCCGTTTTTTAAATTTGAACGTCCGTTTTGGAAAATCGGACGTCCATTTTTTTAATAAAAGGCCAATGATAACTATGACAAGAAAAGACTTATTTACACTCATCCTATGTTTGTTCTGCCTGGGAACCACGACCTATGCCCAGCATATCCCCACCCTGGAGGAAGCTGTATATGGAGGACTGATCCGGACAGAAGGAGGAAGTAACGTAAGCTGGATGAAAGACGGCGAGCGTTATTCTAAAATTGAAAAGAATGCCGATGGAGCCTATGAAGTCACTGCCTATAAAGCAAAAGACAATTCAAAGGAAGTACTCATTCCCGCCAATCTGCTTATTAATCCGCAGACCGGAAAGGCAATTCCTTTACGCGGCTTCACATTCAGCGATGACAATTCCCAAGTATTGATTTATACCAATACCCGCCGTGTATGGCGCTATGACACCCGTGGCGATTACTGGGTACTGAACCTGAAAGACGGTAAACTGCAACAACTTGGCAAAGGACTGCCCGAAGCCACTTTAATGTTTGCCAAGTTCTCTCCCGATGCCAGCCGTGTGGCTTATGTTTCAAAAAATAATATCTATGTAGAGAATCTGTCCGATGGTAAAATCAATCAGATTACCAAAGACGGTACCGATGAAATAGTAAACGGAACATTCGACTGGGTATATGAAGAAGAATTCAACTGCCGCGATGGTTTCCGTTGGAGTCCAGACGGACAATACATTGCCTATTGGCAAAGCGATACCAAAGGTACAGGATGGTTTGACATTATTAATAATGTGGACTCTATCTACCCCAAAATACAGCGTTTCCCCTACCCCAAGGCAGGAACGGCAAACTCTGCTGTAAAGGTGGGCTATATATCTGCTAATGGGGGTGTGACTACTTGGCTGAATATACCGGGAGATACCCGCAACAATTACATTCCCCGCATGGAATTTATTCCGGGTAGCAACGAACTGTTTATCCAGCAAATGAACCGTGCACAAAACACCAATAAGGTATGGATTGCCCAAATAGGCGAAAACAATCCTGTCAATATCTTCACCGATCAGGATGCCGCATGGCTGGAAACCAATGACAATGTGCGTTGGCTGAAAGGCAACAAGTATTTCACTTGGGAAAGCGAGCGCGACGGATGGCGTCATCTTTACCGCATCAGCCGTGATGGCAAAGAAATCAAGCCCATCACCAAAGGATCATTCGACTTTATTGAAGAAGTGGGTGCAGATATGGACAAAGGATTGGTGTACTTCATAGCTACTCCCGATAACTTTACCCAGCGTTATCTGTATCAGGCACGTCTTTTCGGTAACGGTGAAGTAAAGCGTCTTAGCCCTGTTGATCAAGAAGGACAGCACCGTTACAATATGTCCCCTTCTGGCAAATGGGCAGTTCACACATTTAGTAACTCGGAAACCCCGCCGGTTATCGACATGGTATCATTCCCGGCTCACAAAAGTGTACGTTTAATCACAGACAATGCCAAAGCCAAAGAACAGTACAAAGCACTGGGACTGCAACCGAAGGAATTTGTAAAAACCCGTTCTGGAGAACTGGAACTGGATGCCTGGATGATTAAACCTGCAAACTTTGATCCGAATAAAAAGTATCCTGTAATCATTGATGTATATGGAGAACCGGGTAGCGCCACCGTGCAGGATGTATGGAGTGGCGGCAGTATGTGGCACCAATATCTGGCTAATAAAGGATATATCATTGTAAGCATTGAAAACCGTGGAGCCAGAACTCCGCGCGGTCGCGAATGGCGTAAATGCATTTATGGAGAAGTAGGTACATTTGCCAGTGAAGACCAGGCACGGGGCATTCAGGACTTGGCACGCCAGTATTCTTATATTGATTTAGACCGCATCGGCATTACCGGATGGAGTGGCGGCGGTAGCCAGACATTGAACTGTATGTTCCGTTATCCTGATGTTTTCCACACAGGCATCGCTATTGCTTTTGTGGCGGACCAACGTTTATATGACACTATTTATCAGGAGCGATACATGAATACTCCGCAAAATAATCCGGAAGGTTATCGCAAAGGTTCTCCCATCTCGTATGCAGCAGGGCTGAAAGGCAATTTACTGTTGATTCATGGTACAGGAGACGATAATGTACATTACCAAAATTGTGAAATGCTGGTTAATGAATTAGTGCGTCACGGAAAGATATTCTCACAAATATCTTATCCGATGCGTTCACACGGTATTTATGAAGGCGAAGGAACCAGTCTCCATCTGCGTAAAACGATGGTGGATTATTGGTTGAAGAATCTACCCGCAGGAGGAAGATAAGATTTAAATAAGCTGAATTTTATTCAGCTTTGCTATATCGAGGCTGTGTCAAAACTAGAATTTGTTATCGTTTTGTTGTAGGGGCGGGGTTTGCCCGCCCGAAAATAGTTCACCTTGTGTATTCGGGCAGGCAAACCCTGCCCCTACCAGTGACCATTTGATAGCCAATTTTTGTTTTGACGCACCCTCGCAAATAAAATTAAAACACAGGACTAAATGAAGAGAATACAACTATTTTTTCTATTACTATTTTTATTGTCTATTATTCAACAAACCAAGGCACAATCTCCAACAAAAACAGAGTATGCCATAGAAATGGGAGCTACTTCGGGCCGGGGAACCAATGCACCGATGTGGCTGACTGCCAACAGGCAGGGCTTATCATCCATAAAAACAGAAAGTGGCTATCTGCGGGCAGGTATCTCGCACGCCATGCCACTAAACAAACATTTCAGCTTCAGCACAGGATTAGACTTGGCTACAGCCTATAACTTTACTTCCTCCTTCGTTGTACAACAAGCCTATGCAGATATCAGTTACCGATGGCTGAATTTGAGTGTAGGCAGCAAGGAACGTCTACCGGAATTCAAGAATCCCCAATTAAGTAGTGGAGGTATGGTGGAATCAAACAACGCACGCCCCGTTCCGCAAGTACGCCTGGAAGTACCCGATTATGTTACAATACCGGGCACTCACAACTGGTTGCATTTAAAAGGTCATGTGGCATACGGACGTTTCACCGATGACAGATGGCAGGAACATTTCACCTCAATAGGAAATAAATATGCCAAGGATGTGCTTTATCACAGTAAATCTCTCTTTGGCAAAGTGGGTAACAAAGAGCGTTTCCCCTTAGTCTTTGAAGGAGGTATCCAGATGGCTGCCCAGTTTGGTGGAGATCAATATATTTCCGGGCAAAAAGAACCTGTAATTGATATGCCTACCCGCTTTGTGGACTTTATGCGAGTATTGGTTCCAATGGCAGGAGACGATACAACTCCCGAAGGCGAGCAAGTAAATATCTACGGAAACCATGTAGGAAGTTGGAATTTTGCAGTAACAGCTTATCTGGACCAATGGAAGTTGAAAGTCTATTATGAACACTATTTCGACGATCATTCCCAAATGTTTTTTCAGTATGGCCGTTGGAAAGACGGGCATATTGGAATAGAAGTTACCTTCCCCAAGAATCGTTTTATTGATACTTTCGTATATGAAGGGCTGGGAACCAAAGATCAGACAGGCCCAATGTTGTACGACTCCTTTTGGGGAAAGTTTGAGGAACAAATCAGTGCCAAAGATAATTATTACAATCATTATCTTTATCAGGGATGGCAACATTGGGGAATGGGCATAGGTAATCCTTTATTGCCGGGACCTATCTATAATAAGAACGGACAAATTACGTTTGTCAGCAATCGTGTATTGGCACATCACATTGGATTCAGTGGTTCTCCCAGTCGGGATTTTAATTACCGGGTGTTACTCTCCTACTCCCGCCATTGGGGAACTTATGATAACCCGTTGAATGAGATAAAGAAACAATTTAATTCATTGGTAGAAGTGACTTATACTCCTCACTGCTGGAAAGGATGGAGTTTCACCCTATCCGCTGCCATGGACCGCGGAAATATGTTAGGGAATACTAGTGGAGGAATGTTGGTAATCCGTAAACAAGGAATCATCAGTCCGCATAATAAATGAAAGTTTTAATCGTCAAAGCTTAATCAGAATATGAAGCAAATAATAGTATTTATATTTCTTCTGCTGGGTATCAGCAGTTGTGACAAAGCCCCTATCAATGGAAAATTGGACGGACGGTGGCAACTTATGAACATAGAAAACTCAGATGGAAACACAAAAGAATGTTACCGGATTTATTATAGCATTCAACTGCATTTAGTTGAAATAAGCGACAAAGGAGGGAATGGTGGAACTTTTATCGGACGATTTTCGTATGAAAATGATGAAGTGACTATGAGTGAATTCCGCCGCCGTGGCAATGAAGAAGAATTAGCGACATTAAAAGAATTGGAACCTTTCGGACTCTATCTCCCTACTACCCATCTGAAAGTAGAGAAAGCGACAAGTGAGAAATTGATATTAAAATCTGAAAATGCACGGTTAATATTCAGAAAGTTCTAAAGTTATCACCACAGACTACACAGAATGAAATAAGGATCTATCCCGTAGGGGCGGAATATTTTCCGCCCGAAATCATCAACAAACCAGAGATATTGCCCATAATAGTCTATCCTTCAAATGCTATCGGGCGGAAAATATTCCGCCCCTACAAGAAAAGGATTGAATTTTTACAGGAAACAACCAGTATTAGTCTGTGGCGAAAATCTACTATCTTCTAGGTTGAATATCCAGTTTCACCGGTTTCAACATATTTTCCGGACTCAGAATGGTATCCAATTCTTCTTTATTCAAAATACCGTGTTCCAATACCAGTTCATAAACGCTTCTACCGGTTTCCAATGCTTCTTTCGCTATTTTTGTAGAATTTTTATAGCCAATAACCGGATTCAAAGCCGTTACTACACCGATACTATTGTGTACATTTGCCTTGCAATGTTCTGCATTTGCAGTAATGCCTTCCACACAGCGGGTACGTAATGTTTCAAAACCATTTATCATTAAGTCTATAGACTCAAAACAACACTGTGCCATTACAGGTTCCATAGCATTCAGCTCCATTTGTGCAGCTTCACCGGACATGGTTACACACAATTCATTACCAATTACCTTGTAGCAAATCTGATTCATCACTTCGGGAATTACCGGATTTACCTTGCCCGGCATAATAGAAGAACCCGGTTGCATAGCCGGCAAATTGAATTCTCCCAAGCCACAACGCGGTCCACTAGCCAACAGACGCAAGTCATTACATATCTTATTCAGCTTTACTGCCACTCTCTTCAAAGCAGAAGCATAACCCACCAGACAAGAAGTGTCGGAAGTGGCTCCTACCAAGTCTGCTGACAGTTTGAAATCAAAGCCGGTGATCTGGCTCAATGCTTCCACACATTTTTCTGCATAACCCGGTTCTGCACAGATACCTGTACCAATAGCCGTAGCACCCATATTTACAGTCAAGAAATCTTCGGCAGCTTCATTCAGGTGACGGATTTCATCTCTCAATATACTGGCAAAACCATTAAAAGTCTGTCCCAAAGTCATAGGAACGGCATCTTCCAACTGGGTACGCCCCATCTTGATAATATCTGCAAACTCCTCTCCTTTTTTGTGGAATGCCCCAATCAGAGATTCATAATAAGGTAGATAGCGAAGATGTGAATAATACATACCGATGTGAATAGCTGTAGGATAAGCATCATTGGTAGATTGTGAACAGTTCACATGGTCATTGGGAGAACAATATTGGTATTCACCACGCTTATGTCCCATTATTTCCAAGGCACGGTTAGCAATTACCTCATTGGCATTCATATTGGTAGAGGTTCCGGCACCGCCCTGTATCATATCAACAGGGAACTGATCGTGATGCTCACCATTCAGTATCTCCTGACAGGCCAATACGATTGCATCTTTTTGTTCTTTTGTCAGCAATCCCAATTCATAATTGGCCATTGCAGCAGCCATTTTGGTAATGGCAAGACCATTAATAAACAATGGATATTCATTAAGGTGGAATTTACTGATTGGAAAGTTTTCGATACCTCTAAGTGTCTGTACACCATACAATGCATTCCCCGGAATTTCACGGGCACCGATTAAATCACTTTCTATTCTAGTTTCTCCTGTTAATTTTGTTTCCATAATTAGGTTATTTTTAAGTTGATTATTTCCGTTTTGCATGGCAAAGGTATAAACTATCATTTTGATAGCAAAATATATTCAGATATAATTTCAAAATATTATCTTACCCCGACCTTTTGCAATAAACCAGCCAACAAATTGACATTATGAAAGTTCAAGAGATTAACAAAGTCTTATATCCTTTTGGGTTCCTTCAAAAAGGAAAGTATGAAAAACAGCATAAAAAAAGGCGTCTTCAAAAAGACGCCTTTCATGCTATTTCTTAACTTGATTATCGTTATTTCACCTTTATACTATCAAATCCTTCACCAAATACACCAATTACAGCACTTTGTGATACGAATGCATTGGGGTCAATATCCTTTATTAAGCGAAATATAGTGGTAGATTCACGCTTCTTGGCCAGTACGAACATCATTTTCACTCCGGCGCCTGTATAGCAACCTACGCCATCAATGAAGGTCACTCCACGATGAAGATCCTTATTAATGCGATGGCCAATCTCTTCATGCTTCTTTGAAATAATAAAGAACTGTACGGACTGGCGGGCACTATTCACTACTTGATCCAGCACAAAACTGGATATACACAAAACAACATATCCATATACTACTTTCTCCCAATCATGCAAAACCAAATAACTGGAGGAAATAATCACCAAATCGCATATCAAAATCACTCTACCCAGCGTAATATCACGATACTTATTTACGATAGCAGCTATAATATCTGTTCCTCCCGTACTTCCATTAGCCGAAAAAGCAACGCCGATGCCGCCTCCGCAGAAGAAGGCACCCAGCACGCAAGCCATAAAAGGTTGATCATGTATAAGTGAAGCACCCCCTGTTATATTTTGAATAATAGGCAGAATGGAGCTCAACACAAACACTGCATAGATGGTTTTCACACTGAACTTCCAGCCTAAGATAATCAAAGAAAGTATTAGTAACACACCGTTGATTGCTAAATAGGTATATTGCACCGGTATGTTGGTTGCCCAATATACGATAGAAGCAATACCGGGGACAGCTCCCGAAGGGAGATCATTAGGTAGCAAGAAGACATTCCACCCGATAGCATACATCAGCATACCTAGGGCAATCAACATATAGTCCCTTAGTTCTCTGATAATCCGCTGTTTACGCGTCGTAATAAAGACTGAATCCATGTGAGTTTTCCTTTATAATATCATTTTGTGCGCAAAAGTACAAAAAGAATGAATCACTTGGCTTTAAAAAGGTGACATTTTTTCAAGTATATTTGCAAAATGGATATTCATGCCTCATTTGCATATAAAAACAATCAAGAGACCTTTATGAAAAGGAGCTGATTTCTCTTGAGGGAGAAATTAAATTGTGGAAAACAGATAAAAATACAAGTCCTGCCAAGTCTGGGAGTCAGAGTTGGCAGGACTTGCAGAGATTTAATGGTTTCTTGCTACTTACTATTGGCCCTTAGGATGCAAATACCAGTCTTTATTTTCTCCCCCGAAAGATTTTCTCCAAGGTTCAAACTGTGGATAAAATTCTGTAATAGGCATTGACTCAGGTGGCCATTTAAACTCACTACCACTGATATGAATGGCAAAAGGCATATTATCTTTTGATATATAATACATTTCATTCCCTGCATTATCTTTCCTCAAGTCATTTTCTGTTCCACGCAATGTATCATCTGCTTTATTTGTAGGTTTATATCCTGGTAAATGAACTTCATGCGAAGGGGTATTTACAAAGATAAAAGGATTATAAGGAGGCAGAACCTTTTCATCATTCACGACACCACCATAGTTATATGTTATAACCACCTTCATAGGTTTATTTAAAACTGATTTTATATCAGAAAATAGAATAACAACCGGCTTGTCATATTCAGGATCAAAGCTCTCACTAATTATAGTCCCTTCTCTACTTATCATCACAGATGATATACTATTTTTAGCAACTTCATCCAACTGAAACCCAAACCCATTTGTAAATATAGCACCATTATTTACCGGAGTAAAAGTAATTGTAGTACGCAGCAACTTACCTTGATTCTTGCTATCAGTACCTATCACCATTGTACTTGAGTAATATATGACGACATCATTCATATCATAATCACCTTGTTTTGGCCAATTATCCTCAAAAGCCAATGATCCCTTAACCACATAAGATGTTTCATCTTTACCCACTTCATCTGGTATGGAAGGAGTCGGTTCGACAGAAGAAACAGTGGAAGCTGTAATAGCAAATTGCACATCATTAAAACGCATATCATTATTGTCTTCCATAGCCATAAAGAAATAATTATCAAGTTCCGGGTCACTCAATAAAACAGATCGTTGTTCATTATCCGTATTGTACTTGGGATTGGAATAACGAAAATATTGTTGACCCAAGTTTTCGTTTCCAAATCCCATTCCCAATAGAACCCACCCAATGTGAGTCCCTGCCGGGAACTCAGATTCATATTTTTTCGTATCTGGATTCCAATACTTCAACATGACTTGTGAGCCAACCAATTGCCCAAGAATGGACGCACTGCTGTATCGAGGAAATAATAATGTTTTTCTTATAGTATTTATATCTATCTCTTCCCCCTCTTTATATGTATAATAAGCTACCATATCTTGCCAGCCCGCACTAGACTTAAAATATGTTGCTATCAAATTTGTACTTTTAGTTATCACCATATCATTGGTACCTGTAGTACGCAAATTCTCAAATTTATCTAAGAGTTTCACTTGATAACGAGTTAAATCAGCAAGTGCATTACATCTCGCCAAAAAGGCAGTAGGAAGTTCTTGTTTTTCACTTTCAGGTAGCAAATAATTAGGTATTCCATCTTTATCCCACTCACCTAATGTCGCATATCCATCCGGATATGGAACACCATCCATCACAGCCCGTGAACGTACACCTGTCGCTAACTGTGCTTTATAATCATTATAATTAAAAACTAATCCTTCAGCACCCAATTCCAATTCAATGGGTGAAACAACTAAAACATTCTCACTTACCAACCATACCTTTCCCAAAGAACTAGGTAAAGTCACTTTAGAAGAAAACTTACCATTTTCATCTGTCACCCCAGCATAGATGGGATCAATACTCTTGAATTCCCAAGTATTACCAACTAATTCCAATGGATATTCATCATACAACGAAAATATTGTTTGTACCTTCATTCCATAATCAAGAATAATTTGATTGTTACGTGTAGTAGAAAAATCGAAGAAATCTTCTTTCTTTATTTCTTCCTTTTTATTCCCTTCTTCACCTTCCCCCGTGTATATATTATTTATATCACGTGCGCACGATGCGAGTAGAACCAATAAGCAGATGACCCAAAATTTTGTTTTCATAAGTAGCGTAAATGATTATTTAGCAGCAAAGATATAGATAAATAATTCAAAAGCAAGCAAATACACATAAAAAAACTGTCCCCCGACTCACGTCGGAGAACAGCCACAACACAAACACAAAATAAAACACGACAAAACTACTATGCAATTTTTTAGCCTGCTCTATGTTTTGAGTAACATAACTACCACCTGTCAGGTATTCGCATATCCAAGAGGGGTTTCAGGTTATTTGCATCTATAAAACGCCACACTAGCGTCCTTTGTTCATCGGTCTTTCAAAAAATATCTTAATTCTTATTGAATTCCTCTTTCTCTCAGCTTCAACTGCCAGTTCCAGGCTGAACGCAAAGTGTCTTCCAAATTGACTTCTGCCTTCCATCCCAATTCATTATTGGCAAAATCGGGATTAGCCCAAACTTTCTCAATATCACCGGCACGACGACCTACAATCTGATAATTCAGTTTCTCGCCTGTAGCCTTTTCAAAAGTTCTGATCAGTTCCAATACTGAAACACCATGACCTGTACCAATGTTGAATACTTCCACTTTATCCTTCTGCTTGTTGTTCAAGATACGATCCATAGCAATAACATGAGCTTTTGCCAAATCGACTACATATATATAGTCGCGGATGCAAGAACCGTCAGGAGTATCGTAATCATCACCAAATACACTTAGCTTTTCACGGATACCCATAGCTGTCTGAGTGACATAAGGCAACAAGTTCTGTGGAACGCCATTGGGCAATTCACCGATCAATGCCGTGGGATGTGCGCCAATCGGGTTGAAGTAACGCAACATGATAGCATGGATAGGAGAACCTGATGCAATAGTGTCACGGATTATTTCCTCATTAATCTGCTTGGTATTGCCATAAGGTGATTCAGCCTTCTTGATCGGAGCTTTCTCTGTGACAGGCAAGTTTTCCGGATCCGGCTGACCGTATACCGTACATGAGGATGAGAAGATAATACCTTCTACTCCATGCTTAGGCATCAATTCCAACAAATTAATCAATGAAACCAAGTTATTGCGATAATACAACAACGGTTTCTGTACCGATTCACCTACAGCCTTGCTGGCAGCAAAGTGAATGATACCTTTTATATTAGGATATTTAGTAAACAGCTTATCCATTCCTTCATAATCCAAGCAATCCAGCTTTTCAAATGCAGGACGAATTCCTGAAACCTTTTCAATATTATCTACTACATCGGCGCTTGAATTGGATAAATTATCCACAATCACTACGTCGTAACCGCTATTCTGCAACTCTACTACCGTGTGAGAACCTATGTAGCCGGTTCCTCCTGTTACTAAAATTCTTTCTTTCATAATACTTTATATTCTGTCGTTCTTTAATTAGGTTCAAAACAATTTGGAAGGATAAATCCCCTTTCGTATCATATCATTAATACGGAGAAGAACCTGTATCTTGTCATCGTGTGACACCAGTCCCATCCATTTGGCAGGTGTTTCAATCACCTTTACCCTAGCGCCTGAGGCTATGCGTTCATTCATAAATGCCGGAATGGAATAATGGGCTTTCATATCCATACCATTCTCGTCCAAGAACTTATCAAACGCTAATTGCATCTCTCCGAATATTTCCGGCGTAAAGCCCCACATATTCATTGAAACCAAGCTATTCTCATCCAGAGCAACCCATTTATGAAACTCATTAGGATACATAGGATTGCCACTGATACGTTCAACTCCTATCCGGTCTGTTACAGACAGCAGATATCCTTCTTCATTCACTTCACAAATACCACGGGTTACACCTCCACTTTCCGCCAAAACGTTTCTCAGTCTGTAACAAACATTGAAACTATGGTAGTCTGTTTCTTTCAGTGTTACCAAATTATTATATAATAATTCAAAGCTCTCTCTTTGGTAGAAGTTTACCGCATTTATCACACCGAATGGAGCATCAATCAACTTCTCCCCCATCAAAACGGCCCTTACAGAGCCATACAGTGCTTGGCGTTTCGGATTACGTTTTTCTTCCGGGATAGTCTCCACATCCTGATAAACATACTCCACATCTACCACATGTTCGTATTTGCCTGAAACCAGTTTTTTGAACTCCTGCTCAAAATGCCTGCTTATTACAAATACTATTTTATCAAATCCAACTCTTACGGCATCATATATGGAAAAATCTAATATAGTTTCGCCATTAGGACCTATTCCCTCAAGCTGTTTTAATCCACCATATTTATTCCCCATAGTGGCCGCGAGTACAATCAAGGTCATAGCCATTTAATCTCTCTATTAATTCTATTGCAAAAATAAGCATAAAAATTGAATTTACTAGTAACAAAAGTAGATTTCTTTATGCAAAAAAGTCCGAAGCAATGCTCCGGACTTCTGAATCAGGTTATTTTGAGGATGAATTATCCTACACCGAATAATACGCCCAAACCCTTGTCTACACCCGAGAATCCCATGAAGGCCATAGCCAACAGACCGGCAGTGACCAGCGCGATAGCCATTCCCTGCATTCCTTTAGGGATGTTTACCAGGCTCAACTGTTCGCGGATACCGGCAAACAGGATCAATGCCAAAGCAAAACCGATGGCTGTAGAGAATGCATAAACCACACCGGTCAGCAAATCAAAGTCTTTCTGGATAACCAGGATAGCCACACCCAGGATGCAACAGTTGGTAGTAATCAACGGAAGGAATACTCCCAATGCCTGATAGAGGGCGGGAGAAACTTTCTTCAAAATGATTTCAACCATCTGTACCAAAGATGCAATAACAAGGATAAATGCAATGGTCTGCAAGTATTCCAGCCCGAAAGCATCAAGTACGAACTTCTGAATAAGATAGGTTACGATAGTAGCGATAGTAAGCACGAATGCCACTGCTGCTCCCATACCCGTAGCCGTCTCTACTTTCTTGGACACGCCGAGGAACGGACAGATACCTAAGAACTGTGACAACACAATGTTGTTCACAAATATAGCGGTGATAAATATCAATATATATTCCATATCGTTCTTTATTTACGGGTTACGCTTTCTTTAATTTATTCACAATAGCAATGAGGTAGCCCAAAGCGATGAATGCACCCGGAGCCAACACAAAGATCAACATACCGTATTGTTCCGGCAGGATAGTCATATCGAATATCTTACCTGTGCCCAGGAATTCGCGTACACCACCCAGAATAGTCAGTGCAAGGGTAAAACCAAGTCCCATGCCCAGTCCGTCAAAGAATGACGATACCGGATTATTCTTGGCTGCAAAAGCCTCGGCACGTCCCAGCAATACACAGTTTACTACAATCAACGGGATAAACAAGCCCAGTGTAGCATATAGTGACGGAACATAAGCCTGCATAACCATCTGCAACAGAGTCACGAATGAGGCGATAACCACAATAAACGAAGGGATACGCACCATATCGGGAATCAGGTTCTTTATAGAAGATACCACTACATTTGAACAGATCAATACAAACATGGTTGCCAGCCCCATGCCCATACCGTTGATGGCAGAAGAGGTGGTTCCCAATGTAGGACACATACCCAAAAGGAGTGCGAATACAGGATTCTCTTTGACAATCCCGTTCATCAATACTTTAAAATTATTCATAGTCTGCTCCTTTCTTTAATTATTTGTTTCAACATTAGTGCTGTCGGCCGGTGCAGCTTCAGTAGCAGCTTCGGGTGCCTGTTGTTGGCTTGCACCGCTTGCTCCGTCTACATTCTGACCGCTATAGGCAGCATAAGCATTGTTCACAGCTTTCAAGAAAGCACGTGTAGTAATGGTAGAAGCTGTGATAGCGTCTATCTGACCACCGTCCTTGTTCACAACCAAAGCCTGTGCACCGGGATTCTTTCCGGTGATGTCCCCCTTACCGCCTTTCTTAAACCAATCGGCAGCTTTGGAACCCAATCCCGGAGTTTCGGCATGGCTCAACAAAGAGTAGTCGATAATGTTTCCGTCTTTATCGAAACCAACCAATACATTCAGTGCACCACCAAATCCGTTGGCAGAAGATTCTACGGCTGCACCGATAAATTCTCCGCCTTTGGTTGCCTTGTATATTTTATAAGTGGCGCCGTCCAGTTCTATTGTTTCGGGAGCTTCGGCAGGGTTATTGTCAAATCCCGGAACTACGATAGCAATTGCATCGCTCAATGCCTTGGCATTGGCCTGTGCAATGGGTTCGGCAGTCAGTTTGTTCACGTAGCCCAATAAAACTCCGGCTACCACGGTTACGCCTGTCAGGACAATAACCATGTTCTTCAAAGATGATTCTAACTTTTTCATTTCTTCACTACCTCCCCAAATCTTTTAGGTTTGCAATAAGTATTGATTAACGGAGTGAATGCGTTCATAATCAGAATAGCAAATGACATACCTTCGGGATAAGCACCGAAGTTACGGATTACCACTGTGAGGAAGCCGATAGCCACACCATAAATAATCATACCCTTATGAGTCATAGGCGAAGTAACATAGTCTGTTGCCATGAAAATAGCACCCAACATCATACCGCCACTCAGCAATACAGCCAAGGGAGAAGCATAGATAGGATTAGCCAAATGCATCAGTCCGGCAAATACGAAAACCGTACCCAGAATAGAAACCGGAACATGCCAGGTGATAATCTTCTTCCACAACATGAAAAGGAGACCCAATATCAGCGCAGCCGCACTGATTTCACCCAAACATCCTGCACCCATCTGGCAAGTATCGGGAATACCGATCAACATATTCAGGCTACTGGGCAATTCATTTAAGATAGATGCATCACCCGCCTTTATAGCCTGTTTCATGATAGCCAGCGGAGTAGCTCCGGTCTGGGCATCCAGATAGGAAGTCAACTGACCGGCTTGAGGCCAGCTTGTCATCTGTACAGGGAATGAGATAAGCAGGAATACACGTCCCACCAATGCGGGATTGAACGGATTGCATCCCAATCCGCCGAAAGTCATCTTACCGATGCCGATAGCTACCAAAGCACCGATAATAATAATCCAGATAGGAAGATTTGACGGCAGGTTGAATGCCAGCAATACGCCGGTTATCACAGCAGAGCCATCGCAAATGGTGCATTTATCCTGCTTCATAATGAACTTGGAAATAGCCCATTCAAAGAACACACACGCAGCTACCGAGGTAATCGTTACGATAGCAGCACCCAGTCCGAATGCAAATAATGACACCAGCAGTGCAGGTATCAGCGCGATAAGCACACCGTACATATTTTTCTGTACGCTGTCACCGCTATGGACATGGGGCGATAATGATACTATAAATTTATTAGCCATACTATTTTGTCGAATTATTTTTTAGCATTACGTGCACGGATAATACCGCCTACTGTACCCTTACCCAAACGGATATAGTCCAGCATCGGACGATGAGACGGGCAGGTGAACTGGCACGAACCGCACTCTATACACGACATTACATCTTCTTTCTCTACTCTCTCCCACTCTTTGTGAGCCGACAGGGTTGCCAGCAAGAAAGGTTCCAGTCCCATGGGGCAAGCACTGACGCACTTTGCACAACGAATACAGGGCTGGGCTTCTGCGCGTGCCGCTTCCTTATCGTTCATAATCAGCACCCCCGAGCTACCTTTACAGATAGGCACTTCGGTATTTACCACAGCTTTACCCATCATCGGACCGCCACCGATTACCTTTCCGGTATCTTCGGGCAGACCACCTGCCGCATCAATCAGCTGGCTCATCGGGGTACCCATACGGGTAAGGAAGTTAGAGGGGTTCTTTACAGACTTACCTGTCACGGTTACGATACGTTCAAACAAAGGTTTGTTCTTCTGAACGGCTTCATACACCGCAAATGCAGTACCTACATTCTGAACCACCGCACCTACATTGATAGGAATGGCAGGAGGAGCAGGAACCTGACGGGCGATAACGGCATCAATCAATTGCTTTTCACCTCCTTGCGGATATTTCACTTGCAAAGGAACAACCTCTATACCGGAGTATTGGGCAGCCTTTTCAGTCATCAATTTGATGGCATCGGGCTTATTGTTTTCTATGCCGATATAGGCTTTATCGACTTTTGCACCTTTCATCAGAATGCTAACGCCTACCAGGATCTCATCCGCTTTCTCCAACATCAACTGATGGTCGGCAGTAAGATAAGGTTCGCACTCTACGGCATTGATAATGACACATTCTGCCTTGCAGCCCGGAGGAGGAGACAGTTTCACATGAGTGGGGAAACATGCGCCACCCATACCTACTACGCCTGCATCTTTCACTTTAGCAACGATTTGCTCAGGAGTCAGCGTACACTCTTTTACTAATGTTGAACTGCGGTCAATTGATTCTTCCCATTCGTCGCCGTCTACGTCAATAAAGATGGCAGGCTTGCGGTAACCGCTTGCGTCGATTATGGCATCTACCTTGTTTACTTTACCGGATACAGACGAGAAGATGGCTGCTGAAACAAAGCCTCCCGCCTCAGCAATCTTCGTACCTACTTTCACTACATCGCCTTTCTTCACGATGGCAGTGGCAGGAGCACCGATGTGCTGTGACAAAGGGAACACCGCTTGCTTAGGAAGGGCAAGGGTTTCGATGGCTTTGCCTGCTGACAATTTATTTTCTGCTGGATGAACTCCACCAATTCTAAATGTCTTCACTGTTATATCTTTTTTTGTTTTTACTTACTTTGAATATGATTATGCTTCTGCTTTAGGAGCTTCTGTTGCTTTTGGAGCTTCAACCTTCGGAGCAGCCTCTGCTTTCGGAGCAACAGGTTTAGCAACGCCTTCACCGGCCGGAGCCTCTACCTTCGGCTTACGGGGCGGGAAATTGATTGCCTGAATAGCACCCTTCGGGCATTCCGGTTCACACTTGCGGCAAGATTTACACTTCACCGGGTCGATGTATGCCAGATTGTTTTCCAGTGTGATGGCTTCAAACGGACAAACCTTAACGCACTTGCCGCAACCTATACAGCTAGCCTTGCAAGCCTTGTTGGCGACAGCGCCTTTGTCTTTGTTTACACACATCACCACTACACGGCGGTTGTTCTTGCCCTTCGGACGGATTTCGATGATATTGCGCGGACAAGCCTTGCTACAAGCGCCACAAGCCGTACATTTTTCATCATCTACTTCCGGAAGGCCTGTTTCGGGATTCATGTGGATAGCGTCAAACTGACAAACCTCCACACAATCACCACAGCCCAGACAGCCAAATGTACAACCTGTCTCACCTCCCGAAGTGGCATGAGCAATGGCACAAGACTTGGCTCCGTCATACTGAGCAGTACGAGGACGATTTTCGCAACTGCCGTTACATCTTACCACTGCAACCTTCGGCTCGGCAGCAACGGCTTCCAATCCCAAAATGGCAGCAACCTGTTCCATAACGGGAGCACCGCCAACCGGACACAATTTACCCTCCAGCGAACCGGCATCGGCAGCCTTTACACAGGCACCTGCAAAACCAGCACAACCGGGATAACCACATCCACCGCAATTAGCCTGAGGAAGCACTTCGTTTACCTTGGCAATCCGCGGATCTTCATACACAGCAAACTTCTTGGAGGCGGCATACAAGATCACCGCGGCAATCAAGCCAATCGCTCCCAACGAAATTACTGCAACCAGAATTAAATCCATAAGTTTTAGTTAGTTATTTATTAATTATTTTTTTATTGGTTCAAGCGTAAATGAAAACTTCTTGCTCAACTTATTCCTGCATACATATATAATAAGGTAATAGGGAATCAAGGCTAACAAGGCAATCAAGGCCGATTTCAATTCATTGCCATCCGTAAGACGCATGGCTACGAATAAAGTAATCAACAATACCAGAAAAGGGACGCCAAAAGCCAACAATACGGCTTGCATCCCCATAGAAGTAGTTCCATAAAGCATCACCTCCTCACCCTTTTGGTAAGAAGATGCTTTTGTGTCATAAACATCAATCAGCTTTTCTTTGCTTTCAGATGCATTGCAGTGCCCTTTCACACTGCAAGCCGAGCAGGCAGAAGTTTGTATGATCCTCACTTGAATGTGAGAACCATCGATGTTTTCCACAATACCACGATGTTTGATTATATCGGTCATTTTTGCAAACTCTACATTACAAAACTGCGGCAAAAGTAATACTTTAATTGGATTCTATGAAGTATAAAATGATATTTTCACTATAAAAATCGATTTTTTAAGTGGAGAATTTAAATTTATAAGCAAGAAAGGGAGGAAAAATTCAATTTCCTCCCTTTCTTCTTGTAAAGTATATAATTTATTTCATTATCACATAGCCAGCATCCAATAGTTTTTGGCGAATAGATGCTATATGTTCCTCATTTCTGGTTTCCATAACGATACGCAGGGCACATCCGGTTACATCTGCACTCTCACTATTTCGCTCATGGCGCACAGATATTACATTTCCTCCCTGTTCGGCAATAATTTGGCTGACGCCCAGTAATTGTCCCGGTTTATCTACCAAGTCCAACGTCACCGCATAGGTTCGTCCCGATTTTGCCATACCACGATTGATGACACGGCTCAGGATAGTTACATCAATATTCCCTCCGGATACCACGCAAACGGTTTTCTTTCCTTTCACCGGAACTTTATTGAACATGGCGGCAGCAACGGATACCGCCCCTGCCCCTTCGGCAATGATCCGCTGGCGTTCTATCAAGGCAAGGATGGCGGCAGCTATTTCATCTTCGGTCACCGTCACAATACCGTCCACATACTGGTTCACCAAATCAAAAGTATTGGTTCCCGGCTCTTTTACCGCAATTCCATCGGCAAAGGTAGAGACACAACGGAGGCGCTCAATGCGCGAGTGAAGAATGGAATTTGCCATACTGGCAGCTCCCAAGGCTTGCACGCCATATACTTTGATGGAAGGTTTCAGGGACTTCAGTGCATAGGCTACTCCGGATACCAATCCTCCACCACCTATGGGAAGAATCACCACTTCCACATCGGGCATTTCTTCCAACAGTTCCAGTCCGATAGTTCCTTGTCCGGCTATCACATTTTCATCATCAAAGGGGTGGATAAACGTATATCCTTTTTCATCACGCAGTTGCAGTGCCTTTTGGTAGGCATCATCATAACAACCCGGCACCAGGCAAACGTCCGCACCATAGTGTCTGGTAGCTTCCACTTTGGAAATCGGTGCACCTTCGGGCAGGCAGATCAGTGACTTGATACCGCTTTTGGTTGCAGCCAATGCCACACCTTGCGCATGGTTTCCGGCAGAACAGGCGATCACACCTTTTGCCTTTTCCTCATCTGATAACTGGGAAATTTTGTAATAAGCTCCCCGCACCTTAAATGAACCTGTAAATTGCAGGTTTTCGGGTTTCAAATAAACTGCGCTCTCGGGATTTATCTGGGGAGCATAAATCAAGTCTGTGCGGCGAATGACCTCCTTTAGGACATGGGCTGCTTTGTATATTGCATCTAATTGTAGCATAATATAACACTCTTGTTTTTAAAAATCGGGTGCAAAGCTACAAATAATATTCTCACATTGTTCGCTGATCGCCAAAAAAAGAAGCAGAATATCAGCTCTTACGGTTTAACTCCTGTTACTGACTTTTGCTTACTTTCTGCCACTTCCACCAGATACACGCTGGCACAAATCAGAATAATCGCCCCACATTGTGTCCACGAGAAACGATCCTGTCCCAAAATCAATGATGTTATTGTAGCTACAATCAAGATGAGATAGCCATAGATAGCCACCAATGTTGTTTTGAGATATTTCAATCCGACGGGGAGTAACAAATAACTGATAGTCGTTGGAAATATAAGGACAAACAACAGTACCAGCATAGGCGTGGAAAAGAGTGATTCACTCAATACCGGTGCATCAAATCCGTAGATAGTATTCACAATAACTGCCATAACGGAAGCTCCCAGAAAAGTATATTTCAGCATGGTCATATCTCCCACTCCCTTCAACAAACGATTGCTAAAGACCAAATAGACAGCATAAATAATGGAACTTGCCAAGCATAAAAGATTTCCCACCGGAGCATTGGATGCCAAATCGTCACTGGGCTGGGTAGAGATGCAAAGGATAGCTCCTGCCAACCCCATTCCGATGCCAAGTATCTTCATCCAAGTAACTTTCTCTTTATAGAACAATACGGCAATGATGAATACCCATATCGGCTCCAAACTGACAAAAATAGAGCTGGAAACAGGAGTAGTTTTACTGATTCCCATCAAGTAGAAAAACATATAGCCATAGATTCCCAAAGCGCCTAAGGTAAAGAGTTGCCACTTTTGGCGAGTAGTAGAGTTTTCGGGTTTGCAAAATATATCAATCAACCAAAATGCTGCCGTACCAAATACCAATCGGATAGTAACACCCGTCACAGGAGCCATCCACAGAGGCAACAAATATTTCAACGCATTCATGTTAAAGCCTCCCAATGCCTTGGAGACTACCATACTGAGGTTTGCTTCGACTTGTTTATTCATACTTTTTCGGATTATATAGGCATATAAACCGAAAAAGAGGATTTTGGTTCAAAATACAAGAACTAGATTAGACACCGCGATATTATTTTTTCGCGGTGTCTTATTGAATTATCGCGGTGTCTAATGAGATATACCTCGGCGTCTAATCAATAGCGACAAATAACATTTTAATGTAGCCAGCAACGCTATTACCAGATTCAGCCAAAAAGCAAAAGTCTGCGAATGGGAATGGAACAGATTTTGGAAAGCATCCACTATGAACGGGCAAAGCAAGATGGCAACATAATTCATTGCCATTACAAATGCCAGTGCCAGTGTCACCTTGCGGGGCACTGCTATATCCGAAGTCTTATCATAGACCAGAGGCTGAATGATGCCGTAAGACAAACCATTCAGTATGCACCCCACGGCAATGAGCACTTCGGAACGGCTCAGTAGAATAATGCCCATGCCGCAGGCTATCAGCAGCAGGCAGATCACGTAAATATGCTGTCCCAGCATCTGCATTATGCGGTTCAGCACAAAGCCCGGCGCCATAATGGCAAGGAAAAATAAGGAGATCAAAATACCTGCCCTACCACTGGAAAGCCCGTATTCCTCCATCAGGAAAGGGAGGTTAAAGCTAATGATGATGACCAAATAGGTGGCAAGGCCATAGAAAGCCATGAGCTTTACCAAGGCTTTTATGTTGATGCCGCGTTTGCCTATTCCGGCAGAAGCATCGGCAGGTGGTTCATCCTTGGGATGGTAATTGGAAAGATCCTCTTTAAGGTAACGAGTCAAGAGGATGGATATAAAGGGGAATAAATAAACGATGAAAGGCAAATGCCAGTTTACTTCTGCCAGGTAGCCTGTCAGCGTGGTGGCAAGTACCAGAGTAACATTGGTAATGGCAGAACTGTAACCGAATTGCTGGGTGCGATAACTTCCCACAAAATAGCGGGAGATCAGACCTGTAGAAAGCGGTACAATCAAACCTGAGCCTACTCCCAGCATGGCGCTGATGGCAACCAGTTGCCACATTTTGTTGGAAAGCAGGTAGAGTATGCCGCTTGCTCCAAAGATAGTTAGTCCTATTTGGAGCAACAAGAGGTTATTTACTTTTTCCGTCAGCCTGCCCGATAACAGGATGAAGGGAATGATAAGGAGGGATGGCAAGGAGGATAGCATTTGAATTTCCAGGTCGGTGGCTTGCGGGAAGATTTTGTTTAAATCTCCCAAGATGGGGGAAACTGCCAATCCCGGCAATGCATTGAGTGCCGAAATGGAGAAAATGCCTATTAATGTAATAAGGGGGATAGTCCCCTGGCCTGTTTGTACTTTCATAATGGAATGGGGTTTAGGTTGTGATAGAAAACAAAAAGTGAAAGATTTGGTTCAGGAAAAGGGAGTGACTAGAAGTTGTACCAAACGGGAGCGGTGTGTTATACGCGAAGGGCTTGCGGACGGTATAAGGAGTATGAGAGTGAGAAGAAGTATAGGGAAGTAAAGTAGACATTGACATTCTGGATAAAGTGAAGAATCTAATTACACTATTTATAGGTGTATTACGGGTTCTTTACTTGAGTAACTTAAATTACCATCCATAGTCTAATGGTTTATTGTTTTCATATTAAGGAAGAAAATCTATTTCAAAAATCTTAATTAGATAATATTTATTATTTCAGATGGATTTTGAAATAGATACCACCTGAGAAGTATTTGCCATCATTCAATTCGGCAATGAGGTTGATATGATCTTTCCATAGCTGATAGTGTGCTCCTACATTCACTGTTCTTGCATCATACTCAGCCATCAGATTCAATCCGTTCAAAGCTTTTATTGCCAAATTATCTTTATCAGGAAGATCTAATTTAAAGTTTGCTCCTGCTGACGGTCGTTTATAATGAGGGAACCAACATGCCCGATAATCTACATAAGCCGCATGAATACCCAATGTTCCTACACCTTTGAAATCAAAGTGCTTGGTAGCCGCCAAGTAATACCGCGTAAAGTGATTGTTCTGCATCCCGTCTTCGTCGAATTTGATGGCACCACCTCCGTATGATTCATGCGAAGTAGGATCATCCAAACCAAGAACAATCTGAGGAGTCCAAGGTTTCCACCACCCTTCTTTCCACAATCGGATACGCCCATAAAATGCACGATCCTGATTGGTGTATTTTCCCCAAGACTGTTCCGGGAAATAAGTAGAGCCATGATCTGCATGATTAATGGTGCAGGTATATCCCACTTCAAGCCAAGGGAATATTGTTACATTCAGATAATAATTGAAGGTGTATTTTATCTCATTGGTGGTAAGATATTGCAATGGAACAAGATGCAGCACGTTTCCACCAAACATAAATGTTTTGTCTTTTTGCATCTCGGCAGTGGGTGCATGAAGTAGTCCTGTTGTGCCATATAGTGCCTGCGCCTGACCTCGTAGAGAGTTCATCGCAATAAAGCATACTAAAATTAATTGTATTTTTCTACCCATTTTTATTAGAATTCCATCTATCTTTGCTCCCATGAAATGGTTGCAAGCAATAGTCTTATTAGTATTGAATGGGATGGTCTGGTTGGTGTCTTTCGTTCTGCTCCTGCCCATTGTTTCCTTGCATAACTTATGGAAACTATGCAAAAGGATCTTTGTAAAGCCCCAATAACTGTTTTGCAAAATAATAGAAGAACTGAATATCATCCACAAAATAGCGTCTGAACAGTCGCTTTGGTTCTTTCAAGAAACGGTAAAACCATTCCATCGCTAAGGTTTGGAATATTCTAGGAGCACGCTTTACGTTACCGGCTTCGAAGTCAATGGTGGCGCCAAGAGCCATAAATATATCTATTTCAGGCATTTTATCTTTATGAGTAAAGATCCATTTCTCCTGTTTGGGACAACCTACACCTACTAACACAACATTAGCACCACTTTCATTTATCATTTTATAAATTTCCTCGTTCTCATTCTGTTTCTTCTCAAAGCCATAAGAAGGAGAGTAAGCTCCCACAACTATTTTTCGACCCACTTTTTGGTTAATATTCTCCATCGCCTTAGCAGCCACACCTTCCATACCTCCAAGTAGGAATATCCTGCAATCTCTATTATCCCTATGATACATATAAAACTTCGGAAAAAAACCACTTCCAGGTATGACTTCTTTCAATGAATGCTTCAACAGTTTAGAAAGCAAATAAAGAATCTTACTATCACAGACCACCCAATCCGCCTTACTATACAAATTATATAGTTCTTTGTTTTTCTGCAATTTCACCAAATGATCTATATTTGGAGTTACAAGTACACCTTGTTTCAAACTCCTCAACAATTCGAGAGAAGAAACATTATCAATGCCTACATTTAATATTTTGATTTTTTGCATAAGCTATTTTACTAATAGTATCTATGCTTATATCTTTTTACATAAATCCATAGCCATTCTCATAGCAATATCCATATTATAATATTCCCAATCCGCAAAACGTCCTGTAAAATAGAATCCTACAGGAAAAAGATCGGCTTTTAACCTTTTAATCATATCACGAGTATGAACATTCTGAATAGGGTAAGTATAAGGATTATACTTATGAGCCAAATATTTAGGATGAAGCGAAATACGGGAAAGATTATCTATAATATCTTCTTTAGATATTTCATCAGTAAATTCTACAGTAGCCGTTATACGTCCCTCTAGAACACAATTACCATTGTTTGATTTTGCAAAATTACCAGTACAAATAATGCGATGACTTTCATGCTGTTTGCTTGGCTGATAAATCCATGAATATGGATTCTTATCAATTTCGCAAAACACAGCTGTAGTACCATGATATTCCAATTTTACTATTTCGTCTTCATATTCCCGAATATCAAAGCCTTCAACTATTTTAACCATATCTTTAATATTCCCACAGAATATCACTTTATCAAAATATTCCTCTTCTATTAACCATTTATTATGAACATACTTAATATTTTTAATATCAGTATCATAACAAATATGAAGTTCTTCAGCCAACTTATCAGCAATATATTGAGAGCCATTCATATTTTCATACCAAAAAGTTGAATGAACAAATGACTTTTCCTTCACATGATTAATATTATTATAAATCATTTCTTCCACTGTTGGCATAGGCAATTTACCTTCCAACCATGAAAGTGGTACTTGTTTTAAATCACGCCTCCATACTTTTTCATTATAAGGCTGAAAATATATCTTATAAAGAGTATCTCCAAATCGTGACTTTAAAAACTCCTCAAAATTATGAGCCTTATCGCCCTCTTTTCTTACTATTTCAACAAGATCTTTAATAACCCTCTTTTGAATATCAGAGTTCAAAAGATATACGTGGTTTTCAATTGGATAAGGAATTTCGTCCCCCTCCTCCATAAAAATGGCTGAATTACGATCTGTTTTTGAGAATTCTTTATTACGATCAAATTTTGTCCAAAACCAGTCTAACACATCTGAATGTTTTGAATTAAAGACATGCCCACCACAAGTATGAAAAAGGCTTCCGTTAATACGACAACATTTAATAAGACCTCCAGGAGTCTTTTCTTTCTCAAAAACAGTAACATTATAACGGTCTTTAAGAAAATGAGCAGCACTCATACCAGACACACCTGCTCCTATAATCGCTATTTTTTGCATATTAATTTATTATTATCAAACAAAAAAATCACCAATCAATTTCATTTAAAATTACCTGCAACTCCTCTACTCTTTTTGATGTATAATGTTTTTGTAAATAATACGAGTAAAAAGTCATATCAGGCTCTTTTATTCTACATTTATCCATTTCTTTCTCAAACTTTTCATAAGTATTGACACTTTGACTAAATTTCTCCAGTTCATAATAATCAGTATCAGCATTAGTCTTATATCTTGCAATGATATTACACCCTGACGCTACCATTTCCAAGAAACGTGGTGTAACTTGTGAAAAGCCATTAGTACGCTTTTCTCCTCCATCAATCCCTGGAGTTGCATATAATGCTATTCTACTTTTTTTCATTGAGTCCAAATATTCATCTCTTGAAGCAAGTTCCTGTTTTGAAGGAATAAATATTATCAAATCCGGATGCGTCTTTTTATATTGATCCAAAAAATCTTTTAGTACAGGATTTTGTCTTCCTATTAATATGACATCATATTTTTTCTCATAACAAGTATTAGAAGTGATTTTATATCTATCGGATAAAGACAAAGCTAAATGTCTTATATTTAGTCGTGTATTTTTAGCCAGCAAATATTCATAAACTTCTTTACTAGAAACCAATATAAGTTTATGTTTCTTATACAACCAATTATACCACCATTGATTATTAGGATTCACATACCAATCAATAATCCAAGGAATCAAACAATTCAAATTTTTCCACAAATGAAACACATTAGCTTTCATTTCAAAAAATAAAACTGGCTTTCCTCCATTTTTAAACATCAACATAAAATGATAAACCAATGGAAGGAATTCATAATATCTGTTTTTAAAGATTGTTGGTTCATATATTAATTTACAATTTAAAAGTTCTTTTATCTCATCTTCCCATTCATATACCAAATCAAACCATGGTCTTTTTTCATATTTTCTGCTAGTAAGAATATCTATTTTTAAATCCATAATTAAAATATATTAAGTCCTACTTTCTTTTTATTCATTCCCTATAGTATATTGTACAATATTTCTATCTTGCCTATTTATAATTTAGATAACAAGGACAATACTAAGAAACCAACAAATCATCTTTCAATAATTTTATTCAATTTATCATACCATTCCTTAGAAATACGTTCTATTGAAAAAAAACGACTATGTCTATATGCAATCAAACTCATTTTCTGGCACAATATTCTATCATTCATCAGCCTTTCTAATGCATTAGCCATAACATTTGCATTAAACCCATCCTTATGAGAATAAGGTACAATGATACCATTTTCTCCATCTACCAATAAATCATATATTGCAGAATAACTACCTAACACAACAGGGATTACCCCAAAACTCATAGCTTCAGCCACAACTAGACCAAATCCTTCGTATTCAGAAGTTAGTATCAATATTGATGCTATTTCATAATAAGAACGAGGATACTGAAAGCCCTCAAATCGAACATTTTTAAGTTCAAGTTTCTGTACCATATGCTCAATATTGTCACGCTCAGGTCCATCGCCTACAATCCTTAATATCCAATCAGCATGTTTATGTTCCAATAATGACCATGTTTCAATAATACGTGATACTCTTTTTTGAGTGTAATCAAGACGTCCAACAAAAACAAGCTCCTTTTTTTTCCTCTCAAAATCATAATTATAATCCGATATATCTATAGTTACAGGATTGGTCTGTACAATTAGCCGATCTGCTTTTCTTATCCCAGTAAACTTCTTGAACCCTTCTACAAAACTCTGAGATAAAACCATATATCCATCGCTATTTCTATAAACATATCGCATACTAGCAGCTGTTATTTGCCTATACAACCAATATTTCATTTTTAATCCTAGATATACAACTATATTTCGGTTTTTCTCCATTGCTATCTCCACATCTTTTAACCGCCCATTAGTAGAAGGATCATTATGATATACTGCTATTATTTTTACAGGTATTCCTCTCGAAGCCTTTTTTAAGACATAAGCAGGAATAAAAGGAAGTCCCCATTGATTTATAACAATTTGAATTTTCTCATCAATAAGCACCGTTCTCAATGCATTAATATTACATTTGGACAAATTAAAACCAAACCCATATACAAGTTTCACATTTTCATTTAAACGCGACACAAGTGAAGTTTTTCCTTCAGAAAAAGTCCATATAACTACTTTATGCCCTTCCTCTTGAAATTTGTTTGCAAGCGTTGTTGTTACAACTTCCAGCCCTCCAACCTCAAAAGATTTCAACAAAAACAAGATGTTCATTTAAGCTTATTATTTATGAACAGCATTAATCAAAATAATGCTTCACTTTTAATATCAAAAAAAAGACTGTCATTTTAATACGATGAATGAAAGCTCTCGGTCTACTTACTCCATATTTAACAAGAATCTGGTAACGTTCTGTTAGTGAAGCTATATTGTCCGTACTGAGTCCTCCTAATGAAAAAACAGCAATCATATCAGAACATCGATTAGTTTTCATTCCAACAAAAAAGGCATGATTTATCAAATCATAATCTGCAAGTATCTTATATTTCAGATCGTATCCTCCCAGACGCTCTATAGCATCACGCTTCATTATAATAGCCTGATGACTTGCAGGTAATGAAAATGGCATTTCTTTCTCCCAAAAAGACGCTTCTTTATCTTTCGTACACTTACTCCTGTATTTCATTCTTATCCCACCATAAACTAAATCCACACCATCCGCATACTCCATTAAACTTTTTATACCATCCGGTAGCAACTCATCATCACTACCTAAATAATAAATCCATTCACCTTGTGCTTTCTGCCATCCTTTATTAAAAGCATCAAACACACCTTTATCCGGTTCTGAAAATACTCGAAAACGATTATCTTTATCTGCGAAATATTTTACTTTTTGTACCGTATCATCTTGAGACATACCATCTATTATAAGACATTCCCAATCCTGAAATGATTGCTTTTCAACACTACACAAAGCTTTCTCGATAGTAGGTCCTGCATTATAAGCAGCTATAATTATTGAAACCTTTGGATTCCTCATACCTTTTTTACTGAAGTATATGCAACGCCATAATTAGGCATATAATGGTTAAACAGAGCATAATAGACACAATAGAGAAAAACACTACTAGTCCAAAATTCATAACTAATACTGAGAAGAAGAAATATTAACGCAAACAATATCGTTCCTTTTTTATTGAATACCTTTATAATCAAAGCAGATGATTTAATCAACAAAGCATAGAAAAATAATCCCATGAATACTCCATACATACTAAATATCTGTATTACACCGTTGGCTAGCCACACCTCTTTACCATCAAACAATGCACTCATAGAAAATGCGTTTTCATTCACATTATACCCTAGCCAAAAATCATTTAAAAAGTTCTGTAATTCCAAATAAGCACCAGTTATTCTTTGCGGAGTAATTGACTCCACTCCCCTGTCAAACATCCACTGCATATCACGTATCTCTTGTTCATAATCCATAAGCGAAACTAATTTCCCCCCCATAAAAGACATTCCCCAGACAACAGGTATCAGCAAGCATCCAGCGATAATCATTGTCACCCTATATGCCGTAGATTTATTATACATATAATATAGCACAAGAGAGAAAGAGGCTATAATGCCTGTAGTGGAAAGTGTAGAAACCAATCCTGCCATTAGTATATAAAAAGAACGGTTTTTTCTCCATGAAAGAGACATATTATGAAGTGATAGGTTAAGAAACATAGCAAATACAAGAAAGCAAGAAAAACGTCCTGCCTCCCATGTAAATCCAATATTACGTTTAATCATTAACCCTTCCACTGTTTGATTGCCAATACCTACTACAAATATATTGGCACGCATAGTAGCCGCATTATCTACTACAGAAACAGAATCCATTACTTCTCCAATTAAAGATGGCATTATAACATACCCTCCCCATACAATTAATGAAAGTATACACAAATGAACTAATACCTTTTCTGCATAAATAAAAAACTCATACTGTTTAAATAAATTAAAAGCTATATAAGCTATGATAGTACTAATAAGAATACCAAAATAAATCGCTTGAACTCCACCATATTTTATACAGATAGCGCTATACCATAGCGCAAATATGCCTAAAATTATATATAATGGTTTCAAACATCCCTTTCTACAATACTTCTGATAATAAAAAACTATGATGATTAAATATACACAAGTCATAACCATATTATCAGGGGCTATTTTCAACAGTTCTGTAGTCTTCGCAGACCATAAAATCATCATAAGCATAAAAAAATACTTATAAGAATCAGTATGTTGCAATAGTGCTTTTATCAACGCATTATCCATTAAATAAATATTTATATCAATATTTTTCCTGATTCTTCACCTTGTTCCTAACCATCTTTACAATTTCTTTAAACGGCGTAGTTTTTAATCTTTTTATTTTGCTTTTTAAATTATGAATACGTTTCTCTAAATCATAAGGGAAAATAGCATCATATATTTCAAATGATGCGATATCCATATCTACCGCCAACCGTTCTATAATAAAATTATTAATATGGCGTCCTCTGATTAATCCTGCAGAACGGAATGTGTTAAGATGTTGTGTTCCATACAAATGGGGATGATAAACCATACAAAATGTACCGTATGTTTCAAATTCAGAAAAACAGTGGGTACTAGTAGAAAAGTCACAAGCTTGGATTATCTTTTCTACCCAATCTTTCCCTTTAACTTCTGAATGTTCAATGACAGACAACAATTCCAGCACAATATCCTTGTGGAACATCATGTGTTCGGCTATAAATGAATGAGAAACCACTTTCCCTAACCCGACCAGACGCTGAAGCGTTTCAAAATAGGGTTGATGGAATTCTTTTTTGCTAGTAAACAAAGGTTTTCCATTTTCAAAGAAACGCAAATGGGAAAGCGGTAAAGTATCCGAGTCCCATGTGAGATAATATTTTTTGCAATATGATGTAGAAGCAAACCCAAGTTTAAGCAACTGCTGGAAATACCATCCTACCCTATTTATATCCAAACAACCTGCTTCGATCATATACCGGTGTACACTATCATAACACAGTCCTGGTATCATTCTGTCTTCATCTATCAATACACATTTACCATCAATAGACTTCCCCAACTTTGAGAACAAAGTCTTTTTAGAAATAAGATAAATATTCTCACACTCCAACAAGTTAAGCCTAATATGTTTTATCACGCGTCCTACAAAATTCACATTCCTCTTATTTATAGGGATAACTATGTCGTAGCACTGAGCCTCATTCTGTTTAGCAGGATGTAGCATATTCATACAAAAAAATTAGCTTTAAATATTATAAATGACGATGCCATGTATCACGTTCCAAATAAAATCACGTTGATGTATTTTATCAATCATCAGTTCAATTCCTTTTTCGGCCAGTATCCTAATTTGTAAATCCAAGAGAATAAAGCAGACTTCATGCAGGCAATTCTAAACATCATGGCAGATGTATTGTAAATCACACCAGCCCCCCCCAATGCCATCGATATTCGCTGCGTATAGGGGGTATAAATACGTATAATTGTTGTTTTCGCGAATAGCCTTAGCGAGATTTACTTCAAAGATATTTTCCCTGTCAGTCCTGTTTTTAAATTCACGAATGAAATACTCCATAAAATCCGAACTACAAAAGAAAAATCTGCTATCACTGGCACGATACTTAAAGCGCATCCAACTACTTATAAAATGTTTATGCCCTTTCAAACAATTTACCAACGAAACGATATTTTTTAATATCAGTCGCCCTGTTCCTTTCACTATCACTTCACAGTCTTTCAAGAAAAAGGAATTCACATAGCAATATTCCAATATTTCCATTTCCTTATATCCTTTTCCTCGATCAGGCACTACCGGTTCACTTTTATAGGTAATAAATTCCACCCTGTCACGCCATACTTCACTAATATAGTCTGATAAATCCGTTCCACTGTTTTCACCGAACACAATTCGAAAATCCGTATTGCTCAAATACCAGCGAATGGCTTTCAGGTATTGCGCTTTCCTGCTTTCAATGTCTGCTATTACCAAATAATCCGTTGTATTAGGTACAACACAGCCTGTCAACAAGACTACTACCCTTACTTTTTCTCTATTCATTTTTATCACGTATTTGCTCATATATATGAAATAAGTCACTGACTATTGCAGCAGGAGAATGACGAAGTAATGCCCTTTTCCGTCCTTTTTCCCCTAAAGACATAGAAAGTTCCACATTTTCTAATAATAATTTCAGTTTAGCAGCTATCATATATATATCATGTGATGGTACTAATATGCCATCTTCCATATCAGTAATAAGGGAAGATACTCCACCCACATTAGTAGCAATAACAGGAATCCCCAACACCTGCGCTTCACACACTGTATTCGGACTGTTTTCTATATAGGACGGATGTACAAATACATCAGCAGACATAACCACGTCAACCAATTGTTTAGCATCAATAACTCCTCGCACAGATACATTGACTTCATTAAGTTTGATGTCTGTCAACCGGCTCATATAATCCAAATCATCAATACCATATACTTGCCATTCAAAATTATCTCCCCAAAATTTCTTTAATACCTCCGCAGTCTTTAATATCACATCTCCTCCTTTGTAGATAGCTGGAGAGATCACTGACACAATCACTTTATGAATATTATTGCGAGGTTGCCATATACGGCAAGAATTATATATACAGGGACGAAGCATTTCACTACAATAAAAATATGTAGCTTGAGGAGCCATAAGAGCTGCATTAGAACAATCCCAGCATGTACGTCCCATTAAATAACGACTATTTTGAAAAATTTCAAATTCACGTTTGATATATCGATTAAGGTTTATCTGAGAAATAAGCTTACGCGGATCATGGATAAAATATTTTATCCATGAAAGTCCAGCAGGAAGCCAAAATTCTTTACAGCATCCCAATATTCCCTGTAAATGGATGACGACTGGAATATTCGTCATTTTAGATACCATCCCATAAGATAACTCCGTACCAAATACATGAATGATATCAGGTTTAGATCTATCGACCACTTCTTTTATTCTTGCATATTCAGCCTTTTGCTTGCGATTATAACAGATAAATGGCTTTAACATCCTCTTTATACCGTAATAGACTACCCCATCTACATTGTCTTGCATATTGCAATGCCATGGAAAAGCCACCTCTATTACCACATCAGCACTAGAATTATTAATTAGTGCCTGTTGCAATGATGCCACCCATCCTCCTCCATTATAAGTGTTTTTATTAGCATATAATGATGTGCCACCTGTAAACCATAATATTTTCATATATGAAATCAAATTATAAGCCTTCAGCAAAATTTATCCCCATATTTATAAATCTCATAGACATATATTTCTGTTCATTTATTGTCCTATTGACTTCATGATAGCTAATTTTATTATCTGCAATTTGGGTACTATTATAGCGTTCCATTAGATTCAACAAATGACAAAAATCTTCCATTCGTGACGAACTATTTTGAGTTGAAAGGCTAAATGTATAAAATTCTTTATTAAAAATCACAGAAAAAGCTGTCGCATGGAACGAATTTGTAATGACCAAACAAGCATGTTCTATCAAATTTAGAAATTCACACGGACCAGCATTATTTATATTGTAGTCCACATAATGATATGTCCTAAAATCATTCAATGAAACTAATTTACACTTTAAATTTTGTGCTGCATTAATAGCTAATTGCTTAATTCTAGAATCTCCTATAAAGTCATATATTAAAATGTATTTATCATCTATAAAATGATAATGCTTAGAGTCATACAACACACATTTGCGCCATTCATCTGCAGAAAGAAGAAAAACAGGATCTAAAACTTGAACAGCATTTTCAATACCCATGTTTTTAAGGATATTCAAACCACTTGCCTCACGGACGGAAACAAAGTCTAACTTATGAATTCTATTTGAAATAATATTTTTATATTCATCAGGAACTGATGGAATACCAAAACTTGCAGCATAAGCTATTCTACGTATAGTTTTATCTCCAAAATCCAAATAAAAGGCAGATTCATGTCCATTAGGCATATCAGTATTCCAAATTTGGTCACTCCCAGCTATATACACATCTGCAAAAGGTGGCTCTTTCTTAAGAGCATCAGAAGTAGAATAAGACATATCTGTCAAGTGTAAAAACTGCTTTTCAAACTTATCAAAAGAGCCTTTTCTTCCATATGTCTTAAACATCCTTCTATTGAATCTAAGTCCATAGAAAAACTTCAAAACAGGAAATCTTTGTAATAATGAGAAATAGCGGAACCTAGAATTCACATAAAAGAAATTATATCTGCCATGAAAAGCATATGGCCAAAAATCAATAATTTCTACATGGTGACCTTTTTCTTCTAAATAATGCTGCAAAGCATAAGCTTGCAATGACGCACCATAATTATAAACTCTATGGCAAGTTATCGTTTTTATCTGCATAAATATTTTTTCATTCTCTTTAGAACATTTCCAACTATACTCATAGGATGCTTCAGCCTGTTAATATTACGCTTCCGCTTTTCATAAGAAAGCAATAATTGTAACACCTCTGTAAGTGGAACATTCTCATTTCTAAGTAAAGACATTATATGTAAAAAACAGGATGGACGTTTAGGACATTCTTTCATTTGGCCCTCAGCTACCACTTCAAAAGGATGTTCAATCAATTTGCAATTACATTCTTTTAATAAAGTATTTCCTTTAAAGGTAAAAGCAATTGCTGCACTCACACCTTCCTCATTATTCTGATAAGTCTTTCCCCACAAATCACCAATACGAATGTCAGCTGAAGAATTATTATACTTATATTTACACTTATCATAACATGCTTTTCCTAAACAAGCATCACCTAAGAATAAACAATAAAAAGAATCACCTTGAGAAAATCTAGAATTATAAATTCCTCTTTTTTCTTTATCAATTTCATTATAATAATCAAGTTTTTCTGCAATTTTTCCATATTGTCCCCCTTCGATAAACATTGCCCATGAATCATGCCATCCTGTTAATTTATTTCTCCAAGAAACATTGGTAATTTCACCCATTTCTTTCTCAATCTCTTTAATATACTTATCCCAAAGTAACATAGAAGGTACACCATGACAAAAAAAATCAACCAAAAGAAAATTGTCCTCTATTTTAAACCTTTGAATATATCTACGAAAAGAATCAATTTGACAAGGAGTACCTATCAATAAATATTTCCCTTTCCGATCAAGAGCCCGAAAACCATCTACTGTATAGCTTGGTATATATTTACTACCTATACTTGGCATTAGTTCTTCTATTGTAGCTGCAATATAATGTTCAGCCCGCTTTGAGGCAATATTGTAGTGTACCGCACAAACTCTATAACCTCGATTAATAAGGGTTCTTCCTAATTCAAATCCGACTCCACCACTTGAGCTTTTGCTACGTACTTCCGAATCATTGCTCCAAGCCGCATAACTCTTTTCGTTCCCCCACTTAACTAACGAAAGACCATCTTGAGAGTATGCACAAACATCACGACATAGTCCACAATCAGTACATCGACTAACATCTGTTATATACGGTTCATAAAATCCATCTTCATTCAGCCGTATTTCAATAATTTTTCTATTACATACTACAGCACAAACGCCACATCCATAACAGTCATTCAATGAAGATATGTTATTCATCTTCCAATCTTACTTTTAATCATTTGGTAAATATATTTCTTCTCATCTTTTCTTAATCCCCCCAAAAACACCATAGCAAGTGTAATCAATACCGATACTATTGTTACTATTCCTAAATTGAGCCAACCATCAAACTTCCCGTTTAACATATAGGGAATAGGGATAGATAGAACAGTCACCACAGAAACTGTACATATCACATCTTTTATATATTGCCAAGCTGGAAACCCTATAAGCCCTTTTAAATAGACTATACGTGTAAAATAAGTTATTGCATTGATAATTACCCGAATCACCCAAACTGACAGTGGAGACATACCCTCTTTTAATGCCCAATAGGACAAAGGAAAGTTAAGAGCAATAAGAACAGACATCAAAATCTGATGATTTCGAATTTTTCCTGTTGCTTGAACAGATAGCCATAGAGGGGCTGATATGGCATCCAGTAAAGAATAGATCAATATCAATCTGCAGAAATCAACAGTATATTGAGGTACTTCATCCAGCCAAATATCTAATATAAACTCCATGCAAAGCATGGCAGGTATAGAAATTACTAAAAGTAAATAGTAAGAGAATCGAGAGGAACGAAACACTAATAGCATAAACTCTTCTCGATTATCTGAAGCATAGAGTTTTATCAATTGTGGCGTAAATGCCATTTGAAAATTACTTACCAACTGATTAATTCCACTGATTAATTGGGTAGCCACACCTACTGCTGCATTTACACCCACTCCACAAAATATATTCAGAATAATATTATTTCCTTGGTTTCCTCCCATATTAGCAGCACTTCCCAATAAACTCCATCCTGAGAAGCTAAGCAGTTTCTTCATGATATCCTCATCCCAAATAGCCTGAAAACGTGATGAGATAAAATGGTGATTACAATATATCTTATAGCAGAAAGTAATAATGATGAAAACTATTGCACTTAATATCGACAACAATACTAGTTTATCTACATCATCCCAAGCCAATAATATGAAGACAATTCCCAATTTTAAAAAAGTTTCCAAAATGCTGAAATATGCATAGAAATTCATTCGTTCATTAGCTGTAATGATTGCATTATAGGGTATTCTAAAAAAAAATGCGATCAATCATCTCACCATCTTCACTAACTCTCCAAGTCCGCCTACCATGCAACTGTGTACCATAGTCACAGTCAGCTGCCACTTCACCGATATGTATAACCAAATCAGCAGATGCTAAAGATGTAATGCTGAACTCCTGTGCACCCAATAATGCATATTTTTCGCATATTGACCTTTATAGCCGCTGGTATGCTCACGACGGCAGCATCATGATTACCGCAGAACTTGTCAATTGCATTGATTTATTCTATATCCAATGCAATATGAGAACCTACATACACTATAATTCTACCGCAAGGAAGAACCGGATATTCAGTACATGTACGACCAATATAGTGAATCATTTTTGGCACTGGTAACTCTTTTACATCAAATCGTGACAGATCACGAACTTCAAGATTAATATGTACGGGACCTCCTCCATGCCGACGACATTCTGTAAGCGCCTTGTTCACGTCCATATTGCATTGCCACATTGCTTCTTTATCATCTACAAGTGGTATGTGAACACTCAATTTTACAATATCATTCAACTGCTGTGTACGATCTATTATCTGCTGAGTAAGATGCCCTAGCATCCTCTTGTTTTTAGCCGACGTGATTGCAATTACTGGAAGTTTACGATAAAAAGCTTCCGTCATAGCTGGAACATAATTACGAGATGCGGTTGCTCCTGTGCAGCTTAAAACTACAGGTTCTTTAGTTTCAGCAGCCAGTCCACACGCCATATAAGCCGCGCTACATTCATCTACACACGAGTACATTTCAAACCACGAGTCCTGCATCATACTAGCCACCAAAGCCAAATTTATAGTACCTGGCGATACAATCACTCTCTTAATTCCATATGCCTTAAGCAAAGTTAAAACCATTTGTATATTCTGCTCACGACTATAATACCACCCATTTTTTTGTATTTATCCATTATGTCCCTAATTTTTTATTATTCATTTTCTACAATGAAGTAAATCAGCATTAATATCTATCATTTATTTGAATGTAATATCCTCGATTTAGGAATACTTTTATTCTTCACCAAAAGAAGGACACGAAGTAATGGGACACAACCAAATGTAATCAAAAAAGTACATACTTTTGTTCCTATTCCTCGTGTATGCATAACAAAGAGAAATTTATAACGAAAACTAACATTAGAATAAAGTTTCAAATAAGAATTTTTATTTGCTTTGTCTATACTATTCAGTATGCACCAATACCTTATGAACAACAAACGATAAGCAATATCAGCATCAAAGCCCATTATTTTATTTGCTTCTATAAACTTGATCATATTATTGGTCCCATAAACAGAACCGTCCAATTCACGTTGAGACATAGCCCTTTTCGTTATAGAAGATAAATTATACTGCACATAATGGTAGTAAGCACTTGGAATATACACTACTTTATGTGCAGTAAAACACAAAGGAACCATCACACTATAATCTTCAGCCATATCATATCCCTCACTCCAGTTTATATTATTTTCAATATATAAAGAACGCCGAATTAATTTATTCCATAAGTTATTACATTTTCCTCGAATAACATTTCCAAGAAGGACTCTCTTAGACTCACTATAGCATGCACTCATATACGTATGCTTATCAATATGTTCATTCCAAAAATCCGCCATCACGATATCTGCATCCGTTTCCACAGCCTTGGAATACATTTTCTCCAACATATCATGCTCCACATAATCATCACTATCCACAAAAATTGTATAGTCTCCTATGGCATATTTCATTAATGTATTACGAGCGGCAGCCTGCCCACGATTCTTTTCATGTTCTACAATACTAACCATCATTCCATTTTCTTTCAAATGAGTACGGAGTAGTTTACGGATCATTTCCATACTACGGTCAGGAGTACAGTCATTCACAATAATAACTTCCACTCCTTCCTGCATAGTCTGATTCAAGACAGAAAGAATACAACGCTCCACATATTTCTCCACATTATAGACAGGTATCAAAACACTGACTTTAGGAGGCACTGAGTTTCTTGGCATTTTATTTACGTTTTATAATTTGGTATATTCGTTGAGTAAATGATTTAAAATCCTTACTCAGTAATTGAAAGCTACATAAACTTATCAATCCATAGAGAAGTAAAGTCTTGAACGAAACGAAAAGCCAATCAATGAAAGTACTGCATGACAGATCTATGTATTTAAGAAAAAACCGAGAAATGCACCACGATAAAATTATCAGGCAAACTATTTTACCGATTAAAAGCAAATAACCGAATACAGAAATCTTAAAACCATGACTATATAAAAAATAAGGTTTCCAACAACAAACAACCAGTAGTAAGCTAATCAACACCCCTGAAATAATACCGGGTAATCCATAATAATATCCTAACAATATAGATAATCCTAGATTCAATGACGCTTCAATAATCGGAGCATAAATATCTTGAAACAATCCATAAGCTGAAATAAAAGAATCATTCGTACGTGTCATTGAAACAAAAGCATACATAACCAACAACGTAAAAGAAGTAGAATCAAGCAGATAGCCATCGCCTATCCAAAGAGACATAAAAGAATGAGATAGATAGAATAGACAAAAACAAACAACAGAAGCGAACCAATAACGGCTGACAGTATATTCGCGAAAAAAAGAAAGAATCTTATCCAGATTCCCCTCTGCTATCAAATTACCTATGCCAGCATTCATACCGTTAAAGACATTAGTAATAAGCATGGATATGCTCACAACTAATAACATATAATTCCCATAAATGGCAACTACTGTCAATGAAAGAAAAGCATAAATAATCAATGGACTAGTCTGCCCCAACACATAAGTCGCAAATTTATGAAAGAACAGTTGTTTGGTTTTTTTTATTATCACAGAGTGTTTTCGAGATAACATTTTTCCTTTTGATAAGTCTGGATGAAGCCAAGGAAAACTCCGATGTATCGTTTTCTTTAAAAACAGGCAAGTGACAACAGACATCAACAATTCAATTACCAACCAATAAATATAGCCTTGATGAAAATAACCAATACCAACAATCTGCATCAATAGTTTCAATGCTCGAAAGCCTTGTACATTATAATTTATCTTATATTCCTGCTGGTCAGCACTTAACACGATCTGCTGATAATTAATAATATAACCCAACATGGCAGCCAATAACAGAACACCAAATGAACCGTATGCATACCACAACGGTAATTCCATCTTAGCGAATATCCATGGAAAGAAGCACATTAAAACAGCACCACCTGCTAAAACTATATAAGCAATACGCCTGTAAAGCCAACCTTGGACAGCAACTATCTCATTTATAATTTCATAATCCTTTTGAAACAGAGGAGCATATAATGTGTATGAAATAGCAGCACTTATACCCAGTTCTGCCAAATTAAGAAATCCAAGCAAGTTAGTTGCTGTTGTATTCAATCCTAAGACTTCTGCACCCAAGCAATCAATGAGAATCTTACGCGAAAAGAATCCAAGAATTAAGACGAGAATACTAAAAAATAAAGAAACACGAGCATTTTTGATACTCTGTACTGTACGATTCATTTCTGACATTAGCCAAAATACTTATCCTTACGCTGAAAGCAGTTGATTTTTCTGTATGACAATCACACCATTAAAGAACTTCAATTATTTGATTGTCAATATGAAATTTCGAGTATCAGACGAAAAAACAAACTATATTTATATATTAAATAAAAGTGATAACAATAGCCAAACAGTTGTTAGTACTCAATTTAGGGCATCTCCTAATTTATAGGCACTTTTGTAGTGACTATTTGTTTCATGTTAAAAATTGAAAGTCTGAATTAACTGTTAGCACGTACCAACCCTATATTCCAGGGTGTGGAAATTAACAAAATTCCTACGTCCATTAAAAATATTAAAAAAATCACCAAAATAGTCGCAAACTTCCCTTACAGCTTCACTGTACTGATTATACTATGATATACAACAGCCATTTCTACACCCTCGTCACTACCGAAGTGCAATAACTGTTGCGTTGTGTAATGGTTCTGGCTACGATGACCAACACAACAGGCTGCGATGGTCAACGCAATAGACTGCAACGAGTAATGAAGCCTATTGCATTTTTACGTAAACCTTTCCCCAAAAAGTAAGTTAAGTTCATTAGCCATTTAAGTGTACTTAGTTTGGCAAGTAAGTACACTTACTTTGCCAATGAAGTGCACTTACTTTTTATTGCAATATTATTAGAAAGGAACATAAAAGCTAAATAATCGGACTTACGCAATGGAAAATAAGGTGAATGAAAATTAATATGGTCAGATTAAGGTCTCCATACCTCAAAATAGGTAGCTTCCTGCTCTGTACGTTTCTTGAAATCCTCTTTCATCTTTTTAGCACCTTCCTTTTCCATATTTCCTTGAATATTAATATTATCCGTAGGCAATGATACACAAAATATTTAAATTTCTATCCTAGCATTCTTTTCTTAACTCACAACACCGTCCTCACCGCCTCCACATGCCACCTGCCATACTCCCTTGCCTGCAACCCAGAAACCGCCAGCACCTTATAATCTCCCTCGTCACAACGAACAATATGCCTACGAACATAAGCATCCACTTCCTCACAAGGCACAGAAACCATCACCACATACTCCGGACGGCCATCCACCTTAAAAAGAAATATCCCACACTTCGGAAAAATACGATTCAACTGACAAGCAGATTTCTCAAAAGCCACCCAATAAGTACCGGTATTATAAAGGTGAATAAACTTATCGTTGTTCTTCTCCCTATCAAGTATTTCTGCATGGTGATTCTGCACCAGCGCCATAAGGCGTATGCCGGATTGTTGTTTTAATGATTCAGCCATTGATCATAATCAGTTAAGCGGTTAATAAGTTGCTGTTTACTTTTCTTGGGTTTTTCTTCTTTCTTCCACGGATCAATCGCCTCATGCGCCCAATTATAATAGATACTGCTATCTGTACAACCATAAAGCGTAACAAGAGCAAGGGCACGAGACTGTTCAGCTTTGATAAGTGGAAGCATCCCCTGAACAGTACCTACCAAACGCTCAAATTCTTCTTTCATCCCTAATATAGTGTAAGCAGGAAGCAGGATGGCATAAAGTCGACAACGCATCACATCCGTATCCATTTGAAGACTGCCGTATTCTTTCAATGCTTTAGCAGCTAAAGCACGATCTGCTTCATTCACCCCCTCTGCACTATGATAGCGCTGAAGAGCCTTGTGCAGACCATCTAAAATGCGGTCATTGTCCAGACGGGTATATACGTGGCGATCTTCGGTATTGAGGGCAATAACCTCGTATTGTCCCGGAAGCACACGCAGCAATGGCACCCACATCCAGTTTTCCACGCACACCATTACATCCTTCCTACCACTGCCGGGCTGCACAACAACACTCGCCTCCGCCCCTTTAAACCTTCCTTCAGTAATGCGTATTCGATCACCTTTGCGCAAACACTCCGGCTCCGGCACATACACAGGAAGTGTATTGGAATAAGAACGGGCTACCCATTGCAAGTTCTTCATGGCTATATCAGAAAGATAGGGATAATATTCCCGTTTATTTTCCCTGATACGAGGCAGGAAACTAAGTAAGGGCAGTTGGCGCTTCAAGCTAAATATTTCATTCTCGGAAGCATGAATAAATACATAATTAAAAAGCAATGGTTGATGGGTGTTAACAAACTTACCATCTGTACGCTTTACCTCCTGATAAGAAGGGGCAAAGAACTCAAACAAAGGTTCATCAGCTCGGATACGGCGGTCCAATTCTTGTTGCAGTCCTCGTGCCGGACCTTTATGGCAAACCGGAAGTACCAGAACATACCAACGTACGGCATGACTATTTTTCAAAGCCTCTAACGCCTCATGAGATACCACGGAGCGTTTCGGCTTGTCAACTGAATTCAGCATCTTTTTAGGAAGTATACAATCAAGATTATCTTGCCGCTGAATACTTGGCGGCCATGTCAACACAGTTATCATAACTGACTGACAAACAATACTTTATAGAAACTTTTAATTGAGTTTCTGAGAATTTAGATATTTTGTTTACGCCATCCGAAAATGGCTTTTTGTCTCTTTTTATAGACATTATTTTCTATACTCAAAGCAGCAATTTCCTTCATTTGAAAGGGTATTGAGTGCTTTGAGGGTACAAATTTGCAAATTAAAAACGAATTACGCAATAAAAGCGCATAAAAAAGAGGAAAACTTGTTCTAAAAAGAACAATGATGATATTTTTGTCGATAAATGAAAGAAGATCAGAAAGGGGGAAGGAACATCCCAATTACTAGAAAAGCAGCGAAGGATCTGTAAACACGAAGTTTGTATATACAGATCCTTCACTTTGTTCAGGATGACAATGGCAGGATGACAATGACAATAGTTTGATGAAATAGAATAAACCTATAAGTTTAGAACGTCATCATCACCATAAACCGCACACCCCATTTATTAGCATCAGGATGATCCAGATAATTGAGACGGCGCACATAGTCAATATGCAGTATCTTGAAGATATTATGAATACCTACAGAACATTCCATATACGGTGTCTTCGAATCCATCACAAAACTAGTGGGACGCCCGTCACGAGTCGGGAACAGGAAAAGTTCTCCATCCCCCGGATGCTTCAACGGATTATTCTTGTCCGTCAAGTGGCCATACAGCATCTTGAAGCCGATAGCCTCACGCCATTTCAACTTCTTCAGCAACGGAATACGATTGAATATCTTACCATTTAAGTCCCATGAAACATCCAGCGAAGCATAGCGGTCATTCAGGAACTCCATGTTATTAATCAAGTTGAATGTTTCACGCTGGAGGATATAGGATAAGTTCGCTGCCGGCATAATGAGCAATGGGAACGGAACTTTATTCCATTGTGCCCCACCTTTCACAAACATATCAATCTTACCCCATGACGAGAACCAGAAACGTTTGTATAGTCCTACTTCCGTCAAGTTATAATTATAGTCCCCACCAAATACTCCCTTGAAACCGGTAGTATGCGATAAGGTGAACACCGGAGCATCAAAAGACACAGGGATACGGCGTTGCTTGGTATTAATAAAGGTTTCGCCCGGCGCATAACGGAATGCCAATGAAGCCTCCATAGTCTGAATTTCCGGAATCAATGTCTTTTGATCATCATTCGTGATATAAGCCAATCCGCCCGTCGGTTCATCCTTACTATGCTTCACTTCCACTGTGGTCTTCAAGCCATATTGCGTTTCATTCTCATACTTCAATGCAATATCGCGCACATATGACATTTGGTCTACCGTAGAAGTCTTGAAAGAAACAAAGACATTATCCTTATCCGTTTTCAAGAACTTATCCGTAGGCGACATTACATCATACTGATAAGTGAATGTAATTGAATTCTTGGGGAACTCACGCGGCAGATATTCCTTCTTGTTGAAAGAGTATTCCACTTCGCCCATGTATTTAGAACGATGATCCTTGAAACCATATGCATAATATCCTTTTAAGAACAAATGCGGATTCAGGTTCGCCGTGGTCTGCGCACTCATACGCAAACGGAAACCGTCTATATAGTTATTGGAAATCATGGTATTGACCGGACCTATATCCACCTTACTGGGATTATCCTTCGTTCCGGTTTCCACAAAGTTCTCAATAAATGCTTTCAGCACAAAGATGACATATTTAAAGCCGGGCATCTGTTCCAACCTCTTTACCAGCATATCCATCGAACTCTCCGTCTGGGTGAGCGGCACAGGCCGGTACTGATCCCAAAAATCATCCCCGCGCATCATGGCATCCGCCTCCTTTATTTCTGAGCCTTTCCGCTTGAACAGTTGTTGCGGAAGTTCGTCAAACGCATAATCGGAGTATCGGGTAGTCCTTCGTATCTGGAATCCCTGCATGATCTTCATCAAGGTCATCTCTACAATCATATCATCGGTTTTCAATACCCATTCACCATTAGGCAACTGCTCGAATTCCTGAATGATATCCATATTATCTACAAAGTTCACACCCGATTTCTTAGGCAGGTTCATGGTACATTTCTTCACTGTATAAGAAGAATCTGCCAAGACATACAAATGCCCCGTAAAACCGAAATCCTGCGAATTGTTGGGTACAAAGGTCAGGTGGAAGCACTTATCCTTGTCCACATAAGTGGTATCCATGATATAGAACTTATAGAAAGAAATGGCATCACTGGATGAAATAGGGCTGATAAAGGGATACTGTAATAAACGAATATCATCGTCATAGATATTCACATCCGTAAATACATCCTTCAATAGTGTGCCCAACATATCTCCGGTAGCAAATAACTCATTGACTCCCGAAGAACTCATACCTTTAATGATAGTCTTCTCGCTTTTAGGTTGCTTACGATAAATCTTCTGGGAAGCAGTTTCATCCACAGAAATAGGCAGAATAAATTTATCGGTTTCTTCGCAATGCTCTATCTGATCTTTCAAGAAAGGCATCTTTTTATACATACCTTTTTCCAGCATATCAGGAGTCACATCGTTCAGCGACATGGTTATCTTCTGATACTTATTATACTGATAGTAATCATTTTCCTCCAGTTTGTTGTTCTTTTTGTGAGCGATGACTTTCTTCATCATCTCCACTGCCGGATTGTTCTTGCGGGAGTATTTCTCTCTCTTGGGTTTTACCACCACTTCGTCCAGCATAATGTCGTCCGCCCTCATCTTTACATTCATGGTCTTGGTGACACCCGGAATTATGTTCACTACTTTGGTTACATACCCCACTGCCGAAAAAGTGAGTTTATTCCACCCTTTACGGGTTTCTACACTATAATGTCCGTCGTTATCCGTTATGCCTCCTACGCCCTTTCCCTCATAAAATACAGATAAGTAAGGTATCGGCTCATTCGTCAACGAATCAGTTACAACGCCTTGTATATTCTGAGCTGATACCGAAATGCAGCATCCTAACAACAAAAATAGTAGAAATGACTTGATATATTTTGTCTTCATTCTTTTTACCGCTATTCTTTTAATGAGTCTGCAAAGTTAAGCATTAACTTAAAAGGAAGTTGCTAATATAAGCTAATAATTACAGAAATCATACATATTGACCACTAAATAGGTGAAATATAACAAACATAGGATATTGGCAGACAGGCAGAGTAGAACATTGTCTATACTGAAAGAGTAATAAAAAAGGGGTCTTTTCACAAAGCCCCCTTTTTAAGTTTTCAATAGGTATTAGTTTTTTTTTAAGGTAAAAAGATTGTTTTCAGGATAACGATGCAAATATCGAGCCTTTTTTTAAACCTGCCAAATAAAAAACTATGCCATACAACATGTTTTTAGATATTTCTGTCTTTTTTGGCAAAGTAATCATCAAAATGCTCTTTATTCGCCTCATTATGTGTACAAAGATAGGAAAAGTTTAGATTGATACAACATTTTAATGAGTTTTTTCTTTTCCCAGAAAATGTTCATCCACTTTATCAGAGTGTTTCAGCACCTTTGCATCTATAAAGAAAACAATTTCTTCGGCTATGTTAGTTATGTGATCTCCAGCACGTTCCAGTTTGCGGATGACGGTTCCAAGCTCTAAACAAGTCTGGAAACTATCCGAATGTGTTTCTAAATATTTAGTTAGTACGGCAGGGGCTTCTGCATTGATTCCATCCAATAAATTGTCTTTGTTGAATACTTCCAATGCCAACTCCAGGTTTTCTTCGTTCAAGGCATTCTTTGTCATTTCGAGCATGTTGAGCACTTGCCTCAGCATTTCTTCAATACGCAAATCACGGAGCAGATCGCTATCCAGTGCCGTTTCTTCACTTCGCACGACAAAGCGGGCAATGCCTTCGGCAAAATCTCCCAAACGTTCCAAGTCACTATTTATCTTGAATATGGCAAGTACGAAACGCAGGTCTATGGCGACGGGGTTATATAGGGCGATGGTATCTTCTACATCGCTATCTATTTTCAACTCGAAAGCGTTTACTCTTTTCTCGCGAACTATTACTTGCCGGGCTTGGTCGCGACTAAAGGTTAGTACGGCCTCTCCTGCCCTGTCCAGTTGGTTGTACACCAATGTCCACATCTCGTTCACTTCTTTTTTCAGTGATACGAGTTCTGATTCTATAAATTTCACCATATTGTTTTTCTTTTCTTGTTTATTGAACTTATATAGGTACACTTCACTGTAGGGGCAGATTGAATCTGCCCGAAAACACAAAAGAACCGTTATCGGGCGGATTCAATCCGCCCCTACAGTGTATGTAGAATGAATCATCCGAAACGTCCCGTAATATAATTCTGAGTCGCCTCCTTACCCGGATTCGTAAAGATCTTCTTAGTAACATCATACTCCACCATATTCCCCATATAGAAGAAAGCCGTCTTGTCACTGACGCGGGCAGCTTGCTGCATATTATGAGTCACTATAACTATGGTATATTCCTTTTTCAATTCATGAATCAATTCCTCCACCTTTGCTGTAGAAATAGGATCGAGCGCAGAAGCCGGCTCATCCATCAATAGCACGGAAGGCGATACTGCCATGGCACGCGCTATGCATAACCGTTGCTGCTGCCCACCGGATAGAGCAAATGCAGATTCCTTCAATTTATTTTTCACTTCATCCCAAAGGGCAGCGCCTTTCAAGGTTTCTTCCACCCTGTGGCGAATAAATTCATTATCTTTCACTCCATTCACCCGGAGCCCATAAGCTACATTCTCAAAGATACTCTTGGGGAACGGGTTAGGGCGCTGAAACACCATACCTACCTGCTTGCGCAACTCATCTACCTGCACAGATTTATCATAGATATTCTTTCCATTAATCAGGATCTCTCCCTCCAGGCGCGAACCGGGAATCAAGTCATTCATGCGGTTGAACAAGCGAAGGAAAGTAGACTTTCCACAACCGGAAGGACCAATAAAAGCCACCACCGATTTTTCTTCAATCGCCATGCTAATATCTTTCAATGCCTGAAAATCTCCATAGAAGAAATTTACGTGCTTTGCATCTATCTTACTCATATATATTATAGATTAATTCGTTTTTACTTTGTCAGAAAAATACTTGCGAAGTGCATTTGCCAACAGATTGATAATTAAAATAATGGCAATCAGTACCAATGCCGTGCCATAAGCCAATGGTAATTGTGACTCCATATCCGTTCCACTGGTAGAAATCACATAAAGATGATAAGGCAATGCCATACATTGATCCAGAATGCTATGCGGAAGTTGCGGCAGGAAATAAGCGGCACAAGTGAACAGGATAGGCGCCGTTTCACCCGACACACGTCCCAAAGCCAAGATCAATCCCGTAATAATATTAGGCATACCCATCGGAAGAATGACATGCCATATGGTTTGTAGCTTGGTAGCCCCCAAAGCAAGACTTCCTTCACGATAACTATCGGGTATAGCCTTTAACGCTTCTTCGGTAGTTCGTATCACCAAAGGCACACATAGCAAACCTAATGTCAACGAACCTGCCAGGATGCTATCACCAAATCCCATATATTTCACAAAAAGCGCCATGCCGAATAAACCGAATACGATGGAAGGGATACCACTCAGGTTATTGGTCATTACCCGGATAAAGCGCACCAACTTTCCCTTTGGCGCATACTCGTTCATATAAATACCACTCATTACTCCTACCGGGAAGGCAAACAGCGCACTGCCTATCATCAGATAGAATGTACCGACGATAGCAGGCCAAATACCTCCACCCGTCATACCATCACTGGGGGCTGTTGTCAGAAACTCCCAACTGATGACTCCTATACCTTTATATATAATAAAGCCCAAAATGGCAAATAGAATGAGTACTATGCTATAACTTAATAGTTTGAAAAGCCCGAAGGCAAACCATTGAGAGCGTCTCTTGCGGGCTCCCTGGTTGTTTGGAAAAACTGTTTCTTTCATATATGTATGGTTTTGAATGAATTGTTTAAGGTAAACCTCCACCGTAGGGGCGGATTGAATCCGCCCGAATGCATCCACAGATACACCATTCGGATGTTATCGGGCAGATTCAATCTGCCCCTACGGTGGACGGCAATGCTATTCATTTTTCATCCCGCTTTACCTCCGATACCCGGACCCGTTTTTGATGAAATATATTCTACACTAAAATTGATAATCATTGTAATAAAGAACAGCACCACCCCCAACAGAAACAGAGCCTCATAATGCGCCCCTCCTGCGGGAGCCTCTCCCAATTCTGCCGCAATAGTTGCCGGAATGGTACGAAGCGGTTCCAAGATAGTAGTCGGAATCACAGCCGCATTTCCGGTCACCATCAGCACCGCCATTGTTTCACCTATCGCACGTCCTATTCCCAAAACAACTCCCGAAGTTATTCCGGAGATAGAAAACGGTACTACCACCTTATATATAGTCTGCCACCGGGTAGCCCCCAACGCAAGGCTCGCCTCACGCATGGCACGTGGACAATTCCGCATCGCATCTTCACTCACCGTAATAATAGTAGGCAGAGCCATTATAGCCAAAACGATACTACCCGCCAACCCCGTTTCACCGACAGGCAGATTAAAAACTTTCTGGATAAGAGGTACAATGACAATCAACCCGAAGAAGCCATACACCACCGAAGGAATGCCACTCAATAATTCAATAACCGGTTTCAGAAAACTACGTGTCCGCTGATCTGCCACCTCGGACATATACACCGCCACCGACAATCCAAACGGCAAAGCAAACAGAATAGCAAAAAAACTGACCCAAAGCGTACCCATAATTAACGGCAGGAAACCGAACTGAGCCGCCGGAGTAGCCGTAGGAAACCATTCTTTTCCCGCAAAGACCTCAGCAAAGGATACATTTTCATCTTTCAGCAAATGCCCCGGAAAATCTTTTTCAATGAACCTGGAAGGAACAAAGGCTATGATACCGGGATTATTCCTAACAATCTCTCCGATACACCAGGCTGCTTTCTCATACTCAGCTCCCAGTTCTTCTTCCGGGAAATAAGAAGTAATATCTTCCAGTCGAAACACCTTTATGTCTGCATCCGGCCCGCCTAGTACCTTCCAATTGGTTATTTCTTCATCAAATATATTTTTAATTTGTGCAGCACTCAGTTCCTGAACGGGATTCACCTTATTCACCGCCAAGACATAGCCTTCGTCTATCACCTTCTTATTAAAAAGCCCCAACGCTTCGGCAAACAGGAATACGACAATCAGCAAAATAGTGATACTTGTCATAAAGCCGCTACATGTCAGTATCCCCTCTACAATCTTTTCCCAAACTCGTTTCATACAATCTTAGTATTAATAATCAGTGCAAAAAAAGTCCATTTATATTAAGGTAGTATGAAAGAAGGTTGAAGTATTTGCTACATTTATATTACAAACGTATTACAACACCTTTCATTTACGTGTAACCGAATCGTAACATATAAGTAAAACGAATGACACACCAAAGTACTTTCTTTGCATACGAATTAATATAAAAACGATATGAATCACTTGAAAGCCATATTTCTCTTTGTTTTATTGGTTTGTAGTCTGAATATCACCGCACAGCGCATCAAAGGCAGCGACACTGTGCTCCCCCTCTCACAGGAAACAGCAGAAATCTTTATGAAGACCTACCCCCACCAACGTGTCACAGTGACAGGTGGAGGAACCGGAGTCGGAATATCAGCCCTGATGAATAATACAACCGATATTGCAATGGCTTCCCGCCCCATAAAATTCAGCGAAAAAATGAAGCTGAAAGCTGCCAAGCAGGAAGTGGAGGAAGTAATAATAGCCTATGATGCGCTTGCCGTAATCATAAATCCGTCCAATCCTGTCGATAAACTGACGCGCCAGCAATTGGAAAACATTTTCCGCGGTAAAATCACTAACTGGAAACAAGTGGGAGGCCCCGACAGGAAGATAATTGTCTACTCGCGCGAAACGTCTTCGGGTACATACGAGTTCTTTAAAGAAAGTACCTTGAAAAATAAGAATTATATGAGTAGCAGCCTATCTATGCCTGCAACCGGAGCCATTATCCAATCGGTAAGCCAAACCAAAGGAGCCATCGGATACGTGGGACTTGCCTACCTATGCGACCGGGTAAAACCTGTTGCCATTTCGTATGACGAAGGTAAACATTATGTATTGCCCAATATGGAAAACGGCAGAAAGAAACTTTACCCCGTAGTAAGACCGCTTTATTTCTACTATAATACAGAGAATAAAGAAAAAGTGACACCATTCATTGAGTATGTCCTATCAGAGCAAGGACAAAATATTATAAAAGAGGGTGGATATATTCCCGTGAAATAAAGGAAATCCCAAAAAGAATGTGTACTTTTGCGGCAAAAGTGTAAAATTGATATCACTATGACTGAAATGAACGCTACAGAAGCTACAGAGAAAAAAAGTCTGAACTTCATTGAACAGGCAGTTGAGAACGACCTGAAGGAAGGTAAAAACGGAGGAAAGGTGCAAACCCGCTTCCCGCCCGAGCCAAACGGCTACCTGCACATAGGTCACGCAAAAGCCATTTGCCTGGATTTTGGGATAGCTGCACGCTATGGTGGCGTATGTAACCTGCGTTTCGACGACACCAACCCAACCAAAGAAGATATGGAATACGTGGAAGCCATCAAGGAAGACATCCAATGGCTGGGATTCCAGTGGGGAAACGAATATTATGCATCCGATTACTTCCAGCAATTATGGGATTTCGCAGTAAATCTGATAAAGGAAGGAAAGGCTTATATAGACGAACAAAGTTCCGAACAGATTGCAGCACAGAAAGGTACCCCCACACAGCCGGGTACCGAGAGTCCTTATCGTAACCGTCCGGCAGAAGAAAGCCTGGAATTGTTCAACAAGATGAACAGCGGTGAAATAGAAGAAGGAAAAATGGTGCTCCGTGCCAAAATAGACATGGCAAGCCCCAATATGCACTTCCGTGACCCCATTATCTATCGTGTGGTAAAAACTCCGCACCACCGCACCGGTGAGACTTGGAAAGCATACCCCATGTATGACTTTGCACACGGACAGAGTGATTACTTCGAAGGAGTAACGCATTCATTGTGCACCTTGGAATTTGTACCTCACCGTCCTTTGTACGACGTATTTGTAGACTGGGTAAAAGAAGGCAAAGATCTGGACGACAACCGCCCCCATCAGTATGAGTTTAACAAACTAAACTTGAACTATACCCTGATGAGTAAACGCAACTTGTTGATTCTTGTAAAAGAACACTTGGTAAACGGTTGGGACGATCCCCGTATGCCGACTCTCTGCGGTTTCCGCCGTCGCGGTTACTCGCCGGAATCTATACGCAAGTTTATTGACAAAATAGGCTACACCACATATGATGCTTTAAATGATTTTGCATTGCTGGAAAGTGCTGTACGCGAAGACTTGAATACCCGCTCAACCCGTGTATCCGCCGTTATCAATCCGGTAAAACTGATTATTACCAACTATCCCGAAGGACAGGTGGAAGAAATGGAAGCTATCAACAATCCCGAAGACGAAACAGCAGGAACACATACCATTGAGTTCAGCCGCGAACTGTGGATAGAGCGCGACGACTTTATGGAAGATGCACCGAAGAAATATTTCCGTATGACTCCGGGACAGGAAGTACGTCTGAAAAACGCATACATTGTAAAATGCACCGGTTGCCAAAAAGACGAAAACGGCAATATCACCGAAGTATATTGCGAATACGATCCGGACAGTAAAACAGGTATGCCAGGTAGCAGCCGAAAGATAAAAGGTACCATCCATTGGTTAAGTTGCGCCCACTGCCTACCTGCCGAAGTACGCCTGTACGACCGTTTATGGAAAGTGGAAAACCCGCGCGATGAAATGTCTGCTATCCGCGAAGCCAAAAACTGTGACGCACTGGAAGCAATGAAAGAAATGATTAATCCGGACTCTTTAAATATCCTGACTAATTGCTACGTTGAAAAATATCTGGCAGATGCCAAGCCATTGGATTACCTCCAGTTCCAACGCATCGGCTATTTCAATGTAGACAAAGAATCAACCCCCGAACACCTGGTGTTCAACCGCACCGTATCCCTGAAAGATACCTGGAGCAAGATTAATAAATAACAAAACAAGCTTATGAGAAATGAAATGTCTTCTTATTTTGAAGACCCGGAATTTAAAGAATCATTAGCAAAATATGAGGGTATGGTGGAGAACCATACCCCCACTTATTTTGATGCTGATGAACTGACTGACATCGCCGAATATTACACCTCAAAAGGAAGACACAAAGATGCTGACAAAGTGATAGACTTTGCCCTCCAACTACACCCCAATGATACTGATGCCTTGATATTCCGGGCACGTTCACTGGCTTTGAAAGGAAAATTAAAAGAAGCCTACATGGTAGCAGACCTCATTGAAGACAGCACAGACCGGGAAGTAAAGTTCTTAAAATCAGACCTGTTAATGGAAGAAGGCCGTATGGAAGAGGCCAATGAAAACTTCAAGCAACTGGCTCTGGCTGAAGATAATGACCTGGATACGCTGATAGACATTATAATAGATTATATTGATGTCAATCAAGAAAAATATGCTGAAGAATGGCTTGTTTATCTGGCTAAATATTTCGACATGCAGAAACTTCCGGAGAAAAATCAGCGCTTCCGCGATTTATTGTGTGACTATTATACCACTTTCAACAAACCGGAACTGGCTATTCCCTTTTTGCGCATGACGTTGGATAAAAAGCCCTATTCCATCACACATTGGATTGAATTGGGTAAATGCTATCTGCAACAGGGTAATCATGAAGAAGCTCATGAGGCATTTGATTTTGCATTGGCCATTAATGACAAGGATGAAGATGCACTGGCCTTAAAAGCATTTACTTATAAACAATGCAGCAACCTGGAGGATGCCATTCATCTGTACAAAAAACTGGTGGAAGTAAGCGGTAACCAATTACGCCCGCTGCTGACACTCGCCAAGACTTATTTCGAAGCGCGAGACTATCAATCGGCGTTGAAACACATGCAGGAATTAATGGAAAGGAAATCCGAATTTAGCAAATATGAACAAGCCGAATTGCACGTCACCCTTGCCTTATGCTATGCCGGAGCAGGTAACCCGACAGGAGGCTATGAACATATCCGCATAGCTAAAGACTTGAACGGAACGGATGTTGAAAATTGTGTACACATAGGCCAGTTCTATTTGATGGATGAAGATCAGGAAGATGCTGCTGTCCGCGAATTTGATTATGCCCTGGAGCATGTGCCTGATGATGAACGATTCGACACACTAATCGTAATTGCATCAGTATGTTTTGATTTGCGCAAGTTAGAGCTCGCTGCAAAGTATTTTGAACAGATAAACAGTGAGTTCCCCAATGCATCCAAAGCGACTTATTTTTTTCTGGTTTATTGCTATTTTTATTTGCAACAGATAGCTCCCTGTATGCGTTATCTAGCAAAAATAAAAACAGAAGTTCCCGATATGTATGAAAGTCTTGGCTCTGATGACGGACTGATAACAGATAAACGATTCAATGAATTATTGTGTGAATTGAAGGAAAATATCAGTAATGGACAAATAGATTTAAGCAAGTATTTATAATCGTTGGCTAAATCTGTATTATTCATATTGGGGTGAAAATGAATAATATTGCCATCCACCGTAGGGGCAGATTGAATCTGCCCGATAACATCCGAATGGTGTATTTGTGGATGCATTCGGGCGGATTCAATCCGCCCCTACGGTGAATGGTTACCTTAAGCAAATTAATTCAAAACCGAACAAATAACAACATAATGAATAGAAATTTTAAAGATTACAGTCTATTAATTCTGAAAGGTATGGGAATGGGAGCGGCAGACGTCGTTCCCGGAGTCTCAGGAGGTACAATAGCCTTTATCGTAGGCATATATCAAGAATTGCTTGACTCCATCAAAAGTATCAACAAAAACAGTTTAAAATTACTCTTTACAGGTAAACTTCTAGAGTTTTGGAAAGCGATAAACGGTAGTTTCTTACTATCGATTGTCGGTGGTATCGGCATCAGTGTATTTTCTTTAGCGAAGATCATTACATGGCTGTTGGCTACCTATCCTATTTTAGTGTGGGCTTTCTTTTTCGGTCTGGTTTTGTCTTCTATCTATTTTGTATCAAAAGATGTAAAGCAATGGAACTGGAAAACTATACTCAGCTATATATTGGGTATTGTGGCCGCTTATTTCATCACTGTGACTACTCCGGCTGAAACTCCGGACAACTTATTCTTTGTCTTCATATGCGGAGCCATTGCTATCTGCGCCATGATTCTGCCGGGCATATCAGGAAGCTTTATTCTTGTACTTTTAGGCAAATATTTCTATATCATGGAAGCCGTCAAGACACTTAATATTCCGGTCATGTTAGTTTTTATGTGCGGAGCCGTTCTGGGAATCACCTCTTTCTCCAGACTTCTCTCTTTCAGCCTACGAAAATTCCATGATATTACTATTGCAGTATTAGCCGGATTTATGCTGGGCTCCCTCAACAAAGTATGGCCTTGGAAAGAAACTATAGAAACGTACATAGACAGTCATGGGGCAATCAAACCACTGATCGAAAAAAATATTCTTCCCAATCAATTCCTTTGGGAAGCAATCGGACTAATGCTTGTTGGGTTCTTCCTTGTTTATTTCCTCGAAAAGTTATCTATGAAAGGAAATAAGGCTTAAAAGCACAAAAGAAAAATCGATATGGAGAAAACCTTTTGCTATATAAAATTGTTATAATTACAAATACAAAATTTAATCAATGAAATTATGGCAAAAACAGCATTTAAAGGAGCACCGGTAACTCTAGCCGGTAAGTTTGTAGAAGTAGGAAGTGTAGCTCCCGAATTTACATTAGTAAAAGGCGATTTAAGTAACTATACATTAAAAGACGGTAAAGGCAAATATTTGATTTTGAATATCTTCCCGAGCCTTGATACCGGCGTTTGTGCTACATCAGTACGCAAGTTTAACCAACTTGCTGCTAACATGCTCAACACTGTCGTATTGGCTATCTCTAAAGATCTGCCGTTTGCACAAGGTCGTTTCTGCACCACCGAAGGTATCACAAATGTAGTTCCTTTGTCTGATTATCGCTATACTTCGGACTTTGCAGAAAAATATGGTGTACTGATGACGGACGGCCCATTGGCAGGATTACTGGCACGCTCCGTTGTAGTGATTAATCCGGAAGGAAAAGTAGTTTATACGGAATTAGTTCCTGAAATTACTCAAGAACCCAATTACGAAGCTGCACTGAAAGCCGTGAAATAAATTCAGAGTTCAAAAAGAACCGCTATATTTTCTGAAAGGTCTCCTGTATGTTTTATCAAACAAACAGGAGACCTTTTCGAAGATAACAGGAGAACTTCCTGAAGATGACGGGAGACCTTTCTTAAACAAACGGGAGAACTCCAGGTCTTAAAACTAAGACAAATACCATTGGTACATTCTGTGTACTCCTTCCTCTATATCTATCTTATGTTGCCAGCCTAATGCATGCAATTTGCTTACATCGGTCAGTTTACGCATGGTACCATCGGGTTTTGTAGCATCAAAAGTCAATTTACCTTGATAACCCACAGCATTTACTATCATACCCGCCAATTCACTGATCGTTATTTCCTTTCCTGTACCGATATTAATGTGGCAGTTACGAATGTCTTTAGCACCCGGTGTGTATGTATCTTTAAAATCTACATGCTCCATGATATAAATGCTGGCATCAGCCATTTCTTCGCTCCATAAGAACTCACGCAGCGGTTTGCCTGTACCCCATAAAGTCACTTCCTGCTCGGTAATGCCATACTTTTTCAGGACGGCAAGAATCTCTTCACGTGTACTTGTGCCGTTTACACCCTCTACCGGACGAAGATTCATATCCTTGCGCACAGCATCCCAATCTCCTTCATGCAAACATTTACCCAAATGAATCTTACGAATCATGGCAGGCAGTACATGACTGTTTTCCAAATGAAAATTATCATTCGGACCATAAAGATTGGTAGGCATTACAGCTATATAGTTCGTGCCATACTGCAAATTAAAGCTTTCACACATCTTCAACCCTGCAATCTTGGCAATGGCGTATGGTTCATTGGTGTATTCCAAAGGAGAAGTAAGCAAAGCATCTTCCCGCATCGGCTGCTGTGCGTCACGCGGATAAATACAGGTGCTACCCAAGAACAAAAGTTTCTTCACATGATGGCGAAAGCTCTCACCAATCACATTCTGTTGGATTTGCAGATTCTGATAAATGAAATCGGCACGGTAAAGGCTGTTTGCCATGATACCTCCCACATGGGCTGCTGCCAGTATCACATATTCGGGTTGTTCTTCATCAAAGAATTTCTTTACAGCCAGTCCATCCAGCAAGTCAAGTTCCTTATGGGAACGGCCTACTAAATTGGTATATCCCTTTTGCTGCAAATTATTCCATATAGCAGAGCCCACCAATCCACGGTGGCCTGCTACATATATCTTGGCTGCTTTCTCCATTATTCTTCTACTTGCGCCTTTAAGTACAGCTTCTTCACAAACTTCATATCATGTTTTACCATGATGCTTACCAGTTCAGGGAAAGAAGTCTTGCGCGGATTCCATCCCAGTAAGGTTCTGGCCTTGGTAGGATCACCCAACAACTGCTCTACTTCGGCAGGACGGAAATATTTCGGATCAACTGCCACCAACTCTCTGCCCGTAGCTACATCAATGCCTTTCTCATCTACACCCTTGCCTTCCCAACGAAGTTCGATACCCACTTCCCGGAATGCCAAAGTACAGAATTCGCGTACAGTATGGTATTCTCCGGTTGCAATTACAAAATCTTCGGGAGTATCGTGCTGAAGAATCAGCCACATACATTCTACATAGTCTTTGGCATATCCCCAATCGCGCAATGAATCCAGGTTACCTAAATACAGTCTGTCCTGAAAACCTTGTGCTATGCGGGCTGCCGCCAATGTTATTTTGCGGGTAACGAAGTTCTCACCACGGCGTTCACTCTCATGATTGAACAGAATGCCGTTTACAGCAAACATACCATAACTTTCGCGATAATTCTTGGTTATCCAAAAACCATATTGCTTGGCAACTCCATATGGGGAACGGGGATAGAAAGGAGTCGTTTCTTTCTGAGGAACTTCCTGCACCAATCCGAACAATTCGGAAGTAGATGCCTGGTAAATCTTTGTTTTCTTTTCCAATCCCAGAATGCGCACCGCTTCCAGCATACGCAATGTACCCACCGCATCGGCTTCCGCAGTATATTCAGGCACATCAAAGCTTACCTTTACGTGGCTCTGTGCGGCCAGGTTATAGATTTCATCGGGCTTTACAGCCTGAATAATACGTATCAATGAGCTACTGTCCGTCATATCGCCCCAATGCAGATTCACTAAACGTGTCTTTTGCATATCACGAACCCATTCGTCCAAATAAAGATGTTCGATACGACCTGTATTAAATGAAGAAGAACGGCGCAAAATGCCGTGAACTTCATATCCTTTTTCAATCAAAAACTCTGCCAGGAATGAACCGTCCTGACCTGTAATACCCGAAATTAAAGCTACTTTTTTCATTATCTATTATTATTCTCTCCTCTGGATAAAGAGGAAATTCTTATTCCGCTGAAAATTCCTTGATGCGCTGTTCTTCACTCAGCCTACAAATGAGTAAAGTATGATCTTTCTCTGCTATAATGTAACCATCAAGTCCCTGCACCACTACTTTCTTTTCTTGTGTAGTATGAATAACACAATTACGTGTTTCATACAACTTAATATTCTCCCCTATCTGAGTATTATTCTGCGCATCCTTAGGAAGATTTTCGTGCAACGAGCCCCATGTTCCCAAATCGCTCCATCCGAAGCTGGCAGGGAAAACAAAAATCTCATCCGCTTTCTCCATAATGGCATAGTCCACAGAAATGTTCTCACACAAAGGAAAATTCTGATTGATCATCTCCTGCTCCTTGTCTGTATAATAATAAGGAAGAAGACGCTCAAAAACCTTAGAAATTCCCGGTTGATAAACGCGCAGGGCATTCACTACGGTATTGACATTCCATACAAATATTCCTGCATTCCAAAAGAAATTATTCTTTTGAATATAACGCTGTGCTGTCTCTAAATTTGGTTTTTCCTTGAATGAATCTACACGATATATTTCCTTATTTGCAGTAGAAGATGCACTCAAATCAGCCTCTATGTAGCCATAGCCGGTTTCGGGACGGGTAGGCTTCATGCCCAAAGTAAGAATTGCGTCAGAATCAGCTGTAAATTTCATTGCAGAATTAACCACCCGCCGGAACTCTGCTATATCCATTACAATATGGTCACTGGGAGTCACCACCATATTAGCCTTAGGGTTACGTGCTTTGATTTTCCAGCTTACATAGGCAATACAAGGTGCTGTATTGCGACGGCAAGGTTCACGCAAAATATGATCCTCGGCAATATCCGGCAATTGTTGTTTTACTGTTTCCGCATACTTTTCAGATGTCACCACCCATATGTTTTCCGGAGGACAGATGCCCTGAAAACGATCGGCTGTTAACTGAATTAACGTACGACCGCAACCCAATACGTCTATAAATTGTTTAGGATAATCAGGAGTACTCATGGGCCAAAAGCGGCTTCCAACACCTCCGGCCATGATCACGAGGTGATTATTATTGATATTCATATGGTCATTTATTACGTTGTATGTCCGCAAAGATAAGTATTATTTTTTAAAAAAAGTATTGTATATTGATTTATATATCCTATATTTGCATACAAGTAACATTTTTTTTGTCATGAAGCAACCTACAACTGAAAACTCTGATATAATTAAACTAATAGCAATATTAGGAGATTTCTTTTTATTGAATCTGTCTATGGTACTTGTGTTTTTTATTCTTCAAGGAGTAAATTCACAGGCTATTGCCCATATCTCTATTAAGACCTATTTATTAACTTCTAACCTATGCTATATTCCTTGTATTTCTATATTCGGAGTCATACTGCATAATCGTATTGTACGCCCGGAGCAGATTGTCGGACGCCTTCTTGGCACTATTAGCTTACATATCGTTATATTCCTTACTGTATTGGCTATTATCAAAGTCGATAATTTCTCCCGCATTTATCTGTTAGCCTTTTATCTGTCATTCATACCTCTGGCTATTGGCTGGAGACTGACATTGCGCTTTATTGTGAAAATGTATCGCCGCAGTGGCAGAAACCTGCATACCACCGTGTTAATAGGGGATGGAGATAATATGGTAGAACTATATCATACATTGAATGACTTGACTTACGGATACAGAGTATTAGGTGTATTTTATGATGAGGAAGAGTCTAATTACCCCAAAGAAATACCCTATAAAGGCACTGTAAACCAAGTATTTGAATGGTTGTCTCACAACACTGTGCACGAACTCTATTGTGGTCTGCCGTCCAGTCAAAAGGACGATATACTGTCTATCATGAATTACTGTGAGAACAACCTTATCCGCTTCTATAGCGTTCCTCACGTGCGAAACTATATCAAACGCCAATTACAGTTGGAATTATTAGGCGAAGTACCTGTTCTATCCATCCGTATCGAGCCTTTACAGAACCCTATAAACAGACTGGCAAAACGGTTATTTGATTTGACAGTTTCCTCCTTATTTTTACTTACAATATTTCCGTTTATGTACCTTATTGTAGGTCTTATTATTAAAATAACCTCACCTGGTCCCATTTTCTTCAAACAGGAAAGGAATGGTGAAAACGGAAAAATTTTTAGATGCTATAAGTTCCGCTCCATGAAAGTGAATGCCTTATCTGATACTTTGCAGGCTACCCAGAACGATCCTCGCAAAACAAAATTCGGCAATTTCCTACGGAAAAGCAACTTGGACGAGCTTCCTCAGTTTATCAATGTATTTAAAGGAGAGATGTCCATTGTAGGACCTCGCCCCCATATGTTGAAGCATACGGAAGAATACTCTCAACTGATTAATAAATACATGATGCGCCACCTTGTAAAACCGGGAATCACCGGATGGGCCCAAGTCACCGGATATCGTGGAGAGACCAGAGCATTGTCTCAGATGGAAGGTCGCGTACGACGAGATCTTTGGTATATTGAGAACTGGACCTTCCTGCTTGATATTCGCATCATGATAAAAACTGTAGCTAATATGTTCCGTGGCGAGAAAAACGCCTATTAGCTTAAATTAAGAACTACAAAATTAGAAAAGATATGAAAGGTATTGTATTAGCCGGCGGTTCGGGAACGCGCCTCTATCCTATTACTAAAGGAGTATCCAAACAATTACTCCCTGTCTTTGACAAACCGATGATTTATTACCCTATATCTGTGCTCATGCTGGCGGGGATACGGGAAATATTGATTATCTCCACTCCCTACGACTTACCCAGCTTCAAAAGACTATTGGGTGACGGAAGTGACTTCGGAGTACGGTTTGAATATGCAGAACAGCCTTCGCCGGATGGACTGGCACAGGCTTTCATCATAGGTGAGGAATTTATCGGAAATGATTCCGTATGCTTGGTATTGGGCGATAATATATTCCACGGGAATGGTTTGTCAGCTATGCTAAAAGAGTCTGTACAAGCTGCTGAGACAGATAATAAAGCAACCGTATTCGGTTATTGGGTCAGTGATCCTGAAAGGTATGGTGTGGCAGAATTCGACAAAGACGGAAATTGTTTATCTATCGAAGAAAAGCCTACACAGCCCAAATCCAATTATGCCGTAGTAGGACTGTATTTCTATCCTAACAAAGTAGTGGAAGTTGCCAAGAATATAAAGCCTTCAGCACGCGGCGAATTGGAAATAACAACTGTAAACCAACAGTTTCTTCAGGATAAAGAGTTGAAGGTGCAAACATTGGGACGTGGCTTTGCATGGCTGGATACCGGTACTCATGATTCGCTGGCCGAAGCAAGTACCTATATAGAAGTTATTGAAAAACGTCAAGGGTTGAAAGTAGCCTGCTTGGAAGGAATCGCATTACGGAAAGGATGGATTACCCCTGAAAAAATGCAAGAACTGGCCCAACCGATGCTTAAAAATCAATATGGACAATATTTACTCAAAGTAATAAAAGAATTGGGATCAAGATAATGGAAGTTATAAAAACAGCAATAGACGGGGCTTGTATTTTGGAGCCCCGTATTTTTAATGATGAAAGGGGATATTTCTTTGAAAGCTTTTCAGCACGGGAGTTTGAAGAAAAAGTATGCAAAACTACATTTGTACAAGACAATGAAAGCTTTTCAAGCTATGGAGTGCTCCGTGGACTGCATTTTCAGAAACCTCCTTTTACACAAAGCAAAATAGTACGAGTTATCAAGGGTGCTGTATTAGACGTAGCCGTAGATATCCGCAAAGGATCACCGACTTTCGGACAGCATGTAGCCGTAGAACTAACCGAAGAGAATCATCGGCAATTCTTTATACCACGCGGATTTGCACATGGATTTGCCGTATTGAGTGATGAGGTGCTGTTCCAATATAAATGTGACAATTTCTATGCCCCGCAAAGCGAAGGCGGCATTGCATGGGATGATCCGGATTTAAATATTGATTGGAGAATACCTGCCGACAAGATATTGCTATCAGACAAAGACAAGAAGCACCCAAAGCTAAAAGACTATCTGACCGACTTTGATTATAATCAAAAACTATATTGAGAGTATAAGTAGATATATTATAGGTGTGTCAAAACTGATTTTGCTATCTTTTAACTGTCATTGGGCAGATTGAATCTGCCCAATGACAGTTTGTTTTATATGTATTCGGGCGGATTCAATCCGCCCCTACGGTGAATAATTTGATAGCTACTTTAATGTTTTGACACATCTACATTTCTATACCTTTTATTTCTTTCCCTCCTCTTCCTGTGGAGCCTGCAATCCTTGCTTGAAATTTTCGAAGAATTCACGTCCGAATAATATCCAAGCAGAAACTCCTGCAACTGCCAGGAAAATAAATCCGAGAAGAATAACCTTCTTGCTAGTACCGGAAGGCAATAAAGGAACACTGGCCGGTTCTACAACGGCAAATACCGGTTTGGCCTCCTGCACTTTCGCACGTGCCACCTGTAATTGAGTGGCTACCTGAGTATATACCTGATAAGCCAAATTCATCTCATTCTGCAAACGCTCACGCTCAGTCAATGCACTTTGAAGGATTACACCTTTATTGGCATCCATGTAGTGAGCATAGTTTTGCTGGGCAGCATAGTACTCTTGCTGACGCTCTTTGTAAAGCTGTTCCAAGTAGTTACAATCCTGCTGGGATTTAGAAACCCTGTAGGCAGTAATATATTCCTGGAGCTTAACAACCACTGTATCAGTAATAGCTGCCGTCACCATCGGGTCCTGCAAAGTCACCGTAACCGTTGTGATACCTGTCTTCTTATCTACATCGGCAGTAATCGCTTTACGCAAACTTTCTACCTTCTTTGCCTGTTCTTCCGTCAAGTGGAAAGGGTCCAGTCTGCTACCATCTTCTTCCTCATCGCTGGAGAAAAGAGACTTTATACCGCCAATAGCTGCTCCCGGCAATCCCAATACTGTTCCCCACCACGGAGACTTTTGTTCATCCAGATAAGCCACAAAAGTTGTATCCACAGTACCATCCAAAGTCCTGACGTGAGCATTGAACAACTCTAAAATAAACGGAGTGGAAGCCACAATATCGGGGAAAAGCGATACGTTCAATGCATCTGCTTCACTACCCAGGCTCATGCCACCAATGCCCAGCATGGCAGCCATTCCCGACAAACTTCCTCCCCCGCTCTTTCCGGATTCGGGGGACAAAGTTACTTCAACAGTATATTGCTTCGGAATACTGAGAGCTATAATCACTCCTACAATAGCACCTATTCCCGCAGCTTTCAGAAGTACCTTACGAGCGGCCCATAACTTGCGGACATACTCCATCAAATCAATTTCCAGTTCTTCGTCTTCTTGCGGCTTAGCCTTATATTCATTATTTTCACTCATATCTTCTGCTTATTTTAACACATTAGCAATCGTAGCTATCATCATACCCAAAGTGCCCACAGAAGAGGCAATAGCCAACGTGCTTCCAAGACCACCCTTGCTCTTAGCTTTGACCGGCACTATGATTTCACATCCCGGTTCAACCATTTGTTTTCCAGAGCCTTTCACCTCTGCCACTTGCCCATTCATATATACGATGAATGCCTTTCTCTTACGAGCATTGTTAGCAAAACCTCCGGCCTGGCTCAAATAATACTTCACAGGTTTGCCCTCGTTGAATGCAACCGTATTAGGATACATCACGGCACCATTTATTTTCACCGTATTATTAAATTCCGGAACAACCAGACGGTCTCCTTCACGAAGTACGATGTCTGCATTGGACCCCGGAGTCTTCAGTGCTTTTTCCAAGTCGATGCCTACAGAAAAGATTGAATCCAGATCCAGTTTCAGAGAGTCTGTATTCGAAACATCCAGTTCACGCTTCATCATATTGAGCACATCCTGCATACGTTTCAGTTCTTCCTCATTTGCTTTACGCACCAGCTTTGCACCCTTTACATAAGCAAATTGAGTAACACCACCCGCTTTCTTAATAAGATCAGACAAACGTTCACTCTTATTAGTCAACGAATAAGTTCCGTTATAAAGCACCTCACCGTCTATTGATACATTAACTTGCTCCTGATATCCCGGACTACGGCGCACATACACCTGGTCATAAGGCTGCAAGATAAAGCCCGGCTCGCCATCAATCACAAAGCCATCCTTCAATGAGAATGAATACATCTTACCGATAGTCGGAGTAGATTCAGTACTCTTATCATTCCTGATACGACGAGAAATATCTACGCGTACGGTTGATGCAGATTCTTTCAAACCTCCCGCCTGAATAATGATATCCTCCAAGCTGGTATTATCAGCATAAGTATATTCTCCCGGACGGGCCACCTCACCAAACACAGTAATGCTACCTAAATCTTCCAAATCATGAATACTGGGAATATAAAGCACATCATTACGCTGCAAAGGTATATCGGGTTTTGTTCCATTCATGATTCCCTTAATATCTACCTGAATCACTTCCCGTGTCAAATTCTCACGTTCACGATGCAACACTGCACGGCCAGTAAAGGCATCTCCCATCAGACCATCTGCTTTTTCCACCAACTGTCGAACAGTATTCAGAGCACCACCAAACTGATAAATACCCGGACGGTAAACGGCTCCCTTGATTTCCAACTTATTTTCAAAGCGATCCAGAATGGCTTCTGCCGTAAGCACATCACCATCTTTTAGCTGAAATACAGAATAATCTATATCATCTATTGTATAAACCTGATATTCCTTTCCATTCTGACGAACCATACGGAGAGAACGTGTATAGGCATCACCGGAAAAACCTCCGGCATACTTCAATAAAGTAGCTACGCTTTCATTACTCTTCATTTCATACTTCATCGGACGCTTTACATTGCCTTCAAACTTTACCAATGCTTCATAAGGGGGAACAATGATCACATCTCCTTCTTGCAAACGAATATCATCACTTACCTTACCTTTCATTATAAAGTCATAAACATCGACTGTGGCTATCTTTTTACCTCCACGTACCACTTGAATAGCACGCAAACTACCAATATCACTCACACCACCCGCACGATAAAGTGCATGAAACACTGTTGCAAAAGAAGATAAAGCATAAGTGCCCGGTTGGAACACTTCTCCCATCACATTTACCTGGATGGTTCTGCTATTTCCCAATGTAACTTTAATCTGTGAAGACGGGTTATCGCTATCGATGCCGGCATATATCTTATTTAATTCTTTACGCAAATAGTTACCGGCTTCGGCAATAGTCATTCCATTCAGATATACCAAACCGATATCATTAATAGAAATGTATCCGTCAGGAGATATATTATCTCTGATAGTAGCTTGGTTGGTTCCCCAAATATCAATAATCACTTCATCTCCGGGACCTAAACGATAGTTAGGAGGAGTAGCCAGATTCAGGCTGGGTTCAAAAGTAAGATTCTTGGTATCAAAAATATCACGACCATATACGCGGTTTTCGATATCAATGGGCAACATGGACGGCATATTGCCGACATTCTGCATAGTATTACCGGGCAGAACATTCCCGCCTTGTTGACCGTTAATGCCGATAGTCGGAGTTGAGACACCATTTATAGCGTCTTGCTGACCAAAATTGAAATCTCTCTTTACATAATCTTCACCATCATTTTTCTCGCGCAGACGACTTTGATTCTGCATGGAGGAAGCTCCCTTCTCTGCAGAACTTATTTGTTGCTCATAGAGCTTTTTCACGCGCTGAGCTTGTTCTTGTGTCACTCCCCTACGGGCTAATTCAGTAGCAATCTGGCGTTGTTCTTTCCCTTGTTGCATTCCCGTCTTTACATATTCCAATACTTGCTGGTCACTCATAGACTGTTGTGCAAGCACTGTTCCCGATAAGGCGAATACTAAAAATAATAAGGATAATAGTCTTTTTATCATACAAATTCAATAAGCTTAGTAATTTAGCAGCCGCAAAGGTAGATATTATTTTCGATATACGGGTGTTTTATTTCATAAATTATCCATCTAATTAATGTAAAAACGGCTGTACACCATGCAGGTGACAGCCGCTTCTTCTTCATATTCTTTATTTTTATTAGCAATACATATTTACGATAGCTTCGTACAATTCCTGCTTACCACTTACCTGCTTAGGTTCGCCATTCTTCTTAGCATATTCCACTACTTCTTCCAAAGTCAGCTTGCCATTCTCAAATTCTTTACCTTTACCATTGTCAAATGATGCATAACGATCCGACAACATCTTGCAGTAAGGAGATTCATTCAACAGGGCAGCAGCACTTTCCAAAGCGCGAGCCATAGCGTCCATACCTGCAATGTGAGCGATAAAGATATCTTCCAAGTCTGTAGAGTTACGGCGAGTCTTAGCATCAAAGTTAGTACCACCGTTACCCAGACCGCCATTACGGATAATCTGCATCATTGCCTGAGTCAATTCATAATTATCAATCGGGAATTGGTCAGTATCCCAACCATTCTGATAGTCACCACGATTGGCATCAATGGAGCCTAACATACCATTGTCTACCGCTACAGCCAATTCATGCTCAAATGTATGACCGGCCAAAGTGGCATGGTTTACTTCAATATTTACCTTGAAATCTTTGTCCAAACCATGAGCCTTTAAGAAGCCTACAACAGTTTCCGTATCTACATCATACTGGTGCTTAGTCGGTTCCATCGGTTTCGGTTCGATCAGGAAAGTACCTGTAAAACCTTTGCTACGGGCATAATCACGAGCCATAGTCAACATCTGAGCCAAATGTTCTTTTTCACGTTTCTGATCAGTGTTCAGCAAAGACATATAACCTTCACGTCCACCCCAGAATACATAGTTAGTACCACCCAATGCTATTGTTGCATCAATCGCATTCTTAATTTGGACAGCAGCACGAGCCACTACATCAAATTCAGGATTGGTGGCAGCACCATTCATATAACGTGCGTGACTGAATACATTAGCAGTACCCCATAACAATTTGATACCGGTTTCAGCCTGTTTCTGCTTAGCGTATGCAACGATTTCCTTCAGGTTAGCCTCATATTCTTCAATAGTGTCAGCTTCTTCACACAAGTCAACATCATGAAAGCAATAGTATTCGATACCCATCTTCTGCATAAACTCAAAACCTGCATCCATCTTGTTTTTAGCAGCTTGCACTTTATCCGAATCACCGTTCCAAGGGAATTGCTTGGTTCCGCCACCAAACTGGTCACCGCCTTCAGCACACAGAGTATGCCACCATGCCATGGCAAATTTCAACCAGTCTTTCATCTTCTTTCCGTTGATTACTTTCTCAGCATCATAGTAACGGAATGCCATTGGGTTCTTACTCTCTTTACCTTCAAATTTAATCTTTCCTATACCAGGAAAATACTCTTTTGTAGCCATAATTCTTCTTGTTTTAAAATTCTATTGTTTCTATGATTAGTTTATCACTTTAATTATTCATCTTATTCCGCATCAAGACATTGATTTTTCCAGATTAGATTTCCAACGGGCATACGCATCATCATAAGCGGCGCGTTCTGCCACATTCGGCTCTATTACTTCCAGTTTTTCCAATGTAGAGAATGCTTCATTATTATCCTTATAAATACCCACACCCATGCCGGCACCCTTTGCAGCACCCACAGAGCCATCCGTATCATAAAGTTCAATCACGGCACCCGTCACTCCTGCCAGTGTTTCGCGGAAAATGGGACTCAGGAACATATTGGCATGTCCGGCATGAATCTTCTGAACGGGAATGCCCATCTGTTCCATGATGTCAATGCCATATTTAAATGAGAACACGATTCCTTCTTGCGCTGCACGGATAATATGCTGTTTTCCGTGGAGATTAAAGTTCACTCCACAAATAGAACAACCAGTTTCCTTATTCTCCAACATACGTTCAGCTCCATTGCCAAAAGGAAGGATACTGACACCCGCACTACCTATCGGAGCCTGTGCTGCCAATACATTCATATCACTATAAGAAATACCTTCGGGAGCTACATTACGTTTAATCCACGAATTCAAGATACCCGTACCATTGATGCAGAGCAATACTCCCAAACGGGTCTGTTCTGCTGTATGATTCACATGGGCAAATGTATTTACGCGAGACTTCGGATCATAATTCACTTCACCATTCACACCATAAACCACCCCCGACGTACCTGCCGTAGAAGCAATCTCACCCGGATTAAACACATTGAGTGACAATGCATTATTAGGCTGATCTCCGGCACGGTAAGTAACAGGAGTTCCTTCTTTCAACCCTAATTCCTTCGCTGCCCGGGCATTTACACGTCCCTGTTCTGCAAAAGTCGGTTTAATATCAGCTATCAATGAACGGTCAAAGCCATAATAATCCATCAGGAAACCGGCAACATCATTCGCCCGGAAGTCCCAAAACATACCTTCCGACAATCCTGATACAGTAGTACATATATCACCTGTCAGCTTCATAGCAATATAATCACCGGGCAACATTATTTTATAAATACGTCCATAAATATCAGGTTCATTTTCCTTGATCCAGGCCAGTTTAGAAGCGGTAAAATTACCCGGAGAATTCAACAAATGAGATAAACATTGCGTCTCACCCAATGTTTCAAAGGCTTTCTGTCCATAAGGAACGCCACGAGAGTCACACCAAATAATAGCCGGGCGCAGCACTTTCTGATCCTTGTCCACGCACACCAAACCATGCATCTGATAAGAGATGCCGATGGCAGCAATCATATCCGGAGCGACTCCACTTTCTGCCAGAATGGACTGAGTTGATAATTTCAGATTTTCCCACCAGTTTTGTGGGTCTTGTTCAGCCCATCCGGGTTGAACAGCCAGGATAGCAGCTTCCGATTTAGGGAAAAATGCAGAAGAAACACACTTCCCTGTTTCCGCATTCACCAGACTTGCCTTTACAGACGAGCTGCCAATATCATAACCTAATAAATACATATTTATAAATTTAGAATGACGAGTTTTTGAATTATTTTCCTGTTTTATTATAAATCACACGATCAAATTTATAGTAACGTGCCGCCCTGTGAGACACTCCCACCTGCCTTTCTTCCAAAGGCACTACATAAGGCATCAACGCTATTTTCTTGTGGAAGTTCCTGACGTCAAACACCTTATCATATATCAACTGATAAACCGTCCTCAATTGCGCAGCCGTAAACTTCCGGGGAAGCAGATCAAACATGACGGAAGGTGTATTTTCCACATAATGGCGTACATACACCAATGCATCCTGCAAGATCTGCATATGGTCAAAAGCCAAACTTTTCAGCTCAGGGACCGGTTTCCAACAGGCATCATATTTATCAGACAACTGCTCGAAGCGTCTATCTATCTTCACTAACGTCAAATATGCGATAGTGACAATACGATCAATTTTCTTGTCATCCAACCGATGGAATCGTTCCAACCACATCACATCTTTCGGATTACGTGTACGGTCTTTTGATCCATACGCCTTGAACTGAGTCAACTTCACATTTTTCAATCCAGTCAGCTCATTCAGCACTCGCTTGGCAGCTTCATCCAAATCTTCATCATCATAGATAAGGCTGCCCGGCAGCTTCATATTATTATACCCATCTTCCGGCTGTTCTCCCACCTGCCTGACCAGCAATACACGAAATTGTTCACCGTCAAACCCGATCAATACACAGTCTACAGATACATGTAGATTAATTGTCTGTTTCATTTCTGACATAGCATTATGACTTTTATCATTTACAGCGGCAAAGATAAACACTATTTTTCAAAGAAAACAAATCAAAAACAATATTTTTATCATGTTCTAAAACACTATTTTTCAAGATTATAAATATCATCTATTATACAATATCATTATTCATTCTTATCATATACAATACAATATATAATAAGCAGTTATTATTTTGCTATTTGCCAGCCCGTCAAAAAGACATTTTATTCCATTCAGTACCCCTTTCAATCCACTTATTTTCAGAAAAACGCCATATAAACTAAAAAATTTATGGAATAAAGTTGGTTGTTAGCAATAAATTTCTTTCATTTGCTCATTAAAATCTAAATATTGCTCTATGAGAAAGAAAATTTTAGTATTGGACGACAAAATACAGATTGCAAAAGTCCTTTCTATCTATTTGGCTAGTGAATACGATTGTATTTGGTTACCGGATGGAGTTCAGGGAATGAAATGGCTTCAGGAAGGTAATATGCCAGATTTAATCATATCAGATATCCGTATGCCCGAAATGCGTGGCGATGATTTTCTGATTTGGATTAAAAGCAACGAATTATTTAAACACATTCCTGTTATTATGCTAAGCAGTGAAGACAGTACCAGTGAACGCATTCGCCTGTTGCAAGAAGGAGCGGAAGACTATATTGTCAAGCCTTTTAACCCGATGGAATTAAAAATCAGAGTAAAGAAAATAATCGGCTAAATCAACTATGACCCACCTGCTCTACATAGGAAAAAACAAAAGCTTCTTGTCCCGGTTCGGAAAGATTGAAGGTGTTCAGATGATTTATGCCCAAAATTATAGAGATGCCATTATTATTTGTATCAACCTGAAAGCACGCGAACACATCATAGTCCTTCACGAACAGGGAAATATAAATGAAGATATTAATAATATAGGTATCTTCCGAAAGAAGTTCTATCAAGGCTATGTGGTGCTCATTACGGATGGCTTGACAAAGGAAGAGAGTGAAGTCTACCTGAACAGTGGCATAAACGATACAATTAATTGGTCTATCACTACTGAACAGCTCAAGAAAAAAATAGAACTCATCAACAAAAGGCAAGAACTGCTATATACCCGCGAAAGGAAGAAAAAAGAAGTACAACGCTTTATCCTCCCTAAATGGAAACGCTTCTTTGATATCGTATTTTCCGGTATAGCATTAATCATATTGTCACCTGTTTTTCTGTTGATAACCATAGCTATACGCTTGGAAAGTAAGGGACCCATCATTTATAAATCAAAACGGGTAGGAAGCAACTACACTATCTTTAATTTTCTAAAGTTTAGATCCATGTATGTTGATGCCGACAAGAAGCTGAAAGATCTATCAGACCAAAATCAATATCAGCCGGATAATACAACAGTTGATCCTAAAGACTTCTCTATAGAAGATTTAGGAAATTTGATGATTAGTGATGATGGTGTTGTAGATGATGGCGGCATGTTGGTTTCCGATGATTTCATTATTCCGGAGAAAGAATTTGCCTTCCAACAATATATGTTGAAGGAAAGTCCTTTCGTGAAAATCGAAAAGGACCCGCGTGTTACGAAAGTGGGACGCATTTTGCGGAAGTATAGCTTGGATGAGTTACCTCAACTGATTAATATATTAAAAGGGGACATGTCCGTAGTTGGCAACCGTCCTCTCCCACTCTATGAAGCCGAGCGCTTGACTAATGACGACAGCATCGAACGCTTCATGGCTCCTTCCGGACTGACTGGCTTGTGGCAGGTGGAAAAAAGAGGTGACTCAGGCAAATTATCTGCCAGAGAACGCAAAGAATTAGATTTAAAATATGGACGCGAGTTCTCATTTGGTTTGGATATAAAAATCCTGTTTAAAACATTGACAGCTTTCATCCAAAAAGGGGACGTTTAAATAGATAATATTTAAGGAATAAAAAGGGGTTTATATGGGAAAATTATATTTCATAGTCATCTTTATGCTATGTTCTCTCGGTTGCCTGAAAGCACAAGAAGAACAAGGACAGCAACAGCAAATACAACAAAATGCTGTGACGCAAGATGATATTATAACGAATATGGATGTGGACTATGCAAAGATCAAGTTACCTCCTTTAAGTGTCCTTTATGAGAATGCACGTAGTACTCCCAGTATACAGATATTAGAGAAAGAGAAGCAGTTGCAGAAGAAATTATTAGCCAAAGAGAAAAAAAATTGGCTGGAATTCTTTAGCGCCCATGGTAATGTGTCTTATGGTATTGCAGATAATGTAGGAAGTTCTACAGATGTCAATACTCCCCTTATTTACCGATATGTTGGAACGGAACAAACTTCATGGAATGTAGGAGGAAGTGTGAGTATTCCTTTTGAGAGCTTATTTGATATAAGAGGAAAGGTCAGACGCCAACGCATTCAAGTGGATATTGCTGAATTAAAGAAACAAGAAGCATATGAGAACTTGAAGATACAGATTGCACATTTGTATGTTCAAATCCTATCTAATATTGAGACCTTACAAAGATCAGCAGAGAATATCGCTTTATATAAAGGAGCTTCAGCTGTAGCAGAACAAGAGTATAGAAACAGGCGCACTACAATTGATGCCATAGCTTTAACAAAAGAGAGAGAATTTGATGCCAATCAGGCTTTTGCCTCATTGCGCTCCACTATCAATGATCAATTATTAATGTTAGAAATTATTTCTCATACTCCTATAATAACGATTCAAAATGAACTTAACCAAGAAGAAACAGAGTTAAAATAATATGGAACTATTCAGATATATAGCCAAATTCTTTTACCGTATCCGTTGGTGGATGGTATTACTACCATGTATAGCAGGAATTATTACTTGGTTTCTCACTAGGGATTTGGAAAAGTCTTATGATGTAAAGACTACCATTTATACTGGCATTATCTCCGGCTACAATGTAGATGCTACAGATACACGTAATGCAGAAGTGCATATGAGTAATTTAATAAATATCATTACCACAGAGCGCACACTAAAAATTGTATCTCTCAGATTGCTTACCAGATGCCTTATTTACGGAGATGATGCTAAAAACACCAGCTATATTACTGCTGAACATTATCAACAATTAGCAGGAATGATACCCAGGGAACTCCAGAATTTAATAGATAAGCAAAATGAAGATAAGACCTACAATAATTTAGTAGCTTATGAACGTCCATCTGCAAATAACTTCATATACAAGCTATTGAATTATACCCATCCTTATTTTAGCGTCCCCCTACTTTCCCAAAATATAAAAGTAGGACGATTAGGGAAAAGTGATTTGATTGAAATAGGATATAGCTCTAATGATCCTGGTGTAGCCTACAACACCTTAGAGATCCTTAATGAAGAATTTGTAAAACAATATCACGAACTTCGTTATGGGGAGACTGACAATGTCATTAAATTCTTTCGAGAAGAACTTGCCCGGCTAGGAAAAATGCTGACTGCTGCAGAAGATTCACTAATAGACTACAATGTAGAACATCGTATTATCAATTATGCTGAACAGACTAAACAAGTAGCAGGTATGGATGCTACTTATCAAATGATGGACAATGACCTTTTAATCAATTACTCCACCAGTAAGTCTTTAATTGATTTTTATGAGTATAAATTAGGAGATGTAGCCAAAATGTTACGTACCAACAATCAATTTATGGATAAACTTCATCAAATATCGCAGCTGAATACAAAGATCTCCACCATGGAAATTACTCCTGATGAAAAAGAACAAAAAACATTGGAGACTCAAAAAAAAATATTGAATGAAGCAGAAAAAAGCATTAATGATATCGCCATGCAGCTCAGTGCAGAAGCAGCTTCTACTAATAATATATCTTATGAGACATTAATTGAGCAATGGTTAGAGCAGGTGGTCCTTGCAGAAAAAGTGAAAGCACAAATGGAGGCACGTGATATCATGAGAGAAAAGTTAAATCAAGACTTTCTATATTTTGCGCCTATTGGTGCCACCCTCAACAGAAAAGAGCGCCATATTGGTTTTGTAGAGAGCAACTATATGTCCACTATGGGAGCCTTGAATGCTGCCATTCTTAGACAAAAGAATCTGGAAATGACATCAGCTTCTTTAAAAATTATGAATCCGCCATTATTTCCTTTGAACTCATCTCCTACTAACCGTCGCATGATCATACTTTCGGTAATGTTAGGGATTTTACTATTTGTGGTAGGTTATTTCTTAATCATTGAAATTTTAGACCGAACACTGAGAGACAAGATACGTACCCAGCGAATTACCGGAGGTAATGTGATAGGTGCTTATCCTAAGAACAACACCTTGCGTTATCGCCGCTACAATAAAGCTATAGACGAAATGGCTATCAAGCAACTGAGTACAACTTTATTACCTTATTTAAACACCAATAGGCAACGCATTGTAAACCTGCTCAGTACAGAAGAACAAGATGGGAAAACGCATATTGCAAATACTTTGGATCAGTATTGGACAAGTATCGGCCTGAATGTACGCCGAATCACTCATGATGAAGACTTCCTCAGTGAGGACGGACAATATGTACAAGCCAATAGCTTGAAAGATTTGTGCCCCGATTTGGAAGCTGATGAAATAGCATTGGTGGAATATCCAATCCTAAAAAACAATCCACTTCCACCCTCTTTATTAAATGAAGCCTCCATCAATATATTGGTAGTGCGTGCTAATCGTACATGGAAGGATACAGACCAATTGATGTACAATCGTCTGATGAAAATCAAAGAGAAAGAAGTTCCTTTCTTATTTTACTTAACTCAGGCGGATAGGAATGCAGTAGAAGACTTCACCGGTCAATTGCCGCCATATACAAGGTTTAAAAACCTAGAATACAGATTATTCCAATTGGGATTGACAGCTATTGAGTATACAAAAAAATAAATGATTAATACGAGCATTGATACAATTCAAGAAAAGGGGAGTAACGCCGTTATAGTACTCATTGCCTTTTTATTGTGTATTTGGGGAGTTACTACTTTTCAATACACATTTAGTGTCATGATTGGAATACTACCTTTTATTTTCATTTTCGTATGCCTATGTATTAATAGACCCGCTATCATTTTATGTATCACTTTTGCTGTGAATTATCTTATTATGGGAATAAATAGGTACTACCCAATACCTATAGCAATTACCAATATATTCGATTTATTATATGGTATTACGATAGCCTTAATGATAGCCAAACAGATACATAAGCAAGACGATTTTAGAAATATATTAAACGGATATACTCTTTTTGCATTAATTTGGTTGTTATACTGCTGTATAAATATAGGCAATGGTGTTACTGGTGAGATACAAGCCAAAGCATGGTTAGCAATTGTCAGACCCTTTGCTATATATCCTTTGCTAACTTGTTTTATCATCTCTATCAACTGTAAAAACTACACATTTATTCATTATTTCCTTCTGCTATGGGGAATATTTACATTATTAGCAGCAGCCAAAGGATATTGGCAAAAAAATCGTGGTTTTGACAGTGCGGAACTAGCATGGCTATGGTCTTACGGTTATCGCACTCACTTTATTCATTCCGGTATCCGTTATTTTTCTTTTTTCACGGATGCAGCTTGCTTTGGATGTAGTATGGGGCTATCATGCGTGGTATATACTCTTACTTTCTTTTATACAAAAAACATTTACATAAAAATCTTCTATCTCATAGTAGGTATGGCCGGATTCTATGGTTTACTTATTTCCGGGACGCGCGCTGCCATAGCTGTGCCTGCTGCAGGTTTAGGTGCATTCCTCTTTCTTTCTAAAAATTGGAAGATAGGAACGATAGCCGCTCTAATACTATTTGGAGGAATGGGTATGTTAAAATATACGACCATTGGTGAAAGTAACAGACTAATACGCCGCATGCGTACTGTTTTCGATACTGATGATGCCTCCCTCCAAGTACGTTTTGATAATCAAAAAGCACTCAAGGCATATATGTCCGAAGTCCCTTTTGGAATAGGGCTAGGCGTAAATAGAGGAGTATTACCCCCTCAAAACAAATATTACTTTGTAGCAACTTGCCCTCCGGATTCCAGCTGGGTAGACTTATGGATACAAATGGGAACTGTTGGTTTGGTTATATTTCTAATTTTACAAGCCAGCATGCTTATCACAGGCAGCTATATCTTATTATTCAGAATAAGAAGTCCTGAAATCAGAGGTCCTTTGACCGGAATGCTATGTGGATGTGCAGGCATGTTGGTAGCCTCTTATGCCAACATGGTCTATTTCCAGTTTCCTAATGGAATACTTATTTTTTCCTGTTATACATTTATATTTTTGGGTCCTTATTTAGATAAACAATATATAGCAGAACATGAGCAAAGAGCAGATTGATATATCTGTAATTATAGTCAATTACAATGGTTTTCATGACACCTGTGAATTTATAGATTCATGGAAGAATACTATCATGTCCGTCAGCTATGAAATAATTGTCATTGATAATGGCTCCGTTCAAGATGAAGCCGACTTACTAAAAGAAAAATATCCTCTTATTCAAGCCATCCGCAGCGAACAAAACTTAGGATTCGCCGGAGGTAATAATCTAGGTATCCGGATAGCTAACGGGAAATATCTATTTTTCTTAAACAATGATATTATCGTTATCCGGGATACCATCCGGCTATTGATTGAAAGATTGGAATCCTCCAGCAAAATAGCAGGAGTATCCCCTCTTATTCGGGATTACACAGTTCCACACGCTATTCAATATGCCGGTTATACCAAACTTTCAGCCATCACCCTAAGAAACAAGGCAATCGGCAAGGGTAAGATAAGCGAAGCAGAATATCCGGCTCAAAGAACCCCGTATCTGCATGGAGCAGCCATGCTGGTCAAGAAAAAAGTGATTGACAAAATAGGGCTCATGCCCGAAGATTATTTCCTATATTATGAAGAACTGGACTGGTGCACCTATATGGGAATGGAAGGATACGAATTATGGTACGATCCCGCTTTCGAAGTATGGCACAAAGACAGCAATACCACCGGCAAAGCCAGTCCGTTAAAGACTTATTATTTAAGCCGGAACCGTTTATTATATGCCTATCGTAACATCTTCGACTGGCAATTATATCTCTCCATATTATACCAAGTAACCTTGGTCTGCCCCAAAAACATGCTGGTTGCCTGGCATAAAGGGCAGAAAGAAGTGGCAAAAGCACATTGGGAGGGAACAAAAGCATTTTTTAAACTAAGAAACCAAAATAACTAAATAACCATGATCATTCTAGAATATTTAGAATCAGTACTATTTGTGTTATGCGCATTCACCGTCATCTATTTGTTGGTCTATGCCATAGCAGCAACGATCAACCGTACGGATCAATATTCCGAGTCCAGGATAAAGCATCGTTTTGCAATACTCATACCCGCATATCGGGACGACGAATATGTGATGTATGCCGTAAGATCCTTTTTACAGCAGGACTACCCCATCGACTGTTTCGATATCATTGTCATTGCCGATCATTTGAAGGAAGAAACCACTATGGAACTATCACAATACCCCATCCTGCTACTGATAGCCAACTTCAAGAAAAGTTCGAAAATGAAATCCTTCAAAGTTGCCATGTCCCAGTTAAAAGAGGGCCAATATGATGTGGTACTGCTTGCCAATGCAGACAATGAAGTGGAAAAGAACTTCCTGAACGAGCTGAACAATACATATGCCAGTGGCTCCAATGCCATTCAGGTCCATCGCATCCACCGTGAAAGATCCAACAACGTCACAGTGCTGAATGCCGTAGCCGATGAAATAAACAATTCCATCCTGCGTGCCGGTCATGCCACATTCGGACTCTCCTCCTCACTCAATGGTTCCGGCACTGCCTTAGACTTCAACTGGTTTAAAGAGAAAATGCAATCATTAAGTGATGACGATGATGAAAAGACCCTCGAATCCCTGCTCCTCAAAGAACGCGTCTATGTGGAATATCTGCACAAGACCTATATCTACGCCCTGAGAAACGGAGGTAAAAAGAAATTCTATGCCCAACGCCGCAGTTGGATTAAGGCACAATATTATTCCCTTTTCACCAATATCGGCAATCTGCCCAAAGCCATTTTCAGTGGCAATTTTGACTATGCCGACCGCATTTTGCAGTGGCTCATATTCCCACGCACGGTCCTACTGGGTCTTATCATCCTGTTTGGATTCCTATCCATCTATATCGGCTGGGCACTCTGCATCAAGTGGTGGAGCTTATTATTCATGCTACTGTTTGCCATGGCAATAGCTACTCCCAACTATCTGGTAGACAATAAATTCAATAAAGCGATGAAAGCCATACCATTCATGGCAATGGGAATGATCATCAGCGTTTTGTTCGGAAAGAAAAAATAAAGGTATATGCTGTCGGGCCTTATCCATATCATTGAAATTATACTATATATCTATTTCGCTGTATGCGTGGGATATATAGCTCTGTTTTCCATTGCCTCCTGTTTCTTCAAGCCCAAAGCATACCCGGAAATCAACTTCCGGAAGCGTTTTGCCCTCCTTATTCCTGCCTACAAAGAAGATGCGGTTATCAAAGAATGCGTATTGTCGGCTTTGGAACAAGACTATCCTGCAGAGAAATACCATATCATTGTTATCTCTGATCATATGCAGGCGGCAACCAATGAGTACTTGCGCCAATACCCCATCACGCTTCTTGAAATTCAAGTAGAGGAAAGCTCCAAAGCACAAGCGCTACGCATAGCTGCAGAACATATCAGACAGGAATCCTATGACTATGTAGTTATATTGGATGCCGACAACCTCATCCCTTCCTATTATTTGCATGAACTGAACAAAACCCTGACACCGGATATAAAAGCCATCCAAACCCACCGGAAAGCCAAAAACCTGAATACCGACACCGCCATTTTGGATGCAGTAATCGAAGAAATGAATAATTCCATATTCAGAAAAGGCCATGTACAGTTAGGATTCTCCTCTGCCCTTATCGGTTCGGGCATGGCGTTTGATGCCCAATGGTTCCTGCAGAACATTGTGTATACCCAAAGTGCCGGAGAAGACAAGGAGCTAGAAGAACTGTTACTCCGCCAAGGCATCCATATTGCCTATAGGGACTCCTTGGAAACTTTAGACGAAAAGGTACAAAAGCCCGAAACTATGCACCGCCAGCGTCGCCGCTGGATAGCTGCGCAACTATTTTTGGGATGCCAGATGATACGCCACATTCCTATGGCTTTAGTGCATGGCAACGGGGACTATCTGTTAAAGACAACCCAAGCCCTGATCTTGCCTCGCAGTATTCTGGTCGGTTTTATAGGAATTATTTCAGTCACAATCAGCATTCTTTCCCCACTTTCATCCATTAAATGGTGGTTTTTGCTTATCTTGCTCACCGTATCCCTTTATCTGGCAATTCCCTCCCCCATGAGGCACAAATATATGGGTAGGCTGGTGAAACAAATCCCGGTCTTTATTGTCAGCATGATATTCAATCTGTTTCATTTAAAAGGAATGGCTCATAAGTTTACCCATACGCAACACGGATAGATTCTATGGATTTAAAAGCATACATACAGCAACATCCCAGCATAAAGAAATGGCTTTACCGCTTCATTATGCATCCGGTAAAGACCCGCCCCAACTGGTGGATACGTCTTTTCCAGCCTCTCTATATCAAGAAAGGCAAAGGGGCGGTGATCTATCGCAGTGTGCGCAAAGACCTTACTCCTTTTCATTCATTCTCTTTGGGCAGGAACTCAGTGGTAGAAGATTATTCATGCATTAATAATGCCGTGGGAGCAATACACGTAGGAGAATATACACGCATAGGATTACATAATACCATTATCGGTCCTGTTTCGATCGGTAATCATGTCAATTTGGCTCAAAACGTTGTTGTCTCCGGTTTAAATCACAACTTCCAAGATCCGGACATTACTATTGATAGACAGGGCATATCCACATCATTAGTAACCATCGGAGACGATATATGGATAGGAGCAAATACCACTGTAATAGCGGGAGTCAGCATAGGTAAACATTCTGTTATAGGTGCTGGTAGTGTTGTTACAAAAGATATTCCCGATTATTGCGTTGCAGTGGGTAATCCGGCACGCATTATAAAAAGATATAATCCCAATTCTAAAACATGGGAAAATAGATAACTTATCATCCTTTCCAACGCCTATAATAGAAATAAAAACAGGATGGCATTCCTATAACTAACAAAACTCCTCCTAAAGACATTCCCCAATATTTACGCTCTTCTAAAACTTGCCTCTTATTTGCCTTAAGATAGTCAATAATCTCTTTATAATACATCAGATACTTCTTTCTATTACGTTGAACTATAGTTGAGAGCATAATGAATAAGTACAATATCTTTTGACGCCTTGCTAAATAAAGCAAAGAAGGATAACATTCAGCTACCATTTTCTCTATTCCATTCACCCTATACAAAGTACCTTCAATATACTTCTGAAGTTGCAGATCTCGGAAAGTCCTACTGGTTGAATCTTTACGAACAGTATATGAATACAAAGGAACATCTTGCATAACAATAGAATGGGCATGCAAAAAAGCTTTACTATTAAACAAAAAGTCCTCATCACATCTTCCGGTTTCAAATTTAACACAATGCGTATCCAAGAATTTTTTTCGATAAAGTTTTGTCCACACATATATATCCATACATTCTCTTGACAAAAACTCCCGCATAGCCTCAAAATTATTCCATCTATAAATAGTATGGCTATGATTATCATGGGTTACATTGCCATTCTCGTTTCTTGCAATATAGGAACAAGCTGCAATATCAACATTTTCTTGCTCTATATTGCCAACTAAAGTTTTGATCATATCCGGATAAAACAAGTCATCATTATCAAGAAATCCTACATAATCTCCCATAGCAGAATCAAGCCCTGTATTCCTTGCCGCAGCCTGACCACTATTTACCTGATGTATCACTTTTATTCTATGCTCATTCCGGGCATAATTATCACAGATTTCTCCTGAACGATCAGTCGATCCGTCATCCACCAGAATCAATTCCCAATTGAAATATGTTTGTGCCAATACAGATTCAACTGCATCACACAAATATTTCTCAGCCTGAAATACAGGCACGATTATGCTAACTAATTTTTCATTCATAGATAGCACAAAAATAAGCAATTAATTTATTGGGTTTTATAAAAAAAGGCAGTAAATTTGAACCTAAAGTTTTATTATATGCTGAACCCTCAATTAAGTATAATCATTCCTGTATATAATGTAGAGCAATACATTAACCAATGTATAGAAAGCATTCTTGCCCAAAAGTATCAAGATTATGAAATCATTTTGATTGATGATGGCTCAACAGATTGTTCAGGAGAGATTTGTGATAATTATGCACAAAAAGACGATAGAATCAAAACCATACACAAACCTAATGGAGGAGTAAGTTCTGCTCGAAATATAGGATTGCAAATGAGCAAAGGTAAATATTTAACATTTATTGACCCTGATGACTTCATTGATTTAGATACCTACTGTGAGAATATGGATATTGTCACAAACAATAATGAAATAGATATTTTACAATATCCATTTTGCAAATATTATAATTCTAAACATTTAGAAAATATAGTCACACATAACCAATATATAATAGGGAGTGAAGATATATTTTCTAATTGGTGGTCAGGAAGTCCTATTCACTATTCCATATGGAATAAAATTTTTAAGAAAGAAATTTTCAATGATATTATGTTTTTAGAAGGTCACGTTTCTGAAGATACTCGATTAGTTGTTGATCTTTATAAAAGAGCAACAACAATCTATATATCTGATAAAGGTCTATACTATTATCGCATAAGAGAATTCTCACTTACATTTAATTATTCATTCGATAAACATCTAGATTTATTTTATGCTCACTTTTACATATACACAGAACTCATAAAATACTCTTCACTAAGATTTCAAAGAGCACTTGCATTTGAACGAATGTATCGAAGACTCATACAAGCCAAACAAAGCAATGCTACAGCAAATTTAGCTATTGAATTGAAACAATTAAATGATGTTTTTCCCAAATGGAAAGATATTTTCCTATCACAAAAGAGTAATAAGCTATGGCTATCTGTAGCAAAGATTATTGGTGTTAACATTTTCACCAAAGCATATATCCGCTATTTAAAAATAAAGGAATCACCATAGATCTGTTTCACAGAAAGCAAAATTAGATTCTTAAGACAAAATATATAAACCAAGAAAGTTTATACTCAGCCAACCAAAACAAAATCATCTCCCGCCTCCTATAAACTAATTTTCTCCATGTCTTATTAGCCTCAGGAAATATAGTATAATAGCGATGTAAATTGAAGAGATCTTTATTTATTAAATACATTTGCTTACACAACAATTTACGAATCAATAGCGCATTCTCATATTCTCTATCTTGTCCCATCCTTACAAGAAAGCTTTGGACAGCATTGACGGCACGTATTATTTCAACCTGAGCTTTTGTTACATTTTTAGTTAAGCTACTATTGTTTATCTGCACTGTGTAGTAATAAAGTGGATCTTTTACATAAGCTATTTTGGTTGAGAAAAAGAACAATTTAATAGTCATGACATAATCTTCACAAATATCTATATCTAAATCAAACTCTATGCCATTTTGATAAAATAATTCTCGTTTCACAAAAATCTTCCATAAAGCATGAATACCACTTATTCCCTCAATCGCATTGGTCAACAATTCTTTTTTATCTATTACTATCTTTTGAGAAATATATTTTTGATTATCTCCACTATTTTCATAATAATTGCATGATACAATATCAGCATCTTCCTCCACAGCTTTTCTATACATTTTCTCTACAGCATCCGGAGACACACAATCATCACTATCAACAAAATAAATATATTCACCTTGGGCATTATCCAGCAACCTGTTTCTCGTAAATGCAATTCCCATATTCCTATCATTGGATATAATTCTTGTTTTCTCCTTACACTGGGGATAACGGGATAAAATATCACATAATATTTCCATACTCCTGTCAGGCGTACAATCATTTAAAAAGACAAATTCAATATCAAGAAAAGTCTGTTCAAAGAGAGAAACAGCGCAACGCTCTATAAATCGCTCCACATTATATATTGGAACTAAAACAGAAACAAGTTTCATATTATTATTTTAAGATGAACAATCTATTTTTAATTTTCATATAAAAAGAAATCAACGCACATACAAAATGTTGAAACCTATAGGTTTTATTTAAATCGGATATATAATTCAGAATCGGAGCATCAAGACCATATCGATTCATAAATAGCTCATAATCAACCAACACACGCTCCGGCAGCAATTCACGAAAAATTCTAGTTCTTTCAGTATCTAATAAAAGACTATTTGCACTTAAACCATTCTCATCATAGTCCACCACTATCATTTCTATATTCTGAAAAGAACAATTATCCCTAATCAATACATCTGCAAAAAATTTCTGATCAGCAAAAATTTCATAAGATTCATCATACATATACTTTTCAAATAAACATCTACGGATAAAAGCAGACTGATGATTGATAGGCTCTTTCCATAAATCAACCAAAGATATATTTTGTTTGCCAAACCCATGCCCTCTATCATCACATCCATTCCGATAATCTCTTCCCAAAACGAGATCAGCCTTGGCCACAATATTTACCTTCTCCAAAACAGAAGTATCATGAAAACAATCTCCTGAATTCATAAAATTTAAATACTCTCCATGAGCCTGCAAGATGCCTTTATTCATAGCATTATAGATACCATTATCCGGTTCCGACACCCAGTAATCAATCTTATCAGCATATTCCTTGATTACTTCCACACTGCCATCCGTTGAACCACCATCAATAATGATATATTCATAATCACTAAAGGACTGACCAATCACGCTTTCAATCGTCTGTCTAAGTCCTTCCCTGTTATTGTAATTGATTGTTATAACTGAAAATTTCTTCATTTCTTCCTTTTTAACACATCAAGCAAACACTCCCCCATTCCTACCAACCCACTCATCGCCTTCAACACCATCCTCTCTGCACGAGAACTATTACTTTTATGAACATGATTATATTGGCTACTACAATCCAACATACTATGCAAATGGCGAAGTTTAACCCTGAAATAATTACCATCCCAATACTGCTGCCCACTTGTTCCGGAAATTCCACTAATCCTTGGGCGCAAAAAGAAAGGATAAAATACACAACCAGCCTGCCGATAAACACAATCAAATAATACATGCTCCAAGTAAACCCCTTCACTATCATTGATAGATTCTTTATTCACAAAAAAATGATTCTGCAAGAAATCCAATGTAGCAATGAACAAACGACTATCTGCAAAAGAAGCATTTAAATCTAAAATGCACTGAATATCACAACGTGATAAAAACATACTATGCAGACGGATCAAACTAATTATATTAAGAACTTTTAAGCGGCCTGTTACCTTAATAATGAAATCTGCCTCTTGCAAAAAAGAAGAGTGACAAACAGCATATTCCAAAATACCGGCTTCACCATAACCTTTCCCTCTCTTTTTATCAAATCCATTTCCATCAAATGCCAGATATTCCAAACGTCCTTCTTTTATAAACCTCTCAAAATGGCCGCTTATATCGGTCCCTGTATTTTCAACGAAGACAACCGGATAATCAATTTCATTCAAATAAAAGCTCAATGCTTCCATATATTGAGACCGGCGTATATCTGCATCAGTAACAGATGTATAAATCATATCTCCCGGATTTATACATGCTGTCAACAGTATCGTATATTTTTTTGCAGACATATCCTATCATTCATTTAAGCCTATCAGTCCATTTGAATACATATCCATCACATTGCCAAAGCCTTCTTGAAAACCTTCGCATTCCAATATGCAGCAATCAACGGCTTTCAAATAATATTCCACCATGGGATGATGTAAAAACAAATCTATTTTTAATAATCCTTTGTTCATATTCTCGGGCCATTTTATTGATTTCGAGATGCTAAAGCTTCCTTTTTTCAACTTCTCTATTTTTCCTTCGCTATGCCCCAATGCAAAAGACATCATCGGATAACCTTCTTTACTCTTGAAAACAAGCATCACATCCATATTCAAATCCTCTTCACTATACCCTTCAATCCGGACTTCCAAAACTTTCTGCCTGCTACTCATAACCGAATAAGAATTATCCGTATTATTGATTCGTATAGATTCTATCCTTAATCCGTTTTTCAACCAATTTATATTATCAACAATCCGCGTATCCGTTGCCTTATTTCCTTTATCCAAGTACAGATCTACAGCCGATTTTATGTCACCAGAAAAAGATATGCCTCCATTGAAAAGAACCAGTCCCCGACTGCACAAGCTCTTTACCGCCGCCATATTATGACTGACAAACAGCACCGTCCTCCCCTCTCCTTTCGCCACATCCTGCATCTTTCCTATCGCCTTCCGCTGAAACTCCGCATCACCTACAGCCAGCACCTCATCCACCACCAGAATTTCCGGTTCCAGATGCGCGGCAATCGCAAATCCCAATCGCACAGTCATGCCGGAAGAATACCGTTTTACAGGCGTATCAATATATTTCTCCACTCCTGCAAAGTCCACTATTTCATCTAGTTTTCTTGTTATCTCCGCCTTGGTCATCCCCATGATAGAGCCGTTCATGTAAATATTCTCACGCCCGGTCATTTCCGGATGGAAACCGGTTCCCACCTCCAACAAAGAGGCTATGCGTCCTTTTACCCTGATGCTTCCGGTAGTGGGAGAAGTGACACGAGACAATATTTTCAACAGAGTAGACTTGCCTGCCCCATTCTTACCTATAATTCCAAGCACCTCACCTTCTTCCACCTTGAAATTTATATCTTTCAATGCCCACACAAAATCACTGCCTGCCTTCTTTGAACGGTCATTCACCTCGCCTATCCGCAAATACGGATCTTCCTTGCCGCGCATCCGTGCCCACCAGCGGTTCAGATCCCGGCTCAAAGTCCCAGTACCGATATTTCCTAAAGCATACTGTTTACTTATATTCTCAAACTCTATAGCAATATTACTCATTCCTTCTTTTAAATCACATCCATAAAACTACGCTGCACCTTGTTGAAGGTCACCATTCCCCAAAACATCACGAGCACAGTAAACGCCAAACTATATCCTAAATTGAACCAACTGAATGTCCCTTCACCCAAGAATCCAAACTTAAACGTCTCTATGATCGAAGTCAAAGGATTGGCAACAATCAGCCACATATATTTCTCGTGGCTTTCCTTCATCACCGAAAGCGGATAAATAACCGGAGTGGCATACATCCACAACTGCACCCCAAAAGTAATCAGAAACCGAAGGTCGCGATACTTTGTGGTCAAAGAAGATATCAACAGCCCGAAGCCCAGCCCCAAGCCTGCCAACATAAAAACCAGCAAAGGAAGCAGGAAAGCATATGCATTCACCTGAAAAGGGTATCCGCCAACAGCATAATATAAATAGATTACCAAGAACAGCCCGAATTGAATCCCCATCTTTATCAAACAGGATACTACGATTGACAAGGGTACTACCAAGCGAGGGAAGTAAACTTTTCCAAATACATTCTGATTGGCATTGAATGTATCCGAACAACGACTCAGGCACTCCGAAAAGTAATTCCAGCAGAGCAATCCTGCCATATAAAACAGAGGTTGTGGCAGTCCGTCTGTCGAGATTCCAGCTATGCCTCCAAAAACAAACATAAACATCAAGGTGGTCAGCAAAGGTTGAATGACAAACCACAAAGGTCCCAGTACCGTTTGTTTATAAAAAGTAACAATATCGCGTTTAATATACATTACTAATAAGTCCCGGTATTTCCAAACCTCGTCCAAATCCAAACGAAGAAGGCTGGTACGGGGCTCAATAACAATGTCCCACTTCTCCCGGTCTACCGTTTTATTATATTGTTCCATTTCTGTATAATTGCATTTATTTTAAATGTTTGGGTATAAGTTGCCGCATTCTTACTCATTTGCTGCAAATTGCATTGCCCCGCGATCTCAGCCAAGCGATCAGCCAACTGAGGCACATTTTCTTTTTCAAAAAAGAGGGCAACATTCTTTCCTTCCATCAATTCCTTTGCTATCGGAATATCCGATGCCACTACAGGCAGTCCATACGCCATCGCTTCCATCAGGACCAATGGCATTCCTTCCCATCTGGAGGCCAACACATAGACGGTTGCCTCCCGATAATAGGTATGAATTTCTTTGGTAAAAGGGTGTATCTTTATCCTGTCTTCCAATCGGTTTTCTGCTATCAATGAGCGGTAATATAATTCTTCCGGCCCTTCTCCTACAATGTCCAGCGTCCAATCGGAATCCTCCCTTGCGAATAAAGCAAAAGCCTTTATCAATAAATCAAAACCTTTATGATCTTTTGAAAAACGTCCTACCGACAAGAATTTTCGGTTCTTCAAATCTGTTCTTCCGGCGGGTTCCAGGGTCAAAGGGTTATAAATAACCTCTGTTTCCAATTCCATTTCACGGCTATACCTTTGCCGGTCCAAATAGCTCAATACGATGATTTTATCCAGTTTTGGCATCTGATATTTAAAGAAGGCTTTCAACCGGGGAAGATATGGATTTTCTTTTTCAAAGAAAGCCTCATAAGAGTTATGCATCCATCCTATTTTTTTAGCATGAATCTTATCACTGATAGAAGCCAAATGCAAAGATAAATAGGCGTGTACTCCTATGACGGCATCATAATTGCCCTTGTTTATCTTCTGTATCAGCTTTGATTTATAGGAAGGAGGAAAAAAACTCTTTGAATATAATTCCGAAGTATATTTAGTATGAGGCAGAACTTTTTTATAAAGAAAACTATATGCTTTGCACAGCAAATGCTCCATCAGAGGGCATCCGGAATAAGATATATAGTCAAATTGCACAGAGGATTCATTGTAGCCATACATCATCAAATCCGTATGGCGGTCTGTTGTCAAGATCACCACCCGGTGGTCTGCACACAATGCTTTAGCAACTTCCGCCAAAACGCGCTGCACGCCACCAAAACTAAACACAGTATCACAATAAAACAATATCCTCATCGAATTTAGATTTCATCTATTGCAAAGATAATCTTTTTTCTTTCAATACTCCCTATTCCCTCAATAAAAAAGGCGACAGCTTTTCCAAGCCATCGCCTTCTTTCCCTCTCTTACAACACAGCCACCCGTTTATACTGCACCGTTTTCAACATCCCCTTCAATCCCCTTCCCGGGCGAAAGATGATTTTCGCATCCTTCATATCCCTGCCGCTGCAAAAACGCTCCGGTTCTTCCACTCCGTTGCTGCCGCACGACACCTGGAAACGCCCTATCTCCCCCATATCCACGATGTGCCCCTGCTCCAGTTCTTCTTTCATTGCCAGCGACAGAGCCATCACCGCCGCACGCAGCACAGGCATCTTCACACTGCATCGCCGCGCTATCCCGCAACACAAATCCTCCATACTCACCACCCCCGCACTGCGGGTAGTGGCAAAATAAAGCTCCTTGCCCGCTATCGGCTTCTTAGACAAACTATAATATATAGCCATATTCTTCCTTCTTTTTACTGAAACCATTTATTACTTATAAATCCTCGTACTCCTCCATCGCATCAAAACAGGGACATTCCTTGATACGCTCCCATTTATCCACCCGTCCATTGCCATTCACATCCGGGCTCAAGTCACGATGTCCCTTGATCGCCGCATCCGGATAATCCGCCTTCAAGGCACGCAGCAAGGCATATAGCGCGCGTCGTTGCAACGGAGTACGCGTGTCGGCCGCACGGCCGTTCACATCCAGTCCGCCCTCATAGCACACCCCTATGCTGTTATGGTTGTAGCCATAGGCATGTGCCCCCGGTTCGCTCTCGTCACGCATCCTTTCTATCCTGCCGTCCTTACGCACATAGTAGTGATACCCCCAACTGCTATAGCCTCTCACCCGGTGAAAACTGTCAATATCCTTCGCCGTGATGTCCCTGTCCGCCCGTGTGGCGGAACAGTGGACTACTATCAAATCTATCTCCCTTTCCATCACCCCACACATGAACTGATTCCGATGACACTGGCGATAGAAGTCGCTACCGCAATAATAATTTTGAGCACCATGCTCCAAGCCGATTTTTTCATTTCACTCATTGTTTGTTCGTTGTTTATTTATCATTCAAATTCAGATTAAATCACCACAGCCTACACCGCCTTCGACACCTTTACCGGCAACTTGGGCACCTGTGTATAAGCCAGCGTTCTCAGCGCCTTGCGAGTATTGGCACTGGGTGTAAACACCACGCGTGCCCCCCTGATGTGCGAAGCGTTGAACGCTTCCTCGGTCTCCGTACCCTCACTGCGCAGGGAGAGGCGGGCATAACCCATATCGCCGATGCGTACAATCTGCCCGTTTGCCAACTGCTCGCGCATCACCTCGTCCATGGCATGAAGCACCGCCATGACGTCCGTAGAGGTAAGCGTACAATTCTTCTCTATCACCTTGCTCATATCCTCCAGCGACTGCACGCCCGCACTTTGCGCACAAGCATAAAACTTGGGATTCGCATCCTTGTCTATCGGATTAATCTTTCTCACTACCGAAAATTTCACTGTTGCCATAATTCTTTTCTTTTTTTTAATTGGTTACTCTTTTTTAGTGCTCCCGTCAAGAGGCCTCCCTGCTTGGAACACCACAAAGATACGCCATCCGCCCCACGCCGGATTCAGAAAATGAGCGCAAGTGATAAATTGGGATACAAAGAGTATACATAGTAAAAAAGAGATGCCTTTTAGTTAAAAATAAGAGACTATTTTATTGCATATATTACTAATTTTCAGTAACTTCGTGCATATTTAAAAGTTAAAACAAGACATGGAAAAAATTGAAGAAGAAATAGCCGTCAAAAGCTATAGCAAGAAAGAACTGGCACACATGTACAATCCCGATATGTGCTATGTGAGTAGCATGCGCACGCTGCGCAAGTGGATTAACCGGAATGAAAAGCTGACAAAGGCATTATCCGATAGCGGATACATACCTTCCCAGCATAACTTTATTCCCAAACAGGTGGAACTGATCTTCACCCATCTAGGCAGACCCTAGAAAAATAAAACTTTTTTCAAAAATAATTTTATTTGTCATCACACTTCTTTTTCTTCTTTACTTTTGGTGTTTTCGGCATCAACTCCACCAAAGAAGAAAGAGAAGGATTTTCTTCATCCGCCAACTCGTAAAGGCGGTCGGCAAGCTGCTTCATCCTCTCAGCGTCATGCTCCAGATAGGCGGCAACCAATCGGGCATCCAGTTCATTCAGGGTGAGATACTTAGCCACTTCCCGGGGTGCCTGGGGGAAGATCTGAGCTTCGCCACCCTCAAACAAGGCTTCGCGTACCTGCAACAGTACCTTAAATTTAGGACTATGTTCGCCGCTCAGGCTGTTAGTCAGCGTGTTATTCGCTAGTCCCGTATCGGCCAGAAAGTTGTTTCTGTCATAGGACGTCAGCACTATAAAACCACTGAACACTTGTTCGACTTCCTTTTCAATCCTAGAAACCGTCTTTTCAATTTCAGGAATCATATTATCCTCTCTAATAGAATAATGACTCCCATTCTCTAATTTTTTTTCATACAAGTATAATTTTAAAAAATGTATAGGAAAATGGGTGCAAAAGTAGCAAACGTACCCCATATTTCAAAAAGTTGAAATAATATAATTTTCACTTTTATACTTTTGCGCTCCGAAACAAGAACATGGGAAAACAATGGCGGGTGTTTTGAAAAACAACGGCGGGTACTTTCTGAAACAATGGCGGGAACTTTCCAAAACCCTCAAGAGAGTTTTCTATGTTTTCTTTCTTATTTCTTATATAATAAGGTGGGGAATCCGCAGAGGTGTCCGCAAGGCGTCCGCGAGGGATATACCAACCGGTTATTAACCAGGACATTAAGTGTTCGCAAAGCGTCCGGAAAAGTGTCCGCAAAATATTTAAACAAAAATGAAGAAACTTACAAAGCAGATTTTTGATGCAACATACGGCGGTTATATCGTACTGTCGCGCAACAGTGCCAAGTTATTGCTAAGCAGCATCAGTGCATACGATCATGACTCGTTTTACCTGAGATTGCTGGTAGATGCTAATTATAGCGAAGGCTATACTCAAAAAGGCATCGTGGTGAAACGCGGAGAAATAATCATCAATGTGCAGGAATTGATGCATATCACTCACTGGAAAAGAACGAAAGTGTATGAAGAACTGAAAATGCTGGAACAGGAACAGCTATTGCAGCACATAGACGATGCCATATATGGTCATTATCAACTACTGATGTACGAAGAACACTGCGGACGCGCCGTGCGCAAGGAAGAACATCGATCCACCTTCACACCCGAAGATACCCAGGAGGAAAAGGGTTTCAAATTGTTCTTCGACTTTTACCACTTCACCACCGAAACTCCCTCACTGGACAAGGAAATGGCATTCCGTGAATGGAAAAAGTTGAGCATGAAAGAACGCGACGAAGCCCTGCGAAATGTGGAACGCTACAGCAAGGCGATAACCAACAGGGATCATGTAAAAAAAGCCTGTAACTACTTGCGGGACAAGTGTTTCAAATTCTAAGCAGACCGAAGAACCATGAGCAAAAAAGAAATGCAAATCATTCAAAACGTCCTTCCGGGCACATACGGCGTCATGCCGCGTGCCCTGGACGTGGAAAACGCCGTACTGGGCATTCTGCTGGCAGAAAGCGCCACGGCACAGAAATACGTTCCGCGCATCGAAAGCGGATACTTCTACGAACCCAAGAACCAACTGATCTTCAAGGCTTGCCAGGATCTGGTGAAAACAGGCAAGGTAATAGACATCCTGACCGTGGCACAGCAAATGAATGAAAACGGAACGCTGGAGACAGCCGGTGGTCCGTTTCACATTACCGAGTTGAGCGGAATGGTGGCAAGCTCGGCACACATCGAGTACCATATCCTCATCCTGGCGCAATTCTACCTGCGCCGCCGCTTGATTGAGATCGCCATGAAAACCTCGGAAACGGCCGGCGATGCCACCGTGGACATAGACGACACGCTGGCGGAAACACTGCAACAGATAAGCGAACTGGTAAAGGGGCTGCCGGGCATGAATGAACTGCGCGAAATGCCCGAAGTGCTGGACAAAGTGATGGCAGATCTGGAGGAGCGTATGAAGAACGGCGGCAAGGTGCTGACGGGTGTGGACACAGGCTTCCCGTCGCTCAACGACCTGTTGCTGGGCTGGAACAAGGGCACGGTAAACGTGATAGGCGCCCGCCCCGGCATGGGAAAGACGGCAGTATTGGTCTACACCCTGTTGAAAGCCGCGCAGCAAGGTGTTCCCGTATGCCTCATCAGTCTGGAATCCAAGGCGGAAAATCTAGTGGAACGATGCCTGCTGGGACAGACCGACATTGATCCCAACGATTGGAAAAGAGGCAGACTCACTCCCGAACAATGGGAAGAAGCGCAGGAAGCGCGCCGCAAGCTGGAGAACGTAACGATCAAGATATTCGACCACGGGGATATAACGGTGGAGCGAGTATGCATGATGGCGAAATCGCTGCACGCCGAGGGGAAATGCGAAATCTTGGGGATAGACTATATGCAGTTGTTTGCCGAGACAGGCAACTCTGCCGTGCGCGAGCAGGAAGTGGCAAAAAACAGCCGCCAACTGAAACTGCTCTCGCTGAAACTGGACATTCCGGTGATTGTACTCACGCAGTTGAACCGCGAGGTGATCACCAACAGCAAGGAGATACCCCGACTGGAGAATATCCGCGAAAGTGGCAGTATAGAACAGGATGCGGACAGCGTGAGCCTGCTGTTCCATCCCGCCAAGGTAGGGTTGGTGAGTACCCCGGACGATAACAAGTATCCCGTGACGCCGGACATGATGATGATGATGGTGCTGAAAAACCGTAACGGCGCCCCGGGCACGGTATATCTGTCCCACAATCCCAGTATGACCAAGTTTGCCGAGTACTCGCCCTCCAGTGATTGGGTGAAACGGCTTCCGGCAAGCACCATCGTGGAAAACAATACGAAGGAGTGGAAAGAAAACAATCCTAATTTCCAAGCTTTCCTGAGGATGGACAGGGAAAAAAAGGAGAATGAGGGGAAATTGCCGTTTTAATGGCAATTTCTTTTTCATTTCTTGTTGGAGATATGGAAAGGATACACTACTTTTGCTGAAAAGAAACAGGGGAATGAAAATAGTGTATGTATATGATGCCATAGCACGTCCTGGAGGTGTAGAACGAATTATGGTAGACAAAATGAATTATTTAGCTGAAATATATAAGTATGAAGTATATTTTATCAGCTCTGATCAAGGTGCACATCCTTTTTCATTTCCACTATCTCCCCAAATAACACATATTGATTTAAATATACAGCAATACCTACAATATCAATATCAATATCCGAAACGTTTATTAGTTAGATGGAGACTTAATAAACTTTTTAGAAGGAATTTGAAAGAACAATTGAAGAAAATTGATCCGGATATTATATGTTGTAATACCTATTATAAAGCTGATACCATATGCCAATTAAAATGTAGAGCCTTAAAAGTGATAGAATCCCACTGTGCAAAAGCATATACAAACCAAAATGATGGAATAAAACGATCCACTATTATTCAATGGTTTCACAACTATCAATTGTCTCGATACAATCGTATCATCGAAAAACGATGTGATGCCCTTGTTACTTTAACCCAAGATGATGCTATGCAGTGGAAAAAAGAAAAAAATGTTTTCATTATCCCCAATATGATAAAATATATATCTGACCTACATAATGCATGTACAGAACACCGAGTTATTAGTGCAGGCAGATTAGTACACCAAAAAGGGTATGATAGACTAATCAATGCATGGGTGCATGTCCATAAAAAACATCCGGATTGGAAATTAGATATATTTGGAGGAGGGATTCTATATGATGACTTATCCAAACTTATTACAAAATACCAATTAGAAAATACCATAAGAATTTGTTCTCCCACTTCTAAAATAATGAATGAATTTTCCCATAGTTCAATTTATGCCATGAGTTCTAATTTCGAAGGTTTTCCTATGGTGTTGCTAGAAGCTATGTCATGTGGGCTTCCTTGTATATCTTTTGACTGCCCATACGGACCCAATACCATTATTTCGTCTCATAAAGATGGAATAATTGTAGAGAATAATAATATAAAGCAACTATCTGAGGCTATATGTTTCTTGATAGAGAATGATACTATCAGACAGCAATATGGAATAGAAGCCCGAAAAAGTATAATGCGCTACCTGCCAGAAACAATTATGCCCCAATGGAAACAATTATTTGAAAACTTATGATGAAGATAGTATACATATATAATGTTTTCACATGCGTAGGCGGTGTAGAGAAAGTGTGGATAGACAAGATGAATTATTTGGCTAATAGTGGCAAATATGATATTTATCTCATCACAGGGTCACAGGACAATCATGATTTCTCGTTCCCCTTATCAACAAAAGTCAATCATATTGATTTAAATATTAAATTTTATATTCAATACCAACATCATTACCCCAAACGTTTGTGGTTCAAGTGGCAAATGGAAAGACTTTTCAAAAAGAAACTAACCGAACAAATACAGAGGATTGATCCAGATATCATGATCGCTACAACTTATTGGGAAGCTGATGTGGTATGCAAATTAAAATGCAGAAGCAAAAAGATTATAGAATCACACTGTGCAAAGGCATATACAAATATCGATAGCCAGCTAAGCAGAAATCCCCTTAAAAAATTTCTGTGTACAATATTAGAATGGAGATATAACCGCACCATTGAAAAAAGAAGCGATGTGCTGGTTACGTTGACACAACATGATAAAAAAGCATGGAGTAAAGCAAAAAGAACAATTGTAATTCCCAATATTATTCCACCATCCCCTTATAAAGTTGAAAATTACGACACACATAGGGTTATTGCCGCAGGAAGATTAACGTACCAAAAAGGATTTGATCTATTGATTACTGCATGGCAACAAGTTCATACTATTTACTCAGACTGGAAATTAGATATATATGGCAAAGGAGACGAAGATGAGAATTTAAGAGAACTGATTGCTAATTCCAATTTGGGCAATCATGTATCTATTCTCCCACCAACACCTCATATATTGCAAGAATTTAGTAATAGTTCTATCTATGTATTAAGTTCACGCTTTGAAGGATTTGTATTAGTACTTGCAGAAGCTATGGGCTGTGGCTTGCCTTGTGTCTCTTTTAATTGTCCCAATGGTCCTTCTGACATCATCAATCACCAAGAAAACGGACTCTTAGTTGAAAACGGCAATGTAGACAAATTAGCAGAAGCCATTTCTTATTTAATAGAGAATGAAGTAATCAGAAAAGAGTTTGGAATGAAAGCCCGGGAAAGCGCCAAACGTTTCCTTCCGGAAAATATTATGCCGCAATGGGAAAAACTATTTCATCAATTGACAAATTAACAGATTGAATATGAAACTACTATCTGTGATAATTCCGGTTTACAATGCAGCTCCTTATGTGGAAGCCTGCATAAACAGTATCTATCAACAACGGCTGGATGGGAACGATTTTGAAATCATCTTGATAAATGACGGAAGTACTGATGATAGTCTTTTGATTATTACTGAATTACAAAAAAGACACGACAATATACACATATTCTCGCAAAAGAACCAAGGACCTTCTGTAGCCAGGAACAAAGGAATAAAAGAAGCTTGTGGAAAATACATATCATTTGTGGATGCAGATGATCTCCTTATTCCAGGCGCTTTATCATATCTGATAAATTATGCGGAACGCTATTCTACAGATGTGATAGAAGGAAAATATATTGAAATGGATACACAATGTGTGGACAAAGGTATCCACACAGAGATCTCATTGCCCAATCTTTCAGAGACACATCTTCAAGTAAAAAACGGAGAACAGGCATTGATCGAGAATTTTTCCCCAGCCGAAATCCATGTAGTAGTCTACCTTTATAGAAGAAAATATCTCATTGAGAATCAGATTTATTTTATTCCTAATGAATATTTTGAAGATGTGCCTTATTGCATAAACACTGTGCTGAAGACTAAGCGGTTTTTATCATTGCCCGTCACATTTTACATATACAGACGGCATAGCAACTCTATCACCTCCAGTATTACAGTCGCCAAACTGTATTCTATGAACAATATTATACACCATATTCATTTACAACAAAAAGACAGCTTGCTCAGTGAATCAATCAAACGACAAATACGTGGCAGCATTTTTAGAAGTCTATCACTCAGCATATGGTATCTTTCCCATCAAAAATCATTATATATACATCGAAAGGAAATTATTCGTGATTTGAAAAAGAAAGTACCGGAATTAACTTTAAACAAGTCTTTGAAAGAACGAGTAATCAGTGTCGTCTTTCATGCCAATTTGCTTCCTGCTTACATCAGCTTGAAGTATATCCTTGCACGCAAAAAATACCGATAGAAACCATGAAGATATTATTCATCATATATCACGGCTTTTCGGAATACAGCGGAATAAGCAAAAAGATCATTGCACAGGCCAATGGTTTGAGAGAGAATGGGCATGAAGTACATATATGCACCTATATTGTGGATAGGGACGGCTCCAGAAAAAGAATGGCAGATGAGGAAGCGATAGCCAATTATGGCAATGGAATGATGGCTAAAATAAAGAAAAGATGTTGCTATGGTTCCATTCTTCGGTACATGGAGAGAAAACAGATAGACATGGTGTACGTCCGTTCCTTTCACAATGCAAATCCTTTCACCATCCATTTATTCAAAAAGATAAAAAGCAGAGGTGTGAAAGTGGTAATGGAAATACCTACTTACCCTTACGACGCCGAATACAGAGGTGCAGACTGGCGCACAAAGCTTAACCTGCAAATAGATAAGTTATTCCGAAAAGCATTAGCCGGGCAAACAGACCTTATCGTTACTTTTTCCAATGAACAAAGCATATTTGGGCAACGGGCAGTCTGCATTTCCAATGGAATAGATTTTACAACGATCCCGGTAAGGACACTTTCGTCACATCATCAAAAAGAAATTCATCTGATAGGCGTGGCTGAAGTTCATTACTGGCACGGATATGATAGGCTAATACACGGCTTGGGCATATACTACGAAGGAAAACCGGAGAAAGAAATATTCTTCCATATCATAGGAAACATTGATCCGCCCGAAATGCTGGGAAGTTTGCAGGCTCCCGGTTTTCAGAGTTATATCAGGCAATATGATATTGAAAAGTATGTCATATTTCACAAGCCGCAATATGGAGACAAATTGGATGCCTTATTTAATGAAGCAGACTTTGCCATAGGCAGCTTGGGAAGGCACAGGACCGGAATAAGAAATATAAAGACATTGAAAAACAGGGAATATGCCGCCCGTGGCATCCCTTTCATCTATTCGGAAACGGATAGCGATTTTGACACGATGCCTTATATTATCAAGGCTCCGGCAGATGAAAGCCCTATTGATGTGAAACAGATTATAGACTTTATAAGCCGGGAAACAGGATCACCCGAAAACATCCGGAAGTCTATACAACATCTTTCATGGAAGGTACAAATGGAAAAGGTTATAAATGCAGTATAAGAATTAACTCAGTCACTATATACAATAATTAAATTATGATACCAAAAATCATCCACCTATGCTGGCTTAGCGGCGACGAATATCCATCGAAAATAGCGTATTGCATCAACACGTGGAGAAAAATATTGCCCGATTATAAAATCATGCTATGGGATACGACCCGGTTTGATCCGGATGAGAGTATATGGGTAAAGCAAGCCTTTGAAAAGAAAAAATATGCTTTTGCCGCCGATTATATACGCTTCTACGCTTTATATAATTATGGTGGGATCTATTTGGACTCGGACGTAGAAGTGCTGAAAAGTTTCAATGACCTATTGGACCTGCCCTATTTTATGGGTGCGGAGAAAGCCGGAACGATTGAAGCCGCAATCATGGGAGCTGAAAAGGGACTGGACTGGACAAAGATTTGCCTGGATTACTATCAGGACAGACCTTTTATAAAACCGGACAACACCTTGGACATCCGCAAAGTGCCCGAAATTATGATGGAAGAAATACAGAAATTGAAACCGATCCGCCACCTCACGGCAGAAGAAACAAAGGGTATAAGAAGGATGGACTTTCAGAAGGAAGTACTGGTGATGCCCGATGATTTCTTTTCACCTAAGGTATTTGATTCCAGGGAGGTATTAGTGACTCCGAACACATACGCCATCCATCATTATCAAAACTCATGGTTTTCACCCAAAGCCAAAATCTATTACAGAGGACGTACAGCCATGATACGGATCTTTGGTTACGACTTTGTGCGAAAAATAGAATGCTTATTATTCCCATCCAGAAGATAACCACCCTTATGAAATGGTACACTAACTATCTATCAGCATACGAAATCCCTTTCGCCCAAGCCCCCGGACAGGCCATCAGCCGGGTGAAAGAAAGAATCAAACGGATTCGCACCGATCATCCGTTGGTTTCGGTGATTGCCATTGCCCACAATGAAGAAAGCAGAATATTGAGCTGCCTATGGTCCTTGTGCGACAACCAATGCGACTTCCCCATGGAGATACTGGTAGTAAACAACAACTCCACCGACCACACCGAAGAAGTGCTGAAAGAACTGGGAGTGACCTATTTCAATGAGCCGCAGAAAGGTCCCGGACATGCCCGCCAATGCGGACTGAACCATGCCCGGGGGAAATATCACATCTGCATAGACTCTGATACCCTGTACCCACCCCGCTACATTGTCACCATGGTGAAAGCCTTACAAAAGAAAGGCGTAGTATGCGCCTATGCCTTGTGGAGCTTCCTACCCAATGAGCAGTATTCCAGCATCGGACTTTTCTTTTACGAAACCATGCGCGACCTCTACCTGAAACTGCAAAACCGGAAACGACCGGAACTCAACGTGCGCGGCATGGTATTTGCCTTCCACACCGAAAAGGCACGAAAGGAAGGTTTCCGCACGGACATTATACGCGGAGAAGACGGATCACTGGCACTGGCATTGAAGAAATACGGGAAGCTGAAATTTGTCACTACTCGAAAAGCCCGCGCCATCACCGGATACGGAACCGTATCTGCCGACGGCTCCCTATTCAACAGCTTTAAGAAACGCGCCATAAAAGGCATAAAGCACTTTACATCACTTTTTTATAGCAAGAATAAATACGAGGACGAAGATTCAAACCTGATAAAATAGCGACACATGAAAATAGCAATAGAAGCCCAACGGATATTCAGAAGGGAAAAACACGGCATGGACTATGTAGCCTTGGAAACCATCAGAGAGCTACAAAAGATAGACAAACAGAATGAATACTTCATACTGGTGTACCCCGGAGAAGATATTTGCCTGCAAGAATCAGTGAATGTGCACATAGTGCCCGTGAACTACCCCTCCTACCCGCTGTGGGAACAAGTGGGACTGCCCCTGGCACTGAAGAAAATAAAACCGGACTTGCTGCATTGCACCAGCAACACCGCACCCATCTTTTGCAATATTCCCTTGATACTGACCCTGCACGACATCATCTTCCTGGAGAACAAACGGGGCAAGAACCAATCCATGTATCAAAATTTGGGACGGTGCTACCGCAGGCTGGTAGTACCCAGGATTCTTCACCACTGCCGGAAAATCATTACCGTATCCCACTTTGAATGTGAGCATATCGGTAAATTCCTAGGCTTGGGAAAAGATGTCCTGACAGCCGTGTATAATGGATATTCGGCACATTTCCACCCCATAACGGATGCCTACACCATTACCGATAAATACATAGACAGCCGACAGTATCTTTTCTTTTTGGGCAACACCGATCCCAAGAAAAATACCGCCGGAGTATTGCAGGCATACAACATATACCTGACTAAATCACGCCATCCCCTGCCCTTGCTCATCGCCGATTTAAAAGAAAACGTCATTGATGAATACCTGGAAGAAAACGGATTGCAACCCATCAAAAGTATGTTGCGCTATCCCGGTTATATCCCGAATAAAGAATTGCCTGCCATCTATAGTGGCGCATCGGCTTTCATCTATACTTCACTAAGGGAAAGTTTCGGTATTCCCATTCTTGAAAGCATGGCGTGCGGAACACCCGTTATCACTTCCAATACATCCGCCATGCCCGAAATAGCGGGAACAGGCGGCATCTTGGTTAACCCATTGGAACCGGAAGAAATAGCCGATGCCATTATCCGGCTGGAGGAAGATCCCGATTACCACCGGACACAAGTGAATTACGGACTGGAAAGAGTGCGCCAATTCTCATGGGAGAATACAGCCAAAGAAACATTGAAATTATATAAAGACATACTGGCATGAATACCCTAACAACCTTATTTTTCATATTGCTTTTCATTGTATTCTACACCTATCTGGGATATGGAATACTGTTATGGATATTAGTGGAAATTAAACAGATGCTCCACCCCGCCCCGAATGAGAATGCTGATGGAGCATCAAAAACATCCGGATTACCCGAAGTCACCCTGTTTATCACCGCCTACAACGAAGAAAAAGTAGTGGACGGGAAGATGAAAAACTGCCACGAGCTGGATTACCCCAAGGACAAGCTGAAAATAGTATGGGTTACGGACGGCAGCAATGACCACACCAATGACAAACTAAAGGGATATGCAGATGCCACCGTTCTGTTCACGCCGGAAAGAAAAGGGAAGACAGCCGCCATGAACCGGGGAATGAGGTTCGTCACCACTCCCATCGTGGTATTCACAGATGCAAATACCTTTATCAACAACCAAGCCATCCGTGAAATAGTGAACTGTTTCAACAACCCCAAAGTGGGATGCGTAGCCGGTGAAAAGCGCGTGGATATGAACAGTGCCGCAGGAGCTGCTGCCGGAGGAGAAGGACTTTACTGGAAATATGAATCATTCCTAAAAAAGCTGGATTACCGACTCTACTCCGCCATAGGAGCCGCAGGAGAATTATTTGCCATCCGCACCTCCCTGTACGAAGAAATGCCTGCTGATACCCTGCTGGATGATTTCATCCTGTCCCTACGCATCACCATGAAAAAATACATTATCGCTTATTGTGATACCGCCTACGCACTGGAAAGCGGATCGGCAGACATGAAAGAAGAAGAAAAACGGAAAGTACGCATATCGGCAGGCGGACTGCAATCCATTTACAGACTGAGCGCACTGCTCAATCCCCTGCGCTATGGGGTGCTTTCATTCCAGTACATCTCCCATCGCGTGTTAAGGTGGTCTGTAACACCTGTCGCCTTATTCCTGCTTTTCCCCCTGAATGTCATTCTGGCTATTTATAGCGGGAACAGTCTACCTTATATTATACTCCTTTTGTTGCAAATCCTATTCTATATCGCAGGATTCTATGGATATTACTTATCCACCCGGTCGGTAAAGAACAAACTCCTGTATATTCCTTATTACTTTCTGTTCATGAACATCAATGTAATAAAAGGTTTCTTCTACCTGAAAAGGCACAAAGGAGGAGCTTGGGAAAAAGCTCGCAGAGCTTAATTTTCCAGATACTTTCCTATCATGGCACGCAAAGCGGGAGCCATGATAGGCTTTGCCATATAGTCATTGCACCCGGCTTCAAATGCTTTGTCACGGTCACTGTCATAAGCATTAGCTGTCAAGGCAATAATGGGAAGCGTTCCACCCGCCTGGCGGATTCTTCTGGTTGCTTCCAACCCATCCATGACGGGCATTTTTATGTCCATCAATATCATATCAGGCTGTTCTGCATTGCATAAATCAATAGCTTCCTGACCATCGTGGGCACGAAGCACAATATATTCTTTTCTTAAAATGATAGATAACAAAAGGAAATTACTCTCTGTATCTTCAGCTACCAATATTTTTTTCATCTTTTTATTTATTGATTACAGGTGCAAATTTACGATATAAAACGATATAAGCAATATTTTTTTTGTATATTTGCTGACAATAAAAAACGCCATACATCTAAATTCGATAAGAGAAACGTAATATTGAGAAGTATAATACCAAAATGAGTATTCCGAATCATATATTGCATGACAAGCAGTATGCCGATAAAATTCTGGAAATAACGGCTGATACTATGTTCTTCGTACACAGAGATGGTACGTGCCTGGATTTTAAACCTAATACCCCGGACTTTTATATAAAAGGAGAAGAAATTATAGGAAAAAATATATTTTCGTATTTCCCTGCCGAGGCATCACATGAAATGTATGAGGAGTTTGTAAAGGTACTGAGCGATGGCAAGCCTTCGGCGCGAAATTATAAATTAATATCGGGCAACGAGGTGAAATACTACAAATGCATCATCAGTAAATACGACCGGGATCATTTGATTTTTCAATATAGGGACATCACAGGGCGTAGTGTTGTCAGACTCAAACTGGAAAAGAAACAAAAAGACTTGCGCGAAATAGAGAAGGCGGGACGTATCGGACTTTGGTCATACGATTCTTCTACCCAAATATTCACTTATTCCGGATATACCCAGATATTATGCAATGAAGAAGAACTAAAAACCATCTCTCTGAATGAATATATGGACAATATACATCCGGATGACAAAAGCAAATTCAGGCAATGGCTGTACAAGTATGTGGAAGAAGCAGAAGCTAATGACACGATTAACTATAAACTTCTGATTAAAGGGAAAACCATCAATATGCGCATCAAGGCATATAATAAGGAAGTTTATACCCAACGCACCTTATTGGAAGGATATATCCAGAACACATCGGATATAGTATGGAAAGCGGAACATTCCAACCAACTGAAATCGGCCTTCCTTGCCAATATGAGCCACGAAATACGTACTCCCCTGAATGCCATACTGGGTTTTTCACGCATCATAGCCGAAACGGATAATGCCGAAGAAAGATTGCAATACTATGATATTGTAGAGAAGAACAATATGCGCCTGCAAGAGCTGATTAATGAAATTCTGGATTTGTCAAAGATAGAATCGGGCATGATGGAGTTCAATTATGCACCGGTATACCTGCATACATTGTGTGACGATGTGAAAAACACATACTGCTTCAGATGCCAGCCGGGCGTGGAACTGGTTTTTGAGAAATCCGACGAATTGCTGGCTACATCAACGGACAGGAACCGATTGTTTCAGGTCTTTTCAAACCTGATAGGCAATGCCACCAAATTTACGAGTAAAGGTTCAATCCGTTTTGGCTACAAGCTGGCCGAAAAAGATATAGAATTTCATGTGACGGACACCGGAAGCGGAATATCTGCCGATAAGGTATCGAAAATATTCGACCGCTTCATTATGGCAAACAATCAAGTTCAAGGAACAGGGCTGGGACTTTCCATCAGCAAAATCATTATAGACAAATTGGGAGGAACCATATCGGTAGAATCCCGGGAAGGAGTGGGTACTACATTTACTTTCACCATACCCTATCACCCTGTGAATGGGGAAATAGCTGTGAAGGAAGAACACGTCAGACCACTATCCGCCAATGAGGACAAGACAGCCCACAAGGAAATTACCATATTGGTGGCAGAAGATTATCAGAGCAATTATGACTTGATTGCCGCCATGATTGGAAAGATATACAGGCTGGTTCATGCACACGACGGTATGGAAGCCATCCAGCTGTACGACCAATGCAAGCCTGCCCTCATCTTGATGGACATAAAAATGCCTAACATCGACGGACTGGATGCTACCCGAACCATCCGGGAAATGTCTGCGGATATACCCATTATTGCCGTAAGCGCCTTTGCATACGACAAGGATAAGGCGGCTGCCTTTGAAAGCGGCTGCAATGAATTCCTGACGAAACCAATATCTGCCGATTTATTAAAAAACACAATAAACAAATATTTAAAACAGAACTAATTTATGGGAAGACTAGCCGTATATAAATTTGCATACTTTTTGTCTATCGTATTCACTTTCTTTATCTTAGGGTTATCTATTTTCGCCTATTTTGCAGGGAAAATAGATCCGGAAACTAATATGTTTGCCGCTTATATCGCTTTAGGCAAACCGGTTTTGGTTGCCATCAATGCCTTGTTATTTGTTTATTGGCTCATCAGGGTGCGGTATTGGCTATGGATTCCGTTGGTGGGGCTGGCTGTGAATTATGAATATATCAGTTCCATGTATCAGGTCTATAACTCGACCAAATATGCCAATGAGAATAAATTGAAGATATTGACTTACAACGTCCATTCATTCGGCAATGAGATTACCGGATTCTCGGCAAAGGAGTTCTCTGATATCATGAATAAGGAGGAAGTGGATGTGGCTTGTTTCCAAGAATATAGAGGGAATGGGGACTTTACAAAAGAAGATATATATAATACTTATTCAAAGACGTTCCCCTACTCTTTCATTCCGGAAGACAAGAGTCAGGCTATTTATAGCCGCTATCCCATAAAGCAAACACAGATCATAGAATTTCCCAATACGAATAATAGTGCCATTTGGGTAGACCTGGATGTGAACGGAATGACTATACGCGTGATAAATGTGCATATGCAGACTACTGCCTTTGACCGTATGCGGTCTAAAGCAGCACAAGCCAGAGGTGCACGGGACGAGGCACGCGAAGAGGAAATCTATTTGGAATATACGGATAATCTGCAACAGAATATTATCCGGCGTGCCGAACAGGCTAAGTTGATAAGAACGCTGATTAATGCTACTGAATATCCGCTGATTTTATGCGGTGACTTTAATGATACTCCGGGAACATTTACCTATGAAACGCTGAAAGGAAATTTGAAAGATGGCTTTATCAGTGCCGGAGAAGGATATGGGGCTACTTACCGGGGATTCCATAATTTGCTGCGCATTGATTATGTGTTTCATTCACCTTTGCTGGAGGGGATAAAGTATGGGGCTATTCCTTATGAAATGAGTGACCATAATCCGGTGTATTTGGAGGTGGGGCTATAAATAAAGACCTATCGGATTATTCTAACAAACATTTACCGTAGGGGCGGATTGAATCCGCCCGGATACACAAACTGTTATCGGGCAGATTCAATCTGCCCCTACAGCAAAATTATAGCCTATTTTATTTTTCTGTCCCTATTTATTTAACGGCACCGAGAAGAAGAAAGTAGATCCTTTTCCCTCTTCCGACTCAAACCACAGGCGACCGCCATTTTTCTGTGCAAAGTCAAGGCATAACAACAGTCCCAGTCCGGAACCTTCTTCATTATTAGTACCGTATTTACTAAAGTGCGTTTCTGCATTCAGCAGCTTCTTCTGGTCTTCTTCACTCATTCCCTTCCCGCTATCCGTCACGCTGATGATTGCCATATCACCTTCTACCACTGCTTTCACCAATATTTCAGAATCATTATAGCTGAACTTGATGGCATTACTAAGCAGATTTCGCATAATGGTTTTAATCATGTCAATATCAGCATGCACCTCTATCTTTTCCTGAACAGAGAAACTTAGCTTTATATTCTTTACTGCGGCAACCAGATTGAAAATCTCAATCACCGATGCCACATTCTCTACAACATCAAAATCCTGATAAACCACATTCAGCTTGCCAATTTGGCTCTTTGTCCATTTCAATAAATTGTCCAGCAGGGCAAAGACATCTTCCGTACTTTGATTGGCCATGCTCAACATCTGAAACATTTCTGCTCCGATTTGTTCTTCGGGAAGACTGAGGATAAGCATATTGAGCACCATCTTGATAGATCCCATCGGAGAACGCAAATCATGTGCAATCACAGAATAGAGTTTGTCGCGTCCCATGATGGTCTTACGCAACTCCTCGGTCTGGCGGAGAATGATGCGCTTGGCGGCAATCAATGAAATCTGGTGATTGACGCGGATCACAAGTTCTTCTTTATTGAACGGTTTGGAAATAAAATCATTAGCCCCTACCTTAAATCCTTTGACAATATCAGCGGTAGTATTCAAGGCTGTAAGGAAGATGATAGGAATATTTTGAGTTTCCGGATCGGCTTTTAATCTTTCAGCCACTTCAAATCCATTCATTTCGGGCATCATAACGTCCAGCAAGATCAGATCCGGGTGTGCATTGGCTGCTTGGGATAACGCTTCCTTGCCGTTGCTCGCCGTTATCACTTTAAATTTTTCATTGGTCAATAATACTCTTAACAACAGTACATTAGAAACGACATCATCCACAACCAGAATGGTATATTCCGAATGATCTATCACTACATTTACATCTGGTGTCATATCATAAATTATTTAGATAGAACATTTTTAAAATAATCAATTACTCTCATCAAGCCATCTTCCAAATGGATATTCGGCTCCCATCCCAATTTCTCCCTTGCCAAGGTTATATCCGGCCTGCGCTGGCGCGGATCATCAAACGGTAAAGGTTGGAATACTATTTTTGAATCGGATCCGGTAAGCTCCAAGACCTTATGAGCCAATTCCACAATAGAAAATTCACAAGGATTACCCATATTTACGGGACCTGTAAAACCATCTTCCGTAGCCATCATACGCACCATTCCTTCAATCAAGTCATCAATATATTGGAAACTGCGCGTCTGCTTGCCATCGCCATAGATGGTAATCTCCTTATTTTGCAGTGCCTGCACCACAAAGTTGGAAATCACCCGACCATCATCGGGCAACATATTGGGACCGTATGTATTAAAAATACGGATAATCTTCACTTGCACGCCGTGCTGGCGGTAATAGTCCATACACAATGTTTCCGCACAGCGTTTTCCTTCGTCATAGCAGGAACGGTAACCTATCGGGTTTACATTCCCCCAGTCTTGTTCCTTTTGGGGATGTGACAATGGATCACCATAAACTTCACTGGTGGAAGCCTGTAAGAGTTTGGCTTTGTTGCGCTTGGCAAGTCCCAACATGTTGAAGGTTCCAAAGACAGCCGTTTTGGCAGTCTTGATGGCATCATGCTGATAATGTATGGGAGAAGCCGGGCAGGCAAGATTATATATCTCATCTATATCCGTCCAAAACGGATTAATTACATCGTGTTCTACCAACTCAAAACATGGATGCCCTATCAGATGCTTTACGTTCTCTTTATTCCCTGTAAAGAAGTTGTCTAAGCATATAACTATATTGCCTTCCTTAATCAGGCGCGTGCACAAATGTGACCCTATAAAGCCAGCACCGCCGCTTACCAGGATTCTTTTCATCCCCTTATCGTTTTTTACTTTATTATATGTCGAGCAAAATTAATTGATTCTCTCCACTTGTGCAAACATTTAAAACAAGATTATTCATTATATTTGCAAATACTTTGTCAAAACAGTATTTACATGAAGAAATATCCATGCATATTAAGTATTGCCGGCTCGGACTGTAGCGGGGGAGCAGGCATACAGGCAGACTTGAAAACGATCTCTGCCTTAGGCGGTTACGCTGCTACCGCCATTACCGCCATCACGGTTCAAAACACCACCGGGGTGCGGGCTATACACGCCGTGCCGCCCGTGTATGTACGGGGACAGATTGAGGTGGTAATGGAAGACATCCGCCCGAATGCCATCAAGATAGGAATGATAAACGATGTGGAAATAGTGAAGGTTATCGCATCTTGCTTACGAAAATACCAACCCCGCTATGTGGTATTCGACCCTGTAATGGTATCTACCAGCGGACATAAATTGATAGAAGACGATGCGATCAGTGCACTGACCGGGGAACTGATGCCACTCTCCACACTGATCACCCCGAACCTGAGTGAAGCGGAAGTGCTGACGGGACACCCTATATATAATGTAGAGGAAATGAAAGTTGCCGCCCTGGAATTACTGAAACTGGGGTGCGGTGCCGTTCTTTTAAAAGGTGGGCATCTGGAAGGCGGAATGATGTGTGATGTGTTGCAAATTGCCGGTGAAGACACTCCCCACCTCTTTACTTCGGAGAAAATAGAGAGCAAAAATACACATGGCACGGGTTGCACCCTGTCCTCTGCCATCGCTACTTATCTGGCTTTGGGAGATGCAATGCCGCAGGCTGTGGAACACGCCAAAGCGTATGTGACAGAAGGCATAAGGGCTGGAAAAGAGATACATATAGGAGAAGGACACGGGCCTCTGAATCACTTTTATGCGCCTGTTCCTATGAATATTAAAGAAGAATGAGCCGCTGTTTCGAAAGAAATAATTAACTTTGCAGCGTTTTTAAACCAAAATAGGAAAAATATGAAAGCATTTGTATTCCCCGGTCAAGGAGCACAGTTTGTAGGTATGGGTAAGGACCTGTACGAAAACTCTGCTTTGGCCAAAGAACTTTTTGAAAAAGCGAATGATATTTTAGGATACCGCATTACAGACATCATGTTTGAAGGTACGGATGAAGACTTGCGCCAGACTAAGGTTACTCAGCCTGCCGTATTTCTGCATTCAGTAATCTCTGCTCTTTGCATGGGCGAGGATTTCAAACCCGAAATGACTGCCGGACACTCACTGGGTGAGTTCTCTGCACTGGTTGCTGCCGGAGCTTTGTCTTTTGAAGATGGCCTGAAACTGGTGTATGCCCGTGCCATGGCTATGCAGAAAGCTTGCGAAGCACAGCCTTCTACTATGGCTGCCATCATCGCTTTGCCGGACGAAAAAGTGGAGGAAATCTGCGAAGCTATCTCTAAAGAAGGTGAAGTGGTAGTTGCCGCTAACTATAACTGCCCGGGACAAATCGTAATCTCAGGTTCTATTGAAGGTATCAACAAGGCTTGCGAACAACTGAAAGCCGCCGGAGCAAAGCGTGCTTTGCCTCTGAAAGTGGGTGGCGCATTCCACTCTCCGCTGATGAATCCTGCCAAAGTGGAATTGGAAGCTGCTATCAAAGCAACAGAGATCCATACTCCGAAATGCCCTGTTTATCAGAATGTAGATGCATTGCCTCACACTGATCCTGCTGAAATCAAAGCGAACCTGGTGGCTCAGTTGACTGCTTCTGTACGCTGGACTCAGACTGTGAAGAATATGATTGCCGACGGTGCTGATGACTTTACAGAATGCGGACCGGGTGCAGTATTGCAAGGATTGGTCAAGAAGATTGACGGTTCTGTGAATGCACACGGAATAGCTTAATAAATAAAGTCTTGTCATTTCGACTACCGAAAAAGTCGATAAAAAGATAATATTATTACGGATTGCCGGAATATTCCGAGTAATCCGTAATTTTTTATGGTATTTTGCAGAAAAATTCGTAAGTTTGTCAATACCTAAATAGCAACCGGGGGGATGAATAAATTTAAGTATAGCATATTCCGGATTAATTAATTCCGGGAAATGGAACAATTTGGAGATAAATAAAAAATAAACTATAATGGATACACAAGAAAAAATTATCATCTATCAGGTATTTACCCGCTTATTCGGTAATAGTAACCTGCGTTGCAAGCCTAACGGTTCTCTGGAAGAAAACGGCTGCGGAAAGATGGCGGACTTCACCGCCAAGGCTTTAGGAGAAATCAAGCAATTGGGCGCTACCCACATATGGTACACCGGAATTATTGAACATGCCACACAGACCAACCACACCCGCTATGGCATTAAACCCGACCATCCGGCAGTGGTGAAAGGAAAAGCCGGATCGCCATACGCCATCAAGGATTATTATGATGTGGATCCGGACTTGGCAACCAGCATCCCGGACAGAGTAAAGGAGTTCGAGAATCTGGTGAAACGAAGCCATAAAGCAGGACTGAAAGTTATTATCGACTTTGTGCCCAATCATGTGGCACGTCAATATGGATCGGACGTAAAGCCCGAAGGAGTGGTGGATCTGGGCGAGAATGATGATGTAACCCAGGCTTTCAGCCCCAACAATAACTTCTATTATATTCCGGATTCAAAACTGGAAGGGAATATAGACCTTCACCGTGGTTCCGGCGAACCGTATGTGGAATATCCGGCAAAGGCAACAGGAAATGACCGTTTCGACGCATGGCCCAATGCCAATGACTGGTATGAAACGGTTAAACTGAATTATGGCATAGACTATGTGAACGGACGGACTTGCCATTTCGATCCTATTCCCGACACATGGATCAAGATGCGTGATATATTGCTGTTCTGGTCGGCTAAAGGCATAGACGGTTTCCGTTGTGATATGGCGGAGATGGTTCCCGTAGAATTTTGGGGATGGGTGATTCCGCAGATAAAGGCAGAACATCCGGAACTGATCTTCATTGCAGAGGTATATAATCCGAATGAATACCGCAACTATCTGTTTAACGGTAAATTTGATTATCTGTATGATAAAGTGGGGCTGTATGACACGTTGCGTTCCATCATTAGCGGATGGGAATCTGCAACGGCTATTCCCCAGCGTTGGCAAACCTTGAGTGGAATAGAAAAACGGATGCTTAACTTCCTGGAGAATCATGACGAGCAACGCGTGGCCTCCGATTTCTTTGCCGGGAATGGGGCAAAGGCTATTCCGGCTATGATTGTTTCGGCGTGCATGAACACCAATCCGTTGATGATTTACTTCGGGCAGGAATTGGGAGAACGGGGCATGGATACGGAAGGATTCAGCGGACGTGACGGAAGGACTACTATTTTTGATTATTGGAGTGTGGACACTGTTCGCCGTTGGCGTAATGGAGGAAAATTCGATGATAAGTTCCTGAATGATGATGAAAAGGAATTGAGAAGTTTCTATAGCCGTTTGCTGAATTTATGCAATAGTGAGAAGGCGATTCGTGAAGGAGTGTTCTTTGATTTGACATACGCCAACCTGGCAGGATGGACGTTTAATGAGCATAAACAGTATGCTTTTATGCGTAAATGTGATGATGAGTTGTTGCTGGTGGTGGTCAACTTTGATTCAATGCCGGCACGGGCAGGGGTGAATATTCCGCAACATGCTTTTGATTTCTTGGGCATTCCGCCTAAGACTGATTATGAGGCGACGGAGTTATTGACCGGAAATACGGAAAAGCTCTCGTTGATGCCGGAGAAGACTACGCCGGTGCTGCTGGATGCGATGAGTGGGAAGGTGCTGAAGTTCAAGCTATAAGAGTGGAATCCACCCAAACAATAATTAGCTATCATTTTGCTGTAGGGGCAGATTGAATCTCATAGCCGTCAATCTAAGTTTTTTATAGTTAAATAAAAGGTGGCTATATC